>Ga0209000_1000003_pt1 | contig 465700 bp, 317 predicted proteins | sample RifGroD2_FD_183998 | JGI IMG/M metagenome (GOLD analysis project Ga0209000, IMG submission 183998) | Groundwater microbial communities from Rifle, Colorado, USA - Groundwater D2 (SPAdes) (version 2) | ecosystem: Environmental > Aquatic > Deep subsurface > Groundwater | place: Rifle, Colorado...
CACCAGCTGGTGCACTCCGCACCGGGAAAGACAACCCAGACGGAGGTATATGCATACGATTACGGCACACCGGCTACAAATCCGACAGAAAGGCTCCTGACGGTAACCCACAAGCTGAACGGCTCGGCGGCCGTCATGCTGGCCCAATATACCTACGACGAAGTGGGCAGGGTTCAGACCAAGAAATTGGCCACCGAAACTTCCAGCTACGGCTACAACGTGCGCAGCTGGCTCACAGGGATTTCAGGAACAAGGTTCAACCAGACGCTGGCTTACAATGCTGCGGTAAACGGAATAACCCCAACCAAGGAATTGTACAACGGCAATATCAGCGCCATGAAATGGAAAGCGGGGGACGAATCCACCGAAAGGGGGTACAAGTTCTCCTACGACGGGCTGAACCGGCTGACTGCCGCAACTTACGGGGAAGAAACGTCGTTGACGTCCAATTTAAACCGGTTCAACGAAGCAGTGACCGCTTATGACAAAATGGGCAATATCCTTGCCATGCAGCGGCAAGGGAAGCTGGACAGCGGTTACGGGATGATGGACAACCTCACTTACACCTACACGGGAAATAAGCTAACCAAAGTCACCGATGCAGTCACCGCACCGATAACCTACGCCAATGCTTTTCATTTCGTGGACAGGGCGAACGTGGCCAATGAATACACCTACGATCAGAATGGAAATGCGACGAAAGATTTAAACAAAAACATCACCTCGATAACATATAATGCCATTACTGTCCCATTAAAATCTAAAAATGTTCTTTGAAATATTTGAAATTTAGTTAGTTACATCGATTTTTAGAGCGCGACGATTTCAATTTCTAACTTTGCTACCTAAAATTGTGGATTGCAATGAATAAAGAGAAATATGTGTTCGCTCAATTAATCTCATTTCTAAATGAAGATAAGTTTCGTCGTATTGTCGACAAGTACAAAGGGAATCGATATGTCAAACATCTTACTTGTTGGAATCAACTGCTTGCTCTGATGTTTGGTCAATTGTCAAACCGTGAAAGTCTGAGAGATTTGATTGTTGCACTTGATGCTCATCACTCCAAATCTTATCATTTGGGTCTGGGTAAAAATGTTTCAAAATCATCACTTGCAAGAGCCAATCAAGATAGAGACTATCGCATCTTCGAAGAGTATGCTTACTACCTGGTGAATGAAGCCAGACAGAAAAGAGTTTCTGACATCTTCAAGCTTGATGGTAACATTTACGCCTTCGACTCAACAACGATTGACTTGTGCCTTTCCGTGTTTTGGTGGGCGAAGTTTCGGAAGAAAAAAGGCGGTATCAAAGTGCATACATTATTTGATATTGAAACACAGATACCCACATTTTTCCACATCACCGAAGCTCTAGTTCACGACTCAAAGGCGATGAAAGAAATTCCTTATGAATCAGGCTCATATTATATATTTGACAGGGCCTACAACAGTTTCAAAATGCTGTATAAGATTCATCAGATAGATGCTTTTTTCGTTATCAGAGCCAAAAAAAATCTGCAATTCAAATCCATCAAATGGAAACGCCGATTACCCAAGAACGTGCTTTCGGATGTAACGATTGAATTGGCTGGATTTTATCCAAGTCAATACTATCCTGAAACTCTTCGATTGGTCAGATATTGGGATGAAGAACAGGAACGTGAGTTCATCTTCTTAACCAATGCAATGCAAATTTCAGCTCTTCAGGTTGCCGAACTTTATAAAAATCGCTGGCAAGTTGAATTGTTTTTCAAGTGGCTGAAACAACATCTGAAAATAAAGAAATTCTGGGGTACAACCGAGAATGCGGTTCGGATTCAAATCTACGTTGCTATATGCACTTATTGCCTGGTTGCAATCGTCCAAAAAGACATGAAACTTGACAGAAGTACATATGAAGTTTTGCAGATTTTGAGTATATCTTTAACTGACAAAACTCATCTTCAAGACTTGTTCGATAAAACTAAATTTCAAAATGTCAAAGATCGTTTTAGGCTTAATGAGCCAAATTTGTTTAATTATTAATAACGTCCCAATTTTAATGGGACACTAGTGATATAATGCATTAAATTTGCCGGGTGTCATCACCTTCACGGATGGAAATACCATCACCTACGGGTATGATGCCACGGGCAGCAAGCTAAGCGTAGCTTACACTGCGGGAGGCACAACGACAAAGACTGAATATGCGGGCAACAAGGTGTACAAGAACGGCACCTTGAGCATGATCCTCACGGAGGAGGGGTACATTACCCTCTCAGGCTCCACACCTTCCTATCACTACTACCTGAAAGATCATCAGGGAAATAACCGGGTAGTGTTGAGCCAGAGCGGCACGATGGAGCAGGTGAACCATTACTACCCCTTCGGCGGGTTGTTTGGAGAAGGCCTTCAAGCTTCCAACCAGCCCTACAGGTACAACGGCAAGGAGCTCGACCGTCAGTTGAACCTTGACCTCTACGACTACGGCGCAAGACATTATGATGCGGCACTGGCCAAATGGTTGATACCTGATCCGCTGGCGGAGAAGTATTATTCGATTTCGCCGTATGCGTATGTGGCGAATAACCCGGTGAGGTTTATTGATCCGGAAGGGATGAGGCTTGATGAATATATTTTCAATCACAATGGTGATTATACCGGTAAAATACGAAAACCTGGAGAACATACTGGACTAGTCCTCGGGAATGATACACAAAAGTCTTTTATTTTTAAGTTTGCGGATCCAAAAAATGATCCAAAAGCAATTGATAAAGGAGAAATTACAGGAGTAAAAATTGTTATCAATGACGCGATTTCCAAAGTTTTGGATAATTCAGGGGTAAATAAACAAGAGAACAAAGAAAATAAAATTAAATTTATTACAAGAGAAAGCGATGCATCCAATTTAGAAGGCGAAGGTAAAATGGATTACGTTGTTACAGCTAAGCCTTTAATTGATGGGATAGAACAACCTATAAGTGCAGACAAGTTATATATTACTCAAACAGCATCTGGAGCAGTTGCACACAATAATTATAATTTTGGAAACTTTTTATGGGGAGCTGGAGCGGGTAAACTAGGATTCTCAAAGTTGATTGTAAAACTTGGAGCTCATATTAATAGTCTGAGGGATCCACATTATAGAAGGTTGGATTCACAGGATGACCAATATTCAATTGGATTAGGATATAAATGGAGTAAGTTAAATAAGTAAAAACATACACATTTATGAGAACATTGGTAATTTTATTTTTATTATTTATTTTTCAAAACTGTAATACAAAGGATTTTCCTTCAGAAATAAAGAAAATATATTCATTGAATAAAGATAAAACTTTCTCTGAATTTGAAAATTGGAATATTTATCCACGGGAAGAAAAGAGAAATGTTTATCTTTTTGACTATATATTAAATGAAAAAATAGCAGCCCGTTATTTAGTTGTTGCGAATGACTCTATTGTATTTAAACAAATATTTCCTCTTCAAGACACAGTATTTTATTTATTAAATAAGGATACGCTTTACAGTCATTTGAAAAAACCTATAATAAGCTTAGACCTATTTCTGAATTTTAAATCCTTAGGAATTGATGCAATTTTTTATAGACAAAAAGAAAGGCTATTTTTATTAAAAAAAGACAAAAACTCACTGATTCGATTAGTGGATCCAAGAAATAATCTTTCTGACAGTATAAACTTTATCAATTATCAAAAGATTGATCCGTTTTGGTTTTACTTCAAGAGTAAATGAAATTCAGACACACCGCCAATAGGGCGAGGGTATTACCACAATTACATCTAATGCATTAAATTTGCCAGGTGTCATAACCTTCACGGATAGAAATACCATCACCTACGGGTATGATGCCACGGGCAGCAAGCAAAGCGTAGCTTACACTGCGGGAGGCACAACGACAAAAACGGAGTATGCGGGCAACAAGGTGTACAAGAACGGCACCCTGAGCATGATCCTCACGGAGGAGGGATACATTACTCTTGCAGGAACTACCCCGACTTATCACTACTACCTGAAGGACCACCAGGGAAACAACCGGGTGGTGATCAACCAGGCGGGTAGAGTCGAGCAGGTCAACCACTACTACCTCTTTGGTGGGTTGTTTGGAGAAGGTCTTCAAGCTTCCAACCAGCCTTACAAGTACAACGGCAAGGAACTGGACAGGGAGCTGGGACTGGACATGTATGATTACGGTGCCCGGCATTATGACGGAGTACGGACCCGAAGTGGCATGGCATCGGAGAGGTCGATGTCGTATTTTCAATTGAATATTCTGTTATTTTAATCGTTTTAATGAAATAACAACTGATATTCCTGTTATTAAAAACCTTTTATTATCTTTGTTTAAAAAAGAATGATGGATTGGTTTTATATGACGGACAAAGCGGTCATGGAAGAAATGGGACAAAGACTTCGTTCGTATCGTAAAAAAAGAAAACTTTCGCAAAAGCAATTGGCCGAGCGTACCGGACTTAGTATTTTTACCATTGCTCAAATAGAACAGGGAAAAGCCGTATCGCTTAGCTCACTGCTTCCGGTGCTGAGAGAACTACGCTTGTTGAACAATTTAGATGCGTTAATCCCGAATATTCCGGAGAGTCCGATCAGCCTGTTGAGGAAACAACGTAAAAGTAACTAATTTTGGATATCGTATTAAAAATAACGCTTTGGAATAACGACGTCGGTGCGGCTTATTGGGACACTGAACGTAATTGTGCTGTATTGGAATTTTACGAATCTTTTTCGTTGAACAATTGGGATATTGCTCCGCTGATTATGCCGTTGGAAGATTTACAGCGTGGAGACAGACTTTATTATTTCCCAGAGAATCAAGGAAAAACATTCAAAGGTTTGCCCGGTTTTATGGCGGACTCTTTACCGGACGACTATGGGAACAAAATACTGGACGAATGGTTTGCAGCCAAAGGGCGTTCGATCGTTGAATTTACACCTCTTGACAGGTTGAGCTATATCGGAAAACGAGGTATGGGTGCATTGGAATATGAACCTGCCCATCACGACCCGATACTGACCTCCTCGTCGCAACTGGATATCAGCCAACTGACGGAGTTGGCGAAGGAAGTATTGACCCAAAGAGAACAATTCAAAGCCAATATTCGCGCTGAAAACAGCGTCGTGTATGATATCATCAAAATCGGAACTTCGGCAGGAGGTGCAAAGCCCAAAGCGGTTATCGCGTTCAATGAACAAACGGGAGATATACGCTCGGGACAAGTCTCTGCTCCAGATGGTTATACTTATTGGCTATTGAAATTTGATAGCGTGGAAGACAAAAAAGTGACTGACAATCCATTGGGAATAGGCAGAATAGAATATGCATACTACCGGATGGCAACGGATTGTGGAATTAAAATGAGTAAATGTCGTCTTTTATACGACAAGTCGTATGCTCATTTCATGACCAAACGTTTCGATAGAACAAACGCCGGGATGAAGCTGCACACGCAAACCCTTTGCGCCTTAGCTCATTTTGACCGGGACAAGCCTTATTCGTATGAACAGGCGTTTGGGGTGATGAGACGTTTGCACCTACCCTACCCTGATATGGAACAGATGTATAGAAGAATGGTATTTAATGTGATCGCTCGCAATCATGACGATCACACAAAAAATCACTCGTTTATTATGTCAACGGAAGGAGAGTGGCGGCTTGCACCTGCCTACGACTTGTGTTTTTCATACTCAGCTGCAGGAAAGTGGACAAATCAGCATCAAATGTCTATAAATAATAAAAGGGATAATTTCACGAAAGAGGACTTATTGACTGTAGGAAGAAATATCGGCATTCGCAACTATGCTTCTATTGTTGAAGAAATTATCGACTTTGCTTCAAAATGGATTAGCTATGCGAAGGAAAATGGTGTTGCTACTCATCATGCCGACCAGATCAATAAATTACTTAGGGTTACAATATGAGAACTTGCGATCATTATCATGCCGGTAATACGAAAAACCGAAAAAAATAGCTACTTTTGCAGTTTCAAAATAAGGTTTTTCAATGATAAACAGAAATTTAATTCGTACACGGATTGTCCAGATTGTCTACTCCTGGTACCAAAATACGAATAAGGATTTGCGGAATGCCGAGAAGGAACTGATGTTCGGCCTGCAGAAATCTTACGATCTTTATTTTTATCTGCTGCTACTGATGGTGGAACTGACCAGGGCCTATGAAAACAGGGTGGAGATGAAACGCAACAAGTATCTCCCCTCAGCGGAAGATCTGCATCCCAACACCCACCTGATCGATAACAAATTTATGCTTCAGCTCAGGGATAATGCGCAGTTTCAAAAGCAACTCAACGAACGACCCATGGTCTGGGAGGCCAACGAATCGTTCGTCAAGAACCTGCTGGACACCATCCTGGAATCAGACACCTACAGGGAGTACGCAGAAATTGCTTCCCCCACTTACGACGAAGACCGTGAGTTCTGGAGAAAGTCGTTCAAGCAGTTTATCTACATGAACGAAGAGCTGGATGACATTCTCGAAGATGAATGTATTTACTGGAATGATGATGTGGAGATTGTTCAGACCTTTGTGCTGAAGACAATCAAGCGGTTTTCCGAAGAAAAGGGAACCAAACAACCGCTCCTCCCCATGTTTAAAGACGATGAGGACAGGGACTTTGCCCTCAAGCTGCTGCACGATACCATCCTGAATGAAAAAAAATACAGGGGGTTAATCGACGAGCATACCGATAAATGGGACTTTGAACGCATTGCATTTATGGATCTGATCATTATGCAGGTGGCTCTTTCCGAGATATTTACATTTGAATCTATTCCCACCAGCGTCTCCCTGAACGAATATATCGAGATCGCCAAATCATACAGTACGCCAAAAAGCGGTACCTTTGTCAATGGAATATTAGACACCATCGTGCAGAAAATAAAAGAAGAAAATCATATCTTTAAAAATTAATTACTAGTTATCAACTTTAAATATCAAATTGTATGAATATTTTATTACAAGCAGCTCCGGCCGGAGGCATGGGTGGCGGTGGCATGACCAGTACGCTCATCATGATGGTGGCCATCATCGCCGTATTTTATTTTTTCATGATCCGTCCGCAGCAAAAAAAACAAAAAGACCTGCAGAAAAGCAGGGAAGCCATGAAGGTGGGTGACAAGGTGGTTACCTCAGGTGGTATTCACGGAAGAATCAAAGAGGTGGGCGACACCTGGTTCCTCGTAGAAGTAGCCGACGGTGTGAGAATGAAATTCGAAAAAGCATCGGTCTTTGCCTCTTCAGCCGACGTGACGACAAACTAATCCTTTTGCCATGAGAGTAAAGGCTTTCATTCGGAAATGGACACCCAAAGCAGGAGCATATTTTTCCACCTTCCCGTGGAAGAACCTGCTCTTCTTTTTGTTTTTCCTCGTGCTGGCCTTTATTTTCTGGTTGATGCTCTTTTTTCAAAAGGAAAACGTGGAGGGCACCTACCGCATTCCGCTGAAATACACCAATATTCCGGAAGATGTGGTATTTAACAATGTGCTTCCCGTCTTTATTGAGATCAGCGTGGCCGACAACGGAGTGGAAATGTTTTTACTCGACGTCAAAAAAAGAGACTCCCTGGAGATTAATGTCGAAGAGCTAACCGAGGGGGGAACCACAGAGCTTCAGGGAGACCAGTATCGCCAGCTTATTCGCTCACAACTTGCACCCAGCACCAACATCAGGGGTTACTTCCCCATGAGCATCTCTCTGGCTACATCCAGGCTGGAGAAAAAGGAGTTGCGTGTTGTGTTCGACGGCGAGATTACCACCAGCCGGGCCAACCTGATAGCCGACAGTGCCCTTTTTATTCCGGAAACGGTGACCGCATACGGCTCCGCTGAGTCACTCAAACAACTGAAGTCGGCAGTAACCGAATATACCCTGTTTAAAAACCTTCGGGCCACCTCCCAGCTGCCCATCAAAATCAACCCTGTCAAAGGTGTGAAGTTTATTCCGACGGAAGTGGAGATTTACATCCCGATTGAAGAATATACGGAACGCACATTTGAGATTCCCATCACTGCTATCGGCATGCCGGCGAACCTCGATGTGAAGTTTTTCCCTTCCCGTGTGAAAGTATCCTTCTCGGTGACACTCGAGGAGTACAAAAAGATCAAGCCTGAGGATTTTGAGATTCAACTCAACTATCGGGAGTTTCATGAGAATGAAGGAGGTCGCGTGGAACTGGAACTCACAAAGAGTCCACCATTGGCCAACAACACACGCATCTCACCCTCTTCTGTTGAGTTTTTGTTCGAAAATAAAAACGGACGGTAATTTCGTAAAATAATCAATGCCGTTTACCCATTAAATTTTGCCTGAATGATTACAATCGGTGTTACGGGAGGAATCGGAAGCGGTAAGTCGGTGGTTTGCGATATTTTTCGCCTACATGGCTTTCCGGTTTATGATGCCGACAAAGAAGCCAAAGAACTGAACGATACCTCTCCCGTCATTCGTGCAGCGCTCAGCCGACATTTCGGAGAAGAAATCTACCGGGAAGGAAGGCTCGACCGCAAAGCTTTTGCATCGATCATCTTTCAGGATAAACAGAAAGTGGCAGTGGCCAATGCAATCATTCATCCCGAGCTGGCAAAAGATTTCCTGAAATGGTGCAGCAGGCAGGAGCCTCATCACTCCATGGCAATCATTGATGCCGCACTGCTTTTTGAAGCCGGATTTGATCAGTGGCTCGACAAAACAATCACGGTATACGCGCCCAAGGATATCCGTCTGCAACGCACCATAGCCCGCGACCACTCATCGGCAGACAAGGTGGAGGAGCGTATGAATGCCCAGCTGCCCGAGGAAGAAAAGAGCAGACGATCAGATTTTACCATTTACAACGATAACAGCCATTCATTGATTTTGCAGGTGACGGAAATCATGAAGAAGCTATCCGAAAATATTGTTTCTTAAGAATTTTACAAGTAAATTTGCCAAGGTTAAACTGAATTTAAATATTTAAATATCAAATCTATGATTGAGAAAATCGGGAATAATGCCGGAAAAGTGTGGACCGTGCTCGATGAAGCAGGTCGCCAGAACGTGAAGGAAGTCAAAAAAACAACGAAACTGACCGACAAGGATCTCTACGCAGCAATAGGCTGGCTTGCCAGGGAAGGTAAAATTTCGTTGGAAGAAGCAGAAAAAGAACTTTATATTACGTTGAACTAGCAGAAGGGGGTCGCTACGACCCCTTTTTCAACATCATGACCGTGGATAAAAAACTGCAACTGCAACTGGCCCGGCTGTTTCCCAAAGAGCAGTTGTTTACAGACGAACTGTCTTGTCTTACCAAAGGCACCGATGCAGGATTGTATCGGCTCATTCCCAAAGCTGTAGTCAAAGTAAACCGGGAAGAAGAGGTAATCCGTCTACTACAATTCTGTCGCCATGAAAAAGTTCCGGTCACCTTCAAAGCTGCTGGCACCAGCTTGAGCGGACAGACCATATCTGACTCCGTGCTGATGGAGACCGGTGAGGGATTCTCTTTTTCAGCCATCACCGACAACGGCGCCACGGCCACTTTTGGATGCGGGTTGACAGGTAACGCGGCTAACCGCATGCTGATGCGTTATCAACGAAAGTTGGGCCCAAAGCCTGCTTCAATCAATTCGGCAAAGATTGGCGGCATCCTTGCCAACAATGCCAGCGGATCGAGCTACGGCATCCGCCACAACAGCTACAATACCGTGAAGTCGATGCGGATTGTTTTTGCCGACGGATCCCTGCTCGATACGGGCGACAACGAGAGCCGCCGTGCATTCGTTTCCGACCATCCGGCACTGATCAGCGAGATCATCCGGCTTCATGGTGAGGCCACGGAAAATGAGGCTATCCGTGACAGGATCAGTCGCAAGTTTCAATTAAAAAACACCTGCGGCTATGGGGTCAATGCGCTGATCGACTTCGATGATCCGGTGGAGATCATCCAGCACCTGATGATCGGCTCAGAAGGGACACTCGGCTTTGTGTCGCAGGCCACTTTCGAAACGGTGCATGATGCACCCCTCAAAGCCACGTCCATGGTATATTTTGCCAACCTGCGCGACGTGAGCCAGGCCATTATACCCCTCCGCCAATGCCAGGTAAGTGCAGCAGAGCTCATGGACAGAAACGCCTTGCAGGCTGTGGAGGACCAACCCGGCATGCCGGAGGAGCTGAAGTCGCTGCCCGCAGGAGCGGCGGCATTGCTCATCGACACCTCTGCCGACGATATGGAGACGTTGCTGGCACAAATAAAGGAGATAGAAGAAAAGCTGGCACATCTCCACACCCTTACACCCATCAAATTCACCACCGACAAACATCTCTACAACCTCTACTGGAACGTGCGAAACGGGCTGTTTACCTCGGCAGCAGCCACACGACCGGCCCATACGGCCTGCATCATTGAGGATGTGGCTTTCCGGGGAGAGATACTGGGCGATGCGCTGACCGATGTCCGGGCACTTCTCGCAGAGAGCGGATATGACGATGCCGTGATGTGGGGTCACCTGCTGGATGGAAATGTACATTTCACCATATTTCCCGATATCAACACGCCTGCGGGGGTACAAAAATATGCCTCGTTCATGCAGGACCTGTGCGAACTGGTCGCAGTGAAGCACGAAGGAAGCCTGAAGGCGGAACATGGCACCGGGCGTAACATGGCTCCATTTGTGGAAAAAGAATGGGGCAGCGACATATACTCGCTCATGAAAAGGATCAAGAGAGCCTTTGATCCGGACGGCATCCTGAATCCGGGCGTTGTGATCAACGACGATGAGGATGTCTTCATCCGGAACCTGAAGCGAATCCCCGAGGCGAATCCCCTCATCGACAAATGCATTGAGTGCGGATTCTGCGAAGTGGTTTGTCCCTCCAAGAACCTTACGCTCACACCGCGGCAACGCATTGTAGCCTATCGTCATCTGGCTGAAAATGCCGCGACAGGTAATAAACATTCCATCCTCAAACAAGTGGAGGATATTTCCTACCCGCTGGAGCAGACCTGCGCCACCGATGGCTTGTGCGGCATAGCCTGCCCGGTGGGTATCGACACAGGCAAGCTCGTGAAGGAACTGCGCTGGCAGCAAAACGGCCGTTTTGCAAAACAGGTGGCAAAGTTCATTGCAAATCACATGGGCGGAACCACAGCCCTATTGCGCACATTATTGCGTCTGCCCCATGCCGTGGCGGGACTGACGGGATACAAGACAATGGAAGGGGTGACCAGAGGACTCTATAAAGTGGGTGCGGGAACCTTCCCCTTATGGACAAGGTATACTCCCTCAGGCAGTAAAAAAATTGATCGTCGTCTGTTTTCGACGAATAAGTCTTCCGGAATATCCGGGACGTCCGGGGCTCCCGATATTACCAATATTTCCAATATGTCCGATATTTCCAATATTCCCAATGCGCCCGATGCTCCCACGGTAGTCTATTTCCCGGCCTGCATCACCCGTTCCATGGGAGGTCCTTCATTCGGATATGAAGAAAAGGAGGATCTACCCTCGAAGATGTTATCGGTACTACACAAAGCAGGTTATCACGTCCTGATTCCGGACAAGTTAGACAGCCTTTGCTGCGGAATGGCATTCGCCAGCAAAGGGTTCCGCGAGGAAGCAAAAATGAAGGAGCAAGAATTGAATGCAGCACTGTTGGAAATAACGCGCAATGGAGAGTTGCCGGTCGTATGTGATATGAGTCCCTGTCTCCTGCACATGCGGGAAACACTCGACAGTCGTTTGAAGTTGTATGATCAGGTGGAGTTTATCCATGATTTTCTTTTGGATCGCCTGCAATTCGTTCCCCGTCCGGTGACGGTAACGATCCACACCACCTGCAGTTCCACGAAGATGCAACTGGCCGATAAATTCTTTGCTGTCGCCTCACGGTGTGCTGAGAAGGTGGTAGTTCCCGAAAATGTAGATTGTTGTGGTTGGGCCGGTGACAGGGGATTTTTCTATCCCGAACTGAATAACTCGGCCCTGTCGGCCTTGAAGGTGGGAGTCCGTGATGCGAAGGAAGGCTATTCAAACAGCCGCACCTGTGAAATAGGATTATCCATCAACAGCGGCATCACCTATCAGTCGGTCATCTACCTGGTAGACAAAGCGACTATTTCATCCGGTCGAACCCTTCGCCATAGATACCCACCACGTTGCTCTGAGAAATAAACGCATTTTTATCGATCTGCTTCACGAGCCGGAAGATGGAGGTGGATTCACTTCGCTTGGCCATCACGAGCAGCACTTTCTGGGGTTGCTTGGTGTACCAGCCCGTTCCATCGAGCACGGTGCAGCCACGATGTAACTGGTGGTTGATCTGGGTAGCAATTTCCTCGTATCGGGAGGAAAAGATCAGGAACTGTACCGACTGCCTGATACCATTCAACATCCAGTCGACCGAGGTAGCCATCACCGCGATGATGATGATACCGAAAACAATGGTCTCCACACTCCGGAAGATCACGAATGACGAAGCGACGATAATAAGGTCTACCCACAGCATGGTGCGTCCGGGTGTAATATTACGGTACTTATTGATCACCAGCACAATGATATCTGTTCCACCGCTGCTGCCGTTCACCGACATCACCATGCCTACTCCTGAACCTGCCACGATAGCGCCAATGAGTCCCGCCATGAGCGGCTCCTCCGTCATGATCGTCGGCCATTGGAAGCTTTCAAACATGCCGATGAAAGTGGTCAGCGATGCCACGCCCACGATGGTTTTTATGAGGAACTCCGAACCCAGTATTCTGAAAGAGATCAGCAACAATATCGCATTCATCACGAAAACCATAATAGACACCGGCCATTCCAACGCGTAATTGATCAGTACGGCCACACCGGTGAGACCTCCCATAACAAAATGATGGGGCATGATAAACTGCGTTACTCCCAGTGCATACATGAAAGTTCCCAGGAATATCGTCAGATAATCTTTCCAGTAAAACTTCTTCAGGCTGAATTCAGGCAATTTTTTCATTCCTTATACTACCACATTGACGATTTTTTTCGGTACGATGATGATCTTTTTCGGTGTCTTTCCCTCCAGCCACTTTTGCGACTGGGGATGTTCCAGCACCGCTTTTTCTATCTCCTCATTGACTGCGTCTGCAGCAAACTCGAGGATAAAGCGTGACTTTCCGTTGAAGGAGATGGCATATGGGAAGGCATCTTCCTTTAGATACTCCTCATTGCACACAGGCCATGCCGCATCACAGACCGAGGTCTCATTTCCCAGCGCATGCCACAGTTCTTCGGCAAGGTGTGGTGCAAAAGGTGCCAGGCAGACCGCCAGATCGCTCAGAACCTCTCTTTCCCGGCATGCGAGTGCCGTCAGTTCGTTCAGGCAAATCATGAAAGCAGAAACCGAAGTATTGAAAGAGAAATTTTCAATGTCATGCGTCACCTTTTTAATTAGCTTGTGCAACGATTTCAGGGCTTCCTTCGAAGGTTGGTCGTCGGTCACCGCCAATACTCCCTCCCTATAAAACAGGTTCCACACCTTGCGCAGGAAGCGGTGCACACCGTCTATTCCGTTGGTATCCCAAGGCTTGGATTGTTCCAGCGGTCCCAAAAACATCTCGTAGAGGCGAAGCGTATCGGCACCATATTTTTCGACAATGTCATCGGGGTTGACCACGTTGTACATCGATTTCGACATCTTTTCCACGGCCCATCCGCATACATATTTGCCATCCTCCAGGATAAACTCGGCTGTTTTATATTCGGGACTCCACTGCCTGAAAGCATCCAGGTCGAGCAGGTCGTTGTGCACGATGTTCACATCCACATGAATGGGTGTCACCTCATATTGTTCCCTGAGGTTGTATGATACGAACGTGTTGGATCCTTTGATGCGATACACGAAGTTGCTGCGTCCCTGGATCATGCCTTGGTTTACCAGCTTCTTAAAAGGTTCCTCTTCGCATGAAACGCCCAGGTCGAACAGAAACTTATTCCAGAAGCGACTGTACACAAGGTGTCCCGTGGCATGCTCGGTACCGCCAATGTAAAGATCCACATCGCGCCAGTAGGTGTTTGCCTTCTCCGACACCAATGACTCGTTGTTGTGCGGGTCCATGTAGCGCAGGTAGTAGGCCGACGAGCCAGCAAAACCGGGCATGGTATTCAGCTCGAGGGGATAGCCCTCCTTCGTCTGCCAGTTTTGGGCCCTTCCAAGCGGTGGCTCACCCGTTTCGGTGGGCAGGAACTTATCCACTTCGGGAAGCTCCAGCGGCAGCTCGCTTTCATCGAGCGTATAGGGCATCTCCTCCTTGTAATAGATCGGGAACGGCTCACCCCAGTAGCGCTGTCGTGAAAAGATAGCATCGCGCAGGCGGTAATTGATCTTGCGGTATCCCAATCCCCTTTTCTCCACCTCGTCGATGGCCGCCGGGATGGCTTGCTTTACCGTCATGCCATTCAGGAAGCCGGAGTTGACCATGATGCCCTCTTTGGCATCGAAGCTCTCTTCCGAGATGTCACATCCTTCAATAAGGGGGATGATGGGAAGATTAAAATGACGGGCGAAGGCATAGTCGCGGCTATCGTGCGCCGGCACGGCCATGATGGCACCCGTACCGTATCCGGCCAGCACGTAATCGGATATCCATATGGGAAGTTGCTCTCCCGTAAAAGGATGGGTAGCATGGGAGCCGGAGAAGACCCCGGTCACTGTTTTATCGGCCATCCGTTCCCGTTCCGTCTTTTTCTTTGTTTTGGCAATGTAGGCATTCACCGCATCGCGCTGCCCATCGGTGGTAAGCTGCTCCACAAGCTCACTCTCGGGAGCCAGCACCATGAAGGTCACCCCGAAGATGGTATCGGCACGGGTAGTAAAGATATCAAAAGTGATCTCTTCTGAAGTCTTGAAATGCATGACAGCCCCTTCGCTGCGACCGATCCAGTTGCGTTGTGTCTCCTTGAGCGAGTCGCTCCAGGCAATCGTGTCGAGCCCCTCCAGCAGGCGCTGGGCATAGGCTGAAACGCGCAAGCACCATTGGCGCATCTTACGTTGCTCCACCGGATACCCCCCCCGGATGGAGAGGCCTTCACTCACTTCGTCGTTGGCAAGTACGGTACCCAGCTGTTGGCACCAGTTCACCATGGTGTCGCCCAGGTAGGCTATGCGATAGTTCATCAGCAGCTCCTGCTGTTCTTTTTCTGTCTTGCTGTTCCACTCTTCAGCGGTGAACGTCATCGGCTCGGTGCAGGCCACATCCAGTCCTGCCGTACCCTGTTGGGAAAACACTTCTGCCAGCTCCGTGATGGGACGGGCCTGTTTCGCCTGGTTGCAATAGTAGGAATGGAACATCCGGATAAACGCCCATTGTGTCCACTTATAATAATCCGGGTCGCAGGTACGTACCTCGCGGCTCCAGTCGTATGAAAATCCGATCTTGTCGAGTTGCTCCCGGTAGCGGTTGATATTGTTCTCGGTGGTGATGGCAGGATGCTGGCCGGTTTGTATAGCGTACTGTTCTGCAGGCAGTCCGTAAGCATCGTAGCCCATGGGATGAAGCACGTTAAATCCCTGCAATCGTTTGTATCGCGAAAAGATATCCGACGCGATATACCCCAGGGGATGTCCCACATGCAACCCAGCCCCTGAGGGATAGGGGAACATGTCGAGCACGTAATATTTGAGCTTTGCACTCTCTTCCGTTACCTTGTAAGTTTGATGGTCGACCCAGTATTGTTGCCACCTTTTTTCTATTTCTCTGAAATTGTAATCCATGCCGTTACTCCATTAAAAAAACGGTGCAAAGATAATGATTTAATATGAATACATCCTGTCAATCACGTCAGCATATTTTTCCAGGATCACCTTCCTGCGCAATTTGAGGGTATTGGTCAGTTCTCCGTTTTCCACGCTGAACGGGTTCGGCAGCAATGTAATTTTCTTGATTTTTTCGTAGGAAGTAAATTGCGATTGCAGCAGCTCAATGCGGCCGAAGATTAAGTTGTGAATGTGGGGATTGCCCACCAGCGCTTCCAGGGTTTCAAAAGCGATCTTTTGTTCCTGTGCATAAGCCACCAGGGTTTCAAAATTGGGAACAATCAGTGCACTGACGAACTTACGTTCATCTCCGATCACTGCCACCTGTTCAATGAATTTATCTTCCGAAATACGGGTTTCAATCATTTGCGGAGCAATATATTTGCCGTTGGAGGTCTTGTAAAGGTCTTTGATGCGTTCTGTGAGAATGATCTCATTGTCATCGGTCAGTGACCCGGCATCACCGGTTCTGAAAAAACCATCTTCGGTAAAGGCGGCAGCGTTCGCTTCCGGTTTTTTATAATAACCGGCCATCACGGTATCACCTTTCACCAGTATCTCGTTGTTTTCGCCTATCTTCACCGCTACGTCGGGCATTACTCTTCCCACCGTACCGATCCGGAAACCTTTTTGGGGAAAGCAGCTCACCGTGGCCGTGGTCTCGGTAAGGCCATACCCATAAATAAGATGGACATCGATCGATTGCATAAATGCGTTGATTGTATCGGACAATGGCGCGCCGGCCACGGGAAAGAAATTTCCGCGATCGATGCCCACGATTCGTTTGATGAGATGAAAGACGGTATGCCGGTAAAGATAAAATTTGATCCGATTACCCAGCGGAGCCCTCTTTCCCTCGTTTACATACTCCAGGTTATGGCGACGGCCTGTCTTCACCGCATCATTGAACAACCATTTCGTGATACCGGATGCGCTATCGATATTATCTTTCACACCATCATATACCTTCTCCCAAAAACGGGGGACATTGCTCATCAAGGTAGGCCGCACCTGCTTGAGGGTTTTCCGTATCTCACTCGGATCTCTGTTTACAGCCACGGTAATACCCTTGTGCAGACAGTAATAGGTCCATGCCTTTTCAAAAATATGGGTCAACGGCAAAAAACACATGGAGAGATCTGTCTCCGAGAGGTTCTGAAGTCGCATGTCGTGTATGCGACAGGCTTTGATGTAATTGGCATGGGTGAGCATCACACCTTTGGGTTCACCTGTTGTTCCGGAAGTGTAAATAATGGTGGCAAGGTCACTCTCTTTTAATTGTTTCAGCCTTGAATTTACCAGGGCCATCGATTCCGAATTATCTCCGGTTGTAATAAAATCATCGAAAAAAACCGACGTCTGATCATCGGGCTTCAGCACCACTTTCGGATCAAAGATAATCAGCTTCACCAATACGGGTAACTCCTGTTGCACCTTATAAGCATTATTATACTGAAACTGTTCACCCACGAACAGCAGTCGAATGTTCGCGTCCTGAACGATATAACTGACCTGCAAGGGCGAGGCCGTCGCGTACATGGGTACCATGACCGCCTTGTTGGCATAGGCGGCAAAATCGGTGATCAGATATTTATCCATGTTCTGGGCATAAATACCCACGTTGTCGTCTGGCTGCAATCCTATCTCAGCCATTGCCTGCGCTACTTTCATGATTTTATCGGCAAAACTCTTCCATGAAAGATCGAGCCATTCTCCCGATGGCGACTGATATTTGAGCGCTGTCTTGTATTTCAACGTCAATGCTTGTTTGTGGACAAGTTCTCCAAGGTGATGGTAATTCATATAAATCCTGTTATTTGCTCAAATTTACACTTTCTTTCGGATTTTTTTGGAAAAAAACTTTATTTTTGTCGTTCTGAAGTTTCTTTGTGGTTTTTTCAGGGGTAATATATTCACTTAACATTCTATGAACGCGCAGGTTAATTAACTACACTTAACTTGTTTTTTCATGGAAAAATAAAACATTGCATTTATCTTTGCGTGGTTATGGAAAGACTTATCCACATAATTATTGTCTTTTGTCTGTTGCTCTTATCTCCGGTGGCGAAAGCGCAGAGATACTATGCGGCCAACAATACCCCCGAGACAAACGGCCCTGTCTCCACCCTGTTTTTAATGCCGAACGTATATCCGGCAGTGATTATGGAGGGTGATACCGTTGCCTGTATGTGGCTCACCGATTTCATCAAATATTCGCCCATCTCCTTTCGCAGCTCCAAGGACCGGACTGCTTATACCAGATTAATCCGCGATGTAAAAAAAACACTTCCTTATGCCAAGGAGATTGCCGGCATCATCACCGAGACCTATGAATACATGGAGACTCTTCCCGATGATAAAGCACGGCAGAAGCATCTCAATAAGATGGAAAAATATCTGATGGACACCTACACCCCCAAAATGAAAAAACTTACCCGTTCGCAGGGACAATTGCTGATGAAACTGGTCGACAGGGAAACCAACTCCTCTTCCTATCACATCATCGATGCCTTTATGGGAAGTTTTACGGCATGGTCCTATAATATCTTTGCCGGTTTATTCGGAAACAGCCTGAAAACAAGATACAATCCTTACGGTGAAGATCGCGTGACCGAACGGATATGTGTTCTCGTGGAACAAGGTGTTGTTTGATTTTTTTATTACCTTTGCATCGTTTTTATGAAACGTATGCAACTAAATTTTCTTCGGGATTTTCAACCCACGCTCATTCAATCTTTAAAGACCTACAACAAAGAAAAATTTGTGGCCGACCTCATGGCCGGATTAATTGTAGGAGTAGTGGCATTACCGCTGGCAATTGCCTTCGGAATTGCATCAGGCGTAACGCCTGAAAAAGGTATCTACACCGCCATCATAGCGGGATTTATCATCTCATTTCTAGGTGGTAGCACCGTACAGATTGGAGGCCCTACCGGTGCCTTCATCGTGATCGTCTACGGGATTGTGGAACAATACGGCGTTCAGGGACTGGCCATGGCCACTGTCATGGCAGGCATCATGCTGGTAATGATGGGATTTTTAAAGTTGGGCACTGTCATCCGCTTCATCCCCTACCCCATTGTGGTGGGATTCACCAGCGGCATCGCACTGACCATCTTCTCCACACAGATGAAGGATTTTTTCGGACTCACCACCCCCAAGCTTCCTTCGGGTTTTATAGAGAAATGGATCGCCTACTTCCATTATTTTTCTACCGTAAACTGGTGGGTAGCCCTGATTGGCGTGGCAAGCGTGGCCATCATCATCGTTACGCCGAAAATCTATAAAAAAATTCCCGGATCACTCGTGGCCATCATCGTCATGACCATCGCTGCATACCTGATGAAGAAATACGGCCACATCGCGGGTATTGAAACCATTGGCGACCGGTTCACCATCAACAGTCAGCTTCCCGCAGTGCAGACCATCTCATTGAGTCTCGACAGTGTACGTCTTTTATTCCCTGCGGCCTTTACCATCGCGATGCTTGGCGCCATTGAATCACTCTTATCTGCCACGGTAGCCGACGGAGTTACCGGCAAGAAGCACAACTCCAACATGGAGCTGGTGGCACAGGGAGCTGCCAACATCATTGCTCCGTTCTTTGGCGGCATACCGGCTACCGGTGCCATTGCACGCACCATGACCAATATCAATAACGGAGGCCGCACGCCTGTTGCCGGTATCATCCACGCCATTGTCCTGTTGCTTATCGTGCTCTTTCTGGGCGACCTCACAAAACACATCCCCATGGCATGCCTGGCCGGCGTGCTTGTGGTTGTAGCGTACAATATGAGTGAATGGCGTACTTTCCGCTCGCTCTCCAAACAGGCAAAGGCCACCAAGGCCATCCTGCTGACCACTTTCTTTCTGACGGTGATATTCGACCTTACCATCGCCATCGCGGTGGGATTGCTGCTGGCCGTTTTTGCCTTTCTGAAAAGAATGAACGAAAGTACGAAAATATCACACACCACCGGCAGCATCGATCTCTCGAAGGAACTGGAATCCCACTCCGAGGATATGAAAGAGGAAATATTGTACCTGCCACAGGGTGTGGAGGTATATGAAATTGACGGCCCATTCTTCTTTGGCGTAGCCAACAAATTCGACGAGAAGATGCGGGAGATAGGCGATCATCCCAATATCCGTATTATCAGGATGCGCAAGGTACCGTTCATCGACGCCACGGGATTGAACAACCTGGAGAACCTGTGTCGCAACTCCAGGAAAGAGAAGATTCAAATCATTCTTTCCGGTGTAAAAGATAATATCCGTGAGAGCTTATGCCGATCGGAGGTTCCGCAGATTGTGGGCGATGAAAACATTTGTTCACACATCCATCTGGCCGTGAAGAGAGCCTGGGAGATAGATGCCGGATTGCCAAAAGAGCATAAACACAAACAGCATTGATACAAAAAGGACCACTTCTACTCACAGACTGGCTTCCTACCACGAAGAAAGAGATGGAACTTCGCGGGTGGAATGAGGTAGACGTAATCTTATTCTCGGGCGATGCTTACGTGGATCATCCTTCGTTTGGTACCGCCGTCATTGGGCGGCTGCTAGAAAGCGAAGGACTCAAAGTCGCCATTGTTCCGCAACCCAACTGGCGGGACGATCTGCGTGATTTTAAAAAGATGGGTGTTCCCCGCTGTTTCTTTGCTGTGACTGCCGGCGTGATGGACTCCATGATCAATCACTATACTGCCGGCAAGCGGTTGCGATCCAACGATGCCTACACGCCCGAAGGCAGACCGGACATGCGACCCGACAGGGCGGTAACCATCTATTCCCGCATTCTCAAGGAGCTTTACCCCGACGTTCCTTTGCTGATCGGTGGAATTGAAGCATCGCTGAGAAGAGTCACACACTATGACTACTGGGATGACACCCTGCACAAAACCATTCTCGCAGATACTGGTGCCGACCTGCTGATTTACGGCATGGGGGAGCTGCCGCTGAAGCAGCTGATACAAAGACTTCGCAACGGGGAGAAATTCAAAGAGATAAACGACATTCCGCAAACAGCGTTTCTTTGTGACAAGGAGAAAGCGCCATCCAATCCGTTCGACGAAGAGGTGACCCTCTTTTCACACGAAGCCTGCCTAAGCGACAAGCTGAAGCAAGCTAAAAACTTCCGCGCGGTAGAGGAGCAGTCCAATCGTCTTACCGCCGCACGCATCTTGCAGGAGGTAGACAACAGGATGCTGGTAGTCAATCCCCCCTACCCGCCGATGAAAGAAGCAGAAATCGATGCTTCTTTCGATCTGCCCTACACCCGTCTCCCCCATCCCAAATATAAGGAAAAGACGATTCCTGCCTATGAGATGATCAAATTCTCGGTAAACCTCCACCGCGGTTGCTTCGGCGGTTGCTCCTTCTGCACCATCTCGGCACATCAGGGAAAGTTTATTGCCTCCCGTTCAAAAGAATCTATCCTGGCAGAGGTGGAAAAAATTACCGGGATGCCCGGTTTCAAAGGGTATATCAGCGATCTGGGAGGGCCCTCGGCAAACATGTACCGGATGCAGGGAAAAGATTTAACTATCTGCCAAAAATGTAAAAAACCTTCCTGTATCTTCCCGAAGGTCTGTTTCAATCTGAACACCGATCATGCTCCGTTGCTGGATATATATCAAGCGGTAGATGCACTGCCCGGCGTAAAAAAATCATTTGTCGGCAGCGGCATTCGCTATGATATGCTGCTACACAGGAGCAACGACGAGAAAACAAATGCATCGGCTCGCAGCTATCTGCGCGAGCTCATTACCCGTCACGTGTCGGGGCGACTGAAGGTAGCGCCGGAACATACGTCTGAAAATACGCTGCAGACAATGCGCAAACCCTCATTCGAGCTATTCTCTCAATTCAAACGTATTTTTGATGAATTGAATGAAAAGGAAGCACTCAACCAGCAGCTCATACCTTATTTTATTTCGTCACATCCGGGTTGTACCGAAGAAGATATGGCAGAACTGGCGGCAATCACAAAGAATCTCAATTTTAAGTTGGAACAGGTGCAGGACTTTACCCCATCACCCATGACACTGGCCACGGAGATTTATTATACAGGATACCATCCTTATACCCTGAAACCTGTCTACACGGCCAGGACGAAGGAACAGAAAAACGCACAACGCCTGTTTTTCTTCTGGCATGATCCCCAAAACAAACGTTTCATCGTCCGCACGCTTAAAACAATGAACCGGCCTGACCTCATTTACAGACTGTATCCGAAAGGTTAATGTGAAATTACAGTTATTTATTGTTAATTTTCGGATAATATTTCTTTTTCATGCAGCGTTTTTGCATTTGTTGCATCTAACAAATATAAAAAGCAAATTGTATGAGAAGGGTTTTTTTTACAATCAGCATTTTTTCAATTGGGATCTGCTTATTTTTGTTATCGTGCGACGATAACTCTCATTCTTTGGGCGAATTCCGTATCAACATAGCAACCGTAATTCCCGAAGGTGAAAATGCATACTCCTTGTTACTCGACAATGGCAAGAAACTATGGCCTGCAGCCAATGCCGTGTTATACCATCCCGCATACAATCAGCGTGTTTTTCTGAATTACACCATCCTCTCGGGTGCACAGGATGGGTATGATCATTACATCAAAGTAAACGACATCTGGAATATTCTCACCAAGCAAGTTATTGAATTGAATGCACAAAACGCAGACAGTATTGGCAATGACCCGGTAAAAGCCAATGCCATGTGGGTTGGGGGAGATTATCTGAATGTCTCTTTCATGTTTAACTACGGCGGAGCGCAGCCCCACGCCATCAATCTGGTAAAAAACAGACTGGCATCTGGAACATCGTCCGACGCCATTGATCTGGAATTCAGACACAACTCCTATAACAGTCAACGGGACAAGCTGTATGAAGGCTTTGTTTGTTTCGACCTGAAACCGTTGCGGGACAATAATGCCGATTCCGTCAAGCTATCGGTCAGCGTAAAAGAAAAGACGAAAGAAATCACTTACGATGTGATCTACAGGTATAACCAGGCAGTGCAGGAAGCTGCAACAGAGATGCCAATTCCTGTTATCTCATCGAATGAATACTATTAATCGAAGCAACCACAATGTAATTAGTTCTATTTCTTATATGACTTTTTGATTTTCCAAAAAACCGGATGGCCTCTGCGAAGAGTTCATCCGGTTATTCATTTCAGCAGTCACCCTGAGGAGGCTGGCTTTCGTTTACACGCGGTCGTATGGTAAATGGGCCAATGCATTGGCAATCTTATCCACCGCCTCACGCATAGGTTTCTCTGCCATTGCTTTTATAAATGGGTTCAAATCGGCCCGCAGTGTAAGACGGAGTCGTGTATCGTTTTCCGCCTGACTCACGAGCTGAATCCAGACAAAGACATTAAAGATAAAATTATCCGATTTAAATTTTACCAGTTTATTCGGTTCTCGTTCTTCCACGACAAAGGAGATCTTCCCGATGGGGTCGACCCGAAAAGAGACGGTGTCGGCATCGAAAGAAAAGTCCTTTAACTTATCTTCCGGTATCTGGTCTTTAACCAGCTCCAGCTTGTTGAGATCGGAAAGGACACGAAACACATCGGCATCGTTGTATGGGATTATTTTTACCTCGCTGACAAATTCGGTCATTTTTTTACTTTTTTTACAGTCTGCCCCCAATTTTCGGGATTGTGACGCCAGTCCTGCAGTGTTTTCAGTTCAGACTCATCGATATAATCTGTCTGAAGCGCTTCATCCAGTATTGCATCGTAATTGCAGAGCGTGGTCAGCTCCACCCTTGCCTCGAGCATGCTTCTTAATGCATGGGGGAACCCATAGGTAAATACGGCCAGCATGCCCAGTACATCAGACCCGTCGCGACGGATGGCTTCCACCGCCTTCAGGCTGCTGCCTCCGGTAGAGACCAGGTCTTCGATTACGATCACCTTTTGCTTGGGTTTGAGATCGCCCTCAATCAGGTTTTCCAGTCCGTGGTCCTTCGGAGTGGAGCGGATGTATACAAAGGGCAAATCGAGCAAGTCGGCCACCAGTACTCCCGGGGCAATGGCTCCGGTAGCAACACCGGCAATTGCGTCGGTCTGGGGATATTTTTCGAGGACAATCCGTGCAAACTCCACCTTGATGAAGTTGCGGATAGCTGGATAGGACATCAGTTTGCGGTTATCGCAGTATATGGGTGATTTCCAGCCCGACGCCCAGGTAAAGGGATTGGAGGGTTGAAGCTTGATAGCCTTAATCTTGAGAAGTTTCTCGGCAGTTAATTTCTGTACAGAATTCATGTTGTTGTTTTTTTCGCAGATTGATTACAAAAGTACTGATTTCGGAGTTAATAATATCCGTTTTGTAGAAAAAAGAGGCTAAAATACTTCTCCGAGCGTTGCCACACTGATTTTTAGCTGATGGCATTGCTGCAGAGCAACACCGCAGGCTTCGATGGTGGAGCCGGTGGTAATCACATCGTCTACCAGCAGCAGATGCTTGTCTGCAAAGGCATCGGGATCATTCACCCGGAAAATATGCTTCACATTCTCCCATCGTTGTGTTTTGGTTCGTTTTGTTTGCGTAGGATTAAATACCGCACGGATTAGAATGCCCAACAACAGTGGTAGGGAGGTAACCTCCGATAAGCCGCGTGCAATCATCTCAGCTTGATTAAAGCCTCTGATTTTTTCCTTCCTGGGGTGTAATGGTACGGGGACAATGGCATCAATGGGTTTCAGGAAGTCACTTCCCAGCAGATCCTCTCCAAAGATTCTCCCCAGCAGCACCCCCACTTCCTTGTGTTGGTAATATTTGAGCTGATGAATCAGCGGAGGCAACATCCCCTTCTTGGCATACACACAAAAAGAGGCAATCCGTTCAAAGGGTATCCTCCCTGCCATCAGCTGTTCAGCCGCATTGTCCGGATATTTGAAATTATGGGTTCGGGGTAATTTGTAGATGCATCGCAAACAGATGCACTCTTCCGATTGCATCAACTCTTCACCGCACACCATGCAGACGGCTGGAAAAAAGAGATGGGAGAACTCCATCAACAGGTCATTCCGTTTCATCGGGCAGCTCATTTAGATTCATCTCCCGCATACAGCGTAAAACTTCCTTCATGGGATACCCTCTCCCCAGCGCGTAACGGATCAGTTTACCGTTTATTTCATAGGGTGAGTTTCCTTTGACTGTTCTTTTTTTGGCTTCCAGCAATTGTGGAAGTGATTCGCTAAGCTGGCTCTCAGTGAACTCTTCGAAAGCGGCATCGATCACTTCAGCCGGTATCTGTTTTTGTCGCAATGAAAGCACAATCTTCATACTGCCCCATTTATTGAAAGCGAGCTTGTCGTGGATGTAATTCCGGGTGTAACGAGCCTCATCAATGTAACGGCCCTTCTTCAGCCGGTCGATGATTGCACCCGCATCCTCTTCGGAGACGGACATCCGTTTCAGCTTTTGCCACACATCCCACACACAGCACTCTTTGCGCGAGCAGAGCCGTGCCATTTGCGCGTAAGCCTGTTCTGCGTTGATAATCTTTTCGGGTTTATCCATGACTTACTGGTTTCACGGCGCGGATCATTCGCGGATTACCCGAGATATCGTTTTTCACCTCCACAGCACTAAAACCGGTATCACGCAACAACGCACTCACTGGCCCCCCCATACTCCTGTTTATTTCGAAATACAATCTTCCTCCTTCATGCAGAAACTCACTGGCAAGAGAGGCTATCGCCTCAAAAAAGAGCAACGGACGGTTATCCGGCACAAAAAGGGCCTCGTGCGGCTCAAAATCAAGCACATTCGGCTCCATTTCCTTCTTTTCAGATTCCATCACATAGGGAGGATTGCTCACGATGACATCATATTTACCCGACGGGATGGGTGTCTGGAGGACATCCACCTGGGAAAACCGTACCTCCGCCCCGTTTCGGGCAGCATTCCCTGCAGCTACCGCCAGCGCCTTCTCTGAAATGTCCCATGCCTCCACCTGTGCATGGGCAACCTCCCTGGCCAGGGTGACGGCTATGCAGCCGCTGCCCGTGCCAATATCGAGAAAATGATTTCCATCATGCGATTCCGAGACAACCCATTCAACCAACTCTTCCGTTTCAGGGCGCGGGATCAACACGTCACCCGTGACCTTGAACATCCTACCATAAAACTCAGTTTTCCCCAGCACATACTGATAAGGTTCTCCTTTTTTTAATCGGGAAAGAATATCGTTCATTTTTTCAGTCTGCAAATGGGATAAATGATTAATTTTGTCGTTTGTTACGATGCTCAGCGGATCGCCGCAAAGCTCTTCTAAGATGAGACGGGTAAGTACTGCGATCTCGGAAGCGGTATATAATCCGCTCAATTCGTAACGAATAAGTTTGATTAGTTGTTGCATAACAATGATATTGTAAATTGCCCGACAGGACAAAGATAAAAAAAATGGAAGTAAATCCGGTATTTATGGAGCGATGCCTTCAGCTTGCCCGCAAAGGAGAAGGTTATACCCACCCCAATCCCATGGTGGGAGCAGTGATCGTTCATCACAATCGGATTATTGGTGAAGGCTATCACAGGCAATTCGGGAAGGCACACGCTGAGGTAAATGCCATCATGGCAGTGAAAGAAGAGGCGCTGCTCTCCGATTCCACGCTGTATGTGTCGCTGGAACCATGTTCCCATCACGGAAAAACCCCGCCCTGTACCGAATTGATCATTGCCCGGAATATTCCCCGTGTGGTGGTTGCCGTGAAGGACCCGAACCCTGCCGTATCGGGTAGGGGAATAGAGATGCTGAGAGCACAGGGAATAGAAGTAACAGAGGGAATTTTAGAGAACGAATCACGGGAGTTGAACAGGATGTTCTTTGTAAACCAACAATACAACCGCCCATACGTAATATTGAAATGGGCACAGAGCAAGGACCGTTTTATTGACCATGCCCGTACGTCGCTCCAGGAAAAGAGGCCAGCAGTCATCTCCAACAGGCTCACCCACACCCTGGTTCATAAGATCCGCACGCAGGTACAGGGTATCCTCGTGGGTACACGGACGGCGCTGCTCGATAATCCGCAGCTGACAGCCAGAAAATGGTGCGGACCACATCCCGTACGCATCGTGATAGACCGGGAAAACAGGATACCGTCCAGTTTTGCCCTGTTCGACGGGACAACACCCACGATTGTATTTACAACAGCAGTCCGCAGAGATTTACCAAACGAAGAAGTAAAACAAATCCTCATCGATTTTCACGGCGATACCAATCGGCAGATTCTCCAATGCCTCTACCGGGAAGGTATTTACTCTCTGCTCGTGGAGGGCGGAGCCAGCCTGCTCTCCTCTTTTATCAGGAAGAATATGTGGGATGAAGCCTATGTGGAGACTTCAAAGAAAATGCTTTATAACGGAACCAAAGCTCCTGAAATAGAAGGGGAAGAAATCAACACCAAAATATATTCAGGCTCGATACAGTTTCATTTAAAGTGCCAAATAACTCGAAATTTTCTTTAAATATTCATTTTAATATGGTTATAGCGAAAAATCTTTCTACTTTTGCATATCTTAAACGTGCTGTACAATATTTTTGAAACGAATGGTATCCAAATATTTTTCCCTGGCATGGCTGCTTGTTCTTAACCTGTTGCTCCTCACCTCCTGCCTGAACTCAAACAACGAGGATCTGGAATATTCTCCTGATGCACAAATCTATGCTTTCTCGCTGTCATCTGCTACAGATACGTCCGATGTATTGCCGGCCACGAAATTCACCATTGATCAGGTAAACGGAAAAATCTTCAACCAGGAGCCGTTGCCATATCTGTTTCAGGTAGACAGCGTGGTACTCAACATTACCGGCTCCAGCACCTACAATTCATATACGCTGGTGCAGCTCAAACTACGCCCCGACAGTACATACAACTGGATACAGGCCGACTCGGTAGCGATTAGCCGGTTAGAGAAAATCATCACGACGGCGCCCGACGGCATCACAAAGAAAACATATGATTTTCAACTGAATATCTATCAGGAAGATCCCTATCTCCTTCAATGGAAACAAAAGAGTCCCGGCTATTTGCCTGCTCCTGTTGTTTCACAGAAAACAATTGCTTTCAAAGGGCAGTTCATCACTTATTTTAACTCCGGCACTGCCACAAAAGCGATGTCCACAGCCATTGGCGACGGAACCGCATGGACCGCCCTCAGCCTGACGGGGTTGCCTTCCACGCTGCGGCTCTCATCGCTGGTTCCCACCGACGATGCCGTATATGGGCTCGACACCACAACAGGAATAGTTTATCAATCCGCAAACGGAATCAACTGGAGCCAGGTTGTCACCACAAACACGATAAAAGCAATCTATGGCGTGCTTCCTTCGGCAACCCAGGGTAAAATTCTGGCGGCTGCAGAAATGAACGGTGAGCTCACCTTCGTGCAAACAGATAATTTCTCGGTATTAAAGCCGATGAATAAGCTACCGGCAAACCTGCCTGTAAGAGATTTTTCAGCCACAAGGGCGGATATAACATCGTCCTATTCAAAATATTTGATTTTATCGGGAGGAGCTACAACCGACAGCAGTCTGAACAACAACATCTGGATTTTACTCGAAAATAACGGCACCATCAGCTCCATCCCTTCAAGAATTTCGAATACCGTCCCGTTACAGGGTAGCAGCCTGTTTTTTTATGACGACAAAACTTATCTGATGACGACCTCATCGGATAAAAATGTACTGATGTCCTCACAGAACTATGGACTTGACTGGATTACGGCAGCAGATAATCAGGTATTCCCATCCGGTTTTACCCGACGGACAAATACGTCGATCGTGACCGATGCTGGAAATAATGTATGGATATTCGGCGGAATATCTGCTACACAAACGCAACTGACCGATGTATGGAAAGGCAGGCTGAGCAAATATGCAACCAACTAAAAGAGGATTATCATATTTGTTGAGCGAAAGATAATTTTTCATCCTAATTACCGTTCTCTTGGAAACAGGATTAAAGGAATGAAGGTATGAATATTCTGGCGAAACCACTGCTTGTGGTGATGATGGCGGTATTTTTAACGGCACCTTTCTCGGCAGACATTTATGCGCAGGAGTATAAATACGAGGCTGGAGGGGCAGTAGGGATTTCCTCCTACATGGGCGATGCCAACAAAACGCGTTACATGGATCACCCGGGGTTTGCAGCAGGGTTACTTTTCCGATACAACATCAACTTCCATTGGGCATTAAAAACGAACCTGCTGGTAGGAAGAATCTCCGGAGATACCCGTGACTCGGGTAACATTTTCCCATCGGGACAGCCGGAATCCTTTCGTCGTACTTTTACAGAGGCAGCCACCCAGGCCGAATTGAACTTCCTGCCCTACAGTGACAAGTACCGGTATATGGGAACGAAACCCTATACACCCTACTTGTTTGTCGGCGCCGGTATCACATACGCCCCGGGAGAGTTTGAATACATAGGTATGAACATGCCTTTTGGCGTTGGGTTTAAGTTCAAACTAAAAAACAGACTGAATATTGCCATTGAGTGTTCCATGCGGAAGTTGTTTGGTGACGATTTCGATGTGGCGCAAAAAAAAACGCAGACATGGAGTTTAGAACAACCCTACGGCATCGGGAGCAGTCTCCTTAAAAACCGGGATTGGTATTCAGTCACAATGATTTGCCTTACCTGGGACTTCGGTCTGAGAGAAGATCCCTGTCATGGCAACTAACTTATTAGCCACAAAAAGATGTCGCTATTTGAAAAAATTGATCATCACCGTATTCCCTCTCACATAGCCATCATCATGGATGGCAACGGACGTTGGGCAAAAGCCAGAGGCCTGGAAAGAGCCGAAGGTCACCGGGAAGGCGTGAAGGCCATCAGAAAAGTGGTGCAAGGCGCCATCAGGGCATCGGTTCAAACCCTCACCCTGTATGCTTTCTCTACCGAGAACTGGTTTCGTCCTGAAGAAGAGATAGAAGGATTGATGGACTTAATGGTGTATGCCATTGCCAATGAGACTGCAGACCTGAAAAAAAACGGTGTGAGCATTGCCTCTATTGGTGATTTAAGCCGTCTTCCCGAGAATGTGAGGGAATCGCTCGAGACATGTATCCGGGAAACATCGGGAGGCAGGAATCTCAAGCTGGTGATAGCTTTAAGCTATTCATCCAGATGGGAGCTTGCAGAGGCAACCCGTCGGATATCGGAAGATGTGATCAAAGGAGTTTTGAAAACTGAGAATATTGATGAAGAAACCATCAACAGATATCTCACCACCAGCACTCTTACCGATCCCGATCTTCTGATCAGGACCGGCGGAGAGCTAAGGATCAGCAATTTTCTGTTGTGGCAATGTGCCTATACAGAGTTTTATTTTACGGAAACCTTTTGGCCCGATTTCGGTGAGGAGGCGCTTTATAAAGCCATTCTCGACTTTCAGTGCCGCGAAAGGAGATACGGTAAAACCAGTGAACAGATAGAATCAGATAAATAAACCGGTACATACTGAACCAAAGACAGTCAGAGAAAAGATATATCACAATGTTGAAGAATACATTCACCTTACTTTTGTTACTCACCCTGCTTTCACAGACAGTGTCGCTGGCACAGACCAACGACACTGTGCGTACTGTTGTCCCGAGTGAACTAGACATCAACTACACAGCTCCTCCAAAAAAATATTATATCGCCGACATCGATGTCACCGGGGTGGAAGGCACCATGTATGAAGATCAGAAGTTTGTTCTGGTTGGCTTTTCGGGATTGATAAAGGGGCAAGAGATACAGATTCCCGGTGAGGATATCACCAATGCCCTGAAGCGTTTTTGGAAGCAGGGACTCTTTTCGGATGTGAAAATACTGCAAACCCGGATTGAAGGTGACAGCGTTTGGCTTGAGCTGCGGCTTACCGACCGTCCCCGGGTGGCAGACATTCGCTACATCGGCATGAAAAAGAGCGAGCAGGAGGATATTGAGAAAAAAATCGGCTTTGTGAAAGGGAATCAGATCACTCCTCCCCAGATTGACCGGGCAGAGACAATCATCAAGAGTTTTTTCGAGGAGAAAGGATTCGGTGATGCCGAAGTGAGGATCTTTCAGCGACCGGACAGCACCCAGAAGAATCAGGTGGTGCTCGAGGTTGATGTGGACAAAAAGGAAAAGCTGAAGGTCAACAACATCGAGATAACAGGAAACGAGGCGCTCTCCGACAATCAACTAAAAAGGGCAATGAAAAAGACGAACGAAAAGGGGAAGATCAGAAATCTATTCCGGGCAAAGAAGTTCGTGGAAGACCTTTATGAAGCAGACAAGAAAAATATTATCACCAAATACCAGGAGAAAGGTTACCGTGACGCCGAGATTTTGAGCGACACAGTCTACAAGTATGACGACAAAACGGTTAATATAGAACTGCTGGTAGAGGAGGGTCCCCAGTATCACATCCGCTCCATTAACTGGGTAGGCAACACGCAGTATCCTTCAGCACGTCTGGAACAGCTGCTAAATATGGAACCGGGTGATGTATACAACCAGAAGAAACTGCAGGAGAGATTGGTTTCCGACGAAGATGCTGCCGTGAACCTGTACCAAAATAACGGTTATCTGTTCTCGAACATCGATCCGGTGGAGATCAACATAGAAAGCGATTCCGTGGATCTGGAACTGCGTGTGGTGGAGGGACCCAAGGCCACCATCAAGCGGGTCATTATACAGGGAAACGACCGTTTGTATGAAGATGTGATCAGAAGAGAATTAAGAACCAAACCAGGAGCAGTTTTCAGCAAGGAGGACCTGCTACGCTCGGTACGCGAAATTGCCCAGACCGGACACTTCGACCCCGAAGCACTCTCTGCCGACATCGGACAGGGAATTAGTCCGAATCAGGAAGACGGAACAGTAGACATCACCTATCCGCTCACCTCGAAAGGAAACGATCAGATTGAATTCTCGGCCGGCTGGGGTGTAACCGGCCTGGTGGGTAAACTCAGTTTGAAACTGAACAACTTCTCCCTGAAAAACATGTTGAACCCCTCCATGCACAGAGGCATCATTCCGCAGGGTGAGGGACAGACACTGGTACTGAGTGCACAAACCAATGGCCGTTACTACCAGTCTTATCAATTCCAGTTTATGGAACCCTGGTTTGGCGGTAAAAGGCCCAACAACCTGTCGGTGAGTGCATATTACTCACGATATACCGGTCTGAACACCAACTATTATTCCCAAAACAGCTACTACAATCCTTATATGTATGGTTATGGCAGCGGTTATGGTGGTTACGGCGGTTATGGTGGCTATGGCGGATATGGTGGCTATGGCGGATATGGTGGCTATGGCGGATACCAGGATATGGCAGAATATGCCTACGACCCCGATCAGGTCTTCAGTATGGTGGGTCTCTCGCTGGGTTACGGTAAACGACTTGAATGGCCCGACGACTACTTTCAGTTCATGGCAGAATTGGGATATCAACGCTACAATTTGAAAAACTGGTCATACAACCAATTTCCTTTTCAAACAGGGGTGAGCAACAGCATCACGCTTGGGTTCACTTTGTCTCGTATTTCTACCGACAACCCCATCTATACACGCACCGGTTCTCAGTTTACCCTGAGTGTAAATGCCACTCCTCCCTTCTCGTTGTGGGATACCAATGATTATGCTGCCATGGCTTACAGCGATCCGAATAAATACAAATGGAATGAATACCACAAGTGGAAACTGAAAGTACGTACCTTCACGCCACTCGCACCCTCTACAGTAACCCGTACGCCCGTAATGGCCACACGCGTGGAGTTTGGTATTCTCGGACATTACAATAAAAATAAACTGACGCCCTTTGAAACGTTCGACGTGGGAGGTGACGGGATGAGTGGTTATACCAGCTCTTTCGCTACCGAGAACATCGCACTGAGGGGATACGAAAACAACTCCATTGCCACGCAGGCGCGCGCTTATACCCGTCTGGGGCTGGAATTACGTTATCCCTTCATCCTGGAACCCAACTCCACCATTTATGGTGTAGCGTTTCTGGAGGCCGGTAACGCGTGGTATAACGTGAAAGATCTGAATCCTTTCGACCTGAAGCGTTCAGCCGGTGTGGGAGCCAGAATATTCCTGCCAATGATCGGACTGATGGGTATCGACTGGGCATACGGATTTGATACTGTCTACGGGAGTGGGAGCAGACAAAGGGGAGGAAGCCAGTTCCATTTTATCATTGGACAGGAATTCTAACCGTTTTTTTGTATCTCACCGCCTTTGCCCTATTTAACTATTTTTACGGAAGTCGTTGTAAACGTTTGTAACATGAACCCGTCTTAGATAACAGCAAAACAATAGGATAAAAACGTATTCCCGTTTCAACCAATTAAAATAAAAGGAGAAATCATGATGAAAAGGACACTGTTAATAATCGGATTGTTGATCTCATTGACAATGAGCAGCACCTATGCCCAACAATATGCACTCATTGATATGGAATACATTCTCGAAAGGATTCCCGCCTACGAAAGCGCCAACAAACAACTCGAAAGCTTGTCTGCAGAATGGCAAAAGAAGGTAGACGCAGAGGTGGAGATTGTGAATGCCCTGTATAAAAAATATCAGGCCGACCTGGCGTTGCTCGCTGGAACGGAAAAGACCAAACGTGAAAACGAAATCGTGGCGAAGGAGAATGCAATTCAGGAACTCCGGAACCAATATTTCGGCCCCCAGGGTGAACTGTTCAAGCAACAGGAAGCATTGATCAAACCCATACAGGATAATATCTACGAAGCCGTCAAGGAGATTGCCACGAGCCGTGGTTATACAGTGGTGGTGGACAGGGCATCAGCCACCTCCATCATCTTCGCTTCTCCAGGCATAGACATTAGTGATCAGGTGCTTTCAAGGTTAGGCTATTAAAAATAAATAGTTTATCTTTGTGCCGATTTAACCAAGGAGTTTTAATTATAAATTACAATAGCAATCATGTTAAAAAAATTATTGATCTTTTTTATTGCACTGGCTCCGCTAGCAGCTGTGGCTCAGGATGTGAAAATCGCATATCTCAACGCACAGGAGATTTTCGCTGCCATGCCCGAACTGGCCGGTATTGAGACACAACTCAGTTCCAAACAGGAAGAAATTTCCAAAAACGGACAGGCCCTGGTTGATGAATTCAACAAAAAATCGGAAGAGTTCAACAAGGCTGCAAGTACCTCTGAGGCAGTACAACAGGACCAGCAAAAGCAACTTGCTCAAATTCAGGAGAGATATCAGGTTTATCTTCAAAACAGCCAGCAAGAGATGCAGCAGTTACAGCAAAAGCTGCTGGAACCGGTCAACAAAAAAATTGCCGATGCCATCAAAGCGGTGGGAGATGAAAACAAATACACTTTCGTCTTCGATGTTTCCACCATGCAATCACCCATCGTGTATGTAAGCCCAACCGCTACAAATATTACACCAACAGTGAAGACTAAATTGGGTCTGTAATAAAAGAATGATGACGATAACACCAAAAAGGGTCTCTGTAAAGAGACCCTTTTTTTGTATTATATTGCTGAAAATATTACATCCCTTTGATCACCAGCAGGGGTGTATCTGAATGGAACAGCATCCTTCGGGCGATGCCCGGATTGAACATCCTGGCAAAAATATTACGTCGGGAACTTGACAGGGAGATCATGTCAATCTTGTTTTCTTTCACGAATTTATCAAGTGCCTCTTCCATTCCTTCGCTCTGTTCAATCAACTTGTACTCGGTTCGCAGGTGGGGATATAATTCTGAAAAATGTTTCTGGATGCCCGAGAGTTTTATTTCATTCCACACATCCTCCTTCTTGGCGATATGAGCAAGATAAACCTTTACAGGGTTAAGCTTCAAGAACTCCATCATGATATCAAAAGCCTTGAATTCCCGTTCCTGAAAATTGGTAAGAAATACGATAGACTGCATCTTCAAAAGCTCCTTGGTTTTGGCTCCTTCAGGAATCGCAAAAATGGGTGTTTTACAACCTTCTATCACCTCTGCCGTCACACTTCCGATAAGATCAAGCTCCTTGGCGCTCTTTCCCCTGGTTCCCATGACGATGGCCTTGGGATGCATTTTTTTTGAATAAGAGATGATTTCTTCTTCGGGAAGGCCTTCCATCAGCACTGTTTTATATGATACAGCTGGTAACGCTCCGGAGGCAACTTTTTCTTCAATTTTTCTCACCAGGCTCTGCATCTCGTTTTCGGTTTTTTGCCTTATATCCTGGTAAAGGTCTCTGTCTGTTGCCTGTAAGGTAAACGAATCGCCAAATGGTATGGCACCGGGGTAAAATGGTGTAAAGAAAGCGTGTAACAGTTTCACCTTACAGTTCAGTTCATGTGCAAGATGAAAGCCAAATTCACATGCTGCCAGTGAGTATGCAGAAAAGTCTACCGGCACGAGTATTTCCTTGTTGACCTCCTGTTCCTCATCCTTACCGACCGGGGATGCAAAATCTACTTTCTCTATCACGCGGAGTGCCGCGGGAAGATCGGTTTCATTGATGCGTACACGCACGTTACCCGGTATAACGGGATCGATCATCTTAATACCATGGATGACGGCCGGAATACCTTCCGACTCAAGAATCGATTTCAGGATATGGGCCTTTTCATAGGAATGAATGGCTACCGTAACCAACTTCTCATCGTGCGTATTTTTATTTTTACCATCTTTTTCCATACTGTATATTCTTTACATGTTCATGGATCTGTGGCCATAAACAACGGGTTGGGTCAAAGGACAAAAAACCCGACATCCGGCTGCATGAGCCTGAGATATTGGGTCACATTTTTTTAATCAACTTCTTTTGTTTCTACTTCTTCGGGTTGTGGATAATCTTCAAGCCCGAGTATCTTCAATGCCTTATCGAAAATTGTGGTATCGTCGAGTACGACAATACCACCATTCGGTCCCGGTTCAATGTGTATTCCTACACTTCTCCCTTCCTTGTAATTGTATCCACCAAAGTAGTTACGGACTGTTTCGGGCTTCATATCCAATTCCGCGGCGATTTGGTGGATACTACCATCGGGTAGCTTGTCTTTCAGTTCTCTCAATTCATTAAATGTAATTGTTCTTGCCATGGCTTTTTATTTTTATGTTGATAATACATTTAGGATTTATTTCATGCCCTAAACTTACACAAAAAAAAAGATATCCCAAACTATTTCTAAAAATATTTACGAAAATGTTTCGCTGCTATCAATAGAACATATTCAGTGAGGTAAAGTTGCTAAAAATGAACTAAAAAAAACCAAGAGGAGCAGATAAACAGGGATAAAAAGAGATAAAAAGGTTGCATGCCGCTGACTGTAGAGGGGCATGTAGTCGGATGCCGGAGCGTGAAGCAGGACAACACGTGATAACCGATAGATCTTATAAAGCAGGAAACCTGCCATTGAGCCGACGATCATGCCGGCCAAAATATCCGACACGAAATGTACACCCAGATAAATACGGGTGTAGCTGTTTAATACAGCCCAACACAACACACTGATCGTGACCAGGCGATGCCTGAAGAGCAGGCTGAGGAAAACAGCCAGACCAAAACTGTTGGCAGCATGACTCGAAATGAAACCGTACCGGCCACCACGGTAACCGTTCACGATATCAACCAGTTCCTTAAAATCGGAATGATGGGTGGGACGATAACGCTCGAACATCGGTTTAAAAAATGAAGAAGCCAGCTGATCGCACAGGGCAAAGACGAGGATAAAAAACAGGGTTGCCAACAGGCCTTCTTTCCAGTTGGTTTTATAAAAGAAGAGAAAAAGAATAAACAGAAAAAGCGGAATCCAAACCAACCTGCCACTCAGCATCCACATCACATTATCAAGAAACTGAGAGTCGCTGCCGTTTAATGCAAAAAACAAGTTCCGTTCCAGCGGCAATAACTTATCGATTGCCTCGTTCATATGATCTCTATGTTTTGGCTGGAAGTCCAGCCCACACTGCCGTTCGCAATTTCAATTTCATACCAGTCGGCATCGTTACTTCTGATCTTTACTTTGGTGCCTTCGTGCAGTTCGAAAAGTGCATTGCTATTCTCATCGGGTGATGCATTTACCCGGGCTGCCCCCACCATGACAATGGCGTTATTTCTGTGAATACGCTCACTTTTCTGGCTGAAGGCAAAGAGATTGGTCATGATCATCAGGAAGAAGAGCACGATCCCAGCATAAAAGGAACTCTTCCTGGCCCAGAGAATGCGCACAAAGAGGAATGTTGCAACAGAGGCCAGGAAAAGAATAAAAAGCACAATACTGATGGTTGCCCATCTGTCGGAATTGTTTATGTTGCGCACAGCGCGAAACCAATTTGTAATGAAAAGGTCACCCGCCGTATCAATACGATCTACTGTCCGGCTTCTGGCGAAACGCAAATTGTGACGTATATCGCCATCACCCGGATCCAGCAGGAGGGCTCTCTCATAATTCAGGATAGCTTTGCCGGATTGATTGTCTCTAAAATAGGCGTTGCCCAGATTGAAATAAAGCTGCGCCGACTCCTTATTTTCGCGGATACCTTGTGTTACGAGCTGTTCGTACAATTCAATACTTTTTTTGTAGTCCTGATCCCGGTACGCCTGAGCTGCCTCACTCTCCTGCCCCTTCATTTTTGTGTGGAGAGGAAGCACGAACAGCAGTATAAGTATAAATTTAATCGATTTCATTTTTTCTTTTTTGCTTTCACAGTCATCGTACTTTCTTTTTCAGCTTATTCTCCATCGCACCAATGGCCTCCACGGTATCCTGATAGATCCGGTCCATTCCAGCCTCACTCTCTGCGGGAGCGTAGCGGGCAAACTCACAGGTATCAAGTATCTGCATGAACCTGCCTGCAAGCTCTTCGCTGACACCCTGTTTTGACAGTTCCGATTCAATATTGTTCTTCGACAGGCGTGCCAGGGGAATGGACAGCTTATCACTGAAATATCCCCATAGCGCCCGCAGGACTTCATCGTAAAACTTTTCCTTATTATGCTCCCCGAGATATTTCCCGGCCGTTTTCAATCGCTTTGCAGCTGTCTTGTTGGCCTTCCTTGTCCGCATCAGGGCCACATTGGCATTTTCACGGGCCTGTTTACGGTTGATCATATAGTAAGAAATCAGTACAATCAGGGGAAGCAGGTACCACAACCAATATATGAAGGATCCCACAAAGAAGTTCGAACGTGAAAGATAGATGGGATCATCTGTCTTCAAAAAGCGGATATCCTGTTCCACCTTTACATCCTGCCGGTCTACAAAAGTACCCGACACGGTACTTCCCGGATCTCCCTTGGTAATCTGTAGCTGATATGCGGGGGTGGTCAGTGTTTTGTAGCTGCTTGCACCCGGGTCGAAGTAGGTAAACTCCAAAGAAGGGATGGTATAATTCCCTTCATAGCGTGGTATGACCATGTAGGATATTTTCCGGATTCCGGTTAGTCCGTTGGTCGTCACATTCAACGCATTGTCCACCGTGGGATCGTATAACTCGAAGTTATCGGGAAAAGTGATTTCCGGGTTGCGGATAAGTTTCATGTTACCGGTACCGGATATTTCCAGGGTAAGGGTAAGTGCCTCGTTGGCTTTAATTTTCTCGGAACTGACAGATGAGTTCAGCGTGAAAGTACCAACCGCATTGGCATAGCTGGCAGGCCTGCCTGTGGGCAATGGCTTCACGTTTATGGCAAGCGGGTTGGTGGTCAGATTTTTCTTTACGTCCACCATCACCTCCTGTGATCCGAAAAAGGTGGAAACACTCCTTCCCGAGGGGACCGAAAAGACCATTTCGATATTACCGGCAGGAATGGTCATCTGCCCCGAGCGCTGCGGGAAAAGCAGTGTCTTTCTCAGGTCGGCCGTGTAATAGTTCCTGTCGTTGTAACGTTCCATTTGTAGCTGCTGATTCACTGGCAGGGGTATTTCCTCCACCATGAACCCTTCAAATTCGGGGAATTGTATCTTCCCGAAATTTACTACATTCAACGTCGTATATAAACGGAAGGTGACGGTAAATCCTTCCTGTTCGTAGAGGCTATTTTTGGAAACGATGGCCCTGATAAACGCATCACGGGCAGAGACAGTACCTCCGCTTGCTGAAGCCGGTTCATTTGATCTCCGTCCGCCGGGAGTGCTACCCTGCGATGAGTTTTTATCGGGCGGAAGCACATTGACCTGGAGCGTGTTCGACTGGTAATTGCTTCCGTCGACTGTGATGGAAGCTGCCGGGATGGTGAAGGAACCCGTTTTTTTCGCCACAAGAATGTAGGTATAGGTTACCGAGCTCTCGGAGGTAGTCTTCCCGTTTATTGTACGTTGACTGTAGCTGGTGGACGTACTGGGTCCGAAAAGCAAATCAAAGTCAGACATATCTGGCAGTCGGATATCACGTCCCTCCTTATTCAGCACATAACTTAACCTGAATTGCTCTCCCTCCACAACCGTGGCGGGTGCGGTGGCTTTGAAGGTTACCTGTGCTAGCGACATGGTTGTCCTGCCCGTGAACAAGAGTGCCACGAAAAGAAGGAGAATAGCTCCATGTTGTTTTTGTTTCATATACACCTGCTTACTACCAGTTTTTGTTGTTTCTTCTGTTATTTTCAGCCTGTTCTTCTCTTTCCTGTGCCTTTATCTGCTGAACCTTTTCCTGTGTCTGCTGTTCGTCCTGTTCAATAGCCTGAAGCAACTGACGAGCATTGTCGCGCGACATTTGTTCCGGCTGTTCCGATTGTTCCGCTTTTTTCTCCTGATCCTGTTGATTCTGTGGTGACTGATTCTGCTGATCGTTGTTCTGCTGTTGTTCCTGTTGTTGCTGCTCCTGCTCGCCTTCACCCTGATCCTGTTGTTCCTGATCCTTTATCATTTTCTGTACGACAGCCAGGTTGTAGCGCGTTTCTTCGTCCTCAGGATTGAGTCTTAGCGCCATTTTGTAAGCTTCCATTGATTTTTCCAGTTCCTTCTTCTGCAGCATGGCGTTGCCGATATTGTGCCAACCGGCGGAAGCCTCCGCGGGATTCTCCTGCTCCAGTGAGATGAAATGGTTGTACTGTTCAACGGATTTATCCCACTCTTTCTGCTTATACAACGTGTTTCCAAGATTAAAGTTTGCCTCTTTGGAGGAGGGGTTCCCTTTCACTGCATTTTCATAAAAAGCAGTTGCTTCCGAATATCTCTGCTGGTTATATTCCTTGTTTCCTTTGCGGATATTTTTACGTACTTCCTTTTGTGCGGAAAGCGACAAGGGGAGAAGTACCAGCAGCAGCAACAATCCATATTTTATAAATAATCTCTTCATTTCAATATTCAGTTTTCAGCGATCAGCAGTCAGTTTTTGAACCAGATCAATTATCAACCATCTAGCTGACAGCTTATTTAAACAGCCTCACATTTCTGAACAAACGATTTTTCTTATCATATACAAGAATCTCAATCAGCAGGATAAACAGCATGACCCAGGCAAGGAACGGAAATTTTTCGTCGTACTCCGAATAGGAGAGGCTGGTAGATTTTCCTGTTTCAAGCTCGTCGAGTTGTGTTTCCAGCGCACGGATCGCTGTGTTTGAGTTGTCGGCACGCACATAAAATCCTTTTCCGTTTTGTGCAATATCCATCCCCATTTGTTCATTCAGGCGGGAGACAACCACGTTGCCTTCGTTGTCGGTCATAAAATTACTTCCGTACTCCAGTGCCGGGACGGGTGAGCCGTCGGGGGAACCTATTCCCAGCACGTTCACCATCACGCCGACATTGGCAGCCTCGGCCGCTGCTCCGGTAGCATCGCCTTCGTGATCCTCTCCGTCGGTAATGATTACCATGGCCTTGCTGACATCCTTGTCACTCGAGAAGGAACTCACACCCAGCCGGATTGCCTCACCGATGGCTGTCCCCTGAATGGGGACAAGGCTCGGATCGATGGTATTCAGGAATATCTTTGCCGATTGGGTATCCGACGTAAGTGGCATCTGCACGTAGGCTTCTCCTGCAAAGACAATCAGGGCCACCTTGTCGTTGCTCCGCACGTCGATAAGTCGCGACAGAATCTGTTTTGCCCGCGATAGCCTGTCGGGTGAGACATCTTTGGTGAGCATGGAATTGGAAACATCCATGGCGATTACCAGCTCTATTCCCTCCTTCTCCACCGTTTCCACCTTGGTGCCAAACTGGGGACGGGCAATCATAAAGATTCCCGTGCAAAGTGTTGCGAAGACAAGCCAGAACTTGAGGTAAGAGCGTTTCAGCGATAATTCAGGCATCATCATCTTGAGCGTGGAGAGGATGCCCATCTTTTGCACCGCTTTACGCTTTCTGATGTTCAGGTAGATGTAAACTGCCAGCAACAAGGGCATGGCGATGAACAACCATAAATATTCCGGATTTCCAAATCTAAACATGTCTCTGTTTTAACTTTTCACCTTTATGTTTCAGGTTTCAGGGGATGTTCCTTAGCCAGGTTCTTCGAAGCAGCAGTTCCAGCAATATCAATCCCATGGCAAGCAGTGCAAAGGGAAGGAATAATTCCTGGCGCCGGGTTACATTCTGAACGCTGATCAGATATTTCTCCATTTCATCAATCTCTTCATATACCTGACGGAGTCCTTCGGTATCCTGCGCCCTGAAGTACTGTCCGCCCGTCATCGCCGCAATCTCGGTAAGTGTCTTCTCATCGATATCTACCGGCATATTCTGCATTCTGATGCCATAGGGCGTATTCACCGGCGTGGGAGCCATACCCTTGGTGCCTACACCCACCGTATAAACACGGATTCCGTATGAACGTGCCAGATCGGCTGCAGTGAGTGGCGCTATTTGCCCGCTGTTGTTGGTCCCGTCGGTCAGCAAGATCACCACCCGCGAGTCGGAACTACTATCTTTCAGCCTGTTCACGGAATTTGCTAATCCAAGCCCAATGGCCGTTCCATCTTCAATCATTCCGAAATTGATCTCGTTCAGCAGGTTCAACAGCACCTTGTGGTCGGTGGTGAGTGGACACTGGGTGAAGCTTTCACCTGCGAAGATCACCAGGCCGATGTTGTCGTTTTTCCGGTCGGTGATAAACTCCGCCGCCACCTTTTTGGCGGCCTGCAGCCTGTCGGGCTGCAGATCCTGAGAGAGCATCGACCCCGACACGTCAAGTGCCATCACAATGTCTATCCCCTGCGTCTCAGTCTCTTCCCAGCTGCTGACTGATTGCGGGCGGGCGAGCACAATGATGATCAGTGCAATGGAAATCAACCGCAATGCAAACGGCAGATGCCGCATATAAACCCTGAAGTCGGCCTTCATCCCTTTAAAGGCCAGGGTAGATGCCAGCTTAAAGGAAGCCTGCGTCTTCGACAACCGCATCACATACCACACAATGAGCGGTATGATCAGCAGCAGGAGATAAAGATATTCAGGATGCAGAAATTCCATGATTTACTTAGGCTTTGCGGCGCCCTGTTCGGGCACCTCATTATTTTCTTTTTGCAACTCCTCCTTATCGGGAACCGGATCGGGTTCTCTGGTCTGGTTCACAAAGAAATAGGCATTTACCATGCTCAGGTCGTTCTCGTCGGGATAGGGTTTGTATTTGGCAAATTTTACCAGATCGGCCGTGGAGAGAATCTGTTTCAGGTTGTTGTAAACCGATTCCACTTCCAACAGCTTGCGCACTTCATTCAGAATTTCACCGGAAGTCATCTCCATGGCATTGATCCCTTCCCGTTCAACCAGGTAGTTGCGAAGAATATCGGTGAGCTTGCTGTAAAATTCCTTTTCCCGGCCCTGTTGCCAGATTTTCTCTTCCTTCAGCTTGTCCAGTTCCCTGATAGCCCGCACATGTGCCGGCAGCACCACAGGAGGTTTGAAAATATAACCTTTGCGTTTCTTCTTAAGCACCAGCCAGATGATGAAACCAATGATGGCGATCAGCAACATGATGCCCAGTACGATCCAGAGTACCCACAAATAATCGGTCCAGACAAAAGGTGCTTTTTGTACAGGTTTTATGTCGTGCAGCTGTAACTGTTCAAAATCGATGGAGTCGGTCTCTCCCTTGTTTATTTTCTCCAGATATGTCAATGTGGAGTCGGACAACCTGGGAGATGTAACCTTCAACCCAAAAGAGTTGGAATAGATGGTGTCGGTACCGTCAAAAACCGACATATGGGGAATATGATACAGGGTGGAGTCGAACGAGGTGACCACATACTTGAAGTTTAGCGTCATCACGTTGTTTTCGACTGTGGTGTCGGGCGGCAGCATGGTAAGCACTTCAATGCCGGGAACAATCTCCTTCTCAAATACCGGGAAAAGGATGGTTTTGTCCCTGGGCGTGATCACCTTGAGGTTGATCAGCGCCTGTTCGCCGATCAGGATCTCCGTCGGCTGCACGGTAGCCTGCACCGAGGCACGTTGCGACGCCGCCGGAAGTGACAGCAAGACACCACACACCATCAAGGCAGTTTTCAGCATAAAACAGACATGATATTTTTTTCCCGTCAATTTCATTTTCTTTGTTGGAATAATTGCAACAAGGCCTTCACATAATCGCTCTCGGTGGAAACCGATATACTGTCCACACCACTCTGTCTGAATGCATAATGCATATTCCTTTGGAGGCTCTTCCACCAGTTTTGGTAGTTTTCCCTTACCCTGCGCGATGAGGTGTTGATCCACCGCTCTTCTCCTGTCTCCGGATCCCTCACCTTCATCAGTCCCACGGGAAGGAGTTCGGTGCTTAATTGATCATATACCTGTATAGCCACCACATCATGCTTCCGATTGGCTATCTGCAACGCCTTTTTATAATCATCGGGATCGATGAAGTCCGAAATCAGGAAGGCGGTACACCGTTTCTTGATGGCATTCGTCATATAACGTAGCGCCATATTCATATCTGTACCACTGTTCCCGGGTGTAAACCCCAGAATTTCACGAATGATAAACAGGATATGTTTTTTTCCCTTCTTGGGAGGAATGAATTTCTCTACTTTGTCAGTAAAAAAGATGACTCCGATCTTGTCGTTATTCTGTATCGCCGAAAAGGCCAGTGTGGCTGCAATCTCGGCCACCATATCCCGTTTCAGCACCTTGCGTGAACCAAAGCCCAGGCTTTCCGACACATCGATCATCAGCATCACGGTAAGCTCACGCTCCTCTTCAAATATCTTTACATAGGGGCGATTGTAGCGTGCCGTCACATTCCAGTCGATGTCACGCAGGTCGTCCCCGTACTGGTACTCCCGTACTTCAGAAAAAGCCATACCACGTCCCTTAAAAGCGGAGTGATATTCGCCGGCAAAGATATTGCGGGAGAGGCCACGTGCTTTTATTTCAATGTGTCGTACTTTTTTTAACAGATCGGTTGTTTCCATTTGAATCTCACCCCCTTAATGAGGATTTTCCGTTTGAACTGCACTTTATATACTGATTCACAGAAATGGGGCGATCATGGCACCTCAACCTTATTCAGGATCTCACTGATGATCTCTTCCGAGGTGAGATTGTTGGCTTCTGCTTCATAGGTGAGCCCGATACGATGCCGCAGGACATCGTGGCACACTGCACGGATGTCTTCGGGAATTACGTAACCGCGATGTTTGATAAACGCAAAAGCGCGTGCAGCCAGCGCCAGATTGATGGATGCGCGTGGTGAACCTCCGAAACCGATCATTTCTTTGAGGCTGTCCATTCCGTACTGATCGGGGAAACGGGTAGCAAACACGATATCCACGATATATTTACCGATTTTTTCATCGATATACACTTCACGTACCACCTTGCGTGCTTCCAAAATTGCCTGGGTAGAAATAACAGCCTTGTCGATGGTCACCGGTTCAAAAATATTCTGTTGAATGATCTGTTTCTCTTCTTCTTTCGAGGGATAAGAGATTACCACCTTCAGCATAAAACGGTCTACCTGTGCCTCGGGAAGCGGGTAAGTACCTTCCTGCTCAATCGGATTCTGTGTAGCCATCACGAGAAACGGATCGGGCAGTTTGTAGGTTTGCTCACCAATGGTGACCTGCCTTTCCTGCATAGCCTCGAGCAGGGCACTCTGAACTTTTGCCGGAGCGCGGTTTATTTCATCGGCCAGGACGAAGTTGGCAAATACGGGCCCATGCTTCACGAGAAACTCTTCGTTACGCTGACTGTAGATCATGGTACCGACGACGTCGGCAGGCAACAGGTCGGGCGTAAACTGAATCCGACTGTAATCGGCATCGATCAACTGGGCAAGTGTCTTGATGGCCAATGTCTTTGCCAGTCCGGGAACTCCCTCCAGCAGGATATGACCATCGGAAAGCAGCCCGATCAACAGGGATTCCACGAGATGTTTCTGTCCCACGATTGTTTTGTTCATCCCCGTCACCAGCGTTTGCACGAAAGCACTCTTCTGTTCAATACGCTCATTGAGTTCCTTGATATCGACTACTTGACTCATATTTTTAGGCTGTTAATAATGGATTCTTGTTATGGGATACAAAAATAGAAATGTTAAAGCGGTTTTGGGCGGAAACGTCGTTAAAAATGTTTAAGTGTCTGCCCGGAAGTGGAATGAATCATCACAGACAATCATCCGGTGAGACCCATTGGTCTGTCACGGATCACCTGCACCGTATACCATCCCAAAAATGTTGGTGAAGGCATTTTTCATTGCTGCGGAGAGCGCTTTAAAATCTATTTCCCTGCCCAATTCCTTCTGCATGGAAGTAACACCCCGGTCGGTGAATCCGCAGGGATTGATGTAATTGAAATAAGAGAGGTCGCTGTTCACATTCAGAGCCAGTCCGTGCATCGTCACAAACCGGCTGGCACGCACCCCAATGGCACAGATCTTCCGTGCTTTGGCAGGCTGTGCGGGATCGATCCACACCCCCATTGCCTTTTCGTCTTTTTCACCCGAAATACCGAAAGGTTTCAATGTCTCAATGACCACATCCTCCAACATCGAAATATATCGTTTGATGCCAATCTGAAACTCTTCCAGATCGATGATCGGATAGGCTACCAACTGACCCGGACCGTGGTAAGTAATGTCTCCTCCCCGGTCGATTGCGTGCAGATCGATATTCCGGCTTTCACACAGGTTTCTGGCGATCAGCAGATTTCGTCTGTCACCGCTTTTTCCGAGGGTGTAAACATGTTCGTGTTCGCAAAAAAGCAGGTACTGATGCTTATTTTCTTTCTTTTCCAGTTTGTCACGGATAACCTGTTGAAACAGCTTTTCCTGATAATCCCATGCCTCCTTGTAGCGGATTCTTCCCAGATCTTCAAAAATTACTGTCTTCCCCATAAAGCACCTTTTTCAAATGGCTCATTGACACTTTGCATTAAATATGTTTCTCCGCATGATAGGAGGAACGTACCAGCGGACCACTTTCGACGAATTGAAACCCTTTCTCCAGACCGATTCTCTTGTATTCCTGAAACTGTTCGAGGGAGACATATTCTTTTACAGTCAGATGTTTGCGGGTGGGTTGCAGGTATTGACCAATGGTCAGGACTTTGCATCCCACATTCCTCAGGTCGTCCATAGTCTCGATGATTTCCTCGGGTGTTTCTCCCAGGCCGACCATGATTCCGGATTTTGCCTTCACCCTGCCATGGTTCGCAATGGTCTCAATCGTTTTCAGGCTCACCTCGTACTTGGCACGGCTCCGCACCTTGGGCGTCAGCCTTCGTACCGTCTCCATGTTGTGTGACACGATGTTGGGACCTGCATCAATCACAAGGTTTATCTGTTCGGCAACCCCGTTAAAATCGGGGATCAACGTTTCAATGGTCACCCGCGGGTTTCTCTCCTTCACGCGTTGCACAGTCTTTGCCCACAACGCAGCACCGCCATCGGGCAGGTCGTCCCTGTCGACACTAGTCAGCACCACATGCCGGAGGTTCATCCCCTCAATGGTATCTGCCAGTCGATCAGGCTCATCCCAATCGACAATTCCCTGCGGACTGCCCGTCTTCACATTGCAAAATCTACAGGCACGGGTGCAAACATCTCCCAGTATCATGAACGTGGCTGTTCCCCTGCCCCAGCATTCCGCCAGGTTGGGACATTTACCGCTTACACAGATGGTATGTAGTTGTTTTCTTGCTATGATCTCTTTCACATCCAGGTACTGTTTTCCCTGGGGTAACGAAATCTTCAGCCATTCGGGCTTTCTCGCCATTAACTCCGGTTTACTCTCCATAATGATTATTCCTTATCGTGCCATGCCCTCGTCGAAAAGCATCATAATCGGCATTTTCTCTTCCGGGCACGACAGCATGTGATTCAATAAAATGTCAATACAAAAGCAAAAGTACGATATTCTTTGAACATTTCTAATCATCTCCACCCATAGGTTCATTAAATTTGGACTTTTTCAATGTTTACCGACACCTGTTATCCTTCTGCTCTCCTAACTATTTTTAAACGGTTACTATTCTGTTTGTAACAGCAAAAACTTTATCTTTGCCGTTAAAACGCCACGAAACAAAACAATTTGAAATTCCAACTACAACATACCGATCCGAAAACGAATGCCAGAGCAGGGCTGATCACAACCGACCATGGACAGGTGGAGACACCGGTATTCATGCCTGTGGGCACCGTGGGCAGCGTGAAGGCAGTGCACATTAGCGAGCTGAAAGAAGACATAGGGGCTCAGATCATCCTGGGCAACACCTATCACCTTTATCTCAGACCGGGACTTGAAATCCTGCAACAGGCGGGTGGTCTGCACCGCTTCAACAGCTGGAACAAGCCGATGCTGACCGACAGCGGTGGTTTTCAGGTTTTTTCGCTTACCGACAACAGGAAACTCACTGAAGAGGGAGCCGAGTTTCAGTCGCACATCGACGGATCACGTCATTTCTTTACCCCCGAAAAGGTAATCGATATCCAGCGCATCATCGGTGCCGACATCATGATGGCTTTCGATGAGTGTACTCCCGGCGATGCCGATTATGGCTATGCAAAAAAATCGCTTGAACTCACGGAACGGTGGCTCGACCGTTGTCTGGTTCGTTTTGAAGAGACTAAATGCCCTTACGGGCACAGCCAGTCTCTTTTCCCCATTGTACAGGGGTGCGTCTACCCCGACCTGAGACGTCGGGCAGCTGAAAACGTGGCTTCGAAAGGTGCTGACGGCAATGCCATTGGCGGCCTGGCAGTGGGTGAACCCACCGAAAAGATGTACGAAATGGTGGAGCTGGTAAATGGGATCCTGCCCGCAGACAAACCGCGCTACCTGATGGGCGTGGGTAAGCCGGAGAACCTCCTCGAAGCCATTGAACGAGGCGTAGACATGTTCGACTGCATCATGCCCACCCGCAACGGGCGCAATGGGCAGATATTCACCAGGCAAGGGATCATGAACATGCGCAATGAGAAATGGAAAGACGACTTCTCTCCCCTCGAAGAGGAGGGAGCATCGTTTGTGGACACACTCTACAGCAAGGCCTACCTGCGGCATCTCATCAACGTGAACGAGATACTGGGCCTGCAGATCGCATCCATCCACAATCTGGCATTTTACGTATGGCTGGTAGAAGAAGCCCGGCGGCACATCGTTGCCGGAGACTTTTCAACATGGAAACCAAAGATGATCGAAAACATCACAAGAAGGTTATGAAGCGAATAGATAGTTTACTGGGTATGAGACGTCTGGATCGATACATCATCAAGAAGTTTCTCGGCACCTACATTTTCATGATTGCGTTGATTATTTCCATTGCCGTCGTATTCGACATCAATGAGAAAATTGATAAGTTCATGACCAATAATGCTTCATTGCATGATATTATCTTCCATTATTACCTGAATTTCATTCCCTTCTACACCAATCTTTTCAGCCCGTTGTTTGTCTTTCTTGCAGTCATCTTCTTCACCTCCAAGATGGCCAATAATTCTGAGATAACGGCCATCCTTTCCAATGGCATTGGTTTCAAACGACTGATGAAACCCTATATGATTTCTGCACTGGTCATCGCCGTCTTCGCGTTTGTTTTTGGCAGCTATGTGATACCACCGGCCAATGCCACGCGCATAGAATTTGAACAGACCTATATTGATCCAAGGAAACGAAAAACGGGTGATATGGATATTCAGTTTAAGGTGGGACCGGGAACCATTGTCTACTTTGGCAATTTTGACATGCCGAGTAAAACAGGATATAACTTCTCCATGGATTATTTCGACAGCCTGCAACTGATGTCGCGCCTCACAGCCCGCTCTATCCGTTACGATTCTGCTTTTCATTGGACCATCAACGATTACCAGATCCGCGACTTCGACGGGTTGAAAGAAACAATCACACAGGGCTCTTCCCTCGATACCATCCTACAGATCGTACCGAACGACTTCATCATCGCAAACAGTGATCATCAGATGATGACCTCACCACAGCTGCGCAAATATGTAAAAAGTCAAAAGGAGCGCGGCATGGGTAATATCCAGTCATTTCAGATTGAATACCATTCCCGTATTGCATCGGTCTTTTCGGCCTTTATCCTCACCATCATCGGCGCCTCCTTGTCGGCACGAAAAGTGAAGGGTGGAATGGGACTGAATATTGGTATCGGGCTGGTACTGAGCATGGGGTATATCCTTTTCATGACTGTCAGCTCCACCTTTGCCGTAAAAGGGAGTATGAGCCCTTTCGTCGCCGCATGGATACCCAACATTATTTTTCTGCTCATCGCGATGTATTTGTATAAACGGGCGCCAAATTAAGAAGCGGTAAGCATTCAGCTGTCAGCTAAAAAATTTAATTATGAACCGAGCATTACTCATTTTTCTCTGGATCGCTGCTGCAACCTTTTTGCAGGCCCAGACCCGATATCCCGTCATTGTAATAGAAACCAACTATGGCACCATGAAGGCGATGCTCTATGACGACACGCCACGGCATGGCGATCACTACCTGAAACTGATCAAGGAGGGATACTTCAACGGAACGCTTTTTCACCGGGTAGTAAAAAATTTTGTGATCCAGGGCGGAGCGCAGGACTCACGCAATGCCCCTGCAGGTATTCAAATTGGTGGCGGACGTACCGACATGGAGCTGATGCCTGAATTCCGGGAGAACAGGTTTCACAAAAAAGGGGCTCTGGCTGCTCCCCGGGAGGGTGACAACGAGAATCCGCAAAAGAAATCGGACGCCTCCCAGTTTTATATCGTCCATGGAAAGGAATACACCCAGGGACGGCTCGACACCATGGAGATGGCCGTAAATGTTCCGATCAAAAATCAGCTTATCCGCACCCACTACGCACCGCACAAGGAGGATCTGGCCCGCTTGAAGGAGAGCAACCCGCAAGGCTTTAACGCCCTGCTCGATTCAGTGCTGGGCGTGGTTGACTCGCTCTATGCCCTGGCACCGGGGAAATTCTTTCTGCCGGAAGGTCTGAAAGAGGCCTACAGCACTTTCGGCGGTCTTCACCACCTCGATGGAGAATACACCGTGTTTGGCGAGGTAACCGAAGGGCTGGATGTGATCGATAAAATCGCTGCCCTGCCGGTAGACGGCAACAGCCGCCCCCAAACAGACGCGAAGATTATTCGGGTTTATATAGAGTAAGTCTTGATCCCGATCATGTCCTGATTACTCGATGTTCTTTCGTACCTCTCCGAGAAATTTCTTCATTCCCTCGCTGTCTTTCTGTTCAACGATGGTCAGCAACTCTTTGAGTTTCTCCCGTATGTTGGTCAGCTGACCGGGGGTATATGGATTGAACAGGATTTCACTCAGCAGAAAATCATCTTCCGAGAGCAGCCCCTGCGCAATATTCATATGCTTTTTGAAGGTGGTTCCCGGTGCGTCCTGGTGTTTCATCACCGACGCAAACACCAGTGTTGAGGCAAAGGGGATAGATAGGGAGTAGGCAATGGTCTCATCATGTTCCCTGAACGAATATTCAAACACATTCAATTTAAGATGACGATAGAGATCCCTGAAAAACACCTTGCCCAGGTGGGATGACTCCGAGATGATGATGGCGCTCTGCGTACTCAGGTCGCTCAGGCTGGCAAAGGTAGGACCAAACATGGGATGGGTGGAGACGTAGGGACGCGTGCGCTTTTTGTAGAACTCCTCCAGACCCGTTTTTACCGATGCGATATCGCTCAGTATACAGGTAGCCGGCAGATAAGGCAACACCGACTCAAAGGCGGGAATGGTGTACTTCAGCGTAGCGGCGTTAATCACCAGTTCCGGAGCAAATGCTTCCACTTCTGCGGGATCGGTCATCCGTTGCGTGTTGTAGGTAAAACGCAATTTTCTGGGATCGGGTTCCAGCACAGCCACCTCGTGATCAAAACTGAGCACATCGGCAAAAAACGATCCCATTTTGCCGGCTCCGAGTATCAGTATTTTCATCTGTTCAATTGTTATTCGGTTGTTTTTTCTCCCGCTCCATGATCACCATTTGCTGACGCACCGATTCGGAGTGGATGGCTTCGAGCACCTTTTTGATGAATTCACCCGACATTTCCATGCGTTCACCCTGGTAGGCACGGTCGGTGAGTATCTGATCGTAACGCTGCGTCTGCAGGATGGGCATATTGTGCTCCAGTTTGTATTGGCCTATTTCCCGGGAAACTCGCATACGCTTGCCCAACAACTGCAATAAGTCGTTGTCCAGGTCGTCTATCTGATCGCGTAGGACCGACAGATCTTCTGTGGTCTGCATGGTATCGCGAATCACGAGGTTCTGAAGAATTTCTTTGAGTGCTGCCGGTGTTACCTGCTGCGCCTTGTCGCTCCAGGCTTCATCGGGAGTACAATGCGACTCGATGATTAACCCGCCATAATTGAGATCCATTGCCTGCTGGCTGATTTTTTGGATAAGATTCCGCGCTCCGCCAATGTGGCTCGGATCACAGATAATGGGTAACGTGGGAAATCTACGTTTCAGTTCAATGGGAATATGCCACTGGGGTATATTGCGGTAAACCGTTTTGTCGGTGGTGCTGAAGCCTCTGTGAATCACACCCAGTCTCCTGATACCCGCATTATATAAACGTTCCAGGGCTCCAATCCAGAGTTCCAGGTCGGGATTAACCGGGTTTTTAATCAGCACCGGGATATCCACACCTTTTAGTGTATCGGCTATTTCCTGTACCGCAAAAGGGTTGGCTGTCGTGCGAGCACCAATCCAGAGCATATCCACCCCATACTTCAGTGCCTCGTAGACGTGCTTCTCGGTGGCTACCTCAGTCGCCATATACATGCCTGTCTCCTTTTCGGCCTGCATCATCCATTTCAGGGCAGGACTTCCGACTCCTTCGAAACCACCCGGTTTGGTGCGTGGCTTCCACACACCCGCTCTGTAAATTTTTACACCAGCGGCAGCAAGCTGCCGGGCAGTAGTCATCACCTGTTCTTCAGTTTCGGCGCTACAGGGACCGGCAATCACCAGCGGCCGTTTATCGTCTATTCCCGGTAATAAAATTGATTCAAATTCCATATCTTTATTGTTATTCGGTTGTTATTCAAATTTACTGCGTAAATACGCTTCAATCCTTTTGTGTGCTTCCTGCATTTTCTCCACGGAAGAACCGAGTGAGATGCGGATAAATCGTGCGCCATTGCTGCCGAAGATAGAACCCGGTGTAATAAATACCCGTGCCCCCTGCAGCAGCTCATCTACCAATGTTTCACTCCCCGGCAATTCGCCAGGCAGCTTGCCCCAGACAAATAGTCCCACCTGGCTCTTGTCGTAGGAAGCATGCAGCAATTCCATAATTTTCTCTGCCCACATGCGTCGTTCGGCATAGATACGGTTCATGTCGGCATGCCAGGCAGCACTGTTCGAAAGTGCGACTACCGTGGCCAGTTGCATCGGTTTGAACTGACCGCTGTCGATGTTGCTCTTTGCCTTGAGCACCCACTTCACAAACTGCGGGTTGGAGGCCAGCATTCCCATTCGCCAGCCCGACATGTTGTGTGACTTGCTCAATGAGTTCAATTCGATGCAGATATCTTTGGCTCCCGGCACCGATAAGATACTCATGGGCGTATCGTTCAGGATAAAGCTGTAGGGGTTATCGTGACAGATGATGATACCATGTTTCCTGCCAAAAGCGACCAGCTTCTCAAACAGTGATGGGGTTGCATTGGCACCGGTAGGCATATTCGGGTAGTTCACCCACATCAGCTTCACTCCTGTGAGATCCAGCTTCTCGAGTGCTTCAAAATCGGGCTGCCAACCCTCATCCTCCTTCAGATCATACTGAATAACGCGTGCTCTCAGCAGTTCCGACACCGATGTATAAGTTGGGTAACCTGGATTGGGAACCAGTACGGCATCTCCAAAATTCAAAAATGTCATCGAGATATGAAGAATGCCCTCTTTTGATCCGATCAGTGGCAGCACTTCATCCTGTGCCAGCGAAACACCATAGATATTTTTATACCAGTCGGCATACGCACGACGCAGCTCGGGTATACCCGTATAGGGCTGATAGGCATGCACATCGGGCCTTCGGGCTGTTTCACACAGTGTGTCGATGGTTTCCTGTGAAGGCATCCTGTCGGGAGCTCCCACGGCCAGACTGATTACATCTTTGCCCTCGGCATTCATGCGAGCCACTTCAGCCAGTTTTACTGAAAAATAATATTCCTGAATGGACTTGATATGTTCTGCAGGTTCTATATGCATTATCCTAAATTGTTAATTCCGTTTTCCTGATTTTCTGATCCCTGATCTTTTCCATGTTTCTCCGCCCTGTATTCACCCAGTATCTTCAGACCGCTGATGAGGGGCATGATGGCGTCTATCGACTGCCGGTATCGATTGTAATTACTGAAAGTCAGGTCGATATAGAACTGGTATTCCCACTCCCTACCAATGATCGGCAACGACTGAATGCGGGTGAGGTTGACACCATAAAACGACAAGACAGAGAGTACCTGCGACAAGCTACCTTCAGCATGGGGCAATACAAATACCAGCGATGACTTGTTGATGTGATTGTCTTTCTGAATCTCACGCAGCATCTCTTCGCCCGCGAGAATAAAAAAGCGGGTGAAATTACGTTTGTTTGTTTCTACACCCGCTGCGAGGATTTCCAGTCCGTACATTTCGGCCGCGAGGCTGCTGCAAATGGCAGCTGTACCGGCCAGCGCTTTCTCTTGAATATCCCTGGCTGCGAGCGCGGTGTCGTCGTGCTCCACCACCTTAATGCCAGGAAGGGTATCGAGAAAATCTTCACATTGCATCAACGCCATGGGGTGCGACATCACCTCTCTGATATCAGCTAGCGTCTGCCCGGGTAGAGCAGCCAGTGAATGGGTAATCCGCAACTTATGCTCCCCAGCAATCTGCAGGTTGTGAATCTTTAACAGGTCGTGATTCTTCAGCAGACTGCCGGCAATGGTATTTTCGATGGCCATGACACCCACCAAGTGCGGATCTTTTTCAGCCTCTGTGAAAATGTCGCGAAAGGAACTGCATGGTACAATCTCCACATCTTCGCCACTGAAATATTCGCGTGCCGCGATTTCGTGATAAGCGCCCAAACCTCCTTGTATAGCTACTCTTTTCATTTATTCTTTTTTTTCAAAAAAAAATCCCATCGTGTTACCGACGGGACTTTATTTGTATGATATGTTGTTATCTTCTTTTTTGCATATAAAATCCCGCCTTTACCTACTAAAGTAAAAGTAAAAACCGAAAGAAAATGCAAAAACTGAATTGTTCACTTTTATATTCTTTATTGAAATATGGATGCAAATGTACAACTTTTTTTATATATACAAATAAAATGACAAAAAAATATGATTGCGGTGCAGGAAAAATAACGCGCATTTTTCGCTGATGCAACGGTTATATCAGGCGAAAAGTTTATATTTGCACATTAAAAAAGCCGAAAACTAATATTTACAACCCTAAAATAATTGAAGCATGTTCAAAAATCATCCAAAAGGTTTGCTGGCGGCATCGCTGGCAAACATGGGAGAGCGGTTTGGTTTTTACACCATGATGGCCATACTCTCACTGTTTATCATGACTAAGTTCGGCCTGGACGAAACCAAAACCGGTATCATCTACTCCATCTTTTATGCCTCCATCTACCTGCTGGCGCTCGTGGGCGGGCTACTGGCCGATAAAACACGTAATTACAAAGGTGTTATTCTGGCAGGTTTGATGCTGATGACACTGGGTTACGTAATCATCTCCATTCCCACACCCACACCGGTACCTGCCGGCCAGTTCGGCCTGTTGCTGGCGTTCACCTGCCTGGGTCTTCTCGTCATTGCTTTCGGTAACGGGTTGTTTAAAGGTAACCTGCAGGCGTTGGTAGGACAGATGTACGACAATCCGAAATACAGCAAAATGCGCGACTCCGGTTTCCAGTTATTCTATATGTTTATCAATGTGGGCGCTATCTTTGCACCGTTCCTGGCAGTGGGTGTCAGAAACTGGTGGGTGGAGAAAAACGGCTTTCTGTATAATGCCGACCTGCCAGCACTGGCCCATCAACTCTTGGGAAACACGATTACGACTGAAGGTACGGAACGGTTTCAACGTCTGGCAGCTGAAGTTGGGTATGCAGGCACTGACCTCACCGCTTTTGCAAATGAATATCTGAATGTTTTTACTACCGGATTTCACTATGCCTTTGCGGTGGCTATTTTTGCCATGCTGATCTCTCTGGTCATATATTCATTTAACAAGAACAGATTTCCCGACCCCGCAAACAAAAAAGCGGCTGCCACAGGCAATGAAGCAGTAGAAGAGATGGATATCAAAGAGGTGAAGCAGCGACTCTATGCCCTTTTTGCCGTGTTCGCCGTGGTCATCTTCTTCTGGTTCTCTTTTCACCAGAACGGGCTCACCCTCACCTACTTTGCCAGGGATTATACCGACCTGAGCCAGGTTAAGGTCAACCTGGGATTTGCTACCCTGCAGGGAGCAGAAATATTCCAGTCGATCAACCCTTTCTTCGTAGTATTCCTTACACCCATTATTGTGGGCTTTTTTGGTTGGTTGCGTGCCAAAGGTAAAGAGCCCTCCACGCCCAGAAAGATAGCCATCGGCATGGGAATTGCCGCATTGGCATATGCTGTGATGGCACTCGGGTCGATGGGACTCCCGCTAAAGGGGGAGGTGGATGCCATGGGCGGACTGCCCGATGCCGCCCGTGTAACACCCTGGCTGCTGATCGGCACCTACTTTATTCTCACTGTGGCTGAACTTTTTATCAGCCCTCTTGGCATCTCTTTCGTGTCGAAGGTGGCCCCTCCCAAATATCAGGGAATTATGCAGGGAGCCTGGCTGGGTGCTACGGCGGCTGGCAACAGCCTGCTTTTCATCGGCGCCATCTTTTACACTTCCTTCTCCATGTCGGCGACCTGGATGGTTTTCGTGGTTGCCTGTCTCATCTCCATGTTTACCATGCTGGCGATGATCAAATGGCTTGAGAGGGTCGCAAAATAACATGATTGGCTCTACAGATGTAAATAACCGGTGGAATTGTTCCTCCGGTTATTTTTTGTGGAAAAAATAACCATTATAAAACTCTTTTTTTTCAATAGATAACATCATCGGTTGATAACTTATGACAATAACACAACCCACCCTGCCCCTATTTTCCGTATATTTGCCTGTGCAGATCTAATAAATCGCACGCAACCAATATGCATCCATTTGTACATTTACACGTCCACTCCCAGTACTCCCTGCTCGATGGGCAGGCAAGCATACAAAGGCTGGTAGACAAAGCTTATGACGACGGCATGCGGGCCATCGCACTCACCGACCATGGCGCCATGTACGGCATCAAGGAGTTCCTCAATTATGTAAACAAGAAAAACGGTCCTGTCACCATAGAGATCGGTAAAATAAAAGGTGAGATAAAGAAACTTGAAAGTTCGATTGACCAGGATGCTGCCGAAAAATCTGAGGGAGCCGGATCAGAAGCTTCGAAGAATGACAGCGAGACAGAAAGTAAACTGAGACTACTCAGGGAGAAACTCATAGAAACAGAAAAAAAACTCTTTAAGCCGATCGTAGGTTGCGAGTGTTACCTGGCACGGCGCGACCGGTTTCAGCAAAACGACAAAATAGACGGTAGCGGCTGGCACCTGGTGGTACTGGCCAAGAATCTGCAGGGCTATAAGAACCTCATCAAGATTGTTTCCAAAAGCTGGACAGAAGGCTTTTATTATCGCCCACGCATCGACAAGGAGCTACTGGAGCAATACAGTGAGGGACTGATTGTATCTTCGGCCTGCCTGGGAGGAGAGATATCGAGAAAGGTGGACAGCGGTCAAATGACCGAAGCCGAAGAAGCCGTCCAGTGGTATAAAAAGGTTTTTGGCGATGACTATTACCTTGAGTTGCAGCGCCACAAGACCGACCGCCCCGATGCCGATCAGACCACCTATCCCAAACAGGAGAGAGTGAATAAAGAGCTGATCGGCATTGCGCGGAAATACGATGTGAAGCTGATTGCCACCAACGATGTGCATTTTGTGAACGAGGAGGATGCCGATGCACACGATCGGTTGATCTGCCTGAGTACCGGCAAGGATTTTGATGACCCCGACAGAATGAGATACTCCAAGCAGGAGTGGCTCAAAACCACGGAGGAGATGAACCGCGTCTTTTCTGACATTCCCGAGGTACTCACCAACACGCTCGAGGTGGCCGACAAGGTGGCGTTTTACTCGATAGACCACTCCCCACTCATGCCCTTTTATCCCATCGATCCGGCATTCGGCACCGAAGAGTCATACAAGAAGCAATACCCCGAAGAGGTACTCATTGAAGAGTTCGGGCAGGAGACCTTTCATCGTCTGGGCGATTACAACAAGGTGATACGGGTGAAGCTGGAAGCGGACTACTTGACACATCTCACAAAAATTGGTGCTCGAAAGCGGTATGGAGACGACCTCAATGAGGAGATCATCGACCGGTTGAAGTTTGAACTGGACACCATCAAAAACATGGGCTTTCCCGGTTATTTTCTCATCGTGCAGGATTTCATTGCGGCAGCCCGCGGTATGGATGTGGCTGTCGGACCCGGTCGTGGTTCGGCAGCGGGATCCGCAGTAGCTTACTGCCTGGGTATCACCGATATTGACCCGCTGAAATATGACCTGCTGTTTGAGCGGTTTCTGAACCCGGACCGTATATCGATGCCCGATATCGATATCGACTTCGACGATGAAGGGCGGGGCAAGGTGCTCCGCTGGGTAACCGAGAAATATGGCAGTGAGAAGGTGGCACACATCATCACATACGGCACCATGGCCACCAAGTCTTCGATTAAGGATGTGGCAAGGGTACACAAGCTACCCCTTTCCGAGTCGAACCGACTGGCAAAGCTCGTTCCCGACAGGATTCCAAACGTCAAGAAGATCACCCTGCAAACTGCCATCGACAATGTACCGGAGCTTAAAGAGGCAGCCAACAGCAACGATCCCCTGGTAAAAGATACACTCAAATATGCCGTAATGCTGGAAGGGAACGTTCGCAACACCGGGGTACATGCCTGCGGGGTAATTATCGGACAGAGCGACATCTCCGACGTGGTTCCCATCAGTACGGCAGAAGATAAAGAGACCAGAGAAAAAATGCTGGTCACACAATACGAGGGTTCGGTAATTGAGGAGACGGGGTTGATTAAAATGGACTTTCTCGGTCTCAAAACCCTCTCCATCATCAAGGATGCACTCACCAACATTGAGTTAACGCACGGCATCAAGGTAGATATTGATGCCATTGACATGAATGATCCCGTCACTTACCGCCTCTACTGCAACGGACAGACCACCGGTACCTTTCAGTTTGAATCGGCCGGCATGCAGAAATATCTGAAGGAACTTCAACCCGGCAAGTTTGAGGATCTGATTGCGATGAACGCACTCTACCGGCCGGGTCCTATGGATTACATTCCTTCGTTTATCGCCCGCAAACAGGGTAAGGAGGAGATCAAATATGATTTGCCCATCATGGAGAAATACCTGAGTGAGACCTACGGCATCACGGTCTATCAGGAACAGGTGATGCTTCTCTCCCGTCTGTTGGCCGACTTCACCCGGGGTCAGTCGGATGAATTGCGCAAGGCGATGGGCAAGAAGATGATCGACAAGATGAACGCCCTAAAGGAGAAGTTCCTGACAGGTGGAAAGAAAAACGGGTACGACGTGAAGATCCTCAACAAGATCTGGGCCGACTGGGAGAAATTTGCCTCTTACGCATTTAACAAGTCGCATGCCACCTGCTACTCCTGGGTGGCTTACCAGACGGCCTGGCTCAAGGCCAACTATCCGTCGGAATATATGGCTGCGGTGCTCTCCAACAACTTGAACAATATCACCGAGATCACCAAGTTCATGGACGAATGCAAGGCGATGGGTATGAACGTGCTTTGCCCCGACATCAACGAATCGTTTCTGAAGTTCTCGGTGAACAAAGCAGGGGACGTACGCTTCGGCCTTGCCGCCATCAAGAGTGTGGGACAGGGTGCTGTTACCGACATCATTGAGGAACGCTCAAAAAACGGACCTTTTGCCGATATCTTCGACTTTGTGGAAAGGATAAACCTCTCTTCCTGCAACAAGAAAAATATCGAAGCGCTGGCACTGTCGGGTGCTTTCGACTCTTTACCGGGTATACAGCGGGAACAATTTCTCGCCATGAACAACAGAGGAGAAGAATTTCTGGAAACGCTCATAAGGTATGGAAACAAATATCAACAGGACAAACTGGGAGCAATGACCTCCCTCTTTGGCGATGATAGTTCATTTCAGATAGCCCGCCCCGAGATACCGCAGGCACAGCGCTGGTCGGACCTCGAAAGGCTGAACAGGGAGCGTGAGCTTATCGGCATCTATCTTTCGGCACATCCCCTCGATGATTATGAGTTTATTTTGAAATATGTATGCAATGCCGATACGGTGAAGTTGCAGGATCTGGATGCGCTCAACGGATTGGATATCTCATTTGGCGGTATCATCACGGCAGTGCGTGAGGGTCAAACAAAAAGAGGGTCTCCATATACTATTTTCAAAATAGAGGACTACGCCGGCAGCTACGAAATTGCACTCTTCAGTGAAGACAGCGTCAATTTCGGCAGGTATGCCCGCATTGGATTGTCGGTTTACATTCAGGCGAGGATTCAACCCAAACGATTCAGACAGGAGGAGCTTGAGGTAAAAATCACCTCCATCGGATTACTTTCGGAGATGCGGGAAAAGCTTGTTTCCAAAATCACATTGCAGATTCCGCTCACCGAACTGGATGACACCACTGTGACAGAATTATCGGCGCTGGTGAAAAACAATTCCGGAAATTCATTGTTATACTTCCAGATCATCGGTGAAGAATCCCACATGCACATAGAACTCTTTTCACGTCCTGCACGGATTCAGGTGAACAGACATTTCATCGATTATCTGAGAGACAATCTACTGATCGATTTTAAAATCAATTAATCAAATAATTTAAAACAGACAAATATGGCGCTTCAAATTACAGATGCAACCATCAACGAGGTGTTGCAGACAGACAAACTGGTCGTAATTGACTTCTGGGCAGAATGGTGTGGTCCCTGTAAGATGGTGGGACCGATCATCGACCAAATCAGTGAAGAATATAAAGACAAAGTGATCGTGGGTAAACTCGATGTAGACAACAACGACGATACTACATCAAAATACGGAATCCGCAATATACCGACGGTGCTCTTCATCAAAAACGGTGAGGTGGTAGATAAGGTGGTGGGAGCAGGAGCCAAGAGCCTTTTTACCGATAAAATCGACAAGCTGGTTTGACCTGCAGGCATAAAATTAAAAAAAGCATCCCTCTTTTATGACCGGGATGCTTTTTTTATGGGATGCTCACACTTAATATTCGTCTTCGTTGAAGAAGAAATCTTCCTTACTCGGATAATCTGGCCAAATATCTTCAATCGATTCAAATATTTCGCCATCTTCCTCTATTTCCTGCAGATTCTCGATCACCTCCAACGGTGCACCCGAGCGTTGTGCATAATCGATTAATTCATCTTTTGTAGCGGGCCAGGGAGCATCCTCCAGCTTCGATGCCAGTTCTAGTGTCCAATACATTGAAAAATCCTTTCTTTAGTTGTTTGTTTCAAATTTTCCGCAAATGTATAAAAAGTTTTTATATATCACCTTGTTCCCAGTATATTTCTTCCGATGTTTTGTGGCTTTCCAATCGGGCAAGCACAAAAAAGTAGTCTGAAAGCCGATTGAGAAAGATAACAACCTTCTCCGACACCGGAAAATCTTCCGCTACCCGGTAGACAATGCGCTCCGCTCTTCGGGTAACCGTGCGACAGATGTGAGCCCGTGAAGCGGCCTCATTGCCACCGGGCAGCACAAAGCGATTCAGACGAGGCAGAACGGCGTCTATCTGATCTATCTGGGCTTCTATGCGTGCAACATCATCATCGCTTATGATACTGGCAGCCTTGGGTTGTTTACTCTCAGTTTCTGTAGCCAGAAAAGAACCCACCGCAAAAAGCTTATGCTGGATAAAGAGCAGGAAATCGTTGTGCTCCTTCTCTTTTATTTCGCAATTTAACCAGCCGGTAAAACTGTTCAGTTCATCAATGGTGCCATACGCCTCGAGCCGGATATGCGTTTTACGAACGCGCGTTCCTCCTACGAGGGCCGTGGTGCCCTTGTCACCTGTCTTTGTATAGATAATACTTTTTTTCATTATGATCTTTTACACAAAATAATGCATCTTATGAAAGGAGGGGCGTATGAAAGCAACGCCCATTATCTTCCTGTCGAATGTGATGCTGATCCGCCCATCTTTAACGATAAGGGACCAAAATTGTTTACTTAGTCTGTTATTTATTGGATAAATAGCCCACCAGCTATTCTTATGGCTCAGTTGAAGCAAGGCATCAATTGAAAGGTTCTCTATCTCTACCTTCTCTTTCAGGTTGATAAAGATGGCGTCGTAAGGTTCCGCACCGGGTTCTGGCACTGTAGCCGCGCAGGTACAACGAATATCGGATGAAGATGCCACAAGATAGCGGGTATTTACTCCCTCGGCAGCGTTTAGCTCAAGAATACGTTTTGCTTTGAAATGATTGACAAGACGGAAGGAGAGATGATTAATTTCACTCCGGGCATAACTTCGCAGACTCTTTTCCGTCAGCATTTTCGGGATATCCTGAAAAGCATAATACCCATATTTCGCATGCAATACATTGGTGATCGTATCGAAAGCAAAGGGTGAATGAATACCGTGCCCCCGCGACTGTTTCAATCGAAGCCACCATCTGGAAAACAGCATCACGATGTTATATTTTCTCGATTAACACAACTGCGTATGCGGTGATTCCTTCCTCTCGTCCCACGAAACCCATTTTCTCGGAAGTGGTTGCTTTAATGGAGATGGCATCACGATCAAGCTCCATAATATCGGCAAGTTTTTGTTGCATGGCAGGTATGTGGGGATTTAGTTTTGGCTGCTCCGTGCATACTGTCGTATCAATATTCCCTATCCTATAACCCTTATCGCATAATAGAGAAACACACTTTTTCAGTAGAATCTTGCTGTCGGCATCCTGGTAGTCTGGAGAAGTGTCGGGAAAATGATATCCGATATCCCGTAAGTTAGCTGCCCCCAGCATCGCATCGCAAATGGCATGGATCAAAACATCCGCATCGGAATGCCCCAGCAATCCCAAAGGGTGATCGAGTTGAACGCCGCCGATCCACAGTTCTCTTTTTTCTGCAAAGCGATGCATATCATATCCGAAGCCAACCCGTATGTTCATGGTCATCGCAGTAAGTTTCTGATTTCCTCAATATCGAACCCCAACGAGAGACGCAGGGTCTGATCCAGTGGGTTCGACTGTGCTGTTGAGATCAGGTAGGCGGCATCGACCTGAAAAGCTTTCATTCTGAATCCTGCACCAAATGTAAAGTAACGCCTGTTGCCCTTGTATTCGTTTTCGTGATAATAACCTGTTCTCACCGAAAACTGATTCAGATAGGTGTACTCCATGCCCAACGACCACATGATCTCCTGCAGTTCTTCTTCAAGGCCGCCTGGCGCATCTCCCAGTGACCTGAAAACGCCTGCGATGGATGAGATATCCTGGTAATCGTCGATACGTTGTTGCGCATCTTCAGCTGTCTCTCCCTCCTTTGCCAATTGTGGTGTGGGAACAAGCAGTTTGTTGAGATCAACACTGAATGAAAGGGTATGATCTTTTGCTATGGGATATCCCAGTGAGGCTCCCAGTCGCATGTTTGTGGGGAGGAAATAGGAATTGGTGCCGCCATCATATGAGATTTTTGTACCGATATTGGATAGATTGAAGCCCAGGCCGAGCAGCATCTCAGTGCGCCCCAAATAAAGATAAGATTCGCTATAGCCGGCTACGTCCGCAGCAAATGCATTGCCGGGTGTTGTTTCGTCGTTTCCTGTGGAGTAATCGGCCCGGATGTATCTGAGTGTTACCGCACCGGCAAAGGTCTCCGACAGCCTTCTTGAATAGGCGAGATCGAGTGCAAACTCATGTGGCGAGACCGCTTGCCAGAACTCGCCGTTCATGTCGGCAATGTCAATACTGCCCAATGAGAAATAGCGCAGCGAGGCACTGAGCGCATCGAGGTTGTCGTCACCCAACTTCCAGAATCCGGAAGCATAGAGCAGGTTTATGTCGCTCACCAGTTTGCTCAGCCAGGGTGTATAGGAAAATGCCACCCCCCCTTCTGAAGATAGAAATGGATATTTGGCAGCATTCCAATGCTGAGAATAGAGATCGGGCATGGTTGCTGCCCCCATATCTCCCATACCACCACCTCGGGCATCGGGCGCGAATTGCAGAGAGGGCATGGCCACCGGTATGGGATTATACTCCTGTGCCGGCAACACACTGCTCCATAGTATGAAAAGAATGCTGCACAAAAAAGCGCGTATTGTTTTACTCATTTTGATATAGATTGACGATTGATTTCCTTGTTGCCGGGCAGGCTTACTTTACCCTGAAATCCAACAGTTTTTTATCGCCGATGTATCCCTGTAAATGGTCGTTTACCATTACCGGACCAATGCCCGCAGGAGTACCGGTAAAGATTAGATCACCCATCTTTAACGTAAAATATCGGCTCAGATAAGAAATAATCTTATCCACCGAATAAATCATCTCTCCGGAGTTGCCCTGCTGCACCGTTTTTCCATTGATGTCGAGATGAAAATCAAGCTTATTTACGCTTCCAACCTCCGCAATGGGAACAAAGGTGCCGATAGCGGCAGAATTGTCAAAGGCCTTGGCAATCTCCCAGGGTAATCCCAGTTCCTTCTGTTTTCGCTGCAGGTCACGGGCTGTAAAATCTATGCCCACAGTAACCTCCTCATAATAACGTTCTGCAAAACGTTCAGCAATATTTTTACCGAGTCGGCTTATTTTTACCACCAGCTCCGTTTCGTAATGTATTTCCTCTGAAAAATCAGGCAGGTAAAAGGGCTTTCCTCCTTTTAGCAGCGCCGTGTCGGGCTTCATAAAGAATACCGGTTCCTCACTTTCAAACGTACGCTTCATCTCTTTATTGTGTGAGGCGTAATTAAGACCGACAGCAAAAATCTTCATGAGCGTAAACGATTAAACATGACTGCCAGGTGAGCATAAAGCGATGTATTTTGCAGAACCACTCCTTCAGGAACACGGATTCTGAAGGGGGTAAAATTCCAGATTCCTTTGATACCTCCGCGGATCATGAAATCGGATACTTCTTGCGCTATACCCGGCGGAACGGTCAGAATGCCAATTTCAGCCTGAATCTTCTGATTTTTTCCGAAAAATTCATCGCTGTGGAAAACGGGAATATTGTGTACTTTCTGATTAACGATGGACGATTTCACATCAAAGCCGGCAATAATCTTTAATCCGTACTGTTCCAATCCAGAGTCGGACAATAAAGCCGCTCCCAGGCTTCCGACACCAAATAATACAGCCTTATGCGTTTGTTTGAAACCGAGAAAGGTCTCCAGTACGGAAATCAGGTCATTGATATCGTAACCGACTCTTGTTTTGCCGTTTACATCTACATAGGATAAATCTTTGGCTATCTGCGATGCAGAGACGTCTATCTTTTTCGCTATTTGTGTAGATGAGACAATGGTTTCTCCCTGGCTTTTCAGTAATTTCACATATGATAAGTACCAGGGAAGCCTTCTGAGCGCCGGCTCAGGTATTTTAGCGGAATCAATCTGAACGGACATACCTTTGGGTAAATTTACGATAACGTCCACAAAGATACGTTCTTTTCGGATATTTTTGGGATTTTTTAAAGGCTATTTAAAGACAAATTTCTTTAATTACCCCCTATTTTAGATGAATTTATAACTCTTCATCCACCAAATCGTCCGGAAGATTCAGCGGAATCACTTTTGTTGCCCTCGATTTCTTTATGAGCGGGGTGAGTTTGTTCTTCACAATGGATTTGTAATGGGTACTGTTTTCGTGTATTTTGTAGGCCGATTCACTTTCGTAGCTTTCATAAAGGAAGATGGTATTGGCGTTATCCTCACTGAGAAGCACATCGTAAATAAGACAGCCTTCTTCGTTCTCCAGTGAAAGAGCCTGCACTTCGAGGAGAAGGTCGATGGCGGTATCCAGGTTCTGCTCATCAAAAGAGAGTTCTACAATTATTACGTACGGATCTTCCACATCTTGTGCATAACCTGGCACAATGCTGATCGAGAACACAAGACCCAGGAACAGACAGAAAAGAGCAGCTTGCTTCATATAATGAAAATTTAGGGATTGTTCTTTGGCAGATACTTTATCAGTGCCTTATACCGGAGACATCACGCATGACCGCCCTCACGGAACCTAGCTTCAGGCTGGTATCAATAATGATCGGGATACGATTTTTGTCATTGGTTAATGATGCCCTGAGCGACTCTTTCGGGTTGGTAAAAGCATCATCATGAATGGTCATGGAGATGTTGATCACCTCATATGTTTTGCCGTTATTCGCCTTAATCGATGTGGTACCCAGGTAGTTCACGTACATATCCACAGGCCTTCTGCCGGAAATGAACTGGATATATTGTTTGTCTCCCGCCTTCATGCCGGTATAATCCAGGTTTCTCACATAGGAGATCACCGAAAGATAGTCGTAGGTACACTTATTCGTAGTGACCACCTCATCGAAATTTTCCACATTGTTTCTGTTGCGTAGCGCACGGATACTAATTTCACTTCCTTTATAAGTAAAGGACTGTCTTTCAATCGAGTAATCCTTTCCTTCGAATGCCTCTTTTGTAAATAGCAATGGACGCAGGTTATAGTCGATATAAGAAGTGAGTGTATCATTCACCGTGTACAGGTTGCCGGCTAATCCTGAGGTGTTGAGCATCATCACTGTCTTGAACGCAGTCTCTCCCCTGTAATTGGCTTCCGTTGTCTGCAGTGATCCTTTGCCGGCTTTTGCTTTCAGAATGCCAAAATCGAAATAAAGATCGTATTGTATGTCTTCGCCACTTTTAAATGCGTTGTTAACCAGTTTACACTGCGCTTTTACGGGCTGCAGACCCAGGAGTAAAAGTATGATGATGGGTAGGATAGCATATTTTTTTTGCATTGTCAATTTTTTATGTGAAACATTTACGGCAGACACCTCATTCATTTCATTTGTTACATCATCGGGGTACTGCCAAAACCGCGACTTCCGCTGCCACCAAAGGGTGAACTTTGCTGATTTTGTTGCTGATTATTTCTATCCCTGTTGGGATCTTTTCTTTTTTTCTCTTCCGGCTTGTTCTTCGTGATTTCAAGCGGTTTCTGTCTGATCACTTCCCCAGCATTGATCCGCCATTCCTCCATATGATCGGAATAAGCTCGGATTACCCACTTTCCCGGATAGTAATAAACTGTTTCAGGTTGTCGCTTATCTTCATAATTCCCGGTCGTCCATACGCCATCTCTGTTTTCATCTATTACCAGGCGCGCGTAAATCTCACCGGGTGGTAGATCCTGAAATCTTACTGTGTTCCCTTTGACGAAACTTTTCCGAAAAGGTTTATCCGATTTATCCAGTAGCTCAACGAACACCACCTTCCCTTCGGGCAATCCAACGATGTTTACTTCTAAGTTACCGTACTGGTCCAGCGGTTTCACCGTGAACGACTGTTCATATTTGTTATTCCAAAGTCCATAGGGGCTGATCAAAAGGGCAGAGTCTACCGTCAGTTTATATTTGCCGCCCGGTTCCCAACGGGGACGGATAGTCAGCTTACGTGGGTTTAGTGTATCGTGTTCCATGTGAAACGGCACAGGCTCAAACAGCGAGTCCACGGCCATCTCCAGTCGCACAAATGATGAATCGAAACGAACGACGGGTTGTTCAAATTCGAACCGGACGGGATTGAACAGTTCAAAGGTGGATTGTACATTGCTGTTTATACCCAGGAAATGGATTTGTTCTTCTTCACCTTCTTTCTTCTCATCTCTTTTTTCTTCTCGTTTGTCGCGTGCCGATTTGCGGATATTAAAACTGATGGTATCGGTATCGATATAGTTTTTGTTGAGTGAGTCGGTACGGGTATAATTTATTTTCATCCTGATAGAGTCCTGCTGATAAATCAGTGAATCGGTGATCCAGAGCAACAGGGTATCATTCCCGACACTCCGTTCCGTCACATACCAGTCATCACCCGAAACCTCCGGCTGCAACAGACTGAAGTCGGGCATGGCAGTGGGTGCTGCAAAATAAAGCGTTAGCTTGTGTGGTTCGGTGCGTTCATGTTTCTGTAGATATTGCCGTTGGAAGTCCGACTGAAAGGATCGCAACACCAGGTCGTCAGGCAAAAAGCGGGTATATTGAACGGTTCGGATGGTATCGATGGTGATGCTGTCCACAAACACCGTATCCTGGCGGACGGCGGACATGGAGGATGGGATAACAATGGAATCGAGAAAGGCGATGGCTTCCTGCGGATTGTCATATTTGTAATCTCTGTTCTGGTCGTTCAGCGCAAAGACCTTATATTTTCCCGGTGCCATACCGCGTACTGTAAAGTTTCCCCTTGAGTCGGTCCTCGATATGCGCTCGAAGGGTACACGCGTGAATACCGTATCGTCAAAATTGGAATGTATTCCCACGTAGGTTCCCGTTACCGGTTCAAGATCCTGCGCCGCAAGCACCTTTCCGGAGATGGAGAGTGTGTCCAGCTGATCACCGGTAGAAAATGAAAATACAAAATTCTCAAGAGGATTTTCTTCGTTGTTGTCGGCAATGGCATCGGTGAAGTCGATGGTATAGGTTGTGTTGGGCTTCAACTCATCTTTTAGTTCCACGACTGCTTTTTTTCCGACTGATCGGATTATCGGCAATGTTTGTTGTGGCGGGGTGATGATCACTTTCTCTGCTGGCGATTTGATTTTGATGTTTTCATCGAACTCAATCTCTATCTTCGAGGGAGTGGCATCCAGCGAATTGAAGTTGGGTGTGGCCTGTCTCACTTTAGGCGGATCCACATCATAGGCACCGCCCGTGGGTGCTGCCATGTTGGCACATGCCTGAAGTAGCACCATCATCAACAGGGTCAGGAAAAGAAAAGAAAACAGAAATAAAATTTTTTTCCGCATGTTTCCGCTTTTGAATGAATATTACCCCTTTTACCCTGCAAAAATACAACGATTTCGTCAAGTAACGAGCAGAAGACAAATTTATTTGTAGCCATGGGCTGATGAGAGCAACTTATGCCCGATTCTGCAATAGAGACATTTGCGGGTATCACAGTATTCTTTTTGCAGCTGAATGAGTGCCTGTGAGTCAAAAGCATGTGCCGGTATGATGCCCGCTGCGACAAATTCGCTGACAATACGGTTCCTTTCCGGCTTTATTGTTTCCAGCAGGCTGATAGCCCTGTCGCAATATTTTTCAGCATCTGTTTTCCTGCCATAGGCAAACAGCATGGGTGCCACCGTATTAATGAGCAGTATATCCAGTGAGGCCATTCCTGGTTGTTTCTCTGTTTTCGGTGAAATTGTACCGAAGCTATAGTGTGTCTTCCAATATTCGGATGGGGTCGCACGAAACAGCGTTCGCAGCTCGTGAAGGTCCTCTTTCTCGAGGATACGGGAGAAGAGACGGCCCGACTGTTGCAAGATAGCAGCCAGTTGTGCAACACGTATTTGTGGGAATGACCGGGGGCGGACTCTCATAGATTTAAAGAAGAGTCCCTCCCTGTTCCTCAGTCCGTATTTCGCTTTCAGAAATGCATATTCTTTTTGTAACCGGATATAATAGTCGTCGCTCAGTCCATCTTCCTCCAGCATCGCCGCCTGTCCGAACATCAGTGCTTCGACCTGAAAAAGGTCATCACGATGTCGCAGTATGTAATTAAAAGGCAGTGAAAGGGCAAGCTTCTCAAATTCAGATGAGTTCAATCCGAACCCGAAATTGCGCGTCAGCAACACATAAAACACCTCATCCCAAGAATGATTGTAGCGCTCCAGATGGGTAGCAATATCGTTTGTTTTGCGTTCCAACCGCTCCAGAGAAAGCACATTGAGGTAGGAAGTTAACATGGGGATAGGCAGGGTGGAAAGAAACTTTTCACAGGGGATGGCGCTATGGCTGAACAGAAGATAATCGGCGTTCCTGCGAATATCATCCGGCACGGTAAGGACACACTGGAGTATCTGCTGCCCGTTTTGGTTGATCACCGGGGCGTTTACACTTTCCGAGAGATGTAAAATGACGGAATTATAGGCCTTGTCATTTTGATGACCATGCTTCATCCATTCATCGGAAGTTCGGTGAATCTCCACATTACCAGCCCACAATTTATCTCCGATTTTTATTTTTGCGTTAAAAAAATCAGGACCGGCATCGTTGTTGTGCATACCGGGATCAATGACCTCCACCTTTTGTCCATCCGTTGTTCTGAGTGATGAGTGAGAAAAAAGTCTGAACTGCCATACATAATGCAGAAGTTGCTCTTTGGTATTCATCATCTGCAGGTTTAAAATCCAAAAATAAAATTAATTATCTGAAACACAAAACTTACAATCTTAAAAGTATGGAAAAATATCTGAAGGTGGGAGGATTTTACTAACTTTGTAACAGAGAAAAAAGGTTATTACATTACATCCATTTTGCAGACAAACAAAGAACTTGATTTTCAGACAAAAAAAATTAGCAAGCTTGTCTGGGATTATGCGTTGCCAGGCATTGTAGGGACGGTGGTCACTGCCCTCTATAATGTGATCGGACGTATTTTCATCGGGCAGGGCGTGGGGGCACTGGCTATTTCCGGTCTTGCCATCACCTTCCCGGTGATGAACCTCACCTCCTCGCTGGGCATGCTCGTCGGCGCAGGAGCAGCAGCCCGCATCTCCATCAGCCTGGGGAAAAGAGACAAGCAGACCTCCGAAAAAATACTGGGTAATTCGCTGCTTCTCACCGTTATTCTGAACACGATCTTCATTACCCTCTTCATCATCTATCTCGATCCCATTTTGCGGGCATTCGGAGCCAGCGACCTCACTCTCCCCTATGCACGTGATTATCTGCAAATTGTACTGTTGGGAAATGTGTTCGTAAGCCTCTGTTATAATTTCAACGCGATGATGCGCTCTTCGGGATATCCAAAAAAGGCGATGATTACCATGCTCATTGGCGCCATTTTCAGTGTGATACTCACGCCGATTTTTCTGTATGGTTTCGATCTGGGCATCAAGGGTGTTGCCTGGGCCACAGTGATATCCATGTTTATCGGAATGCTTTTCGTTATGCATCACTTCCTGCAGGAAAGCAGCCTTATCCGGCTACGCTGGAGAAACATCCGCCTGGACAAGAAGATCATCGGATCCATCGTTTCCATCGGGATGTCTCCCTTCAGCATGCAGGTAGCCGCATCTGGCGTTGCGGTGTTGATGAACACCTCTCTCCTGCGCTACGGAGGCGATCTTGCGGTGGGGGCTTACGGCATCATCAATACCGTGCTGATGCTTTTCCTGATGGTGATCATGGGTCTCAACCAGGGTACACAACCCATCATAGGCTATAATTACGGAGCAGGTAATTTGAAACGGGTGCGGGAGACGCTTTTTTACTCATTGAAGGTTGCTTCGCTCATCACAATAGCCGGTTTTCTGGTCAGCGTATTCTTCCCGGGGCTTTTTGCTGCGGCCTTCACGACTGACAGTGAATTACTCGACATCACCGAAAGAGGTATCCGCATAGCTGTGGCCGCCCTGCCGCTGGTAGGATTTCAGATTGTCTCCTCCAGTTTCTTCCAGAGCATCGGCTTCGCTGCCAAATCCATCATCCAGAGTCTTAGCCGACAACTTATCTTTCTGGTGCCCGGCATCATGCTGTTTCCCCGTCTTTGGGGACTCGACGGATTGTGGATTGCCCTACCAGTCTCCGACACCTTGGCCGCCCTGCTGTCGCTTTATCTGCTAATGATTCAGCTGCGCCATCTCAAGCGCATGGAAGCGGATGCGACGGAGAGAAAAACAGCGGGAGATGGCTCAAATCTGACCGATTTTATGTAGCTTTGTACAAGCCTGTATTGAAAAAAGAAAACTCATTTTACCAAAATATTAAAATTAAGAGTATGAAGAAAGTAGTTTTAATTCGCCATGGCGAGAGTGCCTGGAACAAAGAGAACCGCTTTACCGGCTGGACGGATGTGGATCTCACCGAGAAAGGTATTGAGGAAGCCCACAAAGCAGGCAAATACCTGAAGAAGGAGGGTTTTCAATTTGAAAAAGCGTATACTTCCTATCTGAAGAGAGCCGTAAAAACATTGAATGTGGTGCTCGATGAGATGGATCTGGACTGGATTCCGGTAGAAAAGACCTGGCGTTTGAACGAAAAGCATTACGGCATGCTGCAGGGACTGAACAAGGCTGAAACTGCTTCAAAATATGGCGACGAGCAGGTGCTCATCTGGCGTCGCAGTTACGATGTACCGCCTTTGGCGCTGGAAAAGGAAGATGAGCGATCTCCGTTTCAGGATGCCCGTTACAAAGGGGTAGATGCAAACGATCTGCCACTAACCGAAGCGCTGAAAGATACGGTAGAGCGCATTCTCCCCTATTGGAACAATACAATCATGCCGGAGATGAAGACCAAATACAACGAAACCATCGTGGCAGCACATGGCAACAGCCTGCGTGGCATCATCAAGCATCTTAAAAACATCTCAGACGAGGAAATCGTGAGTCTGAACCTTCCCACCGCAGTACCTTACGTGTTTGAGTTCGATGATGAGATGAACCTGCAGAAGGATTATTTCCTGGGCGACCCCGAAGAGATCAGAAAACTGATGGAAGCCGTAGCAAATCAGGGAAAAGCGAAGTAACGCCGCCCTCGTGCGTAACATAAAAAATTGCCGGATCAAAATAATTGTATCCGGCAATTTTTTATGTTACAGCAATGAAGGTTGCCGCTATAGCTGCAGTTGAATTTTTGTCCGGAGATTTTGCTCTGGAGAAACAACAACGTTATATACCTCCACATCCAATTCAATGAGCGAAGGATTGTCCCACATTTCTTTCACGACAAATGTCCTGGGTTCGTGAGGCTTGAGTATCATCTGTCCCAAAGGGTAATTTTCAATATTATAAGGAGCTGTCATCCTGATTGAATAAGGGACATCGCTCTTGTTGATGATTGTCACCGAAAGAATGGGCTCTCCATTCCTGACTCTTTTTTCAAAAGAGGTCTCCAGTGAGGCTTTGAATAATGCATCAGCTTCCGGATACCTGGCAATAATGAAATCATCCACATACACAGCCGTCCGTTTTTTCTTTAACGCCTCTTTTACGCCCTCTTCGGTTTTATCCTTTACAAAAGCAAGTGTTACCGGCCGGTGCGAAGTGCGATAAGTATAAAATACGTCGGCATGTGCATCACTGTTACCCAATAAAGTGAGATTGTATTTTTCAGCAATCCGGTGTGCTATGATATTATAACGACCGTTCACCACTTCAATCCCCTTGATGATACCCTTCTCGTGAAGTTCTTTGTGCAATCCTGTAAATATAGCCGTATCTTTTTTATCCCACCAGGCGTATCCAGGGTGATTATAAAAAACAAAAGCGTCCTGTTTTTGGGCTTCAAGAAATGGAGCAATAAGTTCCTTTTTGTCGATATGATCTTTCATTACAAACTTCTTTTCAGTTGTTTGCATGTAATCAATCGGGAGTTTATTGACATCTTTGAGGAAAATGGCGTTATTGTGATAAGGTGAAACACGGGGAGAAATCTCTCCACCGTTGATGACGATCAGCTTTTTACCTTCTGCAGCCTTGCCGGCTATTTCATACGGCTTGTTATAATCCTTCTCTATAAATTCAGGATACGACTCAAAATCAATATGATCGGTCATGGCAATCACATCCAGACCATCTCTGAGGGCTTCCATTACACGAAAATTCGGCCATACAGAACCATCTGAATAAACGGTGTGAAGGTGAAAATCACATTTTAATGTCTGATAACCGGGAATATCCGGAAAATTCATCTTCGTTTGTGCGTAACTGTTGACTACCATCAGGCTTGCAGTAATCAGCAGAAGTTTGTTTATATTTTTCATTATAAGAGTCATTTCCATCCCGGATTTTGTGTGAGTGCTGGATTCAGAATTATATCATTTTCGGAAATAGGATAAAGATATTTTTTCTCGTCGAAGACCCGTGTTTCATCTTCGCGCCACAGAATATTTCCTTTCACTCCCTCTGATAATCTGGAAGCTTTATTGTCAATGACAAAATAAAATACGCCTGGCGTAGCGGTTTGCGGCGATTTTAATACGAATGATACATCGGGAGTCCCGTTTCCATCGAGGTCCATCGGAATATCCAAACCGGGGACATAGATCCCTTTCCAGGACATTTCCAGCAAATCACCCCGCTTCCATCGTAACAGGTCGTCGTACCGCAATCCTTCATAACACAACTCAATACCCCTTTCCCTGCGTATTTCCAAAAGGTATTTATCAGAAATAGCGGGAAAATAGACCGCTTGCATGTATGGATCCGCCTCCACGGGAGGTAATGCATTGACTCCGGCTCTTCTTCGTAAAATGGCGATTGTTTGGTTCCATATTGATTCATCGAATCTGCCAAGTTCGGCCATTGCCTCAGCATAATTCAACAACACTTCACCATACCTTATCAGCGTAATCGAGTTGTATGCTTCACTGGTTCCGTCCAGGCTTTTGTCATCCAGACTAAATTTGAGCAGATGATAACCGGTATAGGTATATCCGAAGTTAGGAGGGGCCGGACTTCCATCGCTCCTTCTATAACCCAGTGAACGGATTGTTTGGGCCAGTCGCGAATCCCTGTTTTCCATTTCATCCACGAAAAGAATTTCATCATAGCCTGATTTATCCGTAAATCTGGTTCCATCCGTCATCAGATAGGTATTTACAAATTGCTTATTCAATCCCCATCTGCTGCCATAAGTAGCACTATTGAATTTCCAGGTGATGTTGTGCCATCTTCTCAATGCATTATTGTATACCACGGCAAGCATCACTTCAGTATTAACTGGATTCTCGCTGATAAAAAGCGTCCGATAGTCTTTGTCCGGATTTCCGGTATTGTATATTGCATACTTGCCGGAGACCATTATCTTCCTCGCTGCATCTGCCGCTACTTCCAAAAATTTATTGGCTGAAGCCTGTAAGTTGAATTCGGGATGATATTTCCGGAAAGTACCCTCAAAAAGAGATACCCTCGACTTGAATGCCAATGCCACTTGCCTTGTAATCAGTGAAGAGCTGTTGTCTTTTGTATCCCTGATATTTTCAGCCGCAAAATTCAGGTCGGCCAGCACAGAATCCATCACCATAGACCTCGGATCACGCGGTTTGTATAAATCCTCATCTTCAGTAGAAAGTGGTTTGGAATACCAGGGTACATCACCATATCTTTTCACCTTCTCATAATAAAAATAGGCTCTCCAAAAACGGGCAACTCCTTCATAGTGGTTTCTGGCTTCCTGTGGAATTGCCTCATTATTGAAGTTTGCAAGAAAATAATTGATATTCCTTAAATCACTCCAGTTCCAGGAGCCCACATCACCAGAGTCGTATGCTCCAGCAATGAATTTGGGTGATTGAATTTTAGAGGTATAATCAGCCATCTCATCTGCCTGAACGACAGACAATCCATCGGGTATTCCTCTCTGATAAAATGAGTTTGAAAATAATGCAAGATCTTTTTCGGTTTGAAAAAAAGTTCCGGGCACCAGCTTATCAATCGGTTCACTTGTTAAAAAATCCTCGCATGAAGAGAGATAAACAACCGTCAGGATAGTTACCAAATTAAATATAATTTTTCTCATTGTCTTTTATCTGTTTAAAATGTAAGATTTAATCCGACAGTCCATGTTTTCAACATAGGATACGCATCTCCTTGTCCATGGCTGTTTGTCATATCTCCAACCGGATTTTCAATTACCTCCGGATCGAAACTGTCTGTATGTTTATATATTCCTGAAAATGTAAGTATGTTTTGTCCTGACACAAATATCTGAGCATTTGTAAGATGCAACCGGTCAGTCATTGTTTGGGGGATAGTGTAATCTACTACCAGGTTCTTCAACCTGATATAGCTGGCATCCTGAAGGTAACGTGTCTGAGGGGCGCCCAATGAGCGGTTTGTACCCAGGGATATATACCCTCTGTATCTTGGGAAATAACCATCGGGATTATCTTCCGACCACATATCCTCATATAGTTTGGCCGGTTGAAATCCGTATGGCCTGTTATAGGGTCCGTAAAAAAGGTCTGCTTCAGGAGCAAAATACCAGTCTCTTTTTCCAATACCCTGAAAGAATGCCGATACACCGAAACCGTTCCAGTTGGCAGCCAGTGTAAAACCGAACTGATACCTGGGGGAAGAATTTCCAATAATCCTTCTGTCACCCGGATCCTCCACCGTATTACTTCCCTGATCGATTACATCATCATCATTTAAATCGGCAAACTTCAAATCCCCGGGCAACCATTTATTGCTATTGGAATTTCTAAGGTAACTCTGATCTGCATGACCGGCTACATCTTCTTCGGAAGTAAACAATCCGAGCGTTTCGAAACCCCAAATTTCTCCCAACTCTTTTCCTACGTAGTGGGAAGAAATTATCTTCGTTGGATTATTAAATTTGGTGATATGCGCTCTGCTATCCCACAACGAACCACTTATGCTGTACCTGAAAGGTTTATCATTCACATTAAACTGATCCCGCCACGAAAGAGACAGTTCCCAGCCTTTTGTCTCCAGATCGGCATAGTTCCCGTAAGGTACGGTAGCGCCAAATACGTTTGGCAGCGGCGGACCTGCTGTGAACATGTCAGTCGTTTCCCGGTTATACCAATCGTAAGAGATACTTAATCTGTTATTAAGCAATACAATATCAGCACCTACATCAAGTGTTGTGGCCTTCTCCCACGTGAGGCCATCGGGAATAACGGTAGGCATGCTGGTGTACCCGGGTTGGACACCTCCCAGAATTACTCCGGTCTTACCTACAGCCATTGTTTCAAGAAAGCGATAAGGTGCCACATTACCATTGCCCAGCGTACCATATGAAGCCCTGAGTTTCAGATGGTCTAACCAGCTCACGGCATCTTTCATAAAATTCTCCTCGGTAATAGTCCATCCGGCGGAAACAGAGGGGAAGAATCCCCATTGCTGGGTAGTTGGAAATTTTGATGATCCGTCATTACGACCGTTAAATTCTACAAGGTATTTATTTTTGTAGTTATAGTTAAGACGGTAGAAGAGTCCTACGTAAGCCCAGTCGCTGCCACCACCTGTAATACGGTAATTCAGACCATCCATCAGATTGTAGTCAGGTTTTGTTTCAACCAGCATCACATCCCGGTCTGTATTCAAAGTTTCCAATTGATTTTTTTCCACATTTAATCCAACCAGTGCGCTCACATTGTGTTCGTCCATGAATGTTTTATTCAGGTCGGCAGTTATGTTTGAAACCCAGTAGGTGGTCTCGTCGTTATATTGACGAAGACGGCTATTTCCATAGCTGCTCAGATGATCGGGAGCATTGCTGTAGTAAATATAATTGTTGAATCTTTTGTCCTTGTCCCATTTTTTTGAAAACGTAAATTCGGCCTTCAACCTCAAGAGATCTTTTATGGGCTCAGCAATGACGGCCGCGGTATTTCTGACGTAAAAATTAGTTTGATCAGAGCGGCTGCTACCCTCTGCAAATGAGGCCATTGTATATGCCGCATGGTGTGTATAAGTACCATCGGGATTTCTTAAGACTGTCATCGGAAAACCCTGCACATCCAAATAACGCCAGATACCTGCATCACCATTAGGCAATAATGGATATTCATAACCATAGGTACTTATATCGAAATTGTCCTGAAATGCCAACCAGTCGTTCGCCTTAACCTCTCCTTTTGCTCGGACATTCAGTCGATCGTACACGTCGGGCGAATATTCAAAAATGCCACTTTGGTGATAGTATCTCCCCGATAAATAAAAAGTGGCATTATCATTTCCACCCGAAACACTTAACGCCACATCCGTAGCCGGCATGACATCTTTATAAAGTTCATCGAACCAATCGGTGCTCCCAAAATATTCATACCTTCCCAACTGTTCGTTATAAACCACATCGGGTGAATTGGGGTCTTCGTTGTTCAGCCTCAGCCTTTCCAGATATTCAAGTGAAAATGGGAAAACGCTGTTTACAGAAATTGGGTGAGTGATATAGTCATACCATGCATAGAAGGCATCATCAAAATTTTTAGCCCATTCATAACCATTGGTCACCAGTTGCGGTTCAACTGTTCGTTTATTAAAAGACTGGCTGAAATTAAAATCGATTTTAGGTTTCCCCTTATTCGCAGATTTGGTGGTAATTAATACTACGCCAAAGGCAGCTCTTGAGCCATATATGGCAGCAGAGGAAGCATCCTTCAACACTGAAACACTCTCCACGTCATTGGGATTCAGAATATTGGGATCTCCTTCCACGCCATCGATCAGCACCAACGCACTTCCGCCGGCACCTATTGAGGTGGTGCCTCTGATGTTATATTCAGAAGTTCTTGTCGGGCTACCATCTGCCATCGTAATATTGAGATTTGGAAGGGTACCCTGGAGTAATCTTGTCAGGTTTGGTGCCGGTCTGTTTTCAAGGACAGTATTGTCCACCTGTGAAACGGCACCTGTCAGATTCACTTTTCTTTGTGTGCCATAACCCACCACGACAAATTCTTCCAAAAGTTCGGAATCTTCGTGTAATGTAATATTTAACGGGATACGCCCATTCCATACCACTTCATGTTCCTGAAAACCGATATAGGAGAGAATAATTGTTGATCCGGGCGTTGCGGCAAAGGAAAACTCGCCATCGTAACTGGTTACGGTACCCTTTGTGGTACCTTTCTGTACCACGTTCACGCCAATTAACGGTTCTTTGTTCACGTCTGTCACAACACCTGAAAGTGTTATATCCTGTGCATTTGAAGAAAGCACCGCGCACAGGAAACACATAATAAATTTCAATTTTGATAACCTTTTCATAAATTTACTTATTCAATAATGCACTAAAAGTCGCTTTAATATTTAGCGGCAAAAGAACACTTATTTTGTTACAGAACTACTAAGTAAAAAATAAGAAAATGTTACTTAACATTTCAGGAAATTCGCATCTGGCATTGATTTCACGATAGAAGAAAAAATATTACAAGATATTGGACCCTTTAAATGAAAAAAACGGACACTGACGTAACAGTATCCGTTCTTACTTTACTTTTTATCAATCTTAAAGAATGAATTCCAAATCGTCGGTCGAAACATTCATTGCTAGAATGACTCCGTTTTCATCGATTAAATAGTTTCTGAAACCACGATTCAGTTTGAAATCATGATAAATCTCCGAGTTTGTTCCGTTTATTTCACAAAACTGAGAAGTGGTGTTCAGGCTATCTAGGACGAATGTTCTCTCTGCAACATGCACATTCTCATCGAATGCCACCGATAGAAAAGAAATATCAGCGTGACGACTTCGCAGATAATGATACAACTGAACATTGTTCGCTCTGGATGGGGCATCATACGTAGCCCAGAAATTTACCACTACTTTTTTACCTTTGTAATCGCTCAGGTTGTTGGTGCTCCCCTTCAAATCCGTTAAAACGATATCAGGGATCATTTCTCCCGGATAATAACCCACGGAAGGGACAACATTCTTGACTGAACCTGAAGTCAACACAAGTGACAATATTGTTACAAGGCAAAAGTTCACGTACTTCATATAATTTTTTTTTCGTTACTACTTGGATTGGGCGGGTGCTTCACGCAGGATACCAAATCCACTAATTCTAAGGACTTTTCGCTAAAAGCCCATGATTGAAGTCTGCAAAAGTACGTCACTTTTTTTGAATCAGGTATATAGATGGCTAAAAACTTTCCTTGTAAATGTTAAATTTAACATTTACAAGATTGCATTTTACTCATTATCAGTGCGTAACAGAAAAGAAGGATTCGATAGCTTCAATTGATGTATCTTTTAAAACCACCTTTTTATCTCTATCCAGCAAATAAAGCGTGGGAATCGCCTTGATATCGTATAATCTCTTTTGCGTTATTTCCATTCCTTTATCGTATGCATGTATCCACTTCTCCGGCATTTGAGGCAGATGTGCATACCATTCAGTCAGGTCGTTGTCGGGATAGAGGGTGAGTATCGTGAGCATGGTACGTGAAGTCGTATTCATGGCCAGCGCGTCGCTCAAAGGTTTTGAGTTGCTCAATTGGGTCATAACAGCCTCACAGGTAGGACACCCCGGGTTTGAAAACATCAGCAGCGTATACTCACTCCTCAGTTCATACAATGAAAAGGTTAACCCGGATTCAAGCGTGTAATGAAAGTCATTGGCTTTTTGCCCGATACGGTTCTTTAATGTCATATCGAGTTGAAACGAATAACGTGACACCTCCTCCTCCGGCAACAGAGGAGACTGTACAAGCTGCTGCAGCACAGGGAGGTAAAACTCTTCATTTCGAAAGGGGGAGTTGGCATCGTAGAAGTATTTATCGAATAATGAGGCAACATGACGGTAAAACAAGGTATCGGTAGCCGCCTTTTCCAGCGTGTATAAGAGCGACTTATCGGCATCTTCCTTGGAAACATAGGGCAATATATTAATGTAATCCACAAAAGCCTGTTCGGTTATTTCAGGGCGTTCAATTAATTTTCTATCGGCGAAATCGAACCGATCCCAAAAATGTAGTGACAGATACTTTGCCCGCTCATCGGGATTGGTCAGTGCATCCGGAATCACAGGCATGATGAATGTATCGGGTACAATGGTCTGCCGGATATCGGCAATCTCTGTCCTTGTTTCAGATTGCGTCTTCTTGCTCGATGAACAGGAGATCATGACTGTCAATGCGATGGCCATGATCAAAAAAGTAAACGTAAAATCCTTCATAATAGTCTCTTTGTCGCAATTTGGTGTAAAGGTAGTAAAAAACAGATATTTTTCGTACTTTTGTAATTTACGATTTGTGCGATTCAATCATGGACACTTTCATTGTTTCTGCAAGAAAATACAGGCCCTCTACCTTTCGCTCCGTCGTGGGGCAGGAAGCACTCACCACCACATTAAAAAATGCCATCGCAGGCAGCAAGCTGGCACATGCCTATTTGTTCAGTGGGCCACGTGGTGTGGGTAAGACTACCTGTGCCCGCATCTTTGCCAAGACGATCAATTGTCTGAATCCGACGAACGAATACGAGGCCTGCAACGCCTGTGAATCGTGTGTTGCTTTCAACGAACAACGTTCTTACAATATCCATGAACTGGATGCTGCCTCAAACAACAGCGTAGATGACATACGCAGCCTCATAGACCAGGTGCGCGTACCACCGCAGATCGGGAAGTACAAGGTTTACATCATTGACGAAGTGCACATGCTGTCTCAGTCCGCCTTCAACTCGTTCCTTAAAACGCTGGAGGAACCTCCAGCACATGCCATCTTTATTCTCGCAACAACCGAAAAGCACAAGATTATACCCACCATCCTGTCACGTTGCCAAGTATATGATTTCAACCGCATCCATATTGGCGACATCGTAGCGCATCTGCAATATGTGGCACAGGAAGAAGGAGTACAAACTGAGCCTGAAGCACTCAACATCATCGCGCAGAAAGCAGACGGCGGTATGCGCGACGCGCTTTCCATCTTCGATCAGACCGTCAGCTATACTGGCGGGGACATTACCTATCAGGCTGTTGTAGAGAACCTGAATGTGCTGGACTACGAATACTATTTCAAACTTTCTGAAGCGATCTTTGCTGGAGACGTAGTAAATAGCCTGCTCATTCTGAATGATATACTTAACAGGGGGTTTGAAGGGCAATATATCATCAGTGGTATCTCTTCTCACTTCCGCGACTTGCTTGTTTGCAAGGATCCGGCCACTGCACAGCTTTTTCAAGTGGGTTCTTCTATCCGGGAAAAGTACATCGCCATGGCGCAACAATGCAGCAATGATTTTATGTACAGGGCAATTGAGCTCGCAAACGACTGCGACCTCAACTATCGCCTCAGCAAGAACAAACGGTTGTTACTGGAGCTTACACTAATTAAGTTATGCCAGCTCACGGAAGATTCTGCAGCAGAGAGACAGGAAAAAAAAAAGGCCATTGAGCCGATAACAGTTCAAAAGAAGGAGCAAACCGGGAAAACTGTTGCACGGCCCGAAAAAACGGAAAGGCTGCAGCAGGAGTCTGACAGGCAATTGCAGGCATCTGAAGAGGTGAACCCCATTACAGCCGTTCAGCCCGAAAAAGAGAGTGGGAAACCGGCCGCCACCAAAAGAAAAAGCGTCTCCATGGCGGGTATGGGCATATCGCTCGCGTCAATTAATCACACCCAAAAAAAGGAAGTAAACAGTAGCAGTGAGGAAGTCCGGCAAAATGGAACCAACCTGTTCACGGAGGAGGAACTGATTGCGGCATGGGAATCGTATGCAGCAGCGCTGAAGAAGGAAGTACTACTCAAAAATACGATGTCTCTCTATCCGCCCAGGATGCTGAACGATGTTGTATTTGAGGTGGAAGTAAATACAGAACTTAATAAGCAGTACCTTACCGACAACAGCCTATCCATCCTCTCCCATCTCAGGGAAACGCTGCAGAATGGAGAGATTACCATGACCATCCGCATTGCAGAAGATAATGTTATTAAAAAACCACTCACTTCACGCGAGATATTTGATGAGATGGTGCAGCAAAACCCGTCACTTCAAAAACTGTCCAATGAATTCGGACTGGAACTGAACTGATGAAAACAAGTTTCATTTTCCTTTGCGCGGGTATATTTTTGCTTTCCTGTACAGGTGCTGAGAGAAAGACATCACCCGTCTCAGAGACGCCAAAACCCGTAACAAAGACGCGCGTGTTGAAGGAAGACACCGTCATTGATGCCAGTTTCACCTTCGAGGAAGCGATTGCCGGCACAAAAGCGCCCCAACAAATCATCGACCAACTGATATTATTTGACGTTTTTTATCTTTCTACCGACGGAGTAATTCATCAGGGACAGATTCTCACAAACAAAGAAATCGCATCGGACATAGTGCATATGTTCCGGTTCATGCTTCGCGAAGGATTCGTGGTAGAAAAAGTGATTCCCGTTGTCCGCTATAACTGGAACGACACGCTCTCAATGGCCGACAATAACAGCTATAGTTTCTGCTATCGCAACATCTCCTATTCCAGACATGCCACAGGTATGGCCATTGATATAAACCCGCGTTTCAACCCTTTGCGATGGAAAAAGGGAGGTCAGCCTAACTTTCCGGCGGGCGCCGTGCAGGACACCACCGTAAACGGCACATTATATCCCGGACACCCGGTTGTAAAAGAGTTTCTGAAAAGAGAATTTCGATGGGGACATACTTTCTCGAAGTTTTACGACGACCATCATTTCGAAAAGAGGTAACCTTATCTCGCCCAACTCTCCCTGTCGAGATTCCGGTAATTGATGGCTTCCGCCAAATGAGTCGGCCTGATCTGTTCGCTTCCCTCCAGGTCGGCGATAGTCCGTGACACCTTGAGGATGCGGTCATAAGCCCGGGCGGAGAGGCTGAGCCGTTCCATCGCAGCTTTCAGCAGACTCAGTCCGGCTCTGTCGGGGGAAACATACTTATGCAACATCTTGCCGTTCATCTGGGCATTACAATAGACACCTTTCACTCCACTGAATCGGTGCTTCTGTATTTCCCTTGCCTTCACTACACGCTGGCGGATGAGATCACTGTGCTCGGCCGATGTGCGGTCCGATATTTTATCGAAGGGGACGGGTGTAATCTCAATTTGTATATCGATCCGGTCGAGTAACGGTCCCGATATCTTGTTCAGATAACGTTGCACCGCACCGGGGGGACAGACACACTCTTTATCGGGATGGTTATGAAAACCGCAGGGACAGGGATTCATGGCCGCCACCAGCATGAAGCTTGCCGGATAATCCACACTGAAACGTGCGCGGGAAATGGTAATCTTGCGATCCTCCAGTGGCTGGCGCATGACTTCAAGTACATTCCGGTTAAATTCCGGCAGTTCATCGAGAAAAAGGACACCGTTATGCGCCAGGCTGATTTCCCCGGGTTGTGGGTAAGAACCTCCTCCTACCATGGCCACGTCGGAAATGGTATGATGCGGCGAACGAAACGGTCTTTGGGTCATCAGCGACTTGTGAGGCCCGATCTGACCGGCTACGCTGTGAATGCGGGTAGTCTCCAGAGCTTCATCCAGCGAAAAGGGTGGAAGAATAGATGGCATACGCTTGGCCATCATGGACTTGCCCGAACCTGGCGGTCCCACCATGACAATGTTGTGCCCACCGGCAGCAGCCACCTCAAGCGCACGCTTCACATTTTCCTGTCCTTTCACGTCGGAGAAATCAGAATCAAAAGCATTGCGCCCTTCCTGAAATTCGCGCATTACATCCACCACAGTAGGTGCCGGCATTTGCTGCCCGTTAAAAAAGTTGACTACTTCACGGATGTTTTCCATACCATATACCGTCAGTCCTTCCAACACAGCCGCCTCCTTCGCATTGGCAAAGGGCATGATAAGGCCTCTGAACCCGTTTTCTTTTGCCATAATGGCAATGGGCAGAGCTCCCCTGAGCGGAAGGATACTGCCATCGAGTGACAGTTCACCCATCATCACGTAATCATGCAGCATTTCCGGGTTCACTGAGCCTGAAGCTGCCAGAATACCGACGGCCAGAGGCAGATCATACGCAGAACCCTCTTTGCGGATATCGGCCGGCGACATATTAATGACAATTTGTTGACGTGGAAATTTCAGTCCATTGACCTCCAGGGCGGAGACAATCCTTTCATGACTTTCTTTTACGGAGATATCCGGCAGCCCCACGAGCATAAAACGAATACCTCTCGAACAGTTTACTTCAATGGTAATGAGCGTGGCATTGATACCCTGTACAGCCGCTCCAAATAATTTGACCAGCATGTAACATACGTTGTGTGATACTTAGTTTCCGGAATTTTTTCCGATCACATCCACCACTCCCTGGGCGGGTAGATTACGTACCTTGATGGTACCGTCAGGTGCAATCAGCATGTTGAAAGGAATGAATTGCACATTGAAAGTTTCTACAATATCTGATCCCCAGCTCTTCTTTTCAGGAACAACAATCCAGGGGATGGAATCGTTCACTGCGTAGTCAATGGGATAAATATCAGCATCAATATAGATCGTGATAAACGATACACTGTCTTTGTTTACCTTGGCATACTCATTCTTCAATAATGCCACTGTCTCACGTGACTCAATACCTGCCGTAGAGATGAACGACAGAAGCAGATATTTCCCTTTGAAATCGTGAGAATAAATATTTTTGTCATCTTTATCGGTCAAGTTGAAATAAGGCATCGGCGCTCCCTCAGCCGAACGATTCATCTTTTCGGAATAATCGCGTAATCTGGTTGCAAGCTGTGTCTTCGTCACATCACCCTGTATATAGCCAAGTACCCTTTCGAGCGCCTGCGGATTGTCGCTGTTCATGAAAAAGTTGCTGATCAGAATAAGACTGGAAAATTTTGCCGGATGCTCTTTGATGAATTCTTCCGCTTTCAGCATCAGCTCATGATTGAGTACATTCAACTGTGCTATCTCATCGCGATAGGTGAGCGAATTATTTGCGGGGGTGTCTGATTCCTTTTCTTTCAGCAGGTTTATCAACAACTGTCCCCTTGGGGTAAGCAAGTCGGTATTATTGATTTTGAAAGAAGTAAGGTCTTCGTTGATCTCGTTCCCGTTTACGCGAATGAGATCCGGTAACAGCGCATCACCATTGACTTTGATCTTTTCCCCTTTGTTGGCAAAAACAACCGCTGCACTCTCATAATTATTCAGATACAGCGAAAAGGTAGTCAGTGTATCAATACGACTCCAGTAGTTAAACCGTCCCTGACTGTCGGTAGTAATGGTATCAATGGCAAGCGTGTCGGCCGATAGGTAAGTAGCGAGGATATAAGGATATTGTAGATTTGCTATTTTCCCTTTGATAAATATTCCTTCCTCACTATTACACGAAACAGTGCTCCATATGATAAAACAATAAATAAATATTTTACTCCACTTAACCATAGACAACCCGGTTTTATCGATTCTGTTTCTTTGGGTTTATCCTTTTTTTATAAATTTTCCCAAACATAAGACAGTGGACAAAGATATGTTGTTTTTTTTAATTATTCAAACATTTTCACATATCTTTAACTGTTTTTTGTTTTCGTGCTCTTTATTCACACAACCAGTCACAAAATTTCTGAAGCAAGGCTCCTTTCCACCAAAGTTCGAAATAAAATCATTAGTTTTGCAGGGTTAAAATAAATTATCTCATGCCTTTCTCCGTCATTATTCCCCTTTATAACCGACCAGAAGAAGTGAACGAACTGCTTTCCAGTCTTTGTGAGCAGACCGTCGGTGAGTTTGAAGTAATCATTGTAGAGGATGGATCTTCCCGTAAAAGTGATGAGGTGGTGGAAAAGTATCGGGACAGGCTCGACATCACCTATTTTCACAAGACCAATTCAGGTCCTGGTCTCTCCAGAAATGCAGGCGCTGAACGGGCAAAATATGATTACCTGATTTTCTTTGATTCCGACTGCATCATCCCGCCACATTACATGGAAACCGTCACGCGCTCGCTGACTGAAAACTTTACAGATGCCTACGGGGGTCCCGATGCTGCTTTACCATCCTTTACCACGGTACAAAAAGCAATTAATTATTCAATGACCTCTTTTTTTACTACCGGCGGTATCAGGGGGAAGAAACAATCCATGGACCGGTTCCACCCCAGAAGTTTCAATCTGGGTGTCTCCCGGGCGGCCTTCAATGCCATAGGCGGCTATGGCGCCATGCGGTTTGGAGAAGACATCGATTTCAGTCTCAGACTACTGAAAGCCGACTTCCGGACAGCGCTTATCCCGGAGGCTTATGTATATCACAAAAGAAGGTCCACCTTCAGGCAGTTCTTCAAGCAGGTTCACAACTCGGGCATTGCGCGCATCAACCTGCATCTGTCACATCCCGGGTCATTAAAAGCGGTACACGCCCTTCCCGCTCTGTTTGTCACCGCCATTTCAGTAATCCTCCTTCTTTCACCGTTATATCCCGCATTGCTTGTTGTTCCGGTTCTCTATAGTCTCGCCATTTGCATTGACTCACTGCGACTGCATAAGTCTTTTAAAGTAGCCTGTTACAGCATCGCAGCAGCATGGGTTCAAACAACGGGATATGGGACCGGCTTCCTATCTGCAGCGTGGCGTCGTCTCATATTGAAACAGCCGGAGTTTCGCTCATTCGATAAAAAATTCTACAATTAGAGCTTCTCGCCGTAAGCCAAGTCACCCGCATCTCCGATGCCGGGAACTATGTAGGAAGACTCATTTAATCCCGGATCGATGGCTGCTGCCCAAATGGTAGTCTTTTCCGGGGGAAAGTTTGCCACGCAATAGTCGATTGCCTGCCGGCTCGCGATGATGGTGGCAATATGAATGTGTGAGGGTGAACCTTTGGTCAGTAAGGCCCTGTAGGTAAGCTCCATGCTGCTTCCGGTAGCCAGCATCGGGTCGGTCAGGATCAACGTTTTTCTGTCAATCGAAGGCGAAGCGATGTACTCAATGTGAATATCGAAAGAGTGATGACCGGTTTCTTTATATTTTCTGTATGCTGAAACAAATGCATTTTCCGCTCCGTCAAAGTAATTAAGCATTCCGTGGTGGAAGGGAATTCCTGCACGCAAGATGGTGGCAATGACGATTTCCTCGTCGGGAACATTTACCTCCGTTAACGCCAACGGAGTGGTAATTTCGAGGCTCCTGTACTGTAGCTTCTTGCTGATCTCGTAAGCCATGATCTCTCCGATACGTTCTATATTCCTTCGAAAACGAAGACGGTCTCCCTGAATGGAGATGTCTCTTATTTCACGAACATAAGTATTCAGTAACGAATTATTTTCCGAAAAATTGTATATTTTCATCGCACTTTATCTGACTGTACAGTTTTGCTTTCGGAAAACAAAGGTACTGTTTTTCTTTTTTTTACTGAACATTTCCACTTTTTTTTTGTTCCAAGTGGGGTTTCAGGGAAAAAGAGGGCTAATTAAAGAAAAATTTCTTTAATTCCTTTCCGGTTTGACGGATTTTTTATATTTTTGTACGACTGTTTTAGGACTTATCAAGAAGAGTTTTATACAATCATAATAATAAACCCAAATTTTTTCAAGATGGCAAATTTAGATTTAAGCAAGTATGGTATTGTGGGCGATTTTGAGATCGTGCACAATCCTTCCTACGAAACGTTGTACCAGGATGAAATGAATCCTGCAAACGAGGGATTCGAAAAGGCCAAATTAACAAAAACAGGAGCCACAGCTGTTTATACCGGCAAATTCACCGGTCGCTCTCCGAAAGACAAATATTTTGTCAAGGATGACGTAACCAAAGACACGCTCTGGTGGGATGGCACTATCAATCGTCCCTGCTCCAAAGAGGCATTCGATTATTGCAAAGGACGCGTGACTGAGCAGCTTTCCAAATCTGAAAAACTGTATGTGGTTGACACATTCTGTGGAACAAACGAAGACACCCGCATGAAAGTACGCTTCATCGTGGAAGTAGCATGGCAGGCACATTTCGTGACCAACATGTTCATCCGTCCTTCGCACTATGAACTGACGCATTACGGTGAACCCGATTTTGTGTGCCTGAACGGCTCTAAAACGACCAACGACAAGTGGCAGGAACTCGGGCTAAACTCTGAAAACTTCACCCTGTTCGACCTGACAGAAAAAATGCAGGTAATTGGCGGAACCTGGTACGGTGGCGAAATGAAAAAAGGTATCTTTTCATTGATGAATTACTACCTACCCTTGCGTGGCATTGCTTCCATGCACTGCTCTGCCAACGTAGGCAAAGATGGCGATGTGGCTATCTTCTTCGGTTTGTCGGGTACAGGAAAAACCACCCTCTCTGCCGATCCGAAGCGCTTTCTGATTGGTGACGATGAACACGGATGGGATAACAACGGCGTATTCAACTACGAAGGAGGTTGCTATGCGAAGGTGATCAACCTGAGCGAGGAAAACGAACCCGACATCTGGAGAGCAATTCGCCGTGATGCTTTACTGGAAAACGTGACTGTGGATGATGAAGGCAACATTGATTACGCAGATGGTTCCACTACCGAAAATACACGTGTATCATACCCGATCCACCACATCAGCAAAATAGTGCTTCCTTCCCGCGCAGGTCATGCCAAAAAGATTATCTATCTCTCTGCAGATGCTTTCGGCGTCTTGCCTCCTGTATCCATTCTGGATGCCAACCAGGCACAGTACCACTTCCTCTGCGGATTTACATCCAAGCTGGCAGGTACCGAACGTGGCATTACTGAGCCACAGCCATCATTCTCTCCTGCTTTCGGTGAAGCCTTCCTTACCGTGCACCCCACCATCTATGCACAACGTCTGGCCGAGAAAATGGAAGAACATGATGCCAAGGCTTACCTGGTAAATACCGGCTGGAACGGAACCGGAAAACGTATCTCACTGAAAGATACCCGTGCCATCATCGACGCCATCATTGACGGATCGATCGAAGAAGCCGAAACAATCCATGTACCGGTGATGAACCTTACCGCACCGGCGAAGCTGAATGGCGTGTCTGACATCCTCGACCCGCGTAACACCTACGCCGACAAGAGCGAGTGGGAAGCAAAAGCCAAAAAACTGGCCGGCATGTACATTGAAAACTTCAAACAATATTGCGACAACGAAGCAGCCATTGCACTGATTCCCTCAGGACCGCAATTGGACTAATCTGTAGCAGTAAATAGTATTAAAAAAAATCCCGCTCTCTTTGTGAGGCGGGATTTTTTTTGTCTCATTGGATTAATCTTCGTTTTAAGCGCCAGTTTCCTCATAAGTAGTTCCAGCCAGATATAATGCGTTCCAGACTCTCTGAACTAACATTATTTTACTTTTTGGCTGTTTTGAGACTTTAGGTTTCTGTTTTTAAGGGGAGACATGCCATATTTTCTGGTATATGAACTAACCAGATGTGACAAGTCTTTAAAATCGTACATCTGCGCGATTTCACTAATGGGCAAATCAGTATTGAATACTAGTTCCTGAATTTCTTCCATCTTTCTATCCAACATCCACTGATACGGAGATTGCCCGTAGATTTGTTTGAAGTGTCGAGAAAATGTTCTTTGGCAATCATAACCACAGAGCTCTGCCAACTGGGATGCATTTTTCGATTTCAAATAATTCTCCTGCACTCCTTGTTCAAACGAAGCGGTTAGCTTTGGATGTGAAAATACTTTCACCAATACCATATCGCTCCTGTTTGACATTTCAATTCTACTTGTAGTACCATCTGAAAAATTGAGCAGAAAAGATGTAACGTCCGTCAATAAATATTTTTGTACTTTTTTTGTATTTTTATTCATCCAATCAATCCTTTTGATAAAATCAATTCATACGACACATAGTCATAAAACTCCTGAAATAACCTTTTTGGGTTCCAACAAATGCTCTTTAAAATAAAACAGACTGCATGCAAAAATCAGATTATTCCAGTAGAATTCAAAAAATCAGTTTACTACAAAAACACGACATTATACATTGAGGTATATCAGCCATCTTTTTATTCTTTCAAATACTTCCAAATTGGGATTTAGTCATTGTGTTTTAATTTAACAGGTGAGGCCGCTATTAATTATTTTTAGTTTAAGTTTATTTCTGAAATGTAGTATTTTTGTCGTGCTCTATTTCCTTTTGGTATTCATCAATATGGGTATTTTTACCCAAATTTCTGTATAAGGTAATTAATCACAGGGTGATGTTTTTTCGGTATCTTTTGTCTTTATGGCAGAGAGAGTTTACTTTTGGTCCGATACTTGGCGTATATCTATTTCTTGTAGCTCTTCTCCTTAGTATTTTAATTCTTGCGTACCTGTTGTTTGCACGTTCGCACCGGCAAATATTGAAGAAAGATGCCCAAAACAAGAGAAGAGAAATTTTGAAACTTCAACATCTATTCGAAGAATCGAAAAGAGTTATTGGAGAGAAGGAGCTGCATATAAAGATAATGGAGGAGAAATTGGATAGAATCTCAACTGATATCACGGATCTGGCAAGACGAAACGATCCTTCCTTTTTAATAAGGTTCCAGGAATTATACCCGGAAGCCACACGTCGCATTCTTCATAAACATGGCGACCTTTCCAGATCGGAGCTATTACTTTGCGCAATGATCTTTCTGAATTTCACAACAAAGGAGATCGCTACCTATACATTTGTGGAGCGCCGTACGGTGGAAACAAAGAAATACAGGCTCAAGAAAAAAATGGGTTTACCGGGAAATTTAAGTCTGGATAAATATATCCTAACTTTCTTATAGAATCGCCAACGAAGACGAGTGGTTCCCCCAACTCGATTATTTCAGTATTTTCAGTTCTACTTTTCTGAAATCAATGGGATGCCCTTCGCTTTGCAGCGAGATGGTGCCCTTACTTAACATCTTATCTCCTCCGTTTAGTTCAATCAACTTGGGATAAGTGCCATCGCGTTCATCCAACTGGGGCTTGTTGTATTGCAACACCGTATCGCCATTGACCACATGATAAATCACTTCATTTCCTCTCACCTCCACCTCAGCAGTGATCCACTCCTCACCATAGAAATTTTCCGAAGATGAATTAATGCAGTGATCGAGGATCAATTCTCCGTTCATCACAATATTGGTACCCGGTGTACAGACATTCATGTTGGTGCGCTGCACCAGTGAATCGCTGGCCAGCAGCTGCACTTCAATGGAAGTGGGAAAATCCTGATTCAGTTCCATCGACACCGGCGACTGCCCATGAACCATGATACCGGAGTTCTTGTAAGCCCAACCGGGCGCTCCGGGACATTGTTCGCCCACAATGCGGTATTCTACCCGCAACTTATAGTTTGAAAGCTCATCCTTGTAAAAAAGGTGTCCAAAGCGGTTTCTAAGTGAATCGTATCCCTCATATCGCACTTTTATCATCCCATCTTCTACCCGAAAAGTGTTACTGAAATTATCCCCTGCTTCGTACCCTGCAATCTTAGGTGTCCAACCGGTAAGATCTTCACCGTTGAACAATTGAATCCAATCTCCATCTTTTTCTTTTTGTGGATTGCAGGAGCTGAAAAATAGGGTCGTAATGAATGCAGTCAGAATAAAAAAAACGGAAATCTTCATGTGCATATACTTTAAACAGGTTACAGTGATTGAGTAGCACGGCCGGGAATCGAACCCGAATCTAAAGTTTAGGAAACTTCTATTCTATCCATTGAACTACCGCGCCGGATGGAGTACAAAAATAACACATTTTCAGTTATCCGCAAAAGAAAAACGAGTCGTTTGTCTTGAAACAAACATTTCGAGGATTAAAATGTTTACTCTATAAATAAAATCAGACAACAATGAATAAAATAGCTATTCTGTACGGTTCATCCGGTGGCAATGTAACTTCTGTTGCCAGACAGGTGCAGGATCTTTTCGACGGAAACGCAGACATATACAATGTCATGGAGGTTAGTCTTGAGGAAATAAAGGATTATACTTACTATATCATCGGCACCTCAACCACCGGCATCGGTGATTTGCAGGACGACTGGGAGGGATTTCTTCCCTCTTTCTCGAGACTGGATTTCACCGGAAAAAAAGCAGCCATCTTCGCGTTAGGTGACAGTGCATCCTACTCAACCAGCTTTGCCGAATCGATGAAAGTGGTGTTCGATGAAATACAGGACAAGGTACAAATCGTGGGCAGGGTGCCTGATGAAGGATATACTTACGATGATTCCACTGCAGTAATTGATGGATTGTGGGTAGGTCTCCCCATTGATGAGGACAACGAATATGACCTGACCCAGGAGCGTCTGGAAAAGTGGGTAGAATCGCTAAAACAAGAGTTTGTTTAAGGTAACAAAAAACCGCCGGGTTTGCCGGCGGTCTCTCAGGAAATGCTTTGTACTTGCACTTATAATTCCTTTATTTTGATATTCTGGAACAGCACTTCATCCCCATGATCCTGCAACAGGATCAATCCCTCTTCGGCATTGCCGAAATTGGGCCAGTCTCTGTATTTGCTGGTCTGTACCAGTTCGTTCCATGCATCGTTATTACGATCATACTCCACAATTTTCACACCGTTCAGCCAATGTTCCACATGATTACCCTCTACAACCACCATGGCAGTGTTGAAGAATCCGTTTCTGAACGGTTTGTCCTCAGGAGCTGCAATAAGGTCGTAAAGTGAACCCAGCGTCCTGTTACCATTTATGCCCAGCTTGGCATCCGGATGATTTCTATCATCCAGAATCTGATATTCACAACCGATGGCAGATCCTTCTCCTTTATTCAGGTTGGTATCCACGAAATATTTGATACCGCTGTTGGCACCTTCGGTGATTTTAAAATCGACTTTCAGCATGAAATTCTTGTAAGGACGGGTTGTCACAATGTCACCACCGTTGGTGGACTCGCCGCCATCACTTTTGTGTACTTTCAGTATGCCATTCTCGATCGACCATCCCTGATCAGGAAAATCGTCTCTTTTGGCACCGCGCCACCCTTCCGTGGTCTTGCCATCCCAGAGCAATTTCCAGCCGTCGGCAGCTTCGCGATCGGAAATTGTATTGGCAACCTGGTTTATCTGCATTACACCCTCATCATCTGCTGTTTTGTATTTATCAAGTTCTTCCGTAAGGATACGGATATTACGCCATGCTACTGTTTTTCCTTCCTGCTCGGCATTTTTGATCGCATGCACCTGCAGGGCGATAAACCCTGATGGAGTGGTATTATCCAGAATATTGGCACATGGAATACCATTCACCCAGGTACGGATGGAATTGCCAATCGCTTCGATGCGGGCACTGTTCCACTCTCCATGTTTGAATGCCTTCTCTCCTTTGGGGTTATAATTCATCGGATAGAGCCACCCGCGCCTTGCTTCGTCGTAAATACCTCCTGTCCATGAACGGTCAGAAGGATCAATTTCAAACTGATATCCATGTACACGCCCATCTCTGTAATCTGCCAAACTATTGCTTCTGAACTGCACGCCCGAATTTAATCCATCGTCCACCTTAAATTCAAATTCAAGGATAAAATCACCATACTGCTCCGTTGTAGCCAGAAAAGTATTGGGCGTATTCAGTTGAGAAATGCCGACAATGGCGTCACCTTCAATCTTGTATTCTGCCGTTCCGTTCAATTTTTCCCATCCCTGCAAATCTTTTCCGTTAAACAACTCTTGCCATTTGGGCTCCTGAGAGCAGGATATAAGTAATGCTGCCATCACTAAAAATAATAAACTGTTTTTTTTCATTTCCGTTTTGTTATGTTATTGATAAATGTTTCTTTTTTCGTCCTCTTCATGCTGACCCTTACTCTCGATCAAATTTTATAAAAATCTTCCCAACCTTTGCGGGGCGGTTCTCCTGTGAGGAAGGCATCGGCAAAGGCATTGTTGGTGACACGCTTCGTCTCCCTGTCGAAAACAATCTTGCAGTTCAGACGCTGTGCTGCCACTCCCAGACAAAATACCTGGCTCAACGGTGCCGATATTTCAAATGGTGAGCGTGTCTTTTCTTTGCCCTGACAGGCCAGAAGGAAGTTGGCGAAGTGATTGGAAGAACTCTTCGGCACTTCGGGTAGTTTCTTTTCCATCTCTTTTGCTTTCTCACCGGGAATGATGCTCAGTGTGCTGCCATGAGAACCTCCTTTGAAGGTGAGCTCTTTGCTGTAGATCTCTTTCCCGGGATTCAACTTGGCAGGCTGGATCTTTCCACCGGCCACTGTCGGTATATTGGGGTCGATCTCCGATACGCCGTATCCTTCCGGTACCGCAGGAATATTATCCACACCATCGTACCAGGTAATCACCACAGGCGGCATATTACCCCGCTTCGGGAATTTGAACTCGATGGTGCTCGACATCGGGAAGAAATAATCATTGTGACCGCTCAGTCTCACAGGGTTTACCTCCTCCGGCAGTCCCAGTTCCAGAAATTCATGTGCCGTATCAATGATGTGTGCACCCCAGTCGCCCAATGCTCCCATACCGAAATCATACCAGCAGCGCCATTGACCGTAATGGAAATCTTTGTTGAAGTCATGATAATCACGCGCCATCAGCCAGGTATCCCAATCCAGCGTCTCGGGCATCGGTTCCGCAGCGGGGAATTTTTTGATATTCGGATCCCAGCCATGCCAGCGACGCGGGTTGTTCATATGTGCCGTGATGGCAGTGACATCCTTGATGATACCGGCTTCCTTCCAGGCTTTGAACTGAAAGTAATTGGCTTCGGAGTGGCCCTGATTTCCCATCTGGGTGACTACTTTGGGATATTTGCGGGCTGCCTGCATGATCAGTTCCGATTCCAGGAAAGTACGGCTCAGCGGTTTCTCCACATAAACATGCTTACCTTCCGCCATTGCCATCATCACAGCCGGGAAATGGGCAAAGTCGGGCGTGGCAATAGCCACTGCCTCTATCTCGTTGCCTATCTTGTCAAACATCTCACGGAAATCCTTGAAAAGTTTCGCGTTCGGGAATTTGGCCAGTGCCTTTTTAGTGTGGTCCGCTCCCAGATCCACATCGCACAGGGCGACCACATTGGCCAGACCGGTCTTATCGAAATCATTGATGATCTCCCATCCCCTGTTTCCAATTCCGATGTGGGCCAGGTTTACTTTTTTGCTGGCACCCACTACCCTGCTGTAGCTTGCTGCATTCATTTTTGTCGATATGTTTCCCATAGCCAGTCCTGCAGATGCGAGTGCTGCACTCCTCAGAAAATCTCTTCTTGTTGTCATGATAATTATATTACATTTTTTGATACTTTTCGATTTAATGGAAGTTGTAAAGGTAATAAAAATGCCATCAACCTAAAAATTATCAGTTTTAATTCTGGACGAAATACTGAATTTATACCCTCCCCTAAAGAACAGATTGTTCTGTCCTTTAGGGGAGGGATGATGACAACGATGGTCTCGTTTGAATGCTTAATTATTTGGAATCGGGACCAAGCACTGTTTTATCTTTTGGGACTATTAACGGCTCTACATTGTTCTCAGCTCCTGGATAACCGATGTTCTGATTGATCACGCCTTTGATGTTTGTATTGATGGCATTCGCAGGAACGGGCCACAATACATGATGTACGCTCATCTTATACTCGGCCCACTTATGTTTAACTCCTTTGTTGTAGAAGTTACCTGCTTTCATGATCCAATCGTAGTAAAAGTTAATCCCTTCCTGTTTTATATTCGAGTTAACTCCTCCCGGACCCGAGAAATTATCCAGTTTATAAACCCTGCCTCCAAATACTTCACAAGGCTTGCCGGTTTTGGCATAGGTATACGCAATTCTGGTCAGTTCCGATTTTCTGTTCTCCTCGTAGTATAACTCTCTGGCCCGTTCGTCGAGAATAGCTCCAATATTTACATCGCCTGCGGTCAGGGGGTCAGCTCCGGCACGGCTCCTCACCGCATTGAGCGCGTCCGCTGCCTGCTGTAACTGATTTTTCCAGTAATAACTTTCAGCAATCATCAAATAAACTTCGGCAGAACGATAAATATACCAGGGGGTTTCGCCTCCCGCCCATTGAGTCTGGAGAGGATCCGGGACAAACAATTTATAATGCGGCCAGGAAAACCAGCACCGAATGGTATCTTCTACAGACATCGCAACCGGTTTTACTAAATTTTTCCCATACCAGGGGTCGTTCTTCTTTTTAAGATTCGGATGATTATACAGTAAATCTTCCGGACTTTTCCAGCTGTCTCTATTATAAATACCCCTTAAATCTTTTAACTCCTTGCTTGTCCAAATTTTATTTGTATAATAGCTGGTGGGACGCATGCGCCCGATACCTCTTCCGTAGGTTTTATTCAGATCCATCAAGGGGTTAATTTCACCATCTGCAACACTAACGCTGGTTCCAGCCTGACCAGTTGGCGTTTTCACATTGCCGCTGTTCCAGAAAGGAACACCATTACGCATTGTCTGAATACGGTCTGACCCGTCGATCTCAGGATAAGCAACCACATACATCAGCCCCTCTGTATTATTTCTGTCCAGTTTGGCTTCTATGCTATGCAAATCATGCATTAAATTCGTATTGGGTTTTGTACGATTTCCGGTAAACCTTTGTGTCATCAAAGGATTTTTAGCCACCAGCTCATTACCGACCTCGATGGCTCTGTCAAAATTTCCCAACGCCATGGACACTTTCATCAAGAGTACACCGCAAGCAGCTTTTGATGTTCTGCCACGATCTACTTTCTCGGGTACCCATTGGTATGCAAACTCAAGATCGGGTAATATCTTTTCGAGGATAGACCATCTGTCATACGAATAAAAATCGTACTTTGGCTCTGTAATTTCCCAGTCCAGATATGGTATGTTTCCGAACTGATGAACCAGTTTGTTATACCGGTAGGCCCTGTGAAAATAGGCAGATCCCAATACAGCATTCCTCTCCGCTTCGTCCTTGTAGGTGGCATTATCAATCTGTGAAATAACCACATTGGCATATTTGATCCCTTTATACCCTTCATACCAATACCAACCAACCCGCGTACGGTCGCCACTGTTCAGATTTGCATCGGGAAGCAGAGATACGTCAAGATCCATCTGGGGACCAGCTTTGTCGGTGGTTCCCTCCACAGCCATATCCGAAAGGATAAATTCGGTCAGAATGGGAGAGCCGTCTCCGAAATATTCATGCCGCATATTGCGCTCACACGTAGTAAGTGCCGCATAAAAACCAGCCGCATCTACATACGTATTTTCGGGCGTGTAAAAGGAGAGCGGTTTTGGTTCCAGCCAACTTTCATCACAACTGAGCAAACTCACTGCAATGATAGACAGGGTAAGCGTTTGCAAAATGAAATATTTAAGTGATTTCATATTTTTCATCATGTTCCGTTTTTAAAGGGTAAAATTTAAACTGACATTAAAAGTGCGGGGAGCTGGATCGCTTACTTCCGGATCCCAGAAATTCCAATGGGGGGAGAAAACTGCCACATTCCGCACAGAAAGAGAGACTCTCATGTCCTGTACATAGATCTTTTGAATCATATTTTTGGGAACAAAATAGGATAACGTGATATTTTCAAACCGGATAAACGATTTTTCCTTATAGATGGTCCCTGTATTTTTCGAGCCTATCCGGGCATAATCATTAATTCTGTTCTCGACGGTCCAGTAAGGCTGCACATATTCCGATGTTCTGTCGGGAAAGTTAGATACGTTTGCTGCCCGGTTGAACGACCCATATTGCCCCCAGTAAGAATAGAGCATGGTCGACAGGGAAAGATTCTGAAAGAAAACAAACTCATTGCGTAAGGTCCATCTGAAGCGAGGCGTATTATAACCCTGAAAGATTTTGTCGGCATTGGTCATCACGCCATCTCCGTTTTGATCCTTGTATTTGAAGTCTCCGGGCTGCAGACCAAACCCTTTAGCCTCTTCGGTTTCTTCTTTTTGCCATACACCCACATGTTCATAGTTCCAGATACGATCGGGATCCTGACCGATAAACCATTGGTTCTTGGTATCATCTGCCTCTTTTTGTCCGATCACATTGCCTTCCTCATCCTTCACATCGATCATATCACCATACAGATGTACAATCTTTCTCCTGTTCAGCGAAAAATTGGCTGTGGCATTCCAGGCAAATTTCTGTGTAGAAATGATATTCGCATTCAATGTTGCCTCAAATCCTTTATTCTCTAACTGACCCAGGTTTGCCGCCACGCTGTTGTAACCGATAATTTCCGGCAACGCACGATCGACAAGCAGATCGTTGGTTGTTGCCTTGTACGCTTCCAGAGCGCCATGAATTCTATTGTTAAAGAAAGAGTAATCCAATCCCACATTCAACGAGGCCGTACGCTCCCATTTCAAATTGGGGTTTGACATCCTGTTTACATAAATCTGAGAAGTAATATACGGATTTCCGTTTTGATCGAGATAGGGATGGGGCCCAGATGTCATGTCTGACAAAGCTTCATATTGTCCAATATCCCTGTTTCCATTTTCACCCCAGGACAGACGGAGCTTTCCATAATCAAACCAGCTGGTCATTGGTTCGGCAAATTTTTCAGAGGTGAATGTCCATCCCAGTGCTACAGCGGGAAAAACGGCTCTCGGGTTACGCTGACCAAATGCCGAGTATCCATCCCGTCTAAGTGAGGCTGTAATCATATATTTGTCCATCAATGAATAAAACATACGGCCCATCAATGCATCTCCCGTACGATAGGTATCATTGCTTGAATTCAGGGGGACCGTACCTGCCTGTATCCGGTGGTAACCCAATATATCATTCGGGGAAAATGCGGTAGCCGTCATCGTCTGCGACCAGTATTGTCTCTTCTCTGCATTCACCAGGAATGTGGCTTCGATTTTGTGTATTTCGTTGAAACTTTTCTTCCATCTGAGCAGATTATCGATCTGCCAGGAATATATTTTATGCGTTGTACGCTCTGAACTCCCTCCTTTTGCTGCCCAGTCGAAATTTTTGGAAGAATCGTGATTGTAATATTCCCGGAACTCCAGATAGGGTACATAATTAAATTGATATTCAATACCCAAGGGCAGGGAAACGATTGCATACATGTTTGCATTCAGCGAACTGTATACATCTTTTCTGTCTCTGTACAAGTTATCGAAAAAAGGATTCACTGGCGTCACATCCGTTGTGGGATACTTCCAAAGACGTTGTTCTACTGCTTCATTTCCAATTTCATCCGCTCCATAAGGAGAGATGCGCACCATCTGACCCCAGTCGGCTTGCAGATATCCCTCATTTCTTGAGGCAAATCCGGTATTTAATCCGATTCTGAGAAACGGAGTGATCTTTGATTCAAGGTTTAATCGGGTACGAAATGTTGAAAAACGATTCCCCACAATAATCCCTTCTCTGTCTGCATATCCCAGTGACCAGTAATAAGAAGCATCGTCGGTTTTGTTGGATATGCTCACCTGATAATCCTGTTGCAAACCGGTGTGAAAAACCTTATCCGCCCAGTCCGTCGTCCGATTGTTGATGTAGTTATCAATCTCCGGTGATTTCAATTCCAACCGGGCGGTCCAGGTTCTTAGCAAATCCTCTTCCGTAAATGTCTCAATCGGCGTTTTCTTATCGTAATTGAACCAGTCTCGCTGCGTGGCGCTTTGCAACGTGCGGGGATCTTCAAAAATTTCCGGATATTGCTGTAGATAATCGTCACTGTGCCGCCCTATTTCATACGCCCTCCTGTACTGTATAAATTCCTCCGGACCAAGCAGCCTGGGCTGATTGGCGGATTGCACCAATCCCAGGGAGGTACTGAAAGAAACCAAAGGCTTCCCCGATCTTCCACCTTTCTGCGTGAGGATCACAATCACACCACTGGCAGCTTTTGCTCCATATACAGCAGCAGAACTGGCATCTTTTAGAATGTCGATTGAGGCAACATCCATGGGGTTGATATCGGTCAGGGCCCCTTCAAAAATAACTCCGTCGAGAACGATCAGCGGCTCAGATCCAGCTTTTAGTGTATTAACCCCTCGGATTTGCAATCCGGCGCTTCCTTTGGCTGAATTGGCAAATCCAATATTCAAGCCGGCGGAATTACCCCGCAGCAGGTCCTGGATTGAACGGGGACTTTCGGCCTTGAGAGCTTCGGCTTTAATGGTAGAGATGGCGCCGGTAAGGTCTCTTTGCCTCATGGTACCATACCCAACGACGACCACCTCATCCAGAAAGCTTGTCTCTTCGTCCAGAATGACATTGACTACAGCTTTGTTCCCAACGTTGACCGTTTGTGTCGTAAATCCGATGTAGGAGATATTCAATATCGGATTCGAGGTAGTTAGCCTCAATGTATAATTTCCATCTGCATCTGTGACGGTTCCATTTGTCGTACCGGCTTCCACCACATTTACGCCGATCAGGGATTCACCTTTCTGATCGGCAATATGCCCGGTTACCGTCTTACCAGTTTGCTGACTTTCCATTGTATCTCTACCTTCGCTATTCAAGGCATATGATGCTACAGGAATTAGCAAAAGTACAATAAGAATGATGCCCATCCGGTGCAACATCCTGTTTTTCACTCCTAGTTTGAGGGGTGAAGAAAAAAATACCGGGTTCCTATTCATGATAATAACAATTTATATAATTAAAAAATATGGAATTTATAAGCCTTTTTTCGCCATCTCCAAAGCAGTTGTTGTAATATAATATTTGGTCAGTGTATTGGAGATTTCCCATGCCGGCATGTTCCTGTTGATGAGAAATCCAAAATAATTTTTTGCCACCATCCCGAAATAATCCTCATGCCCTTTTCTGGATTCGACCGGGACAATGATCTGGTATCTGTTTTCCGAACTTTGAACTACAGTCAGATAGGGATAACTCTTTTGTAATTCCGCCACTGCTTTATTGAGTGCCGTTTCGAACTGGCTTCTGTCTGTCGTTTCTTCTTTTTCAATATACAACTGCTTGATGTAGTTCTCCTCCTTATTTTGTACGATTTCCACGGAAGCTTTTGTCCCCTTGATTAGTGCACTATATGCATCACCGCCTCCTTCAGGTGCTTCATAATTCCAAAGTGCCGTTACTGACGCATTTTTCCCTTTTATCTGATACTGGACTGTTCCGTTTCCAAATACTTCCAGCACATTGTTTCTGAGATATTTCTGCAGGAATGCAGGAAAACTATCCAAACGGGTAGATCTGGAAAAATCGGCCAGCGTTAACTGTGTAGACCAGTGCTTTGCAGAAGTGATGTTCACATCGGTTCTGTAATTAATTACCTCATCGGGAAAACATTGCCAGTTGATTAAATCAACCATGTGTGTTGCCACATCCACCAAACCTTCACCCTGTTGCTCCACATCATAAAACCAGGCCGGACGGACGAGAACATTTCCCGATACCTCTTTGAAATAGTGATGCACACTTTCCATGACAATGGCTGGCTCCTCGGGTGTACCTTCCTGCAACTCCCCGAAAACCTCTTTATTGTGCACGAACACACGGGTAAGTGTATTAAGGATTTCATACCGTTCCGTCATTACGTCATAAAGATATACATCATGGTTCCTGGCACTATCATACGCAGCTTCCAATGCTTGAAAGCCTTTTTTGTCGATTGCCATGGGTTTGTCGGATAAGACATTGTACCCGGCATTAATTGCCTTGAAGATATATGCGGTTTTCTTGCTGTTGTTTCCTGCAAGAACCACAACATTCCCTTTTCTCTCCTGAATCATCCTTTCGAGATAATCTTCTCCGGAATAGACTATTTCATCCCAGTTCGTCGGATCTTCGTTACGTTGGTTATACCCATCAATACTTGCTAAATATTGCTTTAATTCGTCTCCTTCTGGTGCATAGACAAATACGGTGTCGTTGACCTGTTGCTGAGGGAATTTTTGCAATAAACTCGCGTGAAAATGTCCCGGGTCCAGTACAACCAGTTCAATTTCACCCGCTCTACCGGTAAAGATATCTTTCAAATCCACCCTCTTTTTTTGATTTTGGCATGAAAAAATCAAAGAAACTCCCATGATCAACATGATTGCATAAAATAGATTTTTCATCGGCTGTAATTTTTAAATCTGAATATGTGATGTACCATAGGGATACCGTTGTGAACGCGCCAACATCTGGTTGGCAGTTTCATTGTTTTTGAATCTCTCCATTTCAGGGTTCCATTCCAGTCTACCGGGCACCTTCATCGCAATGTGACTGATCAGACAAATGGAGCAGGCACGATGTCCCGGCTCAACAGGAGAGATCGGTTCTTTTCTGGTCTTGATACACTCTAGCCAGTTACCATGCTGATTGTCACTTCTGTAAAGATGTATTTCATTTTCCTTTATCTCAGTTGTGAGAATCTTTGGGTCGCTGGCATCAAGAGCTTTTGCACTGTTTGCCTGCGAGACAGGATCACTGGAAGAAGCTACATAATTGCCTCGGGAAACAAAAATCCAGCCTTCGGTCCCTTCATATCTGATTCCGTTTGGATAACCACCGCTTGTATACATGGTTATCCCGTTCTCATACTCCGCCTTTACCATAAAGTCACCGTGCACATCCCACAATCCCGATTTGGGGAATTGGGCAACCGCTTCTACGGATACAGGTCCAGTGTACTCCGTATTCATACCCCACGCAGCTGAATCGTAATGGTGCTGACCCCATCCCGTGATCATGCCTGCTCCGAACTGCTCACACCTCAGCCACCCCGGTCGACCGTAATTCTGTTGAGGATGTACCCGCATTTCCGTATAATACACCTCGGGAGTAGAACCAAGCCACATATCATAATTCAGATTCCCGGGCACGGGCATTTCTAACGCTTCCGGTCCGGAGGGATCCCCCGGCAAGCCGATTTTTACGGTATGAAGTTTCCCGATTCTTCCGTTTCTCACCAACTCGGCGGCAATCCTGAACTGTGGCGAAGAGCGTTGTTGTGTACCTACCTGGAGAATCACACCTTGTTTCCTGACGAGGTCACTCAAGAAGCGGCCTTCCGTTACGGTCAGAGAGGTGGGTTTCTGCAGGTAAATATCTTTTTTTGCCAGTGCAGCTCTGGCTGCCGGCTCCGAGTGCCAGTGATCGGGAGTGCTGATGATGACGGCATCGATATCCTTATTCAAAAGCATTTCCTGATAGTCGTCATACATTCTGGCATTTGAATAGTTGCTGTTGCCTGTTTTCTTTGCATAGTAATTGTCTATGTATTTTTTTCCATCAAGAAGCCGCTTTTTATCCACATCACACACGGCTATGAACTGAGCCTGACCATACTTTATGGTTTCTGCCATATCGTGATCGCGGGCAATCCTGCCAAAACCAATCTGCCCGATATTAATTTTATTACTCGGTGCATTCTTGCCAAACAGGGATGAGGGAACAATAGTAGGAAAAACCGCTGTGCCGACTGCTGTTGCTGCTGCCTTCTTTATAAACATCCTTCTTTCCATTTGATTTGTATTTATTCTGATTTGTATTTTTCAAATTCCTGTGCGATATCTGCTTCAAGGTGATTTCCGGAATGAACCAACACCCGGTATCTGAGCTTGATCTCCTCCCCTTTTTTCAACAATGTGTTTTTATCATTCTCCGGCCAATACATGGGTGTGGGTGAAAAAAAACCATAGTCGCGAGTGAACCAGGGCGAAGGATACCACTCATTTGACGGATGTTGCATGATAGCCATTCCTTCCGTTTTTCCCAATCTCTGACCAGAACAATCCATCCAGAACGAACTTTTTCCGAAGGTGTTCTTCTCTCCCGTCTCTCCTTCTGCATTGATCATGACTCCACCATTAATTACGGCCAAATCAGGATCCATTCTTCCGCTGAACAGCGAATGATTTGTTTTTTCGATTACTACATCCAGCAGCATTTCCATGGTTACATCGAAGTCTATTTGAAATTTACCTTTCGAAGGAGCCGAAACAGTAATTGTACGCTTGTCCTTGATGGGCGCATCGGCACCGGGCCGTCTCCAGATGCATTCGTTCTCAATCACCACTTTCTCTTTTCCCGACTCTATGATATCGGCTCTAAGAGAGATAATCTGTCCTCTTTCGAGACCCTCCTGCCAGTAATTACCCCCATTTACTTTGTCGCATCCAAAAAAAAGAGAACTGTGATGCGGATAGTTTGCATTGCGCATCGAGGTTACAGAGGCATTCGACGGCCCGTTGACTGGATAAAAGAAAGGATACTTCTCGAATTCAGAAAGAACGTAGTTTGTAAACAGATTTCCGTTAATCCTGATCTCAATCCTATCTCCCACTTTATTCGCGGTTACCTTTTCCTGAGCAGAAGCGACCTGACATGAAAGAGCTATACTCAGCATGATGAATGGAATATGTTTTTTCATTTATTTTGTTTAATTACATTAGACTATTTATAATCAATTTCCGGAGTTCCGGAAAAACTGTTCCAATAACTTTCAGCTGTTTCTTTGTCCATTTTCCCATCAAAAACAATCATCCTGTATTTCAGCACATAGTCGTTCCCATTTTTTAATGCCCACGATTTGTGCCGGATGGGGGTAAATTCGAAATACATGTCTCCTCTGCCGCCATTCCCATCTATTGGCCATACCCGCATAGGTTCCGGATGCGCACGATTTGACGGATGGCTTAAAAACAAGATCCCCGATCTTTCTCCATTCACACCCGATTCTCCTTCTACAATACACCAACGGGCATTACTGCCATCCGCATCTACCCTTGTTTTACCTTCTGATGTCAACACGGTACAGTTCTCTTTTGTCCATCTTTCAGTCGCCCTGTAACCTATTCCTCCTCCATATCTGTAGGCATCTAACATAATTCCGTTCTTCAATGGCGTGTTGATGGACGTAGTATAGTCAATAACCCAAACTCCTTTTTTGCCATTCCATACCCTTACATCCAATAGTTCATTCATCGCAATCTGATCCTCCCCTTTTGCGCCAAAATCCATATGCTGTTGCAATGCCTTAAAACCCGAGAATACCTGACCGGTAATTTCAGACAAAAAACCGGCAAACCTGACGGTTCCCTGTCCTTTGTTTAAATTCCAGAAATCCACTTCACGATCTTCAATATGCGTCAATGTCCATGGGCCCCAGATGCCATAATGGTGATAATGATCAGGCGGTTGAACCCGTGAGAGCACTTCTCCTTTCGGAGACCATAAAGGATGTATAAATCCTGATCTTTTAAATAAGGGATCAACGCCTTTGGGTGGATACATCGTCTCGAAGCGGTAACTGAGTATGGAACTCTTTTGAGCATAGAGGGTAAGATTTCCATCCGATTTATTGATTTGAATCTGATTATCCCGACTCTCTGCTCCTTTTTTATCTGACAATTTGAGTATGAACTTTCTGGTTGAATTCTTTGGGGATAAACCATCTAATATAAACCATAGTCTGGCAGAATAGCCGGGTTCAGTTTGACTGGGGACAAGTTTATGATCTGATTTAGTTATTTCATATAATTCCAACTGAAGACTATCATTATATTTAATCAAATCCAGCGGGATTGAGACCGGAGCATCCCGATAATCCTTGTCCATCCTGAAGGAGAATCCAATTAATTCCTGTGCAGAAATAGGCAGTGAAAGGAATAATAGAAACATTACAATGACATATCTCATAAGCTAATATTTTTACACATTTATATACCACTGAAAACTCCAAAACTTCCTTTAATCAGCAGAATTGCCACTGTGATAAAACTAGAGAGCACTTTACACTGCGGTTTTTCATTTATTAAGTAAAACAAGCATGATATCAAAATTATAACCTTCGAATATGGTAATTATTAAATACAATCCTACTTTTAAATCATTTAATAAGGAAAATTAATCAAAAAGTATCATTAATAAATTAAATTACAAAAAAAGCGCATAATAAAGTTAAATACAAATATTATATTTGCAGTTGAATGTACAATATTTGCATCTCTACAAAAAAATTATTTTGTTAAGCAATTTGAACTGAAGACAAGTTTGCCTGGACAATGTTATTCCGAGAATTCAACATGGAGGAATAAAGATGATCTGAATAGCCTAATAAATAAATTTATGAACAAGTTAATGCATGAACAACTCAATCTGAAAAATGGATCACCGGTTAAAATAAAATGGTGTGATTATGATTTTTTCAAGTACCCCATACACTACCACAGTGAGTATGAAATTATTTACATTGTTAAGAGTACCGGCAAAAGATTTGTTGGCAATAATGTTGAACATTATTCCGATGGAGATCTGGTTTTACTGGGAAGCAATGTTCCGCATATGTATAAAAGTGATCCTTTCTATTACCAAAATATCGGAAAACGACGCGTACAAGCGGTCATTCTTCATTTCTCGAATGATTTTTTCCGTCATGCCATAGAACACTATCCAGAATTCTACCGCATTAAGACACTGTTGAATCAATCCCAACATGGAATCAGTTTTCCGGATAGTAAGGCTAGTCAGATGATCAAGAGCAGTCTTATAAAGGCATTGGATATGAAAAGTCTGGAATTAACGTTGGAATGCATCCGGATTCTTTCCATGATGGGTGAAACTGAAGCGAAAATATTTCTGAACGAAGATTATGTAGATCAAGCTCCCGTTAATCAACATGACGATCCCAGAATAATTAAAATATTATCACTACTGCATCAACATTATGTAGAAAACCTCTCATTACAATATCTTGCAGAAAAGGCGGGCATGAATAAGGCGGCATTTTGTCGTTTCTTCAAAGAAAAAACAAGCAAATCCTGCTTTGGCTATATCAACGAAATGAGGATTAATTTTGCCTGCAAATTACTCCGGGAAGGAGGGTTGTCCATTACTCAAATATGTTACGAAACGGGATACAACAATATTTCCAATTTTAACAGACAATTCAAGAAAATCACAAAGTTTACTCCCTCAGAATATCTGAGGGAGTTTAAAAAGATAAAATAAGCCACAGGATGATTATTCAAATCGATCCCTGTACGCCCATAATCCCAGTGCCGGGCTGGAGATGTAGTAAATCTCTTCACCATCCGGAAGCGTATTGAATCCCTCTTTGAGGTGGGAAACATCGTATCGTTGCAGTGCTTCATCGATATCCCCCCATTGAAAACCGACACTTTCAATCTCTTCCTGCGTGAGGTTTTCTATTCCTTTTCCCGGATAATAGGTGATTGAAAATCTCCCTTCCGACGATCCGTGGATCAGGTGTGCTGCTGCGCCCAGGTTATCCCGCAGCTCCGGGTCTGCCGATACAGCATTCAGGGTATGGGGTGTGCCAAAATAGCCGTACTTACGGATCAACCGGTCAATGGTTTTATCCTCTCCAAACTCTTTCAGGGCAGGAGCCAGCACAATCAACTCACCGCCATCTGCAATAGCCATGCGGGTGCGGTAAACCGACTTGTTACCCAGCCAGGTACTCTTGAACTCAGTTGGATCCAGCCAGACGACAACCTTTTTCAGGGGTCGCTCTACCATCACAAAATTGACCTCCAGTGACAACTTTGCAGCACGGTCGAATACGTCGAAATCATCCCCCACAAACAGTCCGTACGTCTGTTGTTGTCCCTTTTCGTTCACGCCTACGACTGTGAGTACATAAACAATGGGCAAATCTTTCAGATACTTCTCTGTCGCATAGTTGAATACCCGTCGTACCGGTGTATCGGCACGACCCATCATCCGCTCCATGCCGTAAACGGCACCGATATAATGACTCTTATTGATTCCTTCGCTTCCGCCGGTACCCACCAGAATATTCTTGTTGTAGTTCGCCATGCCCACTACCTCGTGGGGCACCACCTGACCAATGGAGAGAATCAGGTCGAAACCACCCTCGACCAGCAGCCTGTTAACTTGTGCCGGCCAGGCAAAGTCCACTTTCCCTTCCGATACCTCCCGGATGTATTCCGCCGGCACTTCACCCAGTGTAGCCACGTCGTTGCGCCAGTCGTGATCGCGAATGAGGGATTTTGGCGTTTTCCCGAACATGTGATCAATCTGATGCACCGTCATGGGGGTATGTGTACCCAGGGCCGGAAGGATATCGGTCAATTTTTCGCCGTAATACTCCCAGGTCATTTCGGTGAGCTCACCCGCTCTGCTGGGCAGCCGGGTATAATCGGGCGGAACGGCCAGAATCTTCTGCCGTTCCCCCAATCTATTCAATGCTTCGTACAGTCCCTGCTTCAAATCCGCTTTCGACAAGTTGGTCTGAGCGGAACCATTTTCGTAATAAATCATCTTATTTTTGATTTAACATGTGGGATGTAAATCATCGAATCTTAAATCATCGAATCAATACATCGCCACATCAATCCATCAAAATTAAACATCATAGGTGGTGGAAGCCGTACTTCCGCCACGTCCTGTCCAGTCGGTATGGAAGAACTTGCCACGCGGGCTGTCGAGTCGTTCATACTGATGGGCGCCAAAATAGTCGCGCTGTGCCTGCAGCAGGTTAGCCGGAAGACGTTCGCTGCGGAAACCGTCGTAATACCCCAATGCCGCTGTGATAGCCGGTACGGGAATACCATTCAACAGTGCCGTGGCACATACCCTGCGCCAGCTCTCTTCCGCCGACTCTACCGCATTCTTGAAGAAGGGATCGAGCAGCAGGTTTTCCAATGCCGGATTGTTGTCGAATGCTTTCTTGATGTCTCCCAGGAAACGGGAACGAATGATACAACCGCCACGCCACATCAATGCGATCCCACCATAATTGAGGTTCCAATCATACTCTTTGGCTGCCTCCATCATCAGGTCGTAACCCTGTGCGTAGGAGATAATCTTGGCTCCGTAGATGGCGTTTTCCAGGTCATCGATAAATTGCTGCTTGTCGCCTTTAAAATCCGGTTTTTTACCCACCAGTGTTTTAGATGCCTTCACCCGCAGATCTTTCTGTGCAGAGAGACAACGGGAGAAGACCGATTCACCGATCAGCGTGAGGGGAATACCCAGGTCGAGGGCTGTGACGGCAGTCCATTTACCGGTACCTTTTTGTCCGGCGGTATCGAGTATTTTTTCTACCAATGGAGATCCGTCTTCATCTTTGAAGGCCAGAATGTCGGTGGTAATCTCGATCAAATAGGAATCCAGGACCCCTTTGTTCCATTTTTTAAATACTTCGTGCTGCTCGAAAGCATCCATACCAAGCAGATCTTTCATCAGATGATAGGCTTCGTTGATGATCTGCATATCGCCATATTCAATGCCGTTGTGCACCATTTTCACAAAGTGGCCGGCGCCATTCTCTCCTACCCAGTCGCAGCAGGGAACACCACCGTCAACCTTGGCAGCCACAGCCTGAAAGATCTCTTTCACATGCGGCCATGCTTCGGGTGATCCACCAGGCATCATGGAGGGGCCATTCAATGCACCCTCTTCACCGCCGGAGACACCCGTTCCAACATAAAGCAAGCCTTTGCTTTCCACATATTTTGTTCTGCGGATGCTGTCGGGAAAGTGACTATTACCACCATCAATGATGATGTCGCCCGGTTCAAGCAGGGGGATGAGCAATTCGATAAAATCGTCTACCGGTTTACCGGCTTTGACCAGCATCATCACCTTGCGGGGTCGTTGGATGGATGCCACAAACTCTTCGAGTGAATGGGCTCCGATAAAATTCTTTCCTTTTCCTCTCCCTGCCAGAAAGTGGTCCACTTTGGCAACTGTTCTGTTGAAAACAGCCACGGTATATCCCTTACTTTCCATATTCAGGACCAGATTCTCACCCATCACGGCCAATCCGATCAATCCAATATCTGCTTTTTCTTTCATACGATTAATCCATTTTTTTTCATTATGGTGTATGGAACTCGCAATAATAATGTATCATATGATAATGATTATCATGCTCGTTTCATTTATTTATATTTATTTATTTTCAAGACACAAGAATCAAGGACCAAGATCACATTGACTTTGTCCACATTGGTTCATTCAATAATCATCTTTTTACGCGTGCGTTTCCTTTCCAGATGCTCCAGATCACCTCCTCATCTGCTGGTTGTGCATAGTCTGTCAGGAACGTGGTGGCCAATGCACCGCTGGCCCAGGCAAACTGAATCCACTTTTCGGAAGACATTTCCCTGAGGATGCTGTAAAGCAGTCCTCCCACAAAGCCATCACCTCCGCCAATGCGGTCCATCACATTGATGGTGCGCAACGGAGCTTCATGCCAGTTTTCATTTTCATAAACAATGGCTCCCCAGAGATGTTCATTGGCACTGATCACTTCACGCAGTGTGTTCGCAAAGACCGATACATTTGGGAAAGCCTGTTTTGCATTCAGGATCATCCCCTTGAAGGCATGCATGGTATCTCCGATATTTTCTCCTCCCGCTTTGGGGCCTTCAATACCGAGGCACAACTGAAAATCTTCTTCATTTCCAATGAGGATATCAGCAAGAGAGGCTATTTCCGTGAAGGCCTCGTGAAGTTCCTTCTCCCTTCCCTTCCAGAAAGTGGCTCTGTGGTTGAGATCAAAGGAAATCAACGTTCCATGTTTCTTTGCATAACGGGCAATCTCGAGACAGAAGTTGCTTGTGTCGGGCGAAAGTGCTGCGATCAATCCGGAGAGATGTACAATCTGCACACCCTCTTTCCCAAATATCCTTTCCAGATCGAAATCCTTCACATTCAATGTCCTGCCCACCTCACCGGCACGGTCGTTCTGTACACGCGGGCCCCGCAGTCCGAAGCCACTGTCGGCAATGTTAAACTGATGACGATATCCCCAGGGATCTCCCTGTGGTACTTCGGGACCTTCGAAGTCCATGTTACGCGCACGCAGATCGGCTTTAATGAAAGCAGCGATGGGGCTGTCTTTCACAAAGGTTGTCAGCACCTTTACCGGTAGCCCCAGGTAAGAGGAGATGCTGGCCACATTGGTTTCAGCACTGGTAGCCTGCATCTGAAACAGATTGGTACTCTGCACCGGCTGAGCATTTACCGGCGTGATGCGTACCCCCATGCTGGTGGGTACGACCAGCGCATATTTAAAATCTTTTCTTAATTCGAGAGACATATGAATGATTTGATGATTATTGATTTGATGATTATTGATTTGATGATTATTGATTTGATGATTATTGATGTAATAATTGACAGCTGACACCTGATTCCTGATTCCTAAATACTGAATGCATCAAAACCGCCGTCAACGATTGCCACTGTGCCGGTCACAAATTTGGAAGCATCGCTCACCAGATAGTGCAACGTACCCAGAAGATCTTCCGGATCACCGAAGCGACGGAAGGGTGTGTGGGCGATGATGGTATGTCCGCGATCAGAATAGGAACCATCGGGGTTGGTGAGCAACGCCCTGTTTTGCTCGGTAATAAAGAATCCGGGACACAAAGCATTCACCCGAAAGTTTTCGCCAAACTTGATAGCCAACTCACCGGCCATATATTTGGTAAAATTGGTGACAGCAGCTTTGGCTGCACCGTAACCGGCTACCCGTGTGAGCGGACGAAGAGCAGAAGCTGAAGAGATATTCACGATATTTCCCTTCTTTGCTTTTACCATATATTCGGCAAAAACAACTGTGGGCATGACGGTGCCCATGAGGTTGAGGTCGACCACCTTACGAAAGTCATCCATCTTCAGGTCAAAAATATTGTTGTTTGGCCCGATTGTTGCTCCAGGCATATTTCCACCTGCGCCATTGATCAACACATCAATGGTACCATATTTTTCCGCAATTTCCCGGGCATTTTGTTTCAATACAGCCTCATCCGTGACATCCGTTTGCAGGAATATGGCTTCTCCTCCTTCATCCTTCACTTTTCTGATCAACTGATTCCCTTTTTCCAGATTGCGGGCCATAACAGCCACATGCGCCCCATGAGCCGCCAGGTATTCGACCATCGACGTACCCAGCACGCCGGTTCCTCCTGTGATGGCGATCACTTTTCCCCTGATATCAAAAAAATCGTACATAATATATTATTTAGTGTTTGATGTGGACAAATATAAGTCGATTATCCGATTGACCGGGATTAAATCACGTGAAAATCATTTCATAAAACGAGAAACCGTCACCGATACCTGTCTACACCGCCCCTGTTATTAAATCGAAAAAAGTCTTCTTAAATGTCTGTCGTAAATATTCTCTTCTACACAGGATCCAATGACATCGTCATATTTCACAAGCAGGTCCGTATATTCTCCTCCCATTTCAGCAGCCACTTTATAGGCTACGTGAATCAACTGGCGGAAATTGGAATTATAATCGGCATGTCCCGGAATATGACGGAGTGTATTCGCATATTTATCGCTTGTCCAGCCATTTACCTCCTCCACTGAAGGCAGCTGTGCAGCATCAATATTAATTACATCGGCGTAGGGAGCGCACAGTTCTTCCTGCCGGTTGTAAGAGTTCTCATAAATTTTCTTTGCCAGATCCAATCCTTCTCCACCGGCAACAGCAAGCCCTATCACCTCTTCGAGCCAGGTTGTACCAGCCGTTTTCAGATGCAGTCCCTTATCATATTTGGCGATCACCTCCGCCATGATCGGGTAAATGGAAAACTTGTCGCTCCCTGAGTGTACACTCAACTTCAGTTCTTCGGGTAGTCCAAATTCTTTCACGGCAAAGTCAAGCACCAGCACATCCTCTTCGAACTCTTTGGCAAACTGAACCAGATCACCTACATAATCCACTCCCTTATTGAATCGTCCGGTAAACTTGGGTGCAATGGTTTGAGCCGGAACACCTTTATCCGCCAGCATTTTCAATATGAAAAGCATTTCAACCGGAGTCTGGGGAGATTCTACCTCATCCATAGATACCTCGGTGATAAAATTTCCTTCACCCTTCTCTTTTCTCAGATAGGCATAAATCTCAGATGCATGCTGTGTGGCTGCCAGAAATTTACCGGCAATCTCAGTCAACAGCGCCTTGGTGATATGCAACGGTTTTTCGATTCCCGGGATATGTAGTTCTCCCATATATTTTTCACAGGAAGCAACAAAAGCATCTACGTCCTCTTTGCTGCTTTCCTTACCAATAAAAGAAGCCACGTCGAGCGTGAAAAAATCGGATACTTCTACATATTTCGACACCGTAGTCAGATTAATGTGGTCGGCATCCACAAAATAGGATCCATTAAAATGCAGCGCTTTAACAGCTTCATCTGCCTCTTTGCGTGTATCACCGGGTTCTGTCCCCACATAAATATGCTCCCTGTTCGACTTATTCCATACCGGACTTATATTCAATCCGGTCTCATTGGCTTTCATGATGGCTCTCAGCTGAGCCTTTCCCTGGTGTGTAAAACGATCACCCACACCAATACTGTATTTACCTAATTTCATTATATTTATTTTTAAAAATTGAAAAAGTTCTTCGCGTTATTATAAGAGATGTCTTCTACCATCTTTCCGATAAAATTCTTTTCGGATACCGGAAGCAGTCCATTTTCCAGGTCATTCCCAATGAGATTGCACAAGATACGACGAAAATACTCATGTCTCGGATAGGAGACAAAGCTACGCGAATCGGTAAGCATTCCCACAAACCGGCTCAGAAGTCCCAGATTAGAGAGTGAGTTCATCTGGGCTTCCATCCCTGTTTTTTGATCCAGAAACCACCAACCCGATCCAAACTGGATTTTTCCTGCTACGGATCCATCCTGGAAGTTACCAATCATGGTTGCGATCATATCATTGTCCCTGGGATTGAGATTATAAATAATGGTTCTGGCCAGCTTGTTGTCTTTATCCAGTTGGTCGAGAAAACGGCTCATCGCTTTCGCGACACTAAAATCACCGATGGAGTCAAATCCTGTATCCGGCCCCAGTTGATTAAACAATCGGGTATTGTTGTTACGGATGGCGCCGTAATGAAACTGCTGTGTCCACCCCTTTTCCCAATCCATCAAGGCACCTTCGTGCAACATGGCCGATTTAAATTTCAATATCTCCTCTCTTGTCAGCTCATTACCGCCATATACTTTATTAAATATCTGTGCTATTTCTGCATCTGTATAGGAGTCGGCGTAAAATTCCTCAATCCCGTGATCGGAGAGTTTACATCCCACTTGCGCAAAAAAATCGTGACGATTGCGGAGTGCTTCCAGCAGATCACTGAATTTATTGATTGTGATACCGGATACTTCCGATAATTTTTCCAGGTAGCCACGGTATTCCTTCGGATTTTCTACTGCCATGGCTTTATCGGGTCTCCATGTGGGCAGTACCTTCACATCGAAACCTTCTTCTTTTAATGAAAGATGGTGTTCCAGACTATCGGCAGGATCATCTGTGGTACAGACTACCTGAACATTAAATTTTTTCATTAACCCCCGGGCAGAGTAAGCCGGTGTGCGAAGCTTCTCTGTACAGAGATCGTATATTTCTCTTGCACTATCCGGATTCAGTATTTTTTCCACACCAAAAGCCGATTTCAGCTCCAGGTGTGTCCAATGATACAACGGGTTTCGCATGGTATAGGGTACGGTTTCTGCCCATTTTTCAAATTTCTCCCAATCGGAGGTGTTTCTTCCGGTGCAGTACTTTTCTTCGATCCCATTGGTACGCATAGCACGCCATTTGTAGTGATCACCTTCAAGCCACAACTGGCCCAGATTATCAAATGTATGATCTTCCGCAATGTAGGCAGGATTCAAATGACAATGATAGTCGATAATGGGTTGATTTTTTGCATGTGCATGATACAACTCTTTTGCTGCCTCTGTCTGGAGCAAAAAGTCTTCATGAATAAAACTTTTCATAGGACATTTATTTTAAAATATTTTTTTCAGACATTTCACCGTTCTCGAGCACATACTTTAGGACATAGCATTTGCGGACCCAAAGTTAGGCATTTTATTTTACATATATCTTTTTGTATTCACTGGGTGTCATATTGAATTTCTTCTTGAAACAGCGGGTGAAATATTTGGCGTCGTTCATCCCCACCATGTACGATACCTCTTTGATTGCATGCTCGCCATTCACCAGAAATTCCGCTGCATGCTGCATCAACACGTCACGCACATATTCGATGGGAGCAAGCCCGGTGAGCCCTTTCAATTTTTTAAAAAAAACAGTGCGGCTCATCCCCATTTCTACAGCCATATCTTCAATAACAAAATCGCTGTTGCCGAGATGCGATTCAATAAATTCATTTACAGCACGGATAAAGACGAGGTCTTTTTCATTGAAAGGAGCATCTGTTGTTTCTTTTGCCCGCGACAAAGCAACGGGAGAAGAATTTGTTTTGTTCCTGTAATAACGTTGTAATTCGCTCCTGCGCTGCAACAGATTTTTGACACGCGCCTTGAAATAGGAGACGCTGAAAGGTTTGGTAATGTACTCATCTGCCCCCTGCCCAAAACCCTCCAATTTACTGTCGAGCGTTGTTTTCGCTGTAAGCAGCAAAAAGAGAATATGACTCGTATGGATATTGCTCCGAACCCTTTCGAGCAACTCAATCCCATCTACTTCGGGCATCATGATGTCGCTGACAATAAAATCCGGAATAAGTTCCAGTGCCTTTTCAAGTCCCTCCTTTCCGTTCGATGCTTCGTACACCTCGTACTCATTCTCGAGAATGGACAGGATAAACTGTCGTAGATCCTCATCATCCTCAACGACCAATACGGAGGGTTGACCATTGACCTCTTCTGTGGCAAGGAGAGGAAGCGGCTCATCCTCTATCTCTCTTTGGGGCTCGCTCACAGCCAATGGACTGAGCGAGTCATCGATGGTCACGTCTGTGCCGAAGTGCGAATTTCCTTTCCGGAAGTACACCGTAAAGCTGCTACCCTTTTTTTCTTCACTATCTACCTCTATCCTGGCACGATGCTTGTCGGCCATCTCCTTCACAATGGAGAGTCCGATGCCGGTGCTGGGTTTACTGGCATCTTCATTAAAAGATTCAAAACGCCGAAACAGTCTGCCCATTCTTTCTTTGTTGATGCCAACACCAGTATCCTTCACCTGTAGAGCCACCTCATCGTTGTGGTGGAACACCGAGACATGAATTGATTTTCCTTCGGGCGTATATTTGAAGGCATTGGAAAGAAGATTCACCACAATTTTTTCCATCGCTTCGGCATCAACCCATATCAGTTGATCACCCACCCTGTTTTCAAAGAAATAGTCGATATTTCTAAGCTTTGCATTATTCATGTAGTTCTCATACAGATTTTCCACAAAAGGTCCCATGGCAATCTTACTTACTGTCAGTGGGGATTGTTCCATCTTTTGAAAATCGAGAATCTGATTCACCATATTCAACAGACGCCTTGTATTCTTGGAAACAAGCAAAAGCTGTTTCTTCACCGTTTCAGGTGTCGATGTATTCTGTATCAGGTTCTCAATGGGTGAAACGATCATTGTGAGCGGTGTACGGATCTCATGAGAGATGTTGGTGAAGAAACGGGTTTTGATCTCCGACTCCTGCTTTTCCAATACAATCTTGTTACGCATTTTGTAGAAAGCATACAATATCCGGAAGATAAAATAGAGGATCAATATCGCCAACAAGGCATAGAAGAGATATGCCCAGCCGGTGGCCCAGAAAGGGGGGAGCACCTCTATGGCAAGCGTTCGCTCGTTGTCTGTCCACACACCATCGCTGTTGGTCGATTTTACCCGGAAAAGATATTTACCCCGCGACAGGTTGGTGTAATTGGCGATACGCTGATTGCCTGCATAAATCCATTCCTTATCGAAACCATCCAACTTGTATGCGTAATAAATATTCTCCGGATCTGTATAATCGAGAGCCGCAAACTCGATGCTAAAAAAATTCTGATTGTGCTTTAGTTGCAGGTGTTCAATCAAGTCGATACTTTTATACAAAGGTCCTCCGTCGGAGATATGCACGATACGGTTGAATAAACGAAACTGTACCAGTGCGAGGTAGGGGTTAAAAGTATTATTCTTCACACGCTCAGGGTCAAAAACAAACATTCCATGCGAATAGCCGAATAGCATTCTCCCATCACGTAAACGGCAACTCGAGTTTTCGGAGAAATTGTACCTCTTCATCATTCTCTTTATTTCACTAAAATTTTCAAAAGTCTCCGCTTGCCGATTAAATTTGGTGAGACCACCTTCACTACCTATCCAAAGATCCCCCCTCTTGTCTTCTTCAATGGAGAGAATAATATTGGAAGGTATACCCTGTTCAGCGCTGTAAGTTTCAAATCTTATTGGAAAACCACGTTGGTCTGTTTCCTTTATCATGCTAATACCTCCGCCGAATGTTCCAATATATGTTTCACCTGATTGTGTGGTACAGATATCGATGATATCGTTGGCACCAATCGCGTATTCTTTGGCAGTGCTACTTGTGAAAATTTTAAATTCTATTTCCTGGGGTGATTTGAAATCAGCGTCAAACATCATAAATCCAAGGGTGGTACCAACACAGATATGCCCATGTTTGTCACTTGTGATAATTCTTACCTGATCGACCTGGTTAAACGGATAATCTGTCATATCATTGAGATGATTCACAATTCTATCTGCATCATCCCCATGGATAATCAGATTTAATCCGCCCCCGAAAGTGCCAATCCATATGTTCTTATTTTTATCCTCAAAAATTGTATATACATTGTTATCACTCAACGAATATTTGTCGTGTGAGTCATTCTTGTAACGGGATATATGAAAACCTCTTCCACTCACTTTCCTTACAAGCTTAATTGCCCCTTCACCTTTCGTTCCTATCCAGATGTTTCTCTCTGAGTCTTCAGTAATACAATATGCAATTCCTTCCAGGGGAGCGCCACTTCCTATCTCTCCACGGTTATTGAGGATGCCTTGTTCCTTCATTTCCTCATTATATATATGAATAATCCCGTCTTTTGTCGCTACCCATATAAATCCCTCAGAATCCTCAAAAATTGGACGAACATCATTACTGATTGTTGAGTTCACGTTGCGATGAAGTGGAATAGATTTAAATTTGGCATCATCATAAAAGATCACCTTCTCCAATCCATTGGAGCGTGTGCACATCCATAAATTGCCCTGCCTGTCGGAATAGGCGGAATGCATCATATTGGAAAAGAGCCAACGTTGAGAGAAAGGCTCATTATAAAACGGTGTAAGCTGATCTTTTTCTCTATCATAGATCGAAAAGCCTCCCCCTCTGGGGTGTACCCATAGTCGGTCGTCACTGTCTTCAAAAATAAAAAAGTTGGGTGGGAATACACTCGACACTGTACTTTCTATAAAGGGTGTAAAGTGAACGTAATGGCCAGAATAAGGATTAAACTTTGAGACACCCAACAGATCGGTCTCCAACCATATATTCTTTGAACGATCCACGTAACCATCCATAATTTGATAGAATTTCATATCGGGATTTGTTACTGAATTATTTATCTCCATGCTGCCATCATGCGTATTATATATGATAAATCCGCTCAAACTGGAGAGTACAAGTATCTTTTCCGAGGAAATCTCACAAATTGAGATGATATCTGAAGAAATTCCCGTGGAGAGCTGAGTAAAGGTCTTCCCTTTCAGGTCGTACTTCCAGATAAGACCTCTGTGAGAGCCAAACCAGATGGTATCTCCGAACTCCATGGCACTGAAGAAGGGTGTCTCTTCTTTAAATCTACCAGAGGATAACGGATGAAAAAAAAATGAAGGAGAGGCTCCATCTGCAGGGGCCAATGTTAATCCCCTGTTAGTCAGTATCCAGGAATTTTGAAATTTGTCTTCGTGAATAGCAAACACGCAGTCGTCCGTTAAATTATGATTACGCGTATGATACACATTTGCATTGAAGAGAGAGTCAGTAATAGAAATACACCCGTGTTTCTCCGATAAAAGCCATACTGTGCCGCTCTCCATCGGAACAATCTGTGACGCCAAAAAAGAATTCCCTCTGCATGCCTCAATGGAATTCGGGCTTAAAAATGATGCCGTTTCTATATTAAACCGATAGGCTTGGTTGTCATATGTTAATGCCCAAATATTGTTGTATTTGTCCTCGTAGAGATTGTCAATACGGCTGCTTCTCGATTCAACTGTGTTGTCAGAGGGCAGATGATAAGTCGTGAATGCATACCCGTCAAATTTACTCAACCCGTCCCAGGTGCTAAACCACATAAAACCTTTTTCATCCTGCAGAATATCAGTGATTGTATGCTGCGGAAGACCATTTTCTGCACCATAATGTTTAAAATAGGCTTCAGGTTGTCCCCTCAACTGCAGGATGAAACAGAGTTGGACAAAAATGAATATGTAAAATCTTATTTTCACGCAATAGGTATTTCCAAGACTATCTTTTGGTTGAGACAAATATATATTTTTTTTTGCTTCTTTCCCAATTCTACTTAAAGTAAAACAATTCAGCACCCTTTAAAAACCAATTTATCCCCTTTGTATTCATTAATATGCACTAATATTGCAAGTGTCGCCGTAAAGTTTTTTTAATCTTCGACACAAATTTCTTAACTTAAATAACATGAATAAAATGAATGAATTTAGCATGAAAAAGAAAGTATCCATAGGTATGCTACTTTTCCTTTTTTTTTCGTTGGGCTTAACTGCTCAGGAAAAAAATATCCGCGGATCAGTGAAAGACACCTACGGTGAACCGGTTATTGGTGCAAACGTCATGGTGAAGGGAACATCCATTGGCGCTGCCACCGATATCAATGGAAACTACACACTTTCCGCACCGGCATCAGCCACAACGCTCCAGATTTCTTATATTGGCATGAAAGAGACAGAAGTCGCTATTACAGGAAGTGTAGTCAATATTGTTATGGAAGAAGATGTGTCGAGCCTCGACGAAGTTGTCGTCGTGGGGTATGGCACACAGCGTCGAAGGGATCTCACAGGATCGGTATCATCCGTGAATGCGGAAACAATTGCTGCAGTGCCTGTTGCTTCAGCCGTGGAGGCCATCACCGGAAAAATGGCAGGGGTACAGGTTCTTACCACGGAAGGATCACCCGATGCAGAGATGCGGATTCGGGTTCGAGGCGGTGGTTCAATCACACAGAGTAACGATCCCCTCTTTATAGTGGATGGTTTCCCTGTGAGTACCATCTCTGATATCCCCCCCACAGATATTGAATCGATCGACGTATTGAAAGATGCTTCTTCTACTGCTATTTATGGATCACGTGGAGCCAATGGTGTTGTCATTGTAACCACCAAATCGGGAAAAGCAGGCAAACTACGCCTCAGTTATAACGCCTATTTCGGCGTAAAAAAAATTGCCAAAACGCTGGATGTGCTTTCTCCATACGATTACGCAACCTGGCAGTATGAATTAGCAGCACTCCAGGGGAACGATGCACTTAAAAACTACAGCTCTTTCTTTGGGAACTATCAGGATCTTGACCTCTATCGAGACATACCCCACAACGATTGGCAGGATCTCACCTTTGGCCGCACCGGTACTTCCATGAACCATAGTCTAAGTCTGAATGGAGGTAGTGACAAGATGACCTATGCTTTCAACTTCTCTCATCTTTCCGATAAAGCGATCATGGAAGGTTCTGACTACAAAAGAAACAGCATGAGCCTGAAATTAAATAACAAGCCAAACGACAAGATCACACTCGATTTCTCGATTCGATATACCGACACACAAATAAACGGCGGTGGAGCAAATGATGCCGGGAGCACACTCGACACGGATAAAAGGCTGAAGTATTCCGTAATTTATACACCCATTCCGTTAAAAAATCTGGATGCAACTGCGGGTAGTAATGACGATGATCTGGGAAATCTTTATAATCCGCTCGTCTCTATCACCGACAATGCACGAGAGAAAACACAGAAGAGACTCAATCTGGCAGGGAGTGCCTCCTGGGAGATAATAGACAACCTGCGCCTGCGATCTGAAGCAGGATTGGATCACCAAGATGATGGTGATCAGCGATATTGGGGATTAACCACCTATTACATAAAAAATTATCCCTCGGTAGATAATCAGGGGAAACCGGCAATCCGTTTGGTAAACAGAGAAAGACAGACATTGCGAAATACAAATACATTGAGTTATGATTTTAAAAAAATCCTCAGCGAAGATCACAGCCTGAATTTGATGGCAGGACACGAGTACATCGTTCGGAAAGGCCTTACGCTCACAGATGAGGTTCATGGATTTCCCGCTACTTTCACTGCGGACGATGCATGGAGGCTCTCCTCACAAGGTGTACCCTACACCATCGACAACTATTACAACGAAGATGACAAACTACTCTCCTATTTTGGTCGTGCCAATTACGACTTCCAGGGTAAATATCTGCTGAGTGCGACCTTCCGTGCCGATGCTTCCTCCAAATTTAGCAAAGAGAACCGTTGGGGATACTTTCCCTCTGCTGCAGCTGCCTGGCGTATCTCGTCTGAACCATTTATGGAAAATACAAAAAGTTGGCTCGATGATCTTAAATTACGTGCCAGTTTTGGAACAGCCGGAAACAACAATATTCCTTCGGGTCAGCTTGTACAGATGTTTGAGTCGAGGGCTACCTCTTGGATCAACGGATTCACGAATTATTGGGCACCATCAAAAGTCATGGCCAACCCAAATCTAAAATGGGAGACTACAGTGACAAGAAACGTGGGTCTTGACTTCACGCTGTTGGGAGGCAGACTCAGTGGAACCGTGGAAGCCTATCGCAATACAACCAGCGATCTGCTGATCGAATTCCCGGTAGCCGGCACAGGATATGATACCCAATATCGTAACATGGGAGAAAATCAAAATCAGGGAATCGAAACCACACTGAACTGGTATGCGGTAAATAACCGGAATTTCACCCTCAGTTTAAGCGGCAACATTGGTTTTAACCGGACAGAAATACAAAGTCTGGGAATCATGAATGATTTTGGATACGACACCTATTGGGCTTCCTCTGAAATTGGATACGACTACTGGATCGCTAAAGGTGGTGCGGTTGGACAAATGTTCGGATATCACTCCGACGGAAGATACGAAGTGTCTGATTTTGAAAGATATAATGCTTCTGCCAACCGATGGATTCTCAAGGAAGGGGTAGCGGACGCTTCTGGCGTGGTCGGTAATATTCGTCCGGGTTCCATGAAGCTGAAAGACCTTGATGATAACGGTATAGTGAATGTGGATGACCGGGAGATTATCGGGGATGCCAACCCAGTACATACAGGTGGCTTTACTATCAATTCTACCTTTCATGGGTTCGACATTTCTGCCGCCTTCAACTGGAGTTATGGTAACGACATCTACAACGCCAACAAAATTGAATTCTCTCACACCGGAAAATATCAATATCGCAATATGATCACCACGATGGAGCCCGGCAAAAGATGGACCAACCTACGGGAAGACGGGACCATCAGCAACGATCCGCAAGAGCTGGCTGCCATGAATACAAAGACTACCATGTGGTCGCCACAAACCTCCCGCATGCTATTCAGCGACTGGGCAGTGGAAGATGGAAGTTTCCTTCGTCTAAATACCCTCACACTGGGCTATACCATTCCCAAAACAATGCTCGCTAAAATGAAAATCGACCAGCTACGCTTTTATGTAACCGGTTACAATGTTTTCCTTTGGACTAACTACTCCGGATATGATCCGGAAGTATCGACTGTGAGAAGGACCAACCTCTCACCGGGCGTAGATTACTCCGCCTACCCAAAAAGTCGTCAACTCGTATTTGGCGTAAATTTGAATTTTTAATCCCAAAATAAGAACAGAATGAAAAATTTGATTTATATATATATGTTTGTATTATCGCTCGGAGTGATTGCCACTTCGTGTGATCTGGATGCTCCTTCCAAATCGGCTGCAGAGGGTTCGGTTGTACTGTCCATTGAGGCACTGGCTGAAGGTGCGGTGATGGGGATTCATCAATCATTCGGGGAAACCAATTCCTATCGCGGACGTTTTCTTCCTTATTATGGAATTAACAGTGATGTGGAGTGGATCAACGGCATTGACCCTACACAACTTAATGACGCAGGGAAGTATGAACTCTCCACTTATGCCGCCACACCCGGCAACACACAAATGAACACCGATAACAATGCATGGGCTAAATTCTATGAAGGCATTGAACGTGCGAACAAAGCAATTGAGGGGTTGCGTGCATACGGCAACGTGGCGGAAAATTCCAGAATGGCCCAACTGCTGGGTGAAGCGCTTACGCTGCGTGCAGTAATCTACCTCGATCTGGTAAAAGCATGGGGTGATGTGCCGGCACGCTTTGAACCAATCACGACTGAAACACTTTACATGCCGCGAAGTGACCGTGACGTGATCTACAAACAACTGCTGGCTGATCTCGATGAAGCAGAGGAGCTGGTTGCATGGCCCAATGAGACCGACATCACCGCGAGCACCGAAAGGGTAAACAAATCATTCGTAAAAGGTCTGATGGCCCGTATAGCACTTTATGCCGGTGGCTACTCGCAAAGAGCTGACGGAATACGCCGAAGTAACGATCCTGAACTAAGCGCAGAAAAGATGTATGCACTGGCAAAAGAAAAAACAATAGAGGTAATTCAGGGAGGGTACAACAAACTCGGTTCATTTGAGGATAATTTCAGGCTCCTGTGTCAGGACGATGTGACAGCAGGCAAGGAGTCACTCTGGGAAATACCTTTCTCCGCAGGCCGTGGCCGTGTATTGTTCACGTTGGGTGTACAGCATAGGGCGATAGATCAATATACCGGACAGAACAAAGGTGGAACCAACGGTCCATTGCCTCATCTATTTTACGACTACGACGTGGAAGATCTCCGCAGAGATATAACCTGTGTTCCCTATGAATGGTCGAATGCCAACCCAAGTCATCAGCAGCTCAGGAAAATCAGCAACTGGTGCTTTGGTAAGCTCCGTTATGAATGGATGAACCGCTATGTGACATCCACAAACGACGATGGGATCAACTGGCAATATATGCGACTGGCGGATGTATACCTGATGGCTGCTGAAGCAATCAACGAACTGGAAGGACCCGCTGCAGCAGCTCCGTATCTGAAGCCTGTCCTCGACAGGGTTCTTCCGACTGAAAAAGTAACCGCTTATATGTCGCAGGTGACTGCAAGTAAAAGTACTTTCTTCAATGCGATCGTAGATCAACGGGCACTTGAGTTTGCCGGAGAGAGCCTTCGGAAAGCTGATCTCATTCGCTGGAATCTGCTAAAAACCAAACTCGATGAAGCGAAGGTAAAAATGACGCAGCTTATCAACAGAGAAGGGAATTATGCTGATCTTCCTGAAAAACTTTACTACAAACTTGCAGATGATAACGAGACACTCATTATCTACGGACTTAATCACGGAGATAATGATGCCATGGGAGCCAGTCTCAATTACGAAAGCAGTGTCACTTGGTTCAATAAGAGTCATATCTCCACTGAACTCATCAATGCACTTTATCAGAAGGATCCGGATCAAAATCAATTCTGGCCTATCTGGCAGACATTTATAGACAGCAGTAACGGACAATTAACAAACTAATCACATGAGACGAAAAATACATACTCACTTATTCGCACTCTGCGCCATGCTTCTGCTCAACTTCAGTTGCACTGACGACAGAGCTGAAGAACTTATATCAGTCGAATACGACAGGCTGTTCTCCCCCATCAAAATTGAATCATTTATCATCAACCGTACCGACGCACGATTGAGCTGGACCATCAACAGGGATGCGGAATCATATACCTTGGAGGTATTTGCGGACGACAGCCTCTCTTTTACGGGCACTCCGGTGAGAAACTATGAGGGGGTAACCGGTGACCAACTTCCCTTCTATATCAGGGATCTGGATGGTGAAACACAGTACTCTGTACGGATCAAGTCGGTTGCTACCGGCAAAAACGAATCAAAATGGAGCGGGGTAACGTTTAAAACAGGTACTGAAAATATTTTTCAACCTTTTCTGGATGAAGATGTAGCAGCTACCTCCGTCACGCTCCGCTGGATACCGGGAAGGGCGCTTACTGCCATCACGCTTAAACCGGGTGCAATAACCCACACGGTCACAGCGGCAGAAGTCGCTACTGGCAGCGCTACCATTGAAGGACTTACCGGTGAAACCACCTATATAGCTACCTTACACAATGGTGCAAAGATCCGCGGAGTCATGGAGTTTATGACACTCGTGGATATAGGAAACGCTATTCCAGTACATCCAGAAGATGATTTCCATGCATTGCTGGCTTCTGCAAAAGAGGGAGATGCCTTTGCTCTCTTTCCCGGAACCTATGGATCGGCGAGTAAGTTTTCTGTAAATAAAAATATCGAAATCAAAGGGGTTTATCCCTTCAACAAACCGGTGTTAAATGGTTATATTTCATTGGAGGATGGAGCTGCATTACTCCTGAAGGATGTGACTCTTGACGGAACTGGACTAGCCGATGGGAATCAGTCTGTTGTTTTTAACACTGCAGGCTTAAATTACGGCGATTTGAGAATAGAGGGTTGTGAAATAAAAAACTATGTAAAAGGACTCTACTATTTGAATGTTGCCTCGATCGTTGAATCAATCACGATTAATAATTGTCTGATTTACAATATAGAATGTAACGGCGGCGATTTTATGGATTCCCGTGCAGGAGCAATCAAAACAATTACACTTTCAAACTCAACTGTCTATAAGAGTGTCCTGGCACGCGACTTCATACGATACGATGATAAATCCTCTTCATTCCCCGGAATAACGTCAAAAATATTTGTGAATCACAACACATTGTATGGCGTGGCCAATGGTGGGAAAAGATTGTTATACGTACGGTTTAAGGGGACTGATATTTCCTTTACAAACAATATTGTGGCTGAAACAACGGCAATATTCTCAAATCAGACCAGCACAGCAGTTCCAACCTTTGGAAATAACAATTACTTCAATGCTCCCGGGTTGTTTACCGGGGGAAGTACATCATCGCTGATCTTTGATGATTCAGCTTCAAGCGAAAATCCGGGATTTGTAAATGCAACCAATGGCGATTTCACTGTAACAAACGAATTGTTGAAAGCCAAAAGCACCGGAGATCCCCGTTGGGTGCAGTAATCCATCACGCCTTATCCGTTTAAATTAACCCTTTCACCGGGCTAATTTAAACGGATTGCGTCAAATAAAAAAGTAAAAACCATAACTGATGAAACAAAATTTGTCACTGCTTTTATTGGCATTCATAATCCTGTCGTGCAGCAACAGTACGACGGATAAATTGTCTTACAAATATGAATATCTATACGAAGATCTGCCCTTCGAGATGCCGCGGATTGATGTACCTCTCTTTCCGAAGCAGCGCGTTAATCTGCTGGATTTTGGCGGTAATCCCGACGGTGTAACCCTGAATACAGAAGCGTTTGCCAAAGCAATGCAGGAGTTATCCGAAAAAGGCGGAGGAACCCTGGTCGTTCCAAAAGGAATCTGGTTTACAGGACCCATCGTCTTTGCATCGAACATCGAAATGCATCTGGAAAAAGGGGCTTTGATCCTGTTTTCTCCCGATAAAACGCTTTATCCTTTGGTGAAAACAATTTTCGAAGGATTAGAAACACGTCGCTGCCAGTCTCCCATTTCAGGGAGAAACCTGGAAAACATTGCCATCACCGGGGAAGGCTCCATCAATGGATCGGGTGAAGCATGGCGGCCGCTGAAAAAAGGAAAGGTATCGGAAAGCCACTGGAAAAATGTAACTTCGTCAGGTGGCGTGGTGAGAGGAGATGATTACTGGTTCCCATCAGAAGGTGCACTAAAAGGGCATGAGATGAGTGATATGAACGTACCAAGGCAAAATATGACAGAGGAGGAATGGCTGGAAATCAAGGATTTTCTGCGTCCGGTCATGGTCAGCTTCATTGAATGTAAAAATGTATACCTGCAGGGTGTTCTGTTCGAAAACTCACCCGCCTGGAATATTCATCCCTTACTGTGTGAGAATGTGATCATCGATGGCATTTTCGCTCGCAATCCGGGATATTCACAAAACGGTGACGGTCTCGATCTGGAGTCCTGCAAAAACAGCATCATCGTGAATTCTCTCTTTGATGTGGGTGACGATGCCATCTGCATCAAATCGGGGAAAGATGAGGAGGGACGCTTGAGGGGTCGCCCCACCGAGAATGTGATCGTGGAAAACTGCAAGGTTTTTCAGGGACATGGCGGCTTCGTGGTGGGTAGCGAGATGTCGGGAGGTGTGAAAAATATCTCGGTAAAAAATTGCCAGTTCCTGGGAACGGATGTCGGTTTACGTTTCAAAAGCAACCGTGGCCGAGGAGGTGTAGTCGAAAATATTTACATCTCTGATATATACATGTTTAATATCGTTACCGATTCTTTCCTGTTCGACCTGTTTTACGGTGGAAAATCAGCTTCGGAAGCACTGGCCGATGGCGATGTTACCCCGGCAGAAGAACAGTCAATTCCGGTCACGGATGAAACCCCGGTATTCAGGAACATCTATGTAAAGGACCTGGTATCGAGAAATGCCCGTCGTGCCATGTTCTTCAACGGGCTTCCGGAGATGAACATCGAAAACATCAACCTGGAAAATGCATTCATTACCGCCCGCTATGGCGCAGAGTTTTCAGAATCGAAGGATATCAGTCTTAAAAACGTACATGTTATTCCCGAGGAAGGAGCGGCCTACCTCTTCCATAACGTGAAAAACTTTAAGGCGGAAGGACTTGCCTATACCATGAGCAATGGTGAGAAGGTAGCAAAAATCTCCGGCACCGCCACTTCAGGATTGCATCTTTCGGGATTGCCGGAAGAAGAAGTGGATATTGCAACTGATGTGACCAAAAAATCGGTTGAATTTAATTAATTTGTAAAATTACCAACATGATGAAAAACGTATATTTTATTCTGTCAATTGCGATGATCACTCTTGCACAATGCACAGGTAGTAAGCAAGATAAATCGGAGACAAAACCATATTATGTAAGGATGGCCGACTCGGAAATACAACGCAATCCGGAAAGCTGGATGGTTGACTTTTCGAAGAATATCAAGTGGAACTACACACATGGGTTGGAGTTGCAGGCGATGATCCAGGCATCTGAGAAGAGCGGTAATGAAAAATATTACAACTATGCCGAAAATTATGCCGACACGATGGTGAACGAAGACGGCACCATCAAGACTTATACGCTGGAGCGGTACAACATTGATCACGTCAATCCCGGGAAGATATTGTTTCCCATATACAAGAAAACCCAAAATCCAAAATACCTGAAAGCATTGCAGTTGCTCAGGAGTCAGATGGAAACACATCCGCGTATCTCCAACGGAGGGTTCTGGCATAAGCAGATTTATCCGCATCAGGTATGGCTCGACGGATTGTACATGGCTTCCCCTTTCCTGGCAGAATATGGCAAGACCTTCAATGAACCGGCACTCTTCGATGAAGTGGCGTTGCAGCTTACAACGGCCTACGATGATCTGATCGATCAAGAGAGCGGACTGCTCTATCATGGTTGGGACGAAAGCCGCCAGCAGCGCTGGGCTGATCCCGTGACCGGGAAATCACCCCACTTCTGGTCGAGAAGCATCGGCTGGTACATGATGGCCATGGTAGACGTGCTGGATTTCATGCCCGCTGATCATCCGAAAAGAGAAGAAATCATCACGATACTGAACAAGGTCTCCGCCGCTATAGAAAAACAGCGTGATCCCGAAACCGGAATGTGGTATCAGGTGACAAACCTTCCCGACAGGGAAGGAAATTACCTGGAATCGTCCGGCTCCATCATGTTCATCTACAGCTGGGTGAAAGGAGCCCAAAAAGGATACCTCCCCAAGGAATACCTGGAAAAAGGAGAAAAGGCCTTTACACAGTTTGTTGCCCGCTTTATCAGAGAGAATACCGATGGAACCATATCGGTCACCGACGTATGCTCCGTCGCCGGCCTGGGCGGGGAACAGAGATACCGTGACGGCAGCTTCGAGTATTATATATCTGAACCGGTGAGAGATGATGACCCAAAGGCAGTGGGCCCGTTTATCATGACTGGTGTCTTGTTGGATAAGTAAATAAAAATTACAACCTTTGCCTGATCATGTTGAGATTCATCAAAATTCACCTTATTCTGATGCTGCTGCTTGTCGCGACAGCCATCGCCGCGCAGACACCTGCCTTCCCGGGTGCCGAAGGAGCCGGCAAATTTACTACCGGTGGCAGGGGAGGCAAGGTGCTCTATGTAACCTCACTCGATGATACTGAAGAGCCAGGCACATTGCGCTGGGCTGTCAGACAAAAGGGCGTCCGGACTGTGCTGTTTAAGGTGTCGGGACAGATCCGGTTGAAGAGTCCGTTAAAAATCAACAATGGTGATCTCACCATTGCAGGCCAGTCGGCACCTGGCGATGGCATCTGCATCAGCGATTACGAAACAATTGTCAGTGCCGACAATGTAATCATCCGTTTTCTGCGCTTCCGTCTCGGAGACAGGTCGGGATCCGCGGTGGATGCCCTTTCGGGTTATAAAAACAGCCATGTTATCATCGACCATTGCAGCATGAGCTGGGGCGTGGATGAGTTGTCCTCTTTTTACGACAACAGCCATTTTACCCTACAGTGGTGCTTTCTTGCGGAAAGTCTGAGAAATTCGGTTCATCCAAAAGGAAAACATGGTTATGGCGGTATATGGGGTGGACAGCAGGCATCGTTTCACCACAATTTGCTGGCCCACAACGACAGTCGCAATCCCCGTTTCTGCGGGAGTCGTTATTCCAATAGCCCTGATCTGGAAAAAGTTGATTTCAGAAACAATGTGATCTACAACTGGGGATCAAACAACATTTATGCCGGCGAAGGGGGGAGCTATAACATCGTTGCCAATTATTTCAAACCCGGACCTGCTTCAGGCAAGGGCTCACAAAAAAGAATCCTCAATCCGTATGCCGATGACGGCAAAAATCAACAGCCTTCAGGAGTGCTTGGTCACTTTTATGTGATGGGCAACTACCTCCATGGTGATCTTTCCGTCACGAATGAAAATGTGCTGGGCATTGAGATGGACGGCACATTTAAGCAGTATGCACCGGCAGCAGCGCTGAAGGATATCCTTTCGGACAAGGAATTTTCAATGCTTCCGGTAACCACCCACACGGCCGCTGAAGCTTATGAGAAAGTGTTGGCCTACGGCGGTTGTTCTTTGGTAAGGGACATCCATGATGCGCGTTATGTTGCCGATGTGAAAAATGGTTCATACAGTTTTGAAGGATCCGCCGGCAGTTCCCGAGGGCTCATCGACAGCCAGCAGGATGTTGGGGGATGGCCGGAATACAAGATCTACAACCTTTATAGCGATGAGGATGGTGACGGCATCCCCGATGGATGGCTCGATAAAAATCATCCCGGCAAAACAGCATCTGACCTGAACAACGAGGGATACACCTTCCTGGAAGTATATCTCAACAGCCGGGTGGAACATCTGATGTCTGGCTACAGTAAGGAGGTTGTGCAGGAAGACAACATAAACAGTAGAGCAAAAAGGGAGAAGCGTTTTGTGGTCGACAAGAGTGGAAACGGCGATTTTACCACGCTGCAGCAAGCCATTGATGCTGTGAGAGCTTTCGATCCGGACTACGTTACCACGATCTTCGTCAAGGAGGGTACCTATTATGAGAAGATCGTCGTTCCCGACTATGTGCGCGACCTCAAAATCGTGGGTGAGAGCAGGGAAAAAACCATCATCTCCAACAACGATCATGCACTGATCAACAACATGGGTACTTTCCGGACATATACCATGCAGATCAGGGGCGACGACATCACACTGGAAAATATCACCATCGTAAACAATGCGCCCATAGTAGCACAGGCGGTGGCACTGCACACCGAAGGTGACCGGATCATTCTGAAAAACTGCAGGCTCCTGGGTAATCAGGATACCCTCTATACCGGAGGAGAAAATGCCCGGCTCTATTTTCACGGTTGTTATATAGAGGGTACTACCGATTTTATCTTCGGTCCCTCCACAGTATGGTTTGAAAACTGTGATATCCACTGCAAGAAAAACTCCTATATTACTGCAGCCAGTACGCCTGCAACAGTTGAGTTCGGTTATATCTTCAACCAATGCAGGGTGACAGCTGCCGATGATGTCACCTCGGTTTATCTGGGACGTCCCTGGAGACCCTACGCCATGACCCTCTTCATGCGGTGCGAACTACCAGCGGCAATCAACCCCCTGGGCTGGCACAACTGGGGTAAGCCGGAAAACGAACAAACAGCCCGGTACGAAGAGTATAAAAATACCGGAAAAGGCAGTGACACCACACAACGGGTGCAATGGATGAAATTACTCACCCCGGAGGAAGCAGAGAATGTAACACTCAAAAATGTGATGGGACAGTTTATCGAAAACATACAAGCCGCATTATAAAATGAAGATGATGAGAAAGAGGAGTCTGTTGTATCTTGTCGTATCGGTGTGGATGATTATTTCTGCCTGCACCTCAGCGCGGGATGGCGTTGTGACCTTTCAGCATGACACGGAGAACGACAAAATAAACGTCATCGTCAACGACCGATACTTCACCTCATTGATTTATTCCGACACGCTGGAAAAGCCGAGCCTTTATCCCATCAAAATGCCATCGGGGAAATTCATCACCCGAGGATATCCACTCGAACCGAGACCCTTTGAGCGGACAGATCATCCCCACCATGTGGGATTGTGGTTCAACTTCGGAGATGTGAACGGGATTGATTTCTGGAACAACTCATCGGCTATCCCCCCCGAGAGAAAAACAGATTACGGCTCTGTGCGACTCGACACCATCCTGCAATCAGACGCCGCAAAAGGAGCACTGAAAATCCGCTGCTCCTGGGTCAATTCCCGGGGTGAGAGACTCCTGTCGGAAGAGGCGACCTACCTTTTTAGTGGCATAAAGAACCGATATCGGTTTATTGAGCGAGAAACGCGCTTAACCGCGATACAGAAGATCACCCTCAGAAGTAACAAGGAGGGATTGATTGCACTACGTGTGGACGGATCCTTTGAGGCACCCGACAGCACAGCGGTGAAGAGAGTGGATGCGGATGGGAAAGTAACTGATGTACCATTTGTTCATAACGATGCAAACGGTCGCTACAGGAACCAGCAGGGAGCCACGGGCGAGGAAGAAGTATGGGGCAGGAGAACACCCTGGGTGGCATTGCGTGCCGACAAGGCTGGGGAAACCATCACCATCGTCGTCCTCGATCATGTCCAAAATCCAAACTACCCGGGATGGCCACACGCACGGGGTTACGGACTTTTCTCGATGAACAACCTGGCGGGAAAGGCCATGAACGAAGCATCGGAGCCCATACAGATAAACTTATCACCCGGAGAAAGTATCTCCTTCAAACACAAAGTGATCATCGGCGGCGACATGAGCGATGCGGACATTAATCACATGATGCAACAATTCAACCAACCAAAATAACCTGATTATTCACCTTTAAAACCTGAAATAAAATGAAACATACTGAGAATGCAATGTCGAGAAGAAAATTCCTGGCAGTCTCCGGAGCCATTGCCGGGACAACTCTTGTGGACCCCAAATCGCAAATTCTTGCCGCCAATATCCCAGGCGCTAAGCAAAAAAGCGTAAAAACCAAAGTAGCAGTCGTGGGACTTGGTAACAGAGGTACCGGCATGTGGGGCGGCGATATTGTGAAGGATTATGCCGACCAGGTGCAATATGTGGGTCTCTGCGACCACAACCCGGGAAGGCTGGAAGTGGGCAGCCAGATGATTGGCGCCAATTGCCCCACCTACACCAATTTTGAACAGATGATGCGCGAGACCAAACCCGACCAGCTGATCATCACCACCGATGATAATACCCACGACTATTTTGTGGAGAAAGGAATGGAGATGGGCGCGGACATCATCTGTGAAAAACCCATGGCAATAGATGAGAAGAAAATTCAGACCATCATCGATGCGGAAAAAAGAACCGGCAAAGATTGCAGGATCACCTTTAACTACCGCTATTCTCCGCACCGCGCCAAAATGTGGGAGATACTGCGCTCTGGAGAGATCGGGGAACTGACTTCCGTCGATTTTCACTGGTACCTCGACACGTCGCACGGAGCCGATTACTTCAGAAGATGGCACCGGCTCGTAGAAAAGGGAGGTTCATTATGGGTGCACAAAGCCAGTCATCATTTCGACCTGCTCAACTGGTGGATCCAAAGTGATCCTGAGAGCGTTTATGCATTGGGGGACTTGCAGTTTTACGGTAAAAACGGTCCCTTCAGGGCAGAAAACTGCAGAAATTGTCCTCACACGAAAGCATGTGATTTTTACTGGGACATTACGAAAGACCAACGGTTGAAAAGGTTGTATGTCGATAATGAGAAGTATGACGGCTATCACCGCGATGGCTGCGTGTTCAGAAATGATGTCAATATCTACGATAAAATGGCTGCCACCATCAAATATATGAATGGGGTGCAGGTGGCCTACTCGCTAACGACCTATTCTCCCTATGAAGGTTATAGAATAGCATTTAACGGCACCAAGGGCCGGATGGATGCATGGATTCAGGAATCGAATCCCACCACGGATGCCAATTACGATGAGATTGTGGTTGCCAGAAATTTCGGCCGAAGAGAATATATACAAATTCCGCAGGGCAGCGGGCATGGAGGTGGCGACAAGCTCCTGAAAGATCAGGTATTCATTCCGGGTACGCCCGATCCGCTGAAGCAGGCTGCCGGCGTGAGAGATGGTGCACTGGCCTGCCTGGTGGGTATCGCAGCGAGGAAAAGTATCGCAGCAAAGGATAAGATATACATAAAAGATCTGACCACCATCATACCGCAGGAAAAGAAAATATAAATCCTGACCGGAAGTGGAAACGAAAACATCCATCACAACAAACAAAACAATGCAAAAAAGAAGCGCATTCCTGATTTTATTTATTGCCACGGGCATATGCTCCCTGTTCGCACAAGGAGAAGTATCAAAGACATGGGTGGCCGACCTGGGAAACGGGAACTATCAGAACCCCATCCTATATGCCGATTATTCCGATCCGGATGTCTGTCGCGTGGGTGACGATTATTATATGACCGCCTCCAGCTTTAACTGTGTGCCGGGGCTGCCCATTCTGCACTCCAAAGACATGGTAAACTGGCAGCTGATTGGTCATGCGATCGACCGGCTTAAACCGGATGATCTTTTTTCTTCACCGCAACATGGAAATGGTGTATGGGCTCCATCTATCCGGCACCACAAAGGTGAGTTTTACATCTACTACGGCGATCCCGATTATGGTATTTATATGCTGAAGGCCAAAGATCCGGCCGGAAAATGGAGCGATCCGGTGTTGGTAAAGGCAGGTAAAGGGCTCATCGATTCCACTCCTCTGTGGGATGAGAATGGCAAAGCCTATCTGGTATATGCCTACGCCGGAAGTCGTGCCGGCATCAAAAGTGTGCTCAATATCGCCGAAATGAACGAAGAGGGTACAAAGGCAATCACACCGGGAAGAATCATCTATGATGGGCATGCCGATGACCCAACCATTGAAGGACCCAAGTTCCATAAAAAAGATGGGTACTATTACATCTTTGCACCCGCTGGCGGTGTTGCTACCGGATGGCAGACCGTGCTACGCTCTAAGAACGTCTATGGACCCTACGAGCGCAAAGTGGTGATGGCACAGGGTAAAACAGCAATAAATGGTCCCCACCAGGGTGCATGGGTCGATACACCCCAGGGAGAACACTGGTTCTACCACTTCCAGGATGTGGGAGCCATGGGACGCATCGTGCATCTGCAACCGATGACGTGGAAAAACGACTGGCCTGTGATTGGTGCAGACAAAGACAATGATGGTTGCGGAGAGCCGGTTAAGACATACCGCAAACCAAAAGCAGGAGGCTCTCACCCCATCATAACCCCGGCAGAGAGTGACTCGTTCGAGGCCGACGTGCTTGGATTGCAGTGGCAGTGGCATGCCAACCCGATGGATTGGTGGTATTTCGCAGATGCGGGATCCAAAAAATTACACCTCTATTCGGTACCGGTATCAGAAAATTATATAAATTTGTGGGATGTGCCCAACCTGCTGTTACAGAAATTTCCTTCTAACGAATTCACAGCAACAGTGAAGCTTACCTTCCAGCCTTCGGCGGCCATCAAAGGAGAACGTACCGGGCTGGTCATTATGGGCATGGATTATGGATTGCTCTCACTCGAGAAGACCGACAAAGGATTTGTGCTTTCTCAAAATGAATGCATCAACGCCGACAAAGGTTCAAAAGAGAGTGTTAACGGAAGTGTGACGTTGAGTGAAGCTGCACTCTACCTCCGTGTGAAAGTTACGCCCGACGCCAAATGTCTCTTTAGCTACAGCACAGACGGTACAACCTACGCTGTTCTCGGGAAACCGTTTCAGGCGCGCGAAGGTAAATGGATCGGTGCCAAGGTGGGTTTCTTCTGCTCCCGGCCGGTGAGCAACAACGACGGCGGGAGAGTTTCACTGGATTGGTTCAAAATGGAATAACCAACATATAAAAACAAAATATCGTATCATGGCAAGACTGGTCACGTTGTATTCCCTCCAATGGGGAGACTTATCACTGGAAGATGTTTGTATAAAAGCAAAAGAATTCGGTTATGACGGCATCGAGATCGGACTGCCGGATCATCTGGATGTGCGAAACACCGACCCTACCTATTATCAGGGTATTAGAAATCTGTTGACAAAACATGGGTTACAACTGCGCACCATCTCCTCACACCTGGTGGGGCAGGCCCTGTGTGACCGGATTGATGAACGACACAAAGGCATCCTGCCCGATTATATCTGGGGTGATGGCGAACCGGAAGGCGTGCGGCAACGGGCCGCAGAGGAACTGATCCTCACTGCCAAAGCCGCCAGAGAGCTGGGGGTGGATACCGTGGTCGGTTTTACCGGTAGCCCCATCTGGCACTTGCTCTATGCTTTTCCTCCTGTACCGGAAACGATGATCGAGGCCGGTTATGCCGAATTTGCCCGCCGATTTACTCCCATTCTCGATGAGTTTGAAAAAATGGGTGTCCGCTTTGCGCTGGAAGTACACCCAACAGAGATTGCCTTCGACACCTTTTCCGCCCGCAGGGCGCTGGAAGCGGTAAACCGGCACCCGGCATTCGGATTTAATTACGATCCGAGCCATCTGGGCTACCAGGGTGTGGACTATGTGGCTTTCATCTATGAATTCTCCGACCGCATCTTCCATGTACACATGAAGGATGTCTACTGGAGTGACACCCCGAAACAGGTCGGCGTTTTTGGCGGACACCTCGCCTTTGGTGACCCGCGCCGCTTCTGGAACTTCCGGAGCGTGGGCAGGGGAAGAATCAATTTTGAAGAGATCATCCGCGCATTGAACACGATAAACTACCGGGGGCCGCTCTCCATTGAGTGGGAGGACAGCGCCATGGATCGCGAACAGGGCGCCCGCGAGTCCTGCGCATTCACCAAACAGATCGATTTCCAACCTTCAGCACACGCTTTTGATGCATTCTTTTCCAAAGAAGATATTGCTTTATAAAAGGGGAATACACTCAAGTTCCGTACGCAGTATGTTACGATTAAAACAAAGACAGTCGATTGTTTTAATCGTAAATATCTCAATAAAAAAATGATACTTGTATAAATTAATTTTAATCATATGAAAAACAGAAAATTAAGAATGGGCATGGTAGGCGGCGGCAAGACCGGTTTTATCGGCGCCATTCACTTGCGTGCCGCATTGATGGAAAACATGATCGAGTTGGTGTGCGGTTGCTTCAGCTCAGATCCGGAGCGGTCGCTGAGTTCGGGGCGTGCCTATTTCCTGCCTGATGACCGTATCTATGGTTCATACCAGGAGATGTTTGACCGCGAAATGGAACTGCCCGAAGCGGAACGAATGAATTTTGTGGTCATCGTCACACCCAACAAACAGCATTTTGAACCGGCCATGATGGCATTGGAACGCGGTATCCACGTGGTGCTTGACAAACCGATGACTTTCTCCCTGGAGGAGGCTTTAAAGCTTCAGCAGAAGGTGGAGGAGACCGGTCTGGTACTGGCGTTGACCCATGTCTATACCGGATACCCTGCAGTAAAAGAGATGAAGGCACGCATTGCAGCCGGTGAGCTGGGCAAGATCAGACGCGTCTATGTGGAATATCCACAAGGCTGGTTGTCCGATCGTATCGAGCTGCAGGAGGGAAACAATGCCGGATGGCGTACCGACCCGCAGTTATCGGGTAAAGCAGGCTGCATGGGCGACATTGGCACGCATGCCTGGCACTTGTGCGAATATGTCACCGGACTGAAGGTGGAGGAACTATGCGCCGAGCTCAACTCCTTTGTACCAGGGCGGATGATCGACGATGACGGAACCGCTTTTATGCGCCTGGAGCAGGGAGCAAAGGCCCTTCTCTCTGCCACACAGATTGCCATCGGCGAAGCCAACAAGGTGAATATACGTGTGTATGGCGACTGGGGAGGCTTGCAGTGGATACAGGAAAACCCGAACGAGCTGCGCGTAACATGGGGAGATAAGCCGGAAGAGATCATACGCATCGGCAACAACAGCTATCTTGGCAGTCAGGCCCTCTGGAATGCACGTACACCCGCTGGTCATCCCGAAGGATTTATTGAAGCATTCGCCAATATCTACCGCAACTTCACCCTCACCGTGAAAGCGTTACAACAGGGTGAGGTCCCCACGGAAAACATGCTCGACTTCCCCAACGTATACGACGGGGTGAGAGGCATGCAATTTATCGAAACCGTTGTCACGTCGGGATACAGTGACAGCCCGAAATGGGTTAAATGGATTCTTTCCTGATCAGAAGCGTTTCTGACCGTTTATCGTGATATTTTTCAGCTTCAGATTGCGGATAAAACCCTGCGGTATATCGTCCTTTTGTGCGGTGATGTGGAGGTTTTCGAGCGTGAAATCAGAGAGAACATACTGATCCGACTCATTCACATCAAAAAAAGTATTACACTCCAGGGTGATGTTGCGCAAGGTGACATGGCTGCCATAGGAAAGCGGCATCTTAGTCTGTCCCTGCAAATCGAAGAACTGTGTCCAGGGTTTTATATAGAGAAAGCTGCTGGCATTGCCGGTAATATCTTCCACCAGAATATATTCGTAGTTCTGGGGCGTGTCGGGGCGCATCTTCAGCCAGAGCAGGCGTACAGCCTGGTCGACCTGTAGACGTCGTACGACAATGTTTCGGTTGTGAATCGACTCACTGCCACAGGTGAGCACGCCATGACAAAATCCAAAGTTACAATCTTCGATGATCACATTGCTGTTGCCACCATTGTTGTCATCCTTGTCAGCCAGCGGCCCTTTCCCTCCTTTCAGGGCAATGGCATCGTCGTTGACCGAGATGGAGCAACGGGTAATATGCACGTTCTTGCACACATCAATGTCTACCGCATCGGAGCTGGGTGCTTTCACCGGCTCCCGTGGAGCAAAAATAGTCAGGTTGGAGAGTCTTACATTCTCACACTTGTACAGATGGGTGGTCCAGAAGGGTGAATTGATCAGGCTCACGCCGGTGAGATGCACATTCTTGCTATTCGAAATAAAAACCAGTCGCGGGCGCATCTCATCCAGGTTGGTACACTTGGGATTTACCCTGCGACGCAACCAGAATGATTTCCAGTAACGCAGTCCGTTTCCGTTGATTGTTCCCTCACCCGTGATGGTGAAGCCGTCGAGTCCGTCGGCATTGATGAAGGCCGCAAAGTAATCGATGCTCTGACCCTCTATCCGGGTGGGCAGAACAGGATAGTTGCTGATATCGTCGCTCCCCTTAAGCACCGCATCCCTTTCCAGATAAAGATGGGTATTTTGTTTGAAGAAGAGAGCACCGCTCAGATAAACACCTTGCGGCACAAATACTACCCCCCCTCCGTTCGCATAGGCCCGGTCGATCACCGCCTGTATCTGCTCGGTCTGAAGAAGGGTGCTGTCATTCACCACACCGTAATCGGTAATTTTGTACAGCTTTCCCAACTGATTGATATCGACTTTTTCGTGTATTCTGAACCAGTCGGGTATGGGTGTTCCGTCCGGAAAAAACTCTTTGCCGAAAAATGGGAAAGTGAGCAGCGTGGCTAAAACCAACAGAATTATTTTTTTATTTGTCTTCATTGTTATTACATACTAAGTTATTTTTTCAAAAATGAAATCTGTTCCTCGCCCACCTCACCGGCCACGTAGACTTTATCACTTCCTGAAACAGTATCCAGAACTATTTTGCGTGTTCTATTCCCTCGGATCTCGTAGATGACCTCTGTCTGTTCTCCGGTTTGCAGTCCCTCCACCTGCAGGTTGCCCACATTATGCAGTTTGATTGCGGCACCTGTTTCAGGATAGATGGCCACGTTCTTCAGTGTGATATGGTCGGCTTCGATCAACTCTCCCCCCACCTGGGCATGTACCACAAAGTCACTGATATGGATATTTTCGATATTTTGCTCCGGCAGGCCGTGAAAATAAAGGGCCCGGCGTGCATTGCGACAGGTAATGCCTTCAATATAGATATTCCGGAAGAGAGGTGTTGTTTCGTCTACCTGGGGGATTGAAGTTCCCAGTTTAATCTCATCACCCTCTTCCAGCGATTCCACGGCCGATTTACCGCCATAATAAAGGTTGAATAATACCGGTTCCGTAGCAATGTCGAACATGCTGACGTTTGATATATAGATGTTCTCCACCACACCACCACGCCCTCTGCTGCTTTTGAACCGAAGACCCACGTCGGTACCCAGAAACTGGCAGTTGGAGACGGAAACGTTCTTTACTCCGCCCGACATCTCACTGCCTACCACAAATCCGCCATGACCTTTAAAGACGGTGCAGTTGTCCACAATCAGATTCTCGGTCGGCATGTTGCGCTTTCTGCCATCTTCACCTTTCCCCGACTTCACACAGATGCCATCATCTCCCACATCGAAGCTGCTGTTAACGATGATGCTGTTTTTGCAGGATTCCAGATCGATGCCATCTCCATTTTGTGCATAGGAGGGATTGCGCACCTGAATGCCATCGATGATCACATTCTCACACATCAGTGGGTGAATGTTCCAGGCAGCAGAGTTTTGGAAGATCACCCCCTGCAGGAACACATCCTTGCAGTTTTGCAGGCTGACCATCACAGGGCGCAAAAAGTCTCTTAACGCAAGCCATTCCTCCTCCGATTTCAGGTTACGGGGCACATTCATGTCACTGGTGGTATCCCCATGCAGATAGGCGGCAGAAGGCATCCAGTAGTCCGCACGTTTGTATACGCCACCACCCGCAGTCATTCTCTCCCACTGTCTGTCGGTCACTTTATCCTTTTTCAGCGGACGCCAGTAATGGCCGTTGCCATCGATGGCACCACTGCCGGTGATGGCGATGTTCTGCAGATTCTTTCCCCAGATGGGCGACTGGCAACGACGGGTATCCAATCCCTCGAAAGAGGTCTCCACAAGCGGATAGAGATCTTTGTCGGGTGAAAACAAGATGATGGATCTATCTTCAAGATGCAGGTTGATGTTGCTCTGTAGCACAATGGGTCCAGTGAACCAAACTCCTGCAGGCACGATCAGCCGTCCTCCCCCCCTGGAAGAGAGATGAGAAATGGCGCTTGCGAAGGCGTCGCTGTTCAGAAAAGTCCCGTCGCCTCTGCCTCCAAAATCGACAATGGAAACGCTGTAGTCGGGAAATGAGGGTGGTGAAAGAAGCGGCATCTCAAAAGGGAGATCCTTATAGAGATAGCCGTAAGTTGAATCCTGCGGGGAGATGTTTCCACAGGAAAGAAGCAGTAAAAAGGAAAGCAATAAAAAGGTGAATCCTGAAAGCCTGTACATAGTCACAATGGTTATTTATTTAATTCGAGGCAGCCCATGATAAAGGGGCCGGTCGCCTTGGCATCATTATCCCTGATCTTCTCGCTGATATAATATTCGAAGCTCCCGTCACGGTAGGGATTCCCGCCTAGTCCGCCCACCGAACAGCATTTTGTGAGTGTTAACGTGCCGTCGCCATTTTCCACAATCAGCTCTCTCATGAGGCCCTCGTATGCTTTTTCAGCTACGGCACGGTATGTTTGACTGATATATCCTTTGTTCGCCGCTTTGGCATAGGCATACATGAACATGGAAGAAACCGATGCCTCGAGGTAGTTCCCTTCCCGGTCACCCTGATCCGGCACCTGGTACCAGAGTCCTGTTTTATCCTGATAGCGGGTCAGCGTGTCGGCCAGTCCCTGAATCATGTTGATCAGCTCGGGCCGCTGCGGATGATCGGCAGGAATAAAATCAAGCACATCCACCAGCGCCATGAACCACCATCCGATGCTACGCCCCCAGAAGTTGGGCGACTGTCCGGTCACCTTATTTGCCCACTGTTGATTTTTGCTTTCATCCCATGCATGATAGTACAATCCGGTGGCCTGATCGTAGGTATGCCGGGCGCAGACAATGAATTGGTTGATCACATCATCTATGAGCTGCGGCTGATTGAAGGTAACGGCATATTCTGCCAGGAAGGGAGAGCCCATATACAAGCCATCAAGCCAGATCTGGTGGGGATAGATCAGCTTATGCCAGAACACTCCCTCATGGGTGCGGGGGTGATGTTTCATCTGGTTCACCAGCCGGTCCATTGCCAGCTTGTATTTCTCATCGCCGGTCTGGCGATACACCTCAAACAGCACCTTGCCGGAGTTGATATAGTCGATGTTGTAGGTCTCCACCTTGTAGAGATGTATTTCTCCCTCGTTGTTGATGAGTGTGTCGGCCCACTCCACAACATAATCGAGATACTTGTCATCACCGGTTTCCTCCCACACTTTCAGCATGGCCAATGTACCCACACCCTGTGCATATCCAAAGTAAAGCCGTTTGCCGTGATCGAGTTGCCATGCCTGCGGGGCACGCTTCATTTCAGAATCTGCAAAGCGGATGGCTGTTTGCTGTCCTGACAAAAGCTGACAAAAAATCAGCGCTGTCACAGTGATGCCTATTGTTCTTTGTATCATATCAATTTTTGTTTATTCATTATCTGACCAGTGTAACCGACATCAATCCAATGATGACCTCGTTGGCAATGGTTTTCACCCGCAAACTCTCCAGCTCCTTTAGCGGATCGAGCGGGAGATCCAGTATCACGCCGGCACCACCATCGATCGATCTGCCATATACTTCGTCTGTGGGTATATCCTCATCGAAATTGTGGCTTACCTTCCCGCTCTTCAGCGCTACCCGGTAGGGACGGGGAAGATCCGACCGGAATGCCGCCCCATCGAGGTAAAAATCCTGTTCAATGGGCACCCAGTTTTCAGGATTCACCAGGGTCAACAACGACTCGCTTCCATCCGTATAGCGAACAACCACCTCACCATTGGGCACATGTGCCTGCATGTGGTTGGTGGTGCCTGCCATCAGCAGGTAGGCATGAGATGATTTACCGCTTAGGGGTACGATCACCTCCTCCGGGTAGTTATCCCATAGGCTGGTGAAGGCAATGTTGTGCCGCTGATCGGAAGGGGTACGGAAGGGTATTCCTAATGGAGTTTGAAAAATATTGTCTTTGCTTGATCTTCGAAGGCCCGAATCATCGATCTCCGCTGTGAGAGCGGGATGGCACCATTCTCCGATACCCTGTTTTGGTATCTGCAGGGTGGTATAGGGAGAACGGGGTGAAAGATACTCCTGTGTGAAGATCTGGTTGACCGCAGTATTCAGATATTGATCCATGCAGATGGGTTCGTACGTTGCCTGGTGATTGCGGATATTCCAGTTGACGATATTCCGGGAAAAGAGGATGGCTCCATTGTTACTTAGTTCCACCCGGTTGGTACCCATGCATGCATATTGCTCAGGCAGCGTGAAGGATATTGAATTCCCTTTTGCAGGAATCATCACTGCGGGGTGTAGGGTATAGCCATTTACTTTCAACTCTATTCGGACAGATTGAGCCGTATGGTTGATGATGGCAAAGTTGAGCCGTTCCTCTTCGGGATGGTATACCACTTCAAACGGTTCGGTGACCTCCACTGCCACAGCTCTCCACCACGAAAGGTCACCCTGGGCGATTTTCAGAAAAAGTGTTCTGTGCCCCAATGCACCTTTTACTGTTCCGGTAACTGTTTCTACCGTAACAACTGCATCTTGCAATAGCTGTTGTGGATCATACAACTCCGTTACAGGTTCATCGCTGTGGATAATCAGATTACTACCCTTGGCGGTTGTATACACCGCAGGCCCGTTGTCGATCTTTTCACCTCCCCATTCAATGGTTACCCGGTACTCGGCGGCAGCATTGCAAACGATGCTGATCATCGGGTCACCAGCCGCTTCAACGGGTTGCCAATCTGTTTTTTCTCCGTTTACCCGGATATGTTTGATCCGGTCGTATGGCGCTTTCAGCTGGAGCGTAAGTGCCATCTCTCTTTCAAAAGAAGGAATGATGGTGTAATAATCGGTCTGCTGCTCTCTCTTGAAATTAAAATCCACGGTGGCAGTTTTCAGAGAGGCGTACTTCCACTCGGCAGGAAATCCGGGACGGATAACCAGTTTGTCATTCATTGCATCTGGCAGAATCCCGTAGAGGCCCTGAATAAGTGCCCGGGAGTATACGCCAATGGGGTCGCCGAAGTCTCGGTAACACTCTCCCCGGGCGGCATCGTAAAAACTGATCTGCCCAATGTTCCCTGGACTCGATCCCAGGTACATCCCATCGAGGATGTTGCTTTTGAAGAGGTTGAATGCTTCCTCGTTTCTGCCGGCCTGCCAGTAGGCAAGACTGGTATGGGCCACCTCCGCGAATGCAACGTTGTTCACTGACCAGGAGTAGGGCAGCCAGTTGGTGGTGGCGATAGTTTGGTAATGATCCATCTCCAGTCCTTTGGCTCTCACCGGAATATGGGGTATCTCCTTGTCGATATAACGTGTGGCCTGATATGCCTGGAAAGGGGTATGGATATCGGAATCGATGGCATGATAGACACTCCAGATGCCGGCATGGGGATGCATCATCTTGTTGCCCATCCTGTCTTTGTACTCTGCCCACCATCCCTGCTCAGGCAACCACAAGGTGCTGTTGATCGCTTGCAGAATCTTGTCGGCTTCATTGCGATAGGGTGTCGGATCTTCTCCTATCTTCTCCGCGATATCAGCAGCCATCCTGTTTGCCCTGTAGTTGTAGGCCGAGGAGTAAGTGACTCCCCCGCTGTTGTATTGCAGCGCGTCACTGGCCCAGATGCAGGCATAGGCATCATATAGACCGTCGTTGTCGGGATCGAAGTTTCTTTTCTCCCAGGCGAGATGGTGTTTCAGTACAGGCCACATCTCCTTCACATAATCCATATCGCCAGTCCAGTTGAAATGCCAGAGGAGTTCATCGATATAAACCAGGTTCATGTCGTAGTGATGCATCTGGGTGCTGTTACGCGGGTTGCGGGAGATGTAGCCGTTGCTGTACATCTGCGTACCCCACCGCTTTTCGGCGCGGGTAAGGTTCAGCGTACTGTCCTGTGCAGGATGGGCGATCACAGGCTCCACTGTGGTGACCTGCGATGCGGCGTAACCGTTGAAATGCTTCCTGGCTCTTTCATGCCAGCCGATGGCATCACCGGTATATGCAGCCCGCCAGCCGTTGAGGGGCATGCGCCAGCCGATTGCGCCATGCTGCCACACTTCGGTTTCATCGTCCCAGATTCCATCGGCTGCCATGCTCAACACACCTCCCAGCGTATTTAAAAAAGGATCGGGTGTGCGGATCTCCACCGAGGAGGCAATGGTTGCTCTTCTCTCTTCAGCTTTGTTGAAAAGGGGAGCGAGCACTGCCGGCGAGAGTGTTTGTTTGTCTTCCGCTTTGACGGCGAAATAAACAGGATTGCCTGTCAGCGGGGTTTGAGCCACCAGGATAGGTTTGTTGTCGGTTGCTTCCGACTGTACCAAGGTGGAAACCGACTCCATGCTGTAAGGTGAGCCACTCTTCAATGTTGTTCCTTGTGAAAAGGTTCCCACCGTATTGCGGGGTCCGCCTCGTGTGTCTGCTCCATAAGTAAGGCGGAAAGACTCACTTTGGTAGGTAAAAATATTTCCCTCACAGGCTTCGGGTTTCAGGGAGAAAGCCTCAGGATCATCCACACCCAGATCGCCGTTTCTGGAAAAACGACTGTTGCTGGCTCCGCCAAAGGTGGTGATCAACCGGCTCCCGGCAGGAAGGTTTTTAGGCTCTATCTTTACGATGATTCCCTCGGCGTCGGCCATGGCCAGCGCGGTGATGATAATCTGTCCCGTGCCCAGCAACGGGTCATTGATATCATAGATCCTGCTGCCAGCTCTGTATCGCGATTTGATATGGCGGGCATCGTTCAGCCAGAGGCTTTTATCTCCGGAAAGAAAGCCCAGTTGTATGTTTCCACCCATGTGTGGCATAAAAAGGCCAAACTCAGGCATATCACCGGTTTCAACCCGGAAAGCGGTGTTTGTGCCGTAAAGTGCCCTATTAAAGCGCTTGTTACCATTCACAATCACGAAATCATCCCCCTCGGGGGTATATCGCAACTCCCGGGGCACCTCGTGCCAATAGCCTGCTGGTTGTGCTCCCAACATGGTGGCAATAGCCAGCAGCAGTAAAAAAGTAAAAAGGTACCTCATTGAAAAAATATTAAGCAGGTATCACGTCACATCACGGATCCCTGCCACCGTAACCATTCTATTCAGGGCATGGGTTTCAGACCCTCCCATTTCACATTCCACGTACCATCTTTAGGAAATCCGGGATTCATCTCCTGGTTTCCATCCCAACCGGCACACATCATGGCCACTGCGGTAAGAAGTCCACCGTTGCCGGGCAGATACACGCGCAGCCGGTCATCCTGGTAGTTGTGCCCGTTTATCAGGTAGGTGTTGGTGCGTTTATCCATCAGCAGGGCACCCACAGCTTTTTCCGGATCGCCCAGCCGGGCGGCACTCATGGCGGTCATCGGGTAGTCCCATCCCCAGGTCTTACCCCAGTTCCAGTTCTCCCAGATCCAGTTGAGTGTATTTTGCATGTAGTCGGTTCGCACTAGTTTATTCTGGGGCATCATCCCCAGTGCACCCAGCACGGCGGGGTGATCGGAGGTGAAACGAATATCTTTATAGGTGTCCACAGCATCTTCCGAAGCCAGATAGAGCCCGTCGGCATTGTAGGCCAGTGGCGAGAGCTTGTCGATCAGTTCGTCCCACTTGGGATCGCGCTGTTGACCGATGCGTTCTCTCCAAAGTTGTGCCACGGTCATCCCGTAGTGCCAGTAAGACAATTCAAACGGTGGGTTGATTGTTTCGGAGGCGCGCAGGGTCTCCTGAGCTGGGATAACTCCTTTGAGCAGGTAGCGTCCTTCCAGCTCATCATAGGTGGCAAAGGATGCCATAAACTTCGCAGTCTCCTCCACCAGGAAGCCATATCGATCGAGTACCTCCTGTGACGGATTGTTGCGGTAAATAAGTTCTGCCATATAAATGAAATGGGGCTGCTGCCAGATCAGGAACGAACCCACCTTCGAAGGTGCTTCGATAGCCGAGGGGTCGGTCATCTTCATCCAGCGGGCACCCTCAAAACCCTGTCGTTCGGCAATTTCTTTGGCGTTGGGATAGGCGACAGCATACCAGTTCATGCTTCTCTCCAGCAGTTCTGGTCTGTTCCAGAGTGCAAAATGAACGGCGTGCCACCAGTGCATCTCGAGGTGAAACTTACCATACCAGCTGTTGTATGTGAGTCCCGTCTCCTGGGGTGGATAAGTTCCTGCCGATTGGATGGTCATCAGATATTGGGAAAGCACCACGCGGCGTTCCAGCTCAGGAGCTCGTTCATCGGTACAATCGGAAAAGTCCACTGCGGCACCATCCTGCCAGAATGAGGCCCAATAATGGGAGGAGGCATCCATCACTGCCTGGCTATCGCAATCGGTCTGCTGCGGCATCTCTTCCAAAAATTCGCAGGTGAATGCGAACTGGTCAGCTCCGGGTATCAACACAAAATAGTGTGGTTCCTTCTCCGTCAAGGTAGCTTCTCCCTCGTAGGTTACCCGAACGTAATAGATGGTTTCATCGAGTGTTCTTTTCAGAATAAAGGAATGTGCATCCTGAGAAATGATCTCGGTTCGGTGTTTTTCAGGTACAGTCCAGTCGGTGGCTTCGTCGGAATGGCCGCCGGTAGGATAGGGAAACCGGAAATGTACCTTCATCTGCTCTTTGTCTATCAGCGAAGAGTGTAGTTTTGCTACCAGCAGATCTTTTTCGGGGTGTACGGCTGTGACGACAGCAACAGAATCATTGTCCACCATAAAACGACTGTGAAGGATACCTTCCCATAGATTGAGTTCCTGACTGATGCCGCTTATTTCTTCCGCATTCATCGGCTCCCCGTGATCATCTGTCAGCTCCAGTCCCACATACCCCAAATGGAGGCGGTGGGGATTGACCCGGTAGTAATTGGCTGCATCCTGTGCCCTCCCCGGTTCATTGAACTGCACCGCATAGGGTTCTTCCCGTCCTCTGAAATTGTAATTCTTCAAAGCCTCGTCAGGTTTGTAGTTATCCTTGTTGGGGAAGCTATGCCATCCCCATTGCGATTGTGTCCCCAAGGGTACCCCGCTCGCATAAATCTCGGGAAATGTCTGGAGACCAGTAGCATCGGCTGTAAAAGCAAAATTCCCGTTCCCCAGCGAGAGGGAAGCGTGTTTGTCGAATGCAGTCACTTTGGGACTGTTCCGCGCCACCAGCGCTTGTCGGTCGATCTTCTCCGGTTGATTGGCTCCACAGGATAACAACAGCCCTGTCAAAAGCACACAAAATACATTTCTCATTTTTACTTTTTTATTAGTTGTCTGTCACTATTTGAAAAACAAACCCGGAGGCTGTTTCATATTTACCTCCCTGAATGGCATTAAACAGATAAGCAGGTTTTCCATCTTTCATCAACAGTTGCGGACGCTCAAAGCGCCCATATCTCTTTAAATGTCTGGGTGCAGGGGGTTCTGTCAGATAGGCATCGGCACCAAACCAGGCTATCTTGGGCTCAGACCAGTGAATACCATCTTCCGATGTGAAGATAAGACCTACGACATGGTCAAAATAACCCATGTCGCGCATCAACATTTTATATTTTCCATCTTCGATGTAAACATACGCATCTTCCACTTGTTTGTTGTCCCCATGTATGGAAAGGTCGATGACCGGATTGCTCCCGGAACGTTTGTAGGGGCCATCAACTTGGTCAGCAATGGCCAACCCATACTTTCGGTTTGCCCGAATAGTACCTTGCTGATCCTGATACTCTTTTTTATTCCATGATTTGTAATAAAGCCAGGCTTTTCCGTCGGGGTGCAATACAAACGCAGGATTGGTGGTGTTACAATCATCCCATGCACCTGCTTCACCTGCATCCAGCAGGGGCTTATCGCTTCTTTCCCATGGCCCGTAGAGTGATTTGGATTGGGCCAAACCGATTCTTTTGGTATAAACGGTGCCGTCGCTGTTACCCATATAAAAAAGATAATAGGTATCTCCGATCTTTTGTATATGGGGATTGTGGCAGGTAGTCGCATCAAAATATCCGAGGCGTGGTGTAAGCACTGTTTCGAGATAGGTATAGGGGCCCTCGGGTTTGTCGGCCACGGCATGTGCAATTTCACTTTTGTGTATCCAGCCACCCATGCCATATTTTTCTGGCCAACGGGAGTAGAAAAGATGCACCTTGCCATCATCCCCAAATATGGGAGCGCAACACCATACATAGTACCCTTCCGTCTCCATGATCCGCCCGAGCGGTTTTAATTTCTTGCTAAAGTCTGAAATCTTTTCTGTTGGATATTTTGCTATTATACCTGATTCACTGGAATCTTTTAGGATGGAATAATGTTTCCGATCATCCTCTACAAGAGAATTCAGATACACCTCCACATTGGTATAATTTGCATCAATCTGAAACAAAGGACCATCTGCTGCATTACGTGGATTCAATCCATGTGCAATCTCCCAACTGTCGGGCATACCGTCTCTGTCGTTATCCGCAGGATAAGCACCCCGTTTCAGTTCAGGCCAGCCGCCCACGGCATCCTGCGAATCAATGATTCCCTGGTTGCCTCCTCCGTAGGTTTCTCCCCCGCTGACAGTGCCTGTTCTTACCTCTTCGATCACCCGGGTATCGTATGCATCCCTGCGATGGCTGGCACCTGCATACTGAAGTACTTTTTTATAGGCAACTTCTGGAGAATCCTGCTGTATGGGTTCAAAAGGAAATGGATCAGTGGCTCTTACCCGGTTGTTATTGTTGCCTACACCTCTCCAGTTGTCTGCCGTAACCTCCGGAGAGCCTTCCATGATGTTATCGGCCATATAATAAGCGCCGGTACCATCTTCTGCCGGATCGAGAAACCAGGCTCTCTTGTCTGTCGACGTGGCGGGGCCAGGTTTGTAATAATTTGCCACAAAATTAATCTTTCCCTGACGTCCTCCTCCGTAAGCCGACTTATAACCCCAGTTATACACCACATTATTTCTGAAGTCGACAGGTGTATAACCGTCGGAAGCAAAACGGGGATTGCGGCTACTATGATGAGCCATCAGGTTGTGATGAAAGGTGGCCCTGCTACCACCCCAGATACCTCCAAATCCATGTGCACCTTTGCTGTGTGCTGATTTGGAGAGACTGTGCGTGACCATGCACCATTGCACGGTTACATTCTCGGAGCGGTATACGCTAAGGCACTCATCAACCGACCAGGAAACGGAGCAGTGATCTATCATCAGATCACGTACCCGCATCGCACCCATGGCATCGTCTTCGATAGCATGCAAGTTGCCCATTCTTGTTCTGATATAGCGGATAACCACATTGTTTGCGCTGATGTACAAAGGGTACCCCTTGAGACATATCCCATCGCCGGGCGCACTCTGCCCGGCGATGGTGATGCTGTCATTTAATATGACCAGTTTGGATTGCAACGCTATTGTACCGTCCACCGCAAAAACGACTATACGGGACCCTTTCTGTTCGATGGCATGACGCAGGCTGCCCTCACCTGAATCATTCAGGTTGGTTACAGTAATGACCCTGCCGCCCCTGCCGCCGGATGTATATTTACCCGATCCCTCTGCTGAAGGGAAAGCCAGAGACTGTGCATGGACCGTCCCCATAAAAACCAGCATCGCAAGCATATAAATGACCAATCGTTTCATTGTCATGGGTTAAAGATACATAGCTTTTTATTGATAAACTTCTTTTTTTTAATAATTTTGTTGCTCCCCTCCCGTAGGATAATGAGCAGATATCAATAGCAAGGATGTTGTTGACCGGCAAGGCCGGGATTCACATCGATGATGCTGGTGGTATTGAAAGGCAGGATCTCTACCTTGTTCTTTTCCAGTGCATAAAACATCTGCTCAATCCACTCGTTTTTGGAAGCAAGGCCTGTTACGTCTTCCACCGAGAGACCTCCCTTTTGTTTCACCGAGTGGCTACCAAACATATTCAATATGGTATAGGGCACCGCTGTGACCTCGACATCCGCTGGGATGTCACCTTCCGTGAAATACACCTTACCTCCGGATTTGCTTTCATAGAATGTCTTCTGCAGATAACCCTTGCTGGAAGAGTTCAGCGTATTGAGGGTGGTTGTTTCGGAAGCCGTTAAATTCAATGATGCGATATCGGCATCACTCATAGAAATAGATGGCACGGCGATAACCGGATTTTGCAGAACCCCCTTCACCATCTTGTAGGCACGGTAAACATCTACATCGGCATAGGCTCCCTCACGACGGGCAAGCTGATACAGTTTTTCCTTTTCGGCTGTCAGGTGCTCATAGAGAATACCCCAGCGTGTAAGGTCTGTCTTGCGAAGCGACTCATTGGAAAGTTCCAGCTTTCTCTCTTTGATGATCGCCTCTTTGAAGCCTTCATAACCGGAAGGTATGGTGCCGATCTTGGAGGCATCGTTACCAAATGCTCTCAAACGTACCGTTCTGAATGCATTGATTGCATCTGTCGTGGGTCCGTTGTTCAGCTCATTCAGTGCTTCTGCATGCATCAGCAGCACGTCGGAGTAACGTAACAGTGGGAAGTTGATATTCCTTTTGCTGTCGGATGCACCCCTGTCTTTCATCCAGTCGATGCGGTATTTTCCGATACAAGTGCCGATATAGGTACTCATCTGCAGATCATCATTGGCTAGAATACCAAAATTACATACGGCCACATCGCGACGCTGATCTCCCTCATCAAACTCGAAGTAGAGGGTGGGCATGGTGATCATTTGCGGACCACCCTTTCCGAAAGTTACGGAGGTGCCGCTGGTGGGTATGCCGTTGGTATAACCTGTGCGGACATCTACCGAATTGGGGCCATACCATCCATACTCAAGCATCGATTCGTCATTGTATTGCTTCAGAGCCAAGTCACGAAACACCTGATCGTAATCGCTCAGCAGGTGATTCTCATTCCGTGCGATCACGGCAGCCGAAGCATCTGCCGCTATTTGAAGAAGCTCTCTCACCCTGGCCTGATCGTCTCTTTTTGCAATCTTCACGGAAGACTTGTTATAAGGTACCGTGCTTAGATCCCAGCGTAATGAATAACCGGCTGCATATAATGCCACACGGGAAAGGATCCCATAAGCTGAGTTTTTGGTGAAACGCTCACCTGTAGCCACCACCCCTTCGCTCTTCCAGGGAAGAAGCTCGACGGCTTGCTGCAGGTCCGACACGCACTGATCCCAGATGGTGTCGCGACTGACCCGCGAAGAAGAGAAGGTGGTCAATTCGGCTGTGGGCTTCAGTGAGAAAGGGACATCGCCAAAGAAACGCACCAGGTTCCAATAGGCATAAGCCCTTATGGCGAGCGATTCTCCAAGCAAAGCATCGATCTTCTTCTGCTCACCCTCGGAGGAGGCCTGCATGGCGGGCAGGTTTGCAATGCATACATTGGCATATTCAATGGCTTTGTACATTGTAGTATAGGTGGAATTCAACATACCCGTGAGATTGGTGTAGTCGTAATTCGACATCACATATTTGGAATTCGACTCCGTGGAACTAGCTTCATCGGTGCCCATCAACAACTGATATCCAAGCTCCTGTGTATGCAGAAAGGGGTACGCACCCACTACGGTCATTTCGGCCCTGTTGATCGAAGCAAAAATGGAAGAACTGTCGGCTTTGGACTCTGAAGGCATGTCGAGCCACTCCTCACACGATGTGAAGAGAACCAGAAAAGCCAGTAGGCTTAGTATATTTTGTATCTTTTTCATATGATTAAAATTATCTATTTTCATTAAAAAGTCAAATTAACACCCACAACCCAGCTCTTGGAGCGTGGATAGGCGGAGTCATCGATACCGGGTGTCAATGCGCTTCCCGAAGCTGAAACTTCCGGATCATACCCGCTGTAGCGTGTAAATGTATGGATGTTGTTCAATGTACAGTAGAGACGTATATTGCTGATTTTTGCCTTTTGTACAAGCTGCCCCGGTAAGGTATATCCAAAGGTGAGGGTGTTGAGGCGCAGATAGGAGCCATCTTCGAGATAATAGCTGCTGTGATCGCTAATTGCCGTTTTGTTGTTCTGCGATATATTCCAGAGCATCGAACTATCGTGCTGATCAGGATTCATGGCTGCAAGCCTCGCCAGATCGGTTGCTTCTTTCCCGGTGAGGGGATCGATTAACATGAAGCGGTTGGCCATCTTGGCCACACTGTTTTGGTTGGCCATATAAGGGCCGATGAAACGCTGTGTGCTCATATTAAAAACCTCGTTTCCATAGACAAAATTCATAAAGAGTGTCAGGTCAAATCCTTTGTAGGTAAATGTGTTATTAAGACCTCCTGTAAATTTAGGCTGGCCATTTCCGATGACAGTGCGGTCGTTCACAGAAAAAACCGGAAATCCATTGGCGTCTTTCTCACCTGCCACGTCCACGTATTTTACATCTCCCGGTTTTACCCCTGCCCGTGCACTGCCCTTCAGATAAGGCACATCAGCATTCAGGGTATAGGTGCCATCACCGTTTTGGGTAAAATCAGCGGTGGTATAAATACCGTCATAGATCAAACCGTAATATTGACCCAAAGGCGATCCTACTTCCACCTTGTATCCCATGCGTGAGTTGTAATCCTGAATGAAATAGTTCTGTTCACTGTCGCCATACAGGGCCAACACCTTCGATCGGTTGAATGAGATATTGAAATCGGTCATCCAGCTGAAATCCTTTGTACGCACGTTGACTGTGTTCATGATGATTTCAACACCCCGGTTGCGGATAGATCCCAGGTTCTGAATCTGGGACGTATATCCCGTAGAGCTTGGTATCTTATTTGATATCAGAAGATTATCCGACTCATTATTATAAAGATCAAACGATAGATTGAAACGGCTTTTGAATAAAGTGAGGTCAAGTCCGATGTTGGCGGTAGTGGTTTTTTCCCACTTGAGGGCAGGATTTCCCAGTGTAGAGCCCGGCACATAGGTGATGAAGTCACCACCATTGTACCCGTAATGACCCGATCCATAGTTGGTAGCGTACATATTGTTGTCGATGTTGTTGTTCCCTGCCGTACCGTAACCTGCGCGCAGCTTCAAATTCTCTAGATAACTCAGCGATTCCATGAAACTCTCTTCCGATATACGCCAGGCAGCTGAAGCAGAAGGGAAGTAGCCCCATTGATTACCCTTGGCAAATTTAGAAGAACCATCGGCACGCAGCGTTCCGGTAAATAGGTACCGGTCGTCGTAATTATAGAATAGACGACCAAAACCTGAGACAATGCCACTACTTTCTTTCCCGGAATTCCAGGTATAGGGAGATCCCATGCTTACATCATTCAGTCCGAAGTTTCCGTCTGAAAAAGAACGATACTCATTGTCAAGCTTCATGCTTTCCATATAATAGGTCTCCTGTCCCAACAGCAGCGTGAAATTATGCAGTTCATTCAGGTTGAATCCATAATTCAGGGTGTTTGTGATCTGCCACGAAAAACGTTCGTTGTTATCCCTCGATCCATATCCATACGGGCTTTTGTTGGCCTTGGCCTGTTTGGTGCTGCCGTCATCCCAGTAATCCTGCCGCACTTGCTGCCACATATAACTTCCGGCTGTACGGAAAGTGAGGTCCTTCATCAAATCGACTTCCAGTCCAGCATTCACATTCACCAAACGGGTAAACTTTTCGTTGGTAATAGCCAGGTTATCGAGAATGGGATTCTGCGCATCATAATTGGCATCGTTCATGATGTCGCCAATTACAGTACCGATGTCAGAACTGACCATCTCTTCATTTGTCCAGCGTTCCCCTCCGGTAATAGGTTGTAGAATGGTTTGTTTTAGCTTACCACCCAATGAGCCACCTCCCTCTATTTTAGAGGACTGAAGGCTGGATGAGAAGTCGAGTCTGACTCCTTTCCATAATTCGTGGTTTATTTTGCTGCGGATGCTATTTTTCTGGTATCCGTGGCGCTCCATGATTCCGTCTTCCCCGGTGTAATTATAACTCAGAATATATTTTGTCTTTTCACTGCCACCCGATACATTGATATTGTGATTGTTCGTCACACCGGTATTCCCGAATACCAGATCCTGCCAGTCAATGGCGGCACGGTTGCCATATTCATCAGCTATCCGTCCGTAAGCACCAGTATAGAAGTCGGGCGTGTTGATGTCACCGCCAAAGAAGTTGGCGTAAGCGTTGATATTGCCCCGTAGCGACTGGAACTCATACTGATACTTCACATAATCTTCCACCCCCATCAGGTCGAGCTTCTTTCCAAGATGATCAAAGCTGACAAATCCATTGTAGGAGACCTCTGTTTTTCCCGATCTCCCCGATTTGGTGGTAATCAAGATTACCCCGTTGGAACCGCGTGCTCCGTAGATGGCTGTAGCTGAAGCATCTTTCATGACATCAATTGATTCAATGTCATTGATGTCGACATGCCGTAGTCCGTTTTCCATTTGAAAACCATCTACGATATAGAGCGGTTCAGTACCTTGCGTAATGGAGGTACCCCCCCGCACGGTGATCTGGATATCGGCACCCGGAGCACCACTCTGGGTAATCACATTCACCCCGGCAACCTTACCGGTGATAGCCTGGGCAGCGGTTGTTACCGGAATTTGTGAAATATCGCTTCCACTGATGGAGGAGGTGGCTCCGGTGAGATCTTTTTTCCTTGCGGTACCATATCCAATTACCACCAGTTCATCGAGCAAAAGCTCGTCGGACTTCAGGATAATGGACAGATGACGCTGACGACCCACCACCCTGCGCTGGGTCACATATCCCATATAGGTGAAGATCAGTTCATTTTTTTCATTTGGCACATTCAGTGTAAAATTGCCGTCAATATCGGTAATCGTACCAAGTGTTGTTCCATCAACCAGAATGCTGACACCCGGAAGTGTCTCTGTTCCATCAGTCACATTTCCGGTTACCGTAATTCCATTTTGTGCAGACAGAGTGCCGCACACAATCATAAAAGCCCAAGTCATAAGCATCATTGTGTTCAATGATCTCTTCCGATTTTTCATGTTCATTCTCATGTTATTGCAGTTTATATAAAAGGATTCGGCAGAATGAGTAACAGTTACTGAAAAAGCCCGACAATAATTCCATGTAGGTATTAGAAAGCCCTTCAGGTACCATGCCCTCATACAACCTGAGGCGCAAAACTACATACTTCGTCTTTCCTGGAGCCCTATTTTTGTTCACATTATCCCTAATTTTGTCCATTTTCTTTATAATTTTGCATTCCCCAGCGCCGACACTGTCATGTATCCGTTCCATATGGCATACATCCCGGGTATATACAGTAAACAGTATATTATATCAATGAAAATAGTATTCATCACTGTACTTCTTACTATCCTGTCATTTTCGTTGGCGGGCATGAATGATATTCGCTTTGAATACATCGACAACAGAGCGGGTTTGTCTCACAATACAGTCAGATATATCATTCAGGATCATCAGGGATTGGTGTGGATTGCTACAGTAAACGGTCTTGCAAGATATGACGGCTACACCTTTCAAACATTTTATCCTGATTTTACGGATCTGTCGCCTTCTGAAAGCAACATCAGAATGATGGTGGAGGACAAACAGGGATATTTATGGGTTCAGACTTCATCGCGATATGTCAACTGCTACGATCTTAAAAATGAATCTTTTGTAGATTACTCCGGCAGAAATGAAGTCCGCAAATACCTGGAAGTAAAGATGGTATCCAACGGTGATGTTTGGCTCTGGGGTGATGAAAAAGGATTGTGTCATGTTTCACATCATACAAATGGGTTAACCGGGATCATGTACGATGAGACAAATATCGGTACGGATAAAATTTCATTTGTGCTGGAAGAGCAGTCGGGAAAAATATGGATCGGGACAGATGCCGGTTTGTTTCAATACATTGTCGCCGATTCAGGACTTAAGAGGGTTGGTATTCCTAAGTATGACTTCCACAGTGCTTTTGACATGGGTGGTTATATTTATTTCCTCACAAATGATGCCGGCATCATAATGTATGATAAAAAACAGAAATCATTTTTACCCTTTATTTCATACGGTTCCCGATTTCCTAACTTCCGGATACACCATGCCGCAGCGACAGATGACAATAAAATCATTATATCCGGGAGCGACAGAACACTGATTTTCGACATCGGTTTATCTGAAGTTTACGACGCACATCCTACCCAAATCGGTGAGATCATTGGAAATGCATCGATCATTGTCGATAACAACAAGCAAATCTGGCTATATAACAGAACAGGAAACCTATGGCGTTATAACACAATCAATCTGAAATTTGAGAAGATCAATCTGATACCAGAGTCCATCCTGTCGTTTATCGATCTGGAACGATATTGGATCTTCACCGACTCCCGTGGCATTACCTGGATATCAACCTACGGAAATGGACTGTTTGCAATTGATACAAATGGAAAGATCGAACATTTTACCACTGCAAATAGCGATCTGAGAACAAACTACCTGCTCTTTATCACGGAAGATCGTACCGGAAACTTATGGGTGGGCACCGAAAATGCAGGCATTGCCATGATTTCATTCCCCGAATACGACAAATCCGTGCTGATGCCGCTCACCCTCCGAACAAATGCTTTGGAAAGAACCATCAGAAGCATGTTCGAAGACGAACAGGGAACACTCTGGGTAGGTACAAAAAACGGAGACATTTTTGTGTGCGACAGCACCTGGGAGCCACAATACCTGTTTAGCGGAAAACAAAAAGGAATCTATGCCATACAGGCAGACAAGCAGAAGAATATATGGGTTGGGACCAAAGGAGACGGTATACGGATCTTTCCTGCAGATGAAAATTATCACAACAGTTATGCTTATCTTCTCTCCAAAGATCTGAATGCAGGGGAGAATAACATCTATGCCATTCTGTGTGACCAGGATGGTCGCATGTGGATCGGGACCTTTGGTAATGGTTTGTTTTTGGCTCAATGGGAAAAGAATCAATTTCAGTTCCGGCGGTTACCCAGCATTTCTGATACGCAGCGACAAGTCAGATCACTTCTGCAGGATAGCAAGGGACGCATATGGGCTGGAGGTGAGAATGGCGTTGTGATATTCGATCCGGACACATTGCTCCGGAATGACAAGGCCTTTGACTGGTACTCTTTTGACAAACACAACCCCTCTTCTCTCAACAACAACATTGTGAAAACAATATTTGAAGACAGTCAACAGCAAATCTGGCTGGGTACTGCAGGCGGAGGAGTCAACCTGGCGGTTCAGGATTCAGAAAGTGGCAAGATTACATTTAAGCACTTCACCACAGAAAACGGATTAACCAATAATATTGTACAGACCCTACTCGAAGATCATGATCACAATCTGTGGATCAGTACCGAGAGCGGCCTCTCCAAACTGAACAGTCATACACTTTTTTTTGAAAACTATCTTCTTACCGACAGTTGGGAAAGTGATTATTTTGTTGAATCAGTCGCGTTAAGAAGAAGAAATGGGGATCTGCTGTTTGGTAACTACAGCGGCATATTGATCGTCAACCCCGACACATTTAAAAAAAACAATTATTCACTACCTGTTATTCTGACGGGGTTGAGCATCAACGGGGTATATGCAAGGCCCAATTCACAGGAATCACCCCTGACAGTGAGTATAGGCAATACCAAAAAGCTGGAATTGCATTATAATCAAAATTCATTTGCACTGGAATTTTCATCTCTCATTTATCAGAATGTGCATGCAAACAGATATACCTATATTCTGGTGAATTACGACAAAGAATGGAATCCCATTACCCAGTATAATATAGCTACTTACAAGAATATACCTCCCGGGAAATATCAGTTTAAGGTCAGGTGTGTCACCAATTCGAAAGATAGTGAAGATACGATCCTCGATATTGTCATAAAACCACCCTTCTGGAGATCAACCCAGGCCATTATATTATACATCATCACCGGATTGGTCTTGATTTATCTGACCATGCTTACCCTGACGAAGATGAATCGCCTGAACAATGAGATTGTTATTGAGAAAAGTATTACCGAACAACGACTGCGTTTTTTCACCAATATCTCGCATGAATTCAGGACTCCGCTCACGCTCATACTTGGTAGCATCGAGAGCATGTATGACATACAACTTTCCACCCTGCTTCGCAAACATCTCCGTATCCTGGATAAAAGTTCAGCCAAACTTTTACGGTTGATCGATCAGCTGCTGGAATTCAGAAAATTACAGCACGAAGAGTTGAATCTTGAGCTCGAAGAAACTGACATTGTATCTTTCTCTCGAGGTATTTTTGAAATTTTTACCGAAGCAGCAGCAAAAAAACAGATCGATTTTAACTTTTCTACGCTGGAGATGGACAGGTGGGTCTCACTGGACAGGGGAAAGATGGAAAAAATCATTTTCAATCTCCTGTCCAATGCATTCAAACACACACCTGAAAAGGGAAAAATTAAATTGGAACTGGTCTGTGATGAGGATGTCGGGGAATTCACAATCCGCGTCTCCGATTCGGGTATCGGTATTCCTTCCGATAAAGCTTATTTGCTGTTCAAACGATTTAAACAAATCAACTACACACCTACAGGAATCGGCATCGGATTGCACTTATCAGCCGAGCTGGCACAGGCTCACCATGGTCGTATCGAATACAGTGAGTCGGAGTGGGGAGGGGCGTGTTTTACTGTGACCATTCCCATGATAACAACGTTATCCGACACACAATCTCCCGACAAATCATCCACTCCTGTAAAACATCAACTTGTAGAGACAATATCTAAAGATGTGTCTGCTGATGTGGAAGCTTCTTTGACCAGGATTCAAACCCATAAATACAAAGTACTGCTCATAGAAGATGATGACGAAATTAGTGAATTCCTGGAAGATACTCTGAAATCATTCTTTCAAATATCTGTTGCGGCCAATGGTCTGATCGGATTGGAACTTGCGGGTGAATTTCAACCTGATCTCATTGTATGTGATGTGATGATGCCGGAAATGAACGGATTCGAGTTGACAAGATCAATAAAAAATAATTTTGAAACCAGCCATATACCCATTATCTTACTCACAGCCTACGCTTCACTGGAACATCAGCTGGAAGGAATACAGGCAGGCGCAGATTCCTATATTGTCAAACCGTTCAGCACAAAGTATCTTATCTCACGCATCACAAAACTTATTGAGCAACGGGAAATGCTGCAACACAAATTTGCTCATGAGCCAGGGATGTTGACTCCTTCCATCAACGGCCGATCAGAAAAAGACAACGCTTTTATGGAGAAGGTGCATGCCGTGATAGAAGAACATTTGGACAATCCTGAATTTTCCATTGATGATTTTGCAAAAGAGATGAACATCGGGAGAACCGTTTTTTACAAAAAAATTAAAGGACTTACCCACTATTCTCCCAACGAGTATATACGCATCATCCGCTTGAAGAAAGCAACCGATCTATTGAAAGGAAGTGATTTGAACATTGCAGAGATTGCCTATGGAGTAGGATTTAATGACCCCGATTATTTCAGTAAATGCTTCAAGGAACAATTTGGACATACTCCACGTCAATTCAGAACAGAAAATATCCATGAAAGATAAAAACTGTGGCTTTCTAAAATAACTTGCTCTTCACCCGATACCTAGACTGGTTTTTGATTTATATTTTAATTTTTGAGAAATAGGTAATTAAATCCTTCTTTTGTTGGTAAGAAATAATTTGTACCTTTGTGCACGAACACAGAATTATTTGTATAATTCGCATACCCGCGTTCCAGATATAAGACCATTAGAAATTAATTAACTGAACAAATCATACATGCAAAAGAAAGTCAGGATAATCGACATTGCAAAGATGGCTGGTGTTTCAAAAGGAACAGTCGACAGGGTACTTCACAGCCGGGGGAACGTATCGGAGGCGGCCCGTATAGCCATTGAGGGGGTATTGGAAAAAGTAAATTACAAGCCAAATATCCATGTTTCTGCCATTTCCTTAAAGCGAAGTTACAAGATTATTGTTACGACTCCCGAGATATCTCTCGGCGCATATTGGGAAAGCATCCACAACGGTATCCACCATGCATTGGAGGAATATGAAAATGTAAAAATCGAATTGCAGGTATTTACATACAATCAATATGATATATACTCCTGCCGTCATATTTTTGAAAAGATTGCCGGTTTTGAAATGGACGCATTGATTGTTGGTCCGACTTTTCCAGAGGAGACGATTAATCTGTGCAAGAAGATGGACGACAGGGATATACCTTATATCTTCGTGGATTCTACCATTGATTCCACCGCCCCGCTTGCCTTCTACTCTGCTGATCATTACGTGTGCGGCTTCATGATGGCCAAACTAATCACTTCCATTATTCCGGAAAATGCCAATATCGCAATCTTTCAGGCGGTCAGAACAGGCGATAAAAGCGCCAATACCACTGTACTTCGAAAGAAGGGATTTACCGACTATCTTGAAAACAACAGATGCTCAAACCTGATACTGACCATTCCCTTTTCTGTGACCGCACCCGAAGATAACGAAATGTACCTGTCCCGACTGTTTCAAAGTCAACGGGAAGTTCCCGCCATCGTGGTTTTAAATTCACGGGGTAACTTTATTGCCGATTACCTCGAAGCCAATCATATAAAGGGAGTCAGAATGATCTGCATGGATTTAACCGCAGCCAACGTGGAAGCACTCAAAAAAGGACAAATTGATTACCTGATCGGGCAGGAGCCCGAATACCAGGGATTCTCTTCCATGAAAACACTGTTAGAGTATTTAATCTTCAAAAGTCCGGTGAAAAAACAAAATTATGTCCAGCTGGATATCATCACCCGGGAAAATGTCGGCTTTTACAAGCGATTTAATAATACCGTGTATTAAACTTCCTTCCTGTTTCCTCGACTGAATTATTTATTAAAAATATTCTAAAAATGATAAAGGGTATCTCCTATTTTTTGCCCCATAAATGGAATTTAGTCAAAACTTCATATTTTTAATTTTAATTAAGTAAATTATTTTGATATATGTAAACAATCAATTTATATTTGTGCCCGAGCACAATCCAAATAAACCTGTTTTTATTCGAATTCAAACAGGTTATTGATGGATTATTAAATTTATAATTACAAATACCAAAAATTACCTAATTAATTCATTTTAAACATATTATAAAAATATCAGTCATATTAAATTTATTTGTTTTACACTTATCTTGTTCACAATCAGTAAAAAAATAAAACCATCCTTTAATATCCCAATTGAGGATGTTATACGTGCACAGTTTGAGTAAATCATAAAATTTAATTCAATTTAATAGTTTATCAAAGTATACTGTTTAAAACATTATATAGAAAAAGATTGTCAAATAAGCATTTATTTTTTATTAATCTAAACAAATGAAAAAATGAGATGAAAAGTAAAATTTCAATTCTATCAAGAGGGATTTTGTTCATGTTATTGTGGACATTTTCACTGTGTATCTTTTCTCAAAACGTAGCAGTAACAGGAGTAGTACACGATATTAACGGAGATCCATTAATTGGAGTGACCATACAGGTAAAGGGAACTACTCATGGAACAGTAACCGATTTTGACGGAAAATTCAACCTGCCCAATGTACCTTCCAACGCAAGTCTGGAGGTAACCTATGTCGGAATGTCAAGTCAAACAGTTCCGGTTAACGGCAGGTCAACAATCAATATTGTCATGTCGGAAGATGCTGAGTTGCTGGAAGAAGTAGTTGTTGTAGGTTATGGGGTTCAAAAGAAAGAAACTGTTGTGGGTTCGGTGGCAATAGCCAGTGAAGAGGACCTGCAAAAGATTGGGACAGTGACCGATATTTCTCAGGCGTTGTCCGGCCAGTTGCCGGGTATTGTCTCGCTTACTTCATCGGGAGAACCCGGTGGAATTCTTACCGGTGAAAGCTCTACCAACATTTTCATTCGCGGACAGAATACCTGGAACGGTGGACAGCCACTTGTTCTGGTGGACGGCGTGGAACGAAATATGAATAACGTAGACGTGAACGAGGTTTCCAGCATCTCCGTATTAAAAGATGCTTCAGCCACTGCTGTTTACGGGGTAAAAGGAGCCAACGGCGTTATTCTGATTACAACAAAGAGAGGACAAGTGGGAAAGACGGTCCTCAACTTCAACTACACGACCATGGGACAAATGGTCTCCAAGTTACCGGAAAAACTGGATTCCTATGAAGCCATGATGGCTAAGAACGAGATGATTGAGAGGGAGGTCGTGTTAAATGAACCTTCCTGGGGTGCCTACGTTCCGTATGAAATCGTTCAGCGTTACAGACGCCCGCAATCGGAGGAATATTCACTGATTTATCCGAACGTAGATTGGGCAGATGCCATGTTCAAGGATCTGGGATTGTCCCATCGTGCCACATTGAGCATCAGAGGCGGAAGTAAAGCAATTCAGTTTTTCGGATCGCTGGCTTACCTACATGAAGGAGATATGTTTGAAGATTATGACAACGGAAAAGGATACTATCCGAATTATAATTTTGACCGGTTTAACTTCAGAAGCAATATTGATGCACAATTGACAAACAGTACCAAGCTGAAATTGGATATTTCCGGTTTTTACAGCTTAAAGAATACAAACTACAACAACGAAGGCAGTACCGGTAGAGCCGACCACTGGCTCTGGGCCTCTGCCTACAGACTGGCACCCAATCTGTTTATTCCTATGCACCCCGACGGCAGATGGGGAGCTTATCAGGAAGGAGGCAACAATACAGTGAATCCTTTGGCTGCAGTTTATAACATCGGCATCAGGCAGACCCGCCAGACCCAGTTGAATTTCGACCTGAGCCTGGAACAGGATCTGAAGTTTATCACCGAAGGACTTACCGCCAAAGCGTCCCTTTTTTATGACAACAGCATCCGCTCGGAAGGGGGAATTTATGATAATGCAAACAGCATACGCCCCAATGAATCTGCGACCAATGTACCATTCAAACAGATTTATCCCAATTTGTACGAAGGACCTGATCAGGATCCAAGTGAATACACCGTCCTGTTACCTATCTCTTCCGAAGAATACGACTGGATTATACGCCCATGGACCATCCGTCAGGAAGCCATTTCCGACGCCAACTGGTCTGGATATATTCCGGTTTTCAGAAGAATGATGTATCAGGGTCAATTAAATTATGCACGCAGGTTTGATCGCCACAATGTATCAGCAATGGGAGTTTTCAAACGGGAGGAGTACGCACGTGGTAGTATGTTCAAGAACTTCCGCGAAGACTGGGTTTTCAGGGCCACATACGATTATGACTCCAGGTACCTGTTTGAAGCCAACGGTGCATATAATGGCTCAGAGCAGTTCGGTCCCGGATACCGGTTCGCCTTTTTCCCATCTGTAGCCTTGGGTTGGGTTGTCTCAAATGAAAAGTTTTTTGATAAATTTGAGTGGGTCGATAACCTTAAACTCAGATACAGTATTGGCAAGGTGGGTGACGACAGAGTAAGCGGTGGACGTTGGTTGTATTCATCACAGTATGCTTATGGAGGACGTTCGAGAATCAGTAACATCACCAACAGCTACAGCCCCTATTATTTTTACCGGGAGTCTGTTGTTGGCAATCCCAATATTCAGTGGGAAACTGCCCTAAAAAACAACTATGGTGTAGATTTCAGCATGTTGAAAAATCTCTTTTCCCTGAGTTTTGATTATTTTACGGAAGACAGAACAAATATCTTGATGTCGGGAGGCAGCAGGAACATACCACCGTTCTTTGGTGTTACGCCACCCAGCGCCAATCTGGGGCAGGTAAAGTCAAACGGCTTCGAAATTGAACTGGGTTTGAATAAAAAAATCAATCGCGACGTAAGTATCTGGTCCAGCCTTGCACTTACTCACAATGAAAACAAGGTCATATTCCGGGATGATGCACCCCTGCAGTTTGAATATCTGAAAAATGCCGGTTATCCAATCGGGCAGAACAGACGTCAGCTGAGTTCCGGTTTTTATAACAACTGGGATGATATCTATGCAAGTGTTCCTACTGAAAACAATGACCTGGACAAACTACCGGGATACTACAACATCATCGATTTCAATGCCGATGGCATTATAAAAAGCAGCGAAGACACACCACCGATAGGCTATTCCAATGTACCGCAAAATACGGCCAACCTGACTTTGGGTGCTTCCTATAAACGTTTCAGTGCTTATGTCCAACTATTCGGAATAAACAATGTAAACAGGTATGTAAGCCAGCACAATTTCTATGCTGATACCGACATTCTTTTTGCTCATGTAAGAGATTATTGGTCAAAGGACAATCAGGATGCCACCTCTTTCCTGCCCAGATGGAAGACACAGGCAGAAAATATCGGCGATTACTATCTGCTTGACGCTTCTTCTTTCAGGTTGCGTACAGCGGAAATATCCTATTCTCTGACAGGAATGAAATGGGTGAAAAATTCCGGAATATCTAATTTGAGAATCTATATCAACGGAAATAATCTTTTCTTCTGGTCACGTCTGACCGACGACAGAGAAGATACCTACTCCGGAGGATCAGCAGAGGATGGTGCTTATCCTACTATGCGCAGAATCAATTTAGGAATCGATTTAAGTTTTTAAAACATTATGAAAAAGATGAAACGATATATTACCTATAGTTTGTTGACATTTGCGATGCTCTTCTTCGCGCTGTCTTGCGAGGATTATCTGAATAAGGCACCAGAGGCTGATATTACCGAAAAAGATGTATTCGGTAATTTCAACAGTTTCCAGGGTTTTGTGGAACAGATGTATAATTGCATCATGGACCCCGATAAAGGGCAGGCATGGAACCCGTATTCATTTGCCGATGAAACGTTGAATAACAAACCCTACAACTTCGATTACGGGAACTATTGGGGTAGTGAAAATTATTTCTATGGAAAATCAGTGAGCGTGACCAGTACCAATCCGCGTGACAGAAGAATATGGGAATGGGCATGGTACGGAATAAGGGCAGCAAACATCGCATTGGAGAAAATAGATGAAGAAGGCCTGTTTGAAGGTACACCCGAAGAAAAAAATCACATCAAGGGACAGGCACTCTTTTTCAGAGGCTGGTTTTATTTTGAGATCTGTCGCTTCTGGGGAGGTATGCCTTATATAAACCGGATACTCGATCCCACCGAAAGCCTGGTGACCGATGAATTTAAAAGACTTAATTTTCAGGAAACGGCGAAACTGATGGCACAGGATTTCAGGGCAGCAGCCGATCTGTTACCCGACCACTGGGATAATTCTCAACCCGGCGAGGCTACCATAGGCCACAATCAGGATCGAATCAATAAATTTCATGCGCTCGGCTATCTGGGTAAATCGTTGCTGTACGCCGCCAGTCCGATGATCAATGAAGAGGCAACCGGTAACAATGCCTATGATGCCGATCTGGCAGGCCAGGCAGCAAAAGCATTTGGTGAATTGCTGGCATTGGCAGATCAAACCGGGATTTACAAACTGCAAACATGGGAAACTGTAACCGATAATTTCTGGCGTCTCAATAACCAGAGAACCGGAGGGGACGAATGCATCATGATACCCATCATATACGACCGGGGCCGTGTAAGATGGTCGGCACTGGGTGCCACAGTACCCTCATCATTCGCACTGAACAGCGGTTCCGATGCCGATGTACCAACCCATAATTACATCCAAAACTATGGAATGGCAAACGGATTGCCCATTGATGATCCCGCTTCCGGATATAATCCCGAAGACCCCTGGACAGGAAGAGAACCCCGTTTTTACAAATTTGTGGTCAAAGACGGAGATCGGATTCACCGCGATGCTGCCCTCGATAAGTATGCAGAACTTTACAACGGAGGCAGACACCGATCACAGATTAATCCCCCCAGTGTGACCGGTTATTACTGGAAAAAATTCGTGCCAATGGGTCCGAGTTTCAACACTTCACAGGCAAACGGATTGCAGGAATACGTTCCCTACCTTAGACTGGCCGATATTTATCTGATGTATGCCGAAGCGGTTCTTTTCAGCACTGGCGGGAGCCCGAATGCTACTTCCGGAAATTATACCATGACAGCAGTACAGGCGTTTAACGTCATCAGAAACCGGGCACAGTTACCTGATCTTGACCCGAAATATACTGCCAGTAACGATCTTTTCTTTGAGGAAATTGTCAGAGAAAGAGCCGTGGAACTGGCCATGGAAGGTGCCCGTTTTTGCGACTTGCGAAGATGGAACAGAAACGGGGATCCCAGATACCTGGATAAAACAGCCATCGACTTTGACAGAGGTTCTGATGGTAAGCCAATCAACATAAAGGAGCGGGTAATCGTAAGAAGAACCGTGGAGAAAAAACACAACTGGCTGCCTATACAGGTTAAATTCACCAAACAATATGAAGGATTCCCTCAAAATCCAGGATGGTAATTCGAGTTATTAATTAAAAATTTTCAGAAGTAATGAAAAGTTATCATATAATAATTGTTTCCATACTGTTTTTCTTTTCCACATTCCATTCAGTTATTGCGAATTACAACCTTTCTCTTGGAAAGAGAGCCTATTCTGAAATAATCAATGAAGAGGATGAAAAGAAAGATTCAGTAGATGTGGCATTCAAAAGAATAGAAACAGACAACATTGTGGGTGCGATCAGTTCATTAAAAGCATCTGATATCAACGAGTCGGACAACTCAATTTGGGTTAGTGATGTTTTGGCCGGCCGTACGTTGGGTATGCTCGGAAATACCAATATCCGCGGTATCGGAATCAGCATTGATGTGGCCGACATCACGGGAAGTGGAACCCTGTCAGGGAATGCACTGTTTGTGGTGGACGGACTGCCTCGGGATATCGATGGCCTTCGCATGTCGGAGATTGAAGATATCACCGTACTGAAGGATGTAAATTCTGCCATCCTTTACGGTAGTACTGCCATTAACGGAGTGGTTCTCATCACTACGAAACGCGGGAAGATAAATGAAAACAGGAAGAATATCTCGTTAAATTACGGGATTTCAACACCGTTGGCATTACCCAAATACTTAAACTCTGCCGATTATATGACCTATTATAATCAGGCCAGGAAAAACGATGGTCTTGATCCGCAGTACAGCGAAGAGATGATTGAAAATTACCGCAATGGGAATAAATACAGATATCCGGATGTGGATTATTATTCCAATGAATATGTGAGATCCTTCAGGCCTTATCTCGATTTAAACGGAGAGTTTTCGGGAGGGAATCAGAGCGCCAAATACTATCTGAATTTCGGCATGAACTCGTTGGGAGGATGGTTAAACTTTGGCGAAGGTGCCAAGGCAAGGTATAATACATTTAACGTAAGAGGGAATGTGGATCTCGAAATCATTGATTGGATCAATACTTCCATTGATGCCACAGCGCTCTTCGGTACCGATAGCGGTCCCAGGGGAAGTTATTTTGGAGACGCACAAAATTTGAAACCCAACGATTTTACACCACTGATTCCCTTCAATCTGATTGATCCGGAAAACTCCTTATTGTTGGGAAGAAAATTCGATGTGGATGGCATGTATTTACTAGGCGGACATATAAACCGACAAACATCGCCATTTGGAAACGGCTATGCAGGAGGAGTATTTGAAAGAATAGACAGAAAGTTCTCTTTTAACAACAGAATCAACTTTGATCTGGATATGCTTACGGAAGGACTCTCACTGCATACCAATATTAGTTTCGATTATTATACAAGGTATGATCAAACGGTTGCCAATCAGTATTCTGTATACGAACCGGTATGGTCCGACGTGGAAGGTGAAGATAAAATCATAGATCTGAAACAATATGGCAAAGATGCCAAATCAGGAAGCCAGAGCGTTGGAAATACATACTTCAGAAGAAGAATCGGATTCTACGGTCTCCTCAATTATGACAGAACGTTTAATGATCTGCACAATTTTTCCGCATCCATGGTAGGATTCGGAAGCCTTTTCAAAGAACTGAATGACTTTCAGGGAGTAAAAAACGCTCACCTGGGCATGCGGCTGGCATATACATTCGACCGGAAATATCTGGTTGACTTTAGCAGCGCTTACGTAAATTCTGTGAAATTGGCATCGGGTAATAACAGAGGGTTCTCTCCTTCACTTGGTATAGCCTGGATGATGAACGCTGAAGATTTCCTTTCTTCTGCTGACAATATAGATCTGCTGAAACTGAGACTCTCCGGAGGGATTTTAAACTCAGACATACCCATTAACGGATTCTTCTATTACGATAATGTATATGGCGGCTCCGGAAGTTATAACTGGTATGAAGGAACCAGAAGCAGAAGCGGAGTCATGTCGAATAGAGAGCAAAATCTGGATCTGGGATTTGCCAAGAGAAAAGAGGTGAACATCGGATTGGAAGGGCTGTTTTTTGATAAGATGATTGGACTGAATGCCAATTTCTTTTATGATATATACAGCGATCTGATCGCAAGACCATACACCAGATATCCGGGATATTACAACGACTTTATTCCTTATGAGAATTATGAAAAAGACAGCTATACGGGTCTTGAAGTAGGATTGAACTTCAACAAATCTATCGGTGACTGGGATTTTATGCTTGGTGTAAATACCTTGTATGTGACATCGAAAAGATTGATTGTGGATGAAGTATACGAGGATGCATACCGTTACAGAAAAGGATATCCCAAGGATGCTACATTCGGACTGGAAGCACTCGGCTTATTTAAAGATCAGGCTGATATAGACAATAGTCCGGTTCAGTCATTCGGTACTGTTCGTCCAGGCGATATAAAGTACAAAGATCAAAACGGAGATGGCGTTATTGACGGAAACGACGAGGTGTATCTCAGAAGATGGCAGACTCCTCTTTCAGCCGGACTACAATTGAAGGTTGCCTACAAAAACCTGACCTTGTATGCGCTGGGTGAAGGACGTGCAGGAGCTGATACTTTCATGGAAGGAAACTATTATTGGGTCGATGGAAACGACAAGTATTCAGAAGTGGTACTCAACAGCTGGACTCCCGAGACCGCTGCCACGGCAACTTATCCCAGACTAAGCTCCCTGGCCAACAGCAACAATTCCAGAAGATCAACCTATTGGATGTATAACAATGATTTTTTTCAAATACGTACGATTCAGCTGACATACAAAATGCCCGAGTTCGTCACACGACCTCTCAAAATGAATCATTTTGATATTTTTGTGGACGCCTCCAATGTGTATCAGTTCGCAAAGAATAGAAAAATCAGAGACACAAGAGTTGGAGGAGATCCTTATACCCGCACATTTTCAGTAGGATTAAGAACAAAATTTTAAACGATGAATTATGAAATTTAAAACGATATATTTTTTATTCTTAGGATTACTTTTGGTACTGCCCGCATGTACGATGCTGGAACCGGAAGATGACAATCACAGTACCTTTGATCGCGTCTTTGATGATCCTAACTTTGCCGAAGGTTTGCTGATCAGAGCCTATACCTTTATTCCGACCAATGACTATAGGTTCGACGAAGTAGCTACCGACGATGCCGTTTCTAACGATCGTTTCAACTCTTTCATGAGAATGGCCACGGGAGAATGGTCGGCTCTTTATAACCCACAGGATTTATGGACCAATTCAAACAGGGCAATCACTTACATCAATGAGTTTTTGACCATTGTGAATGATGTACCCTGGAAATGGACCGATGAAGAGCTAAACGATCTATATATAAGGAGATTAACTGGCGAAGCGTATGCCCTGAGAGGTCTGTTCAAATATTATCTGCTGCGAAATCACGGCGGGCTGGATGCCAGCGGTCAAATGCTAGGACTGCAGATACTGGATAATTATCCTGTCGGACAGAGCGATTTCAATAAAACAAGATCTCCTCTGGAAGAGTATATTAACAGTATCTACGCAGACCTGGATGAGGCTCTCAAATATATTCCACTCGATTACGGAAATAAAAGCAGTTTATCAGATCTTCCCACTTCCTTCAGCGGAATATCAACAATTGATCAATACAACACTGTTTTTGGAGACTACTCATTGCAGAGGATGAGCGGCAGACATGTCATTGCAATAAAAGGTCGACTGGCTCTTCTGGTAGCCAGCCCGGCATTCAATCCCTCCACCGATGTGAATTTGTGGAAAAAGGGCGCCGACTACCATGCACAATTGATTAATGATATCGGAGGTGTGGGAGGTTTGGATCCCAAGGGACACACCTTTTATCTGAAAGCACAAATTGATGATTCCGATTTGAACAGCGGAAACAAAAAGGATATCGCTGAGATGCTGTGGAGAAGACCAATCTATACAAATAGGACAAGAGAAGTGGATAATTTCCCGCCCTCTCTCTTTGGCAACGGAGAAATCAACCCTTCTCAAAATTTGGTGGATGCATTTCCCACCTTGACAGGATATCCCATTTCTCATCCCCTGTCGGGATACGACCCCTCTTCTCCTTATTCGAACAGAGACCCCAGACTGGATTTGTATATTATCCGTGACGGCAGTAAATACAAGAACGAAACCATCAACACAGGTATTGGTGGTGGAGTAAATGCCGTGGACTCTGTATCAAATTCCACACGAACAGGTTATTATCTTAAAAAACTTCTTCGGGAAGATGTGAACGCAGATCCTATCAAGCCCAGCGATCAAAAACATTACAATACACACATGCGGTATACGGAAATATTTTTAAATTATGCCGAAGCAGCCAATGAAACATGGGGACCCGCCAACAGCGATTACGGATATACAGCGAAAGATGTCATCGCAGCAATCCGCAAAAGGGCCGGAATCAAACAACCGGATGTATACCTCATGTCGGTTACGGATAAAGAAACCATGCGCACTTTGATTCAGAATGAGAGAAGACTTGAGCTGTGTTTCGAGGGATTTCGTTTTTGGGATCTGAGAAGATGGAAGAAGGATCTGACAGAAGCTGTAAAAGGAGTACATATTGATCAGGGATCCTATTCATATTTCACAGTAGAGGAACGTGTCTATAATAATGATCATATGCATTACGGTCCTATTCCCAATAACGATGTGATTAAGTTCGGGATAACCCAAAATGCCGGATGGTAAAACGATAAATTTAATACGTAAAAAGATGAAGAAAATAGTATTCCTATCGGTACTTTTAATTGCAGGACTCACCTCATGCAAGAACTTTGATATAGATCATCCTGATTATGAATATACTTCAGGCTATTTCCCATACCAGTTCCCTGTAAGAACCCTGGTGCTGGGTGACTATATCTACGACAATGAAAATGACAACAACCATAAGTTTTTAATATCTGCCGGAATTGGCGGCGTTTATGCAAATGAGAAAGACAGAACATTCAATATACAGGTAGATAACAGCCTGTGTAATGGCATATTATTTGCAGCTGGCGGCGATCAGATTAAGGCTTTGCCGGAGAATTACTACAGTCTGAGCGGGAATAAAATAATTGTGCCCAAAGGTAAAATGAACGGAGGAGTTGAGGTTCAATTGACCGATGCCTTTTTCAATGATCCTGCAGCAATAAAAAACACCTATGTTGTACCGGTCAGGCTGGTGAGCTCCAATGATGTGGACACTATTCTGGTAGGACAGTCTCCCAATCCTAGTGCAGATCCGCGTATTGCATCACAATGGCTTGTAGCTCCCAAGAATTTTACCATGTTTGCTGTGAAATACATCAACGAGTTTCATGGTACATATTTTCGTTATGGAACAAGTACCGTGAAAGATCTTACCGGGGCGGTTGTTGAGAATACCAATTATAACACCGAGAAGTATGTGGAGAATTATCCGATACTCAAACTAAATACTTCGGGAAGATACCAGGTATCCATCAGCACTTTCTTCCAGTCGAAGATAATGGAAAATTCAGTCAATCTGATCCTCACATTTAACGGCAACAATTGTACCGTATCTGCACCGACTGGATCACCCTATACCATCACCGGTAGCGGAGAATTCCAGTCAAAAAAATACAGTTGGGGAAACAAGGAAAGAGACGGAATTGTATTGAATTACACAATTTCTGACGGAACCCATGTCTATCAGGCAAACGATGTCCTGGTGATCAGAGACAGGGGGGTAACGATGGAAGTCTATTCACCCGTATTGCAGTAAAGATGATTAAAAAAAGCCATAACTATGGGTAGTTATGGCTTTTTTTACCCCAGTATAAGCTATGAATCACTTCTTTATAACTTCGGGGAATTGATTCCCAACTTTTGATCAGGATAATATGATAAAACATTATTTTTTTCTTTTTGGATGTATCTCTTTTTTCACCTTACAATCCTTTGGCAGCAATGACAATCGGGTGTTTGAACCCGAAGCGATTAAGGAAGTCATGCTCAAAACAGCAGCATGGCAGTTGAAACATCCAAAACATGCGCAAAACGACTGGACAAACGCCGCTTTTTATGCCGGGATGTTTGCCGCCTGGGAAGCAACAAGGTCACAAACAATTTATAATGCCATGTTGTCCATGGGTGAAGATTCTACACAATGGCGACCTTACAGGCGCTGGTACCATGCAGATGATATTGCCATCTGCCAGACCTATATCGACCTCTACCGGATAGAAAGGCAACAAAAAATGATCCAACCTACCCTGGACACACTCGCGATCTTATTGAACAACCCATATCCGTACAAAGGTATTCAGGTCATTAAGTGGTGGTGGTGCGATGCGCTGTTTATGGGTCCCCCGGTGCTTGCGAAGATGGCGAATGTGACGGATGATGACAAGTATGCAAAAGCGAACGACACCTACTTTAAGGAGTGCTATAACCTCCTTTATAACAAAGAGGAGAAGCTTTTTGCCCGCGACCTGAATTATGTGATTAAAGGAGATGGAAACGACCGTTGGGAAGCAAATGGAAAACGCATCTTTTGGTCACGTGGCAATGGGTGGGTCATGGGTGGCCTGGCCCGTATTCTTCAGGAACTCCCGGCCGATTACCCGGAACGCCCATTCTATGAGACACTTTTCAAAGAGATGGCCGAACGCATCCTATCTCTTCAACAGGAAGATGGTTTGTGGCGTGCAAGTCTGCTCGATCCTGAGTCTTATCCGGGAGGTGAAGTAAGTGGGTCGGGATTTTTCTGTTATGCTTTTGCATGGGGCATCAACAATGGCCTCCTGGACAGCAAATTATTTAAACCTGCTGTGGATAAATGCTGGATCGCATTGAATTCCTGTGTCAACGAAGAAGGGCGTGTAGGATGGGTGCAACCGATCGGTGCAGATCCTCGAAAGAACTTCAGTGAAGATAGCTGGGAAGTATATGGCACGGGAGCCTTCCTTTTAGCAGGCAGCGAAATGCTTAAATTAAAGTGACTATGCACAGACTATATCTGTTGATTTTGTGGCTATTTTTTATCCTGACTGCTTTTGGACAAGGAGAAGGCAATTTGCAAACCGATAACGGGAAGACTACCAATCGGGGCGTAGCATATTTGCTCGACAAATTAGATGTCGAAACAGCACCGCTCAGTGAGGTTCAAAAAATTACCGACAGAGAAAATCAGGGAAAAGCCTTGTTGAACTACTTCCGGTCGCGGTATAATGTGCATCACCGGATTAACAGAGACGACAGGGTTCGTAGTTTGGGAAATATCGCATCACAATCGGACTTCGAGTTGGCTGACGACGCATTGAAACATATCTTCGTGGGACAACCGGCCTATCCTCGTTTTTTTTGTGGTGAAGATATTGATTGGGGATCACGCCCCGTTCCCGATAATGAATGGGTTTGGCAGTTAAACAGGATGAATTTCTGGAATGCTATGGGAAGGACCTACTGGCATACGTCCGACGAAAAATATGCCCGGGCCTGGGGGGAACAGCTGATTGACTGGGTAAGCAAAAACCCCAACGATGAGGATCACCGGTATGCCTGGCGCTCCATTGAAGCCGGTATACGGGGTAACAGCTGGTGTGAACTGTATCAGCGTTTTATTGATTCTCCTTCATTTACCCCGGAAGTGTTGACTGCTTTCCTGACCAGCCTGCACGATCATGCCTCATTCCTGATGACCAAATACACCACCAACAGCAACTGGGCTCTGATGGAAGCAGAGGGACTGGCAGCCATTGCCATACTCTTTCCTGAATTCAAAGAAGCTCCGTTATGGAGGGAAGAGGCTTTCAGAAGATTTAACATAGAAATAGACAAACAGGTATATTCAGACGGGCAACAGAGAGAGCTCGCAATGGGATATCACGTGGGATGCATCAGCTGGTTCCTTAGAAGTTATGAACTGGCCAGAATGAACGAAATGAAGGATGCTTTTCCGCGAACCTACGTGGAAAAAATAGAAAAAATGTGTGAGGTACCCATGAAGCTGTGCCATCCGGATGGCACCGTGGTACAGTTTGGCGATGCCTGGACCGGAAAGCCGGGACAATACAAAAATCAATTTATGGCCTGGTCAAAACTTTTTGACAGAGACGATTTTTTATATATGGCAACCGACGGAACCAAAGGAAAAGCACCCTATAAAACAGCTTTTGCACTGCCTGAAAGCGGGTTGTACTCGATGAGGAGTGGCTGGGATCCGGACGCCATCTTTCTGGCCTTGAAGTGTGGACCCAATGGAGGGGGGCACGCTCAACCCGATAACGGAACCTTTGGCTTGTACGCAGGCGGCAGAATTTTAATGCCCGATGCCGGCAGTTACATTTATAGCGGCGATCCGGAAGGAAGAGCCTGGTTCAGGCAAACGAAGGTACATCAGACCATTACACTCGATGACCTGAATTCAGCATATGCTCCCAAACTACTTTATTGGAATACAAATAAAGGCCTGGATGTACTGGTAGTAGAGAACAACAGCTACGACGATCTGACGCATCGGCGTTCCCTGTTGTTTATCGACAAACGTTATTTTGTGATTGTTGACGAAGTTTACGGTGCAGCAACCGGAGAGGTAGGACTACATTTCCAGCTTGCTCCCGGAGAACCGGCTGTAGACAAGAAAAACTTCTCCGTTCAGACCAATTTTCCGGAGGGATGGAATGTTTACCTGCAAACTGCCCACAACCAAAACAAAATGCAACTACTGGAAGAAGAAGGATGGGTCTCCCATCAGTACACCATAAAGGAACCCCGACCTGCCTTTTGTTTCAATATAAATAAAACTGGTGACAATCCTGTTATTCGCTATGTCACTCTATTGGTGCCTTATAAAGACAGAAAACCTGATATAAAAGTAAGAATTCTCAATGAGTCAGAAAAAGAACCCATTTCAAAGATGAACCTGGAAATAACCGAAAACAGTAGCAAAAAAATGATACAGTATAATCTTTAAAACACCATTGTATGAAATCATCAAAATTTTCAAAGATCTTCTTAACAATCTTTTCTATTTTGTTTGTCTGTCATGGTAGTGTACAGAAGCTATCTGCGCAGCAAGCTGAAGAGGATCAAATACCCAAACTCGAAAATCCATTTACACAACAATATCTAAAAAAGAATATCCGAAAATCACACCCGAGATTGGTTTTAAATTCAGCCATTGAAAAAGATTTGAAGAAAAAAATTAAATCCGATCCGGTTGTCAGGAATATGTATGCAGCAATTAAGCTAAATGCGGAATCTATTTATGATAAACCACTGCTGGAAAGAATTCAGATTGGCAGAAGGCTGCTCAGTGTATCCCGGGAGATGCTCTTCCGGGTAAATATGCTGGGGATGGTCTACCGCATGGAAAAAGATCCGGCCGTGCTGAAAAGGCTGAATGATGAGTTGGTGGCTGTATGTAATTTCAGAGATTGGAATCCCTCTCATTATCTCGACGTGGCGGAGATGTCTATGGCTGTGGCATTGGCACTCGATTGGACAATGGGCGATTTACCTAAAACGACCGAGGAACTGGCGATACAATCTTTGATTGAAAAAGGAATTAAACCCAGCTGGCCCGAAAACGGGAAAAATCCAGGCTGGGCTTACGGCAACAACAACTGGAACCAGGTTTGTAACGGAGGTATGATAGCGGCATCCATCGCTATTGCTGAGAGAGATCCTGAACTGGCAGCCAAAACCATATCAAGGGCATTGGACGGAATTCCTCATTCCCTGGTTGAATACATGCCCGACGGTGTTTATCCGGAAGGATCTACCTACTGGGGATATGGTACCGGTTTTTCGGTCATTACCATTGCCATGTTGGAAAGTGCTTTTGGCAAAGATTTCGGACACAGTGATTATCCCGGATTCAAGGAAAGTGCCTTGTTCCGGGTGCTGTCCAACGCTCCTTCTGGCTGGTATTATAATTTTGCCGACTGTGGCGATAAAAGAGGAGTGAATGGTGATGCAACACTCGCCTGGTTTGCCAGTAAGACAGGGAACAAGGCTTTTTTCGAGAAAGAAAGATTTCTGATGCCTGTTGACCAGATGAGCAGACTGGGCCGTCTAGACGGATCAGCCCTGGTATGGATTTCACAATATAAAGAAAAAGAAGACATACAGGTTCCTTCTTCCTGGAAAGGAGAAGGAGCAAATCCGGTCGTAATTTTCACTGGCGAAAGCAATGATTCGCATCAGTATTATTTTGGCGGAAAAGGTGGCCGGGGCACTGTAAACCACGGCAATATGGATGGAGGATCATTTATTTTCGAGCTGAACGGCGTCCGCTGGGTTGTTGATCCGGGAAATCAGGATTACAACGACCTGGAACAGACTGGATTTGATCTATGGGGCAAATGTCAGGAATGTGAACGATGGACTTTGCTCACCAAAAACAACTTTGGTCACAGCACACTCACCGTGAATAATGAACTTCACGTAGTAGACGGATTGGCCACCATAAAAGACTTCAAAAACGGAAATAATCCCGAAGCGACCTTCGAGCTGACACCGGCGTTTCAGGGACTGCTCAAGAGTGCCCAAAGAAAATTCAGGAAAGACTCACCTGTTTCTCTTGTCGTGGAAGATATGATTGACGTGTCGGACTCCACAAAGCTGATCACCTGGCAGTTGATGACTACTGCCGATGTGGAACTGACGAAAGATGGAGCCATTCTCAGACAGGACAACAAAAGTCTGAAAATCGAAAATCTTTCACACCCCGGTTTATCCATGTCGGTGGTATCGCTCGATCCGGCACCTTTAAAGCTTGACAGACAAATAGCAGGTTTAAAACGGATTGAATTGAGAATACCTGCCTGGACCATAGAAGATAATAAAACGAATATCCTGATAAGACTTGCAGAAAATTAAACAAGAAAATATGAACAATCAAAAATAAAAAAAATGAAAAAATTACTATCTCTGTGCATTTTAATTATTTCCATCCTGTTTACAACGCAATCTTGCACAAACGCCCAACAAAAAAACCAGGACAGCGCTCAATTCATGGAAGAGAATATTTCTTTTGCTGCAGAACAGTATGGGTTGATGCTCAATAAAGTGGAAGACTCGGCAAGCATCGTCAATCCCAAATCATTTATTGAGGGGAAAATGAAATATATCCGTCCCCAGGAATGGACATCGGGCTTCTTCCCGGGAAATCTCTGGTATATCTACGAATTGACGGGAGATGAGAAATGGAAAACAATGGCTACAAAATATACCGAAGCGCTGGATACCATTCAATACTATACAGGCAACCATGATGTGGGATTTATGATCTACTGTAGCTACGGAAACGGACTTCGTTTGGCTGGAACTGAAGCTTACAAGGAAGTTATTGTGAATGCTGCAAAATCACTCTCAACCCGCTATATCCCGGAAGCAGGCATTATTCAGTCGTGGAATGCCAACAAATCGAAAGACTGGGAATGTCCGGTGATTATTGATAACATGATGAACCTGGAACTGCTGTTCGAAGCGACAAAGCTTTCAGGTGACTCCTCTTTTTATCACATCGCTGTTACACATGCCGACAATACCATCAGAAACCATTACCGTCCCGATTACAGTACCTGGCACGTGATCGATTACAGCAAAAGTGACGGTAGCGTCAGACACAGAAATACCCATCAGGGGTATTCCGATGATAGTGCCTGGGCCAGAGGACAATCTTGGGGCATTTATGGATTCATTCTTTGCTATAGGGAAACAAAAGACCAGAAATATCTGGATCAGGCAGAAAAGGCCCTGAATTTCATAGCCAGTCATCCAAATTATCCCGAAGACGGAGTTCCGTACTGGGATTTTGATGCACCCGATATCCCGAACACTTACCGCGATGCTTCCGCCGGTGCTATCCTGGCCTCTGCCTTGTATGAGCTGTCGACCTATTCCGATAAAATGGATTATAAGGCATGGGCTGACACAATTGTCGCTTCGCTTGCAAGCCCGGTATACCGTGCTCCACTGGGCGAGAACGGCAATTTCCTGCTGATGCATTCCGTCGGCAGTCTGCCCCACAACTCTGAGGTTGATGTACCCCTGAACTACGCAGACTATTATTTCCTGGAAGCATTGAAACGCAAGAGAGATCTGGAATAAACGGAGAGAAACCTGCAATGAAAACCCGGTTACCACTTGTTTTACTCTTATTGTGGAGTGTTGCAACTGTCGCCCACAGCCAGTCCAATTTGAATAACACAAAATTTGACGGATACAAAGGCATCTGGTTTGAACTCAATCAAAAATATGAACTGGGCGATAAATACTCGGGAGCTCTATCTACCTACACTGCCAAACACATGCCTTTGGCAGTGTATTCCGCCGAAGCCAACAAGACCTTTTTCGTATATGGTGGCACCACTGGCGAAACAGCGCGTTATCTGTTATGCATGATCGGATATTTTGACCATAAAACCGGCATGGTAGCGAAGCCCACTGTGGTATATGACAAGAAAGGAGTGAACGATCCACATGATAATCCTTCCTTGATGATAGACGATGAGGGGTATATCTGGGTATTCATCAGCGGGCGCGGACAGAAGCGCCCCGGATTTAAATACAGGAGTAAACTTCCGTACAATATCGATGGCTTCGACGAAATACGTACAGAAGAGATGACCTATCCACAGCCCTGGAACACAGGTCTGGGTTATTTCCACTTTTTCACAAAATATAAGGGAAACCGATTACTTTACTTCGAGACCAGTACCGATGGCATTCACTGGTCGGAAGATCAGCCACTTGCTGCCATACCACAAAAAGAAGGAGAACAGGCCGGTCATTACCAGGTTAGCGGACTTTATCATAACCGGAAACTGGGTACTTTCTTCAATCGTCATCCCAACGGAGATGTAGATAAAAGAACAGATCTCTACTATATAGAAACCTCCGATCTGGGTAAGACGTGGAACGACGTGCAAAAAAGAAACCTCTCGATCCCGCTGTTGCAAAAAGAGAACACAGCATTGGTAATCGATTATCAGTCAAAGCACAAGAATGTGTATGTAAAAGATATGGATTTTGATAAAAAAGGAAATCCAATCTGTCTCTATATCAGAAGTAACGGACATGAACCTGGACCCGCAAGTGCTCCCTATGAATGGTGCATCACACACTGGAATGGGAAGGAATGGCGTACGAATGTAATCACTGAGTCTGATCACAACTACGACATGGGTAGTTTATATGTTGGGAACAATGAATGGAGGATTGCAGCACCCACCGCCACTGGCCCGCAAAAGTGGGGCGTTGGTGGAGAAGTGGAGATATGGTCTTCCACTGATAAAGGTATTCACTGGACAAAGAGGAGAACAGTCACTTCAAACAGTCGCTTCAATCACGCATATATACGCCGACCTTTACATTTCAAAGCTCCTTTCTGTTTCTTCTGGTCTGATGGCGATGCCCATCATTTCAGTAAGTCACAACTTTACTTTGGTGATTTCAAAGGAAATGTATGGCAACTCCCGTATGAGATGAGAAACGATTTTGAAAAACCAAAACAGATAAATTAGTCATGCGAAAAAGTTTATTATCATTCATTTTCTTACTCATACTGATCGTTTCAGGTAAAGTATATGCTCAGGGTTGGCACGATATGAAAACAGTGGAAGATGTTTGCATTGCATATCCCGAAGAGATGAAAAAAATGCTGGGAGAGTTTGATCTCAACCGCCCCGGAATGGAACAGGTAAAAGAGGCCTTCGCATCGAAAAATATTTCAGCAGCTTGTACCCTCCTGCTGGAATATTATCAAAACAGCATTCATGCCCAGCATTTAAGGGAAAAAAATATGCCCGCTCACTCCGAAAAGACAGAGGCCGAAGCCGATTCCATCCTCAATAATATATTTGTTATTCAGAATGTGAGAGGTGTCGTCCCCTGGGGAGAAGACGGCCATCGCGACTGGCACTACAGAGGCCCGAATAACGACCGGGAATGGGCGTGGCTTTCCAATCGGCACAGCCAGTTAAATCACGTCTTTGATGTCTATCTCGAGACCGGGAATCCCAAATATGCCATCTATGTGGACGAGTTCCTGCGTGATTTTATCATCAAAAGTATGCCTTACCCCGGCGTAAAGGGAAGTGACGCAGTATGGAGAGGTCTTGAAGTGAGTTTTCGCTCAAAGGTCTGGTCCCGGATTTTCTATGGTTTGCTGCAATCTGAATATCTGCAACCTTCAACCCGTCTGCTGATGCTAAGCAGCTTACCCGATCATGCACACTACAATCGTCATTTTCACAGCGGCAACAACTGGCTTACCATGGAAATATCGGCATTGGCAACCGTCGCTACAAATTTTCCGGAGTACAATGATGCGGAGGAGTGGTTAAATTATTCCATAGACACCATGGCGGAAAGTATGAAAAATCAGGTCTATCCCGATGGCGCACAAACAGAACTGACCTCGCATTATCACAACGTCTCTCTGAGCAATTTTGACCTGTTCAAGGAGATATGTGACCGGGCAGGCAAACCACTGCCTCCCTTTTTTAACAGGACCCTTGAAGCGATGTATGCCTATATCGCTCATGCCGTACGACCCGATGGCAACCGGATCCTGAATAATGACGGCGACCTGGGCAGCGATCGGTCCCTGATCCTGAAAGGAGCGCACACCTATGATAAACCCGACTGGGAATATATTGTGACAAATGGGAAATCAGGTATAAATCCCACTGAAGACCCCTCATACCTCTTTCCGTGGGCTGGCCAGTTGATTTCACGGAGTGGATTTGATGCAGATGCACATTGGTCGTTTTTCGACATCGGTCCCTGGGGTAGTGGCCATCAGCACAACGACAAGCTTAATATCTCCGTTTCCGCCTATGGACGCGATCTGCTTGTGGATGCAGGCCGGTTTGCTTATACGGGAGAAGTAGCTGATAAATTCAGGTCCTACGCAAGGGGAAGCCAGGGGCACAACGTGCTTCTTTTCGACCATAAAGGACAGGGAGCAGGTCCGCTGCTTGCTGAACAACCTCTTTCCGAAGAACAGTGGGAAATGACAGATGCGTATGACTATGCCAAAGGATCGTTTGACATTTTTCCGGGACTCGAAGGCAAACTGAAACATACCCGCCACCTTTACTATTCACGTGGCGACTTTTGGATTGTGGTCGATGAAATTGAAACCGACAGGCCACGAAAGATAGATGCACTATGGCACTGGCACCCAACCTGCAAGGTGGCTGTCAACGGAAATAAAGTGTATACCGAAAATGACAGGGGTAACCTGCAGATTGTCCCTGTCGGTAACCGGAAATGGGAGATTAATCTTATCGAAGGGCAGGAGGAACCTGAAATTCAGGGATGGTACAGCAAAGAATACAATGAGTTTGAACCCAATGTGACTTCCCTGTATACAACACAAATCAAATCGGACAGTAAGCTTGTATGGCTTTTATTTCCTTCCGAAAAGGTTGAAACGGATGTCCGGGCTGAAATCGTTTCTGAATCCCCAAAAGGAATAATAGTAAGTGTGACGGATCAAAAGGGAAATAAGTGGAATGTGACTGTTCCGCTGTAAGAGTGCTTCTCTTTTATTAACAAACCCTGTATAGAAAAAACTTTAAATATGAATAAGATGAAAAAAGAACTGTTCCTGGTACTTGTCATGGTTATTTCAACCCATGCTTTTTCTTTCGAAAAAAGAGATATCCTTCAGCAAGAATCCCAAAAAATCGGATTGTCAGACGTCCTTGTAAAAGATTTCTCGGAGATTGGATTTCCTGATTACGCCAATCGAAAGTTTTGGAACAATCTTCCCGCTACCATTAGACAGCAATATATTGAAGCAGCAGAAAAATATCTGGATTACGACTGGCCTGCCGTAAAAGCAACAGATTATCTGGAGATTATCCGATCTGGCGACCGCAGACAAGAGGCATACGCTGCACCCAGCGGTGCCCTTCAGGCGCTGGTAATGGGTGAACTGGCTGAAGGAAAAGGAAGATTCACCGACCAGATTGTGAACGGTGTCTGGTATTACAGTGAACAAACATGGTGGGGCTGGTCGGCTCACCTGACAGCCCAAAAAGCAAAACACGGCCTGCCCGATGTGAACGAACCGGTGATTGACCTGGGGGTCGGCGAAATTGCCAATGTACTCTCCTGGACATGGTTTCTTTTCAAAGATGAGTTCGATAAAATACATCCCTTAATTTCACAACGACTGAAACAGGAGATCATGCACAAGGCAGTAATCCCGTATTATGAGCGGGAAGACTTCTGGTGGATGGGATTTGGTTCACGGTCGGTAAACAACTGGAATCCATGGACTAATCACAATATGCTCACAGCCATATTGATTCTGGAGGACGATCAGCAAAAGAAAATCAAAAACGTTGAAAAGGTGATCCGTTCGCTTGATGTCTTTGTCAACGGCTATCCCGACGACGGTGGGTGTGATGAAGGTCCCTCCTACTGGGGAAGAGCGGGAGCCTCGTTGTATCAATGTCTCGACTTGTTGAAAAGAGCGACCGGTGGTAAGTTTGATGTATATGACAATCAACTGATTAAGAATATGGGCAGCTATATTTACAAAGCATATATTACATATCCCTATTTCATCAATTTTGCCGATGCGGATGCAACAACCGGAGGAAGACCTTCCATCATTTACCACTATGGTAAAGACACCAAAGATCCGGTGATGCAGAAATTTGGTGCCTTCCTTGCACACAAACAGGGATGGGGAGAGGAAAAACCTGGAGGTAAACCCGACGAACAGATTATGCAGCTTCTCTATCTGGATGAAATTAAAAATGCAAAAGCTGAGGAAGCATTGATCAGTGATTTTTGGTTACCTCAAACCGAAGTTGCGGGTGGAAGAGACAAAGCAGGCAGCTCCGATGGATTCTTTTTTGCAGCAAAAGGAGGGCATAATGCCGAAAGCCACAACCATAACGACCTGGGCTCGTGTGTGCTATATATCAATGGCAAACCCTGTCTGATTGACTTGGGCAGAGAAACTTATACGGCAAAAACATTCAGCAGTGAACGTTATCAGATATGGACCATGCAATCACAGTTCCATAATCTGCCAAAAATAAATGGTTACGACCAACTTGCCGGAAGAAATTACAAAGCGACCAATGGTCAATTCAGCGCCGACAAAAAACAAGTGAATTTTTCAACCGATATTGCAGCTGCTTATCCGAAAGAGGCCGGCATAAACAAATGGGTACGTTCCTACCAGCTCGACAGGGGCAAACGGTTTGTAGTCAAAGATGAATACGTATTCAATAAAATGCCGGAGAACCCCACAACACTGAATTTCGTCACCTATTGCAAGGTAACGGAAAGCAAACCGGGCACGTTAATACTACAAGGTGAAGATTATAACCTGGAGCTGACTTACAATTCCAAAACAACAAAACCGACCATTGAATTTATAGAAGTTACAGACGACGGACTGAAACGTTACTGGCCCAACGGCGTGACAAGGATTGTCTTCAACCTGAAAAATCCCGGACTGAAAGGAGAAAACCGGATTACCATCACAAATAAATAATAACAGGGTGACAATGAAAAAAATATGTATAAATCTGGTTTTTTGGGCCTCCCTTTTGACCTTTCATATCAGTCAGGCTACTGCTTCCGATTTTGATGTGATCAAAAAAAGGGTCATTGCAAACCTTCTGGAACAGGATGTCCCTGACAAGGCAGTTGAGACGATGGTGAACACCATCAATCCCGACGGGACATGGCCTCATATTAACTATGAAGATGTGTCGAATGAAGGCTTTCAACACAGTGAACATGCAGCCAATATGGTTACGATGGCCAGAGCATACAAAAAAAAGGGATCTGCTTTTTATAAAAGCAAAAAAGTAAAGCAGGCCATCACACTGGCATTCAAGCATTGGGTAGAAAACGATTACATCTGCAAAAACTGGTGGCACAATGAAGTGGGTACACCCACCAATCTCGTGAACCTGATGCTGCTGATTGGTGATGAATTACCAAAGGATCTGGTGGAAAAGGGACAACCGATCATCGGACGTGCGCACGTCGATGGACCGGGAGCACGACCAGGTGGAGACAGGATCAAGATCGCTGGTATCCAGGCAAAGAACATGTTGTTCACGGGTGACTTTCAGACCTTTAATGAAGTGATCAGGATAATTGAGAATGAGATAAAATCAGTAGAATGGATCGGCAGAGAATATGGGTATACCTTCAAACAGCATGAGGGCGGTTTCTCCAATCGCTCTGCCGGAGGTCGTGGAATACAATACGACAACAGTTTTCATCACAGAACCGACGGTGTAAACAATACGCTTTCCTATGGGATGGGTTATGCAGAAGCATTCATAGAATGGGCAGTCTATACTGCCGGTACCAGCTACGCTTTTTCCGGGGAAAAGATTGAAAAACTGGTGGATTATTATCTGGATGGAATCTGCAAGACAGCTGTCTTTGGAAAATATCCCGATCCAGGCAAGAAAAACAGAAGCATAAGCCGACGGGGAGATCTGCGTCCCTATAGCGCGAAGAGTGCCGAAAACCTGCTCAAAACAACGAACTACAGAAGAGCGGAACTACAGGATATTGCAGATATCCGGAACAAGGGAATCAAACCAACGCTGTCACATGCCACTTTTTTCTGGAACACGGAACATTTTACTTTTCAACGTCCCGATTGGTTCACATCGGTGAGAATGTATTCCACCCGTACGCACAATATGGAGGAACCTTACAACAGCGAAGGACTGTTAAACCACCACAGAGGCGACGGAGCCAACCATATTTCACGCACTGGCGATGAGTATTATGATATCTTTCCTGTTTTTGATTATCAGATGATACCGGGTGCCACCATCATGCAAAAAGAATCTTTGCCAGGTCCTGGTCAGATCCAGAAACTGGGGCAAACCCATTTTGTGGGTGCTGTAACCGATGGAACCTATGGTGCCGTTTCTTTCGACTTTAAAAGTCCGCACGATCCATTGATTGCCCGTAAATCCTGGTTCTTTTTCGACGATACGTATGTGGCTTTGGGTACTGGAATTTCATGCACGCAACAGTTGCCGGTGGTTACAACCCTCAATCAGTGTCTCCTCCGTGGCGATGTGATTATGTCGACTGAGGGACAACAATCGGTGCTTTCCAGAGGTGAAAAAAATTATGACAACGTCGATTGGGTATTTCATGATGGAATTGGATATCTGTTTCCACAAAAGACATCTGTGGGACTCCAAAACGATCGTGTAACCGGTTCATGGTGGAATATCAGCAAACAAACCAGCACCGACAAATCGTCCGTCACCAAAGATATTTTTAAGCTCTGGATCGACCATGGAAAGCGTCCGTCAGACAAGCTCTATGCGTATATTGTAGTACCGGCAACCACACCGGAAAAAATGAGACAACTTCGTTCAGAAAGCCACATTGATATTCTCATGAACAGTCCGGAAATACAAGCCGTCAGAAACAAAGATCTGGACATGACTCAGGCTGTTTTTTACAGAGGAGGCAAAATCAGCATGGATGAGAACCTACAGATAAAAAGCGATAATCAGGGAATCGTCATGATAAAAATGAAAGAAGGTCGGCTTGCTGAAATATCAGTCTCCGACCCCAGTAGGGAACTGGAGCGCTTCAACCTTTCTGTTACGACAAGAATCGATAAGAAGGGAAGCAACTTTTGGACAGTCTGGAATGAAGACGAGCAGGCAACGCACATCTCCATCGCATTACCGCAGGATAATTATGCGGGGGATAGTGTCACCATCCAACTTAATGAATGAATGTCATGAAAATTAACTCTATTATTCTTTTGTGTCTGTTCATCTTATTATTTGGGGGGAGTACGTGCGATAAAAATGAACCGGAAACCGGGCAGACCGATGTGGAAAACAACAAAACCGGACATCCGCGCATCATGCTCCTGGAGGGTGAAGAAGCGCAGATAAAGGAATTAATTGCCGGTGACGCCACGTGGAAGAAGATGCACGATGCTATCATCGGGGAATGCAATGTAATCATCACCAAACCCGAATTGGAAAGGGTCATGACGGGAAGGAGGCTGCTCGGCACCTCCAGAGAATTGTTGCGGAGGGTTTTCTTTCTTTCATACGGATACCGAATGACCGCAAATAAGCGTTACCTGGAAAAGGCAGAGAAGGAAATGCTGGCTGTCTCCCGGTTTACCGACTGGAATCCATCTCACTTCCTGGATGTAGCAGAGATGACTATGGGCGTAGCCATCGGCTATGACTGGCTTTTTAATGGACTCCCTGATAGTACCAGAGAAACGATCAAACAGGCGATTGTACAAAAAGGGTTGAACCCCTCCAAAGAGAGCAAATACAACTGGTGGCTCAAAACCGAAAACAACTGGAACCAGGTCTGCAATGCCGGAATGACTTTTGGTGCAATGGCTGTGCAGGAAGATTATCCATTATTGGCCAATGAAATTATTGAACGGGCCTTCACCTCAATTCCTCTTTCCATGGAAGTATATAAACCGGGAGGAGTTTATCCGGAGGGATATGGATATTGGGGTTATGGCACCACATTTAACATTCTATTTCTCTGCGCTGTGGAAAAGGCTTTAGGCAGTGACAGAGGGCTTTCCCGTTCTCCCGGGTTCTTGGAAACGGGCGACTTCCTAAAACACATGATTACGCCGGGCGGTAAAAATTTTAACTGGTCCGACAATGGGCTTGGCGCAAACCTGAGTCCGGCAATGTTCTGGATTGCACAAAAAAGTAATAAGCCCTCAGTCTTGTGGTCTGAGAAAGAGTTTCTGAAAACAGATAATTTTTCAAAATTCAAGGGGATCAGAGAGTTGCCTGCCATCATGATCTGGGGTAGGAATATTCCGCTGGACAAGATCACCGAACCCAAAGAAAAATTCTGGTTCGGCCAGGGAACCAATCCGGTTGCGATGATGAGAACATCCTGGACAGATCCCAATGCCATCTATCTCGGATTTAAAGCCGGCTCACCTTCGGTGAATCACGGACATATGGATGTCGGCTCCTTTGTAATGGAAGCAAATGGTGTGCGTTGGGCATCCGATCCGGGCATGCAAAACTACGAATCGCTGGAGTCGAAAGGAATGAACATCTTTGGAAGAACGCAGGACGCACAACGATGGACAATTTATCGGATGAACAATCATTCACACAATGTGATCACAATAAATGACCAGCATCAGCAGGTGAAAGGGTATGGAAAGATTGATGCATATTCCGATGCGGAAGCATTTTCTTATGTTGTCTCAGACATATCCTCAGTTTATGATGGTCAGATGAAGCAGGTTGTAAGAGGTGTAGCCATAAAGGATGGAAAATATGTAGTAATACGCGATGAGGTGGAAACCCTGGGGAAAGAAACAAAATTGAAATGGGCCATGTTCACTTTCGCAGATGTTGAACTGGGTGACAATTCAGCGGTACTGACACAAGATAATAAAAAACTCTACATCCGGGTCAATGGTTCGGAAAATATCGTGATGAAAACATGGAGTACGACACCAGAAAACGATTATGATGCCACCAACCCGGGTACGGTGATGGTGGGATTTGAATGTATGCTACCGGCCGATACACAAGCATCCTTCGAAGTATTGCTGATTCCGGAGGAATCACGCAACAGCGCCACCTGTACCCATAAAAACCTGAAAGATTGGTGATAATCTGATATTTTTTTTGCATCTTTGTCTCAATAGCATAATCCCGGCTATTGATTCTTTCAGATCAGATGTATACAACAATAAGCCGTCGATACCTGTTTCGGCATAGTAAAATTATATCAGCCACATTACTTATATGGCTCCATGTGCTTTTCGTACATGGCCGGGACGATGTCTATTTTTCAAAAATCGGTATCGAAGAGGGTCTGTCTCAGCTTTCGGTGATGACAATTTACCAGGATGAACTGGGCAGCATGTGGTTTGGCACCCGGGAAGGATTAAATATCTACGACGGCAACAGGATTACAATCCTACAACCTACCGGAGAATCGGAAAACGCATTATCGGGAAATCTGATAAAGGAGATTCAAGGAAACGCGCAGGGTTTGGTGTTTATTCATACCCAGAATGGTATCGATCAATATGATCTCAAAACGGGAACAATCACACACATTGTAACCATTCAGGTCAATGCGATGAGTTACGGCAACAATCGCCTCTGGTATGCAAAAGACAACAGGATTTTTCATGTAAGTAACGGACAATCAATATTTTTTAGCGAAATAGACAGCGACGCCCAGATATCAGCCATCCTTTCGGTTTCAGGCAACCGCCTGTATGTGGGCACGATTACCTCCGGCATCTTTGTGATCGATCAAAACAAAAATATAGAGAGGCTGCTTCCCCACTGCAGCCGTGTAGCGTCTCTTTTCGAAGATTCCGAAAAGAATGTATGGGTAAGCACTTGGGAAAATGGCGCATACATGATCACGCCGGATCACGCCATTGTGAATTATCGTCGATATCGGAAAGATCCAGCCGATGGATTGTCTTCAGATTTCGCAAGAACCGTGTGTGAAGATGAAAACGGGGACATATGGATTGGCACAAAGGAAGGATTAAATAAACTGGACAGGGCTTCGGCGCGGTTCCATCACTACGACTCCGAAATAAACAATGATAAAAGCCTCTCCAATGAATCGGTCTGGTCACTTTACAAAGACAACGGGGGAAACTTGTGGGTCGGCACTTATTTTGGAGGAGCAAATTATTTTAACCCGAAATCCAACGGCTACACTTTTCATGATTTGGCCAATGGATCTTTTGCCAACAAACCCTTTCCCATCATCAGTGAAATAATTCCTTACAATGACAGCACTACTTTTCTCTGTACCGAAGGAGACGGATTAATCCTGTATCATACCCGAAATAAAACATATGCTCAAATAGCGGCACTGGAGAATGACAATATCAAGTCGGCATGGCTCGACAGGGACGATAACCTCTTGTTTCTGGGATTACATCTTGGAGGATTGTGTATTCTGGATTTAAATGGCATGAAACTGAAAAGATACAGCCATATCAGAACGGATCTAAACCAATCCAATATTGTAAGAAGGATCCTGCCCTGGCATGATAAATATCTGATAGCCACTTACAATGGCTTGTACATCTTTGATAGGGAGGAAGAAACATTTTCAGTTTTTTCAGAGGAACTGCATCAGCATGTGACCTATTTTGTGGATATCGCCATCGATAAACAAAACAATTTATGGGTGGCCAGCAGGGGAGTTTTTAAATATAACATCACAACCAAAGAGGTTCGGCAGTTTTTTCATGATCCTGCCAACAGTCAATCGTTAAGCAACATAAATGCCAGCAAATTGTTTATTGACTCTCAGGATAGACTTTGGGTTGCAACCAGCGGAGGTGGTGTGAATCTATACAACCCCGATGGGATGGCATTTTTCAGATTCACTTCCCGAAACACCAATCTGAAGAACGATTACGTCAGTAACATAACCGAATCTCCTCTCGGCTACCTCTACCTGACAACAACCCGGGGATTGTCCTACATCAACCCCGCTAACAACGAAGTAGTTAATTTTGCCTCAAAAGATGGCATCACACTCAACTCCCTGTTTAACGGCGGGATAGCTGCAAAACCGGATGGAGAGATATATGTAGCCGGCATGAACGGGATGGTTACATTTTACGAACAGGATATTCTGGAATCACTGAAACCCGTGAATTTGTATTTTTCAAACCTCTGGGTAAACAACCGGGAAGTAATACCTGAAAACTCCGGACTGCTAACCGAGACGCTCCCTTTTACCCGACATGTAAAATTCAATCACAAGCAGTCGATCCTCAAGTTTGAATTTTCATCCGATCACATCACTGCGCTCGACAGATACCGCTATCAATACCGGATTAAAGGGCTCTCCAATGAATGGGTGTCCCTCAGAGAAGGACTTCATGAGGTGAACCTGATGAATCTGGATGCCGGACATTACATATTGGAGCTAACAGCTCTTTCTCTGAATTCAAAAGAGACGGCAGGCACCACTTCCATTGCTTTTCGTGTCACCCCGCCCTTTTACAGGAGTACATGGGCTTACATACTTTATTTATTGGCAGGAGTGGCTTTGATACTCTTTTATATAAGATACCTGAAATATAAAATCAGACTGCAATCATCGTTGGAATATGAGAAAAAAGAAAAAGCGCATATTGAAGAGGTAAATCAATCGAAACTCCGCTTTTTCACCAATATTTCTCACGAATTCAGGACACCGCTTACGTTAATTACCAGTCAGGTCGACATGCTCTTGCAACAGAAAAAACTGCATCCCGGAATATCAAACAGGATCTTAAGCATCAGCAGGAATGCAGCAATGCTCACCAGTCTGATCAATGAACTACTCGACTTCAGGAAGATCGACAACGAAAAGATGCCAATTAAAGCGGGTGAATATAATGTTGTTCAATTTGTCCATGAGATATACCTCTCTTTCGAAGAATATGCCGAAGTACAAAAAATCGATTTTTCCTTCCACACTATGGAGGAAACAATCTTACTCTGGTTCGATCAGAATCAGATGCAAAAGGTCTTCTTCAATTTAATATCCAACGCATTTAAGTATACTCCTAAGGGAGGTAAAATAGCCATCACCATCTCACAGGATGAGAAAAAAGTAGATATCTCGGTAAAAGACAGCGGCATCGGCATCTCCGCGGAGAACAAAAATAAAATATTCGATCAGTTTTATCAGATCAGCACCATTGCCGAATCCATCGGTACTACGATCCCCGGGACGGGACTGGGGCTTGCTTTAACAAAAGGGATCCTGGAGGCCCATCATGCAGTGATCAATGTTGAAAGTGAAGTAAATAAAGGAAGCAATTTTGAAGTCATTCTCCTCAAGGGATCTGATCACTTCTCTGATACAGAAAAGATTATCCCTGAAAATCGGGATCAGATAAGTATCAGAAAGATTCAAAACTATCTGCCTGAAATCAGGTATGATCTCGAAACCGATTCCGGGGAGAATGTGAAAAGTAACCTGGAAAGAAAAAACTCAATCCTGATTGTGGAAGACAATGAGGAATTACTGCAGGTCTTGTATCACGTTTTTGAACCGGTATACCATGTTTTCACTGCCACAAACGGGGAGGAAGGACTGGCCAGGACAATTGAAAAACAGCCGGATATTGTGCTGAGCGACCTGATGATGCCCCATATGTCGGGGAGTGAAATGTGTTTGAAGATAAAAACCAATTTCACGGTCAGCCATATCCCTGTCGTTTTGCTCACTGCACAAACGGCCGTAGAGTCAAACATCGAAAGTCTGAAGCTGGGTGCTGACGATTACATTACCAAACCCTTCGACGTAGCAGTGCTCCTGGCGCGGTGCAACAACCTGGTGAACGGACGCAGAATATTGCAGGAGAAATTTGCCCATTCCACAGATATAAGTCCTTACACCCTTGCTTCAAATGAAATGGACCGCAACTTTTTGGAGAAAGCAAACAGAGTCATAGAAGAGAATATTGCAAATCCTGATTTTGGGGTCAACGAGTTCTCAAGGGAAATGAATCTGGGAAGAACAAGTTTGTTTCATAAAATTAAAGGAATCACAGGTCAGACACCCAACGATTTTATGATCACACTAAAAATGAAAAAAGCCACTTTTCTATTGACCAACCATCCTGAGTTAAACATCTCCGACATCACCTACCGGCTGGGATTTAATTCTCCCAAATATTTTTCAAAATGTTTTAAAGAACAATTTGGCATGCCCCCCACAGACTTTAAGTCAATGCATAAACCCGACTAGACAAAATCGATCCATTGCGCTGTTACTTTAGATGTTAAATCTTTTGACCCGTACGAAAAAGCACCTTTTTTGAACTATTTTGCCCCCCTCTATCTACCACCTACCTTTAACTTTGCCACGAGAATGAAAATTTGAAGCCTAAGAACTTTAAATCTTTTTTTAATTTAATGTCAATAAAAAAACAAAATCTAAATGAAAGTGATCAATCTAAAAACAATGACACTTGTCTTGTTGCTTCTGCTACCGATTTCCTTATTGGCACAAGTCAATGTTTCCGGTGTCGTATCAGACGAAAGAGGAGAAACACTCCCAGGAGTGAATATCCTCATCAAGGGAACCACAAAGGGCACAGTCACCAATTATGACGGAGAATTTACCATTCAGGCGAATCCGAATGACGTGATCGAAGCTTCCTATATCGGCTTCGATTCCCAGGAGATTGCTGTGGGTAATCAAAAAGAAATTAAAATCATCCTGCGTGAATCCTCCATCCAGATTCAGGAGCTCGAGGTTGTTGCCGTAGGTTATGGAGACGTGAGAAGAAAGGACCTGACCGGATCGGTGGCCAAGGCCGACATGTCGGAAATCATCAAGACTCCCGTAAACAATATCGCCCAATCGCTGGGAGGGCGGATAGCCGGTGTGCAGGTGTCATCAAAGGATGGCGGCCTGGGTGATAACTTCAGCATCACGATCAGGGGTGCCGGCTCACTGACTCAAAGCACTGAACCACTTTATGTGGTAGATGGATTCCCCCTGGAATCGAGTAACATGGGATCATTGAATCCAAACGATATTGAATCCATCGACGTCTTAAAAGACGCGTCGGCTACGGCTATTTACGGATCACGGGGAGCCAACGGGGTGGTGATCATAACCACCAAAAAAGGAAGTGCCGGAAAACCGCGCATTGAATACAACGGCAACGTGACGGTAAGCAACATTGCTAAAATACAGAGTTTGCTCTCCGGGTATCAGTTTGTTGAGTTACAGCAGGAGATGATGAACGAAGAAGACTTTGCTCTGAATTATCTACGTGACGGAAGAACGCTCAACGACTATTTAACAGAACCTGAATATGACTGGCAGGACGCCATCTACAGGACTGCCATCACCAACAACCATTATCTGTCACTCTCCGGTATGCAGGGAGATTTACAATATTCCACCTCCGGATCCTATCTGAATCAGGAAGGAATCATCGTCAACTCAAGTTTAGACAAATACCAGGGACGCGTAAGCCTTGACCAGAAATTATTCAACAACAAACTGCGATTGCGGGTTATTTCAAATGCCAGCCGTACCGTCAGAAACGGAGCTGATCCCACAGGCGGAGCCACTTCAATGAGCAACGCCCTGATGTACAGCGTTTGGGGATACCGTCCTGTGTCACCAACAGGTTCGAACCTGATGGAAGAACTGTACGATGATGCCATTGAAATGACCGAAGATTACCGTTTTAATCCAGTTTTGTCGGCGCAGAACGAATATCGTAAAACCACCACCGACAATTTTAGCGTTAACGGGATGGCGGAATATGAAATCATTAAAAATCTGCGCTTCAGAGCCACGGGTGGATACCAGCTGGTTAACTACACCAACGAGCAGTTTAACAATTCAAAAACCAAAACCGGTTTTTATCACGACAAGAACTCCCAATACAGAGGTATCAACGCATTTTACCGTCAATCAAACACCGAAAGGCTTCTGAATGAAAACACATTAACCTATCAGTTTGGTAAAAAAGGACACAATGTAAATCTGTTGGGTGGGGTCACTTTTCAAAACGAGAGTTACTATGATCATGATATGACCAGCACGTTTATCACCAACGAGATTTTCGGGATGGCCGGATTTGGGAAAAGCAGCAGCGTCCCCTCGGTGGGATCATCCAAAGGAGAAAATACACTGGCCTCCTATCTTGCCAGGGTGAACTATAATTACCGTTCCAAATACTATGTGACTGCATCGTTCAGAGCGGACGGATCTTCCAAATTTGCCCCGAAAAACAGGTGGGGATACTTTCCATCCACCTCGCTGGCATGGGCTTTCAGCCGGGAAGATTTTCTGAAAGACAATGAGATCCTGACAAATGGGAAGCTCAGACTCAGTTATGGTGAGACCGGTAATAACAGGGTAGACAACTATGCCTACAGGGGAATGCTGGAAACGGGCGATAATACTTTCTACCCGTTCGACAGCAACAAATACATCGCCTATCTGCCTACGAACATGCAGAATGAAAACCTGAAATGGGAAACTACAGAACAATACAACGTGGGGCTCGATCTGGGCTTCTGGAACGACAGAGTAAGCTTCATTGCAGACTATTACATCAAGAACACACGCGATTTGCTATTGCAGGCCGACCTGGCTCCATCATCGGGGTATGCATCTGCCATGATGAATATCGGTGAACTGCAGAACCGGGGATTTGAGTTTTCCATTCAGACTGCCAACATACAAACAGAAGATTTTCAATGGAATTCGGCATTTAATATCTCATTCAACAAAAATAAGATCACCCGGTTAAATGACGATCAGACAGCAATGACCAATTCGGTATACTGGGATAACAAATACAGAACCATGCCCGCTTACATAAGCCCCGTGGGCAGTCCGGCCGGATTGATGTATGGTTATCTGTACGAAGGAACCTACAAACAGGAAGATTTTGATATTACACAGAATGAGAACGGCACCACAGTATATACCCCAAAAGAAGGGGTGGTACTCTTCTCCAATCAATCGAGACCTGGTGACCCCCGTTACACCGATATCAATGAAGATGGTGTCATCAACGATACAGATAAAACCATGATTGGAGAGGGACACCCCAAAGCGATCGGCGGACTAAACAATAGTTTTGTGTACAAAAATTTAGATCTGAGTTTCTTCTTCCAATTCAGCCTGGGCAATGACATATTGAATGCCAACCGCATGATTTTTGAAAATCCCGCAGGTAAGAGACATACGAACATGTTTGCTGCTTATGCCGACCGCTGGACGGAAGAAAATACACTAAGCGATATTCCCAGGTCCAATGCAGTAGGTTCACAGGAATACAGCAGTTTGTATATTGAAGATGGTTCTTTTATCCGGTTGAAATCGCTCTCCCTCGGATATAATTTCCAGCCTGCACTGCTTTCCCGGTTACATATTGCCGCAGCAAGAATCGCTTTCTCGGCAGAGAATTTATTTACCATCACCTCCTATTCTGGAAACGATCCGGAGGTATCGACAAGAAACACGGTATTGACACCGGGATTCGACTGGTCGCCCTATCCTCGTTCCAGAAACTATTCACTTTCTCTTAATCTGACCTTTTAATAAAAAAGCATCACAAAATGAAGAATATAATATTTACACTGCTTTTTGCCTTCAGTATGCAAGCATGCAGCGACTTTCTTGACACGCGTGCCTACGATTTTGTATCGCCTGAACAGTTTTATCAAAATCAAAACGATGCACAGATGGCTTTGGCCGGAGTTTATTCAGCGATGGCCACGGAAAACGTTTATGGCAATCGATACTCATGCATGATTTCCAATGTGGATGACCTGAGTTTTTACGTTCGACCGGCTACCCAAACAGTGACCCACGTATATGGAAATGATCACAACACCAGCAACACCGATGTTTATAATGCATGGAGTTCCCTGTATAAAGGGATTGAAAGTGCAAATATCCTGCTTGAAAGAATCGATAATGCCAGTATAGATGAAGCGGTAAAAACCCGCATCAAGGGTGAGGCTAAGTTTCTGAGAGCCTATTATCATTTTCTGGTTGTCCAGGCATGGAAAGATGTGCCCATCCGGAAAGAATCATTTAAAGATGTCTCCAAATCAGCCTTACAAGCTACACCACAGGCCGAGGCACTGGACTGGATCATCAGTGAAATGGAAGAGACTATCGGTATGGTGGATGATGAAACGTATGATGACCGTCCTTCTTACGTAAAAAAAACGGTGGTCGAAGGCATCCTGGCCAGGGTATGCCTCACCCGGGCTGGATATCCTACCAACGGTGGGCAACCTTATTATGAAAAAGCCGCAACTTATGCAAAATCAGTAAAGGATGCCAACAAGCATGCACTCAACCCCGATGTGTATGAGATGTGGAAAAGAATGGCCAGCGACAGGTATGACACAGAATATAATGAGTCGATGTGGGAAGTGGAGTTCATCGGCGCAAGGGAGCTCAATGGAAACTGGACTGACGGGAGAATTGGCAATGTAATCGGTAACATCCAGAAGAACGGCTCTACCGAAGGGTTGGGATACAGTTACTGGTTCTATGGCGGCTCCTTGATCCTTTGGGATCTTTTTGATAGCAATGATAAACGCAGGGATCTCTCCATGGCTCCCTACCAGATCGATGCAAAAGATCAATATAGCTATTGGAAAGATAGTCAGATTGTACAGCGTGCCTGCGGTAAGTTCAGGAGAGAATGGGAAACCTTGACTCCCCGTCATAAAAATTATACCCAGGAAAATTATCCTGTCATCCGTTATGCCGATGTACTGTTGATGCTGGCTGAAGCAGAAAATGAGGTGAATCAATCCCCTACTCCGCTCGCTTATGAGGCAATCAACACTGTACGGGAAAGAGCCGGCATTGCACCAATTTCAGGATTATCCTATGCTGAATTTCAACAGGAACTGCGGGATGAGAGAGGCAGGGAACTCTGCTTTGAATCGTTACGCAAATATGACCTGGTGAGATGGGGAATCTATACCGATGCCATCCAGGCACTCGGCGAAGTCACCTATGACAGTCGTTGGCCCGGCGGCAGCAATTACTCTACGGCAAGAGCCTTTGCCGAAAGGACACAGAAGAAGCACGAGTTCCTTCCCATTCCCTTAAAAGAGTTGGCCATCAATACGGAGCTATCACAGAACCCGCTGTGGTAAGTAAACTACGAATAAATCAGATGGAGTGATCAAACAATGAGTTACAAAATTTTCACAGGAATAATTGCTGGTGCAGCCATCTTGGGTGGATGCCAAAACAAATCACAGGAAAACAATGTGAACAAACCCAATGTCATCCTGATTTACACCGATGATCTGGGGATAGGCGACCTGAGCTGTTACGGTGCCACAAAAGTGTCTACACCGCATATCGACAGGCTGGCAGGAGAAGGGTTGCGATTTACCAATGCCTACGCTACTTCCGCCATGAGCACGCCTTCACGTTATGGAATGCTGACCGGCTTTTATCCCTGGCGAAAAGACAATACCGGAATTGCACCAGGCAATTCCGGCCTGCTCATCGATACAGCCACTGTCACGGTTGCAGACGTTTTCCAACAGGCAGGATACACAACTGCGGCCATCGGCAAATGGCATCTGGGTCTCGGTCCGGAGTCGGGGCCCGACTTCAACAGCTACATCTCTCCCAACACCCATGATATCGGCTTCGATTACGAATTTATTATTCCTGCTACTGTCGACCGTGTTCCCTGTGTATTTGTGGAAAACGGAAGGGTGGTAAACCTCGATCCGACCGACCCGATCTACGTGGATTATGAAAAAAAAGTGGGCGACTGGCCCACAGGAGAGGAGAATCCGGAGCTGCTCACGTTAAAGCCCAGTCAGGGACACAACAATACCATTGTGAATGGCATCCCAAGGATAGGTTATATGACCGGTGGGAAGTCGGCTCTCTGGAAAGATGATGAGATTGCACAGACCATCGTCGCCAAAGCAGAAAAATTTATCAATGAGAACAGGGAAAGACCCTTTTTCCTCTTCTTCGGTACACATGATATCCATGTGCCGAGGGTTCCTCATGCCGACTTCAAAGGAAAAAGCGGCTTGGGAGACCGGGGAGATGTGATCCTTCAACTGGATTGGACAGTGGGAAAAATAACAGAGATCCTGGAAAGCCTGCAGTTACTGGATAATACGATCATCATTTTCTCGAGCGATAACGGCCCGGTCATCGACGACGGGTATGAGGACCAGGCCCTTGAACTGCTAAACGGCCATACGCCCATGGGCATGTACCGCGGCGGAAAATACAGCCTCTTTGAGGCCGGCACCAGGGTACCGCTTATTGTCTATTGGAAGGATAAAATCAACGCAGGCATACAACAAGCCCGGTTCTCACAAATCGACCTGCTGCGGTCTGTGGCTGCCCTGCTGGATCAGTCGCTGGAAGAGAAGGCTGCTCCCGATAGTCAAGATGCACTCTCTGTGCTATTGGGCAGGGAAAATAAAGACCGGGATTTCATCATTCACCAGAACCTGAATAATACATTGAGTATTTCCAAAGACGGTTGGAAGTATTTTACACCCAGTGAACATCCAGCAATAGAACAATGGACCGGCATTGAGTTGGGAAACTCCCGGGAGCCGCAATTGTACCATACCGCAGAAGACCCTGCTGAAAAGAACAACGTGGCCGGAAAGTATCCTGACGTGGCCAGAAAAATGTCTTTCATGCTTGATTCCATCCGATCAAATAATTAACATGAACATGCAAAAAAAGGTTGTCATAGCTCTTTTGTGGATGCTCCTTGGCGTGAATATACTGTATGCACATAATTTCGAGGATTCACACCTTCCCTCTACCATTCAGGGAAAGGAGGGAAGGAGTGAACTGAGCCTCAGCCGGCAATATTACAAAGACGGCAAACAATCCCTTCTATGGAGCTGGGAGTCCGAAAACACGGTGCTGACCTTCACAGACAACGCCATCCATGACGTAGTCTCTTCCTTCGACCAGAGAAGTGGCGTTAAGCTCTGGATATTCAACGAAACACCACAGGCTAATCCCGTTGTTTTCCGGTTCAGGGATGCAAACGATATGATACAGTACCAGTTCGATTTTCATCTCAACTTCACCGGATGGAGAGCGGCCTGGATTGCTTATAGTGACATGTGGACACCCGACGGTGGAAAAACAACCCCACAGCAGGTTGTCTCCATGGAAATGGTCTCCCCCGAAAATATTGCTACCGGGAGATTATGGCTCGACAGGATGGAGTTTGCTTCTTATGTAGACCGGCAGGCCACACCCGATGCACAGATACCGGAAAACAACCGACATCTGGACAGGGAGATATGGCACTGGGGATTGCTTCATAAATGGGAACAGCAGCAGTATGATCTGGAAATACCTGCAACTGTGACGATCGCCGAATCTACCGACCTGGCCCTTGTTTATGACAATGTGAAGCAGATGCTGAAAAAGGAAGGCCTTGCTGATGCCGAAAAAAAAGAATTGCAAAAGCTGATTCAACTCTTTTCCATCTCGGAAGATGGCACCAAGGGAGCGCCATTGATGCAAAACGACAATGCGAAGCAAGGAGATGTCCACTTCGGTCAGCTGAATAAACTTATCGACCTGTCTGCCCGCGCATGGTATGTCGATGGTGATAAATCGGCAAAAGAGGAGTTTGTGAAAACAGTCCGTTATATGCTGATCCAGGGTTTTGCATGGGAAAGTGGCATGGGAACCAATCACCATTATGGCTACCAGATCAGGGATATCTTCGGCGCCATATGGTGGATGGAAGATGTGCTACGGGCAAACAACCTCTGGGTAGAGACCCGAAAAGCAGTCACCTACTGGAGTGGTCTGCAGGAAACGAGACGACCATTTAACCAACTGAGAGATGAGATCACCGACTCGTGGAACACCCTGCTTATTCCCCGGTTAACTTGTGTGCTTTGGGGCGAAACGGAACATGAACGGCTGAGGGATATGAAGGCCCTTGCGAGATGGGTCAACGGTTCGTTGCACTATTCTCCGGGAACCATCGGCGGCATCAAGGTAGATGGAACCGCATTTCACCACGGCGGCCATTACCCTGCCTACTCCGTCCCGGGTTTATCTTATGTGGGACGCTATTTACAGTGCGTGAACAGGACGCAGTTCACCCTAAACCGGGAGGCATTTGCAGTACTGAAGTTCGCATTGCTGTCCCTTTCGCGACAGACAAACCTGAGAGACTGGGGAGTCGGTGTATCAGGCAGACATCCCTTCAACGGGTCCATCCATAAAAATGGCATACTGACCTATGCCTTTGCAGCCATGGTGCCGGCAGAAACTGACAGGGAGCTGGCCGGAGAATACCTTCGGCTGATGGAAGGAATGAGAAAATATTCCCCAGACGACACCCTTATCAACCAATTCAAAAAGGAAGGGATCTCCCTGAATCCATACCCAAAAGGTTTTTATGTTTACAATTATGCTTCACTGGGGATCTACCGGTACAATAAAAAATTGGTCGCCATGAAAGGTTTCACGCAGAACGTGTGGGGAAGCGAAATCTATGTCCGCGACAACCGATTCGGACGGTACCAGAGTTACGGCTCTCTCCAAATAATCGGCACTCCGGTGACTGAAGCACAGTACAACGAATATCCCATCACCGAGGAGTCTTCCGGATACAGTGAGGCCGGATGGGACTGGAACAGAAACCCCGGAACAACCAGCATTTCCCTTCCCCTGGAACGACTCAACTCTCCCATTGCAGGGAGTGATATGCTGCGTCAACCACACACATTTGCCGGCGCTTCACAGCTGAATGAGGGTGAATTTGGCATGTTTGCCATGAAACTGGGGGAACGGGACAGGAAAAACTTTACACCCTCCTTCAATGCCCACAAATCCTTCTTTGCTTTTGGGAACAGGATCATTGCCCTGGGTGCGGCCATCAGAAACGACAACGGGGATTATCCGACCGAAACCACCCTCTTTCAGCAGCAGCTCCAATCAGTGGAGCAGCCGCTAGAGGTAAACGGAAAGAAAGTAAATCAATTTCCTTATCGACAGGAAATCGATCGCAACTGGCAAGAGCCGCTCATATTGAAAAATCTGACTGGTGATTATTATTTCCTTCCGCCGGGACAATCTGTTTCCATCGAGAAGCAGGCACAGGAGTCGAAGGAGAATAAAAAGATGGATCCCACCCGTGGAAACTTTGCTACGGCCTATATCCGTCACGGGGCAGCACCAGCAAACGATGCTTACGAATATATGATCCTGTTGGATGCAACCCAATCACAGATAAAACGACTAAAGAAGGGAATCACGGAGTATGAGATCATTCAAAAAGACGAGACGGCGCACATCGTACGCGACAGATTGAGCAATGCGAGAGGATATGCCATCTTTGAAGATTTCCGCGCCTCGACCGATACTTTCCTGGAGAAAAGCGACAAAGAAATCATGATCATGTTACAGCCCATAGGCAACAAATTGAATATAAGCGTGTGTGACCCCGATCTTCATCTAGGCGAATATAACTATACAACTCCCACAGAAAGCAATCCCGTATCCAGGGAGATCACCCTGAAAGGGAATTACACGTTGGCAGATGTTCCCCCATCGGTGTCACTCCGTGCAGAAGGAAACAATACGATAATCACGGTGGTGTGCCAGCATGGCATGCCGGTGGAGTTCACGCTTTGCACAGATTAATCATTCAGAAATAAAAAAATCAACAAATATTAAAAAACAGAAGATGAGACAATTCTCCATGCTATTTTTACTGGCCATCCTGCTGGGAGCCTGTACAGAGCAAAACGAAAAGAAGCCGCAGGGCGGCTCAGCCGATTTATTTGCTGATGTGATCAACACGGCCGAACAGCAAATAGGATATCAGGTAAAAGTGATCGAAGAGTCGGGTAAAATACTGAACCCCAGAACCATTGAAAACGGGTATGTACAATATATCCCAAAAGATGACTGGACGAGCGGATTCTTTCCCGGAACACTGTTTTATATGTACGACCTGACGAATGATCAGAAATGGATGGATGCAGGCATTAAACAGACCGAAGACCTGGACACGATTAAACACCTTAAATGGCACCATGACGTGGGCTTCATGATCAACTGCAGCTTTGGAAATGCTTTGAGAGTCACCGGCAATGAAGCCTACAAGCATGTGATCGTAGAAGCAGCTTCTTCACTGGCAACACGGTTCAGACCTGCTGCAGGCGTGATCCAAAGCTGGGATGAAGACAGAGGATGGCAAGGAGAACGGGGATGGATGTGTCCGGTAATCATTGACAACATGATGAACCTGGAACTGCTGTTTAAAGCCACCGAGATTTCGGGAGACTCCACTTTTTATAAAATGGCGGTATCTCATGCCAATACCACCATGGAGAATCATTACAGGGACGACTGGAGTTGTTACCACGTAGTCGACTACGACAAGGAACAGGGAGGTGTGAGAAGCAAACAAAATGCACAGGGATATGCAGATGAGTCTGCCTGGGCACGGGGACAAGCATGGGGAATATATGGATTCACCGTGGCTTACAGATATACGAAAGACGAACGTTATCTGGATATGGCTCACAAAATTTATAACTATATCTTCACCCATAAAAATCTTCCGGAAGATTTGGTACCCTATTGGGATTATAACGCTCCGAATATTCCGAACGAACCCCGCGATGCTTCGGCTGCTGCCGCCACAGCCTCTGCTTTATATGAGCTGGTCGCTCTCGGACAAAAACAATACAAGGAAACAGCCGATAAAATAATGAATTCCCTTGCCAGCGATGCATACAAAGCAATTGTGGGAACAAACGGCAACTTTGTGCTGATGCATTCCGTGGGAAGTATCCCTCACGGCAACGAAATTGATGTTCCCCTCAACTACGCTGACTATTATTTCCTGGAGGCGTTGACACGCAAAAAGAATGTAGAAAATCTCTGATAATTCCACAGTGGACTTTGCCCGGACAATCACGAACAGGCAATTCCTCGCATGATCCCCGAAAGCAGCATTGATAATGAAGAAACTTTTATTTATATTTTTGAATCTGTCGTTTCTCTTTGTCTCTTTTTCCAGAGATTTCAAAGAGTATACCCATGAGGCAATTATTTCGTTCGAAAAAGATGATCTGCCGGATCATGATACACAATCTGCGCTTACTTTCTCTTCCGAACACTATAAACATTTGCAGCATAGCCTGAAGTGGACATGGAACAGCAGGGATTCATATTGGAGTATACGCGAACCGATCAATTATGTAAAACCGTCGACTCAGGCAGATCCGCAGATATCTACCTTTGTATGCTGGATCTATTCAGACAAACCGATCAAAGAGGGAAAGTTGCGGGTTGAGTTCCTGAAAGAGGGAAAAGTGGCTTCATACTTTGATTACGGGCTGGATTTTACCGGCTGGAGAGGTGCCTGGATCGCCTTCGACCGCGATATGGAGGGTATGCCGGAAGAGGGAATGGATGAAGTGCGCTTCCGCGTTCCGGACGTTAATGCCGGCAAGCTGTTCTTCGATCATCTGATCCTCGCATCAATGCAGGATGCACGACACCACACCGCGGACTTTCAGGCTCCCTTCATCAACGAGGGAACGACCAATCACTGGCTTATTCTGCATGAATCCTGGTTGAAAGGGTTCGACATCCCTTTGGTAAATGCCACACCGTCGGAAATAAACGATATCAATCAGATTGAAAACCGGGTGAGGGAGTATCTGCTGAAAGGGCAAAAAGCAAAACCTTTACAGATGCTGCAGCACGAAGTGGAGCAGCATCGTATCACGGAGAATCCCGATGGTACCCTCAAAGGAGTGCCCCTCTTCTTTGAGCGGTTTGGTGAAACCTATCAGGTATTTGGGGCTGAGAAATACTCCCGGATATATGATAACATCATGGGATTGAGCAACTTCAACAAAACACTGTTCAATCTTTCCGTGGCCTACAACCTGTCGGATGATGAAACAGAGAAAAGAGCGCTGGAAAAGATGTTCCTGAAAATGATCCGTCATATGCTTGATCAGGGTTTCCAGGCTGGCAGCGCTATGGGGACACTTCATCACCTCGGTTACAGCATGCGCAACTATTATCCGGCAGTTTTTCTGATGGCTGACGTGTTGGAACAACATCATCTGAAAAACCAACTCCAACAAGCCATGGAATGGTTTGCCGGCACAGGAGAAGTAAAAACAGCTCCGCTGATACCGGGAATGGATGTGGATACATTCAACACCAATCTGATTGCCAGATTGACCAGTATCCTGATGATCAGCTCCCAGCCTGAAAAAGTGCGTTATCTGCATACATTTACAAGGTGGCTGAACAATGGATATCAATATGCGGACGGTACAAGAGGTACCTTCAAAATTGACGGCACCATGTTTCATCATCGCCACAATTATCCAGCATACGCGGTAGGTGGACTTGACGGGGCAGTAGCAGCCATCTATCTGCTGAGAAACACCGGTTTTAAAATTTCGGAACAGAGCCACCGGATATTAAAAAAAGCGCTCCTCTCCATGCGGACATACTGCAACCTGCAAACATGGCCGCTCTCGCTCTCGGGAAGACACCCCGACGGGGAGGGAAGTCTGGAGCCTGAACAGTTCGGACTGCTGGCACTGGCAGGCACGCCCGATGGAAAAGAGACAATAGACCAGGGGATGGCCAAGGCCTACCTGAGACTGGTCACCCAAAAAACGGACATCACCCGCACACTCGCTGCAAAAGGCTATGCAGCAGAAAAATCGCCGGTGGGTAACCACTCATTCAATTATTCCGGACTCATTGTACACAGGAGAGCCGACTGGATGGTCTCCGCCATGGGCCACAGCAGGTACCTCTGGGCCAGTGAAGGATACCGCGGCGAGAATCTCTTCGGAAGATATCTGAATCACGGCTCACTACAGATACTGGCTACCGGTGACCCTATCTCCAACAAGGGCTCGGGTTTCCGTCAGGAGGGATGGGACTGGAATCACTTTCCGGGCACCACAGCTACTGTCTTACCCATGGAACAACTCAGGGCAGACGTAAAAAACGTGGACGACATGTCGGGCTTCGAGGAGATGCTGCTCTCCGACGAGTCTTTTTTAGGGGGAATATCCATCCGGGGAAAAAATGGTGCTTTCGGCATGAAACTCCACGAACACGACAAGTACAACGGCTCACTACGGGCAAGAAAATCGGTCTTCTTCTTCAACAACAGAGTTGTTGCGTTGGGTAGCAACATCGCGTCTGCCCTTCCCGAAGAAACCCATACAACCCTGTTTCAGGTATTTCTCGAGGATAAACGCATGCCCTTCTTTGAAAATGGCCGCAATAACAGAAATTTTCCATATAAAACGACGCTCGGTGATGACAGGATAAACGGTCTGTCTGACGGGTTAAACAACTACTTTTTTGTCCGTAATGGAACGGTTATTTTCAGCAAGGAAAACCAAAAATCGTTGCACGAGGAAACGGGACTTCCCACACGAAACAACTTTGCACTGGCTGCCATCAATCATGGAGCTACCCCACGTAACAACGCGTACGAATATATGATTCTGGTACAACCTGGGCAGAACGAGAGAGAAAAAATATGGGAAGAGACCCGGTCAGGCAGACTCCCCTACCGGGTACTGCAGCACGATTCATTGGCCCATATCGTACAGGATATGGAAACACATACAACAGGGTATGTACTGTTTGAAGCAGGAGCAGTCTCTTCAGATGATCTGCTGCTGGAAGTAAGTCTCCCCAGCCTTGTAATGGCGGAAGAGATCGATGAAAATCAGCTGATTCTCACGGCATGCGACCCCGATCTTCGCTTCTACGAAGGTCCCGCCGATGAGGTGTATGACGCTGCAGGAAAAAGAACCGAACGAAGTGTCTATTCCAGGAACTGGATCGATAACCCCTCGGGCAAATCGGTGCTGCAGATAAAAATTGCGGGCAAATGGCATATCGGTGCAACAAACCATCATGTACGTATCGTGGACCTGTCGGATGAAAGTACCCTCATCGAGTTTGAATGTCAGCATGGATTATCGGAAGAAATTTTATTAATTCACAACTAAAATTGACAATGATGTCATACTTGAATAAAACAGTTTCATATCTGGGGATGATCGGCTTGATTCCCCTTGTCTCCTGTGGTGGTAAAGGACAAGCTGTCCCTAACGAACAAAGCGCGCCCAATGTGATCTATGTTTTTCCCGATCAGATGCGCAACAGCGCCATGGAGTTCTGGAGCAGCGAAAAGTATGCTCCGCATATCCGCTACAAGGGAGATCCCGTGATCACACCCAATCTGAATAAATTTGCCGATGAAGCGGTCGTATTTTCCTCAGCCTACAGCAACACCCCCCTGAGCAGCCCCCATCGCGGTTCTTTGCTTACCGGGATGTATCCAAACCAAAGCGGGGTACCGCTGAACATCAATTCAACCCGTCCCTTCAACTCACTCCGCGACGATGTGACCACCATCAGCGACCTGTATAGCCAAAACGGATACAACTGCGCCTACATCGGCAAATATCACCTCGATGCACCGACGCCCAACGACCCGGGTAATCCCGGACACTATGTGGAGGAGAGAGATCCGGTATGGGATGCTTACACCCCCCCCGAAAAGAGACACAGCTTCGACTTCTGGTACTCCTACGGCACTTTTGATGTGCACAAGAAACCCCATTATTGGGATACGGCAGGAAGAAAACATGAAATAAGGGAGTGGTCGCCCAAACATGAGACCGACATCGCCATCGACTATCTCATCAACAGCAAGGGCCAGCGTGACAGCTCCAAACCCTTTTTCATGATGATCAGCATGAATCCACCACATCACCCCTACAGCTCGCTCGACGACTGCATGGAGGAGGATTATAACCTCTACAAAGACAAGACACTGGGAGAGTTACTCATTCGTGACAATGTCGACACCACCATGGCGAAGGCTGCATCTGCCCCTTATTATTTTGCTCAGGTAACCGGCGTGGACCGGGAATTTGGCAGGCTCCTCAAGGCTTTGGATAGCTTAGGTCTGACAGACAATACAATAGTGGTGTTTGCGTCGGACCACGGAGAAACATTGTGCAGTCAGGGTATCGATGACCCCAAGAATTCTCCCTACGCAGAATCGACCGACATCCCGTTCCTGATCCGATATCCGGGGAAATTGAAGCCAAGAGTAGAAGAACTGATACTCTCAACGCCCGATATTATGCCCACCCTGCTTGGTCTGAGCGGCCTGGAAAAAAGAATACCCCGCAATGTTCAGGGAGAAAATTTTGCCCCTTACCTGCTCACCGGAGAGAATGCTTCATCCCTTCCCAAGAGCGCTCTTTATATCAGAAACCTTGATGGTGCAAAAGATGAAAATGGAAAGGTAATCTCTTATTTTCCGGAAACAAGAGGCGTAAAAACCGATAGGTATACACTGGCCCTGACCATCAACAAAGAAACAAGAAAGCTGAAAGAAGTATATTTCTTTGACAATCTAGCGGATCCCTATCAGTTGAATAACCTGAAACCCGACGATTATCCTGCGGTGAAAGAGCAATTATTAAACGAACTGGCAGGACAACTAAAGAAAACTGACGATCCCTGGTATAACGAAAAGATACTTGCGGGTATGATACCTTACTATTAACGTGCAACAGGATTCACACATCATGCAATGATCCGCCCTCATGGCATTCCCATCACTACTTTTGATGGGAATGTTATTCTTTATTCGCTATGTTTTCATCGGCTGCTTTAAAATGGTCTTCTCCTTGAACCTCTCTCTTTGAACAAATCTGAAAATAAAATACACAAATCTGAAACTATTCACGTCGAAACAATTTTAATATTTTTTCAGGAGTGGATAATTTTGTAGAGAACAAAAATATACCCTATGAAAACAAAAAGCCAATTTTTTTTCATTTTTATGGCATGTTTCATCTGCCATCAAGCACAATCTCAATCGCACATAAGGATAACCGATATCACCCTCATGCATGAGATGCGCTCAACACCCTCACCATTAAATAACGCGGTAGTATCGGATAGAAATGTCTCGTTTATGTGGCCACTGTCCAACCATAAGTCCTACTACGTGGAGAACAGTCCTGCATGGAAGAAACCCAAAGAAGACGATACGAATTATCGCATCCGGTTCTCGAAAGATCCGTTGTTGAAAAACGAACTGTTCAGTGCAGGCAGTTTCTGGCCATTTTATAACCCGGATAATGAACTATCTCCGGGAACCTGGTACTGGCAATTCGGATATGTACGAGGCGACACCACGGAGTGGTCCGATTTATTACAATTCGAAGTGAAGGAAAATCCCGAAAAATTTACCCCTCCCTCCTATAAATCACTGATACAAAAATTACCCGGGGAGCATCCACGGGTTTTGGTTTTTGAGAGTGAATGGACTGATTTCATCAAAAAGAGCAAGGGAAAAGAGGAACGCGAATGGTATGTTCAAAAGGCAAATGAAATCATAAATACAGAACTGATCAATCTCAATGAAGCCGTAAACACAAGTTTTATGGATGGACTGGAGAATGAGGTGAAAAAAAAGGCAATGATCACCCGTGAAAGCCGCAGGATTGTGGACCGTGAGGAACAAAACATCGATGTATTGACAAGGGCATACCTTTTAACGAAGAATAGAGTTTATTTGGATGGTGCCATGAAGCGGATTGAAGAGATGGTATCCTGGAAAAACAGTCCACACCTGGTAGGAGATTTTAATCAGGCAACCCTTTTGTCTGTAACATCGCTGGCGTATGATTCTTTTTACCGGATGTTAACTAAAAAACAGAAAAAGATGCTCCTGAATGAAATAAAAGAAAACGGGAGCGACATATTCAGCGATTTCGCCAATCGCCTGGAAAACCATATCGCAGACAACCACAATTGGCAAATGAACTTCCGCATATTCACCATGGCGGCTTTTGCCGTATATGGAGAAATACCGGAAGCCGACCTGTGGACCGAATACGCATACAACTTATGGCTGGCACGTTTTCCGGGATTAAACAAGGATGGCGCCTGGCATAACGGCGATTCATACTTCCACACAAATATACGCACACTGGTGGAAGTTCCCTATTTTTACACCAAAGTAACCGGATACGATTTTTTCAGGGACCCCTGGTATAAAGGTTCTGCCATGTATGTGATTTTCCAGCAACCTCCCTTTTCAAAATCAGGTGGCAACGGCAGTTCGCACCAAAATGTCACAAAACCAAGAGGTACCCGGGTGGCCTATGCAGATGCCCTTGCACGACTGACCAACAACTCGTTTTTATCTGATTACGTCGACGTAATCTCTGAATCAGAACCGGATATCCTGAAACAAAGCTTCGGATCAAAACCCGGCGACTTGTCGTGGTTTCGAATCCATTGCAACATCCCATTGCCAAAAGGAAATAAACTGGCCGGTTTGCCCTTATCCTATGTTTTCCCCCAAACAGGTCTGGCATCCTTCATGTCTGACTGGAAAGATTTGAACCGGAACGCCATGTTTACCTTTCGCTCCAGTCCCTATGGCTCTACTTCCCATGCTCTGGCCAATCAAAATGCGTTCAACACCTTTTACGGAGGAAAAGCATTATTCTACAGTACCGGACACCATTCAAGCTTTATTGATGCTCACAGCTTCTTTTCCCATCGCAGCACACGTGCTCACAACACGATCTTAATTGACGGTATGGGCCAAAAAATTGGAACGGAAGGTTATGGATGGATACCGAGATATTACGAAGGTACAAAAATCAGCTATGTTACCGGAGATGCATCCAATGCCTACGGGGAAGTCATTTCACCCATATGGAAAGAGCGTGCTGAAAAGTCGCAGCTCAGCCTTTCTCCGGAAAACGGATGGGACAAAAATCACCTGCTCACCTACCGACGCCATATTGTAAAATTGGGCGATGCCGGCCTGGTGTTCATTTATGATGAATTAGAAGCCGATACACTGGTCCATTGGAATTATCTGCTTCATACCATAGAAAATCCAATGACCATCGAACAAAAGGAACACGAAATTCAGGTCCAAGCAACGAACGAAAAAGGTATTTCTAATGCATACTTGTTTTCGAATGACGAACTAGAGGTAGACATGACCAATAAATTTTTTGCTCCTGCACTCAACTGGCTAAAGGCAAACAACGACGGATACTTCCAACCTTACAAAAACCACTGGCATTTTGAAGCTACAACGCCGATGCGAAAGATTTACCGGTTTGCGACAATCATCAATACACACGATCGAAGAGAACACGGAATAGTGCCTGAGCGTATTTCCGATACCGAGATACGGGCCGGAAACTGGTCAATCACGCTCAACTTGTCTCCAAAAGGAAAAGCCTCGTTTTCCATTGATAACAGTATAGACAATATAAGGCTCATCTATGACAACGAAACAACCATTCAGGAAAACGGAATCACCACAACCCTGAAAGATGAACTTCCGGAACTTGAGATATAAGCCGCATAATAAGCTGTACTTCAAATAAATGACAACCATAGACCGTTTATTTTGAACAATATTTAAACAAATACACACAAATTTGAAAGTATTAAAAAAGTATTTTAACATGCGTTTACGTTATCTGACGTACTTTTGCTTCCATCATGAATTTTTTAATGAAAAACAAATATTGAATTAAACTGTGAATAATTATGAGAAATTACTTGAAAGTTTTTTTACTATTTTTAATCTTTACCGGATCGGTTTACGGCCAATCGCACGTGGTGACCGGTAAAATTATCGACGAACAGGGATATGAAGCTATCGGGGCGACGGTTCTGATAAAAGGAACGTCAACCGGTGTCGTTACGGATATTGATGGTGTATATCAAATTAATATCCCAAATCCCAACACAGACATACTGGTGTTTTCCTATATTGGAATGAAAACCCAGGAAATAGCTGTCAACGGACAAAAAAATATCAATGTCACATTTGAACCCAGTTCGGTGATGCTCGATGAAGTCGTGTCCATTGGCTATGGAACGAGCAGAAGAGGAGATCTGACAGGTTCTGTTACTTCCGTGAAAAGTACGGAATTAATAAAAGTCCCGACTGCTGACGTAACCCAGAGTTTAGCGGGAAGAATGGCCGGTGTACAAGTACTGCAAAACGAAGGCGCCCCGGGATCCTCTATTTCGATAAGGGTACGCGGAGGAATTTCTATCACGCAAAGCAATGAGCCACTTTATATTATCGATGGCTTCCCCAGTGAAGATGGGATGGCAACGCTCGATCCCTCCGAAATAGAATCAATTGATATCCTGAAAGATGCATCTGCTACTGCAATCTATGGAGCCCGCGGTGCAAACGGCGTTGTATTGATCACGACCAAGAGTGGATTAAAAGACGGACAGAAACTAACCATCTCGTTTGATACGTATGTTGGATTTAAAAATGTTTCGAACAGTCTGCCGGTACTCTCTACCGAAGAATTTGCAATACTGGATTACGAAAGGAGATACGGCGCAAACAGGGATACAGGCATCGAAAATTTCGAAAAACTGTACGGTCCTTTCAGCGATATCCCTACAAACTACGGTAACCGTGGGGGTATCGACTGGCAAAAGGAAACATTGGGAAGAACCGCCTATACCCAAAATTACCGTATTGGGTTAAACGGAGGTACCAAGGAAATGCAATATAATCTTTCCTACCTGTTTTTTAAAGATCAGGGTGCAATGGTATATAGCGGAAATGACAAAAATAATATCCTGCTGAATATCAACCATAAGCCCAATGACAAGTTTTCAATCTCCGGAAGGGTTAACTATGACCAGATAAAAGTATACGGAATGGGTACATCCGAAAACGGTGACCGCTTCAACAAAATGCAGCACATTCTTCAATACAGGCCGACCGTAGGAATTAACGGTACTGACGATCTCCTTCTCGGCGACGAAGACCCGCTGTTAATGGATGATAGCGGCAATGTGATGCAGAATCCTCTGATTTCGGCAGAAGAGGAGACAAACAATAAGGAATACAGAACCATCCAGGCAAGCGAAAGTTTTACCTATAAATTTCTTAAAAACTGGTCTTTCAGAAACAGCTCCGGATTTCGCTACCAGACACGCCGTGATGAAGTATTCTTTGGTGATCGCTCAATCATCGCCAAAAGATCGAGCATGAACGGGTCAATCACCAACAGGGAGACCGGAAGCTTCCAGACATCAAACGTGATAAACTACAACACCAAAAGTAAAGGAAACCGCTACGAAGTGATGGTGGGTCAGGAATACGTGGAACGATGGAATCGATACTTCAAGGCAAGCGCAAGCAACTTCCCCAATGACGACATAGGATTGAACGATTTGTCGCTGGGTGCCACACCGGGTATTCCCCAATCTTACGCAGACTACGACGACAAGTTGCTTTCCTACTTTACCCGTTTTAATTTTAATCATAAGGACAAATACTTGTTGACCGCTTCCATGCGTATGGACGGATCATCCAAATTTGGCGAGAAGAAGAAATGGGGATTTTTCCCGGCAGTCTCGGGTGCATGGCGCATGTCGGAAGAAGAGTTTATCAAGAGCTTAAATATGTTTTCTGACCTTAAATTACGGTTAGGATATGGTATGGCTGGGAACAACAGGATACCAAGCTACGGCTCACTTCCCATATTAGGTTCTGTCACATATCCCCAGGGAAACAACACCACACCGGGTTATGCCTCCACGCAGATCCCCAATCCCTATTTGATGTGGGAATCCAACAAAACATTTAATGCCGGATTCGATATCGGCCTTCTTGATCAACGACTTACCATTACTCCCGAATTCTACATCAACAGAAGTTCCAATTTGTTGCTCAACTCAAGACTTCCGAAATCTTCCGGATATAGCAACATGATCAGGAATATCGGAGAAACAGAAAACAGAGGAGTTGACCTGACTATCAACACAGTGAATATCGACCAGAAAGATTTCAGCTGGACATCCAACTTCAATATTTCACACAATCAGAATAATATCAAAGCTTTATCGGGAGAAAACTTTTTCCTGGAAGAAGCCAACTTTGGATATACACAAAAGACTCACCTTATACAGGTAGGTGAACCGCTGGGATTATTCTACGGATTTGTAACCGAAGGTGTGTACGGTGTCGAAGATTTCGACTATGATGCATCAGCCAACACCTACACATTGAAAGAAGGCGTCGCCTATTCCGGGAACCGGGGTAATGTCAAACCGGGTATGTGGAAATTCAAAAATATCGACGATTCAAACGATGTCATCGACGAGAACGACAAAACGATCATCGGAAAAGCCAATCCGGTATTTTACGGGGGACTCAATAACACATTCACTTATAAAAACCTGGATTTAAGCATATTCTTTTCATTCAACTATGGTAATGACATTTTCAATGCAACCAAGCTGACAAACACTTTAGCCGGAAGAACCAATAAAAATGTACTGGATGTGGTAAACAGCGCAAATCGCTGGATGACCATCAATCAGGCTGGAGAAATCGTGGCTGACCCGTCGGAACTGTCCGCACTCAACAATGGTAAAAAAATTGCAGCCTGGTACGATCTGGAAGAAGGAGATAAGTACATTCACTCATGGGCTATTGAAGACGGATCATACATCCGGCTGAGCAACGTATCGCTGGGATACACGCTCCCCAAACAGATTACAAACAAGCTATCCGTAAGAAATCTAAGATTCTATGTCACCGGAAATAACCTTTTTGTATGGACCAAATATTCCGGATACGATCCTGAAGTATCTACCAGAGGAAACGGATTAACCCCAGGAGTTGATTTTGGAGCCTATCCGAGAAGCCGGACCGTTGTACTTGGAATTAATTTAACACTCTAATAAAAACTACAAAATGAAACGAGCATGATAATTATTATCACACGAAATCATGATTATTGCGAGTTCCATACACCATAATGAAAAAAATGAATTAATCGTATGAAAACAAATCACTATATTTTATTATTGATAGCATTGTTTGTATACAGCTCCTGCAGCGATGCTCTTATAGAAGAACCTGCTTCTTATTATAAGAAAGAGAATTTCTTTATTTCCCCGGCCAACGCGGAAATGTCCATCATCGGCATTTACGACGTTTTCGCCAAGTTGCAACACTATGGCCAGTTTGAAATGGCGATGCCCAGCTCCGACGATACTTACTACATCCAGGGAACAGGAACAGACAATACCCGCAGGGATATTTCACATTATACACTCACCTCAACCAATCAGTGGATTGAGCAAATATGGAATTATAAGTACCAGGGACTTGACCGTGCCAATTTTGCAGTTTCCGGGATTGAATCGATGGATGCGTACTTGTCGGATACACCCGATCAGAAATTGACACAACTGGTAGCCGAAGCAAAATTCCTCCGAGCCTTCCTGTCTTTCGACCTGGTAAAATACTGGGGAGACGTCCCTTATAAAACGGCATACTCGGGCGATTACGAAAGTGCATATGGAGCCAGAGTAAGCAGAGAGTTAATTTACGACCAGATCATCAACGATTTGAACTTTGCAAAGGAAAACCTCCCATGGGCCGATGTAAACACTTCACCGGAAAGAGCGACCCAGGGTGCCGCCCGTGGATTGTTAATGCGTGTATTGCTGCAAAGAGCCGGTTACAGTCTACAGATGGACGGGGTATCTACCCGACCGGACGATGCCAAACGGCAGGAATATTTCAATGCAGTCATCGACGAATGGGAAGCAATCCAACAAAACGGATACCACGACTTTTTTAATGGAGGTTATCTAGAACTGTTCAAGGGTTTTTCAGCCGGCACAATAAATTCCAGAGAAAGCTTATTTGAGATCTCTTTTTACAGTGCGGACGGATCCAGCGAAGACTCCGGCAACTGGGGAACCTATAACGGTCCGCTGGTAGCAGCGCCCAATGTTCCCGCCTCTGAAACGCTGAATTATATGGGAAGAGCCAATGCCTTCTTCAGAGCAGTTCCGGAATGGAAAGGTTTTTTCGAAAACTCCGATATCCGTCGTGATGTCATGGTATGCACCTATCAATATAAATGGAACAGTACAACCGCTTCTCACGTAAAAACTGAAAACAGCAATAAGAGAGACTGGTATCCCGGAAAATGGCGACGCGAATGGATGCCCTTAGGCTACAAGGATCCCAACAACACAGACGTAAATTATTGCCCGCTGCGATATGCTGATGTGGTCTTGATGGCGGCAGAGGCTTATAACGAGGTAAACCAGACACAAACCGCCTGGACGCTTCTGAATAGTGTGCGTAGCAGATCGGGCGCCACAGAAATAACATCTGCAAACTACGCAGATTTATTGAAAGCACCCAGAGTATATGATCTCCCATTTTTAGATGACACCACTGAGGCAGGTAAATTCCGCACAGCCCTTTACTGGGAAAGGGGCTTTGAGCTCGCTTTCGAAGGACAGAGAAAGTTCGATTTAATAAGATGGGGCTTTTTAAAAGAAGCACTCCTGTTATTTAACGAAAATACCGATTCAAAAGTGAAAGGCAATTATCCGGCAGGAAATAATTTCATCAAAGGAAAACATGAGTTATTTCCTATCCCGCTGGACGAAATACAGGTAAACTCAAAATTGGAGGGAAAAAACAACCCTCAATATTAACACCAGCACCAACAGCCTCATTAACCTCCTTATGTACGGGAGGTTAATGAGGCTTGGTTCTTCACATATCAGAACAAGAAAAAAGACTATTGCACGATAATTATTACCCCTAAATTAAATATATTGCAACGTGAAAATTATTCTGGCTATATCCCTCCTGTTTTTATCTTTCACTCAAACATATGCGAGCGGAGACCGCTATTTTTTCGAGAATATCGGATTAAATGAAGGGTTATCAAATAGTACAGTTATTTCAATTGTTCAGGATAAAGACGGGTTAATCTGGTTTGCAACTTTTGACGGATTGAATAAGTTTGACGGGTATTCGATTAAGGTATATCGTCACATTGAAGGGAACGAGAACTCCCTGCTTAGCAACTCCACCAGACAACTGTATGTTGATGAGGAAAATATCCTTTGGATAGGCACCAACGACGGATTATCCAAGTATGTTCGTGAAAAGGATATTTTCGAAAACTACTCCAACGATATTGATCGGGATAAATTGAAAGTCAACACAATGATTGATTTCAAAAAAAACACCCTCCTTTTGGGAACCGATAATGGTTTATATGCCTTTGATAAAATCAGCAAGACATTTGAAAGATTTTCAGGAGCAAATGATCCTGAAATGCAGGTATTATCGCTCACAAAAACAGGCGATAATATATTTATGGGAACCAGCAAAGGATTGTATAAATTCCATGATGACACAAACAGTTTCTCTCTTTTCACCGACACCTTGAAAAATCACAAAATACAAACAATACTTCCAAAAAAGAATCATAAAATATGGGTTGGAACGGAAGGTTCCGGACTTTTTCTGATCGATATTCAAACAGGAAACATCCTGAGAAATTATTTGAATAATCCTTTTGACAAAGAATCTATTTGTTCAAATTTTGTACGGACCTTGCTTACGGATACGGAAAACAGATTATGGATAGGCACATTTCATGGCCTGAGCCTTTTAAATGAGGATACAGAAAAATTCTACAATTACTACGGCGATCCCTTTGACGAAACATCCATCTCACAAAATTCCATTCGATCAATCATCCAGGATTCACAGGGAGGTGTCTGGCTGGGAACATACTATGGAGGCGTGAATTATTATCATCCGCTAAGAAATCAGTTCTTTCACATAAAACAGAATCCAATATCCAACTCACTAAACGACAGAATTATAAGCGGAATCATGGAGGAAGGTAATGGCAGGATATGGATAGGAACAAACGACAATGGCATCAATGTATACGACCCAAACCAAAATGTTTTTACGCATATCACAAAAGAAAATAACAAAGGTATTCTGTCAAATAACATCAAATCATTTCTCCGGTCACACAACAACGATCAACACATTTATATCGGATCACATGGCGGTGGCCTGATAAAAATTGATAAAAACACCTTGAAGGCTGTCGATATAAAATTGCCAGACAAAGATGTGTATTCCCTGGCTTATGATTTGAACAACGACATATGGATAGGAACATTAAACGGTCTCTATAAGCTAGATGAGAAAGAGGGAATTGTAACCGAAGCTGACATCCGCAAACTATCTTCCCTGCAAATACTCTACCTGGCAGTAGACAGAAACAACAGACTCTGGATAGGAGGCGACAAGTCACTTGCCTGTTTATCGGTCGAAGAGAATCGTCTTATCGAATTTAATGAAACTTTCCAACAGATTAAAATCAATTGTATTACAGAAGATTCAAGAGGAAACATCTGGATAGGCACCAATAACGGGATATATAAATACAACGGGGATAAAAAATTCATCCGGTATGCAGAGAAAGACGGCCTGTCCAACAATATGGTATGTGGCATCGTGGAAGATTCTCTCGGCTTCCTATGGATAAGCACCTACTATGGAATCAGCAGGTTTGATCCGGAACATGCCACGTTTCGTACCTATCTGCAGACCGATGGTCTCCAGTTTCAACAATTTAACAATTATTCTTTTTGTAAAACCCAAACAGGCAGATTATACTTTGGGGGTATCGATGGAATTATCACCTTTGTTCCCGAACGATTGAAAAACAACCCTTTTTCTCCTCAACCCATCATCACCGAGTTGAATGTCCAGAATAAAATCATAGCACCCTCTGACAATGGCGTATTGGAAAAGAATATCATCAATGCCGACAAAATCGTCCTGAGATCAGACAGGGCAACCTTTTCGTTGCGTTTTGCCGTTCCAAATTATCTTTCCGGCAAACACAATACCTTCAAATATAAATTGGAAGGATACGATAAAGACTGGATCATCACCTCGGAAAATCGTTTTGCATCTTATTCCAACCTGCCCCACGGTAAATATATATTTAAATTACTTTCAGCCAATAACGAAGGTAAATGGAGCGATAAAATGACAGAATTATCTGTCATTGTCACCCCTCTCTGGTTTCAAACATTGTGGTTCAGACTATTGATAACCACTATCATCCTAATTACCATCTATACCATTTGGCAATTCTTCAATCAAAAGCAAAAGATCAAGAAGCAACTGATAGAAGAGCGGTTCGACAAAGAAAAAAACGAAGAGATCAACCGGGCCAAGATGAACTTTTTTGTAAATATATCCCACGAATTCAGAACACCTTTAACGCTGATCATTTCTCCTTTACAGGAACTGATCGAGAAAGTGTCCGGCTCGTGGGAAAAAGAGCAGTTAACTGTCATTAAAAACAATGCAGACAAGCTGTTACACCTGACCAACCAGCTGATCGATTACAGAAGAGCCGAATTGGGCGTTTTTGAATTAAATATTAAAAGGACCGACCCCAAGGAGACAATCGTGAGAGCGATGGCGCTATTCAACAAATTGGCAAAACGGATGAACATTGCCTATACATTCGAAGATTATACCACCGATGATAAGTACGTCATAGACGAAAATTATCTCGACATGATCTTGAGCAACCTTTTGTCCAACTCCTTCAAGTTTACCCCGTCAGGTGGAAAAATCATTGTCAGCCTGATAGAAGACCTCGAATATCTGATTCTTGAAGTGGAAGATACGGGGTGCGGCATTCCCGAACATGAACAGGGACAAATTTTCAACAGATTCCACAAAGTAAACAGCAAAAAAAACGATATCGGCATGGGTATCGGGTTGTCAATCACACAACGCCTTGTTGAGTTGCATCATGGCAAAATCGAATTAAAAAGCAAAGCAGGCGAAGGTACTACTTTCTCAATCTATTTCCCACAAAGTGAGAATCTCTACAACGAGAAAGAGTTGAACAACGTTCACTTGCTGCCGGTCAATGACGCGATCGAAGAACAAACCGGAACAGCCGAAGAAACGCATCAAAATAGCACCCAACCTCTTGTTTTGATCGTGGAAGATGACGAGGATCTGCTGGGTTATCTTTCCAACAACTTATCCGGATCGTATCATATTGTGACGGCCTCAAACGGTAGGGATGCACTCGATCAGATCGGCCAAAACAAGGTAGATATTGTACTTACCGACGTCATGATGGACGTCATGGATGGGATAGACCTGTGCAGGACATTGAAAGAGGACATCAAAACCTGTCATATTCCCGTCATCATGCTCTCCGCCAAATCTACGGTGGAAGACCAGCTTTCAGGACTGGAAGTCGGTGCCGACGATTATGTGACCAAACCCTTTACAACAAGTATCCTGAAAGCCAAAATCAACAACATGATGGCGTCGAAAGAGAGAATCTTACACTACTATTCCGATTCAACCGAGATAGAGCCGGAGAAGATCGCGACAAACCACATCGACAATGAATTGCTGACAAAAGCAAAAGAAATTGTATTGAAAAACCTGGACAATATCGATTTTACAACAGAAATGTTTTGTGAGGAGATGGGAATGAGCAGAACCAATCTTCATTTGAAAATGAAAGCATTAACAGGGGGATCTACCATCGACTTTATTCGTAAAATCCGATTTAGCGAAGCCATTAAATTATTGTCCAGTGGAAAATATAATATCTCAGAAGTAAGCTACATGGTGGGATTCAATTCTCTTTCGTACTTCTCCACAAGTTTTAAGAAATACTTCGGTTATCTGCCCTCAGATTACATGAAAAAGAACCAGAATAAACAAATTTGAAACTATTTTGAACAGAACTTAAGCTGTGAAAAAATATTTAGATTTTTATTTGTAACGGGAATGATCATATTAAACCATACACACAACAAATTATTTCAAAAATGGAAAAAAACGCTTACTCAATTCTTTTTATCTTAAGTTTATTTCTTTTATCCTCCTGTGTCTCTGCGAATAAAGAACCTTGGTTCCAGAATGCAGTGGAGAGCGCTTCAGCCCAGCTGACAAAGCAAGTTGAAGAAATGGGGGACAAGGTCGGATTTCCACGTTCCATAAGGGCTGATACCCTGAGGCTCGATAATATTTATGACTGGACAAGCGGTTTTTTTCCGGGAAGCCTGTGGTATATGTACGAACTGACCGAAAACAACTTTTTCAAGGATGAGGCTGCCAAATTTACCGGCTACCTTCACGACATCAGATATTACAAGGGTACGCACGACCTGGGATTCATGATTTACTGCAGCTACGGCAATGAGCTTCGTCTTACCGGCGATACAGCTACCGTTCCCGTCATGATACAAACGGCAGACAACTTAATCTCAAGATTCAATGATGTGACACAAACAATCCGCTCCTGGGATTTTGGCGAATGGCAATATCCGGTGATTATTGATAACATGATGAACCTGGAACTGCTTTTCTGGGCCAGTGAATATACAAATGATCCAAAATATAGAGACATTGCCGTCAAACATGCAAATACAACTTTGGAACATCATTTTAGAGATGATATGTCGTCGTACCACGTCATCAACTACGACACCATCACGGGCAATGTAATATCGAAAGGCACTTTTCAGGGATATTCCGACGAAAGCCATTGGGCCAGAGGCCAGGCTTGGGGGCTTTACGGATATACGGTGTGCTACCGGTATACCAAAGACGAAAAATACCTGAAAGCAGCAGAAGAAATTGCCCGGTTTATCATGGACAATGTAAAAACAGACGACCTCATCCCCTACTGGGATTACATGGCACCCGACATCCCAGATGCTCCCAGAGATGCTTCTGCGGCCGCTATTACCTGCTCAGCCCTGCTCGAGTTGAGCAAATACTCTAAGCAAAATACATCAGCGTATTACAATTATGCAGAAACCATTTTAAAAAATCTGTCGGGCGAAAAATATCTAGCGAAAACAGGAGATAACTTTGGATTTGTCCTGATGCATTCGGTCGGACACCTGCCGGCAAACTCTGAAATAGATACGCCGATCAATTACACCGACTATTACTATCTTGAATCACTCAAACGATACAAATCCTACAGTACAAAATAATCATATTTCATCACATAAAAAACGCCAAAACGGAACAAGCAGGAGCATGACTTCACCAAAAAACATGACGACAGCGAATTCCATAATATCTTTAATCGTATGAATATAAGAACAATTGTATATCTTTTATTTTTCTGCGCCGCATTTTCTCTAAATGCCCGGGATAACAACCTAAATAAGGCCGAATCCCGTCAATCACCCCCTGAAAAAAATCAATTGAATACACCCGGCATTCAACCGGAAGTATTTGAGATGCTTGATCTGAATAGCAAGGGATTGGAAAAAGTAAAAAGCTCTTACGAAGAAGGCAACATCAACAGAGCAGCAGAAGCACTTTTGGAATATTACAGGAACCGGACTTTCATCAAACATCCCGATGTAGATTTGCATCGTGTTAAAATCTCGGAGGAAGAACAAAAATGGGCGGATGATGCCATGAGTCACCATTTTTTTGCTCACAAAGGATATCAACCTTCGTTTTTTTACGGCCAGGACATTAACTGGGAGTACTGGCCTGTAAAGGACAACGAGTTGAGATGGCAGCTGCACCGCCATAAATGGTGGTCACCGATGGGGAAGGCTTATCGCGTATCGGGAGATGAAAAATATGCCCGGGAATGGGTTTTTCAATACCTCGACTGGATTAAGAAGAATCCCCTCACGGTTACGAACGATAAAGACATGGAAAACACATCCGAAGAAGAAGCCCGGAGAGTGGAAAACATGAAGTTTGCGTGGCGACCGCTCGAGGTAAGCCACCGCTTGCAGGATCAAACAGGCCAGTTTATCTATTTCCTGTCCAGCAAACATTTCACACCCGAATTTCTCACTGTCTTCCTGACCAATTATCACAAACATGCAGAACGCATACTGGATAATTATTCGGAAAGAGGCAACCACTTGCTTTTTGAAGCACAGCGGGTAATCTATGCAGGGGCTTTCTTCCCTGAATTTAAAAATGCCCGGAAATGGCGTGAAAGCGGCATTAATGTGCTGAATAACGAAATAAAAGTACAGGTGTTTGATGATGGGTTTCAATATGAATTGGATCCTCACTATCACCTGGCCTCGATCAATATTTTTATTAAAGCACTGCAAATGGCCGATGCAAACGGATTCAGAAAGGAGTTCCCGAAAAGCTATACCGATACGCTGGAAAAAATGATGATGGCCGTGATCGACGTTTCATTTCCCGATTATACGATGCCTTGCTTCAGCGATGCCAAAGCTGTCACGAAAAGACTAATGATCGACAACTTCAAAGATTGGAGAGTTCTTTTCCCCGACAATACCGCTATCCGGTATATGGCTTCGGAAGGGAAGGAAGGCAAGCAACCCCCTCATCTTTCAAAACGGTATGAAAATGCCGGTTTTCACATTTTAAGAAACGGGTGGAAAGAAAATGCCACGGTGATGGTGTTAAAAGCCGGTCCTCCGGCATTCTGGCACAACCAACCCGACAACGGGACTTTTGAATTGTTTGTAAAAGGACGCAACTTTTTTCCCGATGCTGGAAGTTATGTGTATGCCGGAGATGAGGAAGTGCAGAAAGAAAGAGACTGGTTCCGTCAGACACGGGTACACAACACATTAACCCTGGATGGAAAAAACATCGAAGAGACAAATTCAAAATGCCTGTTATGGGATATCAGCGACGCCAAAAATCAAATCTTGGTTACTGAAAATAAAGGCTATCCCAACCTGAAGCATCGCCGGACAGTTTTCTTCGTGGATAATACTTTTTTTGTCATTGTGGATGATGCCATCGGTACTGCCGCAGGAGACGTCGCCATCCACTATCACCTGTCTGAAGGCAAGATGAATGTCGACAAAAAGAGATTTCGCCTGACGTCCAAATATAACGATGGGAATAACATCGTCGTGGAAGCATTCGGTCCGAAGAGCATGAAGATGGAAGAAGAAGAGAGCTGGGTATCCTACGCTTACCGGCAAAAAAACAAAAGAATCGGCGTTGCATATCATGCGAACAAGCAGTCGGACAGCACAACTTCTTTTATCACCGTGATATACCCCATCTCCTCCAAGGCCCCCCGTATTTCCGCAAAATATCTGAATGGAGATGACAACGCAAGCAGCGTAAAAGTAGAACTCACAGTCGACAACAATAAATATAACCTCCATGCAAACTGGAATTAAATATTTTAGCACACTGGTAACATACTCGTCGCTGAGTATGTTACCTTTTCAGGGAATAGCACAAAAGCAACCCAACATCATCCTCATCATGACCGATCAGCAAACCGCGAACGCGATGAGCAACAGAGGCAATATGAATGTGCATACCCCGGCAATGGATGAGTTGGCATCAGATGGCGTCGTGTTTACAAGAACCTATTGCTCCTTCCCTTTAAGCGGACCCTCGCGTGCAAGCATCATGACGGGAAAGATGCCCAGCGAAATAGAGGTGCTGGAGAACGATGACCCGCTGCCGGAAGATGAGAAAAAAAACTCTATCGGCTTTAAAATGCAACAGGCCGGATATGATTGTCTCTATGCCGGAAAATGGCATATTCCAACGGTAGAGATCCCGGACAAGGAATTCGGATTTAAAAAAATAAGCGGGATGAACGATCCCGAGATGGCTTACCATATTGAAAAAGAACTCTCTGCAAAAAGAAACAAACCGCTGTTTTTAGTTGCCTCATACCTCAATCCCCACGAAATATGCGAATACGCACGCTCACAAACATTGCATTATGGAGAAATACCCATCCCGAAAGAAGCGGTTTTTCCCGAGTTACCTCCTAATTTTCAAGCAACAGAAGGCCTCTCCGAGCTGCTGATGCATCACAAAAAGATGTCACCCAAGCTGTATCCGACAGAAAACTATTCCGGGCAGGATTGGAAAAATTATTTATATGCCTATTACAGACTGGTCGAACGGGTCGATTCTCACATCGGAGAATTAATCAAGATACTGAAGAAGAACAACCTGTATGACAACTCCGTCATCATCTTCACCAGCGACCACGGTGATGGTGTCGCAGCCCATAAGTGGAACCAAAAGCGGGCCTTGTTTGAGGAGTCCATTCAGGTGCCCCTGATTATCAAACCTTCAAAGAGGGATAAAATTTCTGTAAACCGCGACCTTCACGGTCTGGTGAATATCGGGATCGATCTCTACCCCACAATATGCGATTACGCGAACGCCCCGATTTCGGAAGAACTAAATGGAGTGACCCTGAAAGGTGTCCTGGAAGGAACAAGGAAGCCACATCAGAGTATTTTTATAGAAACCCACTTTGATGCCATAAACGGCAGATCTTGGTGTGTGATAAAAGATCAGTACAAATATGTCTTTTATCGTTTTTTTAAAAATCGCGAACAACTGTTCGATCTCTCTGCTGACAAAGGTGAAACAACCAACTTAATGCGAGACAACCGCTACAAGCATATCTACGACGAAATGAAAACAGAATTACTGATGCATGCCCGGAGAGTGAACGACAAAATGTTGATCAAAGATCTGAATTTCTGATATCAATAATCAGTACTTCAGCCATTTTCCAAAATTTCAATGATTTTTGTCTCATTCGGCGATCATTCGTCTGGCAATTAAAAATATAATCACCTGAACGACAAAATTAACAGATATGACTATCTCGGATACAACAAAAATATTTAAATATACCAGCATCTCTTTGCTTGCTGTTACAACGTTGTCTTCATGCAAAATGGAAGAAAACCGGAAGCCTAACATCATTTTTATCATGACCGACGATCATGCAACAAATGCTATCTCATGCTACGGAAGCAAGCTGATACAGACACCGAATATTGACCGCCTGGCACAAGAAGGTATAAGATTCGAAAACAACTATGCAGTAAATGCCCTCTCAGGACCGTCCAGAGCCTGTATCCTTACGGGGAAATTCAGTCATGTCAACGGCTTTAAAGATAACAATAGCGTATTTAACGGCGATCAGCAGACTTTTCCAAAGATCCTTCGTGAAAATGGCTATCAAACGGCAATGATTGGCAAATGGCATTTGATCACAGAGCCGCAAGGTTTCGACTACTGGTGTATCCTCAGTGGACAGCATGAACAAGGGGACTATTATAGCCCTGATTTTATAGAAAATGGTAACCATATAACCGAAAGCGGTTATGTGACAGACATTATTACCGACAAGGTGATTAACTTCCTAGATAATAAAGAGAAAGATAAGCCTTTCTGCATAATGTATCACCAAAAGGCTCCGCACAGAAACTGGATGCCGGCGCCACGCCATCTGGGTATCTTCAATGATACAATGTTTCCCGAACCCGATAATCTGTTCGATGATTATAGCCATAGAGGCAGTGCGGCAAAGGAACAGGATATGTCAATTGAACATACTCTCCGCAATGACTGGGATTTAAAACTGCTTACACGCCAGGAATTACTCAACGATACAACTAACAGACTATACAGCGTCTATCGACGTATGCCACAAGAGGTCCAGCAGAAATGGGATTCGGTATATGCCGGCCGCATAGCCGAATATAAAAGTGGGGAACTAAAAGGGGAAGAGTTGGTGAGGTGGAAGTACCAACAATATATGCGCGACTATCTGGCGACTGTTCTCTCAGTAGATGAAAATATCGGAAGGTTACTGGCTTATCTTGAGGAAAAGGGAGAGTTGGATAATACCATGATTGTTTATACATCCGACCAGGGATTCTTTTTAGGCGAACATGGCTGGTTTGACAAACGCTTTATGTATGAAGAGTCGCAACGTATGCCTTTGGTGATCCGTTATCCGAAATCGATCAAGGCAGAAAGTGTATCCCAGGCACTTTCCATGAACGTGGATTTTGCCCCTACTTTCCTGGATATGGCGGGGATAGATATCCCGGAAGAGATGCAAGGGGTATCGCTTAAACCGGTATTGACGAACGCGGGGGAAATTCCTCCCAACTGGAGAGAAGCGGTATACTACCACTTCTATGAGTATCCGGGGGAACACTCGGTAAAACGTCATTACGGAATACGTACGGCAGATTTCAAACTGATTCATTTCTATAACGATATCGACGAATGGGAAATGTACGACCTGAAAAGAGATCCGAAAGAGATGGTCAATATATTCGACAATCCGGAATATAGCGACAAGAAGAATGAACTGATGCAGCTGCTAAAAAAAGCCCGGACAGAATATAAGGATGACGAACAGACCCTGTCTATGAGATGAACGAACAAGAGCATGATCACATAAAATCCTGAACAACAAGAGATGCAGAACAACCTTTTACTAACAATATATGGGATCTCGTTACCGCTTTTTTCCGGCAACGAGGTTCTACGTGCAGACAACGACCAACGGCCCAACATCTTGTGCATTGTTTGCGAAGACATTAGCCCATACTTAGGTTGTTATGGCGATCCGGTAGCAAGAACGCCCAACCTGGACAATTTTTCAAAGGAAGCCATCCGCTATACCGGAATGTACTCGACCATGGGGGTGTCTGCTCCCAGCAGGGCAGCGTTAATCACCGGCATGTACCCGACATCCATTGGTGCAAACAACATGCGCACCACACAAAAAAAATCCAAGCCGGAAGGAATTACGCCGTATGAAGTGGTATTGCCGGAGGGCGTGAAGTGCTTCACGGAATATCTGCGTGAGGCAGGCTATTATTGCACCAACAATGCCAAGACGGACTATCAGTTCGCTTCTCCCCTTACGGCATGGGATGAGCAGGGTGTGACAGCACATTGGAAAAATGCTCCGGAGAGCATGCCTTTTTTCTCCATCTTTAACCTGAATGTCACCCACGAGTTTCAAATAATGGAACGATCCGGCCTTCACTTAAGTGTAAACCCGAACGACATTATACTGCCACCCTACTATCCGGACGACCCGGTTATCAGACACGATATGGCGGTGATGTACAGCAACATCACCGAGATGGACAAACAGTTTCAAGTGCTGATCGATGAGCTTGAAAATACGGATAAGTGGGACAACACCATTGTGATCTTCTATTCCGATAATGGAGGTCCCCTACCCCGACAAAAAAGAGAAATTTACGAATCCGGGACGCTTGTTCCCTTTATGATACGGTTTCCTGACAGATACAAGGGCGGAACCACCGACACAGATTTGCACATGTTTATTGATATCCCGGCCACAATTTTGTCCCTGGCGGGAGTACCCGTTCCGGATTACATGCACGGCAGTCCGTTTTTGGGAAAACAAAAAGGAGAAAAGCGCAAATATGTCTTTGGTGCACGGGACAGGCTGGATACATTTTACGACAAGCAGGGCTGTGTGCGGGATACCCGTTTTCGTTACATCCGCAATTACATGCCCGCTCAATCGGATTACCTTCCAATAATATCCCGTTCCCCCATGCCTTTGATGAGGCGACTGGAAGAACTTCATACGGCAGGGAAATTGAACCATGACCAGGAAAAATGGTTTCAGTCTCCGCGCCCGGAAGCTGAATTGTACGATCTGTCGACAGATCCGCATGAACTGAACAATTTGGCAAATAACCCCAGGTACACGGCAAAAATCCGGGAACTAAGCCTTGCTTTCGATCAGTGGGTTACGGATTACAATGGTCACTGGAAACTGACCGAAAAAGAACTAATTAACAGATTTTGGCCGGGCGGTGTGCAACCTGTGGTCAATCAGCCTGTAGTCTCCGTGAAAAACGGGGTGGCAACGATTACGTGCTCTACACCCGGTGCCTCAATAGCTTATCAGATAAACGGCAAAGGGATCAGCGAAGACCACTGGTATCTTTACACGAAACCTTTCCCGGTAAAGGAAAACGACAAAATAACCACAATCGGGACAAGGGCAGGATACAAAAACAGCTCGCTCCAGGCAGAGGCGGATGAGTTGCTGATGGAATGGGTGGAGAGCCTGTTATCTTACCAGGTAGCCCACGCAGATCCCTCGCTCGACGGAGGCCTGATGTGTCCGGCGTGCGTACGGATACACGGCAGGTGCGGCGATGCGGTACTTCCGTTGATGTATGCCGCCGAAAAGACAAGCAACGCCAAGTACATCCAGGCCGCGAAAAGATTGATGAAATGGATGGAAAATATGCGTCAACCCGATGGTTCCTGGATGAACGACGTCAACGTATCCGACTGGAACGGTACCACCGTCTTTGCTGCCATTGCATTGTATGAAGCCCTGCATCATTATGGTTATTTACTGGACGATTCTACCCGGAATGTCTGGGACCAGCAACTGTTGTCGGCAGGGGAGTTTATTTTTCACAACGACTTTATATACAGCCGACGCCGGGAAGGAATGCGAAATATGAATGTCAACTATTCGGCATCGGCAACCTATGCGCTTTATGCTATCGGGAAAAAATTCAACAGGAATGATTTCGTCCAAAAAGCAAACCAGATCGCATCGGATTTAAAAGGTTATTTTACTGAAAATGACTTTTTCCTGTTCGGAGAAGGCCCGGAGATATGGGAAAAGACAAAAAACGGATGCTTTCCGGTAGACCTCGGATACAATGTGGAGGAGTCGCTCCCCAACATGATGTTTTATGCTGAAATGGCAGGCGATCACGAATTAAAAGAGCTGCTGCGCAAGTCCATGGACACCCATTTGGCATTCATGCTACCCGATGGCGCGTGGGATAACAGCTGGGGCACACGCAGCTTTAAATGGACCTACTGGGGAGGACGTACCAGCGATGGCTTTATGGGGGGCTACGCAATCCCCGATGCAGGTAAGCACCCGGAATATTATGAAGCCATAAGGCGGAACATATCGCTATTGAAACAGTTCACCCACAACGGATTGCTCTACGGCGGCATGCATTATAAAACGGCCGGCATGAAGCCATGCATCCATCACACTTTCGGACATGCCAAAGCACTGGCATCATTTCTGGCTTTGCCGGTAGCCACACCTCCCCGTGTGTTACTACCCCGGGATAAAGAGTATGGCGTAAAATATTACAAGGATATCAACACCTGGCTCGTGGCGGAAGACGACTGGCGGGCTACCATCACGGGATTCGACGCCGAATACAAGGTAAAGGGTACGCATCCCATGGGAGGGGCACTCTCCATGTTATGGCATAAGAAAACAGGGCCGGTATTTGCCGCTACAATGAACAAGTTTTCCATGATTGAAGCCCCCAACATGCAAAGTTATTTGCAGGAAAATAAAATGCCGGGAACTCCCCGGATAGAGCTTCAGGAAAACGGTGACATGTACAGTAACCTTGATGACTTAGATGCACTGATCAATTATCACAAGAAAGGAGATGCCCACATTTTCCACACCCACACTCATCTGGTAAACAGCGAACAAGCCTATTCGTCATTGGGTAACAGTGTCGTAGAAATCACGTATACATTTGATGCGGGAAACATTCTCATCCGTTGCAAAGGGGACAAGTCTCTTACCGGAAAAGGAATAAAACTGGTCCTCCCTGTCATCTCAGACCCTGAGGAAAAAGTACGGAGAAATGGAAATGAGCTGTCAATAAAAAAACAAAATTGCTCCTTAATCCTAAAAAGCAACTCGATGCTTCAGATCGCTCCGACCGATCCAAATGGGCGGATTTTTAATCCTGTCCCCGGTTTTAGTTTTATTCCGGTTGTCATTGAGCCCGGTCCCAACGGCGAAATGGAGGTAACGATCGCAGTGGAAAAATGAAAAAAAATAATCATATGAAAAATATCCTGCTATTTACAACCGCTGCCCTGTCGGCAACTTCCATGCCGACAAAAGCAGCAAATGCCGACGAAAAACCCAATATCGTTTGGCTGACCTTTGAGGATACAAGCTGGTATGAATTTGGCTGTTACGGAAACGATCAGGTTAAAACGCCCTGCATCGATTCTCTGGCAAGCAAAGGCGTACAATTTATGAATGCCTGGTCTGTGGCACCGCAAAGTTCGCCTGCACGCTCATCGCTCATCACCGGGTGTTATGCCACCACGTACGGCATGGACCTCCATCCCCGGCCATTTGATACACCAAAAGATATTTTCTTCCCGCAGTATCTCCGGGAAAATGGTTATTTCTGTACCAATAACAGCAAAACCCATTACAACACGACCGTCGACAATACGGTTTGTTGGGATGAATGCAACGATAGCGCCTCATACAACAGTTCCCAAAGAGGTAAAAATCAGCCATTCTTCGCTGTATTTAACACCGTAACTTCACACATGGGAAGGATACGCACGTTTCATACGGACGGGCGTCGCGACTACACAAAGGAAGGGATATATCCGGGACAATTACGGTTACCACCCCATGTACCCGACACATACGAGGTCAGGGCGGACTATGCCGGTCACCTGGAAGCCGTTCAGGACGTGGACAAATGGGTGGAAATATTCATGAACGACCTGAAAGAAAAAGGACTGGACGACAATACGATCCTGTTTGTTTTTAGCGACCACGGCGGATGCCTCCCACGGGGAAAAGGATATCTGTACGAAACGGGATTAAGGGTGCCCTTGATTGTTCATGTACCGAAAAAGTGGCAACATCTTTTGTCCTCGAAACCCGGCACGAAAGATCAATCGCTGGTTAGCTTCATCGACCTGGGACCCTCCGTTTTAAGTCTTGCCGGCATCAATCCGCCAGAACACATGCAGGGAAGGGCGGTGATGGGGAAATATGCTGTGGATCAGCCGATACCAATGCAGTTTGCCTTTGCCTCCAACCAACTTCATCACTTTATGCCCGTTCGCGCAGCAACCGACGGGAGGTTTAAATATATCCGGAGCTATATCCCCTACAAGCAATTTGCATTGCGCAACTATTATCAATGGGGAATGCCCTCAAATAAAGCCTGGGATAAACTCATGCTGAAAGAGTGCAACGATCAGGCTGCATGGAGACAGCCTTATCAGCATCACCCGGCAGAGATGTTATTCGATTTGCAGTCGGACCCTTTCGAACTGAATAATCTTGCCACAGATCCGGAATACGAAAGCGTGCTCCGGGCCTTCCGCGGGGCTGTCTCTGAAAATATTCGCCGGACAAGAGATCTGGGCCTCTTTATCCCTTCCTCAAGAGAAGGGGTCAACCTTTATGACAAAGTAATTCAGGAAAATTATCCTTTGGAAGAACTTTACTCGATGGCGGAACTTGCAGGAACAGCGGAAAAGAAGGATCTCCCTTCGTTACTAAAAGCCCTGAATAGCAGCGAACCCGATATTCGTTACTGGGCGGCAGTGGGATTTGGACATCTTGCGTCAAAAGGGAATCTTGACAAGGCTCCCGGGGAACTTTTAAAATTACTGGAAGATGCCAATCCTTACGTGGCCTGCGAGGCGGCATATGCTGTTTCTTATACAGAGGACGCAGAAAAAGGAGTAAAAAGGCTTGTCTTTCCCTCCAATGAAGAAGATAGGAAAATTGGATATGCTATGCTGGAATCCCTATCACTGGACCACACCAAGCGTCATTTGATCCAGCCATACATAAGCGAATTAACAGAAAAGGCTGCTTCACTCCCGGCAAAGGAAAATGAAGATAGCGGATTAATGGCCCGTGGCATTCTTGTCAATATGGGATCTCTGAATATTGATGATCAGCATGGAGCCAGTTCGTATGAGCAGGGACTAAAACTGAACAGAGGCAGACGCCCGATGAAGCCAACGCCTTAAAAAAATAATCATTCCACATTAACAAACAACAAAGAGATGAACAGAAGAAAATTTATCAAGAATACCGGATGGACATTTGTCGGTTTAGCCGCGACAGGAAGCCTGTTACAAGGTTGTCAACCAAAATCAAAGGAGGCGAAAAAAATAATGCCTTCACCTCACAGCCTGAAGCTCTATTGGGGTGATATACACAACCATTGCAACCTCACCTACGGGCACGGAGATATGAGGGATGCGTTTGAAGCGGCGAGGGAGCAACTCGATTTTGTTTCGGTCACCCCTCACGCAATGTGGGAGGATATTCCCGGCAGAAATGATTTGCGCCTGCAATGGGTTGTCGATTATCACACCAAATCATTTGATGCCTTGCGTGCAGGAAAATGGGACGAATACGTGAAAATGACGAACGAATACAACAAGGAAAATGAGTTTCTTACTTTTTTGAGCTACGAATGTCACGACATGGCACATGGCGATCACGTGGCATTGTTGTATGATCTGGAAGGAACAATGGTGGATCCTTCCAATGCAATGCAGCTGAAAGCAAGGCTAAAAGGGCAGAAAGCATTTGTCACGCCCCACCATATGGGATATCAGACCGGCTTCCGGGGATATAACTGGAAGACATTTCAGGAAGATGGACAGACGCCTTTCGTGGAAATGTACTCCCGCCACGGGCTGGCTGAAAGTGATGACGGCGACTACAACTATCTGCACGACATGGGACCCAGGCAATGGGAAGGAACCGTGTTGTACGGATTGGAGCAAGGGTACAAATTTGGAATTATCGGCTCCACGGATCAACATGCCGGCTACCCCGGAAGCTATGGCGACGGACGGGTAATGGCCCTCGCACCCTCCCTCAAACGTGATGATATCTGGCATGCTTTACAGAATAGAAATGTGGGATGTGCCACGGGCGACAAGATAAAGATTGATTTTCGGATCAACGACGCAATCATGGGCGAAGTGATCAGGGGTAACAGCAGAAGAATTTACCTGAATGTAGAGGGGGAAAATTCGGTCGATTACGTGGACATCATCAAGAACGGCAAATGCATTGCACGCATGAACGGACCACTTATTCCCGAAGTGCCGCAAGAAGATCCGGTCAGATGTAAAATAAAAGTGGAATTCGGTTGGAACCGCGAAGAAGAATATGTACATTGGAACGGTAAACTATCCATTGACAAAGGAATGATAAACCAGATAACACCCTGTTTCAGAGGGGCGGCATACACGTCCCCCCAACCCGGCGAGAAGGCGTTTGAGACCCGGGTAAACCGGATCCTATCCTCCTCCGAAAAGGATGTGGAACTGGATATGTATAGTGCAAAAAATCCCAACACCACAACACCGTCCATGCAAGGTGTCATCCTTGATCTGACTATCCCCAAAGAGGGAAATTTAACGGCAGATTTCAACGGAAAACGTTTCACGCATCCTATCGGAGAATTACTTCACGGTTCCAAGGCTCATTTTATGATAGGCTGGCTGAGTGAAGCAGTTTCATTCAACAGAGCCATTCCTGAAAGCGCCTTTCAGGTGGAACATTATATGGAAGATACCGTTGCCGAAAGGGAGGTAGACTACTACTATGTGCGCGTAAGACAAAAAAACCAGCAATGGGCATGGAGCTCTCCTATCTGGGTAGAAAAAATATAAAATTGAAATAACAATGAAAGCAGCAATTGGTCTTGATTTGGGAGGGACTTCCATCAAGTATGCACTGGTTGACGAGGAAGGACAGATAATGCACCAGGGCATACGTCCTTCTTCGGCGACTGTCTCGGCAGAAGCTGTCGTTGACCAGCTCTGCAAATGCATTGAAGATATAGAAAGGTTCTTGTCCTCAAAGGCAGGGATCGATCTGAAGGGGATTGGCATTGGTACCCCGGGCATCATTGACGAAACAAACAGGATTGTCCTGGGTGGAGCCGAAAATATACAGGGATGGGAAAATATCCCTCTTGCCAGGATCATCGAAGAGAAAACAAAGCTTCATACGGTAGTGGCAAATGATGCAAATGCGATGGGATTGGGCGAAACAATGTTCGGTGCCGGAAGGAATTTCAAACACATCGTGTTTCTAACCGTGGGAACAGGCATTGGAGGCGCGGTGATTATCGATGGAAAGCTCTTTAACGGATATGCCAACAGAGGGACGGAACTGGGGCACGTTCCCTTTATTGCCAACGGTATACCCTGTGCCTGTGGCTCTGTAGGATGCCTGGAAGCATATGCCTCCACGTCGGCACTGGTACGTTTTTTTATGAACGAGTGCATTGAACAGGGCATAAAAACGGAAGAAGCGAACATCAACGGAAAGTATATTGTGGATCTGTACCTTGCAGGAGATCCCCTGGCAGAGAAGTGCCTGAACAACCATTGCGATTATCTTGGCCATGGGATTGCAGGCCTCATTAACACCTTCAGCCCGCAGCTTGTTGTGGTTGGCGGAGGACTGCCGGAAGCCGGCGATTTTTATATGGAAAAAGTGCGAAAGGCCGCTTTCCGGTATGCGATGAAAGATTGTGCCCAAAATACAGAAATTACGGCAGCCCAGCTGGGAAATATGGCCGGAACAATTGGCGCAGCCTCACTTGCATTTTCACTCCTTGATTGAATCATACAAAAACTGATCGTATGAATTATTTTCATTGTCTTATTTTGTGCTTTCTCTTCACTTTGCCATCCTATTCACAGGGATGTATCCTTAAAACAGGAAAAGAAACCCTTATGCACGAGGTGAGGGCAACACCCTCACCACTGAATGGCGAACACATTCAGTTAAATCCGCCCCGGCTTGTGTGGCCGGACAAATATCCTCATTTGGGTGCTGTTTTGGATGGCGTGGAAAGCACCGAGTCAAAACCAGATGTGACTTATCGGATACGAATCTCGCAAGATCCGAAATTTACCCACAACGTCATACAGGGCGAAAGAAAGTGGGCCTTTTTTAATCCGTTCCAACAGTTGGATAAGGGCAAATGGTACTGGCAGTACGCATTTGTAGATGCAGACGGCTCCGAGGAGTGGTCACCGATACTTGAATTTCGTGTCGGCGATGGAACAAAAACATTCAACCCGCCTTCCTTCAATGAAGTTTTGGAGAAACTGCCTGCATACCATCCCCGGATTTTACTGGATAAGAAGAAATGGGAAAATATCATCGACAGAAACAAGGATAACAAAGAAACAGACTCCTATTTTAAAATATCCAACAGATGTCTGTCAAACCCGATAAAACCATTAAACGAAGAGATTGATACGGCACAATTGGTTCATCTAGCCAATGCCGTACAGTACAAATCAGTGATAATCAGAGAAAGCAGAAAAATTGTAGACCGGGAGGAAAAAAACATCGAATCCCTCATCCGGGTATACTTACTGACCAAGGACCGTACCTATTATGAGGAGGCAATAAACCGGTTGTCGGAAGTAATTTCCTGGAAGCAAAGTCCCTATTTTGCGGGTGATTTTAATTTATCGACCATCTTGTCACTATGTACCTCAGCTTATGATGCATTCTACGATATCCTTACCCTGGAAGAGCGGAAGTTATTACTGGGTGAAATAGGGACGTTGGGTGACTTCTTTTATCATGAGTATGTCAATCATCTGGAAAACAGAATTGCCGACAATCATGTATGGCAGATGACCTTCCGGATACTGACAATGGCTGCCTTTGCCACCGTAGGGGAAATACCCGAGGCAACGCTTTGGGCTGATTATTGTTACAACCTCTGGGTCTCCCGGTTCCCGGGGCTGAACAACGATGGCGGCTGGCATAACGGTGACTCCTACTTTCACGTCAATATCCGCACCCTGATCGAGGTACCGGCTTTTTATTCGAGAATCACCGGGTTTGACTTTTTCAAAGATCCCTGGTACAATAACAATGTCGGCTATGTGATTTACAGCCAGCCTCCTTTCTCGAAATCAGCAGGACAGGGGAATGCACATGAAAATATGAAGACACCCAGTGGAGCGAGGGTCGGCTATGCAGATGCACTGGCCAGAGAGTGCCAAAGTCCGTGGGCAGCCGCCTATGTTGCCCAAATCAAAGAAAAGGAACCGGATATTTTAACCGGCTCGTTCGAATCAAAACCGGCAGACCTCACCTGGTACAGATGCACGACCACCAAAGCATATCCTGCAGACAGCAGAACACTGGCAGATATGCCGCTTTCCGGAGTTTTCCCGGCAACAGGTCTGGCAATCATGCATACCTCAATAGCTGAACCACAGTCCAACGCCATGCTTTCATTCAGATCAAGCCCTTATGGAAGCACGTCACATGCGATGGCAAACCAGAACAGCTTCAATACGTTTTACGGAGGAAAAGCTATCTTCTACAGCAGTGGCTACAGAACGGGCTTTACCGACCCGCACAGCATGTATTCCTACCGAAACACACGCGCTCACAACACCATTTTAATCAACGGAATGGGACAAAAGATCGGGACCGAAGGCTATGGATGGATACCAAGATATTACGAAGGCAGTTCAATCTCTTATGTGCTGGGAGACGCGTCAAACGCCTATGGTAAGATCTCTTCACCGTTATGGCTGAAGAGAGCAGGACTCTCGGAGATTGAGTTCACTCCGGAAAAAGGATGGGATGAGAACAAGCTTGAAGTGTTCCGGCGACACATTATTCAGCTGGGAAAATCAGGAATATATGTTTTATACGATGAATTGGAAGCTGCTGAACCGGTAAACTGGAGTTTTTTACTTCATACCACGGAAGAACCCATGTCGGTAAATAATTCCGGGGATTATGTGACAGTGACAGGTACCAATAGCATAGGAGGGAGATCTGTCGCACACATTTTTTGTTCGGAAAAAATAGAAACATCCCTGACCGATCAGTTTTTCAGCGAACCGGAGAACTGGAAAAATGTAACTGACCAATCAGGTAAAGCTGTTATATATCCCAATCACTACCATTTTACGGCAGAAACAGCAAAAAGTAAAACAGCTATATTCCTGACAATCATTGACACACACGGCAAAGAAAGGAAAGACTACGACATCGAGATCGGGGGTGAAAGCATAAAAATGGCTGAATGGATTATAGAATTCAACCTGATCAATGCAGGAAGTGGGTTTATATCTGTTGTGAATCGTAAAACGGGAGACTCTCTGCAGTATGACAAGCGAAAGAACAACGGGATCACCGTTATCAAAGATATCGTCAATGGGAATAAATTTGAAATAAAACTTTGCGATGTAATCCCAGATCTTGAAATTTAAGAAAACTAAAATTCTAATCGTTCCAAAACAGCTTATGCAGAAAACTAAAACAATATTAATTTTTTTTGGCCTGACAGGAATAATTCGTAAATTTGTGTTCGAGCACAAGTAATTAGCAAATTAAGCCAAAAAAACGTTTTTTAGGGATAGACAGACATTTTTTTAAAGATAAATATATGAAGACAAATTATGAACTGCGCTATGCTGCACATCCGGAAGATGCGAAGTCTTACGACACGCAACGTTTGCGCAGGGATTTTTTAATTGAAAAAGTGTTCACCGCAGATGAAGTGAACATGGTCTACTCCATGTACGACCGCATGATTGTGGGAGGCGCAATGCCGGTAAACGAATCGGTACACCTGGAAGCAATTGATCCACTGAAACAACCTGTCTTCCTGCGTAACCGGGAATTGGGTATTTACAACGTGGGCGGCAAAGGCAAAGTAAAAGTAGGAAATTCAGTATTTGAACTGGACTATAAAGAGGCACTCTATCTGGGTTCAGGGGATAGGGAGGTATACTTTGAAAGTGATGACGCCGCCCGGCCTGCTAAATTTTACTTCAATTCAGCCACAGCGCATCGTAACTATCCGGACAAGAAGGTAACCAAAGCCGATGCGGTGGTGGCAGAAATGGGCTCTCTGGAGACTTCCAACCACAGGAACATCAACAAGATGATCGTAAATCAGGTGCTTCCCACCTGTCAGCTGCAGATGGGTATGACCGAGCTCGCACCGGGCAGTGTGTGGAATACCATGCCCGCACATGTGCATTCACGCAGGATGGAGGCCTACTTCTACTTTGAGGTACCCGCAGATCAGGCTGTCTGCCACTTTATGGGTGAGGTGGATGAAACCCGTCACATCTGGATGAAGGGGGACCAGGCTGTGCTCTCGCCCGAGTGGTCTATCCACTCCGCTGCCGCAACCAGCAACTACACCTTTATCTGGGGAATGGCAGGAGAGAACCTCGACTATGGCGATCAGGACTTTTCAAAAATTGTAGAACTCAAATAAAAAAAAATATAAAATGATTAATTTCTCGTTAGAAGGTAAAATAGCGCTCGTCACAGGAGCCTCCTACGGCATCGGATTTGCAATTGCGACTGCTTATGCTGAGGCAGGAGCAACAATCGTATTCAATGACATCAACCAGACATTGGTGGATAAGGGTATTGCTGCTTATAAAGAAAAAGGGATCAATGCCCATGGCTATGTATGTGATGTGACCGATGAGGATGCTGTAAACAAATTCATTGCTCAGGTAACCGAAGAGGTAGGAGTGATTGATATTCTGGTAAACAATGCCGGCATCATCAAACGTATTCCCATGCATGAGATGTCGGCCGCTGAATTCCGGCAGGTGATCGATATCGACCTGAACGGACCGTTCATCATCTCGAAGGCAGTGATCCCACACATGATCAAAAAGGGACATGGCAAGATCATCAACATCTGTTCCATGATGAGCGAACTGGGACGTGAAACCGTGTCGGCCTATGCTGCTGCGAAGGGCGGGCTGAAGATGCTTACCAAAAACATCTGTTCCGAATACGGCGAACACAACATCCAGTGCAACGGATTAGGCCCGGGATACATCGCCACACCGCAAACAGCTCCGCTAAGAGAATTACAGCCCGATGGATCACGCCACCCGTTCGACTCTTTTATCATTGCCAAGACTCCCGCAGCAAGGTGGGGTACCCCCGAAGATCTTGCTGGCCCCGCCGTGTTCCTGGCTTCGGAAGCATCAAACTTCGTGAATGGACACATCCTGTACGTGGATGGCGGTATATTGGCTTATATCGGTAAACAACCCTGACCTGATTGGATAATTCGATAATTTAGAGATTTGCAGATGAACCAATCATCAACCCTTCGTATAAATCAATCAATAAATCAGACTATATGCAAGTAAGATTGTTATTCCTCCTGCTGACCGCCATTCTTGCCGGTTGTAGCGCATCCAAAGACAAAGTGACACTGAACATCAGCAACCCGGGGGCAACAGACCGTGAAAACGAGATGGTGGAAGTGGCATGGCAGGATCTCCAACAGCATCTTTCGCTCACTGGGAATCAGACCATCGTCGTGACCGACAGCTCAGGAGCACAGATTCCTTATCAGCTGGTTCACAACGGCTCCGACAGTGTGGAGACATTGATATTTCCCGTTACGCTGCCTGCAGGAGCCTCTGGAACTTATCGGATTGCAGCCGGAGAACCCGGAACATTTCAGCCGCTGGTATACGGTCGTCTGGTGCCGGAGCGGAAAGATGACTTTACGTGGGAGAATAACCGCACAGCCTTTCGTGTATATGGTCCGGCATTGAAGGCCACCGGAGAAATCAGTAACGGAATGGATTTCTGGGCAAAAAGAACCGACTCGCTGATCATCGACAAATGGTATGAGAACGATTTGTCGGGTATAGCCTCTTACCATGTTGATCACGGCGAAGGCGTTGATTTCTACAAGGTAGGGAGAACACTCGGTCTCGGTATGACAGCACCTGTCGATCATGATACGCTTTGTCTTGGTCATAACTTTGTGACGGCTGAGATTCTGGATAACGGACCGCTTCGCATCACCTTCAAACTCACCTATAAGCCTTATATGGCAGGTTTACACCAGATTACGGAAATAAGGATTATCTCGCTCGATGCCTATAGCCTGTTCAATAAAGTGACCAATATATTCGAGACGGATACCACGTTACTGACCGTGGCAACCGGCATCGTAATGCCCGAAGAGAATCCGGAAGCAAATGCTGCCAGCACAACCTTTGGCGATAACACAGGCATCATTGCCTATGAAACACCAGCCAATGAAGTGAACGGCACCATTTACACCGCAGCCATTCATCCGGAAGGATTCGGGATTATCAAGGTTTCAAACGGCCACTATCTGGGACTGAATAGCTATCTACCTGGCAACAAATACAGTTATTATGCCGGAGGGGGCTGGAGTAAAGCCGGATTTGACAGTTTCGATGAATGGAAATCGTTTGTCAAAGAAGCGAAAGCGAATATCGATCTTCCGTTGATCGTGGAGATTCATAAATAAAACAAGCAGTACAGAAAGATGCTTTGGGCGTCTTTCTTTTTGATTTATCATTACGAAAACAAATATGCAGAAAGTAGTCACTTTTGGCGAGATCATGTTGCGTCTGGCCACACCCGGATATAAAAGATTTATTCAATCCGACAACCTTACCGCTACCTTCGGTGGAGGAGAGGCCAACGTAGCTGTATCACTCGCAAACTATGGTATACCGGTCGATTTTGTAACCCGTCTGCCCAAAAATGAGATCGCCGATTGGTGTATCTCCGACCTGCGTAAATACAACGTAGACACAAATCATATTCTCCGCGGCGGGGAACGGGTGGGTATCTACTTCCTCGAAACAGGCGCCGTAGCCCGTCCCTCGAAAGTGGTATACGACCGGGCCAACTCCTCCATTGCAGAAGTGGGAAAAGGGATGTTCAACTGGCGGGAGATACTGAAAGATGCCACCTGGTTCCACTGGACAGGCATCACCCCCGCCCTCTCACAGGGCGCGGCCGACGCCTGCCTCGAAGCCATTCAGACAGCCAATGAAATGGGAGTGACCGTATCGTGCGACCTCAACTACCGCAAGAACCTCTGGAAGTACGGCAAAAAGGCATCGGAGATCATGCCCGCACTGGTGGCGGGTTGCGACATCATCCTTGGCAACGAGGAGGATGCCGAAAAAGTATTCGGCATCAAGCCGGAAGGATTCAGTGTGGAACATACCGGTGGTGAGGTGAATGCCGCTGAGTTTGAATCGGTCTGCAAACAGATGATGCAACAATTCCCACGGGCAAAGAAGGTGATCATCACCCTGCGCGGATCCATCAATGCCAACCACAACACCTGGGGAGGATGTCTTTACTCAGACAAACTCTATCAATCAAAGAGATACGATATCACCCATATCGTGGACAGAGTGGGTGGTGGTGACTCCTTTATGGGAGGACTTATCTATGGATTGCTCTCCTACGCAGGTGATGACCAGAAAGCACTGGATTTCGCAGTGGCAGCATCCTGCTTGAAACACACCATTTATGGCGACTTCAACCTGGTCACTGTACCGGAGGTGGAAACACTGATGAAGGGCGATGGCTCAGGCCGGGTGATAAGATGATGTGATGATCTGATGATTCGATGATTTAATAACGCAAAATATATTAATTAGCTGATTGCTAAAAAAAATATGGCAAAATTTTCCAGACTACACGTATACCAGGCAATGGAAGATACCGGCATCGTGCCGGTGTTTTACCATGCCGATGCCGAAGTGGCAAAAAAAGTGGTGAAAGCATGCTACGAAGGTGGCATCCGTGCATTCGAATTCACCAACCGGGGCGACTTTGCCCATGAGGTGTTCGCCGAACTGGTGAAGTGGGCCGATAAGGAATGTCCTGAGATGATTCTGGGCATCGGCTCCATTGTGGACGCCCCCACCGCTGCACTCTACATTCAACTGGGCACCAACTTCGTGGTAGGACCGTTGCTGAACCCCGATATATTCAAGGTTTGTAACCGCAGGCAGATCGCCTATTCACCGGGTTGTGCCACCACCAGCGAGATAGGACTCGCCCAGGAACTGGGTGCCGAAATCGTGAAGGTGTTTCCCGGTGGCAACGTGGGAGGTCCCTCTTTCGTGAAAAATATCAAAGGTCCCATGCCCTGGTCGAAGATCATGGTAACCGGCGGCGTGGAACCCACAGAGGAGAATCTCTCAGCCTGGTTCAAAGCCGGTGTGACCGCCGTGGGGATGGGATCGAACCTCTTCCCCAAAGAGGTCCTGAAAAACGGAGAGTGGGAGAAGATCACTGAATTATGCCGAAGCAGTCTTTTGATCGTGAAAAATGTTCAACATAAATAAACCAAATATCAGAAAAAAATCATGAGTAATCTACAACAAGGAAATGCCAAGATGACCAACCAGCGATGGACAATTGTGGTCATGCTGTTTATGGCGACCACGGTAAACTATCTCGATCGACAGGTACTGTCACTCACCTGGGCCGATTTCATTGCCCCTGAGTTCCATTGGACCAACAGTGATTACGGGACCATCACGGGACTCTTTTCCATTTTCTATGCTGTCTCGATGCTCTTCGCAGGCAAATTCGTTGACTGGATGGATACCAAAAAAGGGTTCCTCTGGGCGATTGGTATATGGTCGCTCGGTGCCATCCTGCATGCATTTTGCGGACTGGCTACAGCAGGGATTACTGCTGGAGAATGGACCCTGAGCTTCCAGGGAGCACGCGAAGCGATCGGCACAGTCGGTGATGTGTCGATGGTGGTATCGGTCAGTGTCACCCTTTTCGTGTTTGCACGACTGGTGCTTGCTCTGGGTGAGGCCGGTAACTTCCCCGCCGCCATTAAGGCCACGGCTGAGTATTTTCCAAAGAAAGACAGAGCCTATGCCACCAGCATCTTTAACTCCGGAGCTCAGATTGGTGCCTTGCTGGCGCCCCTTACCATCCCCTTTATTGCCAAGGCATGGGGCTGGGAAATGGCTTTCATTGTGATTGGTGCCCTCGGTTTTGTCTGGATGGGATTCTGGGTGTTTATCTATCACAAACCGGAAAAAAATAAGAGAGTAAATGCCCTCGAGCTGGCCTATATCAACCAGGATGATGCTACCGACGTGACAGAAGGAAGAATAAAGGCTGATGAGAATGCCGGAAAAAAGGTCTCTTTCAAGAAGGCATTCAAATACAAACAGACCTGGTCATTTGCCGTGGGTAAATTTCTTACCGATGGCGTATGGTGGTTCCTGCTTTTCTGGATACCGGCATACCTGAGTGCCGTCTACGGGCTTGACTCCACAGAAAGTGCCCCCCACGTATTCGTGGTATACGCCATCTCGATGATCTCAGTTTTTGCAGCCGGCTACTTCCCCGCTTACTTCATGAACAAGAAAAAGCTGGATCCCTATCAGGGTCGCATGCGGGCTATGTTGCTCTTTGCCTTCTTCCCGCTGCTGATCCTGCTGGCACAGCCGCTGGGTAGTGTATCGGTATGGCTCCCTGTGATCATCATCGGTATCGCTGCCGCAGCACACCAGTCCTGGTCGGCCAATATCTTCACCACCGTGAGTGACATGTTCCCGAAACATGCCGTGGGCACCATCACCGGCATCGGCGGTATGGCCGGCGGTGTGGGCTCCTTCTTCATCAACAAGAGCTCCGGTGTGCTGTTCGACCATGCAGCCAACACCAACATGGAGTTCCTGGGTTATAAAGGGATCGAATCAGGTTATTTCATCATCTTCATCTTCTGTGCCATCGCCTATCTGCTGGGATGGACCATCATGAAGTCACTCGTGCCTAAATATCAGCTAATTACAGATATGTAATATTTATTAAATAGAAATATCGAATCTGAGAGGGTGGTAAAATTTATTTTTATCACCCTTTTTTTCGTCGGCCGCCCTTTTAGCCATACCAAACTCTTCAGTGATGGAATATTCTAAAGCAAGACATATAAATTACAAAAATATTACATTTTCCGAAAAAAAATATAACTTTGTTTGTTTCACATATTTGAGATAAGTATGGCTGTAATCCATCTCAAAAAGGGTTTTCTTTGTCTTATTGTTTAAATTGTACAACATGAATATAGATACCGGTTATATTATCCGAGAAATCACGCCGCTTTCTGACAAGGATTGTTTTTACATCGTTGACAGAAGAAAAAAAGAGTTTACTTATCCTTTACACTCTCACGCAGAATTCGAACTGAATTATATTGAAAATGCGGCAGGGGTGAGACGTATTGTGGGGGATTCAGTTGAGATAATTGGGAACTATGACCTTACGTTAATCACCGGGGAACAGCTGGAGCATGTTTGGGAGCATTATCAATGTAAATCCGATAACATCAGGGAAATAACTATTCAATTCTCATCAGATCTATTCTTCGGAAATCTTATCCATAAGAATCAGTTCGATTCAATCCGGAAAATGCTTGAAAAAGCAAAAAATGGGCTTAGTTTTCCGATGGAATCGATCATGAAAGTATACAATATACTGGATACTTTATCTTCTGAAAAAGAGGGTTTCATGGCTGTGATCCGATTTCTTTCCATTTTGTACGAATTATCATTAGCAGACAACTACAGAACTTTATCAAGTTCGTCGTTCGCTCACACAGAAGACAGCACCGACAGCCGTCGCGTAGTAAAGATATATGAATATATCAACGCTCACTACGAGCAACCAATCTCATTGGAAGAGCTTGCTGAACTGGTTGGCATGACACCGGTCGCTTTAAGTCGCTTTTTTAAATTGCGAACCGGAAAGACTGTTACTGATTACATCATCAATATCAGGTTAGGACATGCTACACGGCTGTTGGTGGATACAACAGATTCAGTTGCAGAAATCTGTTACCAATGCGGATTCAATAATCTCTCTAATTTTAATCGGATTTTCAAAAAAAAGAAGGGATGTACCCCAAAAGAATTCAGGGAAAGTTATAGAAAAAAGAAAATGATGATTTAATATTTACATATGAATATGTATGACTGCACTCCGGAGGTGTAGATATTGCTGTAAATATCAACTTGAATTAATCGCATAAAAGTATCACTAAAGTAAAACATAATACCCGCAAATTTATATAAATCCTTGTTCTTATTTTTTTAACCCTTTCTGGGATTACGTTTTAGTATCCTATCTGAATAATCGAGTAAAACTTATTCCTCTTAACCACGACTTTTAGAACCCTCTTTGTGAATTATTTAATTTCTGATTTGTAAAATAAGCGTATCCAATGCCAATTTTACATATTTTGTACGGAAAGTATCAAAAAAGGATAAAAAAGCACTTGATGTGTTTGCCAGGTAACAATACTTTTGTATAGTTGATTTAGTGTTTATAATTCTTATATCATATTCACAAACACTACAGCTCCAAACAAACACTTTAATTTCATATTATGTCAAAAACTTTGAATTTTAATCAAAAATGCAGTGGGTATTTAGAGAGGTGCACCTGCATTAATTTCCTTAAAAAAATTACGGTAATGGTACTCGTTTTTTTAGGGAGTTTCACATTTATTCAGGCAAGGGGTATATCCGGGACTGAATTAATTAATAACCAGACCATCCCAATCACTGGTAAAGTAACAGATGTGAACAATGAGCCCATGATCGGAGTGACTGTCATCGTAAAAAATACCAACACAGGTACGGTTACAGACATGAATGGTAACTTCTCATTAAATGTAACTTCATCTGATGATGTAATAAGTATATCCTATTTAGGGTATAAAACGGAAGAGTTTCCAGTGAATAATTCGAGAACCTTCAGCATCACACTCCAGGAGGACGAAAAGTTACTGGAAGAAGTGGTGGTCATAGGATATGGTTCAATGAAAAAAAGAGACCTATCCGGCTCTGTGGCACAAGTCAAGGCCGACGAAATTCTCTCGGGTAATCCTGCGGCCAGTATCAATCAGGCTTTACAGGGACGCGTTGCTGGAGCCATGGTCAATCAAAACGACGGAGCACCGGGTGCCGGAATTAGTATGCAGATCAGAGGTACAAATTCGTTTTCATCAAACTCTCAACCACTCTACATCGTGGATGGAATTCCATTTGAGGTACCTACCACACCCCGAAGTGCAGAAAATACCGATGGAAGTCTTGAAGCTTCTGCAAATGCCCTTTCGTTTATCAATCCGCATGACATTGCCTCCATAGAGGTGCTGAAGGATGCCTCAGCAACAGCCATTTACGGGTCACGTGGTGCCAATGGGGTTGTGCTTATTACGACAAAATCGGGAGAGAAGGGAAAACCACGCATTGAGTTCACTTCCAATGTAAGCAGTTCAACTATCCGGAAACAAGTACCTGTTCTTGACGGCTATCATTATGCACTTTACCGCAATGAGCAACAGGACAACGCTTTGCTCTACGACTCATCACCTTTTACCCAGTATGTATATCCTTCACCGGGTACCTGGAGATTTGATACAAGTAACGGAGAGGTTTTAAGTGCAAAGTACAATCCTTCACCGGAGGACTTTTTATCGCCTGGATGGAGGGAAGGTATCGATGAAAACGGGGGTACCTGGAAACAATGGGTAGAAGGTACAAACTGGCAAGATCAGATTTTCCAGACAGGTTACTCGCAGGAATATAACATGCTTATTTCAAGCGCCACAGATCGTGGGAATTACACCTTCTCAGGCAATTATACCAGCCAGGATGGAATTATTAAAGGTACGGGGTTTGAACGCTATACATTACGTTCAAACACCAGCCAGAACATTTCAAAAAATATAACGGTCGGGCTTAATCTGAGCTACACTAACTCTACAACTGATTTCGCCAAAGGAAATTCCTTGGATTATAGTATCCTGCGTTCAGCGTTACTATATCCCTCTACAATTTATTATGGTGATTTTTCACAGAGTGATGAGTTATTATGGTTGTCGGCGAATCCCCGTACATATGTGATATCTACGAAAAACGAATTGTCAAGTGTGAATATTTTTGCGTCTGCTTTTGCCAGCATCCGTTTAAATGACAACCTGGTTTTCCGTCAAAATTTGGGGTTGAGTAACTTTGAAAATCAAAGAAGCACTTATTCCAATCGCGACACCGGAGAAGGAGCAATCGACAAAGTAAACGGAAAGGGAGGGTTAAGTGACAACAGACAATCACATACCGTAACTGAATCCATGTTGACTTACAACCGGATTTTTGGAAAAATCCACAATTTGAATGCTGTGGCAGCAGTCACATATGAACATCGTGTAAATAGTGCTGAATCGATGACTGCGACACAATTTCCCACAGACTTGACTGAGAATTATGACATGGGTCTGGCGTTGGTTCCAGGCAGTCTTGTCAGTTCAAAATTTGAAAGTAAATTGTTCTCAATGCTGGGACGTGTCAACTATGTATTAAATGATAAATACATCTTTACAGCCAGTTTCAGACGTGACGGTTCCAGTAAGTTTTCCTCAGAAAACAGATACGCTAATTTTGCATCCGGAGCATTGGCCTGGAGGCTCTCAGAGGAAGCATTCATCAAAAATCTGAATCTTTTTGACAACCTGAAACTCCGCCTGAGCTACGGTCAAACCGGAAATCAGGCAATACCTGATTATCAAACCATGTACACCATGCGGGTAGCAAATTATCCCCTTGGAGGTTCCGAACACAGCGGTTTTGTGAGCGACCATGCTTTCAATACCAGTCTGAAATGGGAAACAACAGATCAGTATAATGCCGGGATCGATTTTGGTTTTTATAACAACCGATTGGGTTTTGTCATCGATTATTATTACAAGAAAACCAATGATCTGCTGCAGAATGTAAAAACACCACAATCAACCGGCTATATTTCTCAAATAATTAACAGTGGTTACGTCACCAATGAAGGTTTGGAATTAACTGCAAATCTCGTTCCTGTCCAGAATAAATTATTTAATTGGAGAATCGACGCTAACTTGTCGTTCAATAGAAACAGAATCGGCGGATTGCTGGCAGATCAGTTCTCAAGCCGCCTCTGGTATAAGGCAGACAACGTTTTTATCCAACGAAACGGTTTGCCTATCGGAGCGATTTACGGTTATGTGGAAGATGGTTTTTACGACAATGAAGCGGAGGTAAGAGCTGACCCGACCTATGCTTCTGCAAATGCAAATGTGGTGAAATCGATGATCGGTGAAATAAAGTATAAAGAAGGATTGCATGTGATCGGAGACACAAATCCGGATTACATCTTTGGAGTTACCAATAATTTCGAATGGAACAAGTTTAACTTTGGCTTCTTTGTACAGGGAGTGATGGGGAATGATATATTCAATGGTAACCTGATGAATGTCACGCTGTTTAATACTACAAATATCCCAGTTGCAGTTTATGACTACCGATGGACACCTGAAACCAAAGATATTGCCAAATGGCCCAAAGCCACCAATCAGGCAAAAAGAACCTGGCTTATCTCTGATCGTTATGTGGAAGATGGCTCCTATATCCGTTTGAAAAATATCAATATAGGATATACCTTCGATAACCCCAAATTTCTAAAAGGAATCAGAAGCATTAATCTGAATGCAAGTGCCGGCAACTTATTTACACTGACCGATTACAGCTGGTATGACCCGGATGTAAACGCATTCGGCAATGATCCTGCCCGAAGGGGAGTGGATGTATATTCCTACCCGACAAGCAAAACATTCTCTTTTGGATTAAAAGTACAATTCTAATTTTAATAAGACAAAAAGATGAAAAAATATATCTTCACAGCAGGTATTCTCAGTTCTCTGCTTACGTTATTAATTTTTTCCTCATGCAGTGATATTTTGGATGTAAATGCTTATTCAAAAATCACCAATGAGGGTATTGAAGATTCCGACAAAGGCGCTGATATGTGGGTAATGGGCGCCTATAACGGACTATCCCGCATGTATGTATACGATGAGTTTCCCCGTTCCATTGAACTCGACAACGATTATGTGACCGGTCCAAGTTGGGCTTTCGGCGAGTTGGGAGCAGGCAATTTCCAGGGGGCGACCAATCAGTCGGACGCTGTTTGGAAATTGAGCTATGACCTGATTAACAGAACAAATGAGGCCATCTATCACATAGAAAAGATGGGGAACGTTACAGAGGCAGCCAGAAATAACTGTTTGGGTGAACTCTATTTCCTACAGGCTTACGGCTATTTTCTCCTGGTCAGAGCGTATGGTGAAGTGCCCATCTTCGAAATGTCCATCAATCAGGGAAATGATCCCAATCAACCCCGTCAGCCAATTCCGGTTGTATACGCGCATATTATCGATCTCTTAAAAAACGCCAAGGAGATGATCTACAAAAATACAAGTTCTTCCTATAAGGAGGGTCGTGTTTCTGCCGGTGCCGCGGCATCGCTACTGGCAAAAGTTTATGCAACGATTGCTTCTGCTGCCATGCCTTCCGGCACTGTGTATGTAAAGGGAGGTGTCCCCTTCAGCATGAACGGCAGTGTGAAAGTATTTACGCAACCCCAAACATTGACCATAGAGAAACAACAGGTTGCAGGCTATGAAACATTCGATTATCTTGCGTATTATACACTGGCAAGAGATATCGCAAAAGACATTGTTGTCAGCAAATTATACGGTGATCATGAGCTTATACCCTATTCCATTCTCTGGAAAAAAGCAGGAAGAACCAGTAAGGAACATTTCTTTGCATTACAGACAAAATCGGGTGACGATTACTATGGTGCATTGTTTAGCAGAGCCTATGTTGGACAGATTGTAAATGGCTATGTACCGAACGGAGGGGGATTGTCGCATGGTTTAAGAGATCACTGGTATAAATTATTCGAAAATCAGGATCTTCGAATTACAGAAGGAGTGATGCATCGTTTTGTACGTCAGTCGGATATCTCATGGAATGGAGGGGGTTATTATCCCAATACGGATGAATGGAAGTTAAAAGCAAGAGGGCTGGATCCGGCCAATAATAAGGTGGCTGACCCAGTGGCGCCGTTTAACGACGGACGTGACTACCGATCCGGAACCGGTGAACAATACCTAGCATACACCACAAAATACACAGATGTCACCGATCGCTCACTGACCCGAACCGATGCCATGATGCCTTTGCTACGCTATGCTGATGTTGTCCTGATTTATGCAGAAGCATCAAACGAAGTAGATGGGTTGAATAACGATGCACTCAATGCTCTAAATGCAGTCAGGACAAGAAGCAATGCCACCCCCAGATGGTTTGGCTCTTCAGAGGATGGAGGTATCGAATCGAAGGAAGCGTTTCGCTCAGCAGTACTGGAAGAAAGAGCGATGGAATTTGCATTGGAAAGTGATCGACGTTGGGATCTGATTCGATGGGGTATCTATTTGGGAGTGATGAATGGTATAGGGACAGTAGATGAGATAAATACGATTAAAATGCGGGAAGCAAAACATTTACTCTATCCCATCCCGCAAGATGAAATGCTGACCAACCAGGCCATCACAGAGAATAATCCGGGATGGAAATAATATGAAAATCTAATAAACCTCATGCATATGAAAACTTTAATACTAAGATATCTTTCTATCACATTCCTGATGGCAATATTTTTCACTTCCTGTGATGATATTGTGACATATGATGATGAATTTACTGATGAAACAGTGTCAAACGGTCCACCAGTAATCACCAGGATCAGCACGATTGAAAATCAGGATACCGATACGACCCAGGGTAGTTTTAATCAGATGATCGTGATTCACGGACAAAACCTGACTCAGGTAAAATCCATACAATTTAATGATCAGTCAGTGGATCTTGAAGAGATCTATGCAGTGAATACCAAGATTGTGGTATCAATTCCAGGCACCGTACCGGATGAAATAACAAACAAGATTGTGGTCACAACGGAAAAAGGGAATACCGAATTTCCCTTTAAAGTCGCCTTTCCTGATCTTATTATCCGCGGATTTGATTTCGACTTTGGAAATGCTGGTGAAACCATCGTTATGCAAGGTGAAAACCTTTTATTGTACGATCTGACTCCCGAGAAGGGAGAGATCAAGATGAACGGTATTCCGGTCACCATCCTCTCTACAACAGAAGATGCAGTCACCCTGAAAGTTCCGGATGGAATTACAGACAATGCAACCGTATCGGTAAGCAGTAACAGGATAAAGAGTGTACTTGGCGAGGAACCCATTGAATTTACTTATCGTGATCGGGGTTTCAGCATTACAGATATGGGGCCGGACTATCTGACACATGCCTCAACGAAAAATTTTGCCACTGACGGTACAAAGGAAGGAGATCCAACTCCACTATTCCCAGGGACATGCTTTTCAAGAATCAAAGGGACTGTCAACGGATACAGCACCAACCTGCTCATTTATAATTATCCTTTCGACACCCCTTCTGCGAATCCCTTATTTGCAGACATGAGAACTAATCCGGGTGATTATGAAATCAAGTATGAAATCCTTGTCAAAACAGAATTCCCAATCACTGCTCCAGGCGATAGGATCAGAATGGTATTAAATGGTACGAGAGCTACGAACACCCAGGAATGGATTCCGGTGCTTTCGGGGGTAGCTTATCACACCCACGATAAGTGGGTTACAATCTCCTCCGATTTTGCCTATTACAAAACTGCTTCCGGAGGCAGTCCACTCTTTGAGACAGGGAATAAGTTCGTTTTTGCCTATATTCACGGAGCGGGAACTGTGGCACCTACTGACCTCTCACTAACCAATCTTCGGATTGCAAAGAAAGTGAATATTGTAAGAAAACAGATGTAAGATATTGCTCTGGGGTGCTGTTGCCTTTGACGGCATCGGCACCCTTAAACTGAAACCGTATGCGAAAATTAATATTCTTTTTATCTTTTATAACCCTCATCCTTTTAGTCGGCTGTGAAAAGGGAGAAGAGTTAAAAACACCCACCGGCCCTGAGAATGGGAACGAGAATCCGGATCCCGACAATTCATACCCGAATGCGATGATCGAAAATTTCGGAGTCAATCTTTCCGGCGGTGAGTTCGGTGGTGTCTATCCGGGGGTAATTGGCACACACTATGGTTATCCCACTGCCAAAGATCTGGATTATTTTAAATCAAAAAAACTGACACTGATACGTTTTCCATTTAGATGGGAAAGGGTACAATATGATCTGAACGGACCATTGAACCCGCTGGATTTAGGCTTGATGAAAACATTTGTCAAAGCAGCCGAAGAGAGAAACATGCCGGTAATACTCGATATGCACAATTTTGCCCGTCGTTCTTTTGATGGCGGGAAAACACACACTGTGATAGGATCGGGGCCGGAACTTACCAAGGAACATCTGGCAGACGTATGGCAGAAAATTGCACTGGAATTCAAATCATATACAAACATCTGGGCGTATGATATTATGAATGAACCTTATGCGATGCCCACTACAGGGAGCTGGTTCGAAATTGCCCAGGCAACCATCCAAAGCATCCGCCAGGTAGATACCAAAACCCCCATAGTAATCAGTGGTGACCGTTACAGCTCATCTTACCATTGGGTACAGTTCAGTGATAATCTTAGAAATCTCAATGATCCGGCTGACAAGCTGATATTTCAGGCACACATCTATTTCGACAAAAACATGTCGGGCTCTTACGGAAGTTATGTGAACGGAGTTTTTGTACCCTCAACCTACGAGGCCGAGGGAGCTACACCCCAAACCGGAGTTGACAGGATGAAACCTTTTGTCGAATGGTTGCGAAAATACAACAAAAAAGGGATGGTTGGCGAGTATGGTATTCCCGATGATGATCAAAGATGGAACACTGTGCTGGAAAATATGCTCATCTATTTGAGGGACAATGGGGTACCAGGCACATACTGGTCTGCGGGCCCAAGATGGGGATATTACCGGCTAGCTGTGCAGCCGACGAATAATTATACCACTGACCGTCCTCAGATGAAAGTACTGGAAAAATATACCAAAACGGATCCCAAATAGAATCGAAAGAGAAACAAGAAAAAATATAAATCAAATAATAATAGACAATGAGAAAAAAAATGATACTTTCACTTCTTGCCGCACTGATAATCACTACGAATCTTTCAGCTCAGAATTTCTCAAAAGTGGAAAATCCGCCGCAACCCTTCGGGCTGAACATGGCCGGAGCAGATTTCGGGAAGAATTTCCCCGGAGTATACAACAAAGATTATACCTATCCCACAGCGGCCAATCTCGATTATGTCAGATCAAAAGGATTTCGTCTGATCCGTCTGCCGTTCAAGTGGGACAGGATACAGCATCAACTTAACGGAGAACTGGAAAAGGAAGAACTTGCACGACTCCGTTACGTGGTAGATGAAGCAGCCAAACGGGAGATCCTGGTTTTATTCGACTTGCATAATTATGGGAGGAGATATCTGGGTGAAACACGTTACCGTATTGGTGAAGGTGGTTTAGAAATTGAACATCTTGCCGATTTATGGGGAAAAATTGCCAAAGAATTTTCTGAATACAGCAACATCTGGGGTTACGGATTGATGAATGAACCCAATAATATGCTGGAGAGTACCCCCTGGTCTAAAATAGCACAGGCATCCATACTGGCAATCCGTAACCATGACACCAAAAACGCTATTGTAGTAGGTGGTGACAGTTGGAGCTCTGCCGAAAGATGGATGCAGTTCAGCGACAATCTGAAAAATCTTTACGACCCTGCTAACAATCTCATTTTCGAAGCACATGTTTATTTCGATAATGATGCGTCGGGAACATACAAGAAAAGTTACGAAGAAGAAAAAGCCAATCCCTACAAGGGAATTGAACGGGTTCAACCCTTTATCAAATGGCTGCGCGACAACAACTTCAGAGGTTTTATCGGCGAATATGGCATCCCTGACCAAGATGAGCGCTGGCAAGTATGTCTGGACAACTTTCTGGCCTATCTGCAGGAAAACGGAATCAACGGCACCTATTGGGCAGCCGGTCCCTGGTGGGGTAAAAACTTTATGGCGATTCAGCCAATAGATGGTAAAGATAGGCCACAGATGAAAATTGCGGAAAAATATCTGTGGACAGAATAACAATTCCAACTTAATTCCTTGGTCGTATGCGATTAGGTCTACTGTTAATATGCATATTTGCTGTCTTTTCTAAAGGAGTATCATCCGATATGGTTGATCTGAAACCTGTTGATTTTTCACATGGACGCCTGGTGATATCTGACAACAAAAGATACCTTGTTCACGAAGATGGGACTCCATTCTTCTACTTTGCTGACACAGCATGGCAACTTTTCCATCGGCTCACCAGAGAAGAAATCAATCACTATTTCCAGAACCGGGGAAAAAAAGGGTTCACAGTAATACAGGCAGTCATCCTGGCTGAACTGGATGGTCTGGAAACACCCAACCGGTATGGCATCACCCCGTTACACAACAACAATCCGCTGACCCCGAATGAGACTTGGTTTGAGTGGGTCGATGAAGTGGTCGCAATGGCTCGCGAGCACGGATTATATATCGCTTTGGTACCTACCTGGGGTGATAAAGTGGATAAGAAATGGGGAACGGGCCCGGAAATATTTACAACGGAGAATGCATATGAATATGGGAAGTATCTTGGCAATCGCTACAAGGAAACACCCAACATCATCTGGATGAATGGCGGCGACCGTTCTGCCGACGGTAAGAACTTCGCCCTATGGGATGCACTTGCCAGGGGAATCAAATCAGAGGATCAACAGCACCTGATGACCTTTCATCCGCAAGGTGAACGATCTTCTTCCGAGTGGTTCCATCAATCCGACTGGTGTGATTTCAACATCTTCCAGACAAGTCATTCCCAAACCGACTATGGCATTTATGAACGACTACTGGTAAAAGATTATCAGCTAAATCCGATAAAGCCCTGTATGGATGCTGAACCACGATACGAAGATATCCCGATTGGGTTCAACCCGGAAAACGGCTGGTTCGATGACAGTGATGTACGCCAGTCGCTCTATTGGAGTCTTTTCTCTGGAGGGTTTGGCTATACCTACGGATGCAACAGCATCTGGCAATTTTATGAGGAGGGCCGCACACCGATGTGCGATGCGAGGAGAAACTGGCAGGAAGCACTTGATCTACCTGGTTCCTTCGCAATAAAATATGCCAGAGCCTTGCTGGAATCCTTTGATTATTTAAGCCGGGTTCCCGATCAGGGTTTTATTGTCAGCCCAAACAACGATAACAAGGAAAAGGTTGTGGCCACCCGGGGTGTGGACTATGCGTTAATCTACATTCCCACCGGTAAAGAAACAGTGGTATCTCTGGACAAGATGAATACCACGAAACAAATTCAACTTTCATGGTTTCAACCTTGCACGGGAATTAGAAAACCAATTAAAATAACTGAAGCAAAAGGAAACTTTACAGCCAGACCGGCAACCCGGGGAAAAGGGAATGACTGGGTCTTGATTTTAGAAGAAGTCAGCTAAAAGGAAATTAAACAATATAAGAAATAATCTATGGATAAAGAAATATTACGCATCATCAATGAACAGGAGAAATTGTTGTCGCGTAAAAATGAGATGGTGAGCAAAACAAATGGTATATTTAACAGATATTCCGATCCTATTCTAACTGCAGAACATATTCCGGTAAAGTGGAGATATGACCTGAATCCTGACACCAACCATTACATGATGGAACGCATTCAGATTAATGCAGTAATGAATTCAGGCGCCATTAAGATGGGGGATAAATATTTGTTGGTAGTCAGAGTGGAGGGTGCCGACAGGAAATCATTCTTTGCCGTTGCAGAAAGTCCGAATGGCATTGACAACTTTCGCTTCTGGGATTACCCGATGCTGATGCCTGAAGGAGAAGAGCCAGATGTAAACGTTTACGATATGCGTTTGACGGCTCATGAGGATGGCTGGATCTACGGTGTATTTTGTACGGAACGCAAAGATCCGGATGCGCCCAAAGGAGACATGTCTTCGGCAATTGCCACGGCCGGTATAGCCCGGACCAGGGATCTGAAAAAATGGGAGCGATTGCCGGATTTAAAAACACGCTCCCAGCAACGGAATGTGGTACTTCATCCCGAATTTGTTGGCGGGAAATATGCACTGTATACCCGCCCTCAGGATGGTTTTATCGATACCGGCAATGGCGGAGGAATTGGATGGGCATTGATAGACGATATCTGTAAAGCCGAAATCAAGACTGAAAAAATAATTGAACATCGCATCTATCACACCATCAAAGAGCTCAAAAACGGAGAAGGACCTCATCCGATCAAAACATCAAAAGGATGGTTACATCTGGCACACGGAGTGCGTATGTGTGCTGCCGGACTTAGATATGTGCTATATTTGTATGTTACGGCACTGGACGATCCTACCAGGCTTGTAGCTTCACCGGCCGGTTACTTTATGGCTCCCCAGGGGGATGAACGTATAGGCGATGTATCCAATGTGCTATTTTCCAATGGATGGATTGCAGACAACGATGGTACTGTCTTTATCTACTATGCCTCTTCCGACACCCGGATGCATGTAGCCACCTCTACAGTAGACAAACTGCTGGATTACTGTTTACATACACCGGAAGATGGTTTACGTTCAATAAATTCGGTCCGGTCAATTTTACAATTGATTGAAAAAAATGAAAGCGTTTTTCCGGGAAAATTATCCATTGTGTAAAAATAAAAAACTATGAGACAAACGTTAGTTCTGCTGTGCTTCATTTTCCATACATTTCTGTCCGTCGCACAGTTAACCGAACAGCTGGTGATGGTGCATGTTTCCCCCGACAGCAGGGACTGGACCTATGCGATCGGCGAAAACGTCAGTTTCGGAATTGAAGTGACAAAAAATCGGATTCCGTTAGAAAATGTGACATTGCGTTATGAGTTGTCATACGACATGATGCCCCCGTTCAAAGAGGGAACAGCCACAGTCAAAGAAGGCAAAATGCAACTTCAGGCAGGCACGATGAAAGAGCCCGGGTTTCTGCGTTGTCTGGTCTACGCATCATATAACGGGAAGGAATATGAAGGACGCGCTACAGCAGGGTTTGAGCCGGAGAAGATTGAGCCGGTAGCTGTGATGCCCGATGATTTCATGAAATTCTGGACCGATGCCATCACCTATAATGCCCGGTTACCACTGAATTTAAATTTGCGCCTGCTGGCGGACAGAAGCACCGCCAAAGTCAATGTATATGAAATAAGTTTTCAAAATTACCACGAAGGTGGACGAATGTACGGGATCTTGTGCATGCCGAAAAATCCCGGAAAATATCCGGCATTGCTGCGTCTTCCCGGTGCAGGTATCCGCCCGTACAGCGGCCATATACCGGGTGCTGAAAACGGTTATATTACCCTTGATCTGGGTATTCACGGCATTCCGGTAACTTTGGATAATGCTGTTTATGAAAACCTGGGCAGGGGTGCTCTCTTCAATTATCAGTATACAGGCTGGGAACACAGAGACAAGGTATACTATAAAAGAGTATATTTGGGTTGTATTAAAGCAATTGATGCCATTTTCAGTCTCCCCGAGTTCGATGGTGAAAACCTTGTGGTACAGGGAGGCAGTCAGGGAGGCGCATTATCTATCGTAACGGGTGCGCTTGACAAAAGGGTAAAAGCGGTCATTGCTCTCTTCCCTGCGCTCTCCGATTTGACAGGGGTATTGAAGGGTCGTGCCAGCGGCTGGCCTGCAATTTTCTCGGAGAGAGAAGAGTCTGAATCACTTCGTGATCTGAAAGCTTTGAACACGCAGTATTACGATGTGGTCAATTTTGCCCGTATGCTTAAGGCGCCTGCTTTTCTTTCATTTGGATATAACGATATGGTTTGCCCCCCCACATCCATGTTTGCCGCCTACAATTCCATCACCGCCCCCAATGAACTGATGGTAGTTCCCGAAACGGCTCATTATGCCTTTCCCGAACAATGGAACCGCTCCTGGCAATGGTGGCTTGGCATCAAAAATGACTGAGTATATCAATTAAAAATTTTATAGTTATGCGATTAAATGAGCGTTTACGAATAATCCTTTTGGTAATTCTGGCAGCAACCGTTTATCCTGTTGTTATTGCAGGCAAACCAGCCATGGAGGGTTTTCATAACATCACACTGGAAATGTCGCTGAAGCCTTTTAAGAGGAATGAACCGCATTATATCAGGGCAGTATGTCAAGATGCATTTCGCCAGTGGCAACCCCTCTTACAACATGCCGATACGATTTCGGTCATGTTATGGACTGCCGACGGTTCAGAAATTCTGGATTATTCCGGAGATCTGAAACAGGAACTGGAGTGGGCGAAATACATCGGTAACCCGAATGCCCCTCACCCCGTGAATTCAGGACCCCGTTCACTCACCCTGCATGACCGGGCATATACCTATACCGAAGATCCTCCCCGGTTTACGTATGGGGATTTGAAGTATATTGTACAAACCATCAAGGAAGAAGGGAGTAAATTTACCGGAAAACCCATCAGGGTGGGAGCTACCTTTGATCCGGGACCTGAGTTTGCCGTCTCATCCTTTAAATATGAACGTCACCCGGAAGTGTGTATGGCCAATACCATGGGTACCAAATCATTTGTAGTCTGTTATGCGATACTCAATGCCGACAGGTATCATTATGCCGCTTATCCGGAAGGTATTCCCAAGGGGACCCTTTTCGGCACCTTCCTGGGTAGACAGAGCACCGCCTTTCTCGGCGACCTGGGATTCGATTATTTGTGGCTTTCCAATGGATTTGGGTTTGGAATGGAGACATGGAATACGATTGGCGCCATTTTCGACGGAAAATCTTTTCACGGAGAAAAGATGGATGATATCAGAAGTAAGATTCTGCTATTCTGGACCTCTTTCCGGGAAGGTTGCCCCGATTTCAGGGTAGAGACAAGAGGTACCAATCTCTCCACCGGAATTGATCTGGCCCGTGACGGGGTTGATTTGAAAAGTATCTACGAAGGTAACTTCAATATACTCCCACCACCCAACTCGCCATGGGCGGCCCTTGATGGTGATTTCGGACTTGAACTCACAGGATACATGTCCCGTATGGCCGAGTTACCCGATGACCGTTATCTTTTCCGTTTTTATACACACGACCCATGGTGGGCAAACAGCCCCTGGCTGGATCGTTATGGACGCGAGTCGCACGACATCTATATGCCCATGTCTGTCACCCGCATCGACAGCCAAGGTACTGTGAAGCTACCAACTCACCTCAATTTTCTGTCCATTGATGACTCATACGGAAATATGCCAGAGCAGGTACCCAATGAAGTAATTCCGCATATCCTGCAAGCCCGCAAAAACGCTCCCGATGCAGCAGGACCGGTGGTGTGGGTCTATCCTTTCGACGAATATCATCACTACGCTTTTAATAGGCCGGATCGTTTGGAAGAGATTTTTTATGGCGATTGGTTCATTCGTCAGGCAATCAATGATGGGTTTCCGATGAATACCGTTGTTTCCACCACAAATTTCACCTCCTTGATGAAACAGGGAAGTGAGCTGTTCAATGCATCAGTACTGGTCACAACGGTACCTGATGCAGGTTCCGATATGGAAAAGCAATTGATGTCATTCATCAGAAAGGGAGGTAAAGCCATGCTCTATGGACCTGCGGATCACGCAAGCGATGAGTTTCTCTCTTTTATAAATATCAGCCTGGTGAAAGCATTGTCAGGTACCTTCACGCTGACGACATCCCTAAAAAAGGATCAGGTCACATTACCCGATCAGATCCGGCACGACGCGTCCATGTCGGGCGGAGGAATAAAAACCGTGCTGGCCGCAAAAAGAGATGACACACGCGTTTTGGCATCCGTGATACAAGAAAAACAGCAGCGTGATGTAATTGTGATGAGAAAAGACCCCTCCTGGAAAGGGGGTGTTGTATGTTATGTGAGAGGTACCAATTCGGCCACTTACACCGGAGGCATGCTGCTTTCCAATGATGATCCCACAGCATGGTTTATCGGTGGTTCATTGATGCGCTATACATTATCTGAACTGGGATATGCGACATTCTTCCAAAAGATAAATGCTTCCTTGCGAAATCCGGTGAATACCATTTCCCGTCATGGAAATGGATTCTATTTTGCCGGTTACGTCCCAAACCAGACTGTAGAACAGTTCTTCAGGTTTCCACAAGGTGCTCCCATTTTTACGGGGACTGAGACCCAATTAAAAGAAGGTTTTTCGAGTTACAGGTTCCCTAAATCATGGAACAGGGAGTGTCGTGTATTTGTGGAACAGCAGGATGGAATTGTTTCCTGCCGTGAAATGGCTCCCGTCGAATTCAAAGTGAAAAGAAAAATTGGAATCAGCGGATTAAATAATGCTACTGTAAGAGTCTATCCGGAAGGTGATGACCAATACTATAAGGCCATGCCGCAAAACAACCATTTTCCTGCCGAAGAAATTATTCTCAAGTCGGAAAAAGGAAATGATTTCGAAGGCAACTATTACGAGTACAAAAATGTAACCGGAGAACTGGTCATTACATGGTAAGGTAAGATGTGCAACAAAATTCTTTTTTTAGTCCTTTTTTCCATGATAATGCCTGCTACCGGCGCATTCAGTCGCGTGTTGATTGTCGACAAACAGGCGGTAAAAAGCGAGGTTGTTTATCACTGCATTGAAGAGGCATTGATGGAGGCCGTTTCTGGCGATGAAATTTTAATTCATGAGGGGATTTATAGGGAAAAAGCACTGATGGTTCCTGACGGTGTAAGTCTGAAGGGGCTGGGATCCGTTACTATTCAGGGAGAATTACCGCCGGATGTAAGTAACAGAGAACTCGAGTCTACATCCACTATTGACCTGTTTCAGAACGGACGGTTGGAAAACCTGACTGTGACTGCAAAAAACATGCGTTATCCGGTACATTCCGATTTTTCAAACGGAAACACCCGGCAGGAAATCATAAACTGCAAGTTTATCCATTACGGCAACCATGAAGTGTATCGGTACCGCTTGACAAACAAAGCCAGGGTTCCTGATGCAGCAAATGAGGTAATGATTGTCCAGAGTGCCTGGGGAGGAGGTACCATGGCCGGAGATAAGCGATTTTTTCGCGGTTGTTATTTTGAAAGTCCCTTGCGTGCATTTAGCACGCACAACAATGTAGATTTCGACAAAAGTTTCGGTGCTTCTCTCACGGTACTAATGGATTGTGAAATGGTTTCACATGGGTTGAACATAGACGGTACCTCACTGGGATTTACCACGCCTGTAGTGATTCAAAGCCTGCAGTCAAACAGCCCCGACAAGATAATTATGACTGACTGCCGAATGAATGGCTATCTCTGTTTCCAGGGAGCATCAACTTTTGAGGTCTACTGCAACACGCCGGAGTTGAAAACCATCTATAACACAGCCGGCGGATCAAAGCAAATAAAGGATCAATTATTCGTTATCTCCAACGACTCTGATTTCTATATATCGAATCCGACCCAAGTCAGACAATTTATCAATCTGGGAAACATGACCATCGGGAGAGGCAAAGCTGTTAAAAAAGAGGACAAGGGCATTTCCCTGATGACTTCCAAAGACAACGAAAGACTATTTCAGGGAGTTGCCCTGCAGGATATACCACCCGGACAAAAAGGAGATGTGCAACAGAGTGGTTATCTGTTGCGCCCCTACTTCTCCGGGCTCAGTGAGCAGCTTGAAAAAGGTACCCGCATCGGGATTGATCAAACAGGTAGTTTTATCATTGACAACAAATCTGAAATAGCGATCGTTTCCGATAACCAGAATATTTATCTTATGGCACCATCAAATGAATAAAAAAAAGGAGACATACGTACCATGGATCGTTGTGGGAATGCTGTTCATAGTGACAGCCTTGAGTTTCCTTGACCGACAGATCCTCTCGATGTCAATCATCAGAATCAAGGAAGATATTCCAATTTCCGACAGCGATTATAGTTGGATTACCAATGGATTTATTGCAGGCTATGCACTGATGTTCACCCTGGGGGGAATCTTTATCGACAAGTTTGGGACCAAACTTGGACTTGCCTTGTCGCTGGCGATATGGACTGTTGCTTCCGGTTTGCACAGTATCGCCACCACCGTCACAGCATTCGTCATTTTCCGATTTATACTGGGGGTAGGTGAAGGTGCCTGTTTTCCAGGGGTGATCAAAGGGGTGATTGAATGGGTTCCTGTGCAGAAGAGATCGCTGGCCACAGGAATTGCGATTGGTGGATCGGCCATTGGGGCTGTCATCGCACCGCTAATGGTTGTTCTTTTGCTCGACAGTATCGGCTGGCGCTCTTTATTCCTTGTTACGCCAGTAATAAGTACCATCTGGATAGGCTTCTGGTTATTCTTCAACAACAAAAAAAACAGTGCATATAAAATACAACAGGCTCTTGAATCAAAAAGTCAGCAGATAAAAAAATACTCGTTAAAAACCGTACTTAAAAATAAAAGTGCATGGACATTTATTCTCATGCGGATATTATTTGATCCTATTTTTTATTTTCTCATGTTCTGGATTCCGAAGTTTATGAGTGAAAGCCGTAACATTTCACTGGACATGATTGGGAAACTTTTCTGGATTCCATTTTTGGTGTTGGGTATTTCCAATATTCTGGGGGGATACCTTTCTGACAAGCTGTTCGTCAAGACACAAAGCATCGACAAAGCGAGGAAGATATTGATGGGTATTGCCGCATTGCTCACACTTTCCGTTCTCTTCGTCCCCGGAATTGACTCTGCCTATGCAGTAATCGCGCTGATTTCACTCTTTTTCTTCGCACACGGGATATGGATCACCAATTATTCTACAGCTGTGGGAGATATATTCGGTATGAAAGCGACCTCCACCATGATCGGCCTGACAGGTACCTTCGGCGCCATATCTGCTTTTTTTGTCAACCGGGGCATTGCCTTTGTCGTAACCAATTACTCGTATGATCCGCTTTGGATCTGGGCTGGCTTGATGTATCCCCTTGCCTTTGTAGTTCTGTTGATTTTTATTCCAAAAATCAGAAAAAATGAGGCATTTGCATAAAGAATTAATATAATAAACTAAAATTAACTGTCATGAAACATGTAACAAAAATAGATTACGCCTCAAATGAGGCCACTGCACGACCGAAAATCGGAGTGGTAGGCGTGGGACATCATACCTATTGGGGACAATTTCCGGGACTGCTGGACGAAATGTACAAGAAACTGGATCTGTTTGTCGGCAAATTACCTGAATATGTGGATGTGCTCGATTTTGGAATGATTGATGATGCCGAAAAAGCATACAAAGCAGTCGATGTAATGACAAGGTCGAACCTTGATCTGCTGTTTTGCGATATGGTTACCTACGCAACATCCGGTACCTTTGCAATCATCATGAGGAACCTGAATATACCGATTGTGCTGGTGGCCTTGCAACCGCTGCAGGGACTCGACTATTCAAAAGCATCCACGTATATGCAATTGATGAACGACGATGTATGTTCACTTCCCGAATTTACCGGCGTGGCCATGCGGATGGGAAAACGCATTCCCGACACCATCATCGGCACCTTACAGGATGATCCCGCCGTAGACATACAGATTGATGAATATTGCCGTATTGCCAAAGTACTGCATGGTTTGAAACATGCCCATTTCGGTCATATCGGCCATTCGTTGAATGCCATGCTCGACATGCATTTTGACCCGACAATGTTTACAACTTTCTTTGGATGTCATATCAAGGCTTGTGAAGCCAATGAGATTGTGAACGAATATAACGGGGTAACCGATGAAGATATCCGGAAGGCACAAGATAAGATTCTGGCTTTTTTCGATACACCCGATCCGGTGTCTGACCCGATATCAATGAAACTCAGAGATGAAGATCTCTATGTGGCTGCAAGAGTGTATGTGGCATTGGATCAATTCATCACCAAAAGCAAACTGAGCGGGTTGGCCTACTACTACGACGGTCCTGCGGAAAGTCTGGAGCGACAAGTTATGAGCAATCTGATTGTCGGCAATTCTTTGCTGACCGCTAAAAATATCCCTATGTGCGGCGAATCGGACGTAAAAACACTCATCGCCTTGTTCATCATGGACAGGATGGGCATTGGAGGAAGTTTCGCGGAGTTGCATCCGGTCGACTTTGGAGATGATTTTATCTTGGTGGGACATGACGGGCCTCACAATATCTCCATAGCCGAAGGAAAACCGGTCATCCGGAGTCTGAAGAAGTATCACGGAAAACCGGGTTCCGGTGCGGGAGTCGAGTTTAAAATTAAAACCGGCCCCATCACGATGTTAAGCATCAATTCAACCTATGACGGGAAATTCAAGTTTGTGATCGCCGAAGGGGAGTCCGTCGACGGCCCCATTCCACCCACAGGAAATACCAATACGCGTGGTAAATTTAACCCCGACATCCGCACTTTTCTATCCAACTGGGTAAAAGAAGGCCCTACCCATCACTTCTCACTCGGTATCGGCCATCATGCAAAAACATTGAAAAAAATCGCCGGTTATCTCGGACTCGAAGCTGTAATAGTAACCGACTACTAATCATATACATTTAAATTTGAAAATATTTCGCTCATAATGAACAAAACATTGATATCAACGGTCGACATCGCTATTATCCTTTTATATCTTGGGTTATTAATTTTCATTGGCATTTACGCCAAACGCAAGGCTTCCAGAAATTTAGAATCCTATTTACTTGGTGGAAAGTCAATTCCCTGGTACATGCTCGGAATATCGAACGCTTCGGGTATGTTTGATATTTCAGGTACTGTGTGGCTGGTTGCGATCACTGTTATTTACGGATTGAAAAGTATTTATATTCCCTGGCTTTGGCCGGTATTCAATCAGATCTTCCTGATGATCTATCTGTCCGCCTGGTTACGTCGCTCCGGTGCCACAACCGGTGCCGAATGGATCGGTTTTCGCTTTGGTAGCGACAAGGGAGCTGTTACTTCTCACTGGATTACGGTTGTTTTTGCTCTTCTTGTAAGTCTGAGTATGCTTGCCTATGGTTTCATTGGCATTGGGAAATTCATCGAAATATTTCTTCCGCTAAAGACACTGTTTCCGTCACTACAATTTATTCCGGATCTGTATGTCCCCCATGTATGGGGTATTGTATTTACCTTGTTTGCTGCCTTCTACGCACTCATGGGTGGCATGAGAAGCATCGTCTGGGCCGATGTGGCACAATATGTCATTATGACACTGGCAGCAATCGCAGTAGCCTTAATTGCAATGTTTCATCTGGATATGATCTCGTTTTCTTCTTTGGTTCCGGGCGACTGGTTTTCGCCTGCTCCCGAACATCATCTGGCACTAAGCTGGAGCGGCAAATTGTCTGAATTCAATACAAGGATTCAGACTGATGGTTACCAGTTGTTCTCATTTTTCTTTGGGATGGTATTGATGAAAGGAATCCTGACCAGTATGGCTGGCCCGGCTCCAACCTATGACATGCAGAAAATACTCTCTTCCAAATCTCCTCGGGAGGCATCCCTGATGAGCGGTTTCGTTTCTGTAGTTTTACTCCCTGTAAGGTATTTTATGATCGCCGGCTTTGCAGTAATCGGACTCATTATATTCGATCAGATACGGGAGCAAATCACCGTGAATGGTGTAATTGACTTCGAACTGGTTCTCCCTGCCGTAATTGCACATGAGTGGATACCAGCCGGCTTGGTAGGCATACTCCTCTCCGGACTGCTTGCAGCTTTCATGTCCACCTTTGCAGGCACTTTAAATGCAGCCCAGGCTTATTTGGTAAATGACATTTATATGAAGTATCTCAAGCCGGATGCCACATCAAAGCAATCAAACAGAACAAGCATCGCAGTGGGTATAGTGGTTGTGATTATCAGCATTATTTTCGGCGTTCTGGCCGAAAATGTGAACAGCATTTTGCAGTGGGTTACCGGTGCATTGTATGGTAGCTACGTGGCGGCCAATATTTTAAAATGGCATTGGTGGAGGTTTAACAGCAACGGATATGCCTGGGGAATGATTGGAGGATTGATTCCGGCACTTATACTCCCCTATGTATCGGTTGTGAATGACTTACTGCCTTTATATTATTTCCCGATTATACTTTTATTCTCAGTCTTAGGAAGTGTCTGGGGAACGTACGCTGTACCGGCAACCGATACGAAAGTATTGAAAGAGTTCTATACGAAAACACGTCCGTGGGGTTTTTGGAAGCCGATCCATGAAATGGTAATAGCAGAACAGCCTGATTTTCAACAGAACAAATCTTTTGGCAGGGATATGATCAATGTAGCTACCGGAATTATCTGGCAAACGGCATTGGTAGCTGCACCCATCTATCTGGTTGTGAAACAATTTAATTCTCTGGCAATAGCCTTGATGATTGTGGGTGCAGGTACAATCATTCTCAAGAAAAACTGGTACGATAAACTGGAAAAAGAATAGCTGGTAAAAAATATTCGTTGTTTTCATGTATAACACAAATGTGCCACAGAATCACCTGTCTTGGTGTTCTGTGGCACATTGCTTGAAAGGTTCAATATCCCGGGTTTTGCTCAAGTGCCGGATTTATATCAATTTCCCGCTGGGGTATGGGCATAAGCGTCTCATAATCTTCCACCGAATAGCTTAATCCTGAAGCAGTAAAATAGGCATTCAGCACACTCAAAGCTCTTCCTGTTCTGACAAGATCAAACCAACGATGACCCTCATAAAGAAATTCGACTCTCCTCTCTTTCTCCAGGGCAAGGACGACCTGCACTTTCGACAGTCCACTAATAGCGGTCAATCCTGCCCGCGCGCGGACAAGGTTTATATAACTTTGAGCATCTGCTGTTTTGCCGGTCTCATTTAAAACTTCAGCATACATCAACAGGACGTCTGCGTATCGGAGTACCGTAAAATTATTATTCATATCGGCAATATTCGATGCAGTAAAATCGACAAATTTTTTCCCGTAAAGCATCCTTACTGTACTGCCGTCACTCATTGGTACCGAATCGGAAACAGAAGCATTTTTCCTTACATCTCCGTTTTCATAAGCATTGGCCATATCCATTGTGGGACTTAACCGACCGCCACCCAGCTGGTTTCCAGGAAACAGCGCCATCCCTCCGTAAACCGTGGGAACAAAATGCAAGGCAAAACTATTTCCTTCACCCACATTTCCCGATAAATATTTGATCTCGAAAAGTGATTCCGGTAGGTCATCGTTCTGCTTGTCAAATAAACCTGCATAATTGTTCACCAGGGAATATTGCCCCGAATCAATCACCGATTTTAAAACAGTGCCAGCTTTTTCATACTCTTTCTGTGTCAGATATACTTTTCCTAGCAATGCTTTGGCAGCTCCTGATGAAGCTCTTCCCTTTCCCGGCATTGTCAGGCCTTGTAATAAATCCCCAGCCTGTTCGAGATCCTGGATGATAAACTCATAAATTTCATTCACAGGCTTTCTGGACATGTCAGAAGCTGCTATCTCGTTGGGACTCCGAAAAGCTTTGTCGACAAGTTGGACAGGCCCGAATAAACGTACCAGGATAAAATATGCATAACCCCGCACAAAATAAGCCTCCCCTCTGTATTGATTTTTTTCCTGATCGGGTATCGAAGCACCCTCCAGACGCCCCAGCAGGTTATTTGACCGGGAAATAGCGCCATAACAAGCATTCCAGATACTGTGGATGTAATCATTGTTCGAACTTAGCCTCACCTCATCACATTCCAGTTCGCTTACACCCGGAGACTGTAATGTAACTGTAAGATTGTCTGTAGTCAATTCAGTAAGCGCAAGAAGAGCATAAGTAGCTTCCTGCAGACTTGCATAAGGCCCAATTACAGATGCTTCAAAATCAATGGTCGTTTTATAAAATGATTCTTCATTAATCAGATAATCGGGTTGAAGATTCAAAAAATCACTGCAGGATGAGAATATAATTGTAAAAAAAGCAATTGTACTATTTAATATTTTGGTTCTCATATTATTAAAATTATTATAACGATTATTCATCTGTCAAAAACTCATCTTTAATCCGATGGTGTATGTCCTGGCCAACGGATAAGTCATGTTGTCTATTCCGGAATTGACAATATTGTCTCCGGCCGTGCTTGCTTCGGGATCAAATCCGGGATAATCTGTAAAAGTGTGCAGGTTGGAAACATCTGCAAATATGGTACAGCCTGCCAATTTCAGTCGGTTTGCTATCTTTGAAGGCAGTTGATAGGAAAGATTTACATTCTTAATTCTTACATATGAGGCATCGAACAAAAAACGGGATGTGGATGTAAACCCATAAGCATAGGTACTTCTTATTGCTCTGGGAATTAATCCGTCCCCGGGATCCTCTTCTGACTTCCAGCGTCTGTCGACCATTGCAAGCTGATTCTGCACCCCTGCACTATTGATAAATGTTTCACCGGCAAGAAAGTAGGTTGAACCTCCCTGAGATCCATTTAAAAATATGCCCAATGAAAGATTTTTATAAGAAAATGTATTGTTGAATCCCCAGGTAAAGTCCGGCCAGGGGTTACCCACTATCTTTTTATCATTGGTAGTAATTTTACCGTCAAGGTCTACGTCTTCAAATTTTAAATCGCCCGGCTGGGTTTTTGGATGCTGCACCGGACTATTTGCTACCTCATTGGCATTTTGAAAGATACCGGTCACGTGCATCAGGTAGAAACTTGCAATCGGTTGTCCTACTTCGGTCACCTGATAGGCAGAGTTGCTGATTCTCTCCCCTTCGGTGGCAAGCTTCAGAACCTTGTTTCTATTTGCACTGAAAATAACATTACTCTCCCATTGAAAATCACGGTTATTCACATTTTTGGTAAATACATTCAGCTCGATCCCCTTATTTTCTATTTCTCCGATATTTTGGGTCGAGCTTCTGAAACCTGAAGATGCCGGAAGCTGCACGGCCAGCAACAGATCCGTTTTTATATTTTTGTAAATATCTGCCGTCACCGAAATACGGTCCTGAAATAAACCCAGATCCATTCCAATATTGGTTTGTTTGGTTTTCTCCCAGGTCAGTTCATCGTTAGATAGGCTATTTGGAGCAAGCCCCGGTTTTAAATTTCCGTTTTCTACGTAATTGGTAGAGGAAATAAGGCCAATATGGGCATAATTTTCATTGAGGCTATTTCCGGCTATACCATAGCTCGCCCTGAGCTTCCAATTTGAAATGAACGAGAGTTGCTGCATGAAAGGTTCTTCTGAAATATTATATCCGACCGAGAAGGAGGGGAACGTGCCCCATTTGTTGTTGGCTCCGAATTTAGAACTTCCATCCCTTCTTACGGTAGCAGTGACCAGATATTTCCTTGCATAAGCGTAATTCACACGTGATAACAATGACATCATCGACCATTCCGAAACCATGTGCGTTCCCGCATTGATTGTTCCACCGGTCAGATAAGTGATATAGTCGGTGGGAAAATCCGTTGCACCGGCCGAGAGCCTGTCATAGCGGTCTTTCTGAATCGTAAATCCCAAAAGAGCATCAAGGGAATGGTCTCCAAACATTTTTTTATAATTCAGTGTATTTTCATTGAGCCAGTTTAACGATTCAATCTTGGTGACACCTGCCGTTGCAGGGCTCGTCATGCTACCCCAACTGCCCAGATGGGACGATTTCCAAAGTTTAATTTCATTTGTTGTCAGATTAACCCCGGCGGTACTTTTTAATTTGAGTCCTTCCATGATATCATACTCCACAAAGTTATTTACGAGTAAACCTCCTGATATCCTGTTATCCTCGAAGTTTTCAAGAATGAACAACGGGTTTTCCACCGGCACACCCATCGGATCCAGGAGTTCAGATACATATTCTCCGTTTTCATCCCTCACGGGAATAGTCGGTGAAGAAGCAAGTGCAGAGGATAGCACGCCCCTTAATCCGAGATGTCCTTCAGTATTTGGATATTTACCATATGTGTATGAACCTGAAATGTAGGATCCGATTTTAAATTTATCGGAAAGCTGCGCATCAATATTTGATCGTACGCTGAACCGGTCATAATCGGTTCCGATAATAATTCCTTCCTGCTTCATATAGCCTCCCGAAACAAAATATCTGATCTTGTCGGTACCGCCGTCAACCGATACTTTATAATCCTGTACCGGCGCCAATTGAAATATGAGATCCTGCCAATCTGTGTTCTGCGTAATGGATGAAGGATCCCGAAATTCAGGTTTTACCCGTGTAGACGCACTCCTTACATTATTTGGGTCACTCGCCTGACCTCCCGCATATACCCAGGCATTGTCCCGCCCGTCTGCGACAAACTCGGCAAACTGCTGCGCGTTCATCATTTCAAGTCTATGGGCCACCTCTTGTATACCAAATGTGGCATCCACACTCACCGATGCCTTTCCCGACTTCCCTCTTTTTGTCGTAATGATGACCACACCATTTGCACCACGTGACCCATAAATAGCAGTAGCCGAAGCATCTTTCAATATTTCTATCGATTTAATATCTGCCGGATTAATGGCAGTAAGAGGATTTACACGACTTTGGATATTGTTGGCCATTCCGGAAGAAGAAAAAGTATTACCGCCAAATGACATCATATCCGATCCACCTCCTCCAGCACCAATGGGGAATCCATCTACAACATACAAGGGTTGATTACCTCCCGTGATGGAGCTGATCCCCCGGACCAGCACATTCACGTTTCCTCCAGGCGCACCGGAGGTCTGCGATATCTGTACACCGGCGACTTTTCCCTGGAGCATCTGATCGAATGAAGCCACCGACGGTTGGATAATTTCCTCACCGCTTACTCTGGCAATGGATCCTGTAAGATCTCTTTTCAGCTGTGTCCCGTAACCCACAATCACCACCTCATCGAGGCTTTGTATATCCTCAACGAGTGTCACATTGATCACATTCTTAGCATTTACCCCTACTTCTTGCGTAAGAAATCCGATATAACTAAATACCAGTGTTGCATTCGGATCCACTTGCTGAATGGAATAGTTCCCGTCATTGTCGGAAATAACCCCGATGGAAGTGCCCTTAATCAGGACATTTACTCCCGGAAGGGTAATCCCCTCCACACTCTTCACCTGCCCAGTAACATTAACCGGCTGCTGTTGTAGTTGCTCAACAGAGGAGCCCGCCGCAAAAACAACAGTGCTATAAACAAAGTACAATAAGGTTACTATCACTTTTATAAAGCGATACTTCTTTTTTGAATAATTTGAAATTCTTTCCATACGTATAAAATTTGTGTTTCATTTTTGTATACCGTTATTTTCATTCAGTAAACAATACAAATATACCGGCACGTCACAACATAATCTAATATTATATTATCTTATATTAGTACTATTTCACCTTATGCAATAAAAGTGTCGAAAAAATAAACTATTTTTTTATCCTCAAATTCAGATATTTATTGATGCAAAATGCGATTAAGTTTAAAAAAACAGAATCATAGAAATAACAAAAATATTAAAAAATGATATTATTCTCAATTCTAAGAACCGCAGTCAAGTTTTTAACCTCATCTTGTGTCACTCCTGGTAAAGTAGCATTTAAAAAAAATAAAAGGGATTCCCTTTTAGGAAATCCCTCCATATATTTTGTTTTTTAATTCTGTGGTCCCACTTGGGCTTGAACCAAGGACTCCCTGATTATGAGTCAGGTGCTCTAACCAACTGAGCTATGGGACCTTTGTTTTCGATCTGAAGCGATCAAAAGCGGGTGCAATATTACTGTATTTTTGCGAAAAAACCAAATGATTTTCCCTCAAATCGCCGGTTTCCTGTAAATATTGTGTTGGTATGCATTGACAGGGTGAGAGCGGTACTGTCTGTGAAAAATACCACAAATGTGTTATTTCAGCATCAAAACAGGATCTTTACCTTTGTTCCGAAAATAAAGATGCAAGTTTCGCAATTAATTTTGAATGACTTGCGTTACGTAAATTATTTAATTGTACATATATGTCAGAATTAACTTTTAGCGTCAATGCGCACAGTGAGAATCCTACGAAAACCGTCATAAATGCCAGAGGTTTTGAATTGATCGTAGACGAACCGCAGGAACTGGGGGGTACCAATGCCGGGCTCAATCCGGTAGAGGTTGTGCTTGCAGCCTTCTCGGGCTGTCTGAATGTGATGTCACACGTTGTTGCCAGAGAGATGAACTTCGAACTCAGGGGAGTGAAAATCAACCTGTCGGGCGTGCTGGATCCTGCCAGATTTACAGGAGCTGAGACTACCGGGAGAGCCGGTTACAAACAGATCAACGTAGAGATTATCCCCGATACGGATGTCGACGATGCGACGCTGCAGAAATGGCTTCAAACCATTGAATCGCGCTGCCCGGTGAGCGATAATCTCACCAATCCCACGCCGGTGCATCTCACCATCGTCAATTAAAAAAATGAAAGGTAGCCAAAAGCTACCTTTTTTTTCAGTTTTGTTCCGGTTCCCTCCAGTCGCCGTGATCCTTGATCAGCTGAATAAGATGCTCCACAGCTTCAGCCTGGGGGATATTTTTCGCTACAAGCTGCTTTTTCCGGTAGAGTGAAATTTTTCCATGTTCGGCGCCCACATAGCCATAATCGGCATCGGCCATCTCTCCCACACCATTTACGATACAGCCCATCACCCCGATCTTCAGATGTTTGAGATGTGAAAAATGTTTCTGTATGAGTGCTACGGTAGTCTGCAGATCAAACAGCGTTCTACCGCAGCTGGGACAGGAGATAAACTCCGTCTTGCTGGTACGCACGCGTGCAGCCTGCAGGATCCCGAAAGCATAGGCATCGAGATCGGTGATACCGATATTTCCGTCATTGCTCAGCATGATTCCGTTCCCAAATCCGTCCAGAAGCACTGTTCCGAAATCCACTCCTCCTTTAAGCTGGATATCTTCCGCTTCATTTTCTGCATAACTTCGCTGTAGCACCACCGGCACACGGCAGTCCGCATTCAGTAAAGCATGGAAAAACGCCCGTTGCTCTCCTACTCCGTTCTGATGTGCTGTTGTGAGTATAACCACCACCCTGGGTATTTCCTTCAGTTGGGTAATCACTTTATCCGTCAGTTGCGGGTATGCAAGACGAAGAAACTTCACCCGTGCCGGACATGCCTCCATGCTACCGATCTCATCGACCCTGAAGAGGGGATAATGATCTATTTTCTCCTCCCATTGCGCGAAATCAACAATTGATTTCATTCCTTTCGGAAAATTAGTAGGAAGACGATTTCCCGTGTATATATAATCCGGGATAAAATGAGGGTTGATATCCATGTCATCGATCCGACTCCTGTCGGATATGACCACTGGCAGAAAATCACCGCCCATATTCCACACGGCATTCGTTTCGCGCCGGTCGGTAGAAAATGCAGAGAAGCCGGGAAACAGTTTCCCTTCAATGGGTGGATGATTCTGACGTTGCATCACGTAGTCCACCAGCTTGCGGGCTACGGGTACTTCCGCTTCCGGATCCTCACTCAGTGAAACCCGAATGGTGTCCCCCATACCGTCACTTAGCAACGCGCCGATGCCGACAGCCGACTTCATTCTTCCGTCTTCACCGTTGCCTGCTTCGGTTACTCCCAGGTGAAGCGGAAAGTGAATTCCCTCTTTATCCATCGTGTCCACAAGCAGGCGTACCGCCTTGGTCATCAGCAGCGTGTTGGAAGCCTTCATGGATATCACAATATCGGTAAAACCTTCATCCACTGCAATGCGCAGATACTCCATACAGGATTCCACCATCCCTTCGGGTGTATCCCCGTAACGTGACATGATCCGATCGGAGAGCGATCCATGGTTTACCCCGATGCGCACGGCAGTACCGTGTTCCTTGCAAATCTGAAGAAAAGTGACCACTTTGGCACGGATCTTCTCCAGTTCCGCTGCATACTCCTCTTCGGTATATTCCAACTCAGCAAACGTTTTCTGCTTGTCGACGTAATTACCTGGGTTGATACGCACTTTTTCGGCGATGGTGGCCGCCACTTCGGCTGCACGCGGGTTGAAATGAATATCGGCCGACAAAGGCGTTGTATAACCTTTCTCTCTCAACTGCCGGTGAATCTCCCGCAGGTTGTTAGCTTCGCGTACTCCCTGCGTGGTCAGGCGAATCAGGTCTGCTCCGGAGGCGATAATGCGTTCACACTGTGCCACACTGGCTTCCGTGTCGAGCGTGTTGGTGCTGGTCATTGTTTGTATCACAACCGGATGATTGCCTCCCATTATGATATTGCCCACATGCACATCAATGGCAGGACGACGTGTATAATTGAAAAAATCCATTTTCTTAATCGATTATTTCTTCAAAGGTAATATTTCTATCCAATATCCGTCGGGATCTATGATAAAATAAAGTCCCATATTGGTGTTTTCGTAACAGACACATCCCATCTCCTTGTGGTAGGCTCTCGTCTCATCATAGTCTCCATCAACACGTAGGCAAAGATGCTGTTCATTGTCTCCCATATTATAGGGTCGCTCCCAGTCTCTTAGCCAGGTAAGCTCCAGAGTGAAACCTGTTATTCCATCTCCCAGAAAAACAAGAATGTATGATCCGTCAGAAGCTTCTTTTCTTCGCACTTCCTTTAAACCCAACGCCTTGTCATAAAATGTAATACTCTTTTTCAAATCCAGCACATTGATATTGTAGTGGTCGAATCTTGCTTTTATTTCCATTTCTTTTGTTAATTTTTTATCCCAGTGTAAATGTTTGTCCCGTTTGTGATACAGGCATATAGCTGCAACCATAACGCGCCGCTATTTCCCCGAACCGGTTTGCTTTGTCGTATTGTTCCCCAAAATGCATCGGGAAAAAATAAGCAGTATTTATACGCGACACAAACTGCTCGCCACCTCGCATGTAGTCTTTTCCCAGTCGGGGATCCAGGGGGAACATGGCAACATGCAGCCGGTCGGTCTTCTCCGCCAACAGTTCGAGTTCGCACAGGTAATTGTTCTCATAGACGAGTGATTCCTCCTTTGCCACCTCTTCATTCCAATGCCAATTATTCAGATCACCCGCATGAAAAAACTGTCGGTTGTTGTAGGTGAGCAAAAAGGAACACCCCACATCTGTGGATCCGAAAGCTTTTATTTTCAGCCGATGATCAGCGAAAACATCTTCCTTCCTTAAATAATAAGCATCGGCATCTGTTGTTCCGCTCTGACGCAACTCGTCCGAAAAAATATAGGTGATGTTCTCTTTTCGTTGTCTCCAATTCAATATATCGGGGTTGAAATGGTCGGAATGTGAATGAGAACAAAGTACATACAAATCCTCTTCTTTATTGAGCAGGTAATCTTTCACCCAATTTGCGCCGTCTTCACGGGGTACATCCCTGTAATAGTCGAAAATCACGGAAAAACCGTCAAACTCGATGAGGTAACAGCTGCGATAAATATATGTAATTGTCTTCATCTTTCTACCTATCATTAAAACAATGAATCGCCAAAATGTTCAATACCATACGTAAAAAATTGATAAAATAGCATCGGGGATTAATACCTCAAATTCTGCTCTCAACTGCAGTAATTTTAAAATAATATTTTTACCTTGCAGACAGTTAGTTTCACAATAAATTCAAAAATCATGAAGAAGTATGTAGCAGAAATGATCGGAACAATGGTGCTTGTGCTCATGGGTTGCGGGGCAGCTGTGTTTGCTGGTGCCGGGCAACCTTTTGATTCAGTGGGTACACTGGGCGTTGCTTTTGCGTTTGGACTGTCTGTCGTTGCCATGGCTTATGGCATTGGCAGCATTTCGGGATGTCACATAAACCCGGCCATCACACTGGGTGTTTTTCTCTCGGGCAGGATGAGTGGTAAAGAGGCGGGGATGTATATGCTCTTCCAGGTTCTCGGCGCCATCATTGGTTCATCCATTCTTTGGTTTTTAGCGAAGGATTCCGGTTCTACCACGACACTCACGGGCGCCAATGGTTTTGCCGGAGGGCAACTGGGTGCGGCTTTTGTGGCAGAAACGGTTTTCACTTTTATTTTCGTGTTGGTGGTACTGGGCGTGACTGCCAAAAATGGCCATAACAAGTTTGCAGGTCTGGCAATCGGTTTAACGCTCGTATTGATACACATTGTCTGTATTCCAATCACGGGCACATCCGTAAACCCGGCCCGTAGCATCGGCCCGGCAATTTTTGCAGGTGGAGAGGCTCTGTCACAGCTCTGGTTATTTATTGTAGCCCCTTTCCTCGGTGCCGCCATCGCTGCATTTATTTGGAAAGGAATTACCGTGGAAGACGAAAAAAGAGCCACGGCTTAAGCCAAATGGCAAAGCAAACGCACAAAAAATAATTTCCAGGAGAACTTATTTTCTGTTTATCTGTTTAGTTGTTGCACATTTTTTGTAAATTTGCGCAGTTTTTGATTAAAAAAATAATCACAGCGAATCTGGTAAAAAAATTTTGCCGGCTGCTCTAAACTGATAAAATTATGACTCACAATTTATTAAAAGGAAAAAGAGGGATTATTTTCGGTGCGTTGAACGACATGTCCATCGCCTGGAAGGTAGCTGAGAAAGCCGTTGAAGAAGGTGCCATCATCACATTATCCAACACACCTGTTGCCGTTAGAATGGGCGATACCGCGCAACTGGGTGCAAAACTAAATGCCGAGATACTTCCAGCTGACGCGACCAATGTGGAAGATCTGGAGATGGTTTTCACCAAATCGATGGAGATTCTGGGTGGTAAAATCGATTTTGTTCTTCATTCAATCGGCATGTCTCCGAACGTACGCAAGAAAAGGACTTACGACGATCTGGATTACGACATGCTGATGAAAACCCTCGATATCTCTGCCATCTCATATCATAAAATGTTGCAAGTAGCCCGCAAGCTTGACGCGATTGAGCGGGGCGGCTCCATTCTCGCCCTCACGTATGTTGCTGCACAACGCGTGTTCTACGGCTACAACGACATGGCCGACGCCAAAGCACTGCTTGAATCCATTACCCGCAGTTTCGGTTATATTTACGGACGTGACAAGGGGGTTCGCGTGAATACCATTTCACAGTCGCCCACCATGACCACTGCCGGAAGCGGTGTGAAGGGGATGACCGACCTGATGGATTTTGCTGAACGCATGTCTCCGCTTGGTAATGCTACAGCCGACGATGCAGCCGACTACTGCATTGTCATGTTCTCCGATCTTACTCGCAAGATCACCATGCAGAATCTGTATAACGATGGCGGTTTCTCAAGCATGGGGATGAGTCTACGTGCTATGAAGCAGTACAGCAACGGGCTCGATGAGAACAAAGATGAAAATGTGATTTACGGATAAATTTCCGGTAATCGACAATAAGATAGCTTCGATCTGTGGATTGAGGCTATTTTTTTGGCTTTTCACTCTGCTTTCACTATATTTGTGCGCTATGCTGATAAAGATATACAACGATAATCCTCAACCTCGTGAGATAGAGAAAGTTGTCGCCATATTGCGCGGGGGCGGTATTGTGATTTATCCCACTGACACGCTGTATGGTATTGGCTGCGATGCACTGAATGTAAGGGCCGTGGAGAAGATATGCGACCTGAAAGGAATCAATCCGCAGAAAAGTAATCTTTCAATCATCTGCAACGACCTGAGTGTGGTAAGTGAATATGCAAAGATCAGTACGCCCATGTTTAAACTGATGAAGAGGAACCTGCCGGGTCCTTTTACATTTATATTACCCACCACCTCCTCACTTCCCAAAATATACAAGAACAAGAAGACTGTAGGCATCCGTGTGCCCGACAACAACATCATTCGCGAGATTGTGGCGCAGCTGGGAAACCCTGTATTAAGTACATCGGTAAAGGATGATGAGGAGGAAATGGAATACACCACCCATCCGGAGCTGATTCACGAAAAATGGGGAGATATTGCCGACCTTGTGATTGAAGGCGGCATTGGCGGTATAGAAGGATCAACCGTGGTGGACTGCACTGCCGATGAGCCTGTCATTATACGTCAGGGCAAAGGAGAGTTAAAATTCTGATATTTTCCCCTTGGGATTAAATTAATTGATACTTTCGCAGTCCAACCGATACAATTTCTTATTCGAAAATTATGAAGAAACTCCTATTTTATTTTCTTACACTCTCTCTGCTCCTTACCGTTTCATACGCTTGTAAGGACAAGTATGATCCCATTACCGAGAAAGGGACCCTTGAATCGGCTACATATAATCACACGACTAAATCATTCACTTTAACCTATAGCAGTGGACAAAATGAAACAGTGAATGCCGTAATTGATGATACATCGGATACACCCACAGCCATTGCTACGCTTACAGACGGTACCATTGTGTATGTCTCGAACGCATCTGTTTCGGGCAATGCCACCATTTCGAAAGAAATCAATGTGGTCTCGCAATTTGTATATGATGGCTTGTCCACTTATTATTTCTGGGCAGATGAGGTACAAAGCAAGACTCCTAAAATTACCGATGTGAATCCGAGTAATTATTTCTATAAAATCCTGAATGCTACAGACACCCAGCATGGTTGGTCCTGGATTACCGATGATGTGGATGCCCTTTTAGCCGGTTTCGAAGGCCAGTCGTTATCGTTTGGTTATGATCTTGGATTTACCATCTTGAATAATGTGGTATATGCTTACATTAAATATGTATATGCAGGCACCCCGGCGGAAAAAGCAGGACTAAAACGGCTCGATCTGATCGGGAAACTAAACGGACAACTTATTAGAACAGAACAACGAAACGGGAATAACTATATCAGCAGCGCAGACGTGGATCTGCTTTATGGCAACAATGCGGTTAAATTTACTGTATACCAATACTCAGGTACCCAGATTGTTCAGGATAAAGAGGTAACCATCACGCCAGATAACAGTGCAAAAGATCCTGTTCTGTATGAGAATATATACCAAATCGGCACTAAAAAGATCGGCTATCTGTTTTATACCGATTTCTATGATAATTATAATAACCGTCTGTACGAGGTATTCAGTAAATTTAAACAAAACGGTGTAACTGACCTGGTGCTGGACTTGCGCTATAATACAGGCGGTGCTGTTTCATCGGCCATTTATCTGGCTTCTATGATCGCTCCGAGAACGAATGTAGAAAACAAAGAACCGTTTGTAGTCATGAACTATAACAATCTGCTGAACACCTCGTTCGACAAATGGTATAATGATGCAAAACCGGAAGATAAGTATAAATATGACAGAAAGGATTACCTCGGTGTGTATAACAGTGTCAAGGATCAGAATCCATTGAATGCAAACCTCAATCTAAACAAAGTTTACATCATTGCCACCGGTAACTCTTATTCCGCGTCCGAACTCACGACGTTCTGTCTGGAACCTTATATGGACGTGGTACATATCGGCGGCAATACGGGCGGAAAATATACGGCATCCTGGACCATACATGGATATGATTCTTTTGAGGATAATGAAGGAAATAGTAGAGCGATACCACTGTATGATGAAACGAAACTAACCTCAACCGAAAAAATCCAACTGAAGAATTGGGCCATGCAGCCTATCGTCGCCATGTACGCCAACAAGAATGGGGATAGTTTTGATAATCCCGGTTATTTAAAACCAGATCCAGATTGTGAAATGAATGAAGGGTTTGGCTTGCTGAGTAACTGGACACCTCTTGGCGATACGAAGGATGTGTTCTTGGGACAAGCCTTATATTTGATTTCAGGAGATGAAAATTACAAACCGGTCCAGACGAGGTACACGCGAGCCCTCACTGAAAATATTGCAATACGTGGCTCTGAGGATGGAAAGCCTGTTATCATTGAAAATAAACTAACAGCAGATGATTTCCAAAAGATACGCGAGTTAAGAAAGTAATGTTCTACGAAGAATTTTCACTTTATTTCGTCCACAATGGTTGTTTTTTTATTCTCTCATTTTCAATCGCGTCATATTTGATATATTGATCACGGGGGAGAATCTTTTGCAGGTGTTCGTCGCGTGTTGTCTTCAGATTTTCAATGCGTTTCTGCTTTCGACACCAGTGGCAACGTTCGGCTTTGTTCACTTCCAGTAAGAAATTCAGTTCTATTTCACTGATTAGTTGCGCCGTTTGATCATCAAAGCCAATCAATTGCTGCATCTCTTCTACTTTATTTTCCACGCTTTCCTGAAACACTTTTTCAGTAATCGACGTTTGTGAGAAAGATGGGGTGATAAAAGCCAGAATCATCGTAATTAACAAGGTGTTTCTTTTCATTTTGTCGTCGTTTTTTTGCTTACATACAGTAAGACATAAAATTATCAACAAAGTTTAACTGGCTTGATTTTTCTCAGGATCTCCATTTACGGGATCAATTCAGCCTGGTCGGCCGGCAGGATACCACACTCCATAAAGAGATTGATGGTGATCCATTCATCCACTTTCAGCATCCCCATCATATGCACAGGTGGGGTGAGGTTAAAGTCGCGGATATTGATTGATTTTTTCACATCAAACGTGAAATTTTTCCCTTTCTTCTCAGCTATAACGGGAAAGGTATATCTTTTGGTAACTCCGGTAATGGTGACGTCGATCACCGCATCGCCTACCTCGCCAGAAGGTTCATCCGATAGTCTGACGTAATCGAGCGCTATGTGCATGACAGGGTATTCATCCGACTTCACCAGCTTATGAAAATCTCTTAATGCCATCCTGTTACCGGATATAAAATTCTTCACCGGGATCTCCAGGTTGTTTTCACTCAAATAAAGTCTTCCATTCCTTCGGGATGCAGTGATATACAGTTTTTTTTGGATAAACTTCTCTCCGGGCTGGTCAAATTTAAAGTCGACTACATTGCTTTTTCCCTGAATGGTAAGCATACTTCTCTCTTTCACATCCACAGCGAGCGGATAAGAGTCCAATTGAGCATATGTTCCGGCCGATACCAGAAAACAAATGGCAAGTATGGATAAAAATCTTTTCATTGTTTCAATCTGAAAGATGATAACCAAACCGGTATTGATTACCGGTTTGGCATTTTTTCATAAAATCTGCTTAGAATGCGATGGATCCTGCGAGTGTCAGTCCGTCGAATTGAGCATCCGAATAGATGCTGTTGCTCGGGAAACCATCATAGTTTTGTTTTACATACTCCACTTTGGCCATGACATTTTTGGTCATGTACCAGCCGGCTGCAATGGCAGTACGACTGATGTCAGCTTTATAAGCCGGTGTATTTTCAACTGCTGCCATATCGGCTTTCAATACGTTGTAGCGGCCACCCACATAGAATTGTTCGTCGGCACCGAAACGTACCACCAGGTCGGTAACAAACTGGTCGGCATCCCTCAGATCTTGCTCGGCGGCAGTGCGTCCTTTAGCCTTTTCAAGGGTTGTGAATGATTCGAACGACACACCGTTTACCGGTGAATACTTCAGGAACAGGTTACCCATCAGCGCGCTTACCTTGTCACCAAAACCAGGATTAAAGCGCCCATTGGAAAAGGTCGAACTGCTTGGTGCCGCATGGTACATTACCCCGTAATAATTCGATCCGGTACGATCTCCGCCGAAAAGCGTATTCTTGTACGAACCCGCAGTGTAATATCCTGAACCGCTCACACGAAGACGGAACTGATCATTGAACTGCTTGTCGTAAGCCAGTTTTCCTATCAGCGCCGGATTCATCTTCCCGTTGGAGTACCTGTTGCCAGCCTGGGTGGTATCTATCTTCTGCAATGCGGGATTGAGCTGTCCGTTGGTGATGGCTCCCACCACAGTGAAGTCTGCAAGATGTACATCCACTTCGGCACCGATTTCGGTGGCGAACTCATCCATGATGTGGTTTTCCATAAACGGATTGTAGAAGGTAAGACCACCATCGGAACGACGGAAATGTGCATCACCATAGTTCACATCGAACTGACCTACTTTGATGGTAGTAACCTCCATGATTTCATCCACAAAATCCCAGGGAAGGAAAGGCATCTTCTCCAATTGCAGAAAACCACCTTTTACCCACGTTTCGTTGTGATGGCGGGAAGCCAGGTAAAGTTCAAAATTCAGGTAAATGCCATCAGACAGGTTTGACTTGATAAACAGATTGGCTTGTGGCAGACCGAAGTTATTGGTCAACGGAACAAGTGTCAGCGGATCGCCACTCACGTATTCTCCATGCGCGTTGCTGTGATCGAGCGCGGAATAAGGAAGTGTCAGTGCACCGCCAATATTCACTTTCAATCCATCAAATTCTGTTTCCGTCTTCGGTGTTTCAAAAACGTTGATACCGTCCTTGTTAGTCGGACGTAATTGAGCAAATGTAACGCAAGCGGTTAAAATTGCGACTGTAGTAAGGAGACCTCTTTTTTTCATTCGTTCTTTATTTAATGATAAATAATCAATTGTTTTGTGAATATGCTGTTGAATTAAAATTTACTGAAGCTCCTTCAAAAGTCACCTTGTAATTTACCGTTACCAGGTCTTTTGTTTTCATGGTACCCATCATGGCAGTAGGTGCTTTCATACCATAGTCGCTCATCTTTACGGGTAATGATCCCTGAAAAGTATATACGCCGGGACTTGTTTCTTTTCCATCCGCCTTCAGTGTCACCTTTTTTGTCGCACCACGCAGAGAAAGATTCCCTGTAACCGTCACGGCAATATTTTCACCATTCACCTGAATTGAATTTAATTCGGTCATGTTGAATAGAATCGTCGGATTCTTTGGCTCGTTGAAAGCTTCGTGAGTTTTCTTGTCCATCAGCTTTTCCCCGCTGATAAGAGAACGGACGGGTATCTCCACGGTCAGGGCTTGCGGGCGATTGTCGGCAACGGTCATTTTTCCGTTTACCTGCGTTGCTTTGATTGAAAAATCATGCTTCACGTTTGTCTCCCCGTTGATGGTTACCGCAGAAGATTTGATGGCCAGGGTCTGGGCATGAACCAAAGCCCCCGTCGTGATGAACATAAACAAGAGGACAGATACAATTCGTCTGTTAATTAAAATTGTTTTCATAAATAAATGTAAATAGTTTGTTAATAATCTTTCTATTCCTATAGGTTTGCTGTGATTACGAAAGTTTTGGTCGTGCACAAGTTTAAATACGTTCAGAAACATGATATCCCAACTGATTTTAGATAGCAATTACACACTAATGCTATAGTTTCAATAGGAATTGTTTCCAAAAAAACTAATCACACAATGCACAATCATCTATGGTTTCCTGCATAATCTGTTCCAGATTCCTTCCGGCAAGCATCTCCACAAATTGTCTGTGAAACTGTTTCCAGTATAGTTTTGCCTTACAGCACAGCGATGAACGTTCACAGAATGTTTCGTCAGAAACACATTGTACAACAAGTATAGATTCAAATGCCGTATAAATATCCAGCATGGTAATCTCTATGGCGGGCCGGGCGAGTACGTAACCACTTCCCCTTCCCCCAACGTTCCTGATCAATCCCTTCAGTTTGAGAGCACCGACGATATAATCAAGATATTTGACCGAAATTTGCTGTCTCTGTGCGATATCTTTCTGGAGGATACCTTCAGAACTCTGACAATCGGCAATCTCAATCATTGTCCGTAGCCCGTACCTTATTTTCGTGTTAATTTTCATTCCACTCTGAACAACGTACAAAGATAGCACAAAAGTAAAGAAATGATACAATACTTACCTGTTTTCTACGCTTCAACAGGGAAAAAAACCACATCTTTCACAGTGTCCATGATGGCAAACAGTTCAGTAAGCGTGGCAGCTTTCAGCATGGCAATGCGGGTAGCTTTGAAATCGGGGATTCCCTTGAACAAAGGGGTAGCTGCAAGATGACGACGCATATGCAGGATGCCGCGTACTTCGTCCAGTCGATCTACGCTTTCCTGCACCTGTTTTTTCAATACATCAAGATACCAGTCGAACGACGCTTTCGGGAGATGATCACCTGTTTTCATAAAATGTTTCACCTCCTGAAATATCCAGGGCTGCCCGATGCTGCCCCGTCCAATCATGACAGCATCCACACCTGTTTCGTTAAACCGTTGTTTTGTCATCTCCGGTGTGGTCACATCTCCGTTACCAATAATGGGAATGCGCATGCGGGGATTATTTTTTACCGCCCCGATCAATGACCAGTCGGCCTCACCCTTGTACATCTGCGCGCGGGTACGACCGTGCAGGGTAAGTGCCGCAATGCCGCAGTCCTGAAGCTGTTCAGCCAGTTCAACAATAATCTTCGAGTTATCATCCCATCCCAGACGGGTTTTGACAGTAACCGGCTTCTTCACCGCCTTGACCACCCTTTCGGTGATTTCCAGCATCACATCCGGCGTGCGCATCATTCCCGATCCGGCGCCCTTGCCGGCAATCTTTCTGACGGGACATCCGAAGTTGATATCGATCAGATCGGGATCGGCCTCCTCGCAGATTTTGGCTGCTTCCACCATCGCATCGGGGTCGCTGCCATAAATCTGTATCCCGATGGGACGCTCCTCTTCACCGAAAAATATTTTTCGCTTTGTCTTCTTCACATCGCGAATAAGGGCATCGCTCGAAATGAATTCGGTATAGACCATATCTGCGCCAAACTGCCTGCAAAGCAGTCTGAATCCGACATCTGTCACATCTTCCATCGGGGCAAGAAAAACGGGTCTCTCCGGGAATTCAATATGAGCTATTTTCATTTTCCTGATTTCTTTGTTGATGATTTCTCTGTTCTGTTGCTCTTCCAGTCGCAAAGATGAGATTGGAACGTTGTGATTTTGAGTGCAAAGATAAACAAAGAGTTACAAAAAATAAAATCGTGAAACCTAACAAGTGTAAACAGCTCATTCTGTTTTAATTTTTACATTGTTCAACCGCAGGGGCGAAACGGAAGAGGTTGCATCACCGGAACGAAGCCAGACAATGTGATCTTCCTTCTTGTCGAGAGTCACCGAAGTCAGTTTCTGAGAATAGATCTTCCATGCTGACAAGGGGTTCACACCATAAGAGAATGTTTCATCAAAGCCATTGTAATATTTTATGATCAGCTGATTGAACCCTTTCCTTAAAGGCAGAAGCACTAGTTCCTTTTGTTTACTGATTCTCGCAGGTGAGAGATGTGCGGTGATATATTCCCCGTTAAGCAGGATGTAAGCTCCGTTGCCGCAGGTAATCTCCACGGCTGCCGTCTGTTGGCGCGACGACTCAATCTCGTGCAGAAGGATCACGCTTTCACGTGGCTGTATCTCCTCCGTGTAAATCATTCCCTCCTGAAAGTTATCGACAACCTCCCACTCCGGACCCATCGTGTTCAGATCTACGGAGGCTACTCCCTCTTCCTCCACATTTCCAAATACCCCACGACCCGGTTTCCGGAAAACCTTACCCCAGATGACCGAATTTAAAGGCAATCTTTCCGTCTTAAAAGAAGCGGATTGAAGGGTTACCGGTTGTTTGTGTCCATCGATCTCCAAAATAATTTTTCTGCCGGTCTCGTTGTCGGTGAAAGTAATCTCCGGCGTAACTTTTCGTTTGCCAGCAGGCAATGCCCATTCATAACCAATGATACTTTTGTAACCTGCATAATAGTTGAGGCTGGAATGTCCGAACAATGGCGTGGCATTTTGCGGAGACAGTGCCCCGTTTTCGATCACCGATTGCGAGACCTCAGCCGACAGATAAGAAGCCTTCTCCGGATCATTTTTCCAGGATGAAGACAGATTCAGGGGGTTGACTTTCAACCATGCACCAATTTCCCTGAGGACATCTCTTTCAAATTCCACCACCGAGCCGTCGCCCCGGGGGCCGATGTTGAGCAGATAATGACCACCAGCACCCACGACCCTGATCAGGCTCGCAATCTTTTCGTTTACTTTCTCTTCCACACTTCCGCGTTCCTGCCAGGAACGATAGCCCCAGGTTTCATCGAACATGGAGGCTGCTGTCTGCCAGGGGACTCCCAGCCTGTAATCGGGATATTCATTATCGGCCATCACCGCAAAATCCACGTAGTCGTTTCCCAGCCGTCCGCTGACCATGCATTGCGGTTGCAGTCGGTTCACCAGGTCATACAAACCCTTGCTCTGCTCGGGGGTCAGTGATCCCATGTCAAACCATATCTCTGAGATATCGCCGTAACGGGTCATGATCTCCTCCACCTGTCTCAGGTTGTAGGCATAATGTTCCGGCGTCAGCGGATCTGCATTGTGGCTGGAGATCGGGTAAGCCTGCGGATAATGCCAGTCGATCAGCGAGTAATAGACTCCAAAGCCTATTCCTCCTCTTTTGCAGGCCTCTGCAAGCTCTTTCATCATGTCCCTGCCGTAGGGCGTGGCATCCACAATGTTGAAATCGGTATAACCGGAGTGATACATGCAAAACCCATCGTGGTGCTTCGAAGTAAAGACGATCGATTGCATGCCAGCTTCTTTCGCGAGCGACACAATGCTGTCGGGATTCCATTGTACCGGGTTGAATTCTTTTGCCGTCCAGGCATACCAGTCGCTGAAAATGCCCGCGAACGACTGAATCTGTTCGCTATAACCTCGTGTGACAGGCTCTCCTTCATATACGCCGCCGTAAGCCGAATAGAGGCCAAAGTGGATAAACATCGAGAATTTCTGATCAAGCCATTGCTGCGACGGCTTTTGCTGTGCAGAAAGTAACAGGCTGCACACACATAAAATCAGTGCTATTTTCAGTCTCATACATTTCAGTTATATGAGACAAAGATAACAATTTAAAATGCTTGTGCTACCTCATCAATCATTACGCTGACGGAGGTGATGCCTCCTCCGGCCAGATACCACATTTCAGGGTTGAGGTAGTAGATCTTTCCGTTTTTTGATGCGTTGGTCTGTTTGATCAGGTTGTTTTCAATCTCTTCTTTATTGGTAATCTCGTTGTCTACCACCCGGCTTCGATCAACGATAAAGATGATATCGGGATTGGTTTTCTGTATAAACTCACTCGAAACCGGATTGCCATGGCGGTGCCTGTCCAGACCTACGGCCGCTTCCTTCACGCCCAGCACATCGTGTACGATGCCAAAACGCGATCCGCTGCCGTAGGCACTGAAGCGACCCCGGTTGTGTAACAGGATCAACGCTTTCTCATCGGAGGTGGCAGTCCGCTTCTTTACCTCCTCCACTTTCGAGCGGATATCGGCTTTTGCCTTTTCAGCCTCCGCCTGTTTATCGAAGAGCAGCGCCAGATCATCGAGATTCTTTTCAAAGGCATTCATAAAATCGCCCGCATCCACGACCGTGGGATACATTACCGGCGCAATGGCGACAAGTTGATCGTAAAAATCGGCCAGCCTATTACCCATGATGATCAGATCGGGCCGTGCCTCGTTTATTTTTTCCAGGTTCACCTCCACCACGCTGCCCACATCCACAATGGAAGCGTCATCCTTGTACTTATGCAAATGAGTCGGCATGCTGGTTTTTGGCACTGCCACCGGTTTTATTCCCAGATAATCGAGATTTTCCAGGGCAGAGAAATCGAGCACCACCACCCGCTGCGGGTTCTTTACTACTTCCACGGTACCCAGTGTATGGGTGATCGTGACAGTTTCACCACCGGTGCTCTCTCCATCACCACTCTTTTGTTGATTTCCCCCGCATGCGCTGAGGAGCATCATAAAACCAAGGAGCATCGTGGACCCCCAAACCAAACTATTCTTGTTCATACCTTTTAAATTTAATTTATATCTTAATTACATACCCACTAAAGTTCCAAAATTTGCTCTATAAAAAGCTGACCGCTGACTGCTAATTCCCCAAACCACTGAATTTAACCCCAACCCCACGAAAAAAGCTGATCGCTGAAAGCTGACCACTGACCACTGATCGCTGCTTTTCAGAAATAATTACAGATCCTTTTATGATCGAACTCACATATTTTCACACGAACACCAAACACATCTTTGAGCACATCTTCGCGGATGATATTGTCGGTGGTATCGTGATAGATTACCTTGCCATCTTTCAGGGCGACGATATAGTCGGAATAGTGTGAGGCAAAGTTGATATCATGTAGCACGACGATGATGGTCTTACCCAGTTCATCGGCCAGCTGGCGCATCATTTTCATGGTCTGCACCGAATGTTTCATATCGAGGTTGTTCAGCGGTTCATCCAGTAGGATGTACTCCGTATCCTGGGCGACTACCATCGCCATATAGGCACGCTGCTTCTGTCCCCCGCTCAGCTCATCGATATAGGCATGTTCAATCGCCCTCAGATTAAGGAAGTCGATTGCCCTGTCCACCTTCATCATGTCCTCTTTGGTCAGCTTATCCTGTGAATAGGGAAACCTGCCGAAGGAGACCAGCTCGCGCACCGTCAGTTTCAACCTGACGTGGTTCGACTGTTTTAAAATGGAGAGCCGCTGTGCCAGCATCCGGTTCTTATACTCTGTCACATTCTTCTCATCCACCATCACCACTCCCCCGTCCTGCGAGAGTAGGCGGCTGATGACGGAAAGCAGGGTGCTTTTTCCGGCGCCGTTGCTGCCTATAAGTGAGGTTACCTTCCCCTTGTGAAACTGCAGTCCCACTTTGTCGAGCACGACCTTTTCCCCATATTGTTTGGTAATTTCCTGAACTTCAATCATAATTTTTTAACCCTTAAAAGTAAGTAGATAAAATAGAACCCACCCACCATGTTGATGATGGCGCTTAGCGGGATGGAGAGATTGAATACCCGCTCCATAAGAAACTGCCCGATCAGCAATGCGGTGGCCGACACCATGATACAAGCAGCAATCAACAGATGGTGCTTGTGCGTCCTGAACAATTCATAAGTGAGATTTGTAACCAGCAACCCCAAAAAGGTGATGGGCCCTACCAACGCGGTAGATACCGAAACCAGCACCGCGATGATCACCAGAAATATCTTTACCACCCTGTTATAGTCCAGTCCCAGGTTGATGGCCTGATCCCTGCCCAGCGCCAGCACATCCAGATATCTGGTCATCCTGAATCCGATGAGCAGCGTGGCTGTCATCACTACCAGGGAAGGCCAGAGCAACTTGTTGTTTATCTTGTTGAAGGTGGCAAACATCTTCCCCTGCACAATGAAAAAGTCATTCGGGTCGATCAGCAGTTGCATAAAGGAGCTGAGACTGGAGAAGAGTGTCCCCAGTATGATACCCACCAGCAACAACAAGTAAAGGTTATCTTTCCCCTTTTTATAAATCAGCAGATAGAGCAGAAAGGAAAATCCAATCATTCCGGCAACGGAGACCAGAAAGTTGTCGATACTGCTGAGTACACGGTAGGTCTGGTCGCTGTACAGGTAGACAATCACCGTCTGTATAAGCAGGTAGAGCGACTCAAAACCCATGATGGAGGGAGTGAGTATCCGGTTGTTCGTGAGTGTCTGAAAAGCAACCGAGGAGAATGCCACACAGCCGGCTACAACCAGGATGGCCACCACCTTGAATCCCCGGAGTCGGAGTGCAAACTCCCAGCTGCTCCCCAGGTTGTAAAAAAGGAAAAGCGCGCCGCTGGCCATCATCAGTAACAATGCGATCCAGAGGTTTCTTCTGATATTTATCTTTTTTTCCATAACAACAAAAAAAGAAACACAACGGATCCGATGATGCTGACAGTCACTCCGATCGGCACCTCGTAAGGATAGATCACCACCCTGCCAATGATATCACATACCAAAAGAAAGATGGCACCCGTTAAGGCCACCAGCGGCAATGTCTTCTTTAGATTATCTCCGAAAATAATGCTCACCACATTGGGCACAATCAGTCCCAAAAAGGGAATGGCACCGGCGGTAATCACCACGGAGCTCACCGTGAGTGAGACGCAAAAGAGGCCGATATTCATGATGGCACTGTAGTTCAGTCCCAGGTTCCGGGAAAAATCTTCTCCCATTCCAACCAGGGTGAACCTGCTTGCGTAGAGGTAGGTAATCAGGATAGCCGGCAACGTGAGATAAATCAATTCGTAGCGTCCCTGCAGGATTCCAGAAAAGTCACCCATCATCCAGGCGTTGGTATCCTGTACAATATTCAGCTGTACCGCGAAGAAGGTGGATATAGACCCGATAATCCCTCCGAACATAAGTCCCACAAGGGGAACAAATATCACATTGCGGTGTCGTATCTTCCGCACGATCGCTAGAAAAATCATGCTTGCCAGGAAGGTAAAGAGAAATGCCGACAACATTTTGAGTGTCATACCGGCTCCCGGCGTAAAAATCAGAAAGATCAACAACCCCATTTTCGCCGCTTCGAGCGTACCGGCAGTAGTGGGTGACACGAACTTGTTCTGCGTCATCTGCTGCATGATTATGCCGGAAATGCTCATCCCCACCCCTGCCAGAATCAGCGCGGCCGTACGGGGTACCCGGCTCAAGGCAATGAGGGAAACAGATAGATCTCCCACTCCCACGAAAAGGGAGACAAAAGCCAGTGCAAGTAAAACAATTGTAAGAATAAGCGCCCTCAAACAACCTCCTTCGTTATAAAAACAGAAGGCCGGCAATGTGCTTACCGGTCTTCATTTTTTGATTCTATTCTATCTGTAACAAAGATAAGGGAGAGAACAACAGCATTCAATACCCATATCTGGGTATAAAATAATCTTTTTGATTTATAAACTGGTCATTAATGGGTATTCGCGCAATGGATCAGCAGTTCCATTGTTTGATTCTCTCAACCGCCTCCACGGTTCTTTCGTGGCTGTTAAAAGCAGTGAGCCGGAAGTATCCTTCTCCGTGGGTACCAAATCCCACACCGGGGGTACCCACGATATGACACTCTTCGAGGAGACGATCGAAAAAAGTCCAGGAATCGAGGCCGGCAGGACATTGAAGCCAGATATAAGGAGCATTTTCACCGCCAAACAGGGTCCAACCCTTGCCGGTCAATCCCCCGCGGATGATGCCGGCGTTGTGCATGTAGTATGCCACCATCCGACGTGTCTCCTCCTGCCCCTGCGGGGAATAGACCGCTTCGGCAGCACGCTGCACAATATAGGCGGTACCGTTGAACTTGGTGGATTGCCGCCTGTTCCACAACCCATGCAACAAGGTCATCTCTCCGTTACCCGCACGCACCTTTAACGATTTGGGCACGACAGTATAACTGCACCGCAACCCGGTGAAGCCCGCATTCTTGGAGAACGAACGGAATTCAATGGCACAGTGTTGTGCGTTTTCTATCTCGTAAATACTTTTGGGCATGTTGTCATTCTGGATATACGCTTCATATGCCGCATCGAAGAGTATCAGACTTTCGTTTTCCAATGCCCAATCCACCCATTTTTTAAGTTCCGGTCTGGTCATCACCGTCCCGGTAGGATTGTTGGGATAGCAAAGGTAGACCACATCCACTCGTCGCGAGGGAATCTCAGGAAGAAATCCACTGTCAGCGGTGCAGGAGAGCAAAAGCAACTTATCGGTTTTCCCGATGCGCATAATCGAGGTGTCAAGATAAACAGGGTAGACAGGGTTTGTGATGGCCACTACATTGTCATCACCCAGGATATCGCCGATGTTACCGGTGTCGCTCTTGGAACCATCGCCGATAAAAATTTCATCGGGCGAGATAACGATTCCTTTTTGTCTGAAATCAATCTCGGCTATCTTTTCCCGCAGAAAATCGTAGCCCTGTTCAGGCCCATAACCACGAAAAGTGTCACTTGCCGCCATGTCGTCTACTGCAGCATGCAGGGCAGTAACCACGGCTGGTGACAGTGGTAGTGTCACATCGCCAATGCCCAATCGTATCAGGTCGGCTCCGGGATGTGAAGCGCTGAAGGCGTCTATTTTTTTGGCAATGGTACTAAAGAGATAACTCTGGTTGAGCTGAAGATAGTTTTCGTTGATCTGAAACATATATTTGATGTGATAATTTGATGATTTACTGATGTGTCGATTTGTCAATCTGCTAATCTGCTAATCAACGCATCTCCCAATCAATTAACTTCTCCCTTGAAAACAAAATGTGCATCGCCGGTCAGGTATACCTGATTGGCAGTCTTGTTCCACGATACCTCAAGGATACCGCCCTTTAATTTGACCAATGCCTTTGATTTACTGCGTCCGGTGATAACTCCGGCTACCACTGCCGCACAGGCGCCACTGCCGCAAGCCATTGTCTCTCCACTGCCCCGCTCCCATACCCGCATTTTCAAATGCGTGGAATCGATCACTTCGATAAATTCCACATTCGTGCGCTCCGGGAACAGGTCGAGATGTTCTATCTTTGGGCCGATCTTTTCAATCTCCAGCTCATCAATATCATTCATAAAGATGACGGCATGGGGATTACCCATCGAGACAAAGGTGATCCGATACTTTTGCTCGTCGAACTGTACCGGATAATCGATCATTTTATTGAGAGCAGATTGAAAGATTCCTGTAGATCCGGCAGAATCAGCTGAGAGGATGGCACTTCCCATGTTTACCCTTATACTTTCCACGATGTCGGTCTGTCGATTCACCGACAGTTGCAGCTGCTTAATGCCTGATTTTGTATGCAGGGCAATTTCCTTGCGGGTTGTCCATCCTCTCTCGTACAGGAACTTGCCCACACATCTTGCCGCATTTCCACACATCAACCCCTCACTGCCATCGGCATTGTACATTTGCATGGAGAAATCACCCTCCGTCGAAGGTCCGATCAGGACAAGCCCATCACTCCCGACGCCGAAATGGCGGTCGCTCAGCCTGCGGGATAGTTCCTCGGGATTCTCTACCTGTTCCTCAAAGAGGTTCACGTAAATATAATCGTTGCCGGCAGCATGCATTTTTTCGAACTTCATATTTATCGTTTTAGGAGTTAAAAAAACACCCGCGTGATTCCACAGAATCAGGCAAGTGTTTAAGATCATTATAAAAAGCAGTGTTCAAATGGACATTTGCTTATTTATTTGCAAAAATAATTCTTTTTGTTCGTTTTTTCTTACAAAACAAGCAAAATGTTTTTATTTATACGTTATCCATTTCATCATCTCCTTCAAGTTGGGCTTCTTGCCATACATCAGGATCCCCACCCGGTAAATCTTTGCCGCGAAAAACGAGATCAAAATAAAGGTACCGTAGAGCAATGCCACGGAAAGCAGTTTTTCCCACAGAGGGATTCCAAACGGGATGCGTACCATCATGACGATGGGGGAGGTGAAGGGAATGAGTGAGGTCCAGAAGGCCAGTGGACCGTCGGGGTTGCTTACACTGTAAAATCCGGCAAAGAAAGCAAACATGATCAGCAGCGTCACCGGCGTCATAAACTGACTGGTATCTTCCTCGCTGTCCACTGCTGACGCAAACATCGCGAAAATGGAAGCATACAAAACATATCCCCCTACAAAGAAAATAAGGAAGTAAAGCGCCATCTCGAACCAGTTGATGCCCATGATGGAGCCGACCAGTCCTTCCATGTCGAAATCACCCATGTCGGCCGACATGGCCGCCGCCTGTTCGGGAGAAGAGATGAATAACGACATCCCGCTGAATAAAATACCGGCCAAAACTCCCCAAATCACCAACTGAGTTATTCCAACCAGTCCGATCCCTACGATCTTCCCGATCAGCAGGTTCACAGGTTTCACCGAAGAGACCATCACCTCCACGATGCGGCTCTTCTTCTCTTCCAGCACCGCCTGCATCACCATATTGCCATACAGGAGAATGAACATGTAAATGAGTATGGTAAAGATCATTCCGATGATGGTAGCAAGCTCGGTCGACGATTCCGACAGACTTCCATCCTCACTCAACCGCATGGTCTTCAGCGATATGGACGAAGCATCCTCCACAATGGAGCGAACCCGTGAAATTGCCTCGGAATTTACACTGCCTACGGCTGACAGTTCATCGAGCCGTTGCTGGGTTACCTTCTCATTCAAGGTACGCTTGATAAGGGATAGCAAATCCTGGGGTGCCTGCTTTTCCGATGTGAGCGAAACGGCTTGCGGATTTTTATTCAGGTCGCCGGTAATCTGGAGGATGGCAAAGAGCTCTTTCCCCAGACGGGATTCCTGATCCTTTTGTTCCGACACTCCCATAATCTGGAAATCATAGCTGTCGGTAGATTTCAACAATGGCGCGTATAAGCCGGTATTATCGATGACAGCAATGTGCTTAACCCCCCCTTCGTTCAGCGTGGAGAGCCAAAATGGAACAATCGACAGCGTTACCATAAGCAGCGGCATGAGCAGGGTGAGGATAATAAACGATTTTTTTCGGACTCTCGTAATATATTCCCGTTGGATAACTAAACTTAATATATTCATCTTACTCCTTTGTTACTGTATTGATAAAGACATCGTTCATGGTGGGAAGTTCCTCGTCGTAGCTGACCACCTCATACCGGTCGAAAATCAACCTGGCAAGATCGTTGTTGCTGATCTCGTTTAGCTTCCTTATACGCAGGTCGGTGAATTCATGATAAGGTTCCTTGGACAGCAATTCGATATCGGGGTGTTGAAAATCAAAATCGTGACCCAAAAGACGGAACCTGAAAATATGGGGACGATGTTTTTTGCGAATATCAAACACGTTGCCCTGCAATACGACCTGCGACTTGTGAATAAGGGCGATATTGTCGCACAACTCCTCCACCGACTCCATGTTATGAGTGGAGAGAATGATGGTCTTTCCTTCATCCTTGAGACGCAGCACCTCATTTTTTACAATATCGGTGTTGACCGGGTCGAAACCGCTAAAAGGCTCGTCAAAGATCAACAAATCAGGATCGTGTATCACGGTGGAGATAAACTGCACCTTCTGCTGCATCCCTTTCGAAAGCTCCTCCACCTTCCGGTTATACCAGTCCATGATGTTAAACCGCCTGAACCAGATCATCAGTTCACGGTGGGCATCTTTTTTTGAGAGTCCACGTAATTGTGCCAGGTACATCGCCTGTTCACCCACCTTCATTTTTTTGTAAAGCCCACGCTCTTCCGGCATATAACCTATGTTGTACACATCTTCGCTCCGTGAGGGCCGACCGTCGATTGTCACACTCCCACTGTCGGGAGCCGTGATGCGTGTGATGATCCGGATCAGGGTGGTTTTACCCGCCCCGTTGGGCCCCAACAGGCCGAAAACCGTTCCTTTGGGTACCTGAATACTCACTTTGTTTAGTGCCAGGTGGTTCGCGTACTGCTTGACAACTTCATTGGTTTCTAAATACATATATTTCAGGTTAATATTTCAGTACAATCCGTTCTCCCAGCTCTTTGGCCAGTACCTTTCTGATCTCCTGCAACTGTTTCAACTGTGTGATGAGCGTCACATAGTCATCCTTGTTACCCGACTTCATCTCTTTCTTGAGCTCTTCAATCTTTTGCAACACATAAAAATTCTTCAACTCGGTTGTAGCACGCGGCACATAGGAGTTCAACAGGTTTTTTTCCAGCAGGCGTGAATGTTTGTCGTCTATCTCCTCTCCCAATATTTTTGCGTGGATCTTGCTCAACTGATATCGATCGCTCATCAGCTCCGAAGCCAGCTTGTTCACTTCGGGATCGGGATGGGACAGAAAATAACGTCCCGCATCGAAGTGTGGATCCTTCATGTGTGCGAGGGCTTCCTCAAACATCTGCCGGTAGAGCTCGTTGGAAAAGTCAATCTGGTCGCGCTCCAGGTCATATTGCACAAACTCGGTCACACCGGGCCCCTCCTCCACCAGCACATCTTCCTCTACAACCTTCTTTCCCTCTTTCCGCTTCTGCTTTTCGAACTTCCGGTAAAGGGGCGTATTGCCATAGCGAACTACGTAGCGCAATATCTCCAGTTCATACTTGTCAAAGGAATTCGGAGCGGAGTACTGCCGGCTTTTTCCATTGGCTTCAGTGGGAGCAGTTGTATGTTCCTGTTTTTCACCGCGGGCTGCTACCCTATCGTCCTGCTCCTTCTTTCTCTCGTAATTCCGTTTTCTGATTTTGTTGATTTCGGCAATCAGCACACGTTCCTGTATGTTGAGCAGCTGCGAACAGTCCTGGATAAAGACGGAACGGGTGATGCTATTGGGGATAAGCGCGATGCTCTCTACCACATTGGAGATCATCCCGGCCCGTTTGATGGGGTCGGTGCCTACCTCCTCCAGCAGGAGTTGTGTCTTGAAACGAATAAAATCGACCTCATTTTCAGAAATATAGCGATGAAAATTTTCTGCATTCTGCTTTTTGGCGAACGAATCGGGGTCCTCCCCCTGCGGCAGAAGCACCACTTTCACGTTCATGCCGTCTTCCAGCAACAGGTCGATACCCCTTAGTGCTGCCTTGATACCGGCCGCATCTCCATCGTAGAGCACGGTAATATTTTCCGAGAAGCGGTGGATCATGCGTATCTGTCCATGTGTGAGCGCCGTGCCCGACGAGGATACCACATTCTCTATTCCCGCCTGATGCATCGAGATCACATCAGTATACCCCTCCACCAGAAAACATTTATCCTGCTTTACAATGGCACTTCTGGCAAAAAAGATGCCGTACAGTTCGTTGCTCTTCGAGTAAACTTCACTTTCGGGAGAGTTGACATACTTTCCCACATTCTCCGCTTTCTTGAGGATGCGTCCCCCAAAAGCGACCACCTTCCCCGACAGGGTATGTACTGGGAAGATCACCCTGCCCCGGAAGCGGTCGACCAGCGGCTGGTTGTGCTCTCCTCCCGTTGAAAGGCCGGTTTTAAACAGGAAATCACGCTTGTATCCTGCCTTCTGCGCCTCCACGCTAAAAGCATCACGCTGTTCCAGGCTATAACCCAGCTGAAACTTTTTGACGATGTCGTCGCGGAATCCTCTTTCCCGGAAATAGGTGAGTCCGACCGCCTTTCCTTCAGGATGGTTGTGGAGTGTCTTCACAAAATAATCGCGGGCATACTCATTCAGGATGAACATGCTCTCCCTGTCGCTCTGTGCCTGTTTCTCCTCATCGGTAAACTCCTTTTCAACGACTTCGATGCCGTACTTGCGAGCCACATATTTCAGGGCTTCGTAATAGGAGAGCTGCTCATGCTTCATCACGAAGTGAATGGGTGATCCCCCTTCACCGCAGGAAAAACATTTACAGATATTTTTCGAAGGTGATACATAAAAGGATGGGGTGCGGTCATCGTGAAAAGGGCACAATCCTACCCAGTTTACACCCCGGCGGCGGAGCGTTACAAAATCGGACACGATATCAACAATTTGCGCAGCGTCCTGAATACGTGATATGGTTGTATGATCGATCATTTGGAAATACGAAATTAATGATTTATGTTGTGAAAACAGGTTTTTATAAAATAAAATCCTACATTTGCATTGGGATTAACCGAATCCAAACGATATTAAATTATTTAAAGATGGATGCAATCGATTGGTCGAACATTTCGTTTGGCTATATGAAAACCGACTACAACGTACGCAGTTATTTCTCCGACGGGAAATGGAGTGCCCCCGCACTGGAAACGTCGGAATACCTGAACCTTCACATGGCTGCGACCTGCCTGCATTACGGACAGGAAGTTTTTGAAGGGCTGAAAGCTTTCCGGGGTAAGGATGGGAAAATACGCATTTTCCGGATGCGAGAGAATGCATTGCGGCTGCAATCTTCCTGCCACGGCATCATGATGGCCGAGTTACCGGTCGATCTTTTTGAAGAGATGGTGTTGCTTGCGGTGAAAAATAATGAACGCTTTGTACCGCCCTATGAGAGCGGAGCATCGCTTTACATCCGACCTTTGCTGATCGGTACGAGTGCACAGGTGGGCGTAAAACCAGCCAAAGAGTATACCTTTCTGATTTTCGTGACACCGGTAGGCCCTTATTTCAAGGAGGGATTTAAACCCACGCCCATGGTCATCATGCGGGAGTATGACAGGGCAGCACCCCTGGGTACCGGTACCTACAAAGTGGGCGGAAACTATGCTGCCAGCCTCAAGGCAGGTGAATTGGCGCATGAGATGGGTTACTCTGCAGTATTGTATCTCGATGCGAAAGAGAAAAAATATATCGACGAATGCGGGCCCGCCAACTTCTTCGGAATCAGGGATAATACGTATATCACACCCAAGTCGACTTCCATTTTACCCTCCATCACGAACAAGAGTCTGATGCAGCTGGCCGAAGATATGGGGTTGAAAGTTGAACGTCGCATTGTGGCCGAGGAAGAGCTCGCCACCTTTGAAGAAGCAGGTGCCTGCGGAACAGCAGCCGTGATCAGTCCCATCTTGCGGATCGACGATCTGAGTGAAAATAGAAGCTACGAGATATCAAAAGACGGGAAAGCAGGCCCGATCAGTGAGAAACTTTATCACAAGCTGCGGGCTATCCAATACGGCGACGAGCCCGATCTGCATGGCTGGGTAACCATTGTATCATAAAAAAACATTACTCCTTCCACTCCGCATAGGGGTGGATGGAGAGAAATGAATTGTAATAGCGTACGTTGCCGGTTACTTCAGGTCCGAGCCATTCAGGGACTTCGTAGGGCTCATCTTCGTTCTCCAGCTCCACTTCGGCGATGAGAAGGCCCTGGTTTTTACCAAAAAACTCATCCACCTCGAAGGTATGTTTTCCCACCTTCACCAGATAGCGCTTTTTCTCTATCAGGCCATCTTCACACAGCTGAAGCATCTCTTCTGCGTCTTCAGTGGGGATCTCATACTCCCACTCATGCCGCTTGATTTTACCCTCTACCAGCGCACTTTTAATGGTTACAAATGCCTTTTCACCTTTGATGCGGACACGGATTGCACTGACTCCTGAAAGGGATAAATAACCCTGCCTGATAATCATGCTTTTATATGCATCAGCTTTAAAGTCGCCCTTGACAAGAAACTTACGTTCAATCTCGTATCCCATATGTATTTATTGTGATGTTGTAATGATGAAAAGTGTGCGGTGTTTGGTTCTTTACAAAAAAAAAACTATGTTTTTAAGTCCCCGTAATCACTACGAAAAAAATAAAAACATAGTTAAGATTTTGGTTGGATTAAATAAAAATCAATGCGCGTAATTCTATTCTTTATTCAATGAATCTGAAACAAAAATAATATATTCAATCAAGTTAATAAAATATTTGGAGAAATATTTCCATCTATTGAGGAAATTTTCCCCAATATTCCAAAAAAAAACTTTATTGCATCTCTTCAAGGCGATTGAGTACCGGCATGAGATCGATACCCTCTTCCAAAACAGGCAGGAAAAGATCACCCTTTTTCTGCAGGCGAATGAGTGCATTGTGTATGGTGAAATCGCCTATCGCGAGGTCTTTGGTGAGTTCTTCCCATTCAATTGGCATGGATACGGGTGCTCCGGACTTAGGCCGTATGCTATAGACACTTGCGACGGTCTGCCCCATCCTGTTTTGCAGGTAATCGAGATAAATTTTAGGCCCTCGCTTCTTGAGACTCCGTTCCAGTGTGGTAGTTTTGGGCAATCTTTTTTGCACCATCTGCATCAGAATGAGTGCGAAATCACGTACCTGTTCATAGGTGTATTGCGCTCCCATGGGTATGAAAATATGCAACCCCGTACTGCCCGAGGTCTTACAAAAAGCCGTTACGCCGGTTGCATCCAGCACCTCTTTGGTTACTTTTGCCGCTTCCATAACTTGCCTGAAACTATTTTTTTCAGATGGATCCAGATCGATGATGAGGTAATCGGGTTTGTCGGGAAAATCAATTGTGTTATTCCAGGGATTTAACTCGATGCAACCCAGATTGATCAGATAGCCCAGTGTTTCCCGATTGTTACAAACGATATATTCTACACTCTTGTCGGTTGATTCTGAATAGATGGAAACGGTATCCACCCAGGATGGAGCTGTATCGCCGGCATCTTTGTGGTAAAATCCGGACTCTTCAATTCCGTTGGGGAAGCGGTGCAGTGATTGTGCGCGGCCCTTGAGATAAGGCAAAAGAAAATCACTCACGGAGAGATAGTAATCAATTAGTTCTCCTTTCGTGATTTTCTCCTTTTTCCAGTATAGCTTATCGAGGTTGGTGTACGTTGGCTCCGGAGCTTCAGTCTTTTGTCTTCCGGGTATATGTTTGCTGTCAATGCTTGCTTTTGATTTAGCATCCGGCTTAACGGTGGAACTGTCTGAAGACTGTTCAAGGCTTTCCTGATACAAATCTTCGACCGTTTTGTCCTCTCTGATCCCGATAAAAACGGGATGCCGGAAAAGACCCTCTTCTGTCTTCTCGGTATATTTGATGGTGCACACTGTGACCGGCTCCACCCAGGTGGGTGGCATATTGGTTGGTGGTGTCGTGGAAAACGGCATCACCCGGGTGACGAGGGGTTGTAACGCCGAATGGATTTCCTTCAGGAGCTTCTCAGAAAAACCGGTACCGGCATGCCCCGCATAACGAAGTGTCCCATTTTTATAAGTAGCCAGGATCAGTGAACCAAAATATTTACGCGACCCCCGGGGCTCGGTGTATCCGGCAATAATGGCTTCGTCTGTTTGATGATCCTTAATTTTGATCCATTCCGAAGTGCGATGTCCTTCAATGTATATACTTGATTTCTTTTTGGCCATGATCCCTTCGATTTTCTCACCTTGAATGACTTTAAAAAATTCCCGTCCCGCCCCGTTCACATGATCGCAGTACTTCACGTGGGGTGTCTCCAGAAGTGCTTCTTTGAGTAACTCTTTCCGTTTTATCAGAGGTAGCTCACGTGTGCTATGTCCGTTTAGGAAAAGCAGGTCGAACACCTGATAAGTGATGGGTGCCTTCCTCTTCTCCGCATAATGCTGCAACAATTGAAAGTTGGGGATTCCCTGACGATCGTAGGCCACTATCTCCCCATCGAGAATCATTTTTTGTGATTGTTTTTGCAGTCCTGCTTTAATGACAGGGTACTTTCCCAGGTATGACTGCCCGTTCCTGGAATAAAATTGCACGCCCTCACGAAGGTCGGCAACCGCACGATACCCGTCCCATTTAATTTCAAATATCCACTCTTCATCGTCGAACGGTTTTCCTCCCGGCGTGGCGAGCATCGGTTTAATTTTCGGCGATGGTGTTGACTCGGACTGATTATGATCCTTTGTAATTAATCTGTCGGCATGAGACGTATGAGAATCAGAAATCAAATGATCTTCGGCATCGTAGGGAGTATGCACAGCGTGATGATCGTCGTGTTTGATCAGCAGCCATGCATTCTCTTCCTTTGCTGTATGCATCTTCACCAGGGCAAACTCTCCCTTTAGCTTCTGCCCGTACAGGATTATCTTGAGCGAACCCTTTGCCAGTTCAGCAAGCAGTGTTTCGTCATCATTTTTTCCTTCCGGCCGGTGTAGCGGTTCATAGGTTCCCTCATCCCAGATCTGTACCTCACCGGCTCCATAGTTCCCCTTGGGGATGGTTCCTTCAAAAGTACGGTAGGCATAGGGGTGATCTTCCACCATCACGGCCAGCCGCTTGTCGGACGGATTTAACGACGGCCCTTTGGGTACTGCCCAGCTTTTAAGTATCCCGTCCATCTCCAGCCTGAAGTCGTAATGCAGCCGGCTTGCATCGTGTCTTTGTACCACGAAGATTTTATTTCCGGATGCATTATTTTTTTTTCCTCCCGGTTCAGGAGTATGTTTGAAATCACGCTTTTTTTTGTATTCTTCAAGTGCCATCAGGAAACATTTTTTCGGTTTTTCTCAATACTTGCTTTTAATTTTTCCATCAGGTCGATGGTCTTCTCCGACGTTCCCTGCGGTGTAGCTACTTTCAACTTCTTTCCTTTTGCTTTTTGCTCGATAATCTTCAACAAGTCGGCACTGTATGTATCTTTGAACTGCTCACTGTTGAACGGTTCTGAAATCTGTTCAATCAGCGATAGGGCCAGTTTCAACTCTCCGGGTTTTGTTTTTATGGAAGGTACTTTCAGTTCATCATATTCGCGAAGTTCTTCCGGAAAACGTATTTTATTGATGATCAGCAGATCGCGATAAGGTTTTACGATGCCTAGATTTTCTTTATTTCGAAGGACAAAGGTTCCTACACCCACTTTGCGGGTTTTCTTCAGCGCCTCACGCAGTAATACATACGCATTTTCACCGTGTTTTTGGGGTTCCAGAAAATAGGGTGTTTCAAAATAAATACTTTCAATCTCCTCCTCCTGAATAAACTGCTGTATTGAAAAGATCTTGCTTTTCTCCGGACTGGCCGCTTCAAAATCTTCGTCATCCAACACAATATACCGGCTCTCCAATTTATACCCTTTTACAATATCATCCCAGCTTACTTCCTTGCCAGTATTCTCATTTACCCGCTTAAACCGGATGTTGGACAGATCCCGCTTATCGAGCATATCCAGATCGAGTGCACTGCTTTCTGTTGCAGAATACAATTTAACAGGTATGTTTACCAGACCAAATGCGATGGCTCCATTCCAAATCGATTTCATGCGTCTCCATTTTATGATAACATTCTTCCTTTAAACAGTGCCCCTATAAATATGGTTCGCGAATATTGCATGTTCACAGCACCTTACGTCTATAATGTACGTTAACCTATCACAAATAAAACTATATGTAAAGAGAACTCAAAACTTTCACAAAAGAGGTTTTGTTAAAAAAATGGAGCTTTCAACGAAGAAACTCTTCAAAAAATTTTCAATTATGGACTACTTAAGAATCAAAGGCAACTGGAATGAGTTGAAAGGACGCGCGAAACAAGAGTGGGCTGATTTGACAGACGATGATCTTCTGTATGAAGAAGGGCGTGAGGATGAACTACTGGGCAGAATTCAGACAAGGACCGGTAGAACCCGCGATGAAATCCGGGATTGGTTCGACAGACAGCTGGATATGCTTTAGTTTGAAAATAGATCAATCATGGAGTGGTTGCTTCGGCAACTACTCCCATTTAAATTAGTATATAATGAATACAACACCATACATCGATTATACATCCTGCATTGAAGCCTGCCTGCTGTGTGCAAGCTCCTGCAATTTCTGCGCTTCTGCCTGTACCCTCGAAGAAGATGTAAAAATGATGGCCAAATGTATCCGAAAGGATATGGAGTGCGCGGCCACATGTTATGCTGCTGCCGAACTGATGAGCCTGGAAAGCTCCAGGGCTGCAGAAATATGCCGATTATGTGCTGAAGTTTGCTCTGAATGCGCCTCAGAATGTGAAAAGCACTCATTCAGACACTGTCAGGAATGTGCCGAAGCATGTCGAAAATGTGCTGCTGAATGCCGGGAGATGGCAGCTGCGTAAATCATAGCATTTGCTGAAATGCCAGGTATACCAGATAAGCTGGCCAGACAATGGCTTTGAGGACACCGAGGGCCCCCATCCAAAAGCCGGTGGCTGTTGATATAAAGTAAATGGCTGCACCCACGAAACCCAGGCCATACACGGCATCACCCGCCGAACCACATGTTCTGTTATTTCCCATCAGAATCTCCTTTCTTAAATAGAAGTGAAAATGTTGATTGTAAAGATATAAAAAGTAGAAAAGACTAAATATCTTTTTCTACTTTTTTTTCGTTTTGGGAGTTTCTTTTTTCTGCTTCGGCACTTTATAACCAGCCTGTTTTGCTTCAGAGATACCAATGGCAATTGCCTGATCCCTATCTTTTACTTTTTTCCCCGCGGAGGTCTTGAGTTCTCCTTCTTTATATTCTTTCATTACTTCACCGATCTTATCCTGTGCTTTTTTTGAATACTTTGCCATAATGCGATCAATTTAATTCAACCCTAATCTTATAAATAAAACTATTGTCCATAGAAAAATGTTTAGCGTATAAACGATTAAACTCACATTTAACAGATTGGTATGAATTGGCAGGAGCTTTTATTTGGGGACGAGAATTATTTTTTTCTGGTAGAAATTGCCATTCGTTCACTGGTCATGTTTCTCTTTATTTTTCTGGGGTTGCGCCTGACCGGAAAAAGGGCAGTAACACAATTGTCGATATTTGAACTGCTCATTATCATTGCCCTGGGATCGGCTGCTGGCGATCCCATGCTTTACAGGGAAGTGGGTATTTTGAATGCACTGGTAGTTTTCACGGTTATATTTTTAGTATACTGGCTGCTTACACAGCTCATGGAACGCTCTGAAAAGATTGAAACCTTATTAGAAGGAAAACCATATTATATTATTCGCGAGGGAAGGGCGTCCAGAGAGTCACTGACCCACAAGGAGCTGGCCATGGATGAGTTTTTTTCTACCCTGCGCGCCTACGGGATCTTTCAATTGGGAGAAGTGAAAGAAGGAGTGCTGGAAACAAGCGGCAATGTGAGCGTGTTGCGTTTTCCGGAAAATGAAATCAGACAAGGCTTACCGGTCTGGCCCGACTACCTGGTAAAAAAAACAGACCATGTATCCCAGAGCGACATCTATGCCTGCACCACATGTGGTAACACGCAACAGGTAAATACCGGTGAAAAAACTCGCTGCAATTACTGTCAGCAAAACGATGAATGGGTGAAGGCGGTAAAATAAAGCACTTACCGAGATATCCGATAAGTGCTTTGTTTTCAAGTGATCCGGTTGAGATTCGAACTCAAGACCCACAGCTTAGAAGGCTGTTGCTCTATCCAGCTGAGCTACCGGACCCTCCTTTATTTGAGGATGCAAAAATACGGCAATTCTCAGAATAAAAAAAATTTATAAATCTGTATTTGAAGCATTCTGATAAAAAAAGCGGCATACGCCGCTTTCATTTAAAATATTTTGAACCAGTTTTCAGAGTACACCCTGCGCCATCATGGCCTTGGCGACCTTCATAAAACCGGCTATGTTGGCACCTTTCACGTAATTTACATAGCCATCGCTCTCCGTACCGTACTTCACACAATTCTCATGGATATTGGTCATGATCCATTTTAGTTTTTCATCAACTTGTTCGGCTGACCAGCTATAGCGTTCTGAATTTTGTGTCATCTCCAGTCCCGACACCGATACGCCACCTGCGTTGGCTGCCTTTCCCGGAGCATACAGTATTTTGTTCTCATGAAAAACAGCAATCGCTTCAGGCGTACTGGGCATGTTGGCTCCTTCTGAAACGGCGAAGACACCATTCTGAACCAGTGCTTCCGCATCTGCCTTGTCGATCTCGTTCTGTGTGGCGGAAGGAAGGGCGATATCGCCTTTCTCTGACCAGGGACGCGCTCCAGGGACATACTTACAACCATATTCTTCGGCATATTCCCGAATACGGCCGCGGTAGAGATTCTTCAAATCCATCACGAACTGCAGCTTTTCGGCGGTAATTCCGTCCGGGTCATAGATATAACCATCTGAATCGGAAAGAGTTACCGGGATGGCACCGAGCTCAATCAGCTTCTCGCAGGTGTACTGTGCTACGTTTCCAGACCCGGAAACCAGACATTTTTTTCCTTTGATGTCTATATTCTGTGTTTTCAACATCTCCAGCAGGAAATAGACGTTACCATAACCGGTAGCTTCGGGACGAATCAGTGATCCCCCGAATTCGCGACCTTTGCCGGTAAAGGTACCTGTGAACTCTCCAGCCAGTTTTTTATATTTACCAAACATATAACCTACTTCACGTCCACCCACACCGATATCGCCGGCGGGCACATCGGTATCAGGGCCTATCACCTTCCACAAACCTTCAGTGAAAGCCTGACAGAAGCGCATGATCTCCCCGTCGGACTTGCCGCGCGGCGAAAAATCAGAGCCTCCTTTTGCACCACCCATGGGCAACGTAGTAAGCGCATTTTTAAAAGTTTGTTCAAATGCAAGAAACTTCAGGATCGATAGTGAAACTGAAGTATGAAAACGGACTCCTCCCTTATATGGACCAATTGCATTGTTATGCTGCACACGGTAGCCCATGTTGGTCTGCACATTTCCTTTATCATCCACCCAGGTCACCCGAAAAGAACTGATCTTATCGGGGATTATTAACCGCTCAATCAGATTGGCCTTTTCAAACTCGGGATGTGCATTATACACATCCTCAATAGATTCCACAACTTCCTCCACTGCCTGGAGATATTCCGGCTCGTTGGGAAAACGTCTTTTTACAAGATCGATAATCTGTGTACTGTTCATATTAAACCTTTAAATAATCATATTGGAGCGCAAAGGTATATATAAATTTCTAAAACAAAAGTTTTAGATCAAAAAATATTATTTTTGACACGTAAATAGCTATTTTTTTAGACTTTTGTAAACAGGAATAAAAACAAAGGCCCCCGACATAAGAATAGAGAGTAGGGTGAAGGCGGTAAGATCTGCATATAATAATATATAAACGACCAACACAACCCATAGTATAAGGATACTTGCAATTTGAGTCTGAGAAAGCTTCTTTCCTGCCATAGTGATTTGATTTATACCCGCAAAGATAAGAAAAAGGTGCAAGGTAATATAGTTAAAATTTTGATGTTTTTGGTCCAACACTTTGTCATGTGAGAAAGATAATGCACTTTTGTAAATCTTTTTTTAAAAAAACGGTATCAATGGAATGATGAAACATCCGATACTATTTTTACAGGTTATCACATTTCTTATCTGTTCTTTCCGGAGCAGACTATACTACTTCTCAATAAAATCATCCCATAAACAAAACATCTATGTGTGGAATCGTTGGTTATATAGGCAACAGACAAGCTTACCCCATATTGATCAAAGGCCTTCACAGGCTCGAATATCGCGGTTACGACAGTGCAGGTATTGCGTTAATTGATCATGAACGGCTCAAAGTATACAAGGCAAAAGGAAAAGTGGCCGAGCTGGAGCAGTTCGCACAGCAGAAAGATATTTCCGGAACTATTGGAATCGCACATACCCGCTGGGCAACACATGGCGAACCGACCCAAAACAATGCACATCCCCACTATTCGCAGTCGGAAGATATCGCGATCATTCATAACGGGATCATCGAAAACTATGCTGTCTTGAAAGACGGGTTAATAAAGGAGGGATACCGGTTTCAGAGTCAGACCGATACGGAGGTACTGGTACAACTGATCGAATACATGAAGATCACAAATAATGTGGACCTGCCTACGGCCGTACAGCTTGCACTCAATCAGGTTGTGGGTGCATATGCCATTGCCGTTCTGGAAAAGCATAATCCTGATTTGATCGTCACCGCCAGAAAAGGAAGTCCGCTGGTGATCGGTATTGGTGAAGATGAATATTTTATCGGTTCCGACGCCACACCCATCATTGAATATACCAACCAGGTAATATATGTAGGTGAGGAAGAAATTGTTACGATCAAAAGGCATGAACCACTAAAAATCAAGACAATTGGAAATATTGAGAAGACACCTGAGATTAAAAAGCTGGAAATGACACTCAGTCAGCTGGAGAAAGGCGGTTACTCTCATTTCATGCTCAAGGAAATATTTGAGCAGCCATCCACCCTGAGTGATTGTATGCGCGGCAGGGTGAACGTGGAATCAGACAATATCACATTAGCCGGTTTTATCGACAACCGGGAAAAGTTCCTGAATGCGAGGCGTATCATCATTACTGCATGCGGTACCTCATGGCATGCCGCGCAAATAGGAATGTACGCCATTGAAGAGTATGCACGTATACCGGTGGAAGTGGAATATTCATCGGAGTTCCGTTACCGGAAGCCGGTCATTCACCCGGATGATATTGTCATCGCCATTTCCCAATCGGGTGAAACAGCCGATACCCTGGCTGCAGTAGAGCTGGCAAAGCAACACGGTGCCTTTATATTTGGTATCTGCAATGTGGTGGGTTCATCCATCCCCAGAAACACCCACTCGGGTTGTTACACCCATGTGGGACCCGAAATAGGCGTAGCGTCGACCAAAGCTTTCACGGCACAGGTAACCGTATTGACCATGCTGGGCATTCTCATTGCCAAAGAGAAAGGAATTCTGTCACACGGGGAATATGTAAGATTGATCAAGGAATTGAGCCTGATCCCCGATAAGGTGGGTGAAGTACTGAAGAAGAACGATCAGATTGCCGAACTGGCTAAATCCTTTACCTATGCCAGCAATTGTATCTACCTTGGGCGGGGATATAATTTCCCTGTAGCGCTGGAAGGCGCCCTTAAACTGAAAGAAATTTCCTATATTCATGCCGAGGGTTATCCGGCTGCAGAGATGAAGCATGGACCCATCGCCCTGATCAGCCATGAAATGCCGGTCATCGCCATTGCCACCCAATCAGACACATACGAAAAGGTAGCCAGCAATATCCAGGAGATCAAAGCACGCAAAGGAAGAATTATCTCCATTGTCACGGAAGGAGATGAAGCCATTAAAAAACTTTCAGCACACAGTATAGAAGTACCTGAAACCATTCCATGCCTCGCACCGCTGCTTTCGGTGATCCCGCTGCAGTTGCTGGCCTACCACATTGCCGTGGTAAAAGGGTGTGATGTGGATCAGCCACGCAATCTGGCAAAATCAGTCACTGTGGAATAGCTCTTTTATGGACTTTCTTGACGATTCTTTTCTACTCTTCGCGATATTTTATAACTTTGTTCCTTCGTTTAATTCAAAACTTCATAATTGTTAATCAACAACTATAACAATAATTCAGCTTCCAATGGATTCAATTTATTTGATTATTGTCATTATTCTTTTGGGGTTAGCTGCGCTCGACCTCGTAGTGGGAGTCGCCAACGACGCGGTGAACTTCCTCAATTCAAGTATCGGCTCAAAGGTGGCACCACTCTGGGTAATTTTTACCGTTGCCTCACTGGGAGTTTTGATCGGTTCTATGTTTTCAAGCGGCATGATGGAGGTAGCCCGGAGTGGGGTCTTTTACCCGGAAAAGTTTACATTTCCCACCATCATGACGCTTTTCCTCGCTGTTATGCTGACCGATGTGGTTCTGCTTGATGTCTACAACACATTTGGGCTACCCACCTCGACCACAGTCTCACTGGTATTTGAACTGTTGGGTGCTGCGGTGGCTGTTGCCCTGTTTACGATTTGGACAGTGGGGTCTGGTGAACAGCTGGGTGACTATATCAACAGTGGCAAGGCGCTGGCCATCATCAGCGGAATATTTATCTCCATTGCCATAGCCTTTGCAGTAGGTACCATCATCATGTATATCTCCCGGTTGATTTTCTCTTTCAATTACGGGAAAACATTCAAATATTTAGGAGCCATCTGGGGAGGAATTGCGCTGACTGCCATCACCTACTTTGCCATTTTCAAAGGATTAAAAGGAAGTGTACTGGTTACGCCCGAAACGCTCAATTACCTGGATCACAACATGGGAACCGCCCTATTGTATGCTTTCATCGGATGGACCCTGCTGATGGCACTCTTGCAACATCTTTTCCGCGTAAAGATACTGAAAGTGATTGTACTGGCCGGCACAGCTGCTCTGGCGATGGCTTTTGCCGGGAACGACCTGGTAAACTTTATCGGGGTGTTTATGGCAGGATTCGATTCTTTCCAGATTGCACAGGGAGTAGCATCTGCCGGCGGTGACATTGAAACACTGTACATGGGCAAGTTGTCAGAACCTGTAATTGCAAAAACGGGCTGGCTGTTGGGAGCCGGTGTGATTATGATACTGGCTCTCTGGTTTTCCAAAAAATCACGCAGTGTGACAGAGACAGAAGTAAATCTGGCCCGGAAGGGAGAGGGAGTGGAGCGATTCTCCTCCTCGCCACTTTCCCGCTCACTGGTAAGAGGAAGCCTCAATTTCAGCAAGTCAATGAGCAAAGTTACACCCGGACCGGTAAAAAGATTTATTGAAAACCGTTTTGAGCCGATGCAACTGGAAAACAAAGCTTCGTTCGATTTAATCAGGGCATCCGTCAATCTTACGACAGCCGCCTTGTTGATTTCATTAGGAACCTCATTGAAATTACCGTTGTCGACCACTTACGTCACATTTATGGTAGCCATGGGGACTTCTTTGGCCGACCGTGCCTGGGGACGCGAAAGTGCCGTATATAGGATTAACGGCGTACTCACTGTGGTAGCAGGATGGCTTTTGACAGCATTTGTAGCTTTCACAGTCGCCCTGACAGTGGGACTTTTTCTGATGTGGGGAGGAAAGATTGCAATCGCATTCATGCTTTTACTGGTCGTATTCATCCTTTTCAAATCAGACAGATTTCATTCCAAAAGAAAATCCAGGGAGTTGCAACATCAGCAGGTATTGTCCAGCGAAGTACAACTGGTCACATCCAGCAATGAAGAAGTGCGTCTGTTATTGGAAAGGACGTTGATTATCTATAAGCGAATTATTGACGGACTGGAAGACGAAAACAGAAAAGTGGTAAGAAAAGCGATGACGGAGGCAAATGAGCTTTATGCAAAATTCAGGGATAAAAGAGAGTATGAAGTGGTACCCACGCTAGAGAGCATTCAGGTCAACGCATTGGATCTCGAACAGGAATATGTGCAGTTGGTTGATTACTCCTATGAAATTACAAAATCATTGAAGGCTGTTTCGGAAGCCACTTTCCGGTATATCGACAACAACCATTCCGCTTTTTCAAAGGATCAGATTGACGACCTCAAGATCTTGTACAAAAACCTTTCGGATGTCTACACAAGTTATGCCGCGATGGACAAAACCAGTGATTACAGCCGCTTTGACCAAGTAACTTCCATGCGGGAAATCATTATTGAGCTCAACTCAAAAATGACCAAACGCCAGATAAAAAGGGTAAAAGAAAATCAATCGAGCACCCGTAGCAGCATTCTCTTTCTGAACCTGGTGAATGAATCGAAGATCATCACGCTCCAGTCGAGCAACCTGATGAAGTCACACCGGAACTTCAAGGAGCAGTATGCAAAGTCGGTCGCCGGCCGCGACGGAAAAAAAATGATTATGGACGTTACGCTCAATTAGCAGGGTAATCATGGGCTGACTACTCACTGATTGATTACCGGATTGATACAAATAAAATGCGGGTGATACACTGATAAGGTGCATCACCCGCCAATTTTTTCGGATGTTAACTGAGAGACAGTTTACTTTTGATGCAAACTGATTTGCAGTTCCTGATTTTTTGTCAGTTCCACATCCATGGATACAGGTTCGTAAGAAATCAATTCTACCTGTACTGCATATTTTCCAGGCTTCACATCGGCAATGGTAAACTTTCCATCCAGATCTGAATAATATTTTTTTCCATCTACCACGATTGCTACGCCCGCCAGGGTTTCGTTATTCTTTTCATCTACAACTGAACCGGTCAGCTGCAACGCGTTCACATTTTCAACCAAAGCAACCGACTTGGTTTCTTTTACTTTTTCGTCATTATTACCCTTGTTTGCAAAGGCAGACACGGAGAGCAACAAAGAAACGGTAAAAACTAAAACAGATTTCATATGTGTAACTTTTTGTTTATTTACTGGCACAAAGGTAAGCACATCAGGGGGATAAACCTGTTACATTTTTATGAAGTTTTTGTTAAGTTTTTGTGACGACTGGCTGATTATCAGTATCTTTTTTCATCGACCAGCACCCCTTTTTCATCCCACATCCGCCAGATACCTGTCTTTCTACCTTCGTAGTAATTCATCTCATAGCGTTGTGTGCCCAGTTCGTCCCAAATACGCCAGGTACCATGTTTCTTGTCGTTCTTGTATTCTGCTTCCGAAATCAGCAGTCCTGAACTATCGTAGCTTCTCCATAAACCATGCAGTTTCCCTTCCTTGTATGAACGTACTTCTTTTGGTTTTCGGTTTTCGAAATAGACCACATAGGCACCTTCCGGAACGCCATCCTTAATTTGTATTTCAAGCTTGAGTGTACCATTATCATAGTACTCCCGATAATCTCCGGTGTAAAATTCCGTCTGTGCCCGGTCGCGATAATAAATACCGCCAGATTGGTAGATTTGCGGCGTCTCCTGCGGTTTTTGTGCAGGGACAGAGAAGACAACAGCGAAAATAGTGAGTAATAAATATAGTTTCCTTTTCATAGGAGTAGGTATTAATTGCTTACTAACAAAGATACAATTAATCAGCAAGTAATGAAAAAAGCACCCTAAAATTAATCAGGGTACCTTTTCCTTTATGGTGAGTTGTAACGCTGATTAGAATTGGTAACCTGTCCAGGCAAAAATGTTGGTAGGACAGCCGGTGTTGCTGCCACCAATGGTAACACCAACAGCAACAACAGGATTTGTTTGCCGTTGGGGTGCATTGGTCAGTGCATTGGTCAGGCTGATGGTTGTACCGACATCAGCACCTCCCTTAGAGTCTGTAAGATCAACCAGATCTTCTACCGTTCCGGTACCCTTTACCAGCGCATTCACGACGGTGGCTTTTGCACCGCGACGAATCTTGATTACATCCTGCATCCTTTTGGATTTATCAGCAGCGTCGAAACTTGATGCAGCCAATCTCAGATCCACGGTCATATTTTCGACCCTGAAATCAGATTGGTTGGGATGTGTGGCATAATTACCGTCGAGGTTTCCGTCTGCTTCAATTCCGCGGGGGTCAGATTCACCACTTGTATAACCGGCTTCCCAGATACCATACGCATTTTTCAATGTGCCTTTGTATCCCTGTGTGAAGTCGAACATATCATCGTCAGAATTTACTGCCAGCAGGTTGCTTACGTTGACAGAACCACCAAAGAACTCAACTGCATCATCGGCACCGTCATAAATATAAAGATCGTTTATTTTGGTACCACTTCCCACACCGTTCAGGGTGATCCCGTTGTGTTCCACATCGGCACTTGAACGTGCTCCGGTATTTCCCAATATCACATAGGATAACTCTCCGGAATTATCTGCAGCATTAGTACCTCCGTATACATAGGCTGAGTTTACCTCCGTGCTTCCTACCTCACTGGGTGAAGCCAAAGGGGCTCTACCGTTGATGATTAATCCTCCCCAATACCCTTGTCCAACACCTTCCTTGTCGGCAATCATTTTTACCGGTGCGGTGGCAGTTCCTCTTGCATTGATTTTACCTCCCTGCAATACCAGAATATAATTGGAAAAACCTTGCTGCGCCTTGATGGTAGTACCTGCAGGAATATTTAAAATACCGCCTTCTTCCACGAGAAGCGGACCTGTTAACAGATATTCCACATTTGCATCAAGCGTTCTTGTATCCTTGATTGAACCAGACAATTTATTGTCCTCAACCGGGTTAGTTCCATTGTTGTCATCTTCACCGCAGGAAGTCAACAAAACAGGTGTCAACAGTGCTGCGAACATTAAAAAGTTAAAAAAAATCTTTTTCATCTTTTGTCCAATTAAAATTAATAGTATTATAAATTATCTATCTTTAAAATTCATAGCTTACGCCAAGACTTATATTTTGTCCTTTTTTAAATTCATTCAGTATCACTTTCTCATTCGACAGACTGCTTTCCCTCGACAACCGGTAAGATGCATTCAGCAGATTTTGTGCTTTCAGCTTCAGCAAGAGGTGGTTGTTCAAACTGTAGGAAGAGGAAAAGTCGAGGGTGGGAACACCTTCTTCAATGATATCCTTAAATCCTTTGGCCCCTACCGTATGAACGCGATTACTGAAATAGTTGAATATGAGTGAGGCTACAAAGCTCTTTTCCCTTATGTTATGCGTATATGACAAATCCAGGTTTGCAAGAAAGGGCGATGCCCCTTCAAGTCCGCTGTTGCGTTGCTCCGTATTGACAATATCCAATGTAAGATTTGTGTAGATGTAGGATGCGTTCAGGCCGACAGAGAGTCTGTTCATCTTCTCCAATTGGGTATTGAAACGATTGAAGAGATTCTTTCTGAGTTCAAATTCTATGCCACCCACCACCGCATGATCACTGATGTTGTCATAGGTGAGGAGTCCTGCCGAGTTACCCTGGTCTACCCGTCCGATGGGATTGACAATATATTTATAAAACCCTGTCAATGTCAATAGCTCACCGGGATTCATGTAATAATCCCATTTCAGATCCACATTGTAATTATCGGATGGTTTTATATTGGGGTTACCCTGGCTGGAAAAGGAGATATTCACATATTGAAAAGGAGATATTTCTTTTGATTGTGGCAACGTATAGGATTTGCTTGCTCCCAGGCGCAAACTGTTTTTATCATTCAGGTCATACTTCAAATTCAAACTGGGTAAAAAGTAGTTTTTCTGAATGGATTCTTCACCCGGTTGCACATGCTGTACATGATGATTCACTGTTAAATCCGCGACATCCATGCGCAAACCGATATTACCGGTAACATTGGAAAGTAACTGCCACCTTCCTTCCGCAAATCCGGAGTGGATGAATTTGGTCACCTCATATGAGTTTGTCTCACCAGTAGTCATCGCGAAAAGCCCAGCTTTCAGGTTCGCATCGTTGTAAAAATCATCCAGTCTGAGCGGGTTCATGGGAATGGTACCCGGTACAGCCGTAAAATTATACTCAACGGCCTCGAAGTGGTCATTCACATACCGTCCGGTATATCCGAACATGATAGACGACTTGCCACTGCCAAAGCGGTCGCTCAGCTTGTACTTAAAAATTGCTTTCGTATTGACATCATTCTCTTTCAGGGTTGAGAAGAATCGCTTCTGCCGGTTACTCCCTGTAAGGATATAACTGCCATCGGTCATTCTGGAGAGATAGTTTTCACGTCGGTCGGGCTCCAGACCCTTGATGTTGTTGTAAGAAACACCCAGTTCCAGATTCAGTTTATCCGTTAACTTCCAGTCTGTATTTAATTGATTGACGATAAGAAAATTATCGTTTGCCTGCTGTCTGCGATGAAAACCCATGTAGTCCTCGCTGTCCTGATGCCGTTCGCCATGTTTACCTGAGTATTCACCCACATATTGGTTATTGGCGTGAATCAACATGAAATTATATGCTATATTGTGTTTACGGTTCAGGCCGTAATTCAGGTTTCCCAATACAAGCTGGTTGGTATTCTGTGAATATTTCTTTCCTTCCTGATCCTGGTAGATCAGTCCGCTGGTGATGGAGTTGCGCACAATTTCCCGGGTATAGGAATGATCGGAACTGTGCGATGCGACCACAAAAAATGAAAGAGGATTGTTGTTTTCACCCACACGAAACAGTTTTCCACCGGAAAAACCATAGCTGTGATTCATCGGCAGGGAAACCTGCGCAGGATCAAGACTATTGGGAAAATCAAACTGATTGCTGACCGGTTGCCTTGTATTGGTAAATCCAAAATAATCTGCACCCTCCTGACGTAAAAAATTACTCCCGGTAGCAGCGCTGTTCAGACCGGCCGAAAGATCAATATTGAAAGCCCGATCCCCCACCAGTTCCTTTGAGGTGATGTCGATAATTGCGCCTCCCACATCAGCATAACTGCTTCCGCTAAAAACTTTGTTTACACCGATATTTTGTATAACATCAGTCCCAAAAAACTCTAACGCGATATTTTTATATTCCGGATCTTCCGAGAGAATAGGAAATCCGTTCAGGAGGGTAACATTGTACCGATCCCCTAATCCGCGGACAAACACGTTCTTCACACCTTCCTGGCGGGAAATGCCGGATACCTGCGCTACCGCAGCCCGGGCATCGCCAATGCCCTTTCTGGATAGTTCCCGGGCACCCACAGCCTGTGTTGCCACAAGTGCCTGCCGTTGCTCCATTAGCAGGATGTTCTCGCTTTCGCGGTTGGCCCTTGCCACGACTTCTACTTCTTCCAAACTAATATCGTCGGAAGTCATTTGAATGTCTACTACGATTTCCTGGTTGTTCTGCAATACGACACCTGCCTTGGTGACAGACTCGTACGCCACATAGGATACAACGAGTGAATGTGTGCCCGAAGGTACATTTTGAATGACATAATTGCCGTCTAGGTCGGCGGCCGCTCCGTGCGTGGTTCCCGCAATCAGTACCGATGCACCGATCAGCGGCTCATTGGTTTTTGCGTCGGTTATGGTTCCCCTGATAGTGCCAGTCTGTGCCTGGATCGTAAAAGAAAAGAACAGGAGAAGAAAAAATAAACCGATCTTTTTTGACAAATCTAATTTTTGTGTCACAAATTCAATATAAAATTTCAATTTCGCCACAAAGGTCTGTTATAAATGTTACAGACCGGTTACACTCAGGTTACGTTATTGTTAAGATTTAAGGCAATAAAAAAACGGGGCTGCTGACCCCGTTTTCCAGTTAATACCTGGCTTTCTTCTTTTTATTTTTCTTCCCGTACTCTTTCTCAAAGAATTTCTTCTTGTCCCGCTCGGGTCTCTCGGCATCCTGTGCCAGCTGCACAACAAGCTTGCGGTCTTCAATATACATGCCCCGAAAGGAACTGACCACCTTGTTGGCAACCTCCTCGGGTACCTCAAAGAAGGAAAAACTTTTGAGCAGGTCGATACGTCCAATGGGAACTTTGCCCTTCACGTTGTCGTTGATAAAGCCCATGAGGGTGGCCGGGTTTACATTATCCATTTTTCCCACATTGATAAACAATCGGGCATATCCTTTTTCTGCCTTGCGTGATCCATTATCCTGCCTCTCTCCTCTTTTCCCGCGAGATTCCTCTCTGCTGCGGCGAGACGATTCCTGCGGCTCATCAATCTCCTCTGCCTGCTGATAATAGTCAATCAACCGGTTAAACTCAAGTGAAACAATCCGTTTAATAACGTCTTCCTTTTCCAGCCATTCCAGTTTGCGAAAGATGGAAGGAAGCAACCGTTCTATCTCAGCCTCATTTACTTTTACCTTTTCAATTTTATCCACAAAGTTGAATAACTGCTTTTCACAGATTACATCTCCCTTGGGTATCTCTCTTTTCTCGAATTGCTTGTTTATCAGTTTTTCAATCTGTGTGATTTTCCCTTTTTCTTTTGTATGGATGATGGAGATGGATGTACCAGTCTTACCAGCCCTACCGGTCCTACCACTGCGGTGCGTGTAGATCTCGAAATCATCGGGCAACCCGAAGTTGATGATATGCGTCACATCGTCCACATCCAATCCACGGGCAGCCACATCGGTAGCTACCAGCAGCTGAAGGTTGTGATTCCGGTATTTTGCCATCACAAAGTCACGCTGTGCCTGCGAGAGGTCGCCATGCAATGAATCGGCATCATAACCATCCTGCAGCAGCTTGTCTGCTATTTCCTGCGTCTCTTTCCGGGTTCGGCAAAAGATGATGCCGTAAATATTGGGATAGTAATCCACGATCCGTTTTAACGCCAGGTATTTGTCCTTTGCGTGCACCATGAAGTAGATGTGTCTCACATTTTGGGCTCCTTCATTCTTCCGGCCAATGGTGATCTCCATGGGATCACGCATATACTTCCGGGTGATTTTCTCAATCTCCCTCGGCATGGTTGCTGAGAACAGCAACATGCTCCGCTCTTCCGGCATGTAGGAGAGAATCTCATCGATATTCTCAGAGAAGCCCATGTTCAGCATTTCGTCGGCCTCATCCAGCACCACGGTATGTACGTTTCCCAGTGAAACGGTTTTCCGTTTGATCAAGTCGATCAGCCTTCCCGGAGTAGCCACAATGATGTGGACCCCTCTTTTCAATGTGCGTATCTGACTTTCGATACTCGATCCACCATATACCGGAAGAATCTTTATATCTTCCACGTAAGCTGAATAGTCGGTCAAATCACCTGCGATCTGCAGGCACAGTTCCCTGGTGGGGCAGAGAATGAGAGTCTGAGGAGATAACTGTTTGATATTTATCTTCTGAATGATGGGAATACCGAAAGCAGCAGTTTTGCCGGTTCCTGTTTGGGCGAGGGCGATGATGTCGCGTGTGTTTGCCAGTAATTGGGGAATCACTTCCGTTTGTACTGGCATGGGTTGTTCGAATCCCAATTCAGCAATAGCTTGCTGAATTTCGGGGATTACACCCAGTTCTTGAAATGTACTCATTTTTTATAATTGTTTAATGTGTAAGTATTGATCTTTCCCCTTACTCCACATAACCAATTTCATAAAGATGAGAGAAAATTCAATGACAATCTGTGATTTTAAAAAAAAATCGGGTGCAAAGTTATGAAAATAAATTGGATAATAAGAATATGATCACCCTCAGTGAAGAAATAAAGGTCAAAATTGATAAAGAAGATATTTTCTCAATAAATTCTTTTTACCACTGGTTACCCGGAGTTCCTTTTCCAGATAATTATCCACGGATCCATATTTGAGTTTAATGTAATCTATGGCATAATTCAGATAAGCCGTATTGACAGATAACATGGCAGTGACGGCCTCCTGCATTGATTCGGAAAGATTTCTGGCATCTATTTCCGCCTTTGCCGGATCGATATATTCATTGGACAGCATATAATCCTGCTCCAATATATTTTGAGGAATCCCAATGGCATATAAAATCAAATAAGTAGCTATTCCAACGCCATCTTTACCCAATGAACCTGACAACAGAATAGGATAATTGCTGTCGTTAGCAAGCAGGTCGAACATGTCGGCGAATTGTGTTTTATGATTTTCTACCAGATTTACATACTCTTCCTGAACATAACGGATGGCATCGCTCCGGTCGAAATGCTCGTCCTTCATCTGTTCATCCAGTTTCACTGCATCCATGGGAGCCAGTGGTAAAGCTATTTTTCTGATGGAGGGATGAAGAAGAATGGGATACTTTCCAGCTGTCCTTTCCGAGCGGAAATCGATTACAGTTTTTATTCTCAATCGACGAATCCGCTCCTGATCATATAATGTGGCATTGCTGAGATTGCCGGAACGATAAACCTCACCCCACTTCACTTGTCGGTTATCAGTAGTAAAATAGCCACCTGCATCGCGAAAGTTCTTGATGTTGTTCATGTCGATAACCCGATTGGCCACCACACCCGAGTGAACACCGGCCGTACGCAACATGAAATACTCCCTTAATCCGGAACCGGTGGGATTGACCCGCATTACCTGATCTGTAATTCTCGTTGTAGCCACCGGAGTAAAACTGTTCAATGAACTATCGGTGAGAGAAGAATAGATATCAATGTTTCCTTCCTGATCGGGACTTACCTCCCATTTGAGCAGAAAATCTCCTTCCCTGTTTTTCTCAACAACAGATGTAATCTTTACCGTTGACATACAGGAATATGTCAGAAAAACCAGTACGCAGACAGATAGTATGGAATATAGTTTTTTCACCTTCCCCATTATTAGGAACAAAAGTATAAAAACTTTGTTCTAAAAAGAAAGACAAAAAAAGACTATTAACAATATATAATTATTCGTTCTCCTTTTTAATACTTTATTTTTAAGTTACTTGTGGTATTTTTTGAAGAAAGAGGTTTTGTTGATAACTTGTGAAGGAATTTATGAAAGAAATTGATAATTTGTTTTTTTTATTCAAAATGAGTTTTGGAATAACAATATTTTACGAATAAACAAATTTATTACTTTTTCTTTGCATCAATGTTTCTGCATCTTTTCAACAGGTAGACTGTAACTAAAAAGAAATTAATTATTAACTTTGCCTTTTATCGACAGCTTTTGATAACTTTTTTATTCATTTGAAAATCAGCACTAAATAAAAATAAAAGCTGTTCATAACTAATGATAAGGAGCTTTTTGTATTTGAAAATGAAATATGCAAATTTTTTGATCAGAATTCATTGACAGTATCAACAGGCTATCATCACCATCATATTTCTTTTTATTTTTAAAAACTATATAAATAATAAATAGGTTATGACAAAAGAAGAAATCATCAAAAATATAAAAGCATTAAAGAAAGAGAAGAATGCCATTATTCTTGCACACTATTATCAGGAGTCAGACATCCAGGATATCGCAGATTTTGTGGGTGACAGTCTTGCTTTGGCCCAATGGGCTTCAAAGACAACAGCAGACATAATCGTATTGTGTGGTGTACATTTTATGGGAGAGACTGCCAAGATTTTAAGTCCTGGCAAGCGGGTATTTATTCCGGATCTTATGGCTGGTTGTTCTTTGGCCGAGAGTTGTCCTGCCGATGAGTTTGAGAAATTTGTACAGGCACATCCCGATCATACTGTGATCTCTTATGTGAATACAACTGCTGCCGTGAAAGCGTTGACCGACATCGTTGTCACCTCAACCAACGCGAAACAGGTAGTCGAATCACTTCCAGAAGATGAAAAGATCATTTTCGGTCCCGATAAAAACCTGGGAGACTATATCAACAAGCTTACCGGTAGAAATATGCTGTTGTGGGATGGTGTTTGTCATGTACACGCACAATTTTCACTGGAGCGGATACTGGCATTGAAAAAGGAATATCCGGGAGCTTTGCTTCTCGCTCACCCTGAATGTCCGAAATATTTGCTTGAAGTGGCCGATCACATTGGTTCTACTTCATGCATACTTAAATTTGCCACTGAGTCTGACAAAAAACAGTTTATTGTTGCCACCGAAGCAGGGATATTGTATCAGATGCAAAAAGAAAACCCCAATAAACTGTTTATTCCGGCACCACCTGAGGATTCTACCTGCGCATGCAACGAATGTTTCTACATGAAAATGAATACATTGGAGAAGCTGTATTTGTGTCTGAAAAATGAAAAGCCAGAAATTTTCATCGATGAAGATATCAGACTGAAAGCGGTGAAACCAATTGAAAGAATGCTGGAAATTTCTGCAAGATATGGATTATAACCGGGTTGTTTTGGTAGAGGATTCGGGAGAATTGATAAACTGATGCCTTTTTTATACCTTTGCATCCGCAATAAAAAAAATTAAAAATATCAGCTTTGTCTCCTGTCCTGCATTCAATTTTGGTTCTTGTAGCGAAGCGTTCTTAAACTCATAAAGAAATGGCTCTTCAATGTGGTATTGTGGGACTTCCCAACGTGGGAAAATCCACGCTTTTCAATTGTTTGTCGAATGCGAAAGCACAGGCGGCTAATTTTCCCTTTTGTACCATTGAACCGAATGTGGGTGTGATCACAGTGCCTGACGAAAGATTGAATAAGCTGGCAGAGCTTATTCATCCCCAAAAGATCGTACCCACTACCGTGGAAATAGTGGATATTGCCGGCCTGGTGAAAGGTGCCAGCAAAGGGGAAGGACTTGGAAACAAGTTTCTGGCGAACATCCGGGAAACCGACGCCATATTGCACGTGTTGCGTTGTTTCGACGATGAGAACGTGACTCACGTGGATGGTCATATTGATCCGGTACGCGACAAAGAAATCATCGATGCCGAGCTGCAGCTGAAAGATCTGGAGACAATCGAAGCCCGTATTGCCAAGGTGGAGAAGCAGGCCAAAACCGGGGGAGACAAAGAAGCCAAACTCGCCTTTGAAGTCTATTCAAAAATCCGTGAAGCGCTGTTACGCGGTGAATCGGCACGAACGGTCGCCTTTGATACCAAAGATGAAACAAAAGCAGCACAGGGACTTTTTCTGCTTACTTCAAAACCGATCCTATATATATGCAACGTGGATGAAGCAAGTGCAAAGAATGGTAACCAGTATGTGGATGCAGTACGTGAGGCGGTAAAAAATGAAAATGCTCAAATACTGGTTGTCGCCGCAAAAATAGAATCAGAAATTGCAGAGTTTGATACCTACGAGGAGCGCCAAATGTTCCTGAATGAAATTGGACTGGCAGAATCCGGCGTGAACAGGCTTATCAAATCTGCCTACCGACTGCTAAACCTCCAGACCTTTCTCACGGCCGGTGTGCAGGAGGTGCGGGCGTGGACTTTCCAGAAAGGATGGAAAGCCCCACAATGTGCCGGTGTGATTCATACCGATTTCGAGAAAGGATTTATCCGGGCTGAAGTGATAAAATACGAAGATTATATTGCCTATGGTTCTGAAAATTCCGTGAAAGAAGCGGGAAAAATGAGCGTGGAAGGCAAGGAGTATCTGGTGCAAGATGGCGATATCATGCATTTCCGATTTAATGTGTAAAAAAATTATACAAAAAGTTTTTACCCAAAATAATCATTTTTTCCCACTTTTTATAAAAATATGTTGTATAACATAGAGAAATTTTTTTAATTAATCGTTTAACCTGTTTACTTTGCATTAAAATCTGTTATTGGCATCAGATTTGTTTATATATGCAAAAGAGAGTATCACTGAAAACAATTGCCGATGAACTGAGTGTATCTTCCGCCACCGTTTCTCTGGTTTTGAACGGTAAGAACCAGAATGGAAGGGTAAGTAAGGAAATGTCTCAGAAGATATTGGATAAGGCGGCTGAACTGAATTATATACCAAACAGTTTGGCAAAGGGTCTGAAAGTGGGCAAATCGCGTACGATAGGCTTAATCATCGCAGATATTTCCAACCTTTTCTTTGGGGCATTAGCCCTGCATATACAAAATTTTGCCGAAGAAAAAGGATACACGGTGATTATTGGAAATACGAATGAGCAACTGGGCGAAATGGAAAAATTGATCAATTTTTTGTATGCCAGGCAAGTAGAAGGTCTGATTATCACTCCTACCGAAAAAAGCCAGATTCTGCTAAAAAAATTGTTTCATAATAAGATACCATTTGTCCTTGTGGATCGGACTTTTCCTGAGTTACCTGTCAATTCGGTACTGATTGACAATTATGAGATATCCTATCAAGCTACCCTGCAGCTGGTTAAAAGAGGTTGCAAGCGAATCGGGCTGGTTACCTATAAACAGGATCACTACCATATCAATGAACGCAGGCGTGGTTGTGAGGATGCATTAAAACATACCGGATTGTACAATCCGGATATCATGGAAGAGGTGCGGTATGATTTTCTGAAAAATGACATAAAAAGAGCTATTTTTAGCTTAATGTCAACGAAGGAAAGAATTGACGGCATCTTTTTCACAACCAATTCAATATCAATTAACGGAGTAAAGGAACTGATCAAAAATAATATCAACATTCAGAAGGATATCCAGATTATGTGTTTCGATGAGAATGATGCTTTCTATATCCTTCCCTACACGGTACCTTTTATCAGACAACCCATCAAAGAGATGGCACAAAAAGCAGTTGACCTCTTGATCGATCAGATTGAAATGAAAGATGAAGAAAACCAAAAAATTGTCATTTGTGCTGAGTTGGTATTAAGTGAAAATAGGATGTTTTAATTGATTGCTCTTTTTTTGTTACCATTAAAGGAGAAGACATGATATTTTCGATATAGTTAAACGTTTAATTAAAATTTATAACCTATTAAATTGTTTTGAATGAAACAAGTGTATCCTAAAATTGGCATCCGCCCCATTATCGACGGTCGTCGCGGAGGCATCAGGGAGTCGTTGGAAGAAACGACGATGAATCTTGCTTTAAGTGCAGCCAGGTTGTACAGCGAAAATCTCAGGTATCCCGATGGAACACCTGTTGAATGTGTGATTGCAGATACCTGCATTGGCGGAGTGAAAGAAGCGGCCCTATGTGCCGAAAAGTTTGAACGTGAAAACGTTGGCCTCTCGCTTTCGGTCACTCCTTGCTGGTGCTACGGATCAGAGACAATTGACATGAATCCTGTTATCCCAAAAGCAATATGGGGATTTAATGGTACAGAACGTCCCGGTGCTGTATATCTTTCAGCTGCTTTGGCAGTACATAACCAAAAAGGCCTACCTGCCTTCGGGATTTATGGTAAAGATGTGCAGGATGTGGGAGATAATACCATACCGGAAGATGTACGGGAGAAGCTACTGCGTTTCGCAAAAGCGGGACTGGCTGTGGCGATCATGCGCGGAAAATCATATCTCTCCATTGGTTCCGTTTCGATGGGAATCGGGGGGTCCATGACAAATCCCGACTTCCTGCAGGAATATTTGGGTATGCGAACAGAATTTGTGGATGCAACCGAAATATTGCGTCGTATTCAGCTTGGAATTTATGATCATGCAGAATTTGAGAAAGCGATGGCGTGGACCAAAGAAAAATGCATGAGCCGCGAAGGCGAAGATTATAATCCCGCCCATCTGAAGCATAATCGTGAACAGAAGGATAAAGACTGGGAATTCGTGGTGAAGATGACGCTGATCTTCCGTGATCTGATGATTGGGAATCAGGTACTTGATCGTATGAATTTTGGGGAAGAAGCACTGGGTCATAACGCCATTGCCGGTGGTTTCCAGGGTCAGCGACAGTGGACTGACTTTCTACCCGATGGTGATTTTTCAGAAGCAATTCTTAATTCTTCATTCGACTGGAACGGAATCCGCAAACCATTCACCTTTGCCACCGAAGACGATCACCTGAATGGAATCAGCATGCTGTTCAATCAGTTACTGACCAACAGATCCCAAATTTTTGCCGATGTGCGTACTTACTGGAGCCCTGAAGCCATTGAAAGGGTCAGTGGATGGAAGCCCGAAGGCTTGTTGGAGCATGGAGCTATTTTCCTTAAAAACTCAGGCTCGTGCACCCTCGATGGTACCGGACAGCAATCCGATACCAATGGAAATCCGGTGATGAAGCCTTTTTGGGAGATCAGGGAGGAAGAAGTGGACAAAATGCTGGAAGCTACAACCTGGTATCCCGCATCGCTGGAATACATGCGTGGGGGTGGCTACTCTTCCCAATTTCTGACCAAACCGGGCATACCGGTCACCATGAGCCGCATCAACCTGATCAAGGGTTTGGGGCCGGTATTGCAGATTGCAGAAGGTTGGACGGCTACCTTCCCCGACCATGTGTTCCGGTTGATTGACGGGCGTACCGACAAAACATGGCCCTCTACCTTCTTTGTGCCCCGCATAACAGGCAAAGGTCGTTTTACCGACGTCTATGAAGTAATGAACTATTGGGGTGCAAACCACGGAGCCATCAGCTATGGGCATATTGGCGCCGATCTGATTACGCTCGCATCGGCATTGTCAATTCCGGTAAATATGCACAATGTGGATGAGACGAAGATCTTCCGTCCCGATGCATGGTCTGCTTTCGGTTCCGATCACGAAGGATCCGACTATCGGGCTTGTGCCACCTACGGACCCCTGTATCGTTAAATTCAGAAGGAACGTTGCAACCGGATCTTCTGAAAAAGTATTTTATTGAACCGAATAAATACACAACATTATGGAAAATGATCGTAATTTATTAAAAGTAAGCACACTCATGTTGGCTGTCTTACTGTGCATTCCACTGTTCTCTCAGACAGAATCAATGGGAGAAATGTTTGCACTGGCAAAAATGAAATCGGGTGTGAAGAACAGGAGGATTTCCAGTACCGACCCGACAGGAGGGAACAGGGATCACCTGGAGCCTTTCAAACCGGGTGAAAAGCGAACAATAGCTGAAATTAAAGGCACCGGGGTCATCAATCATATCTGGATAACCATTGCCCCACCACCGGATGAACTGAGCAGAAACGATATCATTAATGACCCCGGTGGGGACGGAAATGACCATCCCTCTGTGGAGTCTCCCATTGGCCCTTTTTTTGGACAGGGATGGGACGAACGTTACAATTATGCTGCTTTGCCGCTTTCTGCAGGACCCGAGAATGGTACGGGGATGAGCAGCTACTTTGCCATGCCTTTCGAGAAAGGAGCCCGAATAGAGATTGAAAATCAGACAGACAGAACGATTAATGCCTTCTATTTCTATGTCGATTATCTGGAGATGAATCAATTACCGAAAGATATGGGTCGTTTCCATGCCTGGTATAATCATACGCTCTCCGAAGCCTTGCCTGAAGGTGAAACAGAATGGGCACTTACTGCTCCGCAGCAGCCCAACAAGAAAGGTGACAGAAACTATGCTTTTATCGATACCAAAGGGAAAGGCCATTTTGTGGGTATCAACTATTACATGCACTCGCCCACCCCGATGTGGTACGGCGAGGGTGACGACATGTGGTTTATCGACGGGGAGGAGCAGCCCCGGCTGATCGGTACCGGTACGGAAGATTTCTTCAACACCTCCTGGTGTCCGAAAGAACCCTTTTCACACCCTCATTTTGGTTATCCGCGGGTAAACAATGATATCGGCTGGCTGGGAAGAACGCACGTATACCGCTTTTTCATCAACGATCCCATATTCTTTGAGACATCCGTGAAAGGAACCATCGAGACCGGTCACAACAACAACCTGACTCTTGATCTCTCCACTGTGGCCTATTGGTATCAGGACAAAGCCGTGATGCTCCCTCCGGCACCCACCAAAGACCAGCGGAAGCCCAAACCTTTTATAAACCACATGGATATGCACCGCTGGCGTGATGCATGGCGAAAAACAAAAGGGAATGATCCCCATCTATGGGGAAATGAGTAAAAAAATATTAAAAGTTACACATGAAAATTACTTAACAATGTAGAGAAACATGAAAAAAAGAAAATTGACGTTCCTGTTCCTGATGCTGTTGTGTATTGGAAACATTGGTTGGGCGATGGCAGACAATTTGGAAGTACTGCAATCGCAGCGAAAGATTACCGGTAGGGTTATGGATGAACAAGGCGAATTGCTCATTGGTGTCAACGTGACAGAATCGGGGACAACAAACGGTACTGTGACCGACATCAATGGTACTTATTCGATTACGCTGACTACATCTTCGCCGATGTTAAGATTCACCTACGTGGGGTTTAAAGAGCAAGAGGTAGCTGTCGGAAACCGGGGTATATTGGATGTAACCCTGGAGGAAGACGTGGAGGCACTGGATGAAGTGGTGGTTGTGGGTTATGGTACCCAAAAGAAAGCTTCTGTGGTGGGTTCTATCACCAACGTGGAACCGTCGAGCCTTTCCATCACACCTACCCGATCGCTGAGTAACAATCTTGCCGGTATGGTATGACCATGTATAATGCCATTGTGGATGCGGTGTGGAAAGCGAAAGAACTGGCCGGTATCGACATGGTCGTTCCCAGCGGAACCGCCATTCAAAACGGAAGAACATCTTACATTGGCGACAAGTTTACCCGCGACGGTTATCACCTGAATCTGAGCATCGGTCGTTTCACTGCCGCCAGCGCCTGGTTTGAATCCATCTTCGGGAACGTACTGAATAATACCTTTGTTCCCAATATGTTTTCAGAATATGACGCTTTGCTGGCGAAGACCGCCGCATCAGAAGCGGTAAAGACCCCTAAGTCGGTTACCCAGTTAACAGATTTCAAATATCCGGAACCGAATGAATTTGTCTTGACCGCTCCCCTGTTTATCGATTTTGGAGGAGTGGAAAGCCCTGCTCCGTTTAATAATTTCAGGCATCCGAATGATCAGAAGATAGGGGGACTAATGGATGCAGCGGGGAATAACTCCAATTTTGCCATTGAGATTGCCCAAAGCTTTACAGGAACCTTGTCGAGAGGCTTACAAAATGTGCTGGGATTACCCAGATCGGCCTCTGAAGATATGTTTTTTAGTGATGGTAAGTTTGTGCCTCAGAGCGGGTTGACTCTGTCGAACCTGAACCGGGACCAAAAATACACCCTTGTATTCTATGGATCCATCAACGACAACAGAACAGAAACCGAGTTTCATGCCGTCGGCCAAAACGAAGGGATAGGATATCTTGACAATGACAACAATTTAGGAAAACTGGTTGTGATTAAGAATATCCAGCCTGCCGAAGATGCCACCATTTCTATCCGGATAAAACCAGGCCCCAACAACGAGCACTGGAATCTGTTCTTCGGAGTAAATGTGTTGATGGTCTTGCCGGAGGGAATGCCCGTTCCGGTACAACCCAGCAGTTTCGAGCTGCTGCGTCCCGTTTACATAGATTTGGGGTTACGCTTGTCAGCAGCACCGTTCTATAATATTGAACGACCCAACAATGATCCCCACTTTGATCTTCCGGATGATTCAGGAACCAAAACAGGTATTGCGCTGAGTTTCACTGCTGCTTTTAACGGTGAAAATCAGTCCGGAGCCTTTACCAATACATTGGGTCTGCCCGGTGAGGTGACGGTTGATGCAATCTGGAGCGACAACGCCAACCAGAGAAGTGGACTTACGCTTTATAGGCTGAATCCGAACAAAAAGTATCAGTTTGTCTTCTTTGGCTCCAGAAACGGAGTGACTGACAACAGGGAGACGCGATACGAAGTAATCGGTTCAAATTCCGGAGAGGCTCTCCTCAATGCGTCGAACAACAATTCGAAGACAGTCGTCGTCAGCGGCATTCAACCAACAGTAGATGGAATCGTTGATATCAGGGTATCTGCCGGACCCAACAACAACAACGGAAGTAAATTTTATTATCTTAACTCATTGTTTATTGCGCCCGACGGATATAACTTTGCGCAATAAAATAGTGGATGCACAAAATACAAGTTCCCGTAAGGGGACTTGTATTTTATTGAGAATGAGATACAAAAATATTTATAATACACCACGATGATAAAGCAATTGAAATCAAAAATCTTCACGGTACTCATTTTAATTTTTACCGTGACTTCGTTTGCGCAGAACCGTTCTTTCAACGGCCTCGACATGAACATGGGAAATTTGTATCGTCTCTCCGATGCAGAGACAAGATCAATTAGTCCCGAAAATTTTACCGGTGAAAAAGGAAAAGGGGGAATAGCCGTGCCCGATTCGAAGGCACCACGCAACACGGCCAATGCAACAAATGCAGCACGCGATCTGGGGCAAGGATGGAAGGTGAACCCTTATGTGCGCATTGAACCGGGTGAAACCTTCACCATGGCAGAAATAGAAGGGCCCGGTGCCATCCAGCATATCTGGATGACCCCCACGGGGAACTGGCGCTTCTCCATCATCCGCATATATTGGGATGATGAAAAAGAACCCTCCGTGGAAGTGCCGGTCGGCCACTTTTTCGGTATGGGTTGGAACGAATATGCACACCTGAATTCACTTCCCGTTACGGTGAACCCCGGGAGTGCTTTTAACTGTTACTGGGTGATGCCCTTCCGCAAAAAGGCAAGGATTACCATGACCAACATCAACGACGCAGATGCAATGAATCTCTACTATCAGATCGACTATACACTGACCGATGTGCCGGATGATGCTGCCTATTTTCATGCTCAGTTTCGCCGGACGAAAGTGAACAAGACGTCCGATTATACCCTTGTAGACGGTATCAGGGGTGAGGGGCAGTATGTGGGCGTATACATGGCCTGGCAGGTAAATAACAATGGCTGGTGGGGCGAAGGTGAAATTAAGTTTTTCATGGACGGCGATAAACAGTTCCCGACAATCATCGGTACCGGTACGGAAGATTATTTCTGCGGTTCCTATAACTTTGACCGTAATGGAAAATACGTTACTTTTACCACCCCATATGCCGGACTGGTGCAGGTTCTTCCAGCCGATCAAACCTATAAAGCGGGACAACGGTTTGGTCTTTACCGCTGGCATGTGATGGATCCGATCCGTTTTAAGAAGGATCTGAAGATCACCATCCAGGATCTCGGCTGGCGTCATGGCGGCCGCTACCTGCCCCAACAATCTGATATCTCATCCGCGGTATTCTGGTATCAGACCGAGCCACACGCCAGTTTCCCTGCTTTATCGCAGTGGGAAGAACTGGAAATGAACTAATGAAAAATCAAAAGCAATGGGAAGAATTTCAATCAGAATTTTAGGGATCACACTGTTATTTTTTGTCTTTTTTCAGGCACAGAGTCAAAACAAAACCTACCGTTGGGCCGATGAGGTACAACAGTTGTACCGCGTGGACCAATTGCCCCGATACAGGCACGGCCAGTTCATTGAACAAGAGTCGAGCTACGACAGGACAGGCGGTAACGACGATGGATTCTCGGGAAAATACTCCTATATCCGGAAGGAGAATGGAAGCCTGGTGCTGGCTGAGTTTGAAGGTCCGGGTGTGGTGAACCGGATATGGACCCCCACCCCCACAGAAGACACGCTGCTGTTCTTTTTCGACGGAGAAAAAACGGCCCGCCTGAAAATCAAGTTTATAGATCTTTTCTCGGGCAAGGTGTTTCCTTTCGTCAAACCGGTTTGTGGTAATGAGATTGGTGGTTACTACTGCTACATCCCCATCCCCTTTCAGAAATCGCTGAAGATCGTGTTTCAGGGTGAGAAGATCATGTTTCACCAGATACAGTACCGTAAACTTACGGGTATGGACGTGGAGAGCTGGACCGGAAACTTTTCCGCATCAGACAAGCAGTTGTTGTCAGAGGTAACTGCACTCTGGAGTAACATCTCACCCACCATCGGCCAATACACGACCGGTTCCTCAGATAAAATCCGTACAGAAGAAAAAACATTTACAATTCAACCGGGAGAGGAAGTGGCTTTTTTTGAAAAGAATGCCGGTGGCCGCATTGTCGGTTTCGATATTGATGGCGGGACTTCATTTGAAGATCTGTATAAAGATATCATCCTTTCAGCCAAATGGGACAATGAGCCGGTAGCGGCAATTTATGCCCCCCTCGCCGATTACTTTGGATACGCCTATGGAAAGCCTGCGATGCGCAGCATCCTGATGGGCAGATATGGAACCACCCATTACAGTTACCTGCCGATGCCCTATGACCGGTCGGCCGAAATGAAACTGATCTACAAAAAAAGGGAAGGAGCCCGGCAGAATCAAATTTCTGTGACTGCGAAAGTCTATTTCAACGACAATCCTCGTGATAAAAAGGAGGAGGGAAAGCTCTACACCGTATGGAGGCGTGAAAAGCCCGAAACAGGGCAGTTTTATACTTTTCTGCAAACAAAGGGTAAAGGTCACTACGTGGGCACCATCCACAGCGCCCAAGGACTCCGCCCCGGTATGACGCTCTTCTTTGAAGGTGACGATTCCACCTATGTGGATGGAAAGATGCGGATGCACGGCACCGGCTCGGAGGATTATTACAACGGCGGCTGGTATGCCCTGCTTGATCGCTGGGATCGTGGCATCAGCATGCCAATCCATGGCTCCCTCGATTACTCCCTCCCGATGAATCGTACAGGCGCATACCGCTTTTTCCTCTCCGACAAACTATCTTTCGAAAATGAGATCTATCACGCCATGGAACATGGAGAGGTAGGAAACAATTTCCCCGTGGACTACACCTCTGTGGCTTTCTATTATGCCGATCGACCGTTGGAAAAACGGATGGAGCCAACAGAAGCATTGCGGGAAGTATACCTGCCATCCAAACATGTCTATTTTCCCCAGTTGATGGAGATTACCCTGGAGAAAGGAATTCAGGTGATCTTCGACAGAGGGCTTGCGCTCACCTCTTTTGGAAAAGGTGCCGTGAGGGTGATGCTGCGTGATGTTCCGGAGGGTAAATACAGGGTACTGCTTAATTATCACGAGAGTCCAAAAGGTGCCGACTTCCAGATATGGCAGCGTCAGAAGCAACTATCAGACTGGATATCCACAAAGGCAGGAAAGGACGGGTACAGGGAGAATGTACATGTGGGAGATATACAACTCACTTCCCAGACAAACTCCATCACGGTGCATGTCAGAGACAATGGGAAAGCCAATCTCTTCGAACTCACACTGATCACGCTTGAACGGATTGAGTAAATTGATGTGATGATTGGATGATGTGGTGATTGGATGATATGGAAAAAAAGCTGATTAAAAGTGTATTGTTTTTATACATTGTCTTCTCTTCCCTGTTACAGGCCCATGAGCCGGGGAGAGGGAATCAGACTTCATCGGTCGTGGTGAAGCTACCTCATTCATTCGAGAATGAGATAGGGAAAATTCAGTATGACCTGCTCGGAAATGAAAAGGGAACCTGCAGGATTGAGGTTTTGAGCGACAGTTGCCTGCATGTGAAGATCAGTTTTAAGCTTGATGAGCAGTTGAGGCAGGACGACTGGCAGCTAACCCTTCATCCCGGTTTTACGCCCTCATTTCACTGGTCGCCACATCTCACCCCCACCCCGCGTCACGTCATCGATCAACACGTATTCCGCTCTCCTGCCCTCATCGTCTCTGATGAACAACAGATGCTGGCGTTGATACCCGATCTCGATATAATGGGCTTGGGAACACCGGTGAGATGGTACCTAGATATGGATGCACAGCAAAACCGGCTGATCCTCGGAATGGGCAACAGCAGCGTGGATGACCATGTGCTGTTTCGTCATGAACCCGGGGCGGTATATCCCGCCGGTGAGGTGGAAATCGGTTTTTATCTGCTTCGCTCCAGTGAAGTTGAGACAATCGGAAATCCTTTCCGAAAACCGCTTGAGTTTATGTGGAGCCGTTGGGGAGGACCGCTGTACAAAAACGGCAATCCCCTGGATGGTTTATTGAAACCTTATGTGGAACATACGTACCACTGGGCATTCAACAGCTGGTCAGATGCTGTCTGGCAGGAGTTCACGCTTCACGGCACGAAGGTAGGTGCTCCAACCTTTATTGTCAATGTCACACAGAGTCCCAACTATCCGGGTGAGGTGAACGAGCGGGAGTTCCGCTCCGTCTGGAACCAGGCGTGGTTCAGTTCCCTGCGCTCAGCAAGCGGACTCTATCGTTATGCGAGGCGTACCGGAAATGATCGTTTAATGGAAAAAGCCTTGCTGACCAAAGAACTGGCATTGTGTTTTCCACAGCGGGATGGTTTTTTCTACGGCCTTATTGGTACGGAAATGGAAGAAGTAGAGAGAGAGGGAAAAAAATATAGCAAGAGCAAAGGATGGGAAACCCGTTTCTGGGGAAATTCCAACAGGAATCCGTACACCTGGAATCCGCGCGAATCCCCTTTTCATGTTCTCGATATGAGCTGGACCGCCCTGCTGATGCTGAGATGGTATGAAGAACTGGAAAAGGATGAACGTTTGTTGCAGTATGCGCAGGCTTACGGTGAGTCGTTGTTACAACTTCAGTCGGTGAACGGTTTTTTCCCCGCTTGGCTCAATCTGCAGACGCTTGAACCCTTGCCTCACCTCGACGAATCTCCGGAGACTTCCATGTCGGCCACTTTCCTGTTGAAATTGTATGAACTGACCGGAAAAGAGGCTTACAAAAAAGCCGCACTCAAGGCCATAGATGCCGTGATCGCCGAAATTATTCCTTCGGGGAGATGGGAGGATTTTGAGACCTATTGGTCCTGTTCCCGTTACGGATCGGAAGATTTGGTGGGAAAAAAGGAGGTGAGAAACAACATGCACAAGCAGAATAATTTTTCCATGTTCTGGACTGCGGAAGCACTGCTTGAGGGTTTCAGAATGACCGGTGAAAAACGTTACCTCGAGTATGGACAACGCACACTCGACGAATTGCTGATGACACAGGCTTCGTGGCAGCCACCCTATATTTACGTGCACGTGCTGGGCGGCTTCGGCGTGATGAATGCCGACGGAGAGTGGAACGATGCACGGCAGAGCCTCTTTGCGGAACTGATTCTCCGATATGGGCAGCTGCTTGGGATTCAGGAGTACCGTGAACGGGGTGTGGCCGCCCTGAAAGCCTCCTTTGTGATGATGTACGCACCCGAAAACCCGGTCACGCGGAGGCAGTGGGAAAAGGTTTATCCTTTTTTTGGCTCCGCAGATTATGGATTCACCATGGAGAACTACGGACACGGTGGACACACAAGTCCCGGGGGTGAGGGAATGGGTGAGTTTACGATCTACGACTGGGGAAACGGCGCGGCCGCCGAAGCATACAACCGCATCCTGGATCATTTTTCGGAAATGGAGGAAATCAGATAAGGGAAATGAACGCGACAGACGGATATATTTTCTGGCTTTAAATTAGAAAAAGAACTGGATGAAAAATAATATTTAATCACATGATGAAACGAAATCAATTCAAAGGAATCGTCGCCGCCATGCTAATCGGGGGAGCTTTTACGCTTTCCTGCAGCGGTAACAGAAAAACATCGGAATCTATGGAAGAGAACTACGAAAAAGGAACATTCGGGTACGACCTGAACTATCTTTCCGAAAAAGACAGCCTGATCGTGCTGAAATCGGATGACGAAAAAGCACAGGTCATTCTTTCGGCCAAATACCAGGCCAAGGTGTTTACATCTACAGCCAACGGTCTGGAAGGAAAGAGTCACGGGTTTGTAAATTATAACTTCTTTGATGCCGGCATCGTGGATGAACACATGAACGGCTTTGGCGGAGAAAACCGTTTGTGGCTGGGTCCTGAAGGAGGAAAATATTCCATCTTTTTTGAACCCGGAAAAGAACAGGTGTATGACAACTGGCACACACCCAAAGGAATTGACATTGCAGCATGGGAAGTGAAAGATGTCACCACAAAGCGCGCCAAATTTATCAAAGAAATGGAATTGCAGAATTACCTGGGCCATAACCTGCTTGTTGCTGTGGAACGCACCGTGTCGCTCATCGCCGACAGTGAAATTGCCACTTCATTGGGTGTTGTCATGCCAAAAAACGTACACGCCGTGGCTTACGCAACCGAGAACAGGATTACCAATCGAAATGATTACGAATGGAGCCCGGAGACCGGTACAGTCTGTATCTGGATGCTTGACATGTTTATGCCCTCCGACTCGGCGGTGACGGTTATCCCATACCACACCGGTGATGAAAGCGATCTGGGGCGGGTGGTTACTTCCGATTATTTCGGTGAGATACCCTCCGACCGGCTAATCGACGAAAACGGGATTCTTTATTTTAAAACGGATGGCAAGTCAAGAGGAAAACTGGGCATGAATGCAAAACGGACAACCACCCTCGCCGGAAATTATGATCCTATCTCACAACGACTGACCATTGTCACCTTCAATGCAGATCCGGACGCGATCTATCTGAATCAGGAGTGGAATCCGGAAAAGAATCCCCTGACAGGAGATGCGCTCAATGCGTACAACGACGGACCGCTGGAGGACGGAAGTATCATGGGTCCCTTTCTGGAACTGGAAAGCAGCTCGCCTGCTGCCTTTCTGAAACCGGGTGAATCACGCTCACACCAGCACAACGTCTATCATTTCGTGGGAAATGAAGCCGACCTCTCCCCCATCGCAGAAGAATTATTGGGTGTGGACCTCGGCAAAGCAAAAAATATTTTTAATTAGTACCGACAACTGAAGTATATGAATTCAAACGTAGTAAAACACCGTCTGGTCCCTGCCGGGATTGTATTTCCTTTTTTTCTGCTCACAGCCCTGTTTTTTATCTGGGCTGTGCCCAATAACATGACAGACACCATGCTGGCGGCATTCAAACGCATCATGAGCCTCTCAGATACGCAGACTGCCTGGATACAGGTTGTCTGCTATTTATTGGGTTATGGCTTTTTCGCACTGCCCGGTGCCATCTTTATCAAAAAACATACCTACAAATCGGGGGTGTTGCTCGGCCTGGGCCTGTGCATATCCGGTACCCTGCTCTTCTATCCTGCCATGTTGGCAAACAGCGTGAGCTCACCGCTGAGTTTTGCTACCTATCTGTTTGCAATCTTTGTGCTGTTTGCGGGACTGTCGGTTCTTGAAACATCGGCAAACGCCTATGTGTATTCACTGGGTGATCCGGTTACCGCAACCCGGCGCCTCAATTTTTCCCAATCCTTCAACCCTTTTGGTGCCCTTACCGGGGTTTTGGTGAGCCAGATTTTCGTGCTGTCACAACTCAATACCATGACCGCTTCACAGAGAGAGGCACTGAGTGCTTCGGAGCTGGTTTCCATACAAAACGGGGAGCTGAATGCAGTGACCACAGCCTATATGATTCTGGGATTCGTGATGCTGGTGTTGTTCCTCCTGATTTTTTTTACCACAATGCCCAAAGCACAGGATGAAGACAAGAGCCTCAATCTGAAAGCCACCTGGGGGCGGTTGAAGAAGAACAAAAATTACGTGTGGGGGGTGATTGCCCAGTTTTTCTATGTGGGTGCACAGATTGCGGTCTGGTCGTTTATCATCCGCTACGCGATGCAGCAGCTCGATTTCGACACGGTCATCGCACGTCTGGGTGATAATCCATCTCAGGAAGCAATCATTGGTGCGTTGCGCGGCGTGGAACCCCTGGCGGGAGGCTTTTATTCTGTGAGTGAATTTCTGGGGTTGAATGAATTGCTGCCCCGTACGTCTGAACAGGCCGGGGCAACCTATTATATTCTTTCGCTGGTATTGTTTGTATTGGGGCGTTTTATTTCTACCTGGCTGATGAAATATACCCGACCGGTCAATATCCTTTCGGGTCTGGGTATTCTGGCCGTGATCTGCTCCATTTTGACCATCTACGGAGAAGGATTTGCGGGTATTTATGCGCTGATGGGAATTTCAGGTTGCATGTCGGCCATGTTTCCCACCATCTACGGATTGGGAATGAGGGGACTGGGAGAGGATACCAAAATCGCCGGCTCCGGTATGGTCATGGCCATCGCGGGGGCGGCACTGCTCACGCAGTTGCAGGGCATACTCTCTGACCAGGCCGGGAGCATTAAATTTGCTTATTGGGTTCCGGCTATCGCGTTTATGATCATTACTTTGTATAGTTTTACCGTCGCACGGAGCAAAAAGCTGGGCAATGGAAATTTTTTATCCGGCCACGTTGGTCTTGATGCCTGATTCGGATACACGCGCAGCAATAGTTTGAAGCACTGCCAGCGGTATCTTTTCAAGCCCGCTGGCGGGCGTTTCCCTGTCGATGGTGTAGATCATCACTTCGCGCGGCTGAAGTGCTTTAACGAGCTCCAACCAGGCTGAAATCTCCTCTTCTGTGGTGTTGTCGATTTCTTTCCCTTCGAACACCCCTTTTAGAAACATCGTCTGGAGGATGAAATTACCCTGAAATTTTTTGTATTGTGCAACCTGTTTTGCCACACGATAGGATGGTGCATTGGGCCGATCGATCAGCCGGACGGTTTCGTCGAAGGCAGAATCCAGTTTCAAAATGGGATTGTCCACTTTTCTCAGGGCGTCGAAGACCGCTTTTTTGGATATATGCATGCCGTTGGAGAGTACGCTTATCCCTGTTTCGGGATAATACCGATTCCGCATTTCTAGGGTATCAGCAATGATTCCGGCGAATTCGGGATGCATGGTTGGTTCGCCGTTTCCGGCAAAAGTAATCACATCGAGCTTTACTCCCTCTTCCCGGAGTAACTGCAGCTTGTCAGCCAGGGCTGCCTTCACAAGCTTCCTGTCCGGTAATTTCGTTTTGGTGCGAAAATCTTTGTTGAAACCACATTCGCAGTAGATACAATCGAAGGAGCATAGTTTGCCATCATAAGGCAGCAGATTCACACCCAATGAACTCCCCATTCTCCTGCTATGTAGCGGGCCGTATACTATTTCATGAAAAAGAATCGTCATATCTGTTTAAATTAAGAAGCAAGACAAAAGAAGGAAGACAAAACCGCTGCAGGAAACAACGTTGCTTCTAAAAACCTGATCCCTGAAACCTGATCCCTGACTCCTGACTCCTGATCCTTGACCCCTGAAAATCAAAACCAAGAAATTATCCGTTCCGTACCGAATCCGACAAGCAGATAACGCAAAAACTTGCCCATGGTCATCGAGATCATCACCACGGGCACATTGGCCCGCATGAAACCCAATGCCACCAACATCACGTCACCCACTGCCGGCAGAAATCCAAAAAAACCCATCACGGCCCCTTTGCCATGCAACCATTGAATGGTTTTGTCGATCTTTTCGGGTTTTATTCCGAACCATCTTACCAGCCATTCTGTTTTTCCCAGCTTTCCCAGATAGTAGCAGGTAGCTCCCCCGGCGGCATTTCCGGCAGTGGCACATAAAATGCCGGTCCATATGTCAATTCCTGCGGCAATCAACGCGGCAAAAACTACTTCTGAGCTGAATGGAAGGACAGTTGCTGCCAGAAATGAAGCCAGCAGCAAACCCCAGTAACCATATTCCGCCAATCCGTCGAGCATAAAATTAATGTGCCAATGTGCCAATGGACTAATGGGCCACAAGCCAGTTCTCCCCTACTCCCAAATCCGTTTTCAACGGAACCCGCAGTTCGCAGGCATGTTCCATCTCTTCCGTCACCAGTTGCCGGAGTACTGGAAGTTCATCGGGAAAAGCGTTGAAATTAAGTTCGTCGTGTACCTGGAGAATCATCTTTGAACGCAACTTCTCTTTCTCAAGTCGTTCACAAATCCGTACCATGGCCACCTTGATGATATCTGCCGCACTCCCCTGAATGGGAGCATTGATGGCATTGCGTTCCGCGTAACCGCGCACGGTGGCATTGCGGGAGTTGATATCCGGCAGAAAACGTTTTCTGCCAAATATGGTTTCCACATAACCTTGTGAGCGCGCCCTGGCAATACTTTCATCCATATAGTTTTTCACATCGGGGAAGGTCGCAAAATATTCGTCGATCAGATCTTTTGCTTCGGTGCGGGAGATGGTCAATCTTTCCGACAGGCCAAAGGGAGTAATGCCGTAAATGATCCCGAAATTGGCTGTCTTGGCTTTCCTGCGCATATCACCCGTCACCTCCTCGAGGGGGACTTTAAAAATTTTAGCCGCAGTGGCAGCATGGATATCCTGCCCTTTGTTGAATGCCTCCACCATATTTTGGTCGTTGCTCAGGTGGGCCATGATGCGCAGTTCGATCTGAGAATAGTCCGATGAAACAAAAAGACAACCTTCATCGGGGATGAACACCTTGCGCATCTCCTTGCCCCGTTCGTCGCGGATGGGGATGTTCTGTAGATTCGGGTTGGTACTGCTCAGGCGACCTGTTGCTGCCACAGTCTGGTTGAAGGAGGTGTGTATTTTTCCTGTTCTCGGGTTGATAAGCAGCGGAAAGGCATCGACATAGGTGCTCAACAGTTTTTTTAGTCCTCTCTGCTCCAGTATTTTGTCTATTACTGGATGTCTCGACCGCAATTTCTCGAGCTCCTCCTCACTGGTTTTATATTGTCCCGTTTTGGTTTTCTTCGGTTTATCGGCAATCCGCATCCTGTCGAACAGCACTTCTCCGATCTGCTTGGGCGAGTTGATGTTGAATTCGATGCCGGCCATCGTGCTGATCTCTTTCTCAATCTGAATCAGTTGCTGGGTATATTGCACCGAAAGGTCTTCCAGCGCATTCAAATCTAGGCGTACACCTGTCCATTCCATTTCTGCGAGCACGTAGATCAAGGGTGCCTCCACCCGATAATACAGGTCATCGAGCCGGTTCACATGAATCTCTTTCTCCAGTATATTTTTTAATTTGAGCGTGATATCTGCATCCTCGGCTGCATAGTCTGTCACAACAGCCGGATCCACATCGCGCATGTTTCCCTGATTTTTCCCCTTTGCTCCAATCAGTTCCTCTATGTGAATCGTTTTATAGCTCAGATAGATTTCTGCCATATAATCCATCCCGTGGCGAATTTCAGGATTTAACAGGTAGTGGGCAATCATGGTATCGAAGAGGCGCCCCTGAACCCTGATGTCATAATTTCGGAGTTCCAGGATATCATACTTGAGATTTTGACCGACCTTTTCGATGCTTCCATCCTCAAAAAAAGGACGGAATATGGCTACCTGTCGCTGTGCCTCAGTGCGATCTGCCGAGATTGGCACATAGAAAGCCTCTCCCTCCCTGTATGCAAAAGAGAGCCCTACCAGTTCGCTCAGCAGCGGGTCTACTCCTGTGGTCTCGGTATCGAAGCAGACAGCTTGTTGTGTGCACAACAACCTGCTAAGTACCATCATTTCTTCCTCTGTCTGCACCATGGTGTATTGATGCGGCGTGGAGTGAATATCTGTAAAATCAGCTGGCAATACGGGAGAGACATTTTTTTCCGGTTCAGACGGTCCAACCGGTTCTACCTGATCAAAAAGATCAAAAAGATTGCCTTGTGCGGGTCTTTTTGGCGGTGTGTTAACTGGCTCCAGCTTCAAAACGCGGGTGAGCAGGGTGCGAAATTCCAGCTCCTCGAAGAGCTCCCTGATGGCGGTCTGATCGATCTCCTTGCGTAAGAAATCATCCTCCACCACCTCGATCGGAACATCGGTTTTGATGGTCGCCAGAAACTTGGAGAAACGAATCTGCTCGTCGTTTTCTTCTATCTTTGTTTTCAATGCCCCCTTCAGGCGATGACTGTCTTGCAGCAGGTTCTCTATCGATCCGAACTCCTGCAGCAGTTTTACAGCGGTTTTTTCACCTACTCCGGGGCAGCCGGGGATATTATCGGAAGCATCACCCATCAATCCCAGCAAATCGATCATCTGAGAGGGGTGATTGATCTGATATTTTTCCATCACCTTTTTGTCATCCAGTACATCAAAATCGTTGCTCCCATATTTGGGCTTATAGATGAAAATATGAGGTTCAGCCAACTGTCCGTAATCCTTGTCCGGCGTCATCATATATACATCAAAACGCTCTTTGTCGGCTCTTTTGGCAATGGTGCCGATCACATCGTCGGCTTCGTAGCCGGGCACTTCAAGTACCGGCATGTTGTAAGCCCTGATGATGTTTTTGATGATGGGAACAGATGATTTAATCACTTCCGGTGTGGCTTCACGTTGCGCCTTGTATTCTTCATACGCGGTATGCCGAAAGGTGGGTCCCGGGGGATCAAAGGCGACGGCTATGTGGGTTGGGTTCTCCTTTCGCAAAACCTCTTCCAGTGTATTGACAAACCCAAAAATTGCGGATGTATTCCTACCTTTGGAGTCTATTCTCGGGTTTTTGATAAACGCGTAATACGATCTGTAAATGAGGGCGTATGCATCGAGAAGAAATAACTTATTTTTATTCATGACGGAGCCTGCAATCAAATTTTGAAAATGTAAAGTTACAAATATTTGTTGCGAACAGGAGAATTTATATTTACTTTTGTAATTAATATACAGGTAGAATGGATCAAAGTCAGATAATAAAGGATTTTCTACGGGAAGAGCTCCTACTTTTCGATGAATATCTGCGTGATGCGGTTAAGAGTAGCAATCCGCGTGTGTCGGAGATGATTGGCTATATATTTAACGCAGCGGGTAAACGGCTGAGACCCACGCTTGTGCTGTTGACCGCAAAAGCTTGTGGGCGCATTGTTCCAGAGACTTATCACGGCGCAGTGACGGTGGAGCTGTTGCATACCGCCACGCTGATACACGACGACGTGATCGACAAATCTGACATACGACGGGGAAAGCGATCTGTAAATGCTGTGTACGACAATACCAAAGCAGTGCTCATAGGCGATTACCTTTTGTCTACCGCACTCATGGAAAGTGTGAAAACAAATGATCTTGCTATCGTCAGCATCATGTCGGAACTGGGTCAAAATCTTTCAGAGGGTGAACTGAATCAGTATTCTCTGGCCAGTGAAGTCATCATAGACGAAGATGCCTATTTCGAAGTGATCGACAAGAAAACAGCATCGTTGATGCGTGCCAGCATCGTCATCGGTGCCATCACAGGCGGTGCGGGAAAAGAAACGATTGATAAATTCAGTAGGCTTGGAAAACTGCTGGGCATCTGTTTCCAGATCAGGGATGATATTTTTGATTACTTCCAGGCCGACGTCGGTAAACCGACCGGTAACGATATCCGGGAGGGAAAGATCACACTTCCGCTCATATATGCCTTGCAAAACAGTCCCGATGGCGTGAGCGAGGAGATGAAAAGGATCATCGGATCACATGACTACAGCGAGGAGAACATCAGGAAGTTGCTGGCTTTCGCCAAAGCGTATCATGGTGTGGAGTATGCCTATAAAAAAATGAATCAGTTTCTTTCAGAAGCGGAAACAATCATCACCGAATTTGCATTCGATGGTGGTATCAAATCATTGATGCAACTTTTCCTGACCTATTTGAAAGAACGTCTCTATTAAAAAAGATATCACTCCGTGGGGGAGTGATATCTGACTTTTTCAACCTTTTTCTTTTATTGAATCTCAATCTGTCTGGTGTTCGGTTTTACTTCTTCCTTCACAGTGGGTATTTCCACGGTCAATACACCGTTTTCAACCTTGGCAGAAATTTGATCCTTTATCACATTATCGGGGAGGATCATCCTCCTTTGAAACTGTGCATAGGAAAATTCACGTCTCAGGTATGAACCTTTCTGGTCTTTTTCCTCGGTTTGATTTTTTTTCTCGAATTCAATCACCAGATTGTTTGACTCATCCAGTCTCACCTTGCAATCTTCACGGGTCATCCCGGGAGCCGCTACTTCTACGGTAAAACCGTTGTCATTTTGCTGAATGTTTATCGCGGGAACCGATTTGTTGCTCTGTTCCATCCATTCATTGCCGAAGAAATCATTGAAGACACTCGGCAGCCAGTTGTTGTTGCTTCGTCTGATTATTGCCATAATTTTATCCTTTCTTTGATTATTATTATTTTTTCGTTTACAACGATGAAAGGACAAATTGTGTGCCGATTCATTTTCAGACTCAATTGCGCACACAATACGACAAAATGGCGCATTTTTTCGCTAAATTTGCGGACAAATGAACAAAAAGTGGACAGATTGGCATGACTTGTCGGACTCTATTCCAATATGCGATAGACCCGTTTTCCAAAATGGTACTTCCCATAGCGGTCAGTTGCTTTCACTTCGATGGTGTGTTCGCCAGGAGCGAGGTCTAGACTGAGTGCTCCACTCCATAGGTGGGTGCTGTTTACCGCATTGGAAGGACGACGCCCCGGTAGCAGTTTGTCGGTCACGTCCCATTCATATAATTTGGCATAATAACTCGGATCAATGGCCTCAATATAGTTCATCTTACGCCATCTGCCCTGATCAATCCGGTATTCAACCAAATCGTTTTTGCTTCCCATAAAGAAATTGACGACTATTTGTGAGGTGGTTCTGCCTTTAAAAGGTACAACCTTGGGTGCGTATATGTTCATCTGATATTCTTCCTCTCTTCCGGCAACCTTGTAATCCACGGCATATTGATTGCCCTGAACATTCAGAAAGACATATCCCTGTGGCGTGCCGTCGCGCATGGTTGCATCTGGTAGGCCGTTTGCATCGAGTTTACCCGAATACCAGTCGCCAGAAGTAGTTCCCACGTTATATTCATGCAAGGGTTTGCTTCCTTTCCAGCCATTGACTTCCGTGTATTCAATCTGATCCTGATAATGGGTATGTGCCGACATGATCAGTACATTTTCATAAGGCTTCAGTAGGTCGAAAACCCGCTGCCGGTCCTCCAGACGAAACGATCCTCCTGTATTGTCCTTCATTTGAATGTGTTGCGACAAGACGACAAGCTTGTCGGCAGGAACGTGTTTCAGGTCGTTTTCCAGAAATCGCAGCTGATCTTCGCGATAACCTCCCCAGTAACCTTTGCCGTCCCGCGGGTCTGGGTACAGGATGTCGTCGAGTATGATGAAATGGGCATCCCCGTAGTTGAACGAATAGTTGGCACTACCGAAGTTCTTTTCGAAAGTCTCATCAGAAAGCAGGTCTGTGGGTGCATCGTAGTTCATGTCGTGGTTTCCCATTACATTGTACCAGGGTAGTTGCAGCTGACGCATTCTTTCTTTGTAATCTGGATGCAGGTCGAGATTGTCACCCACGATATCGCCCAGGCTGATTCCGAAGAGCGTATTCTTCTTTTTCTTTACGTCTTCAACGATCTTTTTTGTGAAATAATCCAGATCCTGGATAGAGTAGGGTTGTGGATCACCAAAGATGATGGCGGAGAAATTATCCGGTTCCTCTTGTTTGAAAAGGGCAAAATTTACCGATTTGGGCAACTTCCCTGTCGGCGATACACCCTTGTATTTGAGCGAGTCGGGCGATCCTTCCGGTTTGTAGTGATGGTAAAACTGTGGGATGAAATCTTCATCCACAGTTAGGCCATAACCTTTTGGTTTGATCACGAAGATGGTATTTCCCGCTTCTACCGGGATTGTGTAGAAACCATTCCTGTCGGTGAGTACCACCTCTGTTCCGTTGGACAGGGCCACGTTTGCAATGCCGGTCTCACGACGGTCTTTCTTTCCGTTTTTGTTGATATCCTCATAGACATAACCTCGTGCCGATTGCTGTGAGTAGGCCGTGATTGCAACAATGAGTAAAATTAAGGAGAGTAGATTTTTCTTCATATGAATTTGTAATATTTTATTGTACCGGCATGCATGATTGTTCATCAGCTTGTTATCTTCTGGCGCAAAAGTATGTTTTTTATTTTACTTTTCCGTTACAAAAAAATGAAGTTTGCCAAATAGAAAAGGCGGAACGCAATGTCCGCCTTTTAACCAGTTGTATGCTTCATTAACCGGATATCAATATCTCCAGCCAGCCTTTTCTTCAATTTCAGCCTGTCTGCCGACCGGTATCAGGGTGAATCCCCAGTGATAATTCCTGTTGGCGGGGAGACTGTATTCAGGCAGTGGACGTGCGCCCCAGCTGTTGTAACCGGCCACACCCTGCTGTTTCATATCGATGCAGACCTCCACGAAGTTGCGGGGTGAGATGTCGTTGATGTGGGTATGACGCGGACGGTTATTTTTTGCTTCCTCTTCCGAGCGTGCTGCAATTTCCTCGCTGCTGAAATTATTCCACTGATAGGGACGGTGTGTGGCCTCTTCCGAGTCGAAATCCTCCACGCTGTTGTGCAGTGCATTGAAACCAATTGTGCTGTCGGCTACGACCAACAGTCCCTTTTGGCCGTTGGTGAGAGCTACCCAGCGGGTATCTGTTCTGTGCCCGTTTTCCTGCGGACGTACATAAGGAAAATAAATCTCTCCGGCTGTTGTGCTGTACAGGCCAACCTTCGATCCGGAGGCTCTGTCGATATAATTCTCGCCGGGGCCGCGACCGAAATAAGTTACCTTGTCCATTGTCGATGGCAAACGAAAACGAACACCAATGCGCGGGACATTCAGTGTGGAGGATGCCTTGCGCGTAGCAGATACTTCCGGGGAAAAAGTGGCCGTCAGCGTGGCTTCGGATGCAGCAATCTGTTTTTCCTGCATATCGGTCGACAGAAAATCCACTGCAACTTTCACAATTCCCGATGGAAAAATGGTATAACGCACTTTGTAGAGACTACCTGCAGCCAGCAGATAGGTCGTCTCTATGCTTTTTTCATCTCCTTCGGATGAAGTTTTCACGTCGGTCACATAGAAATTTTTACTCGATTGCTTCCATATCTGTAACCTTTTTGGAGCTCCGCTTCCATAATCGTTATCGTTGGGAGCCCGCCAGAAATTGGGCTGAATACCAAAACTTTCGTAAAAATATGCTGTCCCGTCCACCTTGTAGGAGGTGACCATACCTCGCTTCTTGTCAAAGACAAAGTGAACAGTCGGAGATTTTACTTCCACATTGTTTCCAGTCTCTGTCAATTGCAAGGGGCGATGGCTTCCGGTGTGTGCAAATGCAGGTTTCGGCTTATCGAACGGAAGGGTAAATTGTTCGATTGCCACCACATGACCGGCTGGGACAAGGGGCGCAGCTGTTTTACGGGTTACTTCGAAATTCACGAAATATTCCTTGCCGGCAACCGGCGTAAAACTATCAGCAGGAATGGTTACCACCTTCGATTCTTGCGGCAAGAGCGCTATATCCAGTGTGCCTTCTTTTATTACATTGCCATTTTCGGTAATCCGGTATTGGAATAAGTAATCGTCACTATTGGAAAAATATTTGCGGTTGATCACGCGATACAAACCTTTCTGGGAATCAACTGCTTCGAAAGCAAAATTCTGGTGTGTATATTTTACTTCGGCAAGGGCAGGGTGGGGGGTACGGTCGGGGTTCACCAGCCCGTTGCACAGGAAATTCCCATCACTGGGCATATCTGTTCCGTAGTCGCCTCCGTATTTGTAGTAGCGTCTTCCATTTTCATCGGTTGCCTCCATGCCCTGGTCTACCCAGTCCCATATATACCCGCCCTGCAGGTTGGGATATTTGTAAATGGCCTCCCATTGAATATCAAGATTTCCGCTGGAATTGCCCATAGCGTGTGAATATTCGGAAGGAATGACGGGGCGGTCACTTCCTTTTTTTCCAATTTCTTCCAACCATGCAGCACTGGGATATTGCGGTACATACATGTCGGTGTTATCGTCCCAAAGGGCGCGCTCATAATTCACGGGACGGTTCATCAGATCGCGCTCCTGATCTTTTAGAAATTTATAGGTATGAAAGAAGTTGATGCCATTTCCTGCTTCATTCCCCAATGACCAGATTGCCACGGAGGGATGATTCTTGTTTCTCTCGAACATATTTACAGTTCTGTCCATGTGGACTTGTTCCCATTCCGGATGCTTTGCGAGTGACTCCTGACCGTAATACATGGCATGCGACTCAATGTTGGCTTCGTCGTACACATACAGTCCAAATTCATCGCAGAGTTCATAAAAACGACGCGATTGGGGGTAGTGAGACAGACGGACTGTGTTGATATTATTTTGTTTCATCAACGTGATATCTTTGAGCATCAGCTCTTCCGTCACATAATGTCCGGTCTTGGGATTGGTTTCATGGATATTCACTCCCTTTAGCTTGATGGGTTGTCCGTTCACCAGAAACAATCGGTCGCTCCTGTTGCCTGTTTTGACGAGTTTGATTTCGTAACGGCGGAAACCCACAGGGTAGGGGACCACCTCTTCTGCCAGCTCACCCTCTTTGGCAACTGTTATCAATAGCTTATAGAGATTGGGATGCTCTGAGGTCCATGCATCCACATTGGGTAATTTCGCATCAAAACGGACGCTATTTTGACCATTTCCCGGTATGCTGATCGGTTTTGTACCGGAAAGCACGCGTTTGCCGGACCGATCCAGCAGTTCGTAGCCGACTTCTGCTTCCGACACTCCCGGGCTGTAATTGGCCACAGTAGCTTCCAGTGCAAAGATGCCATCCCTGTAGTTGTCTTCGAGCGTAGATTTTACCCTGAAATCGCGCAGGGAGGTTTTGGGTTGCGACCACAGGAACACATCTCTCTCAATACCGCTGATGCGCCAGAAATCCTGCGCCTCAAGATAGGATCCCGTACTCCAGCGAAATATCTTCAAGACCAGTGAGTTTTTGCCCGGTTTCACATACTTGTTTATCCGAAACTCAGCTGTTGTTTTAGAATCTTCACTGTAACCGACTTCTTTTCCATTGATGTATACATATACACCCGATTTGGCACCGTCGATACAGAGAAAAATTTCCCGGCCGCTCCAGTCCTCCGGAATTTCAATCTCCCGGCGGTATACACCCACCGGATTCTGTTCCGGCAGGTAGGGCGGTGCCATCTTTGGAAAACGGGTTACGGGATCACGCTCTACAAATTCATAAGGATGGTTCACGTAGAGGGGGGTACCAAAACCCTGCAGCTCCCAATTGCCAGGCACCTGAATCTCTTTCCATCCCGACATGGAGACCGTGGAGTCGGTGATGTTTTCAGGAAGCTGTTTATAGCCATCCACGAAATAAAATTTCCAGGTTCCGTTGAGTGAGAGGTAATAGTTACTCTGTTCAAACCGAGTTTGCAAAGCTTCCTGCTTGCCGTTGTAAGTCATAAACTGTGTACGAGGGTACTCTTTATTTACCTGCACAACATTTACATCCTGCCAGTAAGGCAGTTTGCGCAAAACGGATGTTATGCTGCTCTCCTGGGCCTGTGTTTGGTTTAGGAAAATCAAACCCATGGCAGCAGCCAGTATAATTTTATTCATTTCGTCTCTTGTTAAAAATCATGCAAAATGGATGTTATTTAGATGGTTTGTATTTCAGATAATAGGGTATCTGCAAGACGGCTCGTTCCAATCCTAAACAGGGTGGGTGTGCACCACTCTTCACCCAGTAGTTCCTTGACCAGGGTATAGTACTTGACGGCGTCTGTGGTTGTGGACACACCGCCGGAGACCTTCAGGCCGATTTTACGCCCTGTCTTCTCATGATAGGATTTGATGGCATGACACATCACCCAGGCCGCTTCCAGCGTTGCTCCGGGAAATCCCTTTCCGGTAGAGGTCTTCAAAAAATCGGCACCCGAATAAAGCGCCAGGATGGCTGCATTGTGTATCAATGATCCGGTCTTCAATGCTCCTGTTTCGAGGATGACCTTGAGTGTTGCATCCCGGCAGGCCTCTTTAATTTCAGACAACTCCTCGCACAGTTCCTCATATTCTTCTCCCAGGAACAATCCCACATTGAGGACCACGTCAATTTCGTCTGCACCGTCCGCCACTGCCAACGCTGTCTCAGCTACCTTCACCTCTGTAAAGGTTTGTGATGAGGGAAAACCAGCCGACACGCAGGCAATCTTTACGTCGGCGGTCAATGCTTCCTTTGCGGTATGTGCGAAATTGGGATATACACAGATGGCCGCCACGTTGTCCACTTCCGGCGTGGAGCCTTCGAAACTGTTCACCTTCTCAACGAACTTCCAGACACTTTCCCGGGTGTCCGTGGTGTTGAGCGTGGTAAGATCAATGCAGGCATAGATTTTTTTATAGACTTCCTTGTTGTTGTTCTCTTCAAATTTTTCTGCAATAATCTTTTCTGCCTTCTCTGTTATATCACTGTCTGTCAGGTTTATAGGATGATTCCTGAGGGCTTTTAAGTATTTGTCCGATTCCATTTGTTACATTTGTTATTATGTAGTTATTCAATTGTTATTCAAAAAAGCGATTCATTGTTCCGATGCCTTGTGCCATCTCTTGCTGTTTTCTTTTCAATATTTTTTTGAAGTGCGTCTTCCAGATCAACTCCTGTCTGATTTGCAAGGCAAAGGAGCACCCAGAGCACATCGGCTATCTCGTCAGGTAGGTTTCCCGAGAGATCGGATTCCTTGAAGGACTGTTCTCCGTAGGTTCGTGCCATGATGCGTGCGAGTTCGCCTACCTCCTCCATCAGGATGGTCATGTTGGTCAGTTCGCTGAAATAGCGTACGCCATATTGATGAATCCATTGGTCTACCTGTTCCTGTGCGTCTTTTATTGTCATTATGCTTTAAATATCAATGTGATAATAAAAATATATCTGTTAATACTCTCTGTTTTTCGAGTCGATCCAAATGGTGACTGGTCCGTCGTTTACCAGATGCACCTGCATGTCGGCACCGAATTCACCAGTTTCAACCGGCTTTTCAAACAAGAGAGACAACGTTTTGCAAAATTGCTCGTATAAAGGTATTGATATTTCCGGTCCGGCCGATCTGATGTAGGAGGGACGGTTTCCCTTTTTTGTGCTGGCATGCAGTGTGAACTGAGAAACGACCAGAATCTCTCCACCAATTTCCATGACAGACTTGTTCATCACTCCATTCTCATCATCAAAAATACGTACATTCACGGTTTTCCTGCACAACATGGCTATGTCCTCTTCCGTGTCGGTAGCCTCAATTCCAACAAACAGAAGGAGTCCTTTTCCGATTCTGCTTTTTTCGACACTGTCAATCTGCACACTTGCCTGGGTGACTCGCTGTATCAACAATCTCATACTTTAAAATTTGTCTGGCGTACTTCTTTCCGTTTTTCCGGGAGTCGCTTTTTCTTCTGTAATCCAGTTCATGAGGATGCCAGCTTTATTTTTTCCCGCGATCACGGCAATCTCTTCCTCATTTGCCTCCTTGAGACGCTTGATGCTCTTAAAATGGGTGAGCAGCTTTTTTTTCGTTTCCGGACCAATTCCTTTTACCCCGTCGAGTTCCGACACCAATTGCGACTTGCTTCTTTTTTGACGGTGAAATGTAATGCCAAAACGATGTGCTTCGTCACGAAGTTGCTGTATGAGTTTTAACGTTTCAGAATTTTTGTCGATGTAGAGCGGAACGGAATCCCCCGGGTAATAAATTTCTTCCAGACGCTTCGCAATCCCAATCACTGCAATTTTTCCGTAGAGTCCGATTTTCTGAAGCGATTCCACAGCAGCGTGCAATTGGCCTTTACCGCCGTCAATCACAATTAGTTGGGGCAGGGGAGAGCCTTCTTTAAGCAGCCGAGCATAACGTCTTTCCACAATTTCGCGCATCGATGCGTAATCATCGGGTCCTGTGACACTCTTTATATTGAAGTGACGGTAATCTTTTTTCGAGGGCTTTGCTTTTTTAAAGACCACGCATGCTGCGACCGGATTTGTCCCTTGAATATTGGAATTATCGAAACATTCGATATGCCAGGGCAGCTCTTTCAACCGAAGATCTTTTTGTACCGTTTTTAAAATTCGTGTGGTGCGTTGTTCGGGATTTAACATCTCCGCTCTTTTCAGTTTATCAATTTTATACTGCTTCACATTTTTTTCCGATAGCGACAAGAGACTTCTTTTTTCGCCGCGCTGCGGAACCATAAATTCTACGCCCTGCATTTTCAATTCCGGTATAAACGGTACAATGATTTCTTTCGAATCGCTACCGAACCGTTGTCGCATTTCCAGTATTCCCATCCCGAGCAATTCTTCCGGTGTTTCATCGAGTTTCTTCCTGTACTCAAAGGTGTATGCCTGATTGATTGCACCGTTTACGACATGAAGATAATTGATAAATGCAGCATGTTCATCTTCTTCAATTGAGAAAACGTCCAGATTGTAATTTATATTGCTGATAACCTGCGATTTCTCTCTGAAGTTTTGAATCAGCAGCATTTTTTCCTTCAATTCATGCGCTTCTTCATATCGCATCTCCTGAGATAACAGCTGCATCTTCTCTTCAATCTGTTTCTCGATAAGATTGATGTTTCCTTTCAGGATTTCTGTAATTTCGCCAATATTCTTTTGGTAACTTTCCATTGATTGAAGCCCTTCACAAGGCCCTTCGCAACGCTTGATGTGATACTCGAGACAGACTTTGAATTTGCCGGCCGCAATATTTTCGGGTGAGAGATTCAATCGGCATGTTCTCACTTTGTATATCCTTCGAATAAGTTCCAGGAGTGCGTTGACCGACAGCACCGATGTGTAGGGTCCATAATACTTTGACCCGTCTTTTACTATATTTCGGGTTTTATATACACGGGGGAAAAATTCATTTTTAATCACAATGGATGGATACGATTTATCGTCTTTCAGCATCACATTGTAGCGTGGTTTCAGTTGCTTGATCAGATTATTCTCCAGCAGGAACGTATCTTCCTCGGTGTTGACAACAATGTATTTAATCTTGTTTATCTTCCTGACCAGGATCCTTGTCTTGGGATGCTCCTGAACCTTATTGAAATAAGAAGAGACTCTTTTCTTCAGATCTTTCGCTTTTCCGACATAAATGACCGTACCCTTTTCATCCAGGAACTGGTAGCAGCCTGGTTGATGGGGTATCACGGCGAGTGTATTTTTTATTTCGTCAGTCATTTTTATTCCAGGAAATTTTAATACTTACAAAAATACAAAATAAAACCCATTTCTGCCTACGATGCGTTCATGGCAAAAATGAGTCTATTCTTGGGTAAGGGTCTTGAAGCAGAAGTATCGGGGAGAATCAGTAATTTTTTTAAACTGAGAATTTCAGGACGGTATCTATTTCAACCTCTTCAGGGAATAAATCCCGCGCTTTCAGGTCTTCCAATTCGATCAGGAAGTTGATCAGAATTTTCTTTACGCCCATTTTCCTGATCAGATTGTAAGCAGCAAACATCGTACCACCGGTAGCGAGCAAGTCATCGTGAATTAACACCACATCCTCTTCATTCAGTGCATCGGCATGAATTTGTATGGCATCGTCGCCATATTCTTTGGTGTAGGTCTCTTCGATAACGTTAAAGGGTAATTTGCCTGGCTTGCGGATAGGAACAAATCCTGCACCCAGCTGAATGGCCAGTGCCGGTCCCATAAAAAAACCACGTGACTCTATGCCCACGACCTTTGTAATTCCTCTGTTGCGATATCTTTCGACCAGGATATCGGAAAGTTCTTTCAGATGCTCCGGCGATTGAAAAAGGGTCGTGATGTCTTTAAACTGGATGCCCGGAATTGGAAAGTCGGGAATATTCCTGACTGCTGAAGTTAGTGATTCGATACTCATTTTTCTATTTATGTTTTCTGAATTGTTCCACGTGAAACATAGTCGTTTTATCGTCCCAGCAGGATCAATAAAACGGAGATGTCGTTGGGCGACACGCCTGGGATTCTGCTCGCCTGGGCAATTGTTTCGGGATTGATATTCGTGAGTTTCTGTCGTGCCTCGGTCGACAGTGACTGTATCTCGTTGTAATTAAATTTATCTTTGATGCGAATGTCTTCCAGACGGGTTATCTTGTCGGCCATGATCCGTTCCCGTTTGATGTATCCGCTATATTTTATTTCGATATCGGCCGATTCAATAATCTCTTCTTTCCGTTCCGTTACCTGTTGCAACAACTCATTGAGGGGGGCAACCTCGCCGGCCATCAACTGAAGATCGATATGAGGACGTGTGAGCAGGTCCATCAGTTTCACACCATGTTTCAACGGGGCCGTGCCGATCCTTTCCAGAAATGGATTTATTCGTTCTGCCTTGATTGAAAAGTTGCGGGCAAAGTGGATTATTTCTGCTACTTTTTCTTCTTTCCGGGCGAGCAACTGAAGTCTGTGCTCCTTTGCCAATCCCAGTTCACCCGCTTTGCGGGTAAGTCTTTCGTCGGCATTGTCCTGGCGGAGAAGTATGCGGTATTCCGCGCGGGAAGTAAACATCCGATAGGGCTCATCCACACCTTTTGTAACCAGATCATCGATCAGTACCCCAATATAGGCTTCGTCCCTGTGCAGAACAAAGGGACTCCCTCCATGGCAATTGATGTGTGCGTTGATGCCTGCCATGATGCCTTGTCCAGCTGCTTCTTCATAACCTGTGGTTCCGTTGATTTGTCCCGCAAAGAAGAGGTTTTTCACCTGTTTTGTTTCGAGGGTAGGGTGGAGTTGGGTGGGATCGAAGAAGTCATATTCTATGGCATAACCGGGACGGAATATATGCACATTCCGGAAGGCCGGAACCCGTTGCAGCGCCTTTAACTGTGTTTCCAGAGGCAGTGAAGAGGAGAATCCGTTGAGATAATATTCGTGGGTTGTCTCTCCCTCCGGCTCAAGAAAGAGCTGATGACTGGTCTTGTCGGCAAATGTAACAATCTTCGTTTCGATGCTGGGACAGTAGCGGGGACCTATGCTTTTAATCTGTCCGTTATAAAGGGGAGAATCTTGCAGCCCTTCACGCAGCATCTCGTGGACCTCCTCCGATGTATAGGCTATCCAGCAGCTGCGTTGCCGCAGAATTCGAGCTGCTTCCGGTAGATAGGAAAATTTATGGAAATCTTCTTCCCCTTTTTGTTCTTCAAGAAGGGAGAAGTCCACGCTTCTGGCGTCTATCCTGACCGGTGTTCCGGTCTTCATGCGGTCGGTCCTGAATCCCTGGTCTCTCAGTTGCTCGGTCATGCCAAATGAAGCTGGCTCGCCGATGCGCCCTCCTCCAATCTGTACTTTTCCGATATGAATCAATCCGTTTAAAAAGGTACCATTTGTCAGGATAACCGCTTTTGCCGAAAATTCAACACCCATGCGGGTTTTTACTCCGGTGACGATCCCCTTACCAAGTATCAGTTCGATGACCATGTCCTGCCACATATCCAGATTGGATGTGTTCTCTATGATCTCCCGCCATGTTTCAATGAATTTCATCCGGTCACTCTGTACGCGGGGGCTCCACATGGCGGGTCCTTTGGAACGGTTCAGCATCCGGAACTGAATGGCTGTTTTATCGCTCACAATCCCGGTCTGACCTCCCAAAGCATCAATTTCACGTACAATCTGCCCTTTTGCAATACCACCCACGGCAGGATTGCAACTCATTTGGGCAATTTTGTTCATGTCCATTGTGATAAGCAGCGTCCGGGAACCAAGATTGGCAGCTGCCACAGCAGCTTCACATCCGGCATGCCCCGCACCTACTACAATGATGTCGTAATTGAAAGTCATTTTTATATTTTAAGGTTGCAAAGATACTAAAAAAGAAAAAGTTACGACTAATCAGGATGTTAATTCCAAATAATAGAAGAAAAACGATCTTTATTTTAAGTAGATACGGAGGTATATCGGGAGGTGATCGCTGTAACCCCCTGTATAACTCCCACTGTAGGTGCGGTTAGGACGTATCCGGTTATACCTGTCACTGTGGAGCAGATAACGGGCGTTGAATATGTCGGCATATTCCGGCTTGCAATCAATCTTGTCAGACAACAACAGGCTCCCCGAGACAATGAATTGATCAAAGAGCAGCCAACGCTTGTGAAACGTGGTTCCTAGCCCTCTTTCAAAACGTGGATAGAGCAGATTATACAAATTTTTATTTACGATATTGGTAAATTTTTTTTCGGCTGCGAGAATTTCGTCGATGCTGTTGTCATCGGGAGTGTCATTGAAATCACCCATGATGAGTATCTTTTCGTCGGGATTTTTATCCTGAATTTTGCGTACAGCATTTCGTAATTCACTTGCAACAAAATAACGTCTCCGTTCCGATACTTCTGTTCCGGCATTGCGTGAGGGGAAGTGCACCACATAGAGATGCAGAATCTCTCCGTTCACCGTCTTTCCTTTCACATAAAGGATATCCCGTGTCCTGTCTTCAATTCCCGGCAGATGGACCAGGATGGGACTTGACTCAAGGACGATCCATGTTTGGGTATTGTATATCAGTGCCACATCCGATCCTCTTTCATCGGGGCTGTCATAATGGACGAAGCTATACCGGCAGATTCCTTTGCGGTTCATTTCATCCAGAATGCTCTCCATCACCCACTTGTTTTCTATCTCAGCCAAACCGATTATATCCGGATGGTCGGGTTGCACAATCTCTCCGATTACTTTTGTTAATTTGCCTACTTTATTGTTGAATCGTTCCATGGTCCATTTTCTGAAACCTTCGGGTGTGTAATCATCATCCATGGTGGCCGGATCATTCACGGTATCATAAAAATTCTCGGTATTGTAAAACATAAAGGAAAAAGGATGTAGCATGACGAAAGGTAGCAGTTTACAAATGTAAATAATGTGCTTTATTTCAGTAATTTGATCTGAATTATTGGAAGGTATTTCTCAGAATGAGCAGTGCCGTGTTTTCTGCGATGCGCATTGCTTCTTGCTCTGAGTTGGAATGGTCGTCTAAACCGCAAAGATGAAGGATGCCATGAATGATGACACGATTCAGTTCATCTGTAAATTCCGTTTGGTACTTTTGTGAATTGGAGCGTACCGTATCGAGACTGATGGAGATGTCACCCGAAATCACATTATTTTCAGAGTAGTCGAATGTGATGATGTCTGTATAAAAATCATGCTGCAGATATTGTCGGTTTATCTCCAGAATTTTTGCGTCGTCGCAGAAAAGATAGGATATCTCACCCACACGTCTGCCATGATTTTCAGCAACTGTTTTAATCCAGTTCGCCGTTGCTCTTTTTTTAATTGGTGGAAAATCCACATTTTCCGAATGAAAACTGACTGCCATATATTTAACATTTATTTACCTGGAGAATCGCCTATTTTTTATCCGAAAAAGAGATAGGCCACAAAAATTGCCGCAATCACCCCTGCCAAATCTGCCAAAAGCGCATAGGGAACGGTGTAGCGCGAATTTTTGATGTTCACGGCACCGTAGTAAACAGCTACGATATAGAAAGTGGTATCTGTGGCACCCTGTAGAACGCTTGACAGCCGACCTGTGAATGAGTCGGCCCCAAAAGTTTTCATCGCGTCGATCATCATGCCCCGGGCGCCGCTGCCGCTTAATGGTTTCATCAGGGCGGTGGGTAACCCATCCACCCATCGTGTATCCGCACCGGTAAATGAAACCAGGTTGCGTGCACCTTCCATCAGGAAATCCATGGCTCCTGAAGCACGGAAAACGCCGATCCCCACCAGAATGGCAATGAGGTAAGGGATGATGGTGACAGCTGTTTTAAAACCATCCTTTGCGCCGTCGATGAACGCTTCGAAGATATTGATCTTTCGTTTCAGCGCTTTGACAATAAAAAGCACGATGATGGTAAACAGGATGATGTTTGCCGTGAGGCTCGACACAATGTTGATCTTCTCCTGTGGCATCGACTGAAAAATCAATATGGTTCCGGCAATAATAGCTGCCATGGCAAGCACAAAACCCATAATTGATCGTTGGAATATATTGATACCCTGCTTCAGACAGACTGCGATCATTCCCACGAGGGTGGCGACGAATGTGGCGATCATGATGGGAATAAAGACATCTGCTGGATTGGCAGCTCCCAGCTGGGCACGATACACCATGACGGTGACCGGAATGAGGGTCAGTCCGGATGCGTTTAACACCAGAAACATGATCATCGGGTTCGACGCTTCCTCTTTCTTTGTATTAATCTCCTGGAGTTCCTGCATCGCTTTCAGTCCGAAGGGAGTCGCTGCATTGTCGAGCCCCAGCATATTTGCGGAAATGTTCATCAGCATGGATCCTGCGGCAGGATGGTTTTTAGGCATTTCGGGAAATAGTTTTGAAAACAGGGGAGCTACTGTCCTGGAGAACATCTCAACCATGCCGCCACGTTCACCAATCTTCATCACGCCGAGCCACAGCGAAAGTACACCCGTTAGTCCGAGTGATATTTCAAAGCCTGTTCTGGCCGTATCGTAGGTAGAATTCATGATGTCGGTAAATACCTGCAAATCGCCAAAGAAAAGCAGCTTTACCAACGCCACGATGAAAGCGATCAGAAAAAAAGCGACCCAGATATAATTCAATACCATAAAATGCAGAAGTCATGGATGAAAATGAGTTTCCATCTGGAAACGGACCGATCAAAGATACAATTAAATGAGAAAAGAGCAAAAAGAGATGGATTTTTTAATGCAGATCAGCGTACGGAATTCTGCCTCTTTATGAACAATGCGTCGGTCATATCCACTGTTTTTGGTTTCAACACAACCAGCTGAAGAACGATGGCCAGCAGTACGGCACCCATCATCACGATGAACACCGAAGTCATGTGACCGGCATCCAATGCCTTTCCCAGTTCGTTGGTAATGATGGCTCCAGCCGATATCCCGGCCAGGTTCATGAATCCATAACCGGTTGCACGATAGCGTGAAGGAACAAACTGGCATAGTATGGGCATGTTATTCACATCGAAGATTCCAAATCCCAAACCGAATAAAAGAGCTCCTGTAATTACCGTGGACAATCCGCTGCCATAGCCAATCAGCACCAGAGCAGGTATGGTAAGACCCAGGCCGATGACCCCGGTATAAATTCTTCCCTTCAGATGCTTCGTTACCCACCGGTCTGACAGGTACCCTCCTGCAATTACACCGAACAAAGATGCCATCGCCAATGTCATGGTCGATAGCGGTCCCGCCCGTTCCATTCCCATATTCAGGGATTCAGAAAACAGTGTGGGCAGCCAGTTTTTAGTCGCCCACCCGGGTAAGCTGGGGGCGGAAAAGTAAAAGAGGATCACCCAGAATGCAATGTTGGAGAAAAGCAAGGACAATCCTTTTCCCATTGTGGTCAACTCCTGCGCGAATGATCTTTTTTGATTTGTAGTTACGTGATAGGTTTTCTTTTCACGAAGAAATGCAATTAAAATCAAGCTATAGATCATGCCGATCATGCCGAAGGAATGGAAGGTAAACTGCCACGTAGTTCCAGCCGCCAGCGTAGCGCCAAACCCTCCAAATGCCTGTCCCAGGTAGATGCCCGACGTGTGAAAGCCAATGGCCAATGACCGTGTTTTCCCCTGATGATAGTCGGCAATAAGCGACAAGGCTGCCGGCACATAAAAGGCTTCACTGATCCCCATGGCGGCTCTCAGGATATACAGCTGATCAATATTTTTGGCATATCCCATCGAGAGGGTCACGGCAGACCAGACAAACAAACTGATTACGATCAGCCATTTGCGGTTGAGCCGGTCGGCGATCATACCTGAGAGTGGACTCATGAAGGCGTATATCCAGAGAAATATGGCCATTAACCGTCCGAAATTGGTTGCCGTGACCAATTCGGCAATATCCACCTCCATGAACGGCTTCATGGTGGCAAGCATCTGACGGTCGAGGTAGTTCAAAAGTGCCACGAACCATAGTATGCCAACTACCACCCAGGGGTATTTTTTTTCCCCGGTGAATGTTGATATAAGATTCATCAATTTAAAACTTCAATTGCACGTATTTGATTTTTTCGCGATTGTAGGTATAGGTAACATGTACTGTTCCCTTTTTATCCTGTAATATGGCAGGGTAACTGAATTCACCCGAGGTGTGATCCTCTAAGTCAATTAGTTTTTCCCATGTTTTCCCATCATATGACCCGGCTATTGCCAGTTTATTTCTACCCGAAGTGATTGGATTGTAAATGATCAGTTGTAGACCATTGGATAAGGTTACCGCATCGGTACCCGAATTGTTGTTGGGTAAATCTGTAGGCAAGAGTTTGGACCATGTTTTGCCATTGTCGTGCGACCAGGATTCCACTACCCTTTCATTTTTCGATCGACAGAGAATTTGCAGGGCACCCCCCTCATGAAACAATACGGAAGGCTGAATTGCATCAAAACCGTTGTTGTCGATCTCAATTTTTTTCCAGTCGGTCAGCTCCTGATTCGACATCTCCATGTAGACATTCCATTTACCGACAATCTCGATGCTTGTGGGGTAAAGTATTTTGCCACCGGGTATGATGACCGGTTTGTTTTTGACCGGCCCCAGGCATCCACGTGGAATCATTTCACGGACAGTCCAGGTCTCACCCTCATCGTTGGATACCTTATACTCTCCCCACCAGGTACTGGGACTGGGTCCCACCTTATAGTAAAGAATCAGGTCGCCATTTTCCCGCTTAAACAACACAGGGTTCCAGCAGGGAAATCTCTGCGATTCATTCTGCACACCATCTGCAACCATGACCGGATCGCTCCACCGGCCCTCTTTAAATCTGGAGGTATAAATACTCACATTGGGGTGCCGTTCGTAGGTACCTCCAAACCATGCCACAAGTAAGCCATTGTCTGTCTCCACAATGGTGGAGGCGTGTGCCGATGGCACCGAAACAGGGCCCTTGATTATTTCAGCATGAACCACGATGGGGTTGATGGAACGTAATCTCTCCCTATCCGATTCTCCCTTACCTGCGTTACCGGCAGAGATACCACTGGAAAAAAGCATCAACAGGCAGCATAACAAGTTGATGTTGTTATTTTTCAAAGCCATACAAATTCAGGATTTTAGTAAATAAATGGGTATTCTCATAGATGCCGGCAAAATCTTGAGCTCCTGTCCCATATGCAAATACCGGGACCATGACTGAGGTGTGCCCTTTGGAGACAAAGGTTCCCTCAACTTTTCCGTTCTGTAGATCTCCTCCGGTAAGCGCCATACCTCCTGTTTCATGGTCTGCCGTGACAATCACCAGTGTATTTGGGTTCAGCTCCGCATAATCAAAGGCTGCTTTTATGGCCCTGTCAAAATCCAGCATCTCGTTCACGATGGCTTCCGTGTCGTTCGCATGGCCGGCCCAGTCAATTTGTGAACTTTCTACCATCAGGAAGAACCCTTCTTTGTTGTCATTCAGTATGTTGATTGCTGTATGCATGCTTTCAGAAAGAAATTCGCCCCTTTCAGGATAGGGAGCTGGATGTTCGGCTGCCACGAGTCCTGCCAGCTTACCCGTGGAGATGTTCCTGATATCGTCCATCGTAAACGCAAGCTGGAAACCTTTTGATTTCAGTTTATCCAACAGGTTCTCATTATCAGAACGGGCATCAAAATATTTTTTTCCACCTCCGATAAAGACGGTAATGTCTGAGTTTACAAAATCTGCCGCAATCTCCTCTTCCATTTTCCGGCTGGGCTGATGTGCGACAAAGGATGCCGGTGTAGCATGCGTGACGGCGCAGCTGGCGACAACTCCTGTTGAGAGGCCGTTTTCTATGGCATACTCAAGGAGTGATTTAACCGGCTTCCCATTTGTATCCACACCAATGGCTCCATTATTTGTTTTGGTTCCACATGCAATGGCTGTGCCGCCTGCAGCAGAATCCGTTATGTAGCTACTCGCAGAATAGGTTTTTGTGAAACCAACAAATTGACACTGTTCAAGATGGAGTACTCCCTTATTTGCTGTCATCCCGGCATATACCTGACTGACCCCCATTCCGTCTCCAATCATTAAAATTACGTTCTTTACCTGCGGAGTTTTCCCTTGTCCGGTTTTGTTCGCATGATCTGCCCATTGCTCCTGCATATAGGTGAGAGCAGGTTTTATTTCATTGTTAAAGTCATGCCACCTGCTTTCGATAGAGATACATCCCTTGTATCCGATCTCTTTCAACGCGCTGAAATAGAGCCTGAAATCATCACCCTTTGTACCCGGGGAAGAGCGTTCCTCTCTTTCGGCAATATGACAATGACGGATATACGTACCGTATTTTACTATTTCTGAAGCAGGTTCGTTTTCCCGCATCATGTGGTATATATCGCATAACAACTGCACATGGGGATGACCGACTGCTTCCACGATCGCGGCACCCTCCTCCAGGGAATTGATCAGATTGGTTTCAGACCTGTTCAATGGTTCAATGACGATGGTTACATCATACTTTTCGGCCAACAGAGCGACCTGCTTGCAGAAAGAGATAAATTGTTCTGTAGCCTGTTCTTTGCTGAAGTCTTCAGGTACATTCCGGGCTTTGCCGCTTCCGAAAACAATGTATGGTATTTTGGCCATACCGGCTCTACGCAGCGCAGATTCGGCCCACGCCAATGCTTCGTCCTGTTTGGTTTCAGTACCGGTAAGAGGTAAGCTGCCGGGAATAAAGCTGGTGCAGGAAATAATTCTCGCGTTTGAGTTCTTTATTTCATCGAGATGCACCTGAAATTCAGCGTCGCTCTTATCAGGCATCAGGTAGGCCACGTTCGATTCCACGTAGTCGTATCCTGTTGATTTTGTCAACGGGTAGTTGGATACGTTTGTACAAACGGCATACTCCGGCTGATTGGGGTAAGTATGGAATGCCATTACCAGCATGATAGATGCCAGCATGATACTGTAATTGAAAGGTTTCATACGATTAATATTTAAATATTTTACCGCCTGCCATGATCTGTTGCGTTTTCGCATCGTACGTCGCACGCATGCCGGTCCGGTAGGCCGCATTTGCCATTGCGCAGGCAATTGTGTGGCTGTGTCCTGCTTCAACCGGACAATTGGTGGTCACATTTCTTTCCCGCACACATTCCATCCAGTTCCGCATATGGGCCGATGTGAGGGAATCACCCCCGGTATTGGCTTCGGCTTCCACGGTGATGCTGGGTAAGGTAAACTTGTCAAGCAGGTTGGCCTTTAATCCCATGGAGGATGCCTCGCGCTCGCGCAGCCCACCCTCGGGCGTAATTTCGTTGGTATCGAGGTTTAACATTCCGCCATTTGCATAGTAAAGTTCCTTTGTGCCTCCTGCCGAATTGCTGAAGCGGGAAGAGTAGACTACTTGAAAGCCCTTTTCCAGGTTATCCAGTGGCCCATAATCGAATACCGAGGTGAGTGTATCGGCATTGGTGCGACCGTCTTTCCACTGGTAAATACCTCCGTTGGATACCACACTGCGGGGATAGGGGAAGCCTGTGAACCAGTGTACTGTGTCGATCTGGTGGCACATCCATTGTCCGGGTATGCCGGAGGAATAGGGCCAGAACAGGCGGTATTCAAGGTATTTGCGTGGGTCCCATGCTACTTTGGGGCGGTTCATCAGGAATCGGTTCCAGTCCACATCATTCTCTCTGATAGTAGCACAGAGCTCCGGCCTGCGCCAGCGTCCCGGCTGGTTCACATTCCAGCACATCTCGGCCATCACGATGTCACCAAATTTTCCCGAACGGATGTAGTCGTGTGCTGCACGGTAATTTGCCCCACTGCGGCGCTGGGATCCAATCTGCACTATGATGCCGCTTTCTTTACAGGCTTTTAGCGCGGCATTGGCATCATCCAGCGTTTCTGCGAATGGTTTTTCACAATAAGCATCCTTCCCCGCCCTGGCAGCTTCTACCAGATGCAGCGCGTGTTGGAAATCGGCGGTGCTGATGATGACCGCATCGATGTCGTTTCGGGCATACAGCTCTTCGTTGTTGCGGCACAAGTCAACATCCCATCCGGTTTTCTGCCTGATGTAGGCTTTTCCCTCCTCGCGGCGTCGGTTCCAGATATCCGAGAGCGACACCAGCTCGAAATTTAACTTTTCGGCATGGTCCATAAAACTGGGTAGTAATGAACTCCGAAACCTGTCGGAAAAACCGACAACCCCCACGCGGATCTTTTCGTTTGCGCCGGGGATGCGTGAATAACTTCTGGCACTCAAATCAAAACGGGTGCCTCCAATGGCCACGGCAGCCATGCCGGCCGATACTTTTTTAATGAACTCTCTTCTATTTTCCATGACAAAATATAATTGTTTTGCAGCTGCATACAGCCGATAAAAAGCTCGACGTTATTCTCTCTTTATCAGCCAAATATCACATACTTTGGAATGCTGACGCCAATTCATGTGTGACTCTTCCGGTTCATCGAATGAGACATCCAATTTGCCATCCTGAAAGTACCTTCTATCTACTGGAAACTCTTTGAACTCCTCCAGTTCTTTTGGGTACCGAGTTGGGGATACTCGTTCTCCATCCACCCTGAGCAATGCATCACCATACCCGGCAACGCGGATCAGGTAGCGGGCATTGGGATCAAGATCCTCGTATACCAGAGACGGAAAATTCTGAAATAACTGGGTTGATAATCTCTTTCTGCTCTTTCCGCTATCCCACCAGGCCACATCGGTGGCATCGTAGACAGTGGATTTCACCCGTGGACTTTGGCTGATATTCGATACATTGTCGTAATAGCTCCCTTTTCCGGGATTCTCCCATCTGGCAATCACTTCAATTGCGGTCAGTTTTTCAGCTTCGGTTCCCATTTGTGTTATCTTTTCAAACTGGTCTGACAACCACCAGCGATTATTTAGCGGATAGTCCACAAAATCAAGTACACAACCTCGCTCCGGGCCGCTGGCACCATACTTCTCCATGCTGGTTTGCAGACCTATGGAGTAGTATAACGCTTCACAATAATCATCGATTTTCTTTCTTAACCCGGGAGCAATATTGAGACGGTCGGCTCCGTTTACTTTTTCCAAAGCCAACTTCATTGCTTTTTCAGCGCCAATCCCCGGAGCCTGTTCAAGCAATAGATTTGCTTCCTGCTCAAGCCCTTGTTCGTATAGCTTCCGCCGCTTCGTATAGATATCATAGTAAGCACGAAGCAACAGCATTTGCCAGCGCCAATCCTTTTGGAGAAAGGAATAGGCTTGCTCTAATTGCTGCCAGCGGGCAAACGTCATTTCGATCCCTCCGTTTGCCTCTACCGGGCCATCCCAGTTGCGCTCCAATCCCAATATGGCATCCGCAACGTGGTCGTTGGGGTGGGTGCCAAAAAAGAAACGTACGTATTGTTCCGTAATGCCAATGGCAGTTTCCTTGTCACTCCACCCCTTTCGGCTCCAGATAAACTTGTTCACGTCATCGTGAGCTCCGTCGGAGTAGGTGATGAAACCGTCGGTGAAGGGAGCATACCGGTCGTGTATTTCAGCATAATAGAAGGGTTGTGGATTGATCGGCTCCCGACCCAATGTGAGTGCGAACGCCTGATCCCATCTGGGCACAGGGTAGGAACAGCGGACGGTATGCGTGATATCGGCATAATGCCTGTGCATGTACTTCCTGGGAAGACGATAGCGTGTGTCGGACAGTGGAGGACTTCCCGGTCCGCTTACCACACCCCGTAACCAGTCCGGGTTCTCCGTTTCCAGGAAATGATAGAAATAATCGATCTGCTCATCACTGAAGCCTTGCAGGGAGACCCAGACACCGGCTGTGGGGTGTTGTTTTTGCAGCGCTGCAGCGATGGCTTTGAGGAAAGGCATCACGTATCGTGGATGATTTTCTCCCGGGTCTCCGCCCGGCACAAAAACATGGCTCAGATGCGGGCACTTCCGGTAGTAATCGGCATGCTTCTTCACTTCTGCCTCAAACTGCTCCTTATTCGACAAGTCAACCCTGACCGGTGTCCACACCCAGTGGGCCAAACCGTACTCTTTACAAACCTGGCTGATATGGCTGTTCATTATTTCCCTGGTTACTTTCATGTGCGGACTGGGTGTATCATCAAAAGGAATGGTCTCAATGGCATTGGTGCCAAACAGAGCCAATTCCCGGATGTATTGTTCGTATTGTTCCTTTGTCCAGGCATCGTAGGAGTTCGCAGTATTGCGGTAACCGAGCTGATGGCCCCGGATGGGGTAATCCGGTTCACTTTGTATGGCATTTGAAGCGTTAAAAAGCATTTGCTTTTCGGCAAACAAGGATGTACGGAGCAGATGCCCCGCAGCATACAAGAGGCCCCGCTCGTCACTTCCGATCAGCCACATGATTGTTTGATCAGCGTCTTCTTCCACCGCCACGTTGAACGATTCGGACGGCAGGGAGTGATTGCTTTTCTCCGGGAGTGGCCTGCTATGGAGGCTTTCATCGGAAGTAAGTGCCAGAGCGATGATTCGATGGTGACTCCATCCGTTTGTCACCTTCAGGCTAAGATGGCTACGCCGGGCAGCCTCCTCCTGCAGTACCTTGATGATGGTTTCTTTTAAAGGTGATTGAACAGACGAAGAGATTATCAATTGACTTTCGGAGAGGTCAATCTCACCGGCGTTGAGGGTCGAAGAGAAGAATAGAAGGGCGATGCATGCGGTCAGCACAACACGCCATCTGCCTATGATCATGGCTCTGTACATGGTAGGTGATCGTTATTTTTCAAAGATACACAATTATTTAAATTGTTGATTGTTGCATCGGTAAAATACGCACGAAGCAGATTTCTCTCTCCTTCCTGCTTTTCAAGCTCAAACTTGTCGTATAACCTGCCTGTAGCGGTATAGGTTTCAAGCGTCAACAGATCGGCGTTGACCCGGATAATCTGATAGAGTTGTATTTCTGCGGCAGAGCGGTGCATCCATTTCTGCTTGTTGAGTTTGTAAAACTTCGATCCGCTGACAGACACCATATATGCGGTTCCCTCACTGTGGGTGCGGGCATAGGTGTGGTCATGCCCTGTGAGTACCAGGTCTACTTTATGTTTTTCGAACAGTGGTTTCCACAAGTCTCGCAGTGCCTCATTGTCACGGAGCACAGCCGATGAATATATCGGGTGATGAAAGGTGATGATGGTCCACAGTTGCGGATTATGGGAAAGTACTTCCTCCAACCATTGCTTTTGCTCCTCTTGCTTCTCATTCGAATTGAGTGAGATGATCCGCACCCCTTGGTAATCGATATAATAACAACTCTCTTTCACCCCTTCCGGACCGTTTTGGGGGAAGGTGAACTGTGGTTGCCAGAATCTGCTTAAATGCCGCACGTCCTGATCTCTGAAATATTCATGATTCCCTGGGGTGGCGATGACGGGAATTGTGGCATTCACCCATCCTGGGGCGTTGAACCACTCCCCCCATTGTTCGTCGTTCTCAGCTCTGTTAATCAGATCTCCGGCATGAAGCGTGAAGGACGCATCTGCTGCATGACGAAAGGCCTGGCGAAAGAGGCGAGACCAGTTTTCTTTAATATCATTCTGTGCATCACCAAAGTAAATAAAAGAAAAAGGAACAGCCTCCAGGGCGGCGGTTTTGAAATGAAACCATTCCGTCCAGTTTTTCCCGTCGCCAACGCGGTACGTGTAGGTAGTTGCGGGAGCGAGGCCCTCAAAGTTGACACTGTGATAATTCACCTTTCCACCCAGTTCACTGTGCAGAGGCGTTGTAACAGCCATCCTCTCTTCGTATCTGGTGTCATGCCCGTTATCTTGTGCTACACCTATCTGTGCCACTGCTCGTTCAACAGAACGGTCTGTACGCCAGGTGACTGCCTGCGAATGGGCGGGATCATCGGCCCAGGTAAGCACAATTCTGTCCGGATAGGGTGATGCAGCAACAAAAGTGAAAGTAACCAGGCAGAAAAGTATTCTACAGGAAAACCTGTATAGCTTTGCATAAAATGCAGCGAGTTGTTTATTTTTCATAAAATTGCTTACTTATTTGTACAGTAAGAACTGATCATTCATTGTGTCATCAACCCGTTTTGAAATAAAGCGAAGGGTATCGTGATCGATCTCGATTATCTGGAATAAGCCGCCTATGTTGGCATACACTTCGTTGTAGGTGGGTGAAGCGGGTTCGGGTTCGCGGGGTTCCACAGTGACGGACGAAACATAGATGGTACCCTTTGTCGGCTTTGATACGACCCGCTCGTTATGAATGGGGAAAGAGCGGAAATATTGATGAATATGGCCCGACAACACCAGGTCGACCTGATACTTGTCGAAGAGAGAACCCCACAAACGGCGTATCTCTGGATAGGCGTCATCCGTTGCATAGGGAGGGAAATGGGTCACGGCGATCTTCCACTTCTCTTTGGTCTGTTTGAGTTCTTTCTCGAGCCAATAGGCGATCTTCTGTAAATCACCGGTAGCGTCGAGCATATAGAAACGTGCATCACCGTATGAAACAGCATAATTTCGTTCGGGTACAAGGCCGCTGGCTTCTTCCCGGGGTAACATGAAGAGTTGTGTATAGAGGGTGGGGGGCAGGCCGTCTTGACTGTCGTGATTACCCAAGGTAGGGAGAAAGGGCAGCCGGGGAAAAATATCCCTTGCCGCGTGCATATATTGATCCCAATGGTCCCTGAAAAGGCCGCTATTGACGTGATCACCCGAATGTACCAGGAATGCAGCATCGGGCGCATCTTTCAGAGCCTGTCTGAGTACCGGCTCCACGATGTCGTCGTTGTGCGTATCACCCAGGTAGATAAAGCGAAAAGCTCTTTTTCCCTGCGGTGCGGTACGGAAAGAGTGGGTAACACCCTCCATATTATTTTCAGAGTTGTAAATCAAATAATTATACTCTGTGTCTGGTTGTAGTCCGGAGATATTTACCTCCCAGTGCTTCACCATGGGATCATTGATAATATAAGGATCGCTCAGGATTTGGACTTCAGCTGCTCTCTCCGACAGCCTCCCTTTGGGTTTGTTCATCGGCCAGTAGCGGAGGCTCATTTTGTTCGCAGAAGTGTCGCTTCTCCACTGTATCGCCTGTGTTGTACGCGGGTCGTCACACCAGGTAAGCATGATTTGGTCTGCCAGTGGTGAAGCGGGATAAGCAGTTTTCCGGAATGATTTCAGTATGGCGGCTTCGCGTGCCCGGCCGCGGATGGTGGTAAATAGCGTATGCCCTTCCAGTTCTTCAGGAAGTTGTTCGATTACCAATTCATCCCAGTCGTTGTAGGTATAGGCTCCTTTCCCCATCGCGATCACAGGCCAATTGTCGGGGGAGTGATGCAGTATCCTGGGTGCCGGTTTACCGGGCAGGGGTCCTATTGTGACGAAATATACCACCCGGTGCAGATCGAATCCATTGATCCCCAGTCTGATTTCTCCGGCGGGATACTCTTTCTGCCATACTTCATAGGTATAGTTTGCGTTGGAAACTGTCAAACCGCTCTTTCGGAATCCCTTCTCCACGAACCAAAACGGAACGGTTTCCTGTTGTTCATGACGCATGACGGATACCAAGGCAGGCGCATCGACGGTAAAACGCCAATGATCACCGGCAAAGATATCTTTTTCCTCTTCACGGATCACACCCATCAGTTGTTGGTGGGTAAGCTGATTTAGCTTCTCTGCCGTTATCGTGGAAATGATCCGCTCCAGGACACTGTTTCTGGCTTGTTCTGTTTTCGAACGGAGTGGGACACCGGTTTCTTTGCTGCGGTCATGCAGGTTATTGTATGCAAACAAACAGGCGACGGCAATCACCGCCAGGAGCGTGATTCCTGTGATCTTTATTAGCTTCATTTAAAATCAGTTTACATTTCTCTTTGTAGCTCGAACAGAGGCCGATAACTGATCAGAATGATCCCTTCATCTTCCAGCAATTGCTTTATCTTTTCATCGGTGAAGAAGTCCAGCTCCTTGATCCGTTTCGAAGCAGAGCCTGTGATTGCCCGTATTTCATCACTCTCTGTTGCGGCATGAATGTATATTTCCGTCACTCCCGGTTGCAGGTTTTTGATGTAATTGGTCCAGAATGCTTCCAGATTCTCTGCTTTGTAATCTTCCAGCTCTTCGTGGATGAAGTAGTCGGGATGAATGATTCCTTTCTCTTTGCAAAGATCCCGAAAAGAAGGGGCACCCATATTCTCCAGCGTGGCCTGTGACGGCATGCGTGCCGGCAGATCGAACTCCTCGGCTAGTTGCAGATAGATATGCATGTAATCGGGCGAGTACTGATAAGTTCCCATGTGGGAGTCGATGTGTGTTATCGGCACGCCCGCATCGAGCGCCTTGCGAATCTGCGCCCTGCCCTCTGTCAGTGCTTCCTGGGTGTTGGATGCGTGATACACCTCCATGACCCCTTTCCACATATAACCCTGCTCATCGTATAACCCCGGTACATCGTTGCGGGGAGCAATCGTACCCCATCGGTAGTTTTTCCATTCGGAAGTGAGTGTGAGGTGTACGCCGAATCCCTTTTCCGGATTCTCCTTTGCATATTTCACGATCTCATTCGACCAGGGACAGGGAATCATGATGGTGGCAGAGCTGATCAACCCTTTCTCCATCCCTTCCATGGTAGCGCTGTTGGCTGCGTGACACATGCCGGCATCGTCATTGTTGATAATCAGTAGCTTATCCGTTTTTTTATAACCCAGACGTTCTGCCAATGTTTGGGCGGTGAGGCTCCCCGCCAGCAGTAAAAAGCTTAATAGGAAAATAGTCTTCATCCGTTTATTTTTTTGAGATGATGGTTTATGCAATTCACTTTCAATCAATTTCATGTTCATAATGAGGTGGGTACTTGTTTCAATCGACAAAAACTTTTTTATGATCCGACACGTAGGTGCGTGTGCTGATCGAATAGATATCGCCATGGGTATCTTTGTAGAGCATATCCACGTAAAAAGCCTGAAACCCTTTCTTGGGATATTTTATCCTTGCATTGGTTGCAGTCCTGCCTGGCTCATGGATCGGCAGATCACTGTGGGTCCATGTGGCCTGCCGAAAATCACGGGTGTCGGAGACTGATTGCCAGAGACGGGCACCGACCAGATTATCGGGAGAAGCGGTTACCTGCAGATTGATATTTTTGCCTTTCTCTGCCAGTTTCCACGCTACATCGGGATAATCGCCTCCTTCCAGCATATGTGAGAAAAAGGCTCCCAGTGCGCCGAATGCTCCTTTTTTATCACCCAGATTGTGACCTGCATTGGGTGCATAATGGAGCAGGTTGTGTCCGGGAATTTCGTTGATATAATGTTTGATGGCGTCCACCGTCCAATAGGGATCGTTTGTACCCATGATGATGAGCTTGGGTGTTGTCAGCTTCTCCCGATAGGAGTAGGGATCGATCATCTGCACGGCTGCGCTTCCGAATTCACTGTGAATGGCCTGCGGGATCTCCAGATTCACGTAATCCTGGATCTCCTCGCTGTATGCTCCGTAAAGCTGTTTCTGGTAATCGAGGCTGACGGGCATATTCAGCATTTCAATCACCATGGGTGCGATGGCTGTCACCCGCTGATCCTGCAGTGCACCGGTCAACCACGTCGTCCATCCTCTTTTTGAAGCTCCGGTGACGAGGAACCGGTTTATTTGCCTATCCAGTTTTTGTGCCGCAAATTCCTGTATCGCATCCATCGCTTTGTAGGCTGTTTTTGTCATGGGAAAGAGCAAAGGCCAAGAGAAATCGTTGTCTTTTTTGAACTCATTGAGGGTGTAAGAGATCAATGCATCCTCTTTCAGGCCACCATAAAGGGGTTGGTTTGGTACCTGCCTCAAGATACAGACCAGGGCGTTGTTTTGGTCTGCCAGTCCTGCCAGCACCAACGAAGTTTCATCGTCGGGATCAGCGAATCGAGGCATGCCGTCACTGATCGATCCTCCAGTGATAAACAGCATCGCTCCGTCTTGTTTTACCGACTGTGGAACAAATACAATCAATTCATGTTTCCACAGGATTCCATGCCATTTCTGTGAGATGAACAGCAGGGAATAGGCTTTGGTTTGGTTGGTCTGATATGTGTTGCGTATCTCCCAACCCCATGTAGGGTCATTGTTGTGTATATAGGCATTCAATGCCGTTTCGGGCGTAATTGTCTCTTGCGCATAAACTGCCGCAATAAAACAACAATAAGCAATTAAAATTAAAAATAGGTTTCGTCTCATCGTAATTTTATTTATTTTCTTCATTATTATCACATTATCACATTATCACATTATCACATTGGCACATTATCACATTATCACATTGGCACATTGGCACATTAGCATATTGGCACATTATTCAATCACCTTCAGATAACGTGCCATCCAATAGGGTAACAGAAATTCGTCTCCGGTGAGGGTTTGATCCGCGCCACTTCCGCCGTCAATTAGAAATTCATTGTTGTTGTGTCTGTTCAGGGGCCGTTCCATTTTGGGAATCAACTCCGTGGTTGTTTGCTCCCTGAAATTGGTAAGCGGATCCATGGGTAGAAACTCCAGGTCTTTTCTGTGGGAATTCTGCACACGATAGCGGTTTCTATCTTTTGGAAATCCTTGCAGATACCAGATTGTGGACTTCAGGTCAATCTCTCCCGATGTTCCGAAGGTGAGGAGGTTCCACAATGCGTTTCGTTCCGGCTTTTCTATTTCCCAGTGATCGCGGATCATCGCTGCGTATTCCACTTTCAAGGGATCATCGAACGCATAGTGGTACAATACCCAGTAGGTGAGGAAAGCCATCTCATCGTCGGAGTGATTCCAATCTTCACCCATGGTGATTCCCTGGTGCTGAAATCCGGTGGTGAACCGGATATGGGACATGGGTATTTTCATGTTATCCAGATAACCGTGTTCCCGCATCATCCGGAAGGCTTCCGTTTTGTAAATCTCCTTCCCGGTGAGCCGATAGGCGAGCTGCAACCCTGTGATGGTCAGTGTACTGTTCAGGCGTCGGTCGAACTGGGTGGTCGCAAAAGAATTTACATATTCAGGGTTCCATCTGCCCCAGAGTGTGGGTTTCCCATCATAGTCGATAAAATAATAATCGTTGGTGATGATGTGGGTCATGATGGCATCGAAATAGTCCGCCACCCTTTTTTTTTCTTCTGCTGTTTGTGCAACAAACTGATCCATGACCGCAGTCACAAACAGGTAAGCCACAAACTCATCGGTGCTGGTGGTTCCTTTCCACCACCAGTCCTTATCAGGTGCCGGCCTCCAAGGGATTGTATCTCCGGCAATATAACCGGTTCGTTCAAACGTTCTTGCCGAAAACCCTGGAAGGGGATGAATGGTGAGAAGTCTTTCAAATGCCTCAAACGACTCCCATACATATTCCCGGGCTTTCTCCTCTTTGGTGGCGGCGTAGCGGAATGCCTGGCTGCCCAGATAAAAGGATGTCCACAAGCCGTCGTTGTCGTTATCGTCGAGGCGCATGGTTGTGGGATCGCCAGGATCGGTCAGCCTGGAGGCGGCAGAGAACCCGTAACGCAAGTGATACTTACGCAGGTTCTCTTGCAGGAACGCTGCTTTTTCGGCCAGCGTCTCCTGCATAAACTGCACTTTGTTCAATCCGGCAGGTGTGAGGAAGTAAAGGTTTCCGTCGTTATCGGCAGCCATGTCGATGATGCTATCCTGGTCGAGCCAGCGTTGCGAGGCATAATAGTCGTATCGTTCGGGTTGTTTTACAAAGGCGCCTTTGTTGGTAGCAAACCAATATTTGCCATCCACAGCCAGCATTCGGTTAATCGCGTTTACAGGGAGTCTTTGGTTGCGTGGTTCAACGATCTGCCCGTTGATATCCATCACGTAGTAGCCGTCGTTCGTGGCTGCTGCCATCTGATCTCCGTTGAAGGCCAGGGCTGTAAGATTCTTCCCCGAATGGATTTGCATCCATTTATCCCCCTTGAGCAGATAGATACCGGTAGAGGATAGATACCAGAACTGGCGCCCCGAAACGTACAATCCGACGAATTGACCGCCAGGGACATCCAGCTCCTTCACCTTCCTGCTCCTGTTATAGACCCGAGCACCTTGCTTTCCAGTCAGCAGGACATCGTCATCTGCATTGATTGCCATATGGGTATACTCGTTTTCGGGCAGATGGCCGGATATCGTTCCTGCATGTTTGTTGGTCAGGAAGCGATCGGAGTACAGGTAATAGAGATAGCCCGTTCCCTCCTGCACGGCAATGTCGACCGGATATTTATTGGCCAGTGAGGCGTAGCGGAGGTCCTTTGAGAGTATTTCATCGTGAAAATCACGAAACAGTCCGGCATTGGTCAATACAAAGATGCTGTTATCACCGTCTACGACGATCTTTTTAAACGTTACATCTTTCCATTTCGGAGATAATCTGTATTTGACCGATACCGGCGCCCTGTAAGGCAAGTCCTTAACCGGCGGATTTTCTGTTTTTGCAAAAACAGGCATGATCAACAGGAGGCATAAGAAGATGCCTATTTGGCTTGGTTTCATATTTCATTCTTTTGTCGTTCTATTTATCTTACCATGGTTTTCCTGTTCCCTGAAGGAGCCACATTTTTGACCAGGCACTGTTCTTCGATTGGTCCGTACCCTGCTGGTAAGGCGTTGCTTCCAGTCTTTCGATGGCTGCCTCGGCATTGGCTCTGTTTTTGTTGATTTCATCGCTGGTATGGTAATACCACCGCAGGGGTAACACAGGACGTACAGCCGCTGGACCGGCCTGCAATGCCGGTAGTGCGGTTCTCCGCCAGTCGAACCACGACTCGTGTGCGGTGGTCCAGTGGGCGATCCATTTTTGTTCCATAATGCTTTCCAGCCCGTTATAGGGAGCCCGTACGATATACTCCTCGAATTCAGCGCCCACGCCCCAGGCATTGAGAGATTCCCGCACGCCGGCCGCATAATAGTCGGCGGGGTCGCCCTCGATCCATCCCCTGAATGCCGCTTCAGCCAGGATCAGGTTTGTTTCGGCTGCAGAGATCAATCGCATCAGCACCAGCGGGTCGGTCGTCAGTTTATATCGGTTGTTCAGGTGTGATGCATGTCGGTTTACCGTTCCCTGCGCCGAATTGGCGTTGTTCATATTGAAGAGCTGCACCAGCGGGTGTGAGATGGTCACTCCCGCGTAGTCCGGATGAAAATCAACCTTCATGCCATTGGCTTCAAAAGCGGTCACCAGATCCTGTGACACTTCCCGCTCTCCATTGGCGTTCATTCGGTCAATGTCGCTTCCCGAAACCAGTTTCAACGGTATTTCTATCTTATTGGCCCAGATGCCCAGGCGCGGATCATCGTTTTCACGCATCACATCGACCAGTGTCTTGCCCATTTTCACCCGCATATAAGCTCCGGCCGGATCCACATCATACACCGTATTTAGGGGGTTGGACACGGCATTTGATGTGCCTGGATAGCTTATGTTCGCATCGTCGCTCGCCGCGCGGATCAACGGGTAGCGGGCAGGGTTCCCGACAATTCTTTTAATACCCTCCTCGGCAAAGGCAGGTTCTTTGGCCTGCAGCCTCATATAGTACCGCAAGGCCAGTGAATTGGCATACTTCTGCCATTTGGTCACATCACCCCTGTAAATAACATCCTGTTTGGAGACAATGTTGCGATACTCATTGGCACTTTTCGACAAGAGCACATTGGCCGTATCCAGATCGGCAAGGATGCCGTGGTAAATCTCTTGTTGCGGATCGAAAACCGGCATAAAATGGGTAGACCCTTGCTCAGCCCTGAGCGCCTCTTTGTAAGGTGCATCGCCCCATATATCGGTAATCAGACCGAAGAGGTTGGCCCGCATGATCCGGGCCACGCCTTCGTGAAAATCATAACCTGCCTTTGCAGACTTGTTGAAATACTCCTCGTTGTTCATCAGGATGCTGTAGTAATCATTCCAGCTATGGGAAAGGGAGGTCCATTCGTAATTGTTGTAGCTGCTGAACCATCCGGTCTGCTGTGTGTGCTGCATGATCCCGGAGAAGGTGCCGAATCCCGTGTTGTACACTGTTTGGCCAAGACCTGTTTCTATGGTGGGCAACAGGAAGTTCACATCTGCTATTGCCGGATCAACCCCGTTGGGATTGATGTTGAGTTCTTCCAAGTCCCTGCATGAAACAACCAACACACTTAGCAGTGTCAAAATGAGGATAAAACTATTTTTTAATTGATACATGACCTTATTTCATTAAAATGTAAAACCTAATTTAAACCCGACCGGTACAACCCAGGGCTCCGCGTTAAAACGCTCTACCCCTTGTTTAAACCCTCCGTTACTCCCCGATTGATAGGCTCTTTCGGGATCGATACCCATACCGGCACTTTTTGCCCACAGCATGATGTTCCTGCTATAAACGGAGATGTTCAAGTCACTCATTCTTAGTCTTTTGGCTACCTTTTCCGGAACGTTATAGTTGAGCGATATCTCTCTCAGTTTCACATAATCCGCGTCGAAGATGTTTGCTTCTCCAATATCCCACGGATAGCTCATCACATAGGGTCTGAATTCTGTTCCCTCATTACCCAGGTTTTCTTTGATCAGTATAAAATTACCGTTATCGTCGTACCGGCCGTATACACCAGGGGCAAATACGCCGTCATAGGCACCGACGCCGGTATAGAAATCGTTCCAGAATCCGCCAAAATCGGGCGTGGGGCCGCCCACAGGTCTTGGATTATTGGTGTAAATCAACGCATCTGCATTTGTTAGCACCCAGTCGCGCAGCGCGTCACCGGGAGAGCCTCCAAGACCCACGGGGGGGGTAACCAGCTGATTAAGCCAGGTGTTTGAGACCACACCCTCTGTGAGATAGCGCCAGGTCTGTGACACATACTGTCCACCGGAGCGCCAGTCGAACGTCATGCTCAACGTGAAGTTTTTGAAGGTAAGCGAAGTTTGTAAGCCCATGATAAAGTCGGGGTTATAGTTACCCACTTTGCTGTAATCGTCCTCCGACTGCCATTCGGCGTCTTCGCTGTTCTCCGGCAACAGCGGATAACCGTAGTACTTTGATTTTTTGTCTGTCACCCTCAGTATTTTTCGGGTGTACAGGTTGCCAATCAACCCATCCCTGTTGAGGGATTCATCTTTGGCATAAGCGATATTTTTCACCCTGGCTTCATTCCAGAACTCTACAAAGTCGGTTCCCTCCGAGAGCTCAAGCAGCCAGGTCTGATTTTTCGTGAAATTCAGATTCAAATCCCAGACCCAGTCCTTCGTTTCGATGGGAGTAAAGCCAAGCATCAGCTCCACACCCCTGCTTTGCAGTAATCCGGCGTTGATCTTGATGCTGTTGAATCCGGTCGACCCGGCGAGGGGTACACCGAGTATCTGATTGCGGTTGTCTGCCCGGTAGTAGGTTCCTTCAAGCCGCAGCCTGTTGTTGAACATCTTCAGGTCCATTCCCACTTCGTATGAGGTAGATTTTTCAGGAAGCAGGATCGGGTTTAACAGATTATCCGGTTTCCCAAGGCGGATGGCCTCACCCCATTGTCCCGCATCGTAATAGGTTGCGTAAAGGCTGTAAGGAGACGTATCATTTCCTACCTGGGCAATGCCTCCCCTGATTTTGAAGAGATTGATATTTCTACCCATATCAATCATGTTATTCAACAAAATACTTATCGAGGCGGAAGGGTAAAAATAGGGTATATTTTCCTTTGGTAGCGTGCTGGCCCAGTCGTTTCTACCCGTCAGATCGAGATAAATTCTGTCTGCCCATCCCAGGTTAGCCATCGCGTAAAGGCTGTTGATGGCTCTTTCATAACGGGCATTGGCATAATTCAGTGAACCGCTTTCGATATTCTGAATCGTATACAAATAGGGGATAATTAATCCGGATCCCGCTTTTGATGAGTTGCTTACATGCGACCAGCGGGAATAGAGCAGGTTCCCTCCGGCAGAAGCCGTCAGGGAGAACTTGCCCCAATTGTTTTTGTAGGTCGCCAGCAGATCGGCATTTGTCTCGGTGCTTTCACTTGCCACGATGCCGTAGGCGCCGTTGTTGGGTTCTCCCGAATAGCCGGGATCGATCTTTGTTTCCCTTGTCTCGTCAGACCTGTTCAGCGCATATCTTCCCATGATATTCAGCTGCGGAGTCAACGCCCAGGTAGCTGAGACATTTCCGATGAGCCTGTTTCTTTTAAAACTGTTGTTGATACCGTATGCAAGGAAATATGGGTTTTCCCATCCATCCCCAATGGTCAGCACCTCACCACCGCCAAGGGCATATTGCTCCATTTTGCGGATATCCACATTGGGTGGTGTCCATGCCGCCCACTGCAGTGGGTTTGCGCCCCGTTCCTGTGTGGCGGGCCTGTTGTCTGCCCAGTTTTGGGTGTAGTTGATGTCTGTACTTACCGTCAGTGTTTCAGTGACATCCGACGTGGCAGAAAGTGTCAGATTGTTTCTGTTGAGGTCGGAGTTGGGTACCAACCCTTTGTTGGTCATATTAGAAAGCCCAAGTCGATAATTCACCTTTTCACTACTGCTCGATATGGCGACGCTGTTGGTTGTTGTGATGGCACTGCCCTTGATGAAATTTTTGTAGTTATCGGGATAGGAAACCAATTCGGTCGGTATTGCCACACCGTTGGCGTCAAGTGGCGCAAAAGGTTGAACCTGCCAGTAGCCCTTATTCAGTTCCGGTCCTGCGCCGGCTTGTTCAGCTGCATTATAAGCAGGAATGATTTTACCTGGAAAGGTTGTATCGGTATAGCTTCTGGCCCCAAATCCAAAACGGTTTTGAACGTCTAAGTATTTTGACGGCATATCGAAGACAGTATTTGAGACAACATCCACTTTCATACCCCCTTTGCGATCGGATTTCTTTGTGGTAATCAGTACAACCCCATTACCGGCACGTGTGCCATACAGCGCCGCCGCACTGGGTCCTTTCAGAATGGAAACGCTTTCGATGCTCTCGGGATCGATGTCAGAGATGGCATTCCCGTAATCGACAAGATTGCCTCTCCCAAATCCACCCACATTATTTACTGAACTGGTCATGGGCACCCCATCAATCACGAACAAGGGCTGATTGTCGGTGCTCATGGAGGTGGCTCCCCGGATGATCATGCTGACGGTGGAGCCAGTGCCGCCGGTGGCGTTGATGGTCACTCCTGTTACTTTTCCAGCCATTGACGTAAGTACATTTTCGTGGACTACTTTGGCAATTTCTTCTGATCCGAGTTTCCCCACGGCATAGCCGAGGGATTTTTCTTCACGTCCTATGCCGAGAGCGGTAACCACGACCTCTCCCAATGTTTCGGTACTCTCCTGCATAACCACATTGATGCTGCTTTGTCCGGCCACCATGATCTCTTGTGTGATATATCCTATATAAGAAAAAACAAGTGTTGAATTTGCGGAGACAAGCATGGAATAATTTCCATCCACATCGGAGACTGTACCCTCCGCTGTGCCCTTCACCACAACACTGACTCCGATAAGGGACATCCCGTCAACTGCCGATGTGACGTTGCCAGTAACAGTAATCCTGTTTTGCCTGGTATCGGTTGTCTCAGCATAACCACTCCCCACAAAGAAGAAAAGCAGCACAGAAGAGATTATCACGCTGGACAGTCCTTTTTTTATATTCTTTTGCAAAATTTTCATTTTAAATTTTTTTGAATAAGTTTTAATTTACTGCTTCTAAAGTGAGTATTGCCGCGGTAGTGCTTAAGGCAATCAATGGATTCTGGCTGACGATTGCTCTCGGGTCCAAAGTCATGAACATCACCACCCTCATGGAGTTGCTGGTTATTTTCTGCACAATGACTTTTCGATGAAAGTCCCGTATGCCGATAAATTCATTTGAATTGGGAAAACCGAGGGTCATCACACCCGGATAGGTGACAACCGGTATACCCGGAGGTTGTGTGCCCGTCGCAAAATTTGGAATGGTGGGGATGATGAAATGATCATTTTCATTCAATATAAATGTCGCATTTTCAACTGGGGAGTAGGTGGTCAATGCAAATACATCCTGACCGAACACTGCTTTACCACCTGTTTTGGTTATCTGTGCCTGTCCCGTCTGCTGCAATAACATTGCATAGACAATACCTCCAAAGGAAGATCCGTCGGTTGTTTTATGCTTGAAGCGGCCATCATGATAAAATGTAAATTCATCGTTATAGGCTTCCTTCAAGCCGACATATACATCGAAGGCGCCGGCTGGTAACGAAGGAATGTCGTCATCGAGTAATGAGAAATTTGCATCGGAGTTTACCAGCTGATCGTTTACCGTATGCGACATGGTCAGCTTCCAGGTCTTCCCGTCATAACCTTCCGCTGTGTGATTTCCGGTGAGGAGGGCATACGGTGTGAGTGCCACTGCCAGGCTCACCTTTGTGTCTACCGATTTGCCGGACTGATCTTTTGCAGTTAAGGTGGCCACATAATAGCCGCCCTGTTCATACACATGCACTGGATTCTTTTCGGAACTGACGTTTCCGTCTCCAAAATCCCATTCCCAGTTCACAGCGCTATGGGTGAGCGCTGTAAAAGCAACCTGTTTTCCGTTTATGCTGTTAAAAATAACTGCCGAAAGCGGAAGGTCTGTTTGTGTCGCATCGTCTGAGCATGCTGTAAAAATGAGAATCAGCAAGCCCATATGCAAGGACAAATGATAAAAAATGTTTCTTCTCATACGATTGTAGCATTTTTTGATTAATAACGTGGATGATTTTCGCTGTGATTATATATTATGTGCACAAATGGCGATAAAAGTATTTAATTTATGTTACAATATGATGAAGTTCAGGAGGGACTATCTTTGCGGAGCATTTTTGCTATTACTGTCATTTCTTTTTTGATCCTGCTTCGATATTCCTTGTTGAAGGGTGTAAAAGGTATTGCCGGGAAATCATGGCAGATGCCGGCGACAGACAGGGCACATTTAAGACCTCTCAGGTAAGCGGAGGCATCGTTGCTTTGACAGTAAATACCGGTAGATATGTGCATCACCGTTTGTTGCAGCATCTTCACCTTTTCCATTTCATGTTTGCTTGCAGCATCATAAAGTTCCACATACAATTCAGGGAACAGGTTAGCTCCTCCGTTCACCCCGCCATTGATGCCCATCAGCACCATTTCGGCAGTCATCTCTTCCGGTCCGACAAAGATCATAAAATCGGGATTCTCTTTCATAATATTCATTACTGTCTGAAGATAAGTACCGTTGGCGGAGCTATCCTTAAAGCCCACTACCTGATCGTATTGAGCGAGGTGCTTAATTGTTTCCGGATCGAAATTTATTTTTGTGTGCATCGGCATATTGTATAAAAACAATGGAAGCGGTAACAGGTGTATCAGATTCTCAAAATACGCAATCAGTTCTGGTTGGCTGATAGCAAAATAATAGGGAGCCGTAGCCACAACAGCATATGCCCCTGCCTCCTTCGCCTTTTCCGCCAGGAGGATACTGTCACCGATCGTTGTGTCGGAAATGCCGACCAACAGGGGTAGCCTATTCCTTATGATACGGCTTGTCTCCCAGATCATCTCTTCGCGTTGTCTTTTACTTAAACTCTGTGCTTCCCCGGTGGTACCCAGGATAAAAATGCCTTGTACTCCCCCCCGTATTACATGCTCTAATAGTTTTTTCAATCCTTTTTTGTCGATCTCGCCGTTGTCCGACAAGGGTGTAACCAGTGGAACAATGATCCCGTTTAATATCTCTGATGCTGCTTCCTTCATGTGATTTTTATTTTTTATTTCAACAATGCTAAAACGATTTAGCAAACAGACCTATATTTATTTACCGTGATTACGGTTCGTTTTATGGATTTCGTCTTGAGGATTGTTGAATGATTAATTCAGGCTCTAAAAACAGTTTTGTTGTATAATTGATTTTATTTATTTGTTTAATTAAAATATCTATCGCTTCCTTCGCTATCTGTTCCACGGGTTGTTTTATGTAGGTTATGGGCGCATAGAAGAGATCAAACGCATCACTTCCGTTAAATCCGACAACCGCAACATCCCGCGGTATTTTTACATCCATTTCATTCAGACAATATAATCCATTGGTGGCAAGCATATTTGTCAAAAAGATAAGACCATCTATCTGTTCCTTATGAATCAACTCTTCCAAAGCTTTTCTAATATCTGGTTTTGAATTCAGAATATTCACTTTTCTAACATGTATGTAAGCCGACAGTCCTGCGATTTTCATCCTGTCCTCGTAACCGGAAATACGATCTAAAATATTCTGCATTTTTGTATTATAGGCAACAAGCGAGATGTTTCTGTAACCTTGACTGAGTAAATGTTCCGTTGCCATTTCTGCTGCCCTGTAATTGTCCAGACAGGATGAACTCAACTCCACATCGGGAAAATATCTATCCAGTAATACGGTCGGGAAATGGCTCTCCTGTAGCTTTCGAACAAGCTTCTTTGACCCGTCGCACGGCACCAGTATCAAACCTTCCACACCCTTGTTGAGCAATACTTCAACCAATCTTTCGGTGTTTTTCAGATTTTCATCGGTACTACTTATCAAAACAGTATAATTCAACTCACTGGCCCTGTCTTCTACAATTCTTGCAATGGCCGAATAAAAAGGGTTGGAGATGTCCGTTACGATTAAGCCGATTAATTGTGTTTTTCCGGATCGCAGACTCTTGGCTACCATGTTGGGTACATAGTGCATCTCTTCGGCGGTCTCTTTTACCCGTTTGGCAACCTCTTCTCCAATTCTGTACTGTTTGGCTTTCCCATTCAATACCATGGAGACAAGAGAAGGCGAAACACCCACTATTTTCGCAATATCTTTTATGGATATTTTTTTCTCCATTCCCAGATGGTTATATAAAATATTTTACAAAAAAGAACTATTAAAACGATTTAGCAAAATAAAATTATATGTTTTACAGCATAAAATGCAAAATTTTTCATAAAATTAAAATTATCGTGTACCTTTGGGTATGAATTAAAAATTCATATTGACCCGATGAAATGGAAGGATTTTTTGCATTATCAGCGGGGATCGAGGCTTGCGGTAATTCTGTTGCTGATTCTTATCCTGCTGACCATGATTCTGAATGGCGTGCTTCGTTACGGTAGAAGATCGGAGATGGTGATCGTGCAGAATGAAGAGCTGATCCGCGAGTTTGATTCTTTCCGGCAAACGCTGAGAAAACGTGAATCGCCTTCTCTGGTGAGAAACCGCCACGAAGGAAATGCCGGATATGCAACAGAAAGTAAAACGTTTGGTGAAAAGGCTATTCGAAGTGAAGGGGATCGTGCAGCTGGGTTTACACCTTTTCCGACAACAGAAAAATTATCGGTAGGAGAGACCATCAGCCTCAATGAAACCGATACCACACAGTGGAAGAAAATACCTGGAATCGGCAGCAGCTATGCATCCCGGATTGTGAAGTACAGGGAGCTGCTGGGCGGCTATGTAAGACCGGAACAGCTGCTGGAGGTATACGGCATGGACAATGAGCGCTACGGCCGGATAGTTCCTTACATAGAAATCGATATCCATATAAAGAGGTTGAAAATCAATGAATTGGAGTTCCGGGAACTCCTGCGACACCCCTATCTAAATTACAAACAGGTACAGGCCATTGTTAGTCTGCGCAGGCGAAAAGGAGACATCGTTTCCATTGCCGAGCTGAGCATGCTCGATGAATTTACTAAGGACGACATTGACCGTTTAGCGCCCTATCTGGAATTTTAGACGAAGCGAAAAAAGCACCGTTCGCGATTATTCAGCCGACAATGCGGCAATATTCTCCTTCAGTAAGGCTATTTTGCTTTCTGCGTCGGCCTGTTTTCGGCGTTCCGTTTCCACAATCTCCGGCTTTGCGTTTTGTACAAACCGCTCGCTGGAAAGTTTTTTCAGTACCGACTGCAGGAAGCCCTCGGTATAGGTCAGTTCAGCCCTCAGCTTTTGCAGTTCGGCCTCCACATCCATCATGCCGGTCAAGGGAATGGCATACTCCGTGGAGCCCACCATAAACCCGGCGGCACCGGCCTGCTTTTCCGACACAGAAGAGAAGGAAGAAAGATTGCACATTTTAGAGACCACGCTGCTGTATTTATCCCGGTCGCCACCCACAATCTGAAGCTCCAGGGGCTCTTTCTGGGGGATGTTCTTTTCCAGCCGGATGGTACGTACCCCGGCAATGATCTGTTTTACCCGTTCCATATCGTTCAGCAGCACGGTATCTGTCGCTTTGGACTTTGGTTGTTGGGCGATCATGATGCTGTCGCCCGCAGCCCGTTCTTCCATTGCCTGCCAGAGCTCTTCGGTGATGAAAGGCATAAAGGGGTGAAGCAAGCGAAGCAGCGCATCGAAGAAGTCCAGCGTGACCCGGTAAGTTTCGCTGTCGATGGGGTGCTGGTAGGCTGGCTTGATGATCTCCAGATACCAGGATGAGAATTCGTCCCAGAAAAGCTTATAGAGCAGCATCAGTGCTTCGGAGAGGCGATATTTGGAGAAAAGATCGTCCAGCTCGGTGATGGTTTCAGAGAGCTTGCTTTTGAACCAAGCTGCTGCGACTTTGGCCGCTTCCGGCTGCGTTAGGCTGTCGTCGGTCTCCCAGCCTTTGATCAGGCGGAAGGCATTCCATATCTTGTTGTTGAAATTTCGTCCCTGTTCGCAGAGCGTTTCATCGAAGAGCAGGTCGTTCCCCGCCGCGGAAGAGAGCAGCATGCCCATGCGCACGCCGTCGGCACCGTACTGTTCCATTAGGTCGATGGGATCGGGCGAGTTGCCCAGCTGTTTCGACATCTTTCTGCCCAGTTTATCCCGGACGATGCCTGTAAAATAGACATTCCGGAAGCAGGGCTCCTGGCGATATGCGTATCCCGACATGATCATGCGGGCCACCCAGAAGAAGATGATATCGGGACCGGTAACCAGGTCGCTGGTCGGATAGTAGTAACGGATGTCTTTGTTATCGGGTTGATTGATGCCGTCGAAGACCGAGATCGGCCACAACCAGGAGGAGAACCAGGTATCCAACACATCCTCATCCTGCTTTAGCTCATCGATCGTGATGGGATAATCAACCTGTTTTTTCGCCTTTTCAAATGCTTCCTCCCTGCTCATCGCCACCACGTAGCCACCCTTTGGCAGGAAGTAGGCCGGTATCTGGTGTCCCCACCAGAGTTGACGGCTGATGCACCAGTCCTTGATGTTTTCCATCCAGTGGCGATAGGTGTTCTTGTATTTCTCAGGATAGAAGCGGATGGTATCGTTCTCCACCGCTTCGGCAGCCGGCTTGGCCAGCTCTTCCATCTTCAGGAACCACTGCATGGAGAGCTTCGGCTCAATCGCTTCGTTGGTCCGTTCCGAGAATCCCACCTTGTTGGTGTAGGGCTCTATTTTCTCCATCAGTCCGGCTGCCTCCAGGTCATTTTCAATCTGGGTGCGTACGGCAAAGCGGTCCATGCCGGCATACATTGCCCCGTGTGCATTCAGTGTGCCATCGGGATTGAAAATATCGATGGAGGGGAGGTTGTACTTTTCTCCCAGCATATAGTCGTTCACATCGTGAGCCGGTGTAACTTTCAGGCAGCCAGTACCGAATTCGATGTCCACGTATTCATCCTCAATTACCGGGATCACTCTGTTTATCAGGGGTACAATTACTTTTTTGCCTTTCAGGTGTTCATTTTTCGGGTCATTCGGATTGATGCACATTGCCGTGTCGCCCATGATGGTCTCGGGCCGCGTGGTAGCTACCACCGCATAAGCACCCGCCGGATCACCATCGATCTTATAACGGAGATAGTAAAGCTTTCCATGTACCTCCTTGTGGATCACCTCCTCATCCGATAAGGCTGTGAGAGCCTTGGGATCCCAGTTGACCATCCGCACACCCCGGTATATCAATCCTTTCTCATACAGGTCGCAAAATACTTTCAATACACTCTCCGAACGGACCTCGTCCATGGTAAAGGCGGTTCTGTCCCAGTCGCACGAAGCACCCAGCTTCTTCAGCTGCTGCAGAATGATGCCGCCATGTTCATGTGTCCAGTCCCACGCATGCTTCAGGAACTCCTCCCGGGTGAGGTCGGTTTTCTTGATTCCCTGTGAAGCCAGCTTGTTCACCACCTTGGCTTCGGTTGCGATGGAGGCATGGTCGGTGCCCGGCACCCAGCATGCATTTTTACCTTGCATGCGTTTCCTGCGTACCAGCACATCCTGGATGGTGTTGTTGAGCATGTGCCCCATGTGCAGCACCCCCGTGACGTTGGGAGGGGGAATGACAATGGTGTATGGCTCACGTCCATCGGGTTCGGAATGGAACAGCTTCTGCTCCATCCAGTACTGGTACCATTTGTTTTCTACCTCTGCGGGGTTGTATTTGCTTGCAATTTCCATATGAACAGCGGAATAACTCAGGATTTCTACATGAAATCCTGACTCGTTTGATGATTATAAAATTGAAGATGCAAAAATACAAAAAATAATGCAAAGCATTTTGTCGTTTTATTTTCTATGAAATTTTTGTTTTGCATTCTGTAGCTGACACGCAAAGAATTTTTATATATTTGTACATCCGGTAAAGTATTTTAATGCGGGAATTGGACCATTTTATTTAATATTTAAATTATCGTCCGGAATTTGAATGTAAATTATTCACCATAAAATGAAAATAAACATTATTCATCGTTGTTTATTTGCTGTCATGTTCTACTTATCTGCTTGTTATTCTTTTGGCTCGTCTTATGAGTTTAAAGGAATTACAAAGGCGGATGGGCTTTCTGATTTGTTGGTGAATGTTATTTATCAGGATTCAACCGGTTATATATGGTTAGGAACAGGTAAAGGGTTGGATCGTTTTGACGGTATCAGGATTAAACATTATCCTTTTGAAAACACGTTGCAGGAGCAGCGCATAAGAATCAATACCATCTGTGAAGCAAGCGACGGGCAAATTTGGGTCGGCAATGCAGTTGGTTTGTGGAAGCTGGATGAAGATACAGGATTCTTGACCAGGGTTGTTCCCGAAACGATAAGCCATGCTGTAAATACTCTTTTGTTCGATGGCAACAAACGTTTATACATTGGGACTGAGCGAGGCTTTTATGTGTATGATTCTACCAGTATCGAACAAATAAACCTAGATGATAATCCTTTTTCTTCATCAAACCATATCAGAGGTATCACGAAGGATGATTCCGGATTGCTATGGTTGGTAACGGCAAGCAGTGTGATCAGATATGATTCTGTAAATGAGAATGCAACCGAGTACAGCTATCCGGACAACTTTCGCACAAAAGCAAATTTCAGAAATATTACGTATCTGGATCATACGCTCTATCTCGGAACTTACAATATGGGTATTGTCTGTTTTGATGTCGGAACACAGCGTTATTCGAACTTTATCGATATAGGATCAGATATCATCTCTTCTGTTTCTACAGATGGCGACGATATGCTGTATGTTTCTACCGACGGCAATGGAATTTTTTTTATTTCACACAGTAAAAAAGAGATTATAAATAGTTTCCGCCATCAGGTAAATGATCCGGAAAGTATTCGCTCAAACTCCATCTATTCGATGTTCGTGGATAAAATGCAGCGGATATGGATTGGGTATTATCAGGATGGTCTGGATTATAGCCTTTATCAATCAGGGTTGTTTAAAGTATATGAACTGGATTCTGTTTTTAACTCACTGAATTTAACGGTTCGTTCTTTTGTGATGAACGGGCATGAAAAACTCATCGGAACAAGAGATGGTCTTTATTTCATCAATGAGAAAGAAAAGCGAATAAAATATTTCAACAAATCCGTACTGCAATCCGATTTAATACTTTCTCTGACCTATTACCGCGATGAATATTATATAGGAACGTATGGTGCAGGGATGTATATATTAAATCCCCAGTCACTTGAGATTCGACGATTTTCTGGCAAGAATGGTGACCTGTTACAAAATGGTCATATTTTCTGCTTTCGTCAGGATAAGCAAGGAAACCTGTGGATGGGATCTTCTCAGGGTGTGATTTACTACAACAGCTTGAAAGAAGAAATAGCCATGTTTACCAGTGCAAACTCTCAATTGCCCGACGGGAATGTGTATGAAGTATTTTTTGATTCAGAAGGCAAAGGATGGTTTTGTACCGACAATGGCTTGGCGTTGTTCGATTCAAATTCCGAAAGTATCAAGACAAATTTGTTTCCGCCTGATTTTTTTCATCAAGAGAAGATACATGTCATGTACGAAGATGGGCAACATCAGCTTTATTTTCTTCCCGAGAAAGGAGATTTTTTTATTTCAGACCTCAGCATGAAAGCATTTTCCAGGATCAACAAACTGCCGGCACTTCAGGCAAATATTTATACTTCCGTGGTAGAAGATGATGCTGGGTGCATCTGGCTCACTTCAGACGGGGGACTGGTACGTTTTTGTGATGAAGCGTACACGGTATTCAATTATATGCACGGTATCCCGTCGCCCACTTTTACGCACTATACAGCCTACAGGGATCAGCATGGCATATTGTGGTTTGGAAATTCCAAAGGATTGTTGTACGTAGATCCGGCACAAATTTCCAAGACAGACCTGCAACCTTCTACTCTTGTGCTTTCCGATCTGCTTGTCAATGGCAACTCTTTATCTATAAAAGATCTTAATAGTATAATAGAGGAAAAGCAGGCCACATTCGAGTACGATGAGAATAACATTGTCTTACGTTTTTCAGATTTATCCTATACCAATCCTTCGGCTATGATAGTTGAATATAAAATGGATAAGGTAGATGGCGACTGGAAGTTTATAACCGGACAGAATGAGATTTCATATTTTAATCTTCCTTCCGGGAAATACATATTTCGTATGCGTGTTCCTGGAAATGATGATTCTCAAGTCTCCTTTGCCATTCAAATAAGACAATTTCCCTTTTTAAAATCCCGGACTTTCCTGTTTTTTTTGTTTGGCTTTTTATTGATTGCATTGCTATATTATGTAACCATATTGTTAAAGAATAAAGTTGCTGTAAACCCGGACGATAATGTATTGGCAGCTGATTTGTCTGATAAAGAAGAGGAAAAATACAAGATGAATCGGATGAGTACCGAAGAGTGCGATGTTCTTCATGAGGCACTCAATAAATATATGCAGGATGAAAAACCATACATGAATAAGGAGCTTAAAATAGGAGATTTAGCTGATGCACTTCATACTTCATCACACTCATTGTCCTTTCTTTTTAATCAGTATCTCAATGTTTCTTATTATGATTTTGTGAACGAATGGCGCATTGCTGAATTTAAGAAGTTAGTGGCCGAAGATACTTTTTCCAAATATACCCTGGAAGTATTGGCTGATTTATGTGGATTCAGTTCTCGTGCGTCCTTTTTCCGTTCGTTTAAAAAGAGCACGGGTATTACCCCCAATGAGTATATTAAAAGTCTGAGAGGTCATTAACCGAAGACTTTATCCTTTCCGATATAGGTTTCCAAAAGAATCATCTAATTTGTTTTTATCTTTGTCCCGGTTTTACCAAAACTGAGTTTTGTGCATTCTTTCTTTCAGGCAAGGTATAGAAAGAGCAATGTTTATTTTGAAAAATCTTCTATTTATTTTATGTTTTTTTACTGATAGAATGGTGGACAAGCCTTCGATTTTCCAACGCATGAGAATCCGTTCGGTTATCTCGTAGTGTTAAAATAAGCTTATAATGTTTTGCTTCGAGTCTCAAATAATTTTTTGATACCTTGTGTTTGTGTTGTGTATTTTGCTGTAAATAAATATTTTAATATATATCTTGTCCTAATGGATTGTTTGAGACAGATCTCGCTGAATTTAACTATTGTTTTAATCAATGAGACCATATATTTGTACTGTTCAATTGAGATCTGGAGTCCTTATTATATAAAGTTCATCAGTTATTGTAATACCAATTGTGCAAAAAGAATAAAGAAATCTAATGCGGAAAGGATGTGGTCGCACAGCAATGAATAAGCGGAGAATTTAATAAACAAAAAAAAATCTTCATTTCGATTTTTATTCTACAAATGAGGATAGTATTTAATTCATAATAAATGAGAGGATTAATAAATTTTGGAATAAGTAAATTGAGTAACCGTCATTAAAAATTTTAGTTTGATTTATGAAAACATTGAAACTTGTGTTAACGTGTGCATTGATATTCTGTATATCAATGATTTTTGCACAAACAAAACATCTCACGGGAACTATATCTGATGAGAGTGGAGAGCCCATTATAGGGGCAAGCGTGATGTTGAAAGGAACCACTACTGGTACTGTGACAGGTGTAGATGGTGACTTTTCATTGAATGTACCAGAAGATGGTAAATTGGTAATTTCCTATATTGGTTACAGAGGTCAAGAAATACCTGTAGCTGGCAAGAATGTAGTGAGTATCATATTGCAGGAGGATACTGAATTGCTTGATGAGGTAGTGGTCGTTGGGTATGGAGTACAGAGAAAAGCCTCATTGACGAGTGCCATCTCACAGATCAAAGCAGACGAAGCTCTTATGAACAAAGGTGTCAACAATGTTTCGGTAGCCCTTCAGGGTGAAATACCAGGACTTGTGGTCACCCGTAATTCAACCCGACCCGGTAGCGAGGGTGCCGAGATGAAAATCCGTGGTGATATTTCGATAAATGGCAACTCAAGCCCGTTGGTGTTGATTGATGGTATTGCAGGTTCACTCGATGAATTGAATCAGATGGAACCTAGTGATATCGAAAATATCACCGTTCTCAAAGATGCCTCGGCAGCCATTTACGGAGCGCGCTCCGCTTCCGGTGTTTTGTTGATAACTACCAAACGCGGTAAAAAAGGTGGTGCGCGGATTACTTATAATGGTTCGGTGAGTACAACCATTGATGGTATAAGAATGCCCATTACAAGCAATGCCGAATGGCTCGATATGTTTTATGATGCGCAGTATCGCGATGCTATGGCAATCAATCCTACCATATCTGATCCAGACGAGATAAGAAAAAGAATGAACTGGTGGATACTGGCAACCAACAGTGTTCTATCGGGAACTATCGTTGAGACTGGTGAAGCCATTGGTGATGAAGTGCTCTGGCAAGCCTTACGTGACGGAAAAACCATGAATATTCTAAGAAGTAACGGATGGGTACATCGTTATGAACCGGATAACTATATTATGGATGAACTTTATGAACAGGCGACTTCACACAAACATTCACTCAATATTTCAGGCGCTGACGATAAATTTGGCTATATGGCTTCGTTAGGTTTTGCTGACAATCAATCTCAATTAAGAGTGGCAGAAGATGGTGAAAAAAAGTATAGTGGACGTTTGAATATGGATTATCAGGCAACTGATATTCTGAAGTTTGAAACAGGGATGTCATATGAGGTGCGGGACATTACAACACCCAGTACCGACGTAGGAGCCGGTTGGGCAGATCCATGGTTATGGTCCTTCTATAGCAAGACAGGTAATTTTTATGACAGTTTCGATGGTAAACGCAGTCCGTTAGGGGGATTGATTGCCGGTGGACATGTAAAAACAGGTTTCACCACTTTACGTGGTAATCTTAAAGCCACACTTGACCTATCGCAGGTTACACAAGGCTTGTCATTGTCGGCAACTGCCGGTTATAAATCGGTAGGAAAGAATATTCAAACCCTGAAGAATAGAATCCAGTATTACGACTGGGAAGATAATCCGACCGGAAATAAACAAGGCCCTGGTTCATTAGCAGAAGAAATAAATACCTGGAAAAGCATAACCCTCGGCGCTTTTGCCGACTATAACCGTGTATTTAATCAAATACATAATGTCAGTGCTATGGCGGGAATGACATCCGAGGAGGAAAATTGGAAAAAAGTAGTTGCATCCCGTAACAATGGGCCGTTGTATGGAGGCTCCGGTTTAGTTGATTTGGAAGCAATGATAAGCCACACGAATAATGGCGCAGGAGGCGGACAAAGTTCATGGGCATTCTTATCCTATATCACCCGGTTGAATTATAATTATGACAACAGGTATCTAGTTGAATTCCTCGGACGTCGCGACGGTTCTTCAAAGTTGTCCATCAATCAGCGGTGGAAAAATTTCTACTCTGTTTCGGGTGGATGGGTTCTGTCCAATGAAAGTTTTATGAGAGACATCAATTGGTTAAGTAACCTGAAAGTTCGCTACAATTATGGAAAGACGGGGAATGTCACAGGGATTGACAACTATGAACGTTATGCGATCTTAAATACCGGCTCGGCCTATTTTGGACAAGGTCCCACTTTGACCGCTCATCCATCTTTATGGCTTGAAGGAATGACCTCAGATTCCAGAACATGGGAAACTATAATCAGCCATAATGCGGGTGTGGATTTTGCTTTCCTGAGAGGCCGATTGTCCGGTTCGTTCGATTATTTCAGCAAAACGAACAACGGGATGTTTATTCCGGTAAGCTATCCGGCTGTGTTGGGTGCAAACGCTCCAAAAACTAATAACGGTAAATTTGGCGCAAATGGTTGGGAATTTGCACTCAATTGGCGGGATAAAATCGGTGATGTGTCGTACAATATCGGGGGTTTTATTGGCGATGTTAAGAATAAGGTGATTACACTCGAAAATAATGAAAACGTCCCCAATCCAGGTAAAAATTCTAACCGCCTCATTGGGAAGCCGCGCGATTCGTTTTATGTGTATGAAACGGCAGGTATATTCTCTACACAGGCAGAAGCAAATGAGTACTATGAAAAATATTATTGGAATGCAGATCATACTGGGCCAAAAGCCGGAAATATCCTACCGAAACCTGCAGATACTGGAACCAACCGTCTTCGCCCTGGATCACGTATATTGGCCGACCGTAATGGTGATGGTGCTATCACCACCAAGGACACCTATTATGCTGGTGATTCTGCACCGCATTATACTTTTGGTTTCAAGCTTGGAATGGATTATAAAGGATTGGACTTCCAGGCTTTTTTCCAAGGTGTTGGTCAGCAAATTGTTTTACGTGGTGGACACTTCCGCGCTCCTTTTGCCACAAGCTGGACTTTGCAAAACAGCTCCTTTATCGGTAAGACCTGGACTGAAGAGAATACCAACACAGACTATACAGTCATTTCGAGGGATGGAGGATTCAATTCTTTCAATTATGATAATAAGGATATTAGTATACAGCGTTCAAGTTATATGCGTCTGAAATCGTTGGTAATTGGCTATACTATCCCTAATAGTTTAATTACCAAGGCTGGATTGAGTCAGTTGAGAGTATATGTGTCGGGCGACGACCTCTGGGAATGGACAAGCATAAAAGATGGATACGATCCAGAATATGGTGAGCAATCAAACAATACGTTTCCCTTTTCCCGATTACTTTCTGCAGGTATAAATATCTCATTCTAACAACCTTTTGATTAAAAATAAAATGAAATATATACATATTAACATAGTAACGATGCTGCTGGCAATAATGGTTTTTGCAGGATGCAGCGATTTTCTCGACAGGGAGCCATTGTCGTCAGGTACTGAGGCCATTTTTTATAAGACTCCAGAACATTTTGTACAGGCAGCAAATGCACTTTACAATTTGGAGGGTTGGAAGAATTACGATAACAAGGAATCCTTGAGAATGGATCAAGGAACGGATATTGCGGGGCTTAGTAGTAATGGTGGCACCTCGGCAGGTGAAAATGATTGGCGTTGGGATAAACCTTATAGTTTTATCCGCGGGTGTAATATTCTGTTGCAAAAAGCCGAAGAATATACCGGGAACAGGGAAGATTTAAATATGTCTGTCGGTACTGCCTATTTTTTCCGTGCCTGGCAACATTTCTATCTGTTGCAACTTTTCGGAGGAGTGCCCATTATGGATCATGTGCCCGACGTGGTTGATCCTGTCGTTCATGGGCCTCGAAACAGCCGCTACGAAGTGGCACAATTCATTATCAATGATCTGCGTACAGCCATTCCCCTGTTGCCGAAAGAGACCACAATCCCTGCGTCTGACAAGGGAAAAGTTTCTCAGGAAGCAGCAAAGGCGTTTCTTTCTCGTGTACTTCTTTACGAAGCCACATGGGAAAAATATGTACCGAGCATTGGTTATGAACTTGATGGTGATGGAAATTCCGTCGGTGCTGGAACTGTCAAACCTACTGGCTATCCGTCAGTCGAAGATATGCTCACAGAAGCAAAAAAATGGTCTGGAGAGGTAATCACCGAGTCCGAAAAGGGCACATTTGAACTATGGAACGAATGCGATACACTGTCCTATTATTATTTATTCAGTCTTGATGACAAAGGTGGAAATGTTTCGAACTTCTTGAATAAAGGTAAAGCTACCAATAAAGAATTTATCTTCAGTGTAAAGTATGATCCGGATATTAAGAGAGGAGATGTTGCTTTAACAACAGCTATATCTCGTTGGGCCGGAAGTAACATCAGTACCTATTTGGGAGAAATGTTCCTTTGCCGGAATGGGTTACCCATTTTTATCAGCAGTGATGGTGTTGCACGTGAAAAAAATCCTGAATTTCTTGGATTTGAAAGATTTATGGATGAATTTCGAAACCGTGATTACCGCTTTATTAGCAGCACTCATTTACCCGACCGTAAGACATGGGTAGGAGCTGGAGCCGCCGAAAATCAGTTTCCCAATACTGCAGCAGGAAAACCTTATCCTGATCCCGTTTATCCTAAGTTCCCCTATGATCCAAGTGATCCGGCATTTAGTAACAGGGCTACAATCTATACGCCAAATCTGTTGACAGTAAATTTTACACACAATGCTTACGGCAGCCGTAAATTTATGCCGGAAGGTACACGGAATACCTTCTATGAATCCCCTGACTATCCCCTCATCCGTCTGGCTGAGGTCCATCTCATATATGCTGAAGCAGCCGTTGAATTGGGGAATGGTTCAATCTCAGATGCAGATTTGAACTTTTCGATCAATAAGAATCGCACTCGTGCAAGAGTGGCCCCGCTTAGCAATGCACTTATTGCAGGTTTGTGGGATGCAGGCTATTGGGATCATGAACAAAACAAAACTATCATCAAGAAAATGAATATGATTGATGAGATACGTCGTGAACGTGCCTGTGAATTGTTTGGTGAAGGATTTCGTGAAAATGACCTTAAACGTTGGGGTATAGCGCATATCAACCTGCGTGGTCAAAAACTTGGTCGTTTTGTTTATGGAACAGAATATCTGACGGCAATAGCCAACGATGCTAAGCATTATGGTGAACCGGTTTATCAGCCTGATAGGTATCCTTCATATTATGGTATTTATGAAAATACAAATAGCTTTGATCATGGTCGCACTATTGCGAACTTACCGGGTAATTTACTATATTCGCAGAGAGATTATCTTGTGCCCATTCCACTTACGCAGATTCGCCTCAATCAGGCGTTGACACAAAACCCAGGATGGTAAACATTTTCTGATTACGAAGTCAATACGGCTGACTTGGGGTCACTTAAGTCAGCTGTATACTTTTTGAATTGAGTTTTGCTACTATATGAAATTTTCGTTAAAATAATGGTATGGAAAAAAATAAGAGAAATAGCAGGTTTACATCAATCTTTAAGTGTTGTGTTGCATTGTCCTTGTTTTTAATGATGGGATCAATAAGCTATCCGAGTGACAAACTGGTAACATATACCGCTCCACAGGGTGCATTACTTAACAAGGATTTTTCAATTCGTGTCAGGCAACCCGGAAAGGAATGGCAGGCAGTACCAAATCATCTTATTAAAGTGGACGAGGTACGAGAAACTAATCATCATGTAGAGGAGTCCTCGATGGCTTATTTCGATTTTTCGGGAGAAGTGGAAGTGTCTGTTACGTTCAACAACGGACCTGTCCGAAAGGCACGGATAAGACCCCTCTCTTATGGGATAGAGCCTACAGTGAAAGGGAACAGCCTGACTTTTATACTGGATCGACCACGCAACCTCTCGGTAGAGGTAAATGATGATCTCTTCCATAATCTGCATCTCTTTGCCAATCCGATCATAAAGGATATACCGGAAAGGAACGATCCGGACGTGATATTCTTTGGCCCGGGTATCCATGAGTTCGAAGATGATAAATTTGAAGTGCCTTCCAACAAAACAGTCTATGTTGACGGTGGAGCCATTCTTCGCGGACAGTTGCTGATACACGATGTACAAAATGTAAAAGTGATAGGAAGCGGCATGGTGGAACATACGGTGAAGATGGGAGTACATATTTCCAATGCGAAGAATATCGAGGTGGAAGGAATCTTTACCACACAGTGTGCCACGGGAGGCTCGGACAGCGTGACCATCCGGAATGTGAAAAGTATCAGCTACTATGGATGGGGAGACGGACTGAACGTTTTTGCCAGCAACAATGTATATTTTGATAGGGTGTTCTGTCGCAATTCCGACGATTGTACCACGGTCTACGCGACCCGCAAAGGATTCGAAGGTGGATGCAAGAACATTGTGATGGAGAATTCTACCCTGTGGGCTGATGTGGCACATCCCATCATGATTGGTATTCATGGCAATGCACAAAACTTTGATATTATTGAAGATCTGGTCTATCGGAATATCGATATTTTGGACCACAAAGAAGCTCAGCTTGATTATCAGGGTTGTCTTGCCATCAATGGTGGTGACAACAATATTATTCGTAACGTGCTGTTTGAAGATATCAGAATTGAAGATTTCCGTCAGGGACAACTCTTTAACATCCGTATTTTTTATAATCAAAAATATTGCGAAGCTCCCGGTATGGGAATCGAGAACGTGCATTTCAGAACATAAAATTATACTGGTAAGAATGCCGAATTATCAATCATTGCAGGTTATAACAGCGACAGAATGGTGAAAAATATCACCTTCGAAAACCTGAGAATAAACGGAAAGCTTATCACTGACGATATGCCCGGAAAACCGGCCTGGTATAAAACCGGTGATATGGCACGTATTTTTATTGGAGAACATGTAGAGGGAGTCTCTTTTGTAGAGTAATTAAATGAAACTAATCCTATTCCCATGATGAGAAAATATATATTCATTTTGCTACTGATAGCAGTCCTGCCTAAAATTGAAGCACAGTCTATCCTGGAAGAAACCAGGAAACAGCTTCTTTCACCCGATGGTCATTACCTCTTTACATTTTATCAAAGACAATCTCACGCAGGAAGTAAACAAATGTACTATACGCTGTCATATAAAGGGAAAACGGTGATTGAAGAATCTGAACTCGGTGTGCTCATAGAGAATCAACTCTTTGAATCGGCGTTGGCCATTCCGAATGATACCAGTAAACTATGGGGTGAAAATCTTTTGCTTACCTCCGTCGAGGCCACAACAACGGATGAGACATGGCGGCCTGTTTATGGAGAAAGAGAAGAAGTGAGAGATCATTACAACGAACTGGTGCTGAAGTTTCAAAAAGGAGGTGTTCCGGAAACAGAAAGTAACTCAACCGCCTCGACTGCCGGGCATGGACAAGCCTACGACAAAAGACAATATTATTATATGAATCTTATTGTCCGGGCATATGATCAGGGTGTTGCTTTCCGTTATTTCTTTCCAGAAGCCACCAACGGTTTGTTTCTCCATATCGTGGGAGAACAAACACAATTTACGCTGCCTGAAGGTACATCGGCTTATTACGAACGTTGGGCACAGGGACCATACAAACTACTGCCTTTAAAAGATTGGAAAGATGAAAGTGAACGTCCCCTGACAATGAAACTTCCCAATGGGTTGGCGGCTGCATTGCTGGAAGCAGAGATGGTCGATTATGCCCGCATGAAATTCCGTCTGGCAAATGAAAATAGTTTGCAGGTTTCATTATACAGTTCGGTAGATCTGATTACACCCTATGCCACACCATGGCGTGTAATCATGGCAGCCGAAAAAACATCGGATCTTATTGGATACAAGGATATCGTTTTGAACCTGAATCAGGCGAATAAAATTAAAGATACCTCATGGATAAAACCCGGCAAGGTAATCCGTGTGGCACGCCTCACCCAGGCCGATGCTATTAAATATATAGATTTTGCAGCTGAACATGGTTTGCAATATATCCATCTTGATTCCGGCTGGTATGGTTCCGAAGTGTTGATGAGTTCAGACGCCACTTCTGTCGCGGAGAATCGTGATTTAGATATGTCGAAATTAATAAATTACGCTACATCGAAAGGAATAGGTGTATGGGTGTACGTGAATCAACGTGCACTGGTACAGCAGTTGGATGAACTGCTTCCGCTCTATCAGAAATGGGGAATAAAAGGAATTAAGTTCGGCTTTGTGCAAATCGGGAACCAGCATTGGTCCACCTGGCTGCACGATGCGGTCCGCAAATGTGCTGAATATGAGATCATGGTCGATATTCACGATGAATACAGACCGACAGGTTTTAGCCGTACTTATCCCAATCTGTTGACTCAAGAGGGCATAAGGGGGAATGAAGAGTTTCCCGAAGCCACCCACAACGTTACTTTGCCTTTCACTCGCTTTCTGGCCGGGCCAGCAGATTATACCATCTGTTATTACGATAAGCGTTTAAAAACAACCTATGCGCATCAGCTGGCCATGGCGGCGGTATACTATAGCCCCTTGCAATTTCTGTACTGGTATGATCAGCCATCGGCTTATCAGGGAGAACCGGAAATTGAGTTTTTCGACAACGTGAAAACCGTGTGGGACGATACCAAAGTGCTGGGTGGTGAAATTGGAGAGTATGTAACCATTGCACGGAGAAGTGGAGAAGAATGGTTTGTTGGGTCGATGACAAACAACGATTCGAGAAAAATAAGCATTTCACTCAACTTTTTGGACAACGGTAAGAAATACGTTGCCAACTTGTATACCGATGATGAAACAGTGCAGACAAGGACAAATGTTCGTATCACCCGGGTGATTGTAGATAGCAATTCGGAACTGTCGTTTCAATTGAAAGCAAGCGGCGGATGCGCGACTCATCTTACTCTTGCGAGCAAGGAGGACTTGAAAAAATACAAACGATACAGGAAAAATCAGGTATTATAAAATTGTATGAAAAAATATCGCTTGCTTTTTGTGTTGTTCCTGTTGAGCACCACTTCAACGAAAGCCGGTGTATACCAATGGTCGGTGAAGCTGGATGGTTACATTTCCAGTGAAATAAAAGATAATCCCGATGCTTTTTTGTGGATTCCCCACAATTGCAAACAAGTGAAAGCGGTAGTGGTTAGCCAGCAGAATATGTGTGAAGAGACACTCTTCGATCATCCCCGCTTTCGTGAAGCAATGTCGGAACTTGATTTTGGCATCATATGGATTGCCCCCGGAATCGATCATCAGTGGGATGTTACAAACGTCTGTCAGGAGGTTTTTGACAAGATGCTGGCAGATCTGGCAGAAATAAGCGGTTATCATGAAATCATATATGCACCGATAGTTCCTCTCGGCCATTCGGCCATGGCTACTTTTCCATGGAATTTTGCGGCCTGGAATCCAACGCGAACATTGGCCGTCGTCTCTTATAAGGGTGATGCTCCCCGGACAAATCTGACAGGATATGGACGGGAAAACCTCGAATGGGGCAGGACGCGAAATATTGATGGCATTCCCGGACTAATGATAGAAGGGGAATATGAATGGTGGGAAGCACGTGTAAATCCGGCTTTGGCTTTTCGAATGATGTACCCCGAGAGTTGTATCTCTTTTTTGTCTGACAGGGGTCAAGGTCATTTCGACGTGTCGGACAAGGTTGTAAATTATATCATGCTCTTTCTGCGAAAGTCGGCGAAATACCGCTTACCGGAGAATCATCCATTGGATGAACCCGTCGAACTGATAAAGCTGGATCCCCAAAAAGGATGGCTTGCCGAACGTTGGCGTGAGAACCGGCAAAAACGATCGAAGCCAGCGCCATATGTCGATTATAACGGAAACAGACACGATGCTTTCTGGTATTACGACAAAGAAATGGCAGAGGTGACAGAGCATTATTATCAAGAAATACCCAATAGAAAGGAGCAATATATCAGTTTCCTTTCAGAGGGAAAGTGGATCGATTTCGATGAAGACAGCCATTCCCAATACGACTTTACGCCAAATATTGCCGATGACCTCACCTTTAATATCTCGGCAATATATTCGGATGTCAGTCATTCAAAACCGGCTCAAGATCATTCCAAGCGAAAAATACAGATACACAAGGTGAATGGCCCTGTTGAGAAAGTAAATGACACCACTTTTGTATTACGCTTTTACAGAACGGGATTCAATAACATAAAACGAACCGGTGGAATATGTCTTTATGCGCAAGGTCCGGAGGATAACAAGTACAAAAGTGCGGTTCAACAAATCTATTTGAAAATCCCATTTCCTTTGACACAGGGTGAAAGACAATATATCCTGTTTCCCGGCTTGCCGGATATATCGTCAGGAACGGAATCGGTCATGCTGGATGCCGTAAGCGACCAAGGTCTGGATGTCTCCTATTACGTAAAGGAGGGACCGGCTGAGGTTGAGGGAAATAAGTTAGTTCTAACCAAGATTCCACCCCGGGCCAAGTTCCCGTTAAAAGTTACGGTTGTAGCGTGGCAGTATGGGTTGAAAGGTAAAATACAATCCGCGGAACCAGTGGAACGGAGTTTTTTTATAACTAAATAACTAAAGTTTTACAAAATGTCGTCAGTTGATCACTTTAGTTGTATATGACTTGCGAAACCTAAATAAGATAAAACAATGAATAAAGCAATACTAACCCTACTTTGTATAACAGTTTTTTTTGCGGCCTCAATGGCGCAATCAGTTTATCCCGGTCAGCACGAGAGAAAGATAACATTGCCTTTGCAGGGAAAAGTAAAAGCATATTCCTTTGATTTAAAGGATGTCCGCTTGCTCGATTCACCGTTCAGGCAAAATATGGAACGTGATTCGAAATGGATCATGTCGTTGGGTACAGATCGTCTGCTACATAGCTTTCGCACTTCCGCAGGTGTGTTCGCAGGGCTTGAAGGAGGATATTCTTTCGTGAAAAAGCTGGGCGGATGGGAATCACTCGACTGTGAATTGCGTGGACATTCAACGGGGCATATTTTGTCTGCATTGTCTTATCTATACGCTTCCACGGGCGATGAAGCATATAAACTGAAATCCGATAGCTTGGTCAATGGATTGGGGGAAGTACAGGATGTACTGTTGAAAAACGGTCATAATGGCTATTTGAGTGCTTACCCGGAAAATCTGATCAACCGAAATATTGCCGGACAACGTGTTTGGGCTCCCTGGTACACACTGCATAAAATTTATGCGGGACTGATTGACCAGTATCTCTATTGCGATAGCGAGAAAGCATTGGATATTGTGACCAAAACGGCGCAATGGGCCTATGACAAACTGATGCCATTGAGCGAAGAGCAACGGAAGCTGATGATCCGCAATGAATTTGGCGGAGTGAACGAGGCGTTCTATAACTTATATTTCATCACGGGTAATCCCAAACATAAAGAATTAGCAGAATTTTTCTATCACAACGATGTGCTTGATCCGTTGGTAAATAAAGAAAATAACCTGGCGAGCAAGCACGCCAATACATTTATACCCAAAGTGATTGGTGAAGCCCGCAATTTCATAATAGCGGCCGATACACGTTCCAAAGATATTGCCCTTTTTTTCTGGGATAGTGTCATTGAGCATCAAACTTACTGTACGGGTGGCAACAGCCAGAAAGAAAAATTTATTCCTTCGGATAGCATTTCGAAATATCTGACCGGTTACACGCAGGAGACATGCAACACCAACAACATGTTGAAACTGACCCGTCATCTTTTCTGTTGGGATGCCAACCCTAAGTATGCCGATTACTACGAAACTGCCTTGTATAACCATATTTTGGGGCAACAAGATCCAGAATCGGGAATGGTTGCCTATTTCTTACCGTTACTGCCTGGTGCACACAAGGTGTACAGTACGCCGGAACATTCTTTCTGGTGTTGCGTAGGTACCGGTTTTGAGAATCATGCCAAGTATGGTGAAGCCATCTATTACCGAACCGAAAATGCATTGTACGTGAACCTTTTTATTCCGTCTGAGATGACGTGGGAAGAAAAAGGTTTGAAAGTACGGCAAGAGACCAATTTTCCCGAAGACGGTAAAGTAAACCTGAAAATTGAAGTGAAGACACCCACAAAAGTGGCATTGAATCTGCGATATCCTGCATGGACACAAAATGTGGAGGTAATGGTGAATGGGAAGAAAGTAAGCGTAAAACAGTCATCCTCCAGCTATATCGTGGTGGATAGAACCTGGAAGAACGGCGATAAGATAGAAATATATTACCCGATGTCACTGCAGGTTGCCGAAGCCAATGACAATCCCGATGTCTTTGCGGTGAAGTACGGTCCGATTGTGTTGGCAGGCGTGATGGGTACCGAGGGGATGCATGCCCCCGCACCATTTTCAGACCCGCATAAGCACAACGATTACTATACCTATGATTACCATGTTCCTGCTAATCTGACGACAGCACTGAAACTCGACAAAAAGAACCTGAATCGGTTTATCAAGCCTTCGAACAATGAAAAATTAGTATTTCATGTATTAAATGAAAATATTCGCCTTGAACCGCTTTACAACATACATCAACAGCGGTACGTGGTATATTGGAACTTATTAAAATAGACTGGTATGAAAAAGATACGGACGATCATAATTGCTATTTTGTTTTGTGCCTCTGTCACGGCGCAGCATACAATCCCATTACCTGACAATCTGCCGCAGGGTCATCCGCGATTGATGACGACCGACGGGAAGAGAGAAACGGTTAAACAACAAATAAAAAACGAAGAGTGGGCAGAAAACGTGATGAAGGGAATTCTAAAACGCATCGTCCCCTATGTGGAAAAAACTGTACAGCAACCCGACTGGATGTATTCCCGACTGATGATGTACTGGAAGAGCAAGGCTACCCAGGTATATATCAACGGGGGAGTATACTCCCATGCCGACGGTGAAGCGCCGGTGCCTACCGTCCGTTTTGGTAGTACGCGCGGAGTGAGCTCACCCATTAAACGGCCTAAATTAGAAGATATTATTCCTTATATGGATGATACCAAAGGTGTCTATTTCCATAATACTGCAAAAGAAGGCAATCCGCTGGAATGGTCGGAGCAATCGAATGTGTCGGGTAGTGCCATCGAAAGTGTCAATGAAGAGATCGTGAAGTTGGCAAAAGATGCGTCCTTTGTCTACTGGTTGACCAAAGACGAGAAATACGCCCGTTTTGCCTTTGATGTATTCCACACCTACATGATGGGTATGTATTACCGGAACGAACCGATCGATCTGGGCAACGGCCATGCCCAAACGCTGGTCGGTTTATCCACTTTCGAAGTCATTCAGGAACGTATTCTCAATGAGCTGGCCTACACCTACGATTTTCTGTATGGTTATATGGAAAAGAATCATTCAGAGAACATCGATAAGTATGCCACTACCTTTAAGAAATGGATCGATATTTCCATTCAGAATGGCGTGCCACACAATAACTGGAACCTGCACAAGTCCAAATTCATATTGAACGTGGCCATGGTGCTTGAGGACAATAATCATTATGGTGATGGCAAAGGACGGGAATATTATATAGACTATATACTCAATAGAACATCGGCACGCCAATGGTCGCTTACGGATTTTATGGCGTATGGTTATGATTTAGAAACCGGGATATGGAATGAATGCCCCGGCTACGCGCAGGGTGTTACACGCGATCTGGTAAATTTTATTCGCGATTACGACAATACCTTCAACCAAAACCTCTTGCCTTATACACCTGTCATGAAAAAGGCAGTGGCAGCATTGCCGCAATATCTGTTCCCGAACAACATGACAACGGCCTTCGGTGATACCCACTACGGGGGTATTAATACGGAAGCATTTGCAGGGCTGATCAACTTGGCTCAGAAGTACAATAACCGGGAGGATGAGATACTTTTTACGAAGATGTGGCAGCTGTTTGATCAGAACGTGGAACGACAGCACCGGGAAACACCAAGCCTTCCGGCACAGATCACTTCTTTCTTTACGGCAAAACCGGTTTCACCCGATAAACGCATTGAAAAAGGCAAACTGACTGATTATATCACGCCAACATTTTATGCACCCAACGTGAGCTGGTTCGTACAACGTAATAAATATGATGACAAGCAGAATGGGCTGATGATTTCGCAATATGCCTCCTACGGCAACCACGCGCATTCAAATGGTATTGCCATGGAACTTTACGGTAAAGGATACGTACTGGGGGCTGAATCGGGCATTGGCTCTTCCTACTTCGAAAAACCATACTTGGAGTACTACTCCCAATTTCCCGCCCACAACACAGTGATGGTAGACGGCATATCAAAATATCCCGAGATGCTGAGTAATCATCCGTTCGACCTTCTTGGTCGTTATCCCGATTCCGGTCAGAAAGAAGGTTATTATCAGGAACTGACTTATTCTGAGGTCTATTTTATTGAACCCGAAAGCCGCAGTGATCAGAACCGGCTTCTGAGTATCGTCAGCACCGGCAAAACAACCGGATATTATGTCGATATCTTTCGTTCGAAGAAACAACGGGGAGGCGATAAATTTCACGATTACTTCTACCATAATCTGGGTCAGGAAATGTTTATCCGTGATATAAAAGGAAATACGCTGGACCTGCGACCAAGCAATGAGATGGGTTTTGCAGGTGGACATCTGTTCGCACTGGATTATATGTGGGATAAGCAGTCGGCAAAAATAAACGATGATTATCAGGCTGTATGGAAAATGAGTTTCCCGGATGGGAATCATGTATATATGAATTTGTGGATGAAGGGGTATGAGGGACGCGAAGTCTTCTCCATCAAAGCGCCACCCTGCAAGGCATTTCGTGGCAATCAAGGATTTCCGTATGAAGTTGATAAGGAACCGTACCTCACCATTGCTGCCCGTCAGCATGGCGAAGCATGGGATCATCCGTTTGTTTCTGTATTCGAGCCAACCACGGAAAGCGAGGGGAGATCGATCGAAAAAATCACCTCGTTTGACCCAGACAATAAACAAAGTATTTCCCCCGATTTCGTAGGGTTAGAAGTAAAAAGCAAATCAGAGCGTACCGATTATATCTTTTCGTCGGTAAAGGATGAAAAAGTAGCCTATAACGGTGTGTCTGCAAACGCGACTTATGCTGTTGTAACCGAGGAAGGCGATGATTTTACCCTCTTCATGGGTAACGGAACCTTTATCGAGGGAAAAGGGTTCAGCATAGCATCGGCAGAGAGAACAAACGTAGTATTAGAATATAGAAACGGTAAGTATTATTTTATGTCTGAAGGTACTGTGACCATTATCACGAATAAGGGAAAGAGAATAAAAATAGAAGCTATTGGTTACGGAAATGTTGTATGATAGATAATTGATATACCAAATACAGGGAGAATTACTGTTCCCTTAATTTGTTTTTAGTTTAAAAAATATAATTATGACGAAGATAAATCTTTTATATCTTTTGTTGGTGGTTTTGACTTATTCGTATTTTCCGGCAAAGGCGCAGGAATATCCTAAAACCATATTGCCGGGAGATTATCCTGACCCTACTATTGTACGCGACGGTGCGGATTATTACATGACCCACTCGCCGTTTTATTATATGCCGGGATTCCTGATCTGGCATTCGCAGGATCTGATAAATTGGGAGCCCATAATCCGTGCCGTGCCCGAATATGAGGGTTCGGCAATGGCGCCCGACCTGATCAAGCATGAGGGACGGTTTTATCTCTATTTTCCGTCAGCAGGTACCAACTGGGTGGTTTGGGCGGACGATATTAAAGGCCCCTGGAGTAAACCTGTCGATTTGAGAGTAACCGGCATCGACCCCGGACATATCTTGGGAGAAGACGGTAAACGCTATCTGTATGTAAACGATGGACGCATGATTCAACTCTCTGATGACGGTCTTTCTACCGTCGGAGAACTGAAAAAAGCGTATGACGGTTGGGAATTTCCCAAATCCTGGGAAACTGAAGGTATGTGGCTCGAATCGCCCAAATTCCTAAAAAGGGATGGCTATTATTATCAGATTTCTGCACAGGGCGGAACGGCAGGCCCACCGACAAGCCATATGGTGGTGGTTGCCCGCTCGAAAAGTGTGCATGGACCTTGGGAAAACTCGCCTTACAACCCGATTGTCCATACCTATAGTGTCAATGATAATTGGTGGTCGAAAGGGCACGGGACGATTATCGACGACGTAAACGGCAACTGGTGGATTATTTATCACGCCTATGCCAACGGCTACCATACGTTGGGACGGCAAACGCTCTTGGAGCCTATCGAATGGACTTCCGACGGCTGGTACAAACTGGCTTACAAAGCACAGCCTATCGTTCCGCAGGCGCAGATAAAACACGGCTTGGAACTTTCCGACAAGTTTGACGGAAACAAATTGTGGCTTCAATGGACGTTCTGGAAAGAATACGCGCCAGAATCGGTTGTTATAAAAGGAAATACACTGAGCTTAAATGCCAAAGGCACAAGTCCTGCGGATGCACGTAAGTTGTTAATTACGGCTACCGGCAAAAACTACGAAACGCAGGTGGAGGTGCAAACGGCAAAAGGAAATAAAGCGGGGTTGGTCTTGTTTTATAATGAAAAAGCATACGCCGGAATTCTGGCTGACGAAAAGCAGTTCACCATTTACAAAGACGCGGAGACTTCATTTAACGTTTCCCACAAATTGGGGAAACGCTTTTTCCTGAAAATAGAAAACAGGGGAAATACCTGCATTTTTTCGGCAAGCAAGGACAACAAAAGCTGGACGGTATTAGCCGAAGACATCGACGTATCGGAATTTCATCACAATAAATACAAAGAATTTTACGCCTTGCGCCCCGCCTTGGTTTCTTCGGGAAAAGGCAAAGCCCTGTTCCGCGATTTTGGTTATTCCGATGCCGTACCAACGGAAGATGACATGAGCGTCTATCTGATGGTGTTTCATAATGACGGCACACATAGTTTACACATGGCGCTAAGCGTTGATGGATACAGCTTTATGGCACTCAATGACGGTAAGCCAGTTATTGCAGGCGACACGATTGCTGATCAGAAAGGTATCCGCGATCCGCATATTGTACGGGGCCCCGATGGCGCTTTCTACATGGCGATGACTGACCTGCATGTGTTTGGTAAACGCGATGGAGTGCGTGATTCTGAATGGGAGCGCGATAGAAACCTGTATGGTTGGGGTAATAATCGTGGGCTGGTACTGATGAAGTCCTGGGATTTGGTGGATTGGAAGCGGACCAATATTCGTTTTGATGAACTGTCGGCACAGTTCAAGGAAGTCGGGTGTGTCTGGGCACCCCAAACTACTTATGACGAAGAGAAAGGTAAACTGATGATCTATTTTACCATGCGTTATCAAAACGAACCTAACAAACTGTATTATACCTATGTGAATGAAGCTTTCGATTGCTTAGAGACCACACCTCAGATTTTGTTTGAATATCCGGATGAGAAAGTGTCCGCCATCGATGGCGACATCACGAAAGTGAACGGCAAGTACCACTTGCTCTACGTTTCGCACGATGGGCAGGCGGGCATCAAGCAAGCCGTTTCGGATAAAATAAACGGCGGTTACGAGTTCGACCCGCGCTGGTACGACCCCGAAGAAAAAGCTTGCGAAGCTCCGAATGTATGGAAACGCATCGGCGAAGAAAAATGGGTGCTGATGTACGACTGTTACGGCCAAGCAGTGCACAATTTCGGGTTCAGCGAAACCTCTGACTTTGTCAATTTTAAAAACCTCGGGCAGTTCAACCAGGGCGTGATGAAAACGACCAATTTTGCATCGCCCAAGCACGGCGCGATTATTCAGATAACAAAACAGGAAGCCGACCGCTTGGCAAAGCACTGGAGATTGGATATAGAATTCCCGACTGCGGAAGAGTTCAGGAGCAATATAAGTAATCGTCCGGCGGATTTGTCGGAAGCGCCGAATGTGAGCAATCCTGTCCTGCCGGGGCTTTATGCCGACCCCGAAGTGCTGTATTCCGAAAAAACAGGTAAGTATTACATCTATCCTACCAGTGACGGTTTCAAAGGCTGGACAGGAACGTATTTCAAAGCCTTTTCTTCCGATGATTTGAAAACGTGGAAAGATGAAGGGATTATTCTTGATCTGGAAAAAGATGTATCATGGGCAGACCGTAATGCTTGGGCGCCTGCCATTATTGAGAAAAAAGATAAACACGGGAATTATAAGTACTACTATTACTTTACCGCCGCGCAGAAAATCGGCGTTGCCGTGGCAGACGATCCCCTGGGGCCTTTTATTGATTCGGGTAAGCCGCTGATCGACCAACGTCCAGAAGGCATGACGCGCGGACAAAACATCGATCCGGCGGTCTTTACCGATCCGAAAACGGGAAAAAACTACCTCTACTGGGGCAATTATTTCATGGCGGTATGTGAACTGAACGACGACATGGTATCGGTAAAGCCTAATACAACGCGAATATTAATACCGGACGATGAATTTCACAGCGAAGCGGTTTACGTCTTTTATCGGGACGGATTTTACTACTTCATGTGGTCGAAGAATGATACCCGTAGCCCTGATTATGAAGTCCGTTACGTGAAGTCTAAATCTCCGGTAGCCCCTATCGATGCTTCTGAAAGCAAGGTTGTGTTATCAAAAGCTCTGGAAAAGGGAATCTACGCGACAGGGCATCATTCTGTGCTACAGATGCCTGGGACAGATGAGTGGTATATTGTCTACCATCGTTTTCAACGCCCGGATGCAATCAAATTAGGAAGAGACGCCGGCTACAACCGGGAAGTGTGTATCAATAAAATGACGTTTGACGATAACGGATACATAATGGTAATAACCCCCACGTTGTAAATGGGTAAAACTTTAAGTTATGAAGAATATAATTATCATAATAGGATTATTGATATGCACGCACCTGAGTACGCAATACCAATCGGAGGTATGGGTATCTGATCAGGGCGACGGTACGTACAAAAATCCTGTCCTTTATGCCGATTACTCCGATCCCGATGTGATCCGTGTGGGCGATGATTATTATATGACCGCATCGAGTTTTAACTGTGTGCCCGGTCTGCCGATATTGCATTCCAGAGATATGATCAACTGGCAGATTGTCAATTACGCATTAAAGGATCTGAAGCTGGATGGTGTTCCCGAAGGTTTTTTCGACAAGCCGCAACACGGCAGGGGCGTTTGGGCTCCATGTATCCGGTATCACAAAGGAGAATACATGATTTATTGGGGTGATCCCGATTTCGGTATCTATGTGGTAAAGACAAAAGATATGCTCGGTGCCTGGGATAAGCCGATCCTTGTCCTTCCCGGCAAAGGACGTATCGACCCGAGTCCGCTTTTTGATGACGATGGAAAAGTATATCTCACACTTGCCTGGGCAGGAAGTCGTGCTGGTTTGAACAGCATCATAACCGTTTGTGAAATGAATGCCGACGGCACAAAGATAATCGGTGAAGAGACATTGATCTTCGATGGTAACGATGGTATCAACCATACCGTTGAAGGTGGCAAATTCTATAAGAAAGATGGCTATTACTACCTGCTCGCACCTGCTGGCGGGGTGGAGATGGGATGGCAACTTGCTTTGCGTTCAAAAAATATTTACGGTCCTTATGAGGTGAAAACAGTGCTGGCACAGGGTAGCACGAATATAAACGGCCCACATCAGGGAGGATTGGTAGAAACGCAGACGGGCGAATGGTGGTTCTTGCACTTTCAGGATCAGGGTGCCTATGGACGTGTTGCTCACTTGCAGCCGGTCACCTGGAAAGATGGATGGCCCGTGATGGGGATCAATGATAAAAATTATGGTGGAGAACCGGTGCGCGTGTATAAAAAACCCCACGTGGGGCCCACTTACCAGGTAGAAACACCTGTAGAGAGTGATGAATTCAACTCGCCCAAACTGGGTTTGCAATGGTCCTGGCATGCCAATCCACAGCAAGCCTGGGCATTTCCCTCATCAAATGGCTATTTGCGCATGTACGGACAATACCATCCCGAAAATTTTGTCAATTTCTGGGATATCCCCAATCTGTTGCTTCAAAAACTTCCCGCTCCTGTGTTTACAGCGACCGCGAAATTGTCGGCTGTCTTGTTGAACGAGGGTGACAAAGCAGGATTGATCATGATGGGGTGGGATTATGCCCATATATCTCTGGTGAAAACAAAGGAGGGGTATGCTATAGAGTACGCCACCTGCAAAGATGCAGAACAGAAGACGCCGGAGCAACTCGTTTCGATGACGGAACTGAAAAAGATAAAGGTCAACAAGAAATACAATTATAAGACCCTTATACCCGATGCGGAAATTTGGTTGCAGGTCAAAGTTGGCGATGGAGGAATCTGCACTTTTGCTTACAGTGTTGATGGAAAGAACTATCAGTCGCTTCCCGAAACATTCAAAGCACGTCAGGGCAAATGGATCGGTGCCAAAACCGGTTTGTTCATCCTGAATAAGGACCAGGGAACAAGTCGTTCCTGGGTCGACGCAGACTGGTTCAGAATAGAAAAATAGAGAATTAAAGCAAATAGATAACAATTTTTTAGCGATAAAGATGGAAATCAAAAATGTGATGTCGGGATTGGTGATGGCCATTTCCTTGTGTGCGTGTACACCGAAAGCAGCCAATCCTACTTTCGATGTGGATAGTGAATTAGATTACTGTAATGTACAAATTAACAAAACATTGAGTCACGTAGGCGACGCCACCATGATGCCGCGGAATATCCTGTCCGGACAATCTGTTTGGAATCTTGTTCCCGTCAGGATAGAAGAGTGGACGGCTGGTTTCTGGCCCGGCATATTGTGGTACGACTACGAAAACACGAAAAGTGAAGAAGCACTGAACGCGGCCAGACATTACACAGATATGTTGGAACCATTGACCACACTTCCTGCGTACGATCATGATCTGGGCTTTCAACTGTTTTGCAGTTATGGTAACGGATACCGCCTAACGGGAGACGAGAAATACAAACAAATCATCCTGAATGCTGCCGATACACTGGCTACCTTATTCAATCCCAAAGCAGGTACGATCCTTTCATGGCCCCGTGAAGTGGAACCGAACAACTGGCCCCACAATACCATCATGGATAATATGTTAAACCTTGAAATGTTATACTGGGCCGCTGCAAACGGGGGAAACAAAGAACTTTATGATATTGCCACAACGCATGCCGAAACAACCATGAAGTACCAGTTCAGGGAAGATGGCGGCAATTACCATGTGGTTGTCTACGATACCATCGACGGGCATTTCATCAAAGGTATCACGCATCAGGGTTATGCCGATGAAACTATGTGGGCACGTGGTCAGGCATGGGCAATTTATGGTTACACGATGGTATATCGGGAAACAAAGGATAAAAAATTTCTTCGATTTGTTGAAAAAATAACGGATATCTATCTGAGACGGCTACCCGAGGATTATGTCCCTTACTGGGATTTCGACGCGCCCAACATTCCCGATGAACCCAGGGATGCATCAGCAGCCGCTATTACAGCCTCTGCACTCGTTGAGCTGGCACAGTTGGAAGATACACCCGCGAAAGCGAAAGCATATCAGGATGCAGCGCTCAATATGCTGATTTCCCTTTCCTCAGCCGAGTATCAAAGCAGGAATAAAAATTCGGCTTTTCTACTTCGCTCGGTGGGACATAAACCCAACGGTTCGGAAGTAAACGCATCAATCAATTATGCCGATTATTATTACATTGAAGCGTTGACCCGACTGAAGAAATGGATAAAAAATTGATAAAAAAGAACCCCTCTAATGGGATTCTTTCATAGATGTACTATACTTCTCAATTATCTGGAAACAATCTCATTGGTAACGATAACTGACCGATTCTTCATTATTTCAGATGTTGTGTTTTTTACAACTGAGTTATCATGAAATAGTTTCGTACTAAATGAATTAGTGGACATTTGAATTTTGGGATTATACCCTGATTTTTGTGTTGTAGAATTTTTTGTTTCCATATTAATTTTCGTGTTTCCAGCCTTCATTAGTTCTACTATCGCTCAAATTTATTTGTGGTAGCAGCACACCTGGAACGTTAAGAATTTGTTTACTTAGAATGCCCTCACTTAAAATTACATCAGTCCCATTATACAGTGACTCTATTAAACACCTTCTGAAAGAGTATTGAATCATATCACTGTTGTTCAACATTATTGCCGGATTATAAGGATTCTCCAACTCCATCTCGTTGCTGATATCATCATATATTTTTTAATGATGGTATATAGCGTATCATCTGATTTTTCAATAGGTAAACCTAAGCTTTCAGCGGCTTCTTTCGTCAGAGTAAATGAAGTATAAGAATAACGAATTATTCCTGATATAGCAGGTAGGGTTTGCGTTGCTGTTTGAACTTTACTACGTCGCAAAACCATTTTGCTTTGATCTCCTCAGCCGTTTTTCCGGCGATGATCTCTTCGCGGATGTAGTCCACGCCGACCAGCTTCTCAAAAAAAGAGGTGAAGAACTTGTCGCCCATGTTCAGGTTGTGATATGCATCGATTACATGCGACAGGTCGAAGCCATTTTGAATAATTTTTTCGTCCGGCAGAGCTCTCAGATCCACACCATAACACTTTTTGTTGATCAGCGGTGGATTCTTGGCGCCCGGCACGCTGCGAGGTGTAAAGGTAAAGTCGGAGCCTTTGTAATTGGGATGTCCATACACCTCAAACGGGAAGGAGGTACCTCTGCCCAGGCTCATCACCGTACCTTCAAACAGGCAGGTGGAGGGATAGAGATAGATTGCATGGTTGTTGGGCAGGTTGGGGGAGGGGGATATCGGTAGCTCATAGCGGGTTTGATGGGTGTAATTTTCGCAGGGTACGACTGTTACATCGCACACCCGGCCACCAGGCAGCCATTTTTCTCCGTTGATCATCAACGCAAGTTCTCCCAGCGTCATGCCATGCACCACGGGGATAGGCAGCCAGCCGACACCCGACTTGTGTTTCATGTCGAGAATGGGTCCGTCCACATACATCCCGTTGGGATTGGGCCTGTCCAGCACAATCATCTTTTTGTCATGTTCCGCGCAGACATCCATCAGCCGGGCCATGCTGGCGTAATAGGTATAAAATCGGAGCCCCACATCCTGCAGGTCGAACAGCAGCACATCGAACCGTTTCATTCTATCGGCTGCAGGCTTACCGCTGCCGCTTCCGTAGAGCGACCAGATGGGGATACCTGTTTTCTGATCCACCGAGCTGGCTACATGTTCCCCGGCGTCGGCCGTACCCCGAAATCCATGTTCGGGAGAGAAAATTCCCACCACATTGAAGTGGTTTCTGATCAGCATATCCACCAGGTGCTCATCACCTGCTATGCCGGTCTGGTTGGTCATCACTGCCACCCGTTTCCCTTTCAGCAGGGGGAAATAGGCATCGGTAACTTCGGCACCTGTCTTGACCGCTGTTTCGCTCTGTGCACCGATTATTGTAGAAAAGAATATGAAAAGCAGCAAATAAAATTTTCTCATACTTTATTCTTCTGTGGCGTGTTTTGCATATTTCTGCTGTGTATGCAGTTGATCAAACTCCTCCTCAAGCAGCAGCAGTTCCTTTTTAATCTCGGTGAGCCTCGTCACTGCCTCTGCCCGTTTTGTCTGGTCATCCTTGTTCGATTTCAGGGTTTGTCGTGCACCTTCCAGCGTCATCCCCTTCTCTTTCACGAGATGGTATACGATCTCCACCTCCCGGATGTTGTCTCGCGTATACTGGCGGGTGCCACCTGCCGTTTTTTTGGGGTTGATGTTGTCAAACTCTTTCTCCCAAAAACGTAGCAGGGATACATTTACCGCGAAATGATCGGCTACTTCCTGAATGGAGTAGTAGAGTCGCTTCTCATCGAATTGGATCGGTTTTTTTCGTTTGCCCATAATTTTAGTTTTTCAGCAGTCAGCAGTCAGTGATAGTACTTCTCAAAAATACTGTTTTCCGGGAGAAAAGACAAATTTTTTTGTCGGCAGCATCAGGCATCAAATGCGAATTAATTGAATTGTTTGTAGAATTCAATTTTTGGCGAACTGCAAACCCGGGTTGTTGTGCGTATCATCACGGCGACCAGGGGCTGTCGTGGTTTTTGTTCATACACTTTGGGATACGAAGTTTTTCCCGTATTTTTGCAGTTTGTTTCAAATATAAGATAAAGCGCAAAGAAATTATTTGTATGATGACCTCCAAAGAGATTCGCCAGTCGTTTAAAGACTTCTTTCAGACGAAAGAACACCACATAGTGCCCTCGGCGCCGATGGTGATCAAGGATGACCCCACGCTGATGTTCACCAACGCCGGCATGAACCAGTTCAAAGATATAATCCTGGGAAATGCCCCGGTGAAATACCCGCGGGTAGCCGATTCGCAGAAATGCCTGCGTGTGAGCGGGAAACACAACGACCTGGAAGAGGTGGGACACGATACATACCACCACACCATGTTCGAGATGCTGGGTAACTGGTCTTTTGGTGACTACTTCAAAAAGGAGGCAATTGCCTGGGCATGGGAATACCTGACGGAGGTGCTCGCGCTGGACAAGGAACGTCTTTATGTTACTGTGTTCGAGGGTGCGGCCGATGAAAAACTGGAGCGGGACGATGAGGCAGCTTCCTACTGGGAGGCATACCTTCCCAAAGAGCGGATCATCAACGGAAACAAGAAGGATAATTTCTGGGAGATGGGTGATACCGGCCCCTGCGGCCCCTGCTCAGAGATTCACGTGGATATACGACCGGAAAGCGAACGGGCTGCAGTGGACGGACTCACCCTGGTGAATCAAAGTCATCCGCAGGTCATCGAGATATGGAACCTGGTCTTCATGCAGTATAACCGTAAGGCCGACGGTTCGCTGGAACCCCTTCCCGCAAGGGTAATCGATACCGGCATGGGATTCGAGCGCCTCTGCATGGCGGTGCAGGGTAAGCTGTCGAACTACGACACCGACTTGTTTCAACCGATCATTCAAAAGATAGGAGAAATCAGCAACGCCAGCTACGGCAATGATGTCAAAAAAGATATCGCCATGCGGGTCATTGCCGACCACCTGCGCACCATCGCTTTTTCCATCACCGACGGACAGCTGCCCTCGAACGCCAAGGCTGGCTACGTGATCCGCCGCATCCTGCGTCGGGCAGTACGTTATGGCTACACCTTCCTGGGTATGCACGAGTCGTTTATGTACCGCCTTATCCCCACACTGATTGATGTGATGGGGGAAGCTTATCCCGAACTGCATGCCCAGCAGACGCTGATCGGAAAAGTGATGAAGGAGGAGGAGGAATCTTTCCTGCGCACCCTGGAGACCGGCATCAAATTGCTGGAAAAAAATATGCCCACAAAAGAGGGGGGCGTGCTGAGCGGCGAGGTAGCCTTTCAGCTATACGATACGTTCGGGTTTCCGCTCGACCTGACCGAACTGATCCTCCGGGAACATGGCATGCAGGTGGATGTGGCCGCCTTCAATGCCGAGATGCAGCAACAGAAGGAACGTGCCCGCAATGCGGCTGCCGTGGAGACGGGCGACTGGACAAAGGTTCACGACGGAGAACCGGAATTCACCGGCTACGATGAGACAGAAAATGAGACCCGTATTCTCCGTTACCGTGAAGTAAAACAGAAAAACAGGAAATTTTACCAGATTGTCCTCTCCCGTTCTCCCTTCTATGCGGAGATGGGGGGACAGGTAGGCGACACGGGCTGGCTGATCACCGAGGAAGGCAACAAAATTGAGGTGTTCGATACCAAACGGGAGAATAACCTGGCTGTTCACCTGACCGACAAACTGCCGGAGAACACGGCGGGCATGCTTACTGTCAAAATCGACGCGGATAAAAGAACGGCAACCGAGTGCAACCACTCCGCTGCCCACCTGATGCACGAGGCGTTGCGTGAGGTGCTGGGAAAACACGTCGAACAAAAAGGATCCTATGTGTCTCCCGAGGTGCTGCGGTTCGACTTCTCCCATTTCCAGAAGATGACCCCCGAAGAGATTCGTGCGGTAGAGAGAGCGGTTACTGCCAAGATAAGGAGCAATTTCCCCATCGAGGAACATCGGCATGTGCCGGTTGAAGAGGCCAAAGCCCAGGGAGCGATGGCGCTTTTTGGGGAAAAGTATGGTGATGATGTGCGGACCGTGCGTTTTGGCTCCTCCATTGAACTTTGTGGCGGCACCCATATTTCTTCCACCGGGCGCATCGGCACCTTCCGCATTGTGAGCGAGAGTGCCATCTCGGCAGGTGTGCGACGCATTGAAGCCGTGACGGCAAAGGTGTGTGAGGATTATCTCTATGCGAAAGAAGATGCTTTGCTGGAGATCAGAAATATGCTCAACAATGTCCCCGACATCATGCAAGGGGTACACAGGCTCATTGCGGACAATGATGAAATGAAAAAGGAGCTGCAAGGCTATGTGAAAGAAAAAACTGTGCAGCTGAAACAGCGGATTGTTGAAAGAAAAGAACAGGTGAACGGCATCAATCTCTTCCGTGTGATGTTGCCCATAGGTGCCCCCGATGTGGTAAAAGATATCGCCTTTCAACTGAAAGGAGAGTTTCCGGAAAAGATGTTCTTCGTCGCTGGAACCGCCACAAACGATAAGCCCACCCTCACGGTCATGTTGAGCGACGACTTGGTCGCCGCGGGATTTCACGCCGGCAACATGGTGCGCGAAGCGGCCAAACTCATTCAGGGTGGCGGTGGGGGGCAACCTCATTTTGCGACAGCCGGCGGAAAAAATACCGACGGGCTGCCGGCAGCCGTGGAGGCGATTGTGAATCGGTTGAAGCAAGATGGATTACCGCTTATCTGAAAGCAAGGTAAGCTTCAGAACCTGTTCCCACAAGTGAGGGTGCTGCTTTCTGAACCGGGCTGTCTTGCGGTCTCGCAGGGCTGACTTCCACCATTTGCGCCAGTAGAGGGCAAAATAAAAAGTGGCCGGCATCACCAGGAAATAAACAAGCGACAGGAGCCAGTCTTTGGTCAGAGTGCCGAGGAGCAACGACTGAATCAAATCGAAAATAGGTATAAAGATCAGACCGGATGCATATCTCACAGAAGGAACAAACTGTTTATCCTTGAAGAGACTGAGCAGTTTTTTATTGATCAGCAGCGGGAAAAGTCCATTCAGGAATCCAAAAAGCATCAGCGGAGATGTAAGAACAAGCGCCTTAAAACGGATGAAAAGATTTAGATTACTCGACGTTACCCACAGTCGATCCTTTGTGGTGAGACCATGTGTCTGCAAAATATTGTAAGCTTCCCGGAATCCGGCTATGCGGGTATCGAATGCCGGGCGGTCATTTTGGTAAAGATCGTCCAAGCTTCGCACAATATGGAGCGATGATTGTAGGAACCCATCTTTTCTGTCGGAAAATTTATCTTTTGCAATTTTATCTCCATTCCAGTCGATGGCATGGCGGTATTCATTGTAAAATTCATCATTCCATATATCCACGACCATCGATTTCAAACTTTTCTCCAGTTCCAGTCGCAGCTGATTAGTAGCTAATCCCGGGTTTTTACCGTAGACTTCCTTGTATTTCGACACCTCGATGGGGGTACCAAAAGTCACATAGGCATCGGAAAGGAAGCCAGAGATGTCACGGTAATAGATTGATACGGGCACGATCTGGCTGTTGAGTTCAAAAGCACAGGAGGCCTCGGTGGGTAGCACGATGCGGGGTACAGCCTTTTGAACGGGGAGGAGTGACTGTTTCGGGTTGTGTCTTGCCTCGGGAAAGATGGCAATGGGATTGTTGTTCTTGAGAATCCTGGCGGCATTGTCGAAAATCTCGTTGTTCCGGTTCAGGTTATCCTTTCCGTCGCGTATCCTGAATACCGGGATGATGCGCATTCCACGGAGTATCCAAGCTACAAACTTCTGTTTGAAGATGTCGGCACGGGCTAGAAAAACGACCTGCTTCAGGGGGTATCCGGCATAGACCAGCATCAATGCGTCAAGCAGTGCGTTGCGGTGGTTGGGGGCAAAAATTACCGGTCGTTCTTTTGATACATTTTCCTTCCTTCCTGTAAAGACCAGTTTTCTGAAGTTCAGCCTCAAGGTTGTTTTGACCGGGATTTTTGCCAGTGTGTACCGAAAGTCGTAATGGTAAAGCATGCGTGAAAGCTTTTAGGATGTATTTTTTATTCGTTTGTTGCCGCGATTACCGGACGTCTTCTCCAGTAAAACGCCAGTATGAGCCCTGCCACGATGTGCCATACCCCCCACCAGGCAGCGACCATTGCCATACCCCCCAGTTGCAGTTCGGGAGGAAAAATCTTCGGGTTGAAGATCAGGGCGAGTCCCAATCCTGAATTTTGTATTCCTGTTTCAATGGAGATGGTTCTGCACGCAATTTCGTTTGCTTTACACATTTTGGGAAGGAGATATCCGGCAAGGAAAGCCAGGCCATTATGCAGCAGCACCAGCAGGAATATCAGGTGAATGTAATTGAGAAAAATATGGAAGTTACCTGCCAGTGCAGCCACGATAAAACCGATAAAGAAGATGACTGAAGTCATCTGGATGGGTTTGTCCATTCTTCTGGAGAATCTGGGAAACTTCATTCCCACAAAGATACCCAGAAGGACAGGGATGCCCAGAATCAGAAATACCGTGCGGAACATTTCTATCGGGTCAATGGAAATAGGAACCAGCAGCGGGGAGTGTTTGGCATACAGGCTGCCCCAGAAAGCAAAGTTCAATGGCGTCATGAAAAGACTTATGACTGTGGTGATTGTGGTTAGACTAACCGATAGGGTGACATTAGACTTTGAGATGGATGAAATGAGATTGGATACATTTCCGCCGGGACAGGCCGCAACCAGGATCATGCCCATCGCGACCGGCGTGGAGGGGCGGATAACCAATACGAGCAGGTAAGTAAGTGCAGGCAACAGGATATATTGTGAGACAACTCCAATCGCCACCGGTTTGGGGTGGGTGAACAGCGTTCGGAAGTGGTCGGGCTTGATGCTCAGGGCAACGCCGAACATGATAAAGGCAATGGCCAGGTTCATCAGGTTGACACTTTCCTGGTTGAAGTTCAACTGCACCTGATCGAGCTGCTCCATGTTCCCGAAAAGGGATAACAAGGGATTAAATTCCATCTGACTGTTTGATTTTTAAGCGGCAAAGTTACGAAAATTACCTATATTTGTAAATAAAAATGAATGCCCATGAGTGCTCCTCTCGCAGAACGGCTCAGGCCTCAGAATCTGGATGAATTTATCGGCCAGAAACATCTGGTCGGCAAGGGGGCTGTGTTGCGCCGGATGATTGATGCGGGGAGGATACCTTCCATCATCTTCTGGGGTCCTCCGGGCGTGGGAAAGACCACCCTTGCCCACATTATTGCCAATGCGGTAAACGCTCCTTTTTATAAGCTGAGTGCCATCAATTCCGGTGTGAAAGATGTAAGGGAGGTCATTGAGAAAGCAAAGAACAACCGTTTTTTTGAGACTGCGGCGCCCATCCTGTTTATTGATGAAATACACCGCTTCAGCAAGTCGCAGCAGGACTCGCTGCTAAATGCCGTGGAGACGGGCACCGTGACCCTCATCGGGGCTACCACCGAAAACCCTTCCTTTGAAGTCATACGACCCCTGCTATCGCGCTGTCAGGTCTACGTGCTTAAATCGCTTGAAAAGGGTGATCTGCAAGAGTTGTTGCATCGCGCGCTCACCGAAGACCTTATGCTGAAAGAGATAGAGATTGACCTGCAGGAGACCGACGCGCTGTTCCGCTTCTCGGGCGGTGATGCCCGCAAGCTCCTGAATATTCTGGAGCTGACGGTGCAGGCGGATGGCGACGGGAAGGTTGTGATCACCGACAAGACGGTGACAGAACGGCTTCAGGAGAATCCTGCGGCATACGACAAAGGAGGGGAGATGCATTACGACATCATCTCGGCCTTTATCAAATCGATCCGGGGAAGTGATCCGGATGCGGCCATCTACTGGCTTGCCCGGATGGTGGCCGGTGGCGAAGACCCCAAGTTTATTGCCCGGCGGTTGGTGATTTCTGCCGCGGAAGACATCGGCCTGGCCAACCCCAACGCCTTGCTGCTGGCCAACGCCTGCTTCGATACCCTGCAGAAGATCGGCTGGCCGGAAGGACGTATCGTGCTGGCAGAGACAACCATCTATCTTGCAGCATCACCCAAGAGTAATTCGGCCTATCTGGCCATCGACGCGGCCATTGCAAAAGTGGAACAGACGGGTAACCTGCCTGTCCCCTTGCATCTGCGGAATGCACCGACCGCCCTCATGAAGGAACTCGATTATGGCAAGGAGTACAAGTATGCGCACGACTATGAAAACAATTTTGTAAGGCAGGAGTACTTGCCCAAAGAATTAAAAGGCAGCCGGTTTTGGGAGGTACAGTCCAACCCTGCGGAGGCGAAGATGTATGAGTTGATGAAGAAGCTCTGGGGAGGTAAGAAATAATTAATACCAATCCATGCCGCGGTCGTACGGTGAGTTGCGTTGTTCATACTTCAGGTCTTGCAGGAGTGAAGAATTGGCGCGGATGGTAAAATTGTATGATTTATACGGGCCAATGGGGATGAAGCTGGCCGACATGCTCCAGCAGTGCAGGTTTCGCGTAAGGGTACAGTTGATGTTCGTGAATTTCTTCAGATCAAAATTGTAATCGGTGTTGAAAGTGAAGTTCCAGTTCTTGGTCGGCTGGAGCGAACCACTCAGTCCGAAGTTGTGGGTCAGCTTCCCTTTGTACTCCAGTCGTTCCTTATCGAACTCGCCATAACCATAACGCAATGAATAGTTGAAAGAGATATTCCAGTTCACCGGATTCTTCAGGTAGCCGTCGCTGTCGAACTCCCCAGCAGTGTCATCGGGTTGTTCCTGTGCATTGCCCTGTTGTGCCGACTCGTAAGGATTTCCTCCCATGGTGCCATCGTCGGGCAGTTGATTCTTCGGGTCCGTACTGTCACCTTCTTTACCCTCCTTTTCACCGCGGGAAAATAATTTCTTAAACGTATCCTGATTCAGGGAATAGGAGAAGGAAGTTCCTGTATTCATCAGTTTTCCGAATCCTTTGCCGTTCAGTATCCTGAGCTTATCTACCGGTCGCGGGGTTCCGTTTTTATCCAGTTGATAGAGATAGGGATCCCAGGTTGCATTCAGGCTGAGGGTATATGATTTGGAAAGCTTCAGACGGATATTTGAGTTGATCATGCTCCATTTCATGGAGTCGGCCATCATGTTATAATTGAAGCTGATGCCCAGGTCGTCGATCAGGCTGACCTTCCGTACGCCGGTGGAGTCCTTATCGCTCCTGATTTTCATTTCAAGGTTATTTTTGAAATCAAAGCCGATGCTTCCGCTTTGTCCGGAGGGAGCCGTCCCGAACATCATGGAGGAGTAGGGGGAATAGGTATATTCCACATCATCACCGTATTCGTTTTTGTAGGTGTAGGTCTCGTAAAAGTTGTATTTGGGATCGCTGAAATCGGGTCTGTAATTCAGGCTGATGCTTGGAGAGAAGACGTGGCGGATGGCCTGTACTTTGTCACCAAATATCTTCCAGGGGGTATACATGCCGTATAATTTTGTCTGGGCACTGAGCGAGGTGCTGTAGTCGTATATCCGTTTGAATCCGTATACGGTGTCGATCGGAACGTTTCTTTTGGCAACAGGGTCCCATGCCTGCATGTGGGCGCCGGTGTACCAGCGTTCGGTATAATTGATGGAAGGCGAAAGCTGTATGTAATCAAACAGTGTGAAGGTGGCGCTGACCGGAATGCTGTGGCGCATGCCGTTGGTCCAGTCGCGTACAAGGTTTGCATTCAGAAACTTGTCTTCCTTCGTCGTGATTGAGTTGCGAAACTCACCGGAGTAGCTTACGGATATCTTCTCATACCACCGCTCTTCACCCACCATATCCTTTCTTTTGAAGGGGTTGATGCGACTCATGGTGAGGGAGACGTTGGGCAGTGTGGCGGCAATGGTGGAGTCACGCGATACCTGGTTGATGTTCATCGTAGCCGACATGCTCCAGGGTGAGTCGGGAAAACGCTGTGTGAGGTTCACGCTCGAGCTCTTGGTATTGTTGGATGCCTCCCGTGAGTAGAGGCGGCTCAGATCGCGGTGGTTGTTCCGGCTGGTGGAGAAGTTGACGCTTGCTGAGAGGGTGCGGTACATGTTGGCTTTGGGGTCCTGGGAATGGGTCCAGTTGATGCGCAGGTCCTTTGCTACCGAATAGGCTTCCGGCACCACCTCTTTCAATTCCTTCTCCCCGGTGACGGTGCTCAGATAGTATACATTGAAGTTTCCTGAATATTTATACCGTTTGCGGTAGTTGGATCGTGCTCCGGCTCCCCATGATCCTTTTGTGTAGATCTCACCGGTCACGGAGAGGTCGATGTAATCGCTCAGCGCAAAATAATAACCGCCATTCTGGAGGTAGAACCCGCGGGTCATCTCATCGCCGTAACTGGGCATGATGATTCCCGATGAGTAGGATTTGGTGAATGGGAAAAAGGCGAAGGGGAGGACCACTGGAAACAAGGGTACATCGGCCACTACGAGCCATGCCGGGCCGGTCACCACATCCTTCTCGGGGCGTACCTTGGCTCTCGACAGGTTCAGGTAAAAGTGAGGGTGATCATGCCTGTCGCAGGTGGTGTATTTTGCGTTCCGCATGTAAAAAGAGTTGTCGGCATTCATCTTTGCCTCATTGGCTACGATGTTTCCTTCACCCTGCTGTGTGACGACGTGATGGATGAATGCTTTCCGTGTTTCGAAGTTGTAACGGACCTTCTTCATCTCGTACTCCGTACCTCCTTCTGAAAAGACCGGCAGACCGAATTCCTTACCCACCGAATCCACGCCAAAGGTGGAGGAAATAACGCTGCTGTCCATATCCATGGTAATGTATTCTCCCTTGATGCCCATTTCACCATACTTGATGTCGGCATCACCATAGAGGTATCCCATGTTGTCGCTGGTAAATATCATGGAGTCTTGTGCCGTGTAGTAGACGGCAGCTTTCAGGGTCTGGTCCTCCATCGACAGACTGTCTTGCTTGCTGACGGACAAACTGTCTTGTCTGGCGAGGGATAAGGAATCGGGTGTCTTGGTCAAGAGCGTATCGGTTTTTGCGGCAACCGAAGCGGTATCGGAAGGTGTCTGCTCCGCCCGAGAAACATCCGCCGGGGTGATGGTTGTATCGGGCACGGCAACATCAGCTGTCTCCGTGTTGTGCAATGAATCAGCCAATGCGGAACTTTGCCTCATTTGTTTCGTCGCTTCAGTAGCCTTTCGGACAGAAGAGCATTGCAATGAGATTATCAGGACGAAAAGCAGAAATATGAAACGGTAAAGTTGCCTCATGCGGAAATTGCAGCCTGCGTATGGTTTTTACACACAAAACTACGCAATAATGAATGATTTCACCGCAAAATTAATAAAAAGAAACTTAAGTCAGATTGATTAAGGTTTTTTTAAACAGATTATAGTCGTTCTCGAGTGGATAGGTTTGTTTTTCGTGTTGCATAAAGGCAGCCAGACCGTTTGGTATCTGCAACGAGGAACCGATGCATGCTTCCACAGTTTCTTTGAATTTTGCAGGATGGGCGGTTGCAAGGAAAATACCTGTTTCGCCCTGTTGCAAACTCTCTTTCAGTGCCATGTAGGCACAGGCGCCATGCGGGTCGAGCAGGTAGCCTGCTTTCAGATTTACCTCCCGGATGGTCTGTTTTATTTCCTCGTCGGTATATCTGTATGCGGAGATATCTCCTGTAATGGCTTCGTGAGCATGGCCATACAGATCAAGGATACGGTCGAAGTTGCTTGGGGCACCCACGTCCATGGCATTGGCCACGGTCTGCACCGATGCTCTCGGGGAGTAATTTCCCGTCTGCAGATACTCCCTGAAGACATCATTCCGGTTGTTGGCAGCGATAAAGCGTTTCACCGGCAGACCCATTCTTTTGGCAAAAAGGCCGGCAGTCAGGTTGCCCAGGTTGCCACTTGGCACGGAAAAGACAACCTCTCCGGCAACAGCCTGTCTGATCAGTTGCGCGTAAGCATGGAAGTAATAAAATGACTGGGGCAGGAACCGCGCCACGTTGATGGAGTTGGCCGAGGTGAGGTTTAACTGACTGTTCAGGCTGTGATCCATAAATGCCGACTTTACCAGTGCCTGGCAATCATCGAAAGTACCGTCTACTTCCAGCGCCACAATATTTTGTCCCAGCGTGGTAAACTGAGCCTCCTGTATGTCACTTACTTTTCCCGAGGGATAAAGTACGAAGACCTGAATTCCTTCCACACCCAGGAAGCCATTTGCCACGGCACTGCCGGTATCACCCGAGGTGGCTACCAGCACCTTCACATCCTGCTGTCCCTCTTCCTTCACGAAGTGGGATAGCATGCGCGCCATAAACCGGGCGCCCACATCCTTGAAGGCGAAGGTGGGTCCATGGAACAGTTCCAGCACATAAATACCCTCTTCAATTTTTTTCAGTGGGATATCGAAACTGAGCGTGTCGGTGACAATCTCATCCAGCCGTTCTTTTGGAATGTCTCCGCCGAAGAAGGCCTCCGCGACTGTTTTGGCGATATCCGGCAAGCTGAGATCGGCCATCTTCGCATAAAAGTCTGCAGGTAGTTGTTGTATTCTTTCGGGCATATAGAGTCCCCTGTCCGGTGCAAGCCCCTTCACCACCGCTTCCTGCAGTGAAACGGAGGGGGCTTTTTTATTTGTACTGTAGTATTGCATGTTGTCAGGATTCAGCTGTCAGCTTTTTTTGTGAAATGTTTTTGGCTTTCAGCGGTCGGTGATCAGCGATTGACTGAATTATTTTGAAAATATTGTTTTCATGAGTTCGTTTTCTTTCCGTAAACCAAAACTTCCTTCCCGTGCGGCAAACTCGTCATAGGTCTGCACGCTGTCGGGCTCTATTCCTTTGTGCCAGATCAGAAAGGGGATGGCATCGCGGGTGTGGGTACGGATGGCGCAGGGAGTGGGGTGATCGGGCAGGATGGTGATGGTGACCGGCACGTCCCAGGTGAGAGTCTCCTCGTAAATGGTCTTCACGATACGGGCATCGAGGTACTCAATTGTTTTCACCTTCAATGGTACGTCGCCTTCATGGCCCGCTTCATCGCTGGCCTCAATGTGGAGGTAGACGAAATCTTTTTCCTTCAACGCATCGAGTGCCGCCCTTGCTTTGCCCTCGTAGTTTGTGTCGTAGAGGCCGGTAGCTCCCTCGACCATGATCACCTCCAGTCCGGCATATACGCCGATGCCCCGGATCAGGTCTACTGCCGAGATCACTGCTCCGCTCTTGATAGGATAGAGTTCACTGAGTGGTTTCATCTGTGGACGATAACCGGGTGACCAGGGCCAGATGCTGTTGGCCGGATCTTTTCCCGTTGCTGTTCTTTTTCTGTTGATGGGATGATCGCGCAGCAACTCCTGCGAGGCGAGAATCAGCTTGTTCAAAGCATCGGCCGTAGCTGTGGCTTCTGCATGGTCTGGTTGAATGAGATGCGGGCGGAATGGCTGTTCCGGAATGTCATGGGGTGGTGTGCAGTGCAATCGCTTGTCGCCACCTTTCATTTTCAACAGATGCCGGTAAGATACGCCGGGGTGAAAGCTGAAGAGATCGTTTCCCAGTTCCTTTTCCAGATATCGGATCAGTTCCGCCGCTTCCGGGCTGGAGATATGTCCTGCCGAATGGTTTTTAAGTCGGTCGCCCTCAATGCATACCAGGTTGCAGCGCATGGCCATCTCTCCCGGCAGGATGTCCACACCCATGCTGGCTGCTTCCAGTACGCCCCGTCCTTCATATACCGAAGGAACATCGTATCCCAGTACCGAGAGGTTGGCAATCTCGCTCCCTGGTGCAAAACCATCGGGAACCGTGTTCAACAGGCCGCTTCTTCCTTTTTGGGCGAGCAAATCCATGTAGGGGGTGTGGGCCACTTGCATAGGTGTTTTGTTCCCCAGTGAGGCAATGGGCTCATCTGCCATGCCGTCGCCCAGGATGATGATATTTTTTGGTGTCATGTTATCGGATGTTAGCGATGGAGATGATGTCTGAAAAGACCCCTGCGGCGGTGACCGTGGCGCCGGCGCCGTAGCCCTTGATGACCATCGGGTATTCGTTGTAGCGCTCGGTGGTGATCATGATGATGTTGTTGCTCCCTTCCAGGTCGTAGAAAGGATGTCCCTGTTCCACTTCGCGCAGTCCCACTTCACATGCACCATTGTCATAGGAAGCCACGAAACGCAGTTTCTTGCCATCTTTGGCCAGCTCCTTGCGGCGTTCTTCAAATGAAGAGTCGAGTTCTGAGATGGTCTGCCAGAATTCATCGAGCGAGCCTTCAAAATATTTCTGGGGTACAAACAGCTTTTTATGTACGTCGGACTGGTTCACACGGGCGCCTGCTTCCCGCGAGAGGATTACCAGCTTGCGGGTCACATCGAGGCCGCTGAGGTCGATTCTCGGATCGGGCTCGGCAAACTGGGCTTCCACAGCCATCTTGACAGCCTTGCTGAAAGGAATCTCCGCATCCAGCGTATTGAAAATAAAATTCAATGTTCCTGAGAGGACGGCTTCAAGTTTTACGATCCTGTCTCCCGAGTTGATCAACGAATTCATCGTGTTGATGATCGGCAGCCCGGCACCTACGTTTGTTTCGAAGAGGAACTTCACGCCTGCTTTCCGGGCTGTTTCTTTCAGGTGACGATAGTTCTCATAATCGGAGGAAGCGGCAATCTTGTTGGCCGTGACCACGGAAATATTCCGTGCCATTAGCTCATCGTACAGCGCGGCAATGTGGGGGCTTGCGGTGCAGTCGACCACCACCGAATTGAAAATATTCATCTTCAGGATCTCGTCACGGATCAGATCGGGAGAACTCTTCTGGCCGTTTGTCATCAGATTCTCAAAGTATCCTTCAAGCGGGATACCCTCTCTGGCGAACAGGGCTTTGCGTCCGTTGGCAATCCCCACGATATTGATCCTGAGCTTATTTTGTTCCTTGAGCGTGCTTTGTTGCTGCCTGATTTGTTCCAGCAGCTTTCCACCCACTGTTCCGATGCCAATCACAAACAGGTTCAGCTCCTGGTATGGCGACAGGAAGAAGGAGTCGTGGATCACGTTGAGTGATTTCTTCAGATCGGAACGGGCAATTACACAGGAGATATTGGTTTCGCCGGCTCCCTGTGCGAGGGCAATCACGCTGATACCGTTTCTTCCCAGGGCGCCGAAAAACTTGCCGGCAATACCGGGTACATGTTTCATGTTTTGTCCCACGATGGCGATGGTGGCCAGGTCATACTCGACCATGATCTCGTTGATGCTGCCCATGGCGATCTCGTGGGCGAACTCCTTGTTGAGTACTTTTTGCGACAACGCTGCATCCTGTGAGCGGACGCCGATGGAGGTACTGTTTTCGGAAGAAGCCTGGGAGACAATAAAAACGCTGATACCGTTATCTGCGAGTGCGGAGAAGATTCTTTTGTTTACGCCGATGACGCCCACCATGCCCAGTCCCTGAATGGTAATCAGTGCCGTGTCGTTGATGGAGGAGATGCCTTTGATGATCTTTCCGTTGCGGGTGGGCTTGATGTCGCGTATGCGTGTTCCCTTCTCTTCCGGATGAAACGTATTCCTGACATAGATGGGGATATTCTTGTGATAAACGGGGAAGATGGTGGGGGGATAGATCACCTTTGCCCCGAAGTTGGATAGTTCAATGGCTTCCGTAAAAGACAACTCATCGATCACGTAGGCAGAATTGATGATCTTTGGGTCGGCAGTCATAAACCCGTTCACATCGGTCCATATCTCCAGTACCGTGGCATCGAGTGCGGCGGCAATGATGGCAGCGGTGTAGTCCGAGCCGCCGCGGCCCAGGTTGGTGATGTCGTTGTTTTCACAACTCGATGAGATGAAGCCCGGCACGACCGCCACATGGGGTGGTGGCATCTCGGAAAAAGTCTTTCTGATCAGTTCGTTGGAACGTGCCAGATCGGGTATGTGGCTGTGGAATTGCTTGTTTGTCTTGATGAATTGTGTGGCGTCATACAATTGGGCGCCTTTGATGACCTTGCCGACAATGAATGAGGAGAGCCTTTCCCCGTAACTCACAATCTTGTCGGATGTTTTTTGGGAGAGATCGCCTATCAGGAAAACGCCGCGCAGGATATTACGCAGATCATCGAACAGCAGTTGCGTTTTTTGCACCACCTCCTGTTTATCGGCGGGTGAGGTAATCAACTTTTCGATGATCTCCTCATGGCGGGCAATAATTTCGTCCAACAGCGGTTTGTATCCTGAGTTGTTGTTGCGCGCAAAATCGGCAGCCAGAAGAAGACGATCTGTGACACCGTTTAGTGCTGAAACTACCACGATAACGGGCTCCTGTTCATTTTCAACAATGCTCTTCACCAACTGTAGACTTTCGGGACTTCCCACGGAGGTACCTCCGAATTTCATCACTTTCATCGTGTATGAATATAATTTAACCGTGCTAAAACGGCGTGAAATAAAAAATGTGAATTGTAGGTCGCAAACCGGTCGGTTTGCAAGAGGCAAGCAACGCTGCCGTTCGGATGTGAAAATTTACATAACCCCCCAAGGGGTCATGGTCATTGTAGTAGTGAAGTATGTTGAATACAATCTCTGCATTTCGAACATCTTTGATGTAAATTTGATGCAAAGATAGCGGAATAATTGATAAAGTGAAATAAAAACTAAAAAAAAGAGCTCGTCTGTTTGACTTCGAGCTCCTTTCTAAATAATCATTTTCCAGATGACCGGCCCGTAGTACTTATTTTATTGTATTCCGGTTAGCAATAGGAGCTATAATCCAACTATGGACGTAACATGTCTGTTTTACCTGTTTGAAACGCTATTGCCGAACAGAACTGCGTTCACGAAAGTGCGTGTTGTGGCGTCCCATATTCCGCGGAACAGCGGATCCTCCACGAAAAGAATCACGTTTCCCCTGTCTGATCTGTTGACCGATATGGAGGTGGATCCTTTTATTTTTTCCAGTTGTTCCCCCGGGATGTAACCGTTCAACAGCGGGTCGTCACTGTATAAGGATACCGAATTTTCCGAGTGAGCCAGGAAGAAGCGATTTTCTCTTGCCACCGGTAGATGGGGGCTGGTGAGTCCAAAGGCCAGTGGATGTTCCAGATCAATGCGGGTTTGAAATACCGATGTGGGAAGTTGCTCTCTCAGCCGGGATCCGGGTTGCCGTTTTTCACCCGATGTAATGCTATCAACTGAATTTACAATCTTTTCGGAAGACAATTTCGCATTCACAGCCCATCGGGAGGCGCGGTTCACGGTGATCAGTGTCCCTCCGTTTCTGATCCAGTAATTCAGTTCCTCCAATTGCCTTTCACCCAGGAAGTCGTAGTTACCGCTCACAAAGATGATCCGGTTGAATTCATGAAGAGGCACCCGGGCGAGGTTGTCACTGTCGATCCGCGTGAGGGGATACCGAAGCTGCTGATCGAACAGATGCCACACTTCGCCTGCTTCGGTGGAGGAGATATCGCCGCCGGTGACGACCAGCACCTTCGGTTTTTCCACCATGCTGAAAGCACTACTACCCAGGTCGACCCCCCGCACATTGAGCCCGGTGGTGACCGGGATGATTTCCACCTTCGCCTGCTCACCCGCCTTTCTGAGAATTTCATGCAGTTCCCGGGAACTGATTGGCTGGTTGCTGACCGGAATAAGCAGGCTGCCATAGGAGAAGTCGTGCTCACCCGCTTCAGTTTTCACTGAAAATGGTTTGGAGGCGGTTTTAATGAGAATATTATTTTCCAGCAATGTAAAGAGTAGGGATTGACTTCCTGAATTACGGTAGTCGACCAGGTAGGCATAAGGTGATTCCTGCAGGGTGGGGAGCGTGGGATCCGGCACCTCCGTTATCCGGTTGCCCCGTCTGGCGGAGGAAGTTTCCCCATAGGAAAGCCCCGTGGAAAAGACCACCGAGAATCCTGCTCCGTAGCCTAGTTTGTCGGCAATCTCATCGGCATAATCTTTTTTGTTGTCAAATATGATTCCCACCAGCGCGCTATTGGCCTGCCCTGCAGGAATAATATATGATTTGCCGCGTTCATAAAGCAGGCTGTCGATCACGAGGTCTGCGTTGTTTTCATACACCTCCAGCCGGTGGGCGAGCAGCAGTCCGATAAACTTGTTCAGACGGGAACGGTCGTGGCTATCGCCTACCACATAAGCCCTCGCTGCTTCCCTCCCGGTTGCCGGCTGGAAAAACTCCTGCTGCAGATCGAACAGCGCCTCCCTGTTCGCAAGCGCAGCCTCCACAGTAGCGAGTGTCGTAACCAGTTGGTTGCGTATGGTAAAGGGGTAGGTCACCAGCCCGTTTTCCGATTCCTGTTGTATTCCTCTCGATGAACCCTGCTCGAAGAGGATTCCCACACCGCCGTTGTAATCGGGATAAGTGGATCCGAAGTTGGGATTTTTGTTGTCGTACGACTCTTTCGTGTAATAAAATGAACCGATCCTGTCGAGTGCCTTCGCGTAATAATCGGCAAAGAGGCGGTTCAGTTTGTAATTGGATTGTGGCACAAAGCGGCTCTCATTCCCCTCAGGGTCGGTCGGCTCAAAGAAGAAAGAGGAGTTGGTACCCATCTCGTGATGGTCGGCCTGTACATGGGGCAGCCATTTCTGATAAAGCGCTACCCGTGCCCTGCTTTCGGGATGTACGAGGTTCACCCAGTCGCGGTTCAGGTCGAACCAGTAGTGGTTCCCCCGCCCCCGCGGCCAACCCTCGGTATGTTCCCGGTCATAGGGGGAGGTGTTGTGTCCGTTCAGGCTGACGTTTGCATTGATCCAGGAGGCAAACCGTTCCAGCCCGTCGGGATTCCGTACCGGATCGATAAACCAGATGCCCTCCTCCAGTTGTCTCTCCACCTCATTTCCCCGGGCGGCGGTGAAGTAGTAGGCTGTCAGCAGGGCAGCATCGGCAGAGGAGCTTTCGTTGCCATGTACCGCGTTGCCCAGGAAAATAATTAGCGGGGTGTCGGGCCTTTCACCTTTCCGCGCTCCTTCGCGAGACGCCCTGTATCGGTCGAAGTTGCGAATATTCTCGGGAGAAGAGGCCACCAGTACATATAATTTCCGGTTCTCATGCGTTCTTCCGATCTCCAGCAGGGTTGTCCTGTCGGAGAGTTCGTTGAGCCGCTCGTAATAGGCGTTGATACGACTGTGTTCGCTTATCCGGCTCCCGATGGGATATCCAAGGAACTCTTCCGGCGTAGGGATGGCGGAGTCGAAGGTGATATGGGGGGAGAAATAATAATCCAGTCCTTCGGCTCTTAGTGGTGCTTCTGAAAAAAATAACAAAAGTGCCACAATCAGAATAATCTGCTTCATGATCTCTGTTGATTTTTAATTGAGTAACTCTTCCAGTGTTTTGTGCAGGTCTTCCCCTTTCAGGTTTTTTGCAACGATGATGCCATGCTCATCAATCAGGAAATTTGCCGGGATGGCCCTTACACCGTAAAGTTTTGCCGGTCCGCTATCCCACAGCTGCAGGTCGGACACCTGTGTCCATGTCAGGCTGTCTTTTTCGATCGCTGCCAGCCAGCTTTCCCTGTCGCGGTCGAGTGATACGGCGAAGATATCAAAACCTTTGTCTTTATATTTCTGATAAGCGCTGACGATATTGGGGTTCTCCCTGCGGCAGGGTCCGCACCAGGAGGCCCAGAAATCAAGGAACAGGTATTTGTTTTTGCCGATGTGGTCAGAGAAATTAACTGCTGTACCCTCGCTGTTGTTTACCCTGAAGTAGGGGGCAGGATTGCCGACTGCTACTTCTTCGAGCGTGGGTATCAGCTCCTCCAGCTGTTGAACGTAGGGTGTATTCCATAGTGAGCTGTCGAGCAGTTGAATGTTATATCTGATTTCATCGGGCGACAAACGGTAGGAGAAGTCGCGATACAGGGCGTAGGCCGAAACCAGGGAGGCTGGATGCTGTTGTATAAAGGAGTCTATGGCAACGGAACGTTGTTCCTTGTAGGCTGCATACAGATCGTGCAGCTCCGAACCCGTTATCTTCGAATTGCGGTAGTTGCGCGATGAATCAAGGGCAACGGTTGCCGGATTTTCATCGAAGAAAACCAGAAAGGAGCCTTTCAGCGTATCGAGTGACAAACCATATATTTCCGGGAGTTCCACATTTTTGGAAAAGCTGAATTGGCCATTCACAATTTCTGCGGAGTCAATGACGAAGAAAAACTTGTTGCGGAACTTCTGTAAGTAGACCGTTCCGGATTCAACTCCCTCCGTGTGGCCTGTAACGTTCAGATTGTTTTTGTCGTTGCAGGAGAATGCTACAAATGCTGTTACCAGGAATAATAAATACTTTTTCATATGATTTTTTTATTATGGTGTATGGAATTCGCGGTAATCATGTTCTTGGGTATAACTGTTTACCTGCTCGTTTCATACGATTTTATAAATTAGGGTTGTTATTGATTTCATTCAGTGGAATAGGGAAAAGAAAATATTTACTGTTGGGTACAAGCGGGGAGCCGTCGGGAAAAGTGGTAAACCAGTGTCCCCGCACTGCGACTGTATTGTTCTCATCATCGACAAATGTTTCTGTCGACTCCCGCCGTACCGGTGCGGTCTGTAAACGTAGGATGTCATACAGTCTGAACCCTTCGCCCCATAATTCGCGACGTCGTTCCAGCAATATCTCCTCCAGGATACGCTCCTTATTGAAGTCTGCGGGAGAGAGGTCGGCCAGATTCCTGTTTCGGCGCAGTTCATTCAATGTCTCAACTGCCCCGGTCAGGTTATTCAATCTTGCTTTGCTTTCGGCTTCAATCAGGATCATTTCTGCTGCACGCATCAAGACAATATGCCCGTCGTGATGAGGATATTTGTTTCTGAATTTTTTGTTCCTGTAGTGGCTGTATAACGCTTCATTGGGTTGTGTCGCTACTTCAAGAAGCGATTTGCGGATATCACCATCTTCAAAGATTTGAACATACCAGGGATCAGGCATGATGCTGTTATATCCATAATAGAGATTGGTGCCATTGGCATTGGTGGTGTACGGGGTTGTTTCGATATAGGCCAGGTAGGAGGCTCCTCCTCTATTTTGGGTCTGTGTCTGTGGATGTCCCCATATCCATTCCGGGTTACTCACATCATTGAAACCTTCGGTATATTGTTCCGGTGTCATCACCGGGTAGCCGGTGCGTGCTCTTTCTGCATATTCAGCCGCCAGTTCCCATTCACCCAATGTCTGGTAGACACGGGCAAATAGTCCCCGTACCACGTTCAGGTCGGGTCTGTTTTTTACCGTTCGTTCAAACCCGGACAACAACTTCTCAGCCTCAGTTAAATCATCCAGGATCACCTCATATACCTCGCTGACCGATGAAAGCGGATTGGGTTCTGTTGCCGGCGTCGTGGGGTGTATATATACCGGGATTGCTTTCGCATTGGGATCCTTCGCATAGGTAAACTGGTACTGGCGTACCAGATTGAAGTAGTTGTATGCCCGCAAGGCGTATGCCTGGCCTTTGAGATGTTTTAGACGCTGACTGCTTTCCTCTTTGATCTCAATATGGGCAATGATGTTGTTGGCATGATCGATGGATGTATATTGCAATGTCCAGAAAAAGAGTGCACGGCGGGTGGTGTTGTCAAACGGGTCGCGGTAGGGGTAAGAGTCACGGTATCCATACCGTCCGTCACGGGCAAAAGCATCCTCACCCATTACCTCGTGAGTAAGAAAAATAGTCGGTAATCCCGGGTTGTCCTGTGAAGTACTGTTTTCCATCAGATAACGGATGGCTCCGTTAATGAAGGCGTCGATGTTGTTCTCGGAGGAGAAAACCTCCTGGGTGGTGATCTGGGTTGCTGGTGAAGTCTCAAAGAAACTGTCGTTGCAGGATAGAACCAAAACCCCTGTGATCAGCAGATATATTGTTTGTATTTTCATTTTTTTTTGTTGTAATAGTTAGAATGATACATTCACTCCCAATGTATATGATTTCTGCGCCGGGTAACGGTAGAATGTTGATCCTGAAACGGTCTGTTCAGGGTCCAATCCTTTATGTTCGTAGAAAGTTAAAATATTTTCTCCTGTAAGGGACAATCTGATATCGGTCAGATTCCAGCCTGCAACCAACTTTTGAGGCAGCGCGTAGGAGAGCGAGAGATTCTTGAGTCGTGCATAGGTGGCGCTATACAAAAACCTTGTTGAGGGGATCGTATTCCAGGCGTCCGACACATAGGAGAGTCGCGGGAAGTCGGTATCCCTGTTTTCCGGAGTCCAGCGTGTTATTGCCTCCTTCGACCAGTTTCTTCCCGGGGCATATCCCAGGTGCATGATCATTGGCTGATCCCCGTCGAAAATCTTACCCCCTATACTATAAGCGAGGAGAAACGACAACTCAAGGCCTTTGAAGGATAAATTGTTGTTTAACCCTCCATAGAGGTCGGGCAGTGAACTACCCTGAAAATAGGGTGTTGCTTCGGTTTGATTTTCGGTTGTCGTCCGGCCGGTGATGTTCCCGCTTTCATCCACGACATCCTTATACCAGGTCGCTTTACCATTTTCAGGATTGACTCCCGCCCACTCCTTGATGTAAAAATCATATACAGAACCTCCTTCTACCATCTTCTTGGTGTTACCATACTGCCCGATTGATCCGGTTAGAATTTCCTCCTGGGGTAACTTTGTGATCCTGTTGGTATAGTGACCGAAGTTGAGGGTGATATCCCAGTTGAAATATTTGTTCCTGACAGGGGTGGCAGTTATCTGTCCGTCAATCCCCCTGTTGCTCAGGGAGCCGATGTTTGCGTTGATACCACTGTAGCCTGTGGATGGAGAGAGCGGTCTCTGGAAAAGCAGATCTTTCGATTGCCTGTTGTATAGATCCAATTGGGCAATCAGCCGGTTATCAAACAGGGAGATGTCTACTCCCACATTGAAATTCAGGTTAGTCTCCCACTTCAGGTTGGGAGTCGGCAGGTCAGAAGGCAGCAGGCCCAGCAAATCGAGGCTGTTATAGATTTCGTAGAATCCGCCATAGGCATAATTTCCGACATTGTCGTTGCCCTGGGCACCATAGCTAAACCGCAGATTCAGATTGTCAATATCCCGTACGTCCTGCAGGAAATCTTCCTTCTTCAGGTTCCAGGCTGTTCCTACCGACCAGAAGTTGCCCCATCGGGACTCCTTGCTGAATCGCGAAGAACCGTCGCGTCTGAAGCTGGCCGAGAGATGGTAGCGGTCGAGATATCCATAATCCACTTTGCTCAGCCAGCTTGCGAGGCGGTAGTTGTCGGAACTTCCAAAGAAGGTGCCGCTCGTGGAACCGGCCGAAGGTTCTGTCTTACCCAGGACCTGGAACCCGGTTCGGCTGCCGGACAGGGAGGAGGTATTGTTCACGTAAACCTCGGGCCCTGCCAACAGATTCAGGGAGTGTGATTTATTCGGGTTGAAGGTATAGTCGATAAAACTGTTCACCGTGTAGTTGAGTGTCCTGCTTGCACTTCTACTGGCCGTGCCGGCACCTTCGGAGATTACGCCAGTGCTGTAATATGAGTGTGAGTAAGCATGTGAGCTGCCTGTCCGGTAATCAATGCTTGCGGTGGTTCGTAACAACAGCCCTTGCAGAAAGGTAATGTTCAGGTTGGTGCTGAGCAGGGCCGCTTCCGTCTTGCTGCCCGAAATGGCGTGTTCTGCATTTCCGAGAATATTCACCCCGCTGGCTGCGGTGGTAGGACGCCACACGCCATAGTCCCACTTTTTATTTCCGTTTTCATCCAATGCATAGCTACCATCCGGATTGCGTTCATATACCGGGTAAATATTCGAGATAAGCCGTTGGAAATTGGCAAAGTTTCCCTGGCTGCTGTCGCTTTGAGAGGGTGCTTTTTGGTAGCTGGAGGAGAGCGATGCATTTGCACCGATGTCGAACCATTGGTTGACTTTTGACTGGATGTTGGTTCGAAAGTTAAAGCGCTCAAAATCAGATGTCCGTATCCATCCCTCCTCGTTCAGATAGCCACCGGAAAAGAAATAACGGGTATGGGCACTCCCTCCTGCGATGCTTAAATCGTACTGCTGACGGATGCCGGTTCGTGAGATCGCTTTACCCCAGTCGTCGTTCCACAACGGAATCGCTCCGGACGCTAACCTACCGTCTGTTCCTACAGGCTTCGGGTATTGGGGACCGTAAATATTTACCTTGAGTGCACCATCCACAAGATAATCGGTTGCATATTGAGCCGCTTCCGCAGCTGTTTTGCCCTGATCGACCCGGGTGTTGCGGATTGCCTCCCACTGCAATTCATAATATTCATTTGGCGAGAGGTATTCATAATCTTTCACAGCGCGGCCGGTGAATCCGACACTGGCTGATAAGCTGACCTGTGGCTTTGCATTCAGATTTCCCGATTTGGTGGTGATGACGATCACGCCATTGGCACCTCTTGATCCGTAGAGGGCGCTTGCAGAAGCATCTTTCAGGATGGAAATTGACTGAATATCTTTGCCGCTAATCTGGTTGGGATTTGCTCCGGGTATACCATCCACCACATAGAGTGGAGCCGTGGAAGCGTTCACCGATCCGATCCCTCTGACAAAGAGCGAGGCGTCGCTACCCGGTTGCCCTGCGGTAGCAATGGATTGAAGCCCTGGTACTGTTCCCTGCAATGCTTTTCCGATAGAGGTAATCTCTAACTTCTCCAGCGCTCGGGCTCCTACCACCGCGACAGACCCGGTGTATCGTGATTTCTTTGCGGTGCCATACCCTACGACCACCACCTCATCGAGGTAATTCACATCTTCGGTGAGGGTGATGTTTACCGGAACGTTTGCTTCGTATACATAAACCTCCTCGGTCTTGAATCCCAGGAAGGTGATGGTCAAGATTACCGGTAGCGGCTGTTCGGTGGCGAGACTGAACGCTCCGTTCACATCGGTGATGGTGCCGCTGGCGGTGGATTCGACATAAACCGTGACTCCCGGTATGGGCTGTTTGGCCCTGTCCACAACCGTGCCGCGAATAGTCTGCTGCGCAATAGCACTGAGTGAAAAGAAGAGGAGAAAAGAAACAAAAAGAGGTTTATTCTGAAAGAAATGTGATATATTTGTCATATTCTAAGCTTTTTAGAAGTAAGCGCTCCCTCATCCGACTGCAATTGGTTCCTGGGAGCGCTTATCCATTAATTTGTACTGGCTGTGAATGCTAAGTTATCTATCTCTTTTAACTGGGCAGCCAGAATTTTATCTTCAACCGGCAGAAAACCATATGTCTTGTTGTATTGCTGACCTTCCGACAGGATCCAGGTCAGGAATTTTTGCGCCTGGCTATTGTCATTCCGGTAAATAAATCCAAAATTCAGCACCGGGATTAGTTGTATCTGCTCCCTTTCGAGGAGGGCTATTGTTTGATCCATATCGGCCTGTTTCAATACTTCCCGTTGTTCTTTTCTCACATCAAGCGGTATCAATGCCAGTCCCTCTTTCAGTTTCCGCGTCTCTATGTCAAATAAATAGCTGAGATTGTTGAAGGTGACACCCACATGGTCATTTTGCACTGCATGAATGAGAAAAATGTCATCTCCTGAGATCTTTTTGCCCTTCAACTCGACAGGAGAATGACCGAAATAAGCAGAAAAGGAAGCAGAAAAGGAGTTTGCATTATTTCCGGAATAGATGATCACATCATGTTTCTGCTCTTTCGCCGATTCTGAATCAATTTCTAAGCCATCCTTTTCAAAAAACAGTTCTTTCAACCGGTTGCTGTTTAACCCTTTTCTGTTGAACGCATCCAACAGCGGGTTTTCTTCATTTGTGACCGGGAGCAGGGCATATCGACCGGTATAGAACAGAGGCTGACTTGCTGGGAACGTTCCATCCTTTCCGAAACTCACCAGACTCAGGTCGGCAGCCTCACCGGAAGTTTTTTCCCCTGTCAGCACAATTTCTATACCGGGATTTGCTTTTTCATACTCGGACGCCCATTTCTCAATCAGTGGAATGGCAAACCGGGAACTTTCAATATAAAGTTTCTCTGTGGGTCTTGTCCCGGCCTTGATGGCCGTTGTGAACAAGAGTAGAACCGTCGCTAACTGAATAAACCTAAAACTTTTCATCGCGCTTTTTTTAAAAATTAATGAATAAAAAAACTCCACCGATATGCATCGGTGGAGTTCCCTATAAAATTGTATTTAATATGATCTCTTATCCTTTCCCGACACGACAGCGTTTTATGAACATACACATGTCCATAGAACAACAACACATCATCATGGATGAAGTATGTGTACCTGTCATATCTTGTGAAAAAGCTTTCAAAATTATTCTGTTCTTAAAACAAATTAGTTTTTCTTTCGAAAAACAAAGATAAAGTAATTTATTTCTTCTTTCCAAGCGATAAATAAATTTTTTTCTCATGAAATAAATGAAATTCTGGAAAAATGATCGTTTAAACTCCTTTTTTGTGTAATTATTCTACTGAGTATGTGGGCATATGCGGGAGGCTGCCTATCCATCATAGATATTATTTATAAATGCATGCCCACCAGCATTATCGGTCAGAAACATAAATAAAAGATTCCATCTGGGGGATATTTTGTTGCGGATGTTCTATATTTGCATTAAAGTTAATACCTGTTTTTATGATAAGTTCCAAACCATTTATTACGCAATTGATTTCAATTATCGTGCTGGGTGCCGCTATAATAGGTTTAGTTTCCTGTGAAAGCAAGAGACCCAAAAAAGAGTTGATCACCTTCGAAGAAATGGCTGATCCTACCGTGGACACGCTGTCGGATTGGTCAAATGTGCCTTCTGGTTTACAGGCTTCGTTTATCACCACGGATGAGAGAATCCCTAAATCAGTGGCTCCTGAGGTGACAATGGCAAAGAGCATCAAAGTTACCGGATGGAAAGGAGAGAGCGTATCGGCACAGTTGCTCTTGTGGTCTGCAGAAAAGGTAAATCAGGTAGAATTGGAATTTGATGAATTCAGATCGGATGCTGCACTGCTGCCTGCATCGGTCGCGCAGGCCCGATTTGTACGTTACGTGATGACCGATGAATTTGCTTCGGGTTGCGGACACCGGGAGCCTGAAAATTTCGCAGCATCGCTTTCAGCCGATATGCTCGACAATCTGGACCACTTTGACATCGAAGCCAAAACTGCAAGACCAGTCTGGCTCACTTTCAAAATTCCTTCCGATGCGACACCAGGGGTATATAAAGGGAGACTGAATCTTTATGCCGAAAGAGGTTTTGCTGAGGATTTTGAGATCGAAATTGAGGTGGTGGACAGGTTGCTGCCTGAACCATCGGAATGGGCTTACCATCTCGATCTGTGGCAACATCCCTCTGCCGTGGCGAGGGTACATGATCTGGAAATGTGGAGTGATGCCCATTTCGAGAAGATGAAACCGCTGATGCAAATGCTGGCCAATGCCGGTCAAAAGGTGATTACCGCTACTTTGAATATCGATCCGTGGAATAATCAATCCTTTGATGCATATGCAGATATGATTATATGGACCAAAAACAAGGATCAGAGCTGGAGTTTCGATTATACCATTTTCGACCGCTGGGTGGAGTTTATGATGGACATGGGCATCGACAAGATGATCAACTGTTACTCGTTGCTTACCTGGAACAACAAGCTCCATTACAACGATATGGAAAAGAAGGAGCTGGTTACCCTGGAGCTGAAGGCTCAGTCGGACGAGTATGTCGAACTGTGGAGTATATTTCTGCAGGATTTCACGCGGCATCTGAAGCAGAAAGGGTGGCTGGAGATAACCAATATTGCCATGGATGAACGGGCTCCAGCCGATATGCAGGCGGCCATGAAGGTACTGGCAAGTGCAGCTCCTGAACTGGGTATTTCACTTGCTGACAACCACAAAAGTTATAAATCGTATCCCGCGATCAGGGATATTAGCGTGGGTGCACGCAGTGCTGTTGACCGGGAAGATATTGTCGCACGCAGGTCCAAAGGGTTGGTAACCACCTGGTATGTTTGTTGCGCGGATCCCTTTGCCAATATGTTTACCTTCTCGGCACCTGCAGAAGCGGTCTATGCCGCCTGGCACACGGTTGCGGCCGATCTCGACGGCATGCTTCGCTGGGCCTATAATTCGTGGGTGGAGAATCCGCTGACCGATTCCCGATTCAGAACATGGCCGGCGGGTGATACCTACATGGTCTATCCCGATGCACGCAGCTCCATCCGCTTTGAGCGGCTTGTTGAGGGAATTCAGGACGCCGAAAAGATTCGCATCCTGCGCAAACAATACACGGATATAAACAGTCCCGAATCGCTGGCGAAGCTACAAAAGCTGGAAGAGGCGATTGCCTTCTTCGATACGCTGGAGCCGGCTTCCGACTGGCAGGAGCGGCTCAACGCTGCGAAAAAGTTGCTGAATTAGACTCTTCTATTACCTCCAGGATTCCGGATGGGTATTGTTTACAGCACGCAAAGGGTTGCCGGTGAGGCCGGTAACCTTTTACGTTTGAATTTATTTGGCAGTCTTGTGATCCAGGAATTTCTGTAGAAAACGATGATTCAGCTCGTCGCTGTCGCCATACTGTGTCCGCAGTTCTTCCAGCCTTTTGTGGAGGTTTTTCCGTACTTCCGCATAGGCAGGGTCGTCATAAATATTCGACATCTCTTTTGGGTCTGCTTTCAGGTCGTACATCTCCCACTCGTCGATATCATAATAAAAATGAATCAGCTTATAGCGGTCTGTGGAGATGCCGTAGTGCCGTTTTACCATGTGTTCCGCAGGGTATTCGTAGTAGGTGTAATAGACCGCATCACGCCACTGATCTGTTTTTCCGGCGACAAGCTTGCGGAACGATTCACCCTGCATCTCTTTTGGAGCGTCAATACCGGCGTAGTCGAGCAGGGTGGGGGCAAAGTCGAGGTTCTGTACCAGCTTGTCGATTACGGTACCTGCTTTGATCTCTTTCGGATAGCGGATCAACAGCGGTGTCCTGAACGATTCCTCATACATGAACCGCTTGTCGAACCAGCCATGTTCACCCAAGTAAAAGCCCTGGTCGGAAGTGTAGACAACAATGGTATTTTCTGCCAGGCCTGATTCTTCCAGATAATCGAGCAGTTCACCCACGCCATCGTCTACCGACTTGATGGTGCGCAGGTAATCTTTGATATAACGGTTATATTTCCAGCGCGCGATCTCTTCGTCGGTCATGTGGGCGTAGTTGGCTTTAAACGCTTCGTTTTTGGGTGTGTAGGCGGCAAGCCAGTCGGCCTTCTGTTGAGGCGTAAACCGCTTCAGTTGATTGTAGAATCCGGTGCTGTCGCCATCGGGGTCGACGATCATCTTGAAGTCGTGTCCCCATTTAGCATGTCCGTGAATCTGCATCTCCTGTTCTTTGGCGGCGGTTCCTCGCCCTTCGTACTTGTCGAAGAAGGTCGTGGGAGGCTCAAAGGTCACATCATCGTATAGTGTCAGGTACTCGGGTGCCGGCTGCCAGTTGCGGTGGGGTGCTTTCTGGTGATAGAGCACGCAGAACGGTTTCTCGGGGTCGCGTTTGTTTTTTAACCAGTCGAGTGTCTCTTCCGTGATGATGTCGGTGCAATAACCCTCTTTTCGCACCCTTTTGCCATCGATGAGGAAGTCGGGGTTGTAATACTCACCCTGACCCGGCAGCACCATGGAGTAATCGAAACCCTGCGGAATGCCATCGAGGTGTATCTTTCCGATCATCGCCGTCTGGTATCCGTTTGCCTGCATCAGTTTCGGGAAGTTGGGCTGATCCCAGTCGAAAGGTTGTAAATTATCAACTTTCCCGTTGACAAAACTATGTTTCCCGGTAAGCAGCACCGCCCTGCTGGGTGCGCTGATGGAGTTGGTGACGGTGGAGCGGGTGAACATGGCTCCCTCCTCTGCCAGCCGGTCGATGTTGGGTGTCTGATTCAATCCGTGTCCGTAAGCGCTGATTGCCTGATAGGCGTGATCATCACTCATGATGTAGATTATATTCGGCCTTTGCTCTTTTTTTACCTGATTCTGGCAGGATCCAAGCAGGGCACTTGAACTTACACCAAATAAAGTTGCGGCGGTGATAAAATTAGTCTTCATATCAAAATTGTCTGTTCAAAATCGTTTGTCTTCAAAGGTCCAGTTCTGTCCCTCTGCTTTTCTCTTCTTCCAGTATCTGTTTCATCCAGCGCAGCATGAGTTTGTTTTTATTCGCCAGATTATCATATTCACCCCTGTCTGATCGCATGTCATAGAGTTGGTCGACGGGCCTGTTTCCCAGTTCGGTGCGGGTAAGTCTGTTGTAGGGACGACCATTGCTGGGTTCAATATATTTCCAGTCCCGGGTGAGTACCGTCAGCGTGGAAGCTGCACCGATCACATAATCTCGTCCGTCGGGATCGACTCCCAACCATGCGGAGAGCTGATCACGGCTGTCGACCGGTATCTCTTCCCTCTTTTCACATCCTATGAGCGATGCCATGGTTGCCATCAGGTCTATCTGCGATACCAGGGCATCGGAGACTCCTGCTTGTACTTTTTCCGGCCAGTGCACCAAAAAGGGCACACGTGTACCCGCTTCGAAGGTGCTGTATTTTCCACCGCGAAAAGGACCCCAGGGCTTGTGATCCATCAGCTTTTCCACGGCATCATCCATATAACCGTCGTCCACTACCGGTCCATTGTCGCTGGTGATGATGATCAGTGTATTTTCAAAAATACCCGCTTCCTTGAGGGTACGTACGATCTCGCCCACCGACCAGTCGAACTGTACGATGGCATCACCTCGGTGTCCCATGCCGGTTTTGCCCCTAAATCGTTCGTGCGGAAACCTTGGCACGTGAATATCGTTGGTTCCGAAATAGAGGAAAAAAGGTTTTTCTTTGTTTCTTTCGATAAATCGCACGGCATGGACGGTGATGCTGTCGGCGATAGACTCATCGTCCCACAGTGCCGCTTGCCCTCCCTTCATATATCCGATACGGGATATGCCGTTGACGATGCTCTGGTCATGGCCGTGGTTGGGACTTGGTTTTAACCGGGTAAGGAGTTCGGGGTTGTCCTTTCCCGTGGGTTCACCGGGAAAGTTTTTTGTGTAGCTTACACTGATCGGATCGGCCGGATCGAGGTTTACTATCTGCTGGTTTTCCAGATACACGCACGGCACCCGATCTCCCGTTGCCGCCATGATGTAGGAGTAGTCGAACCCAATCTCCTTCGGCCCGGGAGAAAGCTTTCCGTTCCAGTCCTGCTCCCCGTCGGCGTTTCCGATTCCCAGATGCCATTTACCGACGGCAGCCGTGGTATATCCTGCCACTTTCAGCATCTTTGCTACCGTATATCGTCCTGGCTTGATGATCAGGGCTGCATCACCGGCAGCAATCTGGGTGCCCTTTCTCCTCCAGGGGTATTCCCCGGTGAAAAGTCCGTAGCGGGATGGGGTGCTGGTTGCCGCTGCCGAGTGTGCGTTCCGGAAGCGCAGTCCGTTTGCGGCCAATGCATCCGTATTGGGTGTCTGCACATGCTCTGCGCCGTAGCAGGAGAGGTCGCCATAACCCATGTCGTCGGCATAGATGAGTACGATGTTGGGTTTTTCTTTCAGGGATTCACCGGCTCCGTCCTGTGCTGTTGCCGGCAAGGCCATACAGGCGCCGAAGGTGAGGATGGATGGAGTAGAAAAATGTATCATGCCTGGAATGTTTATTTCAGTACAAAGGCCAGTCGGGATGATCGGTTCTGGCCGATTTCATCATTTCTTTCAGTTCTGTTGCTTTCAGCGGGAAAAGATCAATCAGATTGTGATTCTCCGAAGGATCGGAAGCAAGATTATACAGTTCGAATCTTTCCTCTTTGCATATATCGAGGTGGAGCAATTTCCAGTCTCCCTTGATGACTGCCTGCCGGCCCCCCAATTCCTGAAATTCAAAATAGAAGTAATCACGTTCCTTCTGACCTTTTCGGCCCAATATTGCTGGTAGAACGCTGATGCCATCTGTACCGGCAGGTGTTTTCAGTTTCAGTAATTCGGCAAATGTAGGTAAATAATCCCAAAATGCGAAGGAGAAGCTGCTCTCTTTTCCGGCCGGCACTTTCTTTTGCCATGAAATGATCGTTGGCACGCGGATTCCTCCTTCGTACAGATCGCGCTTATAACCGCGGTAGATACCGTTGCTGTTAAAGAAATCGGGGTCACCGCCCCCTTCACGATGCGGGCCGTTGTCGCTGGTGAAGACAATGAGCGTATTTTCGTACACACCTGTTTCTTTGAGCTTGTCGATGATTTGTCCCACATACAGATCGATGCGTTTTACCATGGCAGCATGTGTGGCGCGTGGGTATTCCTGCGACATATATCCTCCCATTCTGAAAGTGGGACCCGAATCGACGCCCTTGTAGGGCTGTTCTTCAAAACTCCCTCTGAGTTGCCGGATGATGGAGTCTTCGGGTACAACCAGCTCCGCATGGGGTAATATCATTGGCACGTACAGGAAGAAGGGGTTGTTGCTGTGGTTATCAATAAATTCAAGCGCTTTCGACTGAATCAGATCCTGCGCATAGGTGCCAAATTGGCCGTTCCTGTTTTCGGGAAGGTCTATTTTTGTCTGGTTATGCCATAGATGGTCGGGGTAATAATTGTGAGCCAGGAGCTGGCAGTTGTAGCCGAAAAAGTCGTCTACTCCCTGATTGTTGGGGTCACCCGTGGAGCCGGGTTGTCCCAGTCCCCATTTTCCAAAGGCGCCGGTAGTATAACCCGCATTTTTAAACAGGTGAAACAACGAGAATGTTTCAGCAGGAAGTGGATACTGACCTTCCGGCTTCATCTCCCTGTTGCCACGGACAGGGGTGTGTCCGGTGTGCAACCCGGTCATCAGGCTGGCGCGTGAGGGAGCGCTCACGGTTGTGCCCGAATAGGAGCGGGTAAACCGGGTTCCGTTGAGTGCAAGCCGATCGATGTGGGGTGTCTGAAATTTCTCCTGGCCATAACAACTCAGGTCTCCGTAGCCCAAATCATCGGCCACGATAAAAACCACATTGGGCTTTTGTTGTGCATGGAGCGGAGTGAATGCTGCAAGGGTAAATCCGGCAGCGATACTGGTTAACTTCATATCTTGATTGTTTACTGAGAGTTTAGTTTTGTTATTCTGACATGGGAAAAGTGACTTTGTAGCGGATGGTTCCGTCGAGTAGATGCAGCCATGTCTCGAATTGGCGTTTGCCTTCACTGAGAACCACTACGCGTGCTCCGTTTATTTGTGGTGTGTAGGTTGTTTTCCAGCCGCTGAAACAGCCGTAGGCAAGGGCAATATCATGATAATTAACGAGATAGTTGTTCACATGATCGTGGCCGACAAATGTGGCCATCACATCCCGCATCTCCCGCATGGCCAGGAACATGCCTGAGTTGAGCTCCGGCGCACACTCATCTTCAAGCCTGACTCCATGTCGGGTATTCTTCTCGTCATTAAATGCCTGACGATATTCGGGGAGGGGTATGTGAAAGTAAGCCAGTGCCGGCAGGGGACTGAAATTGTTTTGTACGGTCTGTTGCAGGCTTTGTGCCTTATACCAGTTTATCTGATCTGATGTGATCCAACCATAGCCCTTCACCCCGTCGATGGTGGAGTAGGCGCCCGAGTCGAAACAGTAAATAAGGGCAGCAGCTTTCAACTGATTTTGACTGCTATGAATTGGAATCATATCGTTCATCACTCCGGGGACGCCGGGAACAGCAGGTGTGTTCAGGTTAAAGGGATAAGCAGTGACAAAACTAGCAATCTCTTCTCTTATCACATCCTGTTCATGGTCGTGGTTCCCCAGTGTTACTGCGAAGGGTATTTTGCGATCGATGACCAGTTTTGTCAGGGCATCCCAACTCTCTTTTGCCGGTTTGCCCGTGACGATATCACCTGTAAAAACCACCATATCGGGCTTCTCACTATCTAGAACCCTGTTTATCAGCAGCAGTGCAGTATCCGATTTGGGGTTCCCAAGCTTATAGTGGATATCGGTAAACTGTACAATTTTAAATGTACCTTCCTTGTTGAAGCTGAGCTTCTGTGCATGCATACCGTAGGCCATCAACGTGCAAAGAGCGGCAATTATCCATCTTTTATTCATCATCTGATATTTTATGTTATCTGTTAAAAATCTGTTTGTTGGGAGTCAGATTCATTATAATTCAGTTGTGCTGTTGAACGCTTCTGTCTCAAAGAGCAAATCATTGGGATCTGTGTTTTCGGGAAGCTGAGTGACATCGATCCACACTTCCTTTTCCTCTCCCGGAAAGAGCGTAAAATAGTTGTCTTCAAAAAATAGAGGAAGTGCCAGTTCGTGCTGCTTTTTATTCTTCACCTTAAGCCGGATAAAAAAAGCGGTCTCATCGGTGGGATTGCTGACTGTTGCGATGACCCTTCCTGCGCTTTCTTTTCTGGTTTTAAGGAGCGGTTTGACCGGTTTCAGCTGTTTCAGCTGTTGCCAGTCGACCTCGTGGTTTGTCAGCCAATATAGGTTTTCATCCATCACCCTGTTTTGCTGAGCTTTCAGACGGAGGCGCACAAAATAGAATCCTTCCGGCTTGGCGCCAGTAAACAGGTTACCAGCCTTGATTTTGCTGTTGGCTGCGACCTGCAGGTTGTAGCGCACCTGTCCGATGTTGTGACCATGGAGATTAAACAGCGTGGCTTCTGCCACGAGGTCTGGGCTATTTGCCGTCGTTTGGTTGACGATCATCATGCTTGAGTCGTTCAGATTCAGTTGTAGGTGGAGCGGCTTTGCGCCATGCCGGTAACCGTAAAAGCCGCCAGTCTGATCGAGAAAAGGATCGTAGAGCTGGCCACGCAAGGCTGTCCAGGGATTTTGATTTTTCCATACCAGCATCCCGGTATAGTGGCTCCACATGTCCGCGTTGAAACCTTCCTGCAGTGCGCGGTATTGCTCATAGTTTACCACCTGAGCCTTTTTGCAGAAGTCGTCGATTCCCCCGATGGCTCCATAGCGATCAATGGTATTGCCGTAACCGATGTACTTGTGGTATGTCCATACGGCGTTGGACCTGTCCTTTACCGGTGGGGTGAGATCATTTTCATCCATGATCCTGCGCATGGTCTCCACGTTGGGCATGCCCACGGAGCCGATCTCCGGATTGAAAGGGTAGGAGGGTGTCACAAAAAAGCGCAGCGGGTCCTGGATGCCGTAGGGACCATCACCGAGTCCACCGATGGTGTTGCGAAGGAGGCTGTCGGAGACCGATTCTTCGAGATAGTAACGGGTACCGTCATGAGCCGGCATAATCTGTTCTTTGAGCTTTTGGTTGATATCTTCGGGAGGTGTTGATTCATTTCCGCCGCACCAGAGGTAGAGGCTGGGGTGATTGCGGAGCATCTTGATCTGATCGATGGCAGAAGTCAGAAAGAGGGTGTGGTGGTCGGGATATGCGCGTCGGCGTTCGCGGGACTCCTTTTTCTTGGGATCCTCCCAGCGACCGTTGCCGTCGCCCGAAATCCAGAGGTCCTGCCACACTAGCAATCCATACTTATCACAGGCGTCATAGAACTCCGGCCGCTCTGTCATGGAGCCGCCCCAGACGCGAATCATGTTCATGTTCATCTCCGCATGCATGCGCACCTCGGCATCGTAGCGTCCGGGCGACAAGCGGAGCAGGGCATCGGAGGCGATCCAGTTGCCTCCCTTGATGAAAACCTTTTGTCCGTTTACGAGAAATACCCGTCCACCGCTCTCCTCATCAAAGTAGGATCCGGTTTCTCTGATACCCACGTTTACCGTTTCCCTGTCGGATATATCCCGATCTTGTGTGAAACTGAGCTTTAACGGGTATAGATGAGGTTCTCCCATGCCGTTGGGCCACCACAATTGCGGATCTTTCATTTCGATTTCAGGCAGTTCCACCTTCAACGTTTCTCCGGCTTTCACCGTGAGGAGGATACTGCTTTCTTTGCCGCCGATGGTCGCTGTGAGCCTACCTGACTGATCATCGTTTGTTGCATTCACCAAATCGGTCGAAACCGAGATATAGGCAGGCGGTTGGTTTTGATTCGGAAAGCGAATCCCCGGAACTTTTGTCTTTACGAACGGATCACGGATATCTACCGGACCGGTGATTTCAATGGCGACCTCATCCCAGATGCCTGTGTTGCGGTCACGAATGGCACAAATCCAGTCCCATCCGGCCGTAAACTGTTGTGTGACCGACCGGGCGATCATGCCATCGCCGCCCTGTCCCCCATTGGCCTCCCCCACGGGGTCGGGAGGATAAACAATTACTGCCAGGTGGTTACCGGTTGTGTTGTTCAGGAAAGGGGTGATCCGGTATTTTTGGCGCAGGAACATGCCCGAGTGGGTGTCGTTATTGAGCCGTTTCCTATTCAGGAAAACATCGGAAGCGTAGTTTACGCCCCTCAATTTCAGCCAGGCCTGCTGCCCCTCCTGCAGTGGCGGTATCTCGAAGCTGTTGCGAAACCAGAACGTGTAGAACGGGGCGCCCACGTCATGGATATCGGGTATTTTCTCGTTATTCATCCCGTAAAACATGTCTGGGATTAACCCATTGTGCAACAAGGTTGTCTGCACTGTTCCCGGAACCACCGCATCAAGCCAGCCCACACATCGATAATCGGGAGAAGATATCAGATTCCCATCTTCCGTTAATTCAGCGGCCCGCTTGGCCTGCCAGCCTGCGTTGAGCTGAATTTCCTTTTCCTGAGGCTGCATAAGATGCCAATTACAAAAGAGAATCAGCATCAATAAACATGTTTTTTGCATAGGATTTATGGATTGTTCACAAACAATCAAAAGTAACAAAATAATCTGAATATTTAGGTACACAGAATTGTCCAAATTTACCAACGGAATTGCGCATAGTCATGTCATCGATTCAAATCCTGAACCGGTCAAACCGGTTTTCGAATATTTTTTCCTATTTTTGTGTTCCATACAAACGGGTTGAGGATGGACACTCCTCATTTAGAATCTGACATCACCGGTTAAAAACTCAAAATATACAACAATGGCAAAGAAACAAAATCCCCAGATTCTTTCTCCCGAGAACTACATACGGCAGCGCGCTCGTAGCCTGCCCATCTTCAAGTGTCTGGTCAATAAAGGCTGGGAAGAGGGCGGACTGGCACAGGTTACCATAGCGCGCAGGCATATCAACGGGAACATCACTTATTGTTCTTTCCTGGTCGACCTGCATTGTTTGGGGGTGAAGGATACCTTTTACGATTTCAATATTACCGAAGAGCAGTTCGATGTGATGAGGGATAGGATGTCGCAGGGATATGATCTGGTTGAGATCGATTATGTGCTGGCTCATAACATCATCCACGCCGGATGGGAGTTTGGCGAAGAAACGGGCTTTAAACCACACAAGGATTTTCTCTCCATCACCCAGTATATGCTGGAAGAGGATAACGACGAAATACCCCTTATTGAGATCGCATGCGGTGATAGCGACGGCAAACCCATCTACGTGCAGAGCCCTTACGATGATGAAGCTTCTGTCAGGAGAATCATTGCACAGCTGGAGAAGAATGTGGGTCGCGGAAACTACCGGTTTGTGACGCAGGATGACATATGGGATGAGGAGGACAGTGATGAAGAGGACGATGAGGATTGGGATGATAACGACGCGTTTTTTTTAGATGATTCGGAAGAGGATGCTGAAATGATCTATTTTCAGGAATATGCACAAAACAGTTATGAGGAGAATGTACGTATATTTCTGGAGTTGAGCCAATATCTGGCTGAACTGGATAGAATGCCGGAGCCGGATGACGATGATGATGAAGGGGATGATAATTTTTTAAGGTTGAATGCTTTGGCCGATCTTTTATATCAGGAGATGCTTCCTGTAGACGAGGTTGAAAGGTGGTTAGACAGATGGAGTGCTGAATCAACCCTTTACGCTATCACAGAGAGTGCTTTTCATGAGATGATCGGATTGACGGACAAAACATCACTCACCCAAAAAGATATCTCATACATTCGTAGTGAGACGGATAGCCAGAAACTGGACAAATATTTTCAAAAAAAATGGGGCGATCTCCCTTATCCTACTGCCTTGAAGATTCAGGATATGGAGGAATCACCATTAAAGAGCAAGAGAATTGCTGCCGCGCTTGCCCGGTTTCCAAATTACGGGCTCATTAAATTAGAGGATATGATGAATCGCATCATAGAAAATCGACTAAACGAGGAAGAAATATACTATCAGTCGGTATTTGGTGATCGCAGGGAGATTACCTCAGCCGAATATGCCCGGTTGCAGACCATGCGGCTTGGTTATTTTTTACAGTGTGAGAACTTGGCGGGATTGGAAAGTCTCTACTACGATATTGAGGAAGAATTTGAATTTGATGACAATTTGGATGAGCATATTGGCGTATTACAATCTTTATTATTAGCCTCCCGGATAGCGATGTTGCGAAACGCTCTTTTGGAGTTGGATAGCCAATAACAGTCCGCCAATAAATGATAAGACGAAGATATGCTGGTAAGAACGATTTTTTTTGATCTGGACGGGGTTGTGATTGATTCCGAGAAGTTGCATTTAAGGGCTTTGGGGCTCACCTTGGAAAAGAATGGCATCTTATTTCAGCATACCATACTTGATGGTTTTGTAGGCAGGTCCGATAAATCATTCTTTCAATATGTCCATGAAAATATTGACAACCGCATCGACATAGAGGATTTCCTGGAGCAAAAGGATTCAATCTTCGAAGGCCTCCTGACTGAGTTGCAGTTTGTGGAGGGGTTTACCGATTTTATGCATGTTGTGAAAGAAGCAAACGTGCAAACAGCGCTGGTTACTTCCTCCTCTTTGCAGACTGTTCATAAAGGGGATCGTATGCTTCATTTTTTGCAGTCGTTTGATATCGTCATCACCGAAGATGACACCAGAAAGCATAAGCCCCATCCCGATCCCTATCTGCTGGCTTTGGAAAGGAGTGGGGCCGACAAGGAAGCGACCGTCATCATTGAAGATTCCATCAATGGTATCACCGCCGGGAAAGCAGCGGGATGCATTGTCTGCGGAGTGACAACCTCCTTCGATGCCGCTACCTTAAAAGATGCCGGTGCCGATTTTGTCTTTGACAGTTACAGCGAGCTGGCTACCAAATTTAGCTGTTTTAAATGATTCCAAGAAATATCATTATTATATCTGTCCTATATTTTAAATTTTCTCTAAGTTTCCTTTAGTACTAGCACTATAAGAGAAAGGTCTTTTTTCTGTTAAAGCAATGTGTGTGATTTTTTCCCAATGCTTGATTATCAATTTTACTATTTCCCAATAATTAAATCCCGATTTAGACGGGGGACGGAAAAAGAACATGCCTAATTTATATTCTTCGTATAGGGCTTTCTGGATTTTTTTCCTTTGTATATTGTAATCTTGTGTAATGATACAGGCCTCTCTCTTCCCGGCTTGTGGAATCCATTCTTCATCTTTAGAACCTTTCCCGAAATCATCAGTCAACGAGCGTACATTAATTAGCTCTCTTGCTTTTGCGTTAAGGGGTGCTTGAAGAATATCCAGCCCTTTTGCTAAAACAGGTGGCAAATTTTCATCGATATATATTATCATGCTGCTGATTTACAAAAGTCTATAGCATCTTTAACCGATTTTAAATCGATATCATATAAATGTGCTATGAAATCCAGTGATTCCCCTCCTCTATAAAGATTGTACAATGTTGCTGGTGAGATATTAGTATACTTGATCACCGGTTGGCCCATTTGACGCTCTGGATCTAAAACGATACTACTTTTTTTACCCATCGGCCAAAATTTTGAAGCCAGCAGATCCTCTTCAAATTCAAGATTCTTGAAAAAGATTTCAATAAATTTCAGATTTAACTGCTTGGTGCCATCTAAAGGTAAATAAGAGTCGTTGAAGTTAAAATAAATCCTCTGTCCGTCAGTATTGATATTTTCTATTATATTTTTTTGTGCAAATGGATATTTTGTTTTAAATAATTGAGATAATTCAATATGTGCATCTAAAACCTTTCTTGTTTTTACGCCGGATTCACCCAGTAGGAATAAAATGTAAAATTCAATTAAAGCATGGAAATTAATTGTTTTTATAGATGCAATATCGACTGAGTAGGGTGTATTTAGTTCAGACGCTAAAATTCCGTCCCAATATTTATTAATCCATGTGTGCACTTTTTGATATGGCAATTTCAATATCTTAGAAACATCTGAGATAGTATATACACCATAGCCTATGTTGAAATTATTTTTGAAAGCCATTGAATTTTAATTTATTGCAAATCTATAATAAAAAAAGCAAGTTCCAAACAATTGATTGATAAAAACTAATAGACTTCTCGACTTAATCTGCAAAAATCATCTTAGTTTTCATTTCCTTCTAGATTCTTATACTCATCCATCAGTCCCCTGATGGTGACTGCTTCCGATATTTCCTGACGGTATGTTTCCGGATTGTAATAACTCTGTAGAAAATTGTCGGTTCCGGACCAAACTGTAGCGATGATTCCTTGAAAGTGGTGTGCAAACCCCGGGTTGGAATTTTCGCGCCAGTCAATCATATCGGCAAGCTGTTGCTGAGCTACTCCCGGATTCTTCCAGGGACAGGTAGCCACATCGAATCCCTTCATGGCAAAAAGAACGGAGGTAGGCTCAGCCCGATCATAATGCCAGTCGCAGATAAACACATCTTTCGGGATCAGGTCGATGGCGCGGTGGGTGTTGTTCATGCTTGCCTCCCACTCTCCGATGCCGGTAGCCTTTCCGTCGATCAGACGATCGCCCCAGATCATCAGCCTGCGTCCGTCGTGAGCCAGGTGATTTCTGATTTTGGTTACTTCACCGGCAAACAATTCGGCTTTGTCGAGCCCGCCACAACGTGGACATTTTTCATCTCCAATGTAGAAGACTTCGTCCATTCCCGCATGCAGAGTATTGGTCTCAAATGCGTCCATCAATTCATCTACCACTGCGAAGACCACCTTATGAACGCCCGGATGCAATGGGCAATAGCTCTTGCAGTACAAGCCATCGGGATTGGGCCAGCCGCTGTAGTTTTCGGTTTTCACATGAGGCGTCTCATCGAATTCAGGATATTCGCGCAGCAGGGCATTGGTGGTTTTTGCCCACGACTGATGTCCCAGCAGATTTACCTGTGGGGCTATCTGGATGCCATTCTTTTTGCACACCGCTACAATCTTTTTTACGTCCGTCTTGGTTAACGGATTCGGGTCCCTCAGTTCCGGGTGGCTTTCATATGCGTAATTCCAGTCGACCCGCAATATCAGCAAATTTAAGTGCGCCGGAGCCAGGTCTTCTTCAATAAATTTTAAAAAAAGATCGAGATGCTCATTGCCTGGAGCGGCAATAGCCAAGCCTCTGATGGGCAATATTGTACCCAGGCTATTGGGCGTTTCTTGTGCCTTCGTTTGCATCATCACAAGGAGGGAGATCGTAAGGAAGATAAACTTTTTCATGATTGATTCTATTTTTCAACTGTATATCCACAAATAAAGGACGGTGGTCGGATGCCACCTGCTCATCGATCACCTGCGCGTTGTGCTTCGTATAGGTTTGTCCATTTGACACATATCCCAGCACATAATCAATTGTTCTCACCGGATTGATGGAGGGAGAAGTCGGTTGTTTGGGATTGGAAAGTATTTGCCACTCTTTTTTCAGTATCTCCAGTGGCGGTGAGTCAGGGGTGGCATTCAGGTCACCGATCAGGAAAACCGGCTTGTCATACTTTTTTGCCCAGTCAGCGATGATCTTCACCGATTCAATCCGTTCTGCTTCATCGAGAGAAAAGTGTGTGTTAATCACTACATAGTCCTTCAGTTCTACGATCAGGGCACTGCGGGCCTCCCTGATGTCTGGCAGAGCGATCTTATCCACCGTGAGCGGTTTCTCCCGGGTAAGCATGCCATTGCCGTACTTTCCTCCATCGTGCAGGATAGAATAGCCGAAGGTGGCGTACATGCCGGTTTGCGTTGAGAGCAACTGCAGGATGTCGATGTTACCGCTGCGATTGACCATGCTGTCCACTTCCTGAAGCCCGATTACTTCAGGTTGTATGTCGATAATCAGCTTTCCAATCCGTTCAACGTCCATTTTGTTGTCCATCCCCTGGCCATGATGGATGTTGTAGCTCATAATCCGGATGGTTCTTTCCTTTTGGGGAAAGAGGTTGCTTTGCTGCGAAAGGGTTTGTGCCTTGCTGCTGAAAAGGGTAAGGGTGAGTAAAAGAAGTGTTATTTTCATTCCTGTAGACATTTAGGGTCTGCGTATTAATTCCCAATCAGCGTCGGAGCCAGTTCCTTGTCAATAAATTTAAGAAACAGATCGGTACACAAAAGTACTTATTATCTTGCAAAAAAAAACATCCCGGAAGCAATCTTTGTTAAGTAGCACCACAGTGTGGTGTCTTCATCAACCGTAGGACATGCAGTAAGTACTATAGTTCTCGCGATAGACAACTGGTCAATAGGCTGAGAATTTCGCTGAGTTTGTACATTGGAAATAAGTCAGCTTTCAAGAGTTTTATGTAAATATCCAATAATCTCTTTAGATTGTGGCAGGGTTATCCGATCCCTGATGTTTTTCAAAATGATTTGGGTATCTATTCATAATAAAGTTAACGCTGAACGATTATATTTTTTACAAAGTGATTTGTTTGAACATCACCTGTTGCTATTGTTTTTTTGTTAAATGTTACATTCTGAAATAATACATCTTCTACCAAATGTTCTTTGTTATATCCTGTAAGTTCTATGTTTAGTAAATTACCGATAGCGAAGATATCCTTGAATTCAACTCCTTGTATATGTCCACGTTCATCGTCTCGGGTCCAAAATGATTCATTAATCCATAGTGAAATAAAGCGCTGTACTTCTTCAATACGAAGATTCTCGAACCGAACATTCTTGACTCGTCCAGCGTCGGACTGAAAAATTCTTAGGGCCCATTCCCTACCTTTATCATGGATAATATCACAATCCTCGAAAATAACATTCTCGACATCTTCGCTGATTTCTGCCCCGATACTCAAAGCATGTGCTACTTCATTCCATAACACACATCTCCTGGTGACGATGTTCTTTGTTTCCCCGTCTCCCTTATCTGACTTTACGACGACAAGATCATCGAGTGTGCGGATGAAACAATTTTCCACCAAAACATCCCTGCTGTTGCAGATATCTATGCCATCTGAATTAGCTCTGTATCCAAGAAGTTTTAAATTATCAATGTGAACTCTATCTGATCTTCTCACAGGTATTGTCCAGTGGCTGGCATCTCTTAAAATGATTCCTTCAAGATTTATATCAGATCCTTCTACATGAACCATAAAACGTGAATGGGTAGGACAAAGGCTACCATCTATAATCCCTCTCCCACGGAAAGTGATATTTTGCCCCCTGATTTCAAAAGATGGAGAATATCTTTTTAATCCACTGTAATCGCTGATGGTGAATGATTCATCCGACTCGATAATTCCTCGTACAATGGCCCCTCCCGCAATATACACAATTTTGTTATCTCCAATTACCAGATTGCTTACATCATGAATTCCCGGTCCAAAATAGATGACATTCGGATCATTCTGATCGGGTACATCTTTTTCGAAGGGATTTGCAAAAAGATGTAATGACCGAACCCATTCGCCATTAATTTCGATCGTGAGATTTATGGGCGATTTAATCTTAAAAGACATTGATTTGTCTTCAGTATTAGTAAGGATGCCGGCTGAGCTGGGCAATATTGTCACTGAACGAATTTCTTCATTCGTTGTAACGGTTATATTCACTTCATCATTCATATCAAAATAGGCAAATGCAGCTTCTTCATAATATTTTGCTGAGTTTTTTTTGTCGTCCATGGCTTTCCATCGTCCTTCCTGTTCTTTGGGTGCTACTTTAACCCTATATACTGGCACGTTTTCTCCCTCAACAGAAACTTTATAATACTGGCTTAACGACTCTCCCAAGGGTGCTGGATAGATGATATAATGGTTGGTTGCAGGCTGATTATGGGCGTATAATAAAATGATATTAACTGATAGTACCAGTATTAAGAGAATAATTTTATTTTTCATTGTATTCATATTTTTATTAGTTTCGTAATTAATTTTCCTACATACGCTTATTGTCCATCACCGAATAAATCTTTATAATTGTCCGGTAAAGATTCAATATTCCTGATTTGGATGTCTTTATAATAAACCTCTGCGGCTTCGCTTTGTAGTTGAATCTTTCCTTTTACCAGCGGATGAAAAATACTATCCTCTAAGTATACTGATTTTGAAAGAGCCATTACCACATGTCCGTTAACAATGTGTAGACTTTTATCTTCAAAACAAATTAGTTCAACAGTATTCCACTCACCTGATTTTTCATAATCTTTGCTATGTCGTACAAAACCGCTTCGTAAACCACCTGCTCCCATTGGAGTATCTATGCCTTCTGGATCATAGATTCCCATATCATTCCTAGCATTAGGGTTATCCATTTTAATCAAACCGCCAGTTGCAGCAATACACCAGTAATCCCCAAAACCTCCTTCCATAATCTGGAATTCGTGTGCCTGCATCCATGACTTCCAGTAATCTACTCCACATTCTCCATGAGAATGGTATAATATGCCGGAATCCATTGGTTCGTTTAAGCGAGGAACCCACTTTTTAGTACCCCATTTCACTTTCAGTTTTAAATGGTAATTTTCGAATTCTTTTTTGGTAAAAACACATCCGTATATTTCTCCACTGATGCGTAGAACAAGGGCTCCTTCCTGTTCAATTATTGAAAAGACTTGATTCACATTTTTATTATAGCCTATTGGCATTAGTTCTTTGCCATCTTCATCTTTGAGCGTTTGGCCGTTATAGTTCGTTTGGTGTTTAAAGCTTAAGTACATTTCCCAGGCTGATAGCTCCTTATCCAACAACGGCATCCATTCCTCTTTCTTATCAAAGGAATATATAATGCCCACCAGAATTGCTATTACAAATATTCTCAAAGATATTATCACTACTCTCATATTATTTCTGATTAATTGATCTGGAACTAATTTTCTTGATATTTGCATTTTTTAGAATGTTTGATTGAGTATATTCCAGAAACAGTTCGATATTTTATATCGTCAAATGTTACTTTGTTCACTTTTTCGAAACCAATTGCAGGACGTATTTCTTTATTACCTAAGTAGTCAAACGTAACGTTTTCAAAAATAATGTGATCGACATTGCGGATATAAAATCCCCAATATGGAAGTGCTCTAGATTCTGTATTAGGTTTGTATACACTGGTCGTACCTATGACCTGTTCATCATCAACATGGTAAGTCACCGAGACATTCTTTATTTTTATATTTTCAAATTTACTTCCCTCCGCCCATGCCTCAACCGAACAAGCATTCCTATATATTCCTGTTGCAGTGATGTCTTCAATATCGATACTACCAGCTTGATTGCCCTCTTTCAATACAATGGTCAACGCAGTCTGCATATTCCTTATTCGAACATTACGAATAGATATTTTATCAAGACTTCCCGGACCAAGGCCCCATGCACCCGGCTGCATAATAATTCCTGTAAGAGAGTTGGTCACCAATGGGTTGTTTAAAGAACCTCTCCGATGACCAAAAATGCCGGGTCCGAATATATCACAATCTACTATTCCCAGGTTAATAGCGGGTAAGATTAATCTTATTCCGTTACATGAACTATTAATAGTACAACCCGTGATTAACATATTCTCCCAATATCCGCCCGCGATTGCATCATCACCAGTGAAAATTTTACAGTTCTCAATCCGTAAATTTTTGCCTCCACGAATATGAATACCATCTGAGCCTTCCGAAATAAGCAGGTTAACCAATTTTACTTCTTCAATATCAGCTCCCAAAATATTATAATTCCCTGATCTTGAAATAGAAATTCCGGATATTTCGATATTTTGAGATTCCTTGATAAGAATACCATGTGGCCCTCTCCAGCCTTCTTCCCCCTTTTTGTCAACGATAGCATTTCCATCTATTCTACCAGATCCCGTAATTGTTACATTTCGCACCTGATCAAGTAATATCAGTGCATGTGACCATGTAGAATTGTTGTGTAGTGGCAGATGTAGAGGGCGATCACTATTATTTCTTCTGATATTATTGGATTTATACTGAGAAATGTCATCTGTTCCTAAAATAATTGATTTTTTTTCAAGATACAAGATTACGTTGCTTTTCAGGAGGATAGTACCGGTAACAAATGTACCTTCAGGTACCAATACGATGCCTCCACCATTATTTGAGCAGTCGATGATTGCTTTATTAATATGCTCTGTATCGATTGACTTTCCATCACCAGTCGCGCCATAATCTTTTATATTGAATATCTTAATTGAATCTGATTTAGCATGTTCGAATCGGGAATTTTGTGCAAAACAATCCAGACTTGCATTTGTTGTGATACAAATCAGGACAAAAAGACAGGGATATATTAATCTAGTCATAATCAAAAACGAAACTTTTGATAAAAATGGGGTTTTAATCACTTCTCCCGAAGCTGAATTAGAGTCATTTTCTAAGCCAAATATTTGCATACTATGAAATCGAGCTTAATAAGCCTCTAAGACCAAAATCCAATCGTTGCCATGTTGCCCAAATTCACCTGGAGGATCAAACAAACGAATCCCTTTATTGTCTATTGATCCGATTTCATTTATTTTTCCTTCACGCGGATTAAACCAAGAGGCTACTCCTGAACGGACTAGCTTACTTAGGTTAACGCTAACTTCCTGTCCCTTATTTAGATACAATAAGATAAAAGACTTATCATCAGCAACAATTGCACGGATATTATCTTCGTCTAAAAAATTAGTGCCATAGACAACTGATTGATCCACATGAAAACTTCCTAAAGGAAATTGGGTGAAAAGTTTTTTCACATGTCTCATATCCTCTGCACCCGGGCGATCCAATGCCTTATCCCAAAAGTTCAGACATGGGACGGCATACCTTGTCCCCGGTTTATACATCTGCCAGATTGCATTATTCCCATAAGTATAGCCTGCTCCACCCGAGAAAAAAGTCCAGTAAGCTTCCATCCGGATATCATAATCATCAAAAAAACCATGTGGGAAAAAATCCTTATCTTTTATTAACCCATCTTCACCAATTACATCTTCCCTTGACTTCCCAAATTGTGAATAATCATCGAAGTGCCAAAATAATACCGGAATATCTTCATATGCAGGTTCGGCATTTACCCATGGTTTTAAAGGAAAAAGTTGTTGAAATACCATTCCAAATTCATAAATCTCTGTTTGAAATTTTTTAAAATGGCCACTTTGAATAATATTAAATGAAAGCCAAGGTTCGTTATGAAACCAAAAATGAGAAGAAATTGGAGCTGTGGGATGATATGATATCAAATTCTTCCCACCATCTCCCGATTGTAAACCTTTGGCCATTGCTTCCCAAATCAGATACTCTTGGTCAGTTTGTACATTCCTGTCCCCACCTAATATCCAAATAACAGGTTTATCTTTATATCTTTCGGAAAGGAATTTACCATAGTGAAACGCATTTTCAACGTTAAAATTGGCACCTTTCCCATTATTGTTAACCACATTATTTGCCCAAGTTGGAAGTAACCCCATATACATTTCTCTCCTTTTTGCTTCATTTACAACAAAATCCACAAATTCAAAATATTTTTCATTTGGCCGTGTTGGATCCATATTTAAAAAAATAGAATCACCATAGGCATTCTTTTGATTGAATGCGCCCATCATAATTGTTGCCTGTATAACCGTAAAACCCTTCTCTTCTCTGTTATCAAGATAGAAAACTGCTTCTTCTTTGGTTAAATCCGTAAATAATTCCCAGGCAGTATCCCCAATCCATAAAAATGGTTCGGTAGTTTCTGTTTCTATTATGGTTTTCCCGGATGCTACAAATAATCTTTGAGAGAAGACATCTGAATTAGGCAGCATTGAAATAAAGATCAAGAAGGATATAAATATATTTTTCATCTTAAAAAAAACGATTTAATTTATAAATAAAAAGTTTCAATCATCTACTAATGTCATTGTTTTTATTGCGCAATCTTTTTAATTTTTTTGATATAGCTGGATATTAATGGAATACGATTTTGTATGGATTAGACCTCCATACATTTAAGTGACCAATGAGTGAAAAGGTATAAACGAGGTTGCATTAAGAAACATTTATCTAAATTTTTCTAAGTCAACCCCGTCTAATGCAAGTTACTAAATGGTTATATTAATGGAAGGTGCGTAGTTAAACCGTGCTCCAGATGCGCTACTTAAAGCCCCTATACGAAAATAATACGATCTCCCGGCTATAAAATTGGGATTATTTAAATCGATCTGGAGGGTATAAATTTTGTCCGGATCGGAATTTAAATCTGCTGTACTTTGCGACATTACAAGACTAGTATTGGTACCTACAGCTATATTTGGATGAGAAAATAATCCAATACGGGCAATATTATCGTTGGTTGTTTTTTCAACTTTAAACGTAGCCATAACAATATTTCCATTTCGAACAATCGATGCATCTTTGATTCTTAAATAGGGAATTACTAAAAAATCGAGCTTGGTACTTCCTTTGATTTCGAAAGTATCAATGGGTGCTATTGGTTGAAAATTTCCCTGTACTGCACTAATCTTATATTCACCCGGGAAAATCATACTGTTCCGATAAGTTCCATCGTTTTTAACAACAAGTGTTTGTGTTATATTTGTTTGACCTGATACCCACCCATGTTCGATAATTTGAATTACAGAACCCTGTACAATTTCACTTTGCACTGGTTCATGAGTCTCTGCATCAATAAAAGATCCGAACAACTCAGCACTGGGAGCATCATAATTATCTTTTTCGCAAGAATACATTAAAGCCAGCGCTATGTAAAACATAATATATTTGAAACTATTCATTTTTTTATTTTTTAATTTTAAGTCCTTTAGGCGTTCTATACATACTGAAGATTTTTTTGTAATTCAGAAGATCAACCCGTTGGGTTTTGAATTAAACCGTTCGCTTCAATACCTGGGATTGGATAGTAATACCAGTCAATTGGAAATGGTCTTTCCACAGCAGCATGGAAGAGATCCCTTACAAAAATGTACTCAGGGGGACTTACGCTGAGATCTAATATGGGCAGCATTGCCCAAGCCAATCGATTATTAAAATATACATGGTGCTCCCTTCTTCTTTTCATGTCTGCATCCCTTTTATTTTCAAAAAGTAGTTCGACCCTCCTCTCACGGAATACATTCTCTTGGGTGAGTGGAATAGGGGACATAAAAGCGGCACGTCTTCTTATATCATTCAATGCTTTTGTAGCTTTATCTACATCTCCCAGTCCGCTTTCAATAACAGCTTCGGCATAATTTAACAAAACTTCGGCGTATCTGATATCCATCCAGTCAGAAGTTCCAGCATTCCATTGTGCAGTACCTGTTTCCTGAAGAAATTTTCGCATTGAATAACCGGTCTTTGTATTTCTGCTCGCCACGCTCGAATTGGAATTAAATCCCGAATAATCATCTGGATTTTGTGCTCCCCATGGCCAATACGTCACACCGTTAACAGTAATTCCTTCTGAAGGAACTCCAGTTCTTATCTGTGGAGTACCGTTCGGTAAAATTAGACCAGCTTGTATTACAATCTTAACACCTCTCATCGTACTACCAGGAAGCACAGTATAAGCATGCAATCTGGCATCTTTATCTCTGAAAGGATCTAAAGGTTCGTTGAAATGTAGATAGTTCTTTGATGGATTATATCCATTATAATCATCCACGTCATTGGGGTCGCTAGTGGTAATAATTGGGGCTGGTTCCCCGGGATGAGAATATTCCTCAAAAAGATCAACCATTTCAACCAGAGGGTTCATACGTCCAGGATACGGAGCTCCGGCTCTTACTTGAGCGGGACTGAACCAGAAATCATAGTTGTGCCCTCTTCCTGCAACATTAAATCCACGGATAAATATAGCCTCCATTGGAGCAATATTTGGGTCCTGAAACATTTTAATATAATTTTCAGTGGCCTCTTCAGGCGAATTTGGCATTGATGCATACAATGAATATTTACCTGAATTTATAACGGTTTCAGATGCTGCTATGGAAGCCGCAAAAAATGCCTCTGCATCGCCTGGAGTCATACCCACTAGTTTCTTATCTACCGCTTCTCCCTGAAGGGTTGCTAAATGCCAGTATTTAGCTAGGGAACCGGCGTAAAGCCCAACCCTTGATTTAAGTGCCTGAGCAACCATTTTACTGGCTCTTCTTCCTTCTTCGTCTCCCCAGGAATCAGGTAATTTTTCTGTCGCTGCATCCAGTTCATCCAATATAAATTTAAATGTTTCCTTCTCTGTACTTCTTGGTACTTTGAGAGATTCCAGATCATTGGGATTATATTTCTGGCTTTCTTTAATTAGAGGCAAACCACCATAACGCATAGCCAACCCAAAATAGGCATAAGCCCGGATGAAGAAAGCTTCTCCCAACATATAATCTTTAACCTGGTCTGTTACGTTCAGTGTGGGTATTGCATCTATCAATAAATGGACATCTCGAATCAAACGATAACCTTGTTCCCAATAATGTGGAGCCATATAACCATTTGCCACACCATAGTTACCTAACCATTCGGTATGTATCGCTTCATCCGTGTACATTGCCCTGTTCCTACCACCATTGGTGTTGGAATGCCAGCCCTCTTCTCCATATTGAAAATCCTCAACAGGCATCTGGTAGTATAGGTTTGCCAAATATAGTTTTAATCCATTGGGATCACTAAATACATTTTCAAGAGGCATTTTATCCTGTGGTTGCAAATCTAAGACATTATCGCAACCTGGTGTTACCAACAGTGTTACTAAAAGTAAAGCTGATGTTATATATTTAAAAATTTTCATATTTATCGATTATTAATTTCATAATAACTGTAATCAATCACTAAAATGTCACATTTAAACCAATGTTGAAATTTTTGGTTAAAGGATAGTTGTGTCCATATGTGGCTGTACCACTGCCTGCTGTTTTCTCCGGATCCAATTTCTTCACTAACGGGTCTTTGGTCCAGGTTAAGAGATTAAAGGCGTTTGTATATACACGAAGACGCTGAACTTTTATCAATTCCAATACTTTAGGTTTAAAAGTATATCCGATTTCCAAATTCTTCAATCTGACATAAGTTGCATCTCTTCTCCATAGATCACTCTCTACCCCTTTTTGCATTGGTTGTGTTGCATTGGGTCTGGGGGCTGGCCACTTTCCTGAAATCCATTCACTATTTATGTTATATGGGTCGGCCTGATGCCACCTATCCATAAAATATGCGGGCAAGCTACCAGAAAACCAAAACCATTCCGCAAGTGTTTCGGTATATCTCACAGTATATCCACTCGCTCCCTGCAATAGTATTGCTGTGTCAAAACCTTTCCAATTAAGGGTAAGCATTAACCCAAAATTTAATAGGGGAGTGGTACCAAATTCGTAAGGAATTACGGCATCATTATCATCAATAATTCCATCGTTGTTTATGTCCTTAAATCTATAATCTCCAGGGAGTTCTCTGATAGATTGAAATTGTTGAAGAGGGGAATTATTTATTTCTTCAAAGGTTGTAAATTGTCCATCTGTTTGATAACCACGAACATAGTTTGTCCATCTGTCCGGTGCGTCATTACTTAACCAACTTTCGTACTGGCTTTGAAAAGGTCCTCGTTCTCTATGGCGTATCATCGTGCGAGCCCAGTTCATATTCCCTCGGATTTCATAGTTAAATCCGTTGATGTTATTCCTGTGTCCAAGTTCCAGATCAAAACCGGTTTGACGGTTGCTATTCAGGTTTTCCTGTGGAAGGGTTGTACCAAACGTATTAGGTAAGGAAACTGCTCGTGTAGCCAATAGTCCCTTTTGCTCCCTGTTGTACACATCAAAATTCATATCAAATCTTCCATTCCACAAGCTCATATCAAAACCTATATCAGCTGTTTCATTAGTCAACCACGATAATAAGTTATTTGTAAGTGCGGGGGATTGAAGTCCATTTAACTGGGTCCCGTTTCTAAATTCCCAAAAACTGGTACCACCAAAAGTAAAGCCTGGTAAATATTGAAAAGGATTTCCAGCATCTGTTCCCAATATCCCATACGACATACGTAATTTTAAATTTGAAAGAGCGGCCACATTATTTTTCAAAAAATCTTCTTCAGAGACCCTCCATGCACCGGATACAACCGGAAAGAAACCAAATCGATTATCGGGATGATAGCGATACGATCCATTATAGTTGAATGCAAAATCAATCAGATATTTTTGGTTAAAAGCATAATTTACCCTTCCAATATAACTGATTCTTGAATTTAAATCTTCCCAGCCATTCGTTGTCTGATTAGCTTCATTGGCAAAACGCAGTTGATCATTCGTGAAAAAGTCTCCATAATATCTTCTGCCTTCTAATCCACGATACCACCCTTTGTACTGTTCTGCGACCAACATTAACTTGATGTCATGATTCGAACCAATCGTTGCATGATAATCTGCGCCAAGACGAAGCATATAGGTGTTATTCACTGTTGATTGATTATAGAGATTCTGATCAGGTCTTTGAAAAATAGAATTATAAGTATCTCTTTCAGTATCGTATGTATAAGTGTAAAAGGCTTTATAAAGGTTTTTATTTAAATAATTTCCCTGATCATATGATCCAAGTGCAGTTACGATTAAATCTTTTATGAAAGGAACAGTGTATTTTAGTTCAAAACTTGACTGTAAATTTCTATTTTCACTTTCATTAAAACCAGTTAATTCTCTTTGTGATGCAGCTAGTGGAGTAACTCCAAGGTTTGTGGTGGCTGGATAATCGACATTGTTATTTGCATACGGATATTCAGTTGGTAATGTCACAATTGTATTTCTCGAGATTTGCTCAAAATTTTCTCCAGGTTGATAGGCTTTATCGTACAAACCAGCTATATTAACCCGTACCCTAAGATTTGTCGTGAGATTTGCAGTAACATTACTTCTCAAATTAGCACGGTCATAGCCCAAATCCCCACTTTGTAACATTCCGTTATCTTTGACATACTCCAACCCTATATAATAGGTTATATTCTCATTTCCCCCACTGGCTGATAAGTTATGCTGGGTTTGAGTTGAGAAATCTTTCATCGTTAAATTCCACCAGTCGGTACCTTCATAACCCGCAAGAGTTCCTTTCTGCCATTTTTGTAACTCTTCGGGTGTATAGGCAGGTGAAGAAATTCTTCCCGGGTTGGAATAAAGTGCTGCTTCGTTTAACATCATCGTATACTCCGCAGCTGTCGCTTGTCTGGGTCGATCGGTAATAGTTGAAAGTCCTGTAACCATTGAATAATTAAACGTCGTTTTGCCTTTGGTCCCTTGATTAGTTGTGACAATTATTACCCCGTTTGCAGCTCCGATACCATAAATAGCTGCGGAAGCATCCTTAAGCACGCTTATACTTTCGACATCTTCAGGGTTTAATTTTTGAAATGCTCCTGCATCATTTCTGATGATACCATCAATTACGTACAATGGGTTGCCGAAACCGCGAATTTGTATATTATTGTCAAATTGTCCCGGTTGACCGGAGTTTTGACGGATATTTAAACCTGACACCTTTCCTTGTAATTTTTGAGCAAGGCTCGAGTGAGTCGTCGTTTGAATATTCTCTGTCCTTACAGATGAGATAGCTCCTGTGAGATTTCCTCTAGTTTGTGTGCCGTATCCAATAACGATTACTTCATCCAATAACTCTGTATCCGCTTCAAGGATAATATTTATCATGTCTTTTCCTGCTATACTAATTTCCTTCGGCTTCATTCCTACGTAAGTAATTTGTAACACAGAGTTGTCGGGTAAATTAGATAAATTAAAATTCCCGTCAGAATCTGTAATTGTGCCTTGCGAAGGATTATTTTTTACAATGATCGTAGCTCCAATAACGGTCTCTCCGTTTGAATCCCTAACAGTTCCTCTTACGGTTTTCCCTTGCTGTTGAACAAATTGTATTGATTTATTGAGAATATTAACTGTTTCTTTGGCTTTTCTCGAAAGGACGATATAATTTTTCTCAAAATCGTAGCCGATATCCGTACCATAAAAAGTTTGATTTAGATATTCGGAAACTTTATCCGATTTATTTTTCAGGCTTACCGTGCGTGAGGTATTTACTTCACGGTTACTGTAAATTACTAGATAGTCTGTCTGTTTTTCAATTTCACTAATCAGCAGACTAACAGTAACGGAGTTGGATTTCAGTTCAATAATCGCATCTTGCGCACTTGTATTTGTTGCCATCACTTGGAATGCGAGGGCAAACAATAGAAATAAACAGATTTTCATGATGTTGAATAAATCTTTAAAGTCACTTTTTTTTATTAAAAAGTGATCTGAGGAAGCGTTTATTATCATATATTTGTGTCTTTAAAGTAAATAACTTAGAATTGATCTCTTTGTGTTTGCTTTATTTTGAGCGATAAGTGCGTCAACACTTATCGCTTTTTTATCTTATGTTTTTTCTCATAGGCATACGCTTTTTAAAGTAATTAATAAATTATTTTGTAATAGTGATAACATTATTTTCAGTGTCTTTTTGAACATTAAACTTCTGTATTTTTTGAATTATCCTTAAAATCTCGTCAATTCCATCACGTTGACGAAATTTACCGGTATAACGCACGTTGAATATTTCAGGGTCTTTGACTATGATCTTCACATCGTAATAAAGTTGTAGTTTTTCGATAATGTCCAATAGTCGCTCATTTTCAAAGGTATAAATTCCATCTTTCCAGAGGAAATAATCGGAATTTTGCATTTCTCGGACAAACATATTTCCCTCTTTTGCGATAAGCTGTTCGTTGGGTTTCAGCGTAACGTTTATATTAGGTAACAGTGTACTGTAAACTGCCAGCGAGCCTTCTACCAGATCAGTTTTAATATAGCCGGTGCCCGGGTAACTGTATACATTGAATTCTGTACCAAGCACTTTCATGGTAAGCTGTTGTGTGGTGACCAAAAATGGCTTTTTCCGGTTCTCCGCTACGTCGAAATAAGCTTCGCCCTCCACTGATACCTCCCTCCTTTTTCCTGTAAACCGGGCCGGATAGGTGAGGGTGGACTGTGCATTGAGCCATACTTGTGTACCGTCATGCAACGTAAGTCGTGCTCGTTGACCCGCCGGGACATAGAGGGTATTCAATTCCTGCACATCGGTGGATTGAATGAAGAAAGCGTGTGTCAGCAAGAAAGTAGAAGCGATCAACAAGAGAGAAACGGCAGCATACTGCAGCAAGGAACGAATTATCTTCTTTTGTCTTTTTACCTGCAGCCTGCGCGTGAAGGCATTGAATCCCTTTATCCCTTCAGCCTCCTGAGAAGGGTGGGGGGCCAACAGGTTGAGGGCATAGAGGTTTTGCATGCGGATATAGGCGGCACGTAGGGCCTGGTCACCCTCCATTTGGTGTAAAAGGTCTCTTTGCTCAGTTTCTCCCAGTTCTCCCAGAAGATATTTTAATAGGATTTCATCCATTCAATATGCTGTTTGAATGTAAAACGAATGAAAGTGAAAAAACCGCCAAAAAAAAATTAAATTAACAGAAAAATAAGGAGAGGGATATAGTCTTGAAGTGCTTCTTTTAGTTTCCTGTGAGCAATGGCCATCTGGCTTTCCACAGTATGGATGGAAATATTAAGTTCTGCTGCGATGTTTTTTTGTTTTTTCCCTTCTATTTTGTTCATTACGAATATCTCGCGGCATTTCTCCGGCAGTGTTTCAATGGCTTTTTGTACAATAGATTCAATATCGGGTTCCGAAAAAATTTTCTCATCAAATGCTTCCAATGATTGCAGTTTCATCTTTAACTGCAAGTTCTGCTCATCCATCAATATTTCTGCTGTCCTCCTGACAATGGTTTTATGCCTAAGAAAATCGAGGCAGCGGTTTTTGGTGGAGGTGAAAAGATAAGCAAAAAGATTGGTGTGTGACATCAGTACAAATTGCTGCTCCCAGAGGTTGAGAAATACATCCTGCACAATATTCTCTGCGTCTTCTTCACATAGTAAATATTCCGCGGCGAATCTTTTCATTCGGGCGTAGTGGGAACGATAAATCTCTTCAAACTGATCGGTATGTTGCGACGAGATTTTCAAAGTCATTTCACTTTTTTTATCCAATACGGCGCAAACATACAAAAAAAGTTGTAATAATTCCCCCCCTCTAAATAATAAATTGATAAATATCAGTACATCGTTGACACTTTTGTATCATCAGATCGTTGACAATTTAATTGTCTAACTGTATCATCAGTTCGTTGACAAATAATAAAAGTGTTCTTTGAAATATTGCATACTTTGCT